>Ga0272443_10000050_pt1 | contig 249561 bp, 245 predicted proteins | sample SSMAcet12_FD_193581 | JGI IMG/M metagenome (GOLD analysis project Ga0272443, IMG submission 193581) | Marine sediment archaeal communities from Little Sippewissett salt marsh, Falmouth, MA, United States - SSM-Acet-12 | ecosystem: Environmental > Aquatic > Marine > Wetlands > Sediment ... | reverse complement strand
GGCGCTATCGTCTAGGGGTTAGGACGGGTGATTCTCAGTCATCAAACCGGGGTTCGAATCCCCGTAGCGCTGCCATTCCTTTTATCCCGGCAATCACTCAACAAGCGGCATCATCACTGTATGGTTTGCGTTCAACCGGGGATGAGAACCCCGCCGTACCGGGTTCGCCTGATCCAGCATGCCTGGATCAGCACGGTGAGCCTGCGAGCCGCCCGCAGGGTGAGCGGCCGCAGCCGCTCATCCATCCCCGTAGCGAGTGAAAGGAACTGGGGAAGTCTCGACGGGATGCTTCGGAATGCTCAGCATATCGATGCGTTCCCGTAGCGAGTGAAAGGAACTGGGGAAGCCTCGACGGGATGCTTCGGAATGCTCAGCATGTCGAGGCGTTCCCGTAGCGCTGCCATTCCTTTTATCCCGGCAATCACTCAACAAGCGGCATCATCACTGTATGGTTTGCGTTCAACCGGGGATGAGAACCGGGGGAAAACCCGGGCAATGGCTTGATGACCTTCCCCCTGCATTTACTCAAGGCAACAAACCGGTTGACAGGAAAGGAATGTAGGTAATCAACAAGACGGTCGCCAATTGGATCAAGAAGAATGGCAAGACATCGCGGTAGAGGCGGGAAAGGGGCTCGTTGAAACGATATGAAGCCAGAAAGAGGTTTAATCCCACCGGGGGGGTGAGGTACCCCAATTCCATGTTTGCCAGGAAGATGATGCCTAGATGAACGGGGTGAATACCGAAAAGCTGGCCCAGCGGTAATATCAGGGGAACCACGACCATAATGGCTGAAAAGATATCCATCAGGCATCCGGTGGCCAGCAGGGCAACGTTGAGGATGAGCAGGAAAACGTACTTGGATCCGATATGCGCCTGCACCCAACGTGTCAGTGAAACGGGAACTTCCGCGTCCACGATGTAGTAGGAAAGCCCCTTGGCGAGCGCCAGAATGATCAATACCCCGCCGATGATGGGTACACTCTTCTTCAGAACACGACCCATATCGCGGGGCTTTAGATCCTTGTGAACCAAGAACTCAAGTGCGAATGCGTACACAACGGCCAGTGCGCTGCTTTCGACAAGGGTGGTCAACCCTCCGAAGTAGGCCACCAGTATGACAACCGGTAGAAGGATCTCTCCAAGCGCACTCCACACTGCCCGTAAAGCGGTACCGGGAACAAACGGTTCCCGCTTCACGCGGCGGCGTCGGGCATAGATGACTCCAAACAGAGCCAGGGCGGTGATCATGACCAAGCCGGGAACGATCCCGCCTACGAACATATCCTTGATGCTGACGCCGGCGGCTACGCCGTAGATGATAATGGGCAGGCTGGGAGGAAATAAAAGTCCCACGCTTCCGGAAGCGGTCAGCAATCCGTATCCGAATCTTTTTTCATAGCCTCCCTGGTTTAGAACGTAGGCCAATAGGGCACCCAATGCCAAAATGGTGACGCCGGATGCGCCTGTAAAAGTTGTAAAAAAAGCGCAGACCAGTACGCTCATCAAAGCCAGCCCACCGGGGATCCAAGCGAAAAGGCCGCGAAACAAGCGCACCAATCGCTCCCCGGCACGGCTTTCCGATAGGATAAAGCCGGCTACGGTAAAGAGAGGGATGGCTGGCAGGGAATGGCTTATCAGCATGGAGTAGGCTTCATTGGGAATCACTTCAAGGGGCTGCCCGGCGCGGGCAAACAACAATGCGGCGATCCCTCCAAGCACCACAAAAATCGGCGCCCCCAGGAGCGCGGCCACCAGCAGGACGGCAACCAAAGGCAAAACCAGCGTGGAAACCACGGGTAGTACGGCTTCAGATACCTGAGCCAGGAAATCAACCGGGATCGAGACAAGCGCATTTATGGCGTTTCCCACCTCCATGGCGGCCAGGGTGGTTCCGATAACCAGCATGCAGATTCCCGCTGCCAGGCGGGTCAGAGTCCCGGGGATCCGCAAAATGTTTCGCAGGGCCATAACCGCAAAACCCAGGGGCATGACCATGGCAGGCAGCCATATCGGCAAAGGACCGATGCGTTGTCCCCGGGCGAAACCGTTTAAAGCGAAAGACAGGGAAGCCCACATGAACACGGTCATAAAACAAGCCGACACCGAGTGAATAAACAGATCCACCCAGTGGCGTCGCTTTTTACTTAGGTTCAGGTTTAGCGACAAGGCCAGGTGACGTTTTTCCCTGGACGTGATCATGGCGCCCAGGAAGGTGAGAACCAGAACAAGGTGGTGGGTATACAGGCCGGAATTTGGGACACCGCTGTGCAGGAATTTGCGCACCACCACCTCAAGGGCGGGAAAAAACGCCATGAGAACGACTACCAGGTAGGCGGCGGTATTCTCAACCTGACTCCACTTAATCAGTCGTTTCTCAGTCACCATTGTCGTTATTCCGGATTTCTTTCAAAATGGCGGTGAAAGTGGCGTGAATCTCCCGAGAAAAAGCCTTGCCGATAAGGAATTGCATACCTTTTTTTGCAGCGTTCTCCCATTTGGGAATGTCTTCCGGGGGCACATGGTGAATTGTCAGGCCATGTTCCACCATGGTATCAATGGCTTCCTTCTCCAGGCGTATGGTGTCCTGGTAGAGCTGATCCGACATGTCCCGGGCCCGCTTCATCATGGCCGGCTTGAATTCATCGGGAATACGCCGCCAGATCTGTTGACTAAGGACGATGGCGCCCACCAAGGGCGCAACCCGCAGATCACACATATGTGGCGCTTGGGCAAAATACTGACCCGATGCCGCCAGCAAGGGGGGGTTGTAGAAGGCATCCACCATGCCGCTCTGCAAGGCCATCATGAGGTCTTTGAGATCATTGGGGATGACCCGGAATCCGGAAGCTTTCCATGCCTGGGCCAAGAGCGGTTCACCGGATACAAAGGATATCCTCTGGGAGCGAATATCTTCAGGCTCTCGCAGAGGCTTTTTGGAAAAGAAGTTCACCCATCCCGAGGTGGACCAGATAACCACTTTGAAACCCTTCTTCTCAATGCCGGCTTCGAATTGGGGCTTCAATCGACTCAAAACCGCTGACAATTCACGGTTATCACGCATGGCAAAGGGGATGTTGAGTACGTAGACATCCGCGTAGATTTTTTTCAATCCCCGATTGCTCAAGGCGGCGCCACCGAGAATCCCCATCCGTACTTTTCGGATCATGTCGTCTTCATTCCCGGCGATTCCGCCCGCATAGATTTTCAGTTGTACCGAGCCGTTGGTAATCTTCATCCAATCCCGGCTAAGTTCCTGCAGGGCTTTGCCCCAAGGAGAGCGTTCAGGTGCGATGGTGCCGATTTTGATGGTCAGTCCAGGCAGGGATGAAGCCAGAACGAGGAGAAAAAGCAAATATCCGGTTTTCGTGAAAGTAGTTTTCATGTTTCACTCTCCTGAGGCAGGGTTCCGGTAATCTGATCCGCCTGGGATTGAGGTACAGGCATCGATTCAAGGAAAAAGTCTTCCTGGTGATCCAGCAGCCAACGCGCCTTGCGCTGGTTGAGGATGGTTACCAGACGGTTGTCTGGAAGGGCATCCGGATCGATTTTTAGTGCCCGGGTCAATAATTCTCGGAACTCTGCCAATCTTTGTTGTTTAATGCACACCGTGGTCGCCAAAGCAAGGAAGGGAGACGTTGAGCGTTGTTTTGAAACGGCAACGGAACGCTGGAAATGGGAGCGGGCCTTTTCCGGATCTCCCCCCATGTATTCCGGGAGGGAGCCGTAATAAAGCACGAAGAAGTCATGGATGGAGCCGTTGCCGAACTCTGGATCAAGCTCTAAAACCCGCTGCATCAAAGCTTTTGCCTGGGGTACAGTCAAGCCCAGCCTCATGTCGAACGGGTCAATGGCGTAGGCGGCCACCCAGCCGGCGGCGGCCCAATACAGGGCGGATACGTCTTGTTTGCCGCATTGGGCTACCGCACGGGCATGGGGTTTTTGAGCCAGTTGGCGGCGGAAGCCGGGGTAACGTTTTTCAAGATCCTGAAGAAGGATGTCCCTGCCCCGGAGGTAGAGGTTGCGCGCCCTGCCCATCAACGCCTCCTTGCGGGTGAATTCAGCGCTCGTGAGCATGGAAGCCGGCGTCTGGAGATAGGCATTGGCGTACATGATGTACATGCTGCCCGTCTGGAGCCGCAAACCGGAGTGACCGGGTATGGAGGCCATCAACGATTCGTACATTTTAATGGCAAAGGGAAGGGCATCCCCCACCAAATCAGGATCGTTGTCAGATGTGAACACATTGCCGCTGCCGCCGCCGGTCAGGCTGTCCGCCACCATGTTCAACGCCATGCGGCGCACTGAACAAGTAGCCAACAAAAACAATGACATCAACACCACAAGAACGGTTTCGTATCGGTGTAGCCTGGCGACCGTTTTGCTCATAGTTCGACTCCTTTTCATTAAGCCTGATCTCATGGCTTTCCCGGATAAATCGAGCGCACAGGTCGGATGCGGCAGCGATTCAATCCCAGCATATTCCAGTCAATGTTGCCGCTGCGCAGGTTTACGTACCAATGACCTTTTGGTGGAAATGTATCCGTTGTCCATATGCGCTTGGCCGTTGCATCAAAACGACGGCTTATGTGGAGTCCCGAATCTGAGCGTTTTGGTTCCAGGAGTGATCCGGCCTCCTCAATGGTCGGCAAACGCCAGTTGTTGAATCCAGCGTAGCGTTTTGCATTTATTCGCCGAATCCATGCGGCTGTCTCGTTGTAGCGGTAGCGCTCATTTGAACCCGTGCGCATCCACATCAATCCCGTGGCCAAGTCCAGAATCACCGGGTGCCCGTGAATACTCTTGGCCCGGAAACGGTTAACTATATTTCCATTGGAATTCCATGTGTTGTCAAAAATGGACAAGGCCTTGATGCGTGGCCGGGCCTCGGCTTCCGTTACGTCATCAGGCTTGGCTCGCAGGCTTATTCGGCGCAAGGAACGCATGTGATTCAGAATTTCATTGTAGCGGCGCTCAAGCTTGCCGGCCGTGCCGGGCTCATCTCCAGGTGCAACACTTTGGGCAAAGCGGCGGGCTTCCGCAAAGCGGGTTTCTGCCATCAAGGCAAGCAAGCGCTTTTCTTTTTCGGCAAAGAGTGGCGCGGCTGACTTGGTCGGGGGTTGGAAGCTTTTACGGACATCCGGTGTTTTCTCGCGGCTGGAAGGAGCTGCCGAAGCTGCGGGCATGGGGATGGGGGTGTGCTTGAACGCGGATCCCGCGAGCAATAGGCCGGTAACTGTTGTGGCAAGCATGAGTCCCTTGCGAAAACGTTGCACCGGGCGGACAGCCGTGGCCTCAATGTCCGGGAGAGCCGTCCGAATCAATGCGGTGGTGTGCGCTCCAGGCATCTTCGGTGAGTCGTCAATGCTTTCTTGTTGCTTGTGTTTCCGGAGATCATCGATCAGGCGGATGACTTCGCGGCCGCTGGACGGCCTATCTTTGGCGTCTTTCGCCATGAGGCGTTGAATCAAATCGTTGTAAGCCGCCATGGATTCGGGCAACCTGGGCACGGGTTCGCGAACATGTTTCATGGCCACGGCAATGGCTTCGCTGGCTGTGTAGGGAACCTCCCGGGTCAACATTTCGAAAATCACCACGCCAAGGCTGTACAAATCACTGCGGCCGTCGACATCCTTGCCGCGAATCTGTTCCGGGCTCATATAATGGGGGGTACCGATGCTCATGCCCGTGCGGGTCAACCTGGTATTGGAATGGATGCAGCGTGAGATGCCGAAATCCACCAGTATGGGGGTTGAATCATTGCGGAACATGATGTTGTCCGGTTTGATATCCCTGTGAATGACACCTTGCTGATGGGCGTAGTCCAGAGCCAGAGCGATTTCGCTCAGGATTGATAGGCCGGGTTCGGGAAAAAGCGCAGTGGAACCACTGGATTCCAGCATGTCTTTCAGACTGCCCGTGAGCAGTTCCATTACCATGTAATAATGGCGGCGATACCGGCCTACGTTGTAGATATGAATGATATTGGAATGCTGAAGTCGGGCGGCGGTTTTGGCTTCATGCAGGAAGCGGTTGGTGGTGCGCCGGTCTTCCGCGAGAGAGTCGAAAAGTACTTTTATGGCGACGTCGCGGTCCAGTCGGCCGTCATGGGCGAGGTAGACATTTGACATACCACCCTGGCCCAGTAAACGGTTGATACGATAGCCGGGGATCTTGGGAAACGCCGCCATCCATTGCTCCCTTCCACCAGGTGATGAAAACCCGGGGGCGTAATTCCGTCACACAGGTCAGTGGCTAATCCGTAACCTCTTCAAACCCAACGGAGCCGACAAAAGCGGCTTCGCTTTGATAATCGTTCATGTCCTGCAGATAAACCCGGACCAGAACCTTGGCAGGCGTTTTCCCAGCAAACATGTCACCGGGGACGGCGGGATCCGTAATCACTGCCAAGGATCCCGAATAGAATCCCTGGATCGGAGTACGCTGGGCGACCAAGTTGAATCCCAGGGCTTCGTAGTTGTCTTTGGTGATTTCAAGAATCTCTTCGTCTTCCGCTGTGTAGACTTTTGCATACCAGTCAATGATCTTTCCGGAAACCTGGTTTGTAGACGCCACCGATGCCTCTACATAGAAATAGGTGAGGTTTCTGGTTAGATTCCGGGAGGCCAGGGACGTGATGTACTCAATGTAGTATTCACCCTGAATCCGCTTGCAGCCAGTCATGGACAGCAACGAAGCCACCATTATCACAATGATTATGCCACCAGTCAGTTTTTTCATCATGTCTCCGTCCTTTTTTCTCAATATATATAACATAGGAAAGAGGAAACCTCAACGTGGCCGCCTGGCATGAAGACGAGAAAAACAATGGGCAAACCCGAGGAGAAATACTGATTGCAACTGCATGTCTGCTCACATTGATGCATAAACTCAGTTGCGAATGCGGTCAATGTGGTTGAATGCCCCCTGATCCAGGCGGAGCATAAAAAAGTGTTCATTAGAAAGACAGGTGAGGAATTTGCCGGTGTCCAGGATAATCGGTATTGCTGCTACAACCCCATGGGTGTACTTTCGACTTCGTTGGGAGCGTAGTACCTGCGGATAAAGGCGTTCTGAACGGAGAAGGACCAGTGAACGTCGCGAATGTACTCAGCACATTTTGCGATTTCCCCTCTTTCCAAAAGCGCCAGAATCTGGCGGTGTTCTTGCATTGAAGAGCGTTCCCATTCAGGGATCCATTGGGGCTGCCGTGGAAAATCGTATAACCTGCGTTTCTGCATGACCACGATGTGGATAAGGCGCTGGTTGCGGCTCAACGAAAGGTAGGTGTCATGAAACGCGAGGTTGCGGCGGTAAAACAAGTCGAAAGCCGAATCCTCAATGGCCTGGTCCATGCCTTGCACCAGGTCATGCATGGCACGGAAATGGCGTGGCTTCATGCGTGGGAAGGCGTTGACCACGGCCGTGCTTTCCAGGGCGCCGATGATTTCATAATACTGGCGTACATCCTCAAGCGTAACCGGATTGACGTAGACACCGCGCCGCGGGCGGATGGTGACGAATCCTTCGGTTTCCATGCGGATCAGGGCGTCACGCAGGGGGGTTTTGCTGATGCCCAACCGCCGACTGATTCCATTGATGTCGATGGGGCGACCTGCGGCCAGTTCGCCGCGATGGATGCGTTGTCTCAGGTAATCGTACACCTTTTCCATCAAGGAGCGGGTGTCCAGGCATGGATTGCTGCCGGTCATCAACGCCTATATACCATATCGCCGACCCCGGACGCAACGCGTTTACAATGCCCCATGCCCAAGCGGCGCCCTTGTTCGGAGAGTGCGCAGGATCTTTTCGGGTTTACCGGGAACGGCCAAATACCTTGCGTTGACGGAGATCTTGACATTGGCTGCAGGATTGATACAATCACAATCTGCATTAAAAATATCTGAATCCCGGATTGATGTCAGTGAGTCATTATAGTGAGGAGAGTCCGATGATTGAGGTGAAAAAACTGACCAAGTACTACGGAGATCTGTGCGCCTTGGACGGCATCGATTTTAAAATTCGCAAAGGAGAAGTCCTGGGCCTGCTGGGACCCAACGGTGCAGGCAAAACCACTTGCATGCGCATCTTGACCTGCTATCTGAGTCCTTCCGCCGGAGGGATCACGGTGAAAGACATGAACGTCACCGACCAGCCGCGCGCCATCAAGCAGATCATGGGGTACCTGCCTGAGAACGCGCCCCTGTATCCCGAAATGCTGGTTTTTGATTACTTGAACTACGTGGCTGATTCCAGAGGGTTGGCAAAGGAAAAGAAAAACGCCCGCATCGACCACTTGGCCAAGATATGTGGAATCCGTGAAGTCATGCATCAAGCCATCGGTGAATTGTCCAAAGGATACAAGCAAAGAGTGGGACTGGCCCAGGCCATGATGGGCGACCCGGAAATCCTGGTTTTGGATGAACCCACTTCAGGCCTTGATCCGAACCAGATTGCCGAGATCCGGGAAATCATCCGGGAAATCGGCCGGGAAAAGACGGTTATTCTATCAACCCATATCCTGAGTGAAGCTGAAGCCACCTGTGATCGAGTGGTGATCATCCACCAAGGCCGCATCGTGGCGGACGGCAACATCGCGGAGCTTAGAGAGAACGCGGGCCGGGACACACGGATCGAGATTTCCCTGGCCAACGCGGATTTGCAAACAACCCAAGCGTTGATGGCAAGGATTCCGGGCGTTGCGGCTGTAGACGCCCAAGCGATTCCCAAGGATTCAATGATTCACTTAAGCCTATCCGTTGAACCCGGAAATGATATCCGTGGAGCGGTTTACCAAGTCATAAAAGCGCAGGATTGGGACCTGCTGGAATTCCATAGCAAGTCCAAGTCTCTTGAGCACATTTTCCGTGAACTGACCAAGGAGAACGCACAATGAAGCAGATCTTTCACATCGTTCGCAAAGAATTGGGCAGTTATTTTGTTTCTCCCATTGCCTATATCGTGATCGCCATCTTCCTGGTGGTGACCGGTTGGTTCTTTTTCTCGACTTTCTTTCTCTACAATCAGGCCAGCATGAGAGGGTTCTTTTCGTTGTTGCCCATTATCTTGTCCTTTGTCATTCCCGCGGTGACCATGAAATTGTTTTCCGAGGAGTTTAACCGGGGATCCTACGAAATGCTGATGACCCTGCCGGTCAGTCAAGTGGAAGTGATCCTGGGCAAGTTCCTGGCCGCGTTGGGTTTCTCTCTGATCATGCTCCTACCGACCGTAGTGTACGCGTTGACCATATCCGGAATGGGGGATCTGGATCCCGGCCCAGTGCTGGGAGGATACATCGGGGCGATGCTTCTCAGCGGATTGTTTTCTGCAGTGGGATTGTTTGCCTCTTCACTGACGCGCAACCAGATCATAGCGTTCATCATCGCAATCGCAATCTGCTTTTTCCTCACCCTGATCGACAAAATGATGTTTTTCCTGCCCAAGGGAATATTGAGCGTCATGTCTTATCTGGGGGCGGATTTCCATTTCCGTAACATCGCCAGGGGAGTGCTGGATTCCCGTGACCTGATCTACTTTGTCAGTATGACCTTTATCGCGCTGTACGGAACTCACCTGGTGGTTCAGGAACGCAAGTGAGGTACACCATGAAAACCTTTACATCAAGCAAGTATACCAAGTTCATCTTATACCTAGTTGTTGTGGTTTTGATCAACGCTGTAGGCATGAACATATTTTTCCGGGTTGACCTCACGGAGTCCGGATTGTATTCAATATCGGCTATCAGCCGCGAAGTGGTGGCCGAGCTTTCCGAACCCTTGACCATTCATGTTTTCTTCTCAGACAACCTTCCGGCACCCCACAACAACACCCGGCGGTATTTGGAGGACTTGCTCAAGGAATACGCCGTGTACGGCAACCGCTTCTTTAATTACCGCTTTCATGACATCCATTCCTCCGAAGGCAAGGGTGGTGATGCGGCCACGCCGGAAAGCTACGGCATATATCCGGTTCAATTGCAATACCTGAAAAACGACGAGATCAAGCTTCTGAAGGCGTACATGGGCGTTGTCCTGATTCATGGGGACATGGTGGAGCAAATCCCTCAGGTTACCGCTACAAAGGGACTCGAGTACCGCATTACAACGGCCATCCAGAAGATGCACAACAAGATTGGCGCCCTGTTGCGGCTTAAGGATCCCATTCAGGTTAAGCTGATCCTTTCTTCTTCCTTACAGGCTGTGGCGCCTTTCATGAAACTTGCCGGCCTCATGGATCTCCCCCAAACCCTGGAGAAACTGACCAAGGAAATCAGCAGCAGTCATTACGGCAAACTGGAATTCACTTACGTGGATCCAACCCGAACGCCAAATGTCAAGGATGCCCTAAAAAAATACCGGCTGCTCGAGTTGTCCTGGCCGGCTTTGCGCGATGCCTTCGGCAAGGAGATCCCTGCGGGAGACGGCGTGGCCGGGCTGGTCGTAGAACATGGAAAAGATGTAAGGGAATTTCAGCTTATCCAAGCCCTAAACATTCCATTGATCGGCACACAATACCGGCTTGTCAAGCCGGAGCAGCTTAAAAAGCTTATTGAGGAAGGCACGGAATCTCTACTGGACATCAACGCCGATATTGGATACCTGGCCGATCATGGCACGCTTTCGTTGTTTAATCCCATGGCCGCAATGCAGCAAGGCGCGAACCCGGACACCATCAGCAACTTTAACAACCTGGCCGGAAAGATCTACTCGTTGAAAACGGTGAACCTCAAAAAGGACGGCCTTGGAGGTGCCTACGACACCTTGGTGATCGCAGGCCCAAAAGAGGAGTTTTCGGATTACGATTTGTTCCAGATCGATCAATTCCTTATGCAAGGCAAAAACCTGGCGCTGTTTATCGATCCTTTCAAGGAAGTCATGCCGCAACAAAACATGGCCTACATGAACCGCAGGCAGGGCCCGGTATACCTGCCGTTGAACACGGGGCTGGAAAAACTGCTGTCCCATTACGGTATTTCCATGCGCAAGGCTTATGTGCTGGACGAGAAGTGCTTCCGCCGCCCGGTGGAAGAACAATACGGTGGCGGAGAGCAAATCTTTTACTTCGCTCCGGAGATTCAGCAAGAGTACATTGACAATTCCCTGCCTTTCATGCAGAACCTGAACCGATTGGTGGTACTAAAGGCGGCTCCCATTGAAGTGGACGCCGAAAAGATCAAAAAACACGGCATCCATGCATCCACCCTTTTCTCCTCGTCTCCCAGGGCATGGGAGATGTCCGGACGCATCAATCTGAATCCCTACATGATCCAGAAACCCCGGGATCCGGCTAAATTCAAGCAATATCCCCTGGCCGTCATGTTGGAAGGTGAATTCCCCAGCTATTTCGCAAACAAGCCCATTCCGGAAAAACCGGCAACACCGACGGCTGAAAGCAACGAAAAAGACAAAAAGAATGAGCAAACGGAAAAAAACGACGAGAAACACCTGGACCTTTCGCAGGTAAAAGACCGGGGAAGCGTCATCCCCAAAGGCAAGCCCGGCAAAATCGTTGTTATCGGCACATCGGATATTCTGCGTGACAACATCATTGATGTCCGTGGAGAAGGTCAGAACGCTTTGTTTGCTCTGAACCTCCTGGATCACCTGAATCACCGCGACGGCATCGCCAGCATGCGCAGCAAGCAACAAACCGTTGCCCTGCTTAAGGCCAGCCGCACGACTGAAGGTGCCAAAGCCTTCGCCAAAACTTTCAACATCATCGGGCTGCCTCTGTTGGTTGTACTGGCCGGTTTGGGTGTGTTGTGGCGGCGCAAACAGCATCGACGCAGGATCCGCAACCGTTTTTCGCCTGCTGCCTCTAGTGGAGGTGCGAAGTGAAACTCTTTTCAGGTAAAATTAAGACCGAATTAACTGTCCTGGCTGTCATTATCGCCGGTTTGACCGCCCTGTTGCTGCTGCGTGATCCCGACCGGCTGAAATACGAAATCCCGCAACTTCCCTCAGTGGAACGCCAGGACGTGGACCGTGTTGAAATCCAATCCGAAAAAGGCCTGATCGTGCTTATGCGCAACGAGGGAAAATGGCGGCTGAAATCATCCGGACACCTGGTGGATGGCTCAAAACTAAACGCCGCCTTGGATGCCATCGCGGACCTCAACCTGACCACATTGGTGTCCCGTTCAAAAGACTATGCCCGTTACGGAATGGATGCGGACGGGGCTATTCAAGTAAAAGCTTTTGTCGGAGAAACCGAAGTCCGTGCTTTTATCCTGGGAAAGGTGGCATCCACCTACCGCCATACGTTCATGCGATTTCCTGAAGATCAGCGGGTATTCCATGCAACCGGTTCGTTGCGCAGCCGCTTTGAATACGGTGTAGATGATTGGCGCGACAAAACCGTATTGTCTTTTGCGCCGGCGGAGATATCTGAACTCAGCCTGGCCATGAAAAAGTTGACCGGCACGTTTCAACGCAATGCGCGCCCCGCTGCGACTGCGGAGGCGAAGGAAACGCCGCCGGAAGGCCCCGGGCAGACGCCCGCCACGGTATGGATCGCAAAAGATGGGCGTGAAGTAGACTCCACGCGCATGGACCTGCTGTTGCAGTCCCTGGCGGGACTATCCTGCCAGGAGTTCAGCCAGGAAAATCCCGAAGGCCAAGCGGTTCTGACCGTTACCCTGAAGGGCTCAAAAGATTACCATCTGGAGCTTTTCCGCCTGGAAGAGGGTGACTCCGCTGCGCGCTTCACCGGTAAATCCTCGGCGGTTTCCCAGCCCTTCGTTATTGCACAATACACAGCCGAGGAACTGATCCGCAAGGTTGAGGCCGTATTCAAGTCGGATAAGACGGCTGGCGGTCAAGCCACCGACAAGTGAGGCGGGAGCCGTCAGGAATCAAGATTTCTTTTCAAGCGTGGCAAAGCGGCGGCCTTTTTCTGCGAACGCCTCCAATCGCTTGTTCACCAAGTGGTTGATCGTTCCCGGTGCATAGGCGCCATCTTTGCCCGCTAAGCCGGCCGCGACCCCGGTCAGGATCTCCATGCCCTGGTCCACGTTGTGGACCGGCCAGATATGAAATTGGCCTTTTCGAACGGCGTCAACAACATCCTGGCGCAACATAAGATCTGCAACGTTTTGATGCGGGATAACGACCCCCTGCTCTCCGGACAACTCATCGAAGCGGCATACATCAAAAAAACCTTCAATTTTTTCGTTTACACCGCCGATTGGCTGGATCTCGCCGCGCTGGTTGACCGATCCCGTCACGGCGATTGACTGACGAACAGGAACGCCGGACAAGGCGGACATTAAGGCGTAGATCTCCGTTGAGGAAGCGGAATCTCCATCCACACCGCCGTAGGATTGTTCAAAACAAAGACTTGCGCTTACAGCCAAAGGTTTGTCGTGCGCAAAGCGTGCGCGCATGAATCCGCTGAGAATCAACACGCCTTTATCGTGGATGCGGCCGCTCAACTCAGCCTCCCGTTCGATGTTGATGATGCCTTCCGTGCCCACGGAAACCTGAGCGGTGATGCGTGATGGCTTACCGAAAACGGCATCCCCGAGGTTGTAGACGGATAGCCCATTCACCTGGCCCACAACCTGGCCGGAGGTGTCGATCATGATCGAGCCGTCCTGAATCATTTCCTGGATTTTGGTTTCGATCAATCGAGAACGATCTCTTTTTTGTTCAATGGCCTTGTCGACATCCGCGTCGGTGACGCGTTTCCGGTTGGCTTTTCGGGCCCAGTAGTCGGCTTCACGGATGATGTCCGCGATATCGTTGAATTGTGTCGACAACTTCCTGCGGCGCCCGGCCAGCTTGACTCCGTACTCCAACACCCGGGCAATGGCGCTTCTGTCCAATGCGCGCAAGGATTCCTTGTCCGCAATTCTTTTTGCGAAGCTGGCATAATCGAGCACGCTGGTATTGTTCAGGTCCATGACCGAGTCAAAATCCGCCCTCAGCTTGAAAACCTTTTTGAAGTCCGGATCCCGGTTGAAAAGCAATTGGTAAAGATACGTATCTCCCACCAGTGCCACTTTTACATCGATGCGGATGGGCTCGGGTTTAATACCCGACACGGACAACAAGTAAAGTGGTGAGTAATTCATGATCTCAAGGCGTTGGTTGCGCAACATGCGTTTAAATGCCGGCCAGACCCCCGGCTCGGTAAGCAGGTCCAATGCTTCCACAATCAGGAAACCGCCATCGGCTTTAAGCAGCGATCCCGCTTTGATGCGGGTGAAGTCTGTTCGTGAACGTCCGCTGCCCTCAGAACTGAACTCAACGCTGCCGAACAGATTGCTGTAGGTCGGAGAAGTTTCGTAAATGACCGGGGCCTCCTGGGCACCGAAGTTATCCACCAACAGGTTCACCCGGTATTCAAGAAATGGATCGTCCGGAGCGCCTGCAATGGGACGCACCTTGGATTGGCCTTTCTCATTGGATTGAAACTGGCGGAACAGGTCGAGCTGGTCCATGATGCTCTCCACCACTTCATCCAAGTACTGGGATACTTTTCCCTGGGGATGGCGTTCACGAATCTCGTCCACATTCTCACGAACCGCGGGCATTGCGAAGTCATGGTCCATTTCCTTCAGCTTGCCGGCGGTTTCTTTTTCCAGTAAGGCCAGTTTGTTGAAGACGCCTTCCATATCTCCCGAAAGTTCTTCCTGTTGCTTCTCAATGACCTGGAGCTTCTCCTCAGTCATGGCTCCTTCCTTGACCATGGCACGGAGTTTTTCGATATTGACCGGTTTGCCATCCACAAGCGGTGCCACGACCGGGCGGGTCATGGCGCCTACTTGGATCTGGACCAAGGCGAAGCCTTTATCCGTAACCTGCTTTTCGAAATCAGCCAGCAATGCTTTCTGCTGTTTTTTTACGTTGTCTATGACGGACTTACGGCTGTCCTGATAGCTTTCACTCTCAAATACTTCGGGGATCTGCTTGACCAGGACCTCGATCAATTCCTCCATCTCATGCTTGAATGCACGGCCCTGACTGGCGGGCAAACGCAACAGTCGTGGCATGTCCGGTTTGCGGAAGTCGTTCACATATAGTTTATCGTCGGGGATGCGCTTGAGGCGCTCGCTTTCCCGGATAAGGCAGCGTACCGCGGTTTTGCGCCCGGTACCCACTTTTCCCGTCAGGAAGACATTGTATCCCAGACTCTCTATATCGAAGGCCATGCGCAAAGCGTTCATGGCCCGCTCCTGGCCGATTATCTCTTCGCAGGCTTTCAGGTCATCCGTTGTTTTGAATTTAAGGCTGCCGAGATCACATTTCCAGCGCAGGTCATGGGGATTCAATTCTTTATGTTGGTCAGCACTTGTCGTTTTGATCACCCTTTCCTCCTCTGGTCAGTGCTTGGTCAATTCTTGGGCCGGGCAAAGATCTGGTATTCACCGTCACGGATCACTGTCGTGGTTTCCCCATCTGGCCGGGTCAAGGTCACGTCCACGAGGCGAATTCGCGGCTGGGTGGCCGGAATGTATATGCGATCCAGGTGGATCACCTCTGCGGGAGAGGAAAAACGATCCGGGCCGATGTCACCTCCGAAATGATCACTTCGGCCGAAAGCTACGTGAAATCCCAGTTTCTCGTCCAGGAGGATCTCGTTTATGGGCGTCAGCCCGAAATCACCGAGCACCCCAAAACCCAATTCCGCCATGTTGCCGTAAGCGGGTTCCCGTTGCAGGTGGAGGCGTTCGCATGCGGCCGCATCTTCTTCCCCCTGCACTTGAAAAGCTTGGTTCTCACGAATAGAGAACACCACGACTTTTCCGGAAATTTCTACGGGCAGTTCGCCTGCGGTGCGGCTTTTGTCTTCGGCGTCGCCCGACTGCCTGTACAATTCCCCTTCGTATGGGACGATATAGGTTTCACCGCTGGGCAGGTTACCCGCTACACCTGGATCAGGAAAGCGTCCGCTGCTGAGATGAGCGCTGCGATGACGCAAATCGAATTGCATCTGATACTCTCTTTCGTTGTCCACGAGAAAGCGTACGCGGGCACCAACAGCAGGATCCAGATGTTCTTTAAGCAAACGGCAACGGCGGCTGACTTCGTTGTAGTCGATGCGCAAAGCCGGAATCATGTCTGAGATGAATCCAGGCATGGTGGCGGCCCTGAAGTTGAAACGGCGCGCCGCGTTCTTTAATGGAGCGGTGGTGGAGTACTCCGTGGGCGCCAGGAGCATTTGACAAGTCGAAAAGACCTGGTCGAATGGCAGGGCTTCGCCGCTGACCGGCAGTTCCGACGCAATGTCCGGAAGCGGGCCTTCCAGGCGATAAGCTGTTTGCGGCAGATCGGCATTGTTGGAGCCCACATCTGGATAAGCGAAAAGAAGCACTTCCTGCAGTCCAAGTTCACTTGCACGGGAGCGGATGGTATCGCGCCAGGAGCTGGCGATGCCGCGACGCTCCCGCCACCGGGCTGAATCCGTTTTTGGATTCCTGGGCAGGTCAACCAGAATTCCCAGCACCCGGTCCGCTTTTCCGGGAGAAAAAACCGATCTCAGCAAGCCCATCAACTCTTGAACATCCAATTGATTCATGTAAATTCTCCTTGTGGCTCCGGGCTCAGAACTTTCCCGTATACTTGGACCAGATGTCGTCTCCCAGTTTCCAATAGGCAGCGGTCAACCGCTTCATCCAGGCATTGCTGTAACGTGTCAATTCCTTGCGCAAACGGTGCAAAGAACGTTTATGAAGTGCCACCATCCGCTTTTCGAAAGGTCCTTGAGCCCTAAACGCTTCTTCTTCAAGGGGATCACGAACTGCGGCCACGTCTTCACGCATATGCCCCCATTTCTGCGCGGCCAGGTCGGCCACACGGTTAAAGGCCCACCAAGCGCAATCGCGGTTGAACCCCTTGCGTCCACATACGCGCCAGTCCGCTGGAAACGATGCTGTTCCTGCGTACACAGGCGCATATGCTGTCATGGCCGGGTTGTCATAACCAATCCAGACCAGACCGCCGATGGGGTCGGGCAACCAAGATCTGACTTGAATCACCGTGACGTATGTGCAGTAATAGCGTGCAATGCAACGTTCACCCAATTCGTTCCAACCGCCGTTGATGGCGAACAGGGGCATCATGTCGTAGTCCATGAAAGGGTTGGCATAAGGACTTTTTATCAAGCGACCCGTGCGTTTGCCCTCCTTCGTTTCCGGCACCAGCATGTACTTGGTCATGTCAAAAGGCGTATCCTCGTAAGTGTCGCGGAATATGGCCATCATTCTTCTGGGAGACACTTTGACTTCCGGTTTGACGGAGAAAGGATAGTTCTCTGAATTTGGATCCAGATTTAGTCCCGGAGCCAAAAGACTGAGCACCCGCCATTCACGGCGTCGTGCCGCCATGCTGCGGCGATGGGCGTAGACGTAGCAGAATTCAAATGGTTTGCCTGATTGGGGATCATACAATCCCAGTTCGACCGCCCGGTCAATCACGTTGGCGGAAGCCATGTATTCATCCGGTCGCTCAAGGTAAATCCGACGAATTCGCGAGGCATTGGCATTTACCGACACATGATCATCGGGGACGCGTTGGGCAGCCCATACGGCTCCCTTGCGTCCCTTGCCGGGGCCCAGGATCTCCAAGTGCCAAACTTCCTTGGGGTCGGCGATGGTGAAGCATTCCCCACCGTCAATGTATCCGTGTTCACGGGTAATTTCATCGGCGATACGTATGGCATGGCGAGCCGAAGTGGCCCGCTCAAGCATGATACGGTTTAGTTCATAGTAATCGATCAGTCCCTCTTGGCTGCGCATTTCCGCCTTGCCGCCGAAAGTGGCTTCTCCGATGGCCACCTGTTTCTCGTTCAGGCAAGGCAGGGCGGTGTTGATGTATTGGAATGTTTGCATTACCTGGGGGATGGCGCCGTTGCGGCGTTGGGCGGACAGGTCATCGGCATGGCGGGTTAAGTGGGAGTCCAGAAATGTGGGCCGCATGGATCCCGCCGCGTGTTTACGCGCAGGAACCACGTCGATCCAGGTGCGGTCCTTGCGGGAATCACAGGTATGCGAGGTCATCACTGAACCGTCGCTGGAAGCCAGCCTTCCCACGGTAATGCTGGTGCAACCGTCTGGATGTTTCTTAGATTCAGCTGAACGGATGCTTTGTGTTGCAGCCAGTGATAAAACGCAAAAGAAGGTCAGAAAAGGATGAGTTTTGTGCATACGGACGCCTCCAATAAACTGTGACTTTGGTGTCATTATAAAGGCGGGGGAGGGGGAATGCAACTGAATCGGATGGAGTGGATACCGGGGGCTCCGGGCGGACGTCTCAGTAGACGTTCGCCCGGAGTCCAGGTCACCGACGTGAATTGCGGATGATAAGGAAAATTCCGAAACCGATGAGAATCCCTGGCCAGAACACGATGCGCAGGTGATCCCGTATCCACCAATAATAGCCGCTGAACAAAGGGATATTGCGCAACATGAAGAATGCCCCCAATATCACCAGGATCAATCCGAACACCACCGGTCCGGAGTGGGATGGGGTGGCCTGACTGGATTGCGCTTCAACAGGATGTTGTTCGTTGGAAGATGATTCTGGCTCGGGTGAGGGCTGCTCTTCTGGTTCATTTTCTGCAAGGGGCTGCTCGGGAATGATGAACAAGCCTGCAATGTAGGCAACCACTCCGACTCCGCCCGTGAAAACCAGTAAGATTGCCACAACACGTACGAGTACGGGATCGACCTTGAAGTACTCACCGATTCCACCACAGATTCCTGAAATCATGCGATCTTTGCGACTGCGATACAAGCGTCTCACTGCTATCCTCCTCGTGGGACCCCATGGGCCACCTATCCCATTAAACGCAAGCGGGGAAAACTTGGTTCTCTAAAAAGAAAGCGACTTGATTCACAAATCCCCGGACAGTTTCACTCCGCGTTCATCCAATAGACCGAGCACACGTTCAAAGACACCCGGAATCTGGCCCAAATGCTCGGGCGGAACAACACCTTTACGCGATATCCGTCCTTCCGCCAATACACGCACCGCAGCGGAGCATGTATACCCGGTTGTGCGCGCCATTGAAGTGGTACGTGTCTTCCAGTCGAACTGGTCAAACAACTCGAATACGCGATTGACGGGCTCACCTTTGTCTTCACCCGCTATTTCCACTCGCATGACAGTGAAATCCGCTTCATCCGCCCGCATTTTCCATTTGGGAAAAAGGATCGCTCCGGTCACATCCAAGGGGCGGATGTCAAGGCCGTTGACGTCCAGGGCTTCCTTGCTGAAGAATCCCGCTTTGCTGAGAATCTCCATCAGGGCAACATGTCCGGGATAACGAAGAGTTTTTTCCTTCATATTGGGAATTTCCATCGTTTTCAGCAATGTGCGTAGCCCGTCTGTATTAAACGCTTCAAGAGTTCCTATGCCCTTGAATTCCACGCGCTCCAGTCCAGACAGGGCAGGCAGCACCACTTGAGAACCTCTTTGGATCATCCGACAGGGGCGCGTGTACTCTTCAATGACATCAGCTGGCGAAAAACCGGCCTTGTATTCCCATGGCCATTCCCGTTCCACCGGCAATCCTCCGACCAGGCAGGAATAGGATTCGATGCGGTCAAGCCGCGTGGATTCGTATCCAAGAATGATATTGCACAAACCCGGTGCCACGCCACAGTCCACTACCGCAGTCACTCCGGCCTGCTCGGCACATTCATTCAGAGTCAAGGGATCTTCAGGACTGAAGGCGATATCAACGACGTTTTTACCGCTTTCGATAACGCTTTTCAAAGCGCGAAATCCCATATGGCCTGGCAATGCGTTTACCACCAGGTCAAAGTCTTCGACCAATCGGGCAATCCTATGAGGGTCCGATAGGTCGGCGTGAATTGGTGTAACCGAATGGGCCGCTGATACGGTTTCAAGGGTGCCCATATCGGCATCGGCGGCGTGCACTTCGAATTCGGCACACAGATCCGCAGCAATTGCATGCCCCACCAATCCACTGCCTAGAACCAGCAAACGTTGCATATATCGCCTCCATTGAGCCGGAGTTCACTCTTTTCCCAGCCGCTGTGTTCATTGTACCGCATTGGCGGGAAGGGGTTCAACCGCCTTGTTTCCCAAGTACCCTTGGCGTAAAATAAAAGATATGCGCGACAGTATCAATCCTTTCCGTCAAGACTCTGTTGTCTCGACCATAAGGGGATTTATGGTTTTCTCTTCCCATATACTCATCCTGCTTTTTTTTGTCCGCACCTTTGCCGTTCAAACCGTGGCCATTTCATCAGAGTCCATGGAGGACAACCTGCTGGTGGGTGATCATATTCTGGTGGACGTGGTGCATTCTCGCAAAGGAAGCAACATGTTGGAGCGTCTTTTACTGCCGCCGCGGCGATTAAGACGGGGCATGGTGGTGGCATTCATTCCGCCCAACCGCAAAGATCGGTTTTTTGTCAAGCGTATCGTGGGTCTACCCGGAGAGGAAATCGAATTCCGTGGCAGCCGAGTCCTGGTGAACGGCGTCATGCTTCAGGAAGATTACCTGTCTTCACGTACCCGGAATGACGAGAGACATGGATTCCCCCGGTACAGAGTCCCATCCGGTCACTTCTTTTGCCTGGGCGACAATCGTTCAGCCAGCAATGATTCCCGTTACTGGGGGCCATTGCCCAGGGAAAACATCATTGGGATTCCTTGGCGGGTTTACTGGTCATTCAGATCCAAGCCCGACACATATTCTTGTGCAGGTTTTGTTCAACACCTGCGGCGCATGGCGGATTATTTGACCGGATTCCTGCATAAAACACGCTGGAGCCGGACCTATCGCAGGATTCAGCCCGATCCTGATCAATCCATCTTTACAGTAAGGATGAACTTGGAAACCAATACCGCGATGACAAACAATGAAAAGTAGATCACCCGGTACTCGCGGTTTTTCATGTAAGCGGATATATTGAACTCGCCTGGGGCCATTCGTTTCAACCTGGGGATAAAGGTGTTTGTTTTTTGCGCCCAATCAATGTACTTTTCGCCGAACCGCTTTTCCAGGCGGCGATGTTTGCGGATAACGGCAAGGGGAAAGAAAGCAATGAAATACAAAATGAAAATCAGGTAAGAGGTGATGTGATTACCGCCTACAGCAACCCCCAATCCGATCAGAAAATTACCGAAAACCTTGGGATTGCGCGATAGGGAAAAGGGACCTGACCTGGGAAAGTCATCACCCTCTGGAAGGAAACCGGTTGACCATGCGCGATAAAGTGAGCCGCCAAGCAGGAGAAAGAAGCCGATGGTGATGGACATCACGTCCGGAGTGGAGAATATCAAGACAACGACCAGCAGCAGGTTGCCGATGGTGGAACGATATCGATCCATCCTGTCAGACAGACGCATTCAAAACCTCTGAAATGGCGGATGTAACAACTTCTGGAGGGATCAGGGCCATGCAGTTCATTTTACCACATGCACGGCGGTAACAGAAACGGCAATCCGTTTCAGCTGTTACAGACCGGGAGTATTTCAGCAGCGATCCGTTGCGTTGGGGGGAGGTGGGCGCAAACAACCCCACACTGGGCGTTTCCATGACGTCGGCCAGGTGGAGGGCCAGGGTATCGCCGGAAAGTAAGAGCTTGGCCGCGCCGATAAGTTGGCTCAAAGCAACGAAATCCGTCTTTGGGGTGACGGGAATTCCGGTTGCGCTTGAGATGAAGACGGCACTCTCATGTTCGGCTGGAGTTCCCCAGAGTAACACTGCGGGGATGCGGTTTCGCAGCCATCTCCCCACCCGTATCAGCAACTCCGGAGTCGGGGTCTTTGTGGGCCAGCCCGCGCCGACATTGATAATGATGAATCCGTCTGCTCCGGGATCAAGCCCGTCAAGGAAACGCTGCAGGTGTGGTGATTCCTTTTGGGGGAGCAGTTTCGGGTATTGAACAGATGCTCCGCTTATGCCCAGGGCGGTCAGCAGGTGAAGGTTTTTCTGGATGACATGTCCGCTTCCCGCCCAAGGTTTGGGCTGGAAACGGTAAGCCCGTGCAGCCAATGCTTCACGCAGATCGACGGTATGAAATCCCAAAGTGTTTCGGCTCACCAAGCGCGCCACCAGGGCGGATTTCAGCAACCCTTGAAAATCGACCGCCACTGAATACTCACCACGGTACTTATTGCGGAAAGCACGTACTTCACTGATTGCGCCGACCATGTTTCGATTCCGGATATCGATTGGAATCACCTGGTCCGCAACATCGAAAAGTGAGAGCAACCTGTCGGCCGGAGGCGAACAGATCCAATGGACTTTACAATCGGGAAAAGCTCTGGTCAGGTTTGCCACCGCAGGCAGTGTATGGACGATATCTCCCAGGGCGGAAAGCCTTACCACGGCAATTTTCGAATCTGCAGCAAGCGAAATGCCCTTTTCTTTTGGCCCGGAATGCATGCAAATGCTTCCTATGGCAGACGATCCCCGGAGGCGCCCAAAAGCCAGGACGTGGATCGGACCTTCTTACCGCCCACGATTACCACCTTGCCGCCGTAACTGTGTACCACGTCCGCTTCAGGAACGGTTTCAGCAGTGTAATCGGATCCTTTGCAATGTACATTGGGTTTGATGGCCAGAAGCACTTCGGTGACCGTGGGCTCGTCAAAGGCGATCACGAAATCCACTCCTTCCACGGAGCAGAGGATGGAGATGCGTTCTGCTTCAGGCAATATGGGGCGATCGGGGCCCTTCAAGCGGCTCAGGGATCGATCGGAATTCACGGCAACCACAAGAATATCCGCTTGAAGGGCGGATTCATGTAGATAACGTGCATGCCCGACATGAAACAGATCAAATCCGCCGTTGGCCAAGGCAATGGTTTTCCCCTGTTTCTTTAAGGCGGAGATCCGAACGACAAGGTCGCTTAATTCAACGGCGCAGCCATGAGATATACTTGGGTTCACGGCAGTTTTCCCTTGGTCAGCGCCTCAATCAACTCATTCGGGGCAATTGTCGCGGCTCCCGCTTTCATTACCGACAAGCCGGCACCTACGGCCGCCACACGTGCGCTGGTTAAAAGGTCTGCGCCGGATGCCAATCCCAAAGCGATCAAGGCGATTACCGTATCTCCGGCGCCGGTTACATCTACGATTTCACGTGAACCGTAAATCCCGATGCGCCGGGGCGGACTGTCTGCTTCAAGCAGGGACATTCCCTCGTCTCCGCGTTTCATCAGCAATCCATCGGCATCCAGACTTTGGCGCAATTCCGTACCGGCCTGGTTAAAATCTTTTTCCATGTTCAAATCCAGTCCGGGGTAAAGCCGTTGCAATTCCGCCAGGTTTGGTGTGGCCACGCGAATATGGGCAAAGGACTTCAGGTGGCGGCGTGAATCCACAGCCATCGGAGGCAGGGTTAACGACTTTCGTGCCGTCTCAATGTCTTCCCCCCGAACCGAACAATGCAAATAGTCGGAAATGACCAGGAAGTTGGCGTCAAGCAGAATGTCTCTGAGGCTACCCACCAATTCGGAGTGGCGATCTTCGTTCAGCGATATGCGGTTCAAACGGTCGATTCGCAATACTTGCTGGCGACGTGTATGGCTGTCTCCTGAAAGGATACGCGTTTTGCGTGGCGTTACGAATTTGTTCACCGGTATCAGGCCTTTGTCGCTGATTCCGGACTTGGCCAATACGTCCCGCAGAATGTCTCCCCCCTGGTCCAGGCCGATGAATCCAATGGGAATTGGTTCTCCGCCCAAGGCTTTTATGTTGGCGGCTACATTGCCGGCACCTCCCAGACGGAAAGCCTCATTCTCGTATTCCGTGATCAACACCGGAGCTTCGCGGGAAACCCGGGCGGCTTTTGTGAAGATGTATTCGTCCAGAATAAAATCGCCCCAAACGGCGATGCGCTTGCCCTTGAAACTGCCAATCAACTGATGCATTTCTTTTAAAGGCACAATGGAGGAGAAGCTATTGCTCAACTCCGAATTCAAGGTCAAAAAGTGCGGGACCGCTTTCTTCACCCTCTCCATCCACGCTGGTAAAGGCGTAGGTTTTTTCTTGTCGTTTGGGTACCCGGCGATGGTTGTAGGTGAAAGTGGCGGCATCCACTTCCGCTATGCGCACCATCTGGTCATCATTCATTTCATAGATGCGATAGGCCACGATGTTTTTGTCGTCATTCAAGGGATTCGCTTCCCAGGTCAATGTGTTGATGTACTCGGTCTGAAACATTGACTGGTTGCGTGATTGGCTGCCCTGAATATTGACCGGCGGTGCGATGTTCATCAAGCTCATGAGCGTCTCACCCACGTTGATCCGGGGCTTTTTTACACCGGTTTGACACTTGGTGGAAATATTTTGTCCTGAATACTCCAAGGCCGTCATCAGGTCGTCTACGGGGACATCCTGCGAAAACTGTCGAAAAATGGCAAAGGCTCCAGCCAACATGGGCGCAGCCATGGATGTGCCGCCCCAGCTTTCGTAACTCGAATCGGTGCTTCCGGTGGAGGAGCGGATACTGCGGCCGGGGGCGAAGAAATCAAGCAATTCTGGGTGGAAGTTGCTGAAACTGGCCTCAATATCCTTTTTGGTGGTGGCGCCAACTGAAATGGCGGAAGAAATGCAGGCCGGAGCGCTGATGGCATCGCATAAGGCATCGTTGCCGGCCGAGATGATCGTGGGAATCCCGGCAGCCCGCAGGTTGTCAATGGCCAGCTTCAGAGACGGGTTGTCGCTGTCGCAACTTGCGGCGTTGTCGTACTCTCCACCGCCGAGGCTCATATTGACGGATGCGATCCGCAACTGGGTTCGGCGTGAGAAAACGAATTCGAGCCCTTTCAACTGGTCTGAATTGTAAGACATGACACAGGGTTGGTTGGAATTGCATTCGGCTGCGGAAAAGCGTGAAAAAACCTGGACATGGATCAGATTCGCGTCGGGAGCGATGCCCCGGAAAGAGCCGCCGTTGTTACCGATGGCAATTCCGGACACGTGAGTGCCGTGATCGTATCCATAGTATTGAGGGTCGTACATTCGGGCTGATCCTGGACCAGACATCGCCATTAGGTTATTGGGACAATCGGATTTGAGGGAATAGCATTGTTCTACAATGGTTTTTCCCGTGAATGCTTCGTGAGTTCTGCGGACACCTGCATCGAGAACAGCGACGAATTCACCGGCACCGGTATATCCAGCGGCCCAGGCGCTGTCAGCGCGTACAACTTCAGTGGCGTCAGCCATCAAAGGTGGCGTTGTGTCCCTCTGGCCGGGATCTGACACATTGTACTCGGGAATGCGGGTCAGGCGGTCTTCGATAATCCCCAGTACTTGAGGAAGTTGCGCCAGCCTTTCCAGTGTTTCAGGCGTTGCCCGCACGGCCAGATAGGGCAGGGTTGAAAAGGTATGATGCAGGCGGTATTCCATATGCTCCAATTGGAAAAGAACTTCGTCACTTACAGTGCGAATGGCGGCTTCGAGCCTCAGATCGGCTTCGCGTGACAACTGCTTTTCCAGAGGGTCGTCAATGCGGGTGGAATAGCGGGTGGAATCAGCCGTCAGGTATTCGATGCGGGGCACCTTTAATTTAAGGATTATTGGAACAAATCCGTTCCGCAGGGCTTTGCCCAACAGGTCTCTATCAATTGAAGATGTCTGTTCGGCTGCGCCCAGGCTAAGGGAGATCAGCAACGCGGCCATAACCGCCGTGATTGTTCGTGCGGGGTATCTTCTGATGTGCATGAAGTCCTCCTATCGATCAACGCTTTGCATTGTTAAAGAATCATTATAGCACACCCTTGGTGGCATGTAACTCCTGCTTGAGTTCTACCGGGAAAATGGTTAGAATACTTTTATCGTCCGCCCATTGCCGTCAGGAGGAGCCCTTCATGAAGCAAGCCGTTGAAATGATGAAAAATATCTACTGGATTGGTGTCAACGATTTTGAAACAGACCTTTTCGAATCCATATGGCCCCTTCCCGAGGGGGTCAGTTACAACGCCTACCTGATCCGGGACCGCAAGAATGCCGTGCTGGATACCGTAAAGAAGGGTTTCATGCCTCAGTTTCTGGAGAAAATTCAGTCCGCGCTCCCCGCAGGTGAATCCATCGACTACCTGGTGGTAAACCACATGGAGCCCGATCATTCCGGCGCCATGAAGGTTCTAAGGGATCTTTACCCGGACATGCAGATCGTATGCAATGCCCGCACAGTGGATTTCCTTAAGGGATTTTACGGCATCGAATCTGGCCTTAAAGTCATGGGCGACGGCGATAAACTGGATCTTGGTACGCATACACTGCAATTTCACCTCACACCCATGGTTCACTGGCCAGAAACCATGATGACCTTGGAAACAAAGACCGGCACGTTGTTTTCCATGGACGCCTTCGGTGGATTCGGTGCCTTGAAGGGAGGGATCTTCGATGACGAGGTGGATCTGGCCAACGCGGAAAATGAAATTCTGCGCTATTACGCCAACATCGTGGCCAAGTACAGCCCCATGGTTCAGCGGGCATTGAAAAAGCTCTCCGGTCTCAATATTCAGGCGGTGGCGCCGACTCATGGACCGGTGTTTCGCACCCAACCGAATTACATCATCGAGAGATACGATCGCTGGAGCCGCCAGGATACGGAACCCGGGGTGGTGATTGCCTATGCATCAATGTACGGTCATACCCAGACCATGTCCGAGGCGGTCGCCCGTTCATTGGCACGCAACGGAGTGGGGCAGATTCGAGTGCACAACTTGTCTAAGTCGCACCTTTCATACGTGCTGAGGGATATCTGGCGTTATCGTGGACTGATGCTGGCCAGCAGCACTTACAACATGAAACCTTTCCCCTTCATGGAGATGTTGTTGTCCACATTGCAGAATGACCAATTAAAGAATCGTGTCATCGGGGTATTCGGCACCTACAGTTGGAGTGGCGGCGCCGTGTCCGCCATTCGTGACTTCGTGGAAAAGTCGGGCAACGAACTCCTCGACCCGGTGGTGGAAGCCAAGCACGCTCCAGGGGAGAAGGATATTGAAGCCTGCCGGCAATTGGGGCAGGTCATGGCCGCCCGGTTGAGTTGAGCAGCCAGGAACCACGCATCAATCCACGCTAAATTCCTCGGCAATCCCCGATTTCCCTTCGATGGTGAGGAAAAGCAACAGCCGTGAAAAGTCAATCCGTTGACTTCCCCGCCAAGCTTCACTATCATGGATGATCTTCACAAGGGGAGTCCGGTAAATGAAAAACACACCCTATGACGTCATCTTCGTGCTTCCGTACCCCTTCAGCGACCATCCTTCCTTTCCTGAAGGCATCCTATACAGGGCATTGGAAGCAGATGGCTTTCGGGTGGGAGTCCTTGACGCGCCACACTGGCAGGATCCTGAAGAATTCAAACGCCTGGGGCGTCCGGGGTTGTTCTTTGCCCTGGTTCCGGGACCTGTCGACTCGGTGATCATGAACTACACGCCAACCCGCAAGCGTCGCAAAGAAGACCTCTACCAGCTCGATGGCAGCGCTTATTTCCCCGGGTCCCCGCCAAGTGTGGCATCAAGGGTCCGTCCCGATCGTTGTGTCATTACCTTTGCCAATCAAATTCGCAAGGCTTGGAAAGATTGCATCGTCATTGCGGGTGGGATGGAGACCAGCCAGCGGATTTTCGCCCATTACGATTTTCAACAACAGCGCATACGCAGGTCCATTTTGCTGGACGGACGCCTTGATCTCGCAGTGGCGGGCATGGGAGAAATTCAAATAGTCAATGCCGCCAGGTCCATGGCCGCTGGAATCGCACCGTCGGCCATTGATCTCCCGGGAACCGCCGTGGTGCGCTCACAACGTCCCGCCGGATCAGGATGGGTCGAGTTGCCCGGCTACGAGGAAGTCAACGAGAATCCCGCTTGCTTAATGACCGCGTATCGTGAGCAAAAAAAGGCGGCTGCGTCTGGAAGCGGTACCTTTCAACGGCATGCAGACCGTTGGGTTATCCGCTATCCATCTCCCGTTTTATCCACGACATTGTTAAACGAAATCAACGAACGGCCCTACACCCGGACGCACCTCTTCCGCAAGGATGCGGCAATGTCCCCAGCGCTGTCCATGAACCTGTTTTCCGTCACATCCCATCGCGGGTGCTTTGGGAGGTGTGCCTTCTGCTCGGTTTATTGCCACCAGGGCGGGCAGGTGGTTTCCCGTTCCGAGGAATCGATATTAAAAGAAGTCAGCTCCATGTCCAATCATCCCCGCTGGCGTGGCGTGGTCGCCGATCTTGGGGGGGCGACGGCGGAGATGTACGGAATGGAACGCCCCGACTCCGCCGCTGAAACACCCTATTTGGGGCTCCTGAAGCTGGTCAGCCGGCAGCCCCGGGTTCGCAAGGTTTTCGTGGCGTCCGGCGTGCGGCATGATTTGATGTTGAGGCACCCTGAATTGCTCGAAGAGATCATGCGCCACCACAGCGGCCGCTTCTTGCGCGTGGCGCCCGAACATGTCCACGACGATGTGCTGTCTCTTATGGGAAAGCCTGATTTTGGACGCTTCAGAGCATTCTGCGAGTTGTTTGCATCCATCAATCGCGGCCTGAAAAGGAAAGTGGAGCTGGCTGCCTACGTCATTATCGGCCACCCCGGTGAGGAAGACCATCACATCCGCAACATGGTTTCCGAACTGAGGAATTTAGGCGTTGACCGGGTGGATGCACAAATTTTTACTCCGGCTCCGGGACTCCTTTCCACGGCCATGTTTGTGTCCGGAGTGGATTCCCGGGGGCGTCCCATTTCGGTTTGCCGTGAGCCCCGGGCGCTGCAAGCCCGAAAAGCACGGCTCTATGCCAAGAAACAAGGCGGCTTTTTCACTTGATGCAGCCATTTGAATCGGCGATAATGGATTTAGGAGCCCAACCATGATGGTGAAATTGATTGCCCGTTTCGTTAACGCACACACTGGGAAGGCCATGGTGGATCCGGATGTTGGCGCCCGCATCTACGACAGGGATCCCGTCAGCGACGAATTCCTGGCTGAATCCCGCCTCTCTGCTGATGGAGAGGCGGAGTGGCTGTTTTCCCTTTCCGCTGCAGGTTCCCTTGATTCACCCGGGGAGCGCCGACCCGACATTTACGTGGAATTGGAGAAAGCCGGCGCCGTCTTCTTTCAGACTCCCGTAAAATTCAATATGGATTTCGACACCCGGGATCCGGTCAGCGGAGAAAGCCGTGGCCAGACACGTTTCCTGGGCGTTTTTCATGTTGACTCACCGGAACCTTGAGATTGAACCGGCCACGTCCCCAGACAGGCCTGGAACGTGTTTTTCGCTGGCACCTCAAACGCTACCCCTTGATCCAGACCCAAGACCTGGTTAAATTGAGTTACCAGGCGGCTTTTGGTAACCGCCACATCATGGGGGTTGAATCGCGGATCCTGCCGGATTTGCAAGCGGAAATCGCATCCCTGAAATCGGATATGCCCAAGGCGATCCTGATCGAACCACTATCCGCCGACTTAAGCACCGGATGGGCCAGGGTAAGCCTGGCTGGGTGGCAGGCAAGAGGGGGAGGACTGGGTCAGCTTGTAGAAATCATGACCGCCAGTGCGACAGGTCCCGTGGCAGGTTTGGAGCTGTTCCATCTTATATTAAGCGAATTGGATACATTCCTGAACCGGGTAAAGCCGCCAATCTGTGGAGAGTCGATCGCTTATTGGCACAATCGAATGCGCCGGGAAGACTATCCCCCCCAACATCACTCTCCAACCTACAAGAACGCCTATCGTCCCGCATACCGGGTTGTTTGTTACTCTTTGTTGGCAGGATTCCTGCCACTGCGGCCGGCAGCGGGATAGTGGGTTTGCGGAGAATTAAAATGAATGACAAAGACGGCTTCACGGAAACCACCTTTTCAGTCAGGTTTGCCGAAACCGATCAAATGGGCGTGGTGCATCATGCCGTATACGCGGTGTGGTTTGAAGAGGGCCGCTCCCAATGGATGCGCTCAAAAGGCAGAGATTATGCGGAATTCGAAGCCCAGGGGATCAATCTTGCCGTAACGGAACTTCGCATTCGCTACAGGCGTCCCGCCCGGTACGGCCAAAACGTGACCGTACGCACCCGCATGGAAGAATTCCGCAGCCGAGGCATGCGGGTCAGTTACGAGGTGTTGGACGAAAAATCACGTGAACTGCTGGTTACGGGAAGCACTCGTCACGTATGCATGGACCGCAACGGCCGGGTCACGCAGATCCCCGATGAATGGTTGCATTTCATGTGCAAAGATTCCGCCTATGAAGACGTTTCGGCTGGAGAACCGGGGAAGAAAGGCTCTCCTCAGGAAGTGGACTCCTCCCGTTGAAGCAATTGAAGTAAAGCATTGCGCGTAAGGGGCCCCAGCAAGAAATCGGTCACAAAACCCGATGCTGTACGTACAGTTGTCGGTGTGGCCATGACGCCGAAAGCGACGGCAATCGAGCCATTCTCAGCCGCGTTTATCGCGAACACATCGTCTCTTTCCCCTGCGAGTTCACGGACCATGGGCGTCATGGCCCTGCAGGCCCGGCATCCCGGTGAATGGAAATAGAAAATGGCGGGTTTTCCCGACAGCAGGGCCCTGCCAGGTAACCCGTCAAGATTGGGGACCGGGGTTCCACGCATGCGCCTTGCCTTTACTCGCGCCCAGACCTGAACGCCAAGAAGCAAAGAGGCGATTGCCGCCACCACAAGGGCGAACCAACTCATTGGCGGGCACCCGCAAAGGATTTCATGTGTTAATCATCACCCCGTAGTTGATGCAATGCGGATAAAACCTTAGCGGCATGACCGCGTGCTTTGACCCTTGGCCAACGCCGGGCCACTTTTCCATCCGGATCAACCAGAACCGTGCTGCGGATCACGCCGTGGGTCACCCGGCCGTACAGTTTTTTTTCTCCCCATGCTCCATAAAGCGTCATTACCCGGTGTTCCGGGTCCGACAACAGACGTACCCCGATGTCATGTTTGATGCGAAATTTCTGGTGGCTGGCGCAGGTGTCCGGGCTGATTCCCAAAACAACGGCACCGGCCGTGGAGAATTCCGGCTGCAATGCCGAAAATTCAAGTGCTTCAGTGGTGCATCCGGGGGTATTGTCCCGGGGGTAGAAATACAACACCACCCATTGACCGCGGAGGTCGGATAGGCGAACAACCTGTTCAGATTCATCCATTAACTCAAAATCCTTGGCTTGATCTCCGGGTTCCATAGACACCTCTCTCGGTTAGGTTACGCTTTTCATTAAGGGATTGCAAGCCTGCCGGATCCAGCCTTGACAACCCCTTGGCATTGGTTCAACATACAAACAAACTGGAGGTATTTTGACATTTAACGACAAGCTGTTGTGCATGAAATACCAGATGCTGCATCCCGGAACGACGGCCTTTTACCGCCGCCTGAATGCATCGCAAAACATGAGTCAGGATGAATTGAGGGCATTGCAATGCAAAAAACTCCGCCGCCTTTTATTCCATGCCTGGGAGAACACCGACTTCTACCGGCGCCGTTTCGACGCAGCCGGACTTCATCCCATGGACATAGACGGCCCGGAAGACTTGAGCGCGCTTCCCGTACTTACCCGGCAGGATATCCGTGAAAATTTGTCTGCGATCACTTCACGCCGGGTGCCCGCCAGGTTTAAAAAAATGTCGACAACGGGCGGGACAACGGGTACACCCGTGAAGACCCTCTTGGATCGTCGCGTCCCCCATGCAGCATTGGGATGGCGCATGCTATCATGGTGGGGATATGGGCCATCCACCAACATGGGGATTATCTGGCGTGAAGCCTCTTCGTCATTCAGAAAACGCGTCTTGAACCGCGCCATTTCCTGGCCCTCCCGCCAAGTCAAACTGAATGCCTCGGCAATTACCTCTCAGGCCATGGAGCAATTCATCCAACGTTTTCAACGCTTAGACACTCCGGTGTTGCATGGGTATGTCGGCGCCGTCCATCACTTGGCCAGGTACCTCGATCAGCGAAGAGCAGCCCCGTTGCGGCCAAGTCTCGTATGGGTTACCTGCGCGCCCCTTTCCGAACCACACCGCCAATTGCTTGAACGGGTGTTCCAGGCCCCGGTGCTTGACCAATACGGATCGTGTGAAGTGTATTGGATTGCCGCCCAATGTCCATCTTCCGGACGCAATCTTCACCTTTTTGCCGATGCACGGCTGGTTGAAGTCGTCGATTCCAGGTTCAATCCGTTGCCAATGGGAGAATCAGGCCAATTGCTTGTTACCGACCTGGAAAACATGGCATTCCCGATTATTCGTTACGCCATCGGTGACCGGGGCCACATGTTGTCCAAGAGATGTGAGTGCGGAATGGGGCTGCCGTTGATGGGCCCGATTCAAGGCAAGAGTGTAGACACCATCCGCCTCCCCGATGGCACAGCCATAACGGACATCAACGTCATCTTTGATGATTTTCCGGAAGCGGTCAGCGCCTTCCAAGTACACCAGTCACGTACTGGTGACCTGGAAATCCGATATATACCCGGAAATGAGTCAGAGATAACGCTCAGGGCTGTGAAAACCGTACGCAGCCGCATACAGGCCGCAGTGAGGAATCAGGTTCCGGTCACTCTGAAAGCGGTGGACCAGATTCCGCATCGAGGGGGTAAACTGCAGTACGTATTCAGTGAATTTCCGCAAGCCTAAGTTGGAAAGCCCCGAATCAATCCATGAGTGCCGAAATTTCTGCCGGTTTCGCCACCAAATGATCCGCACCGGCAGCCAACAGTTCTTGCCGGTCACGAAAACCCCATAACGCGCCAACGGCGATTGCCCCGGCCGCCCTGGCGACTTGCATGTCCACGGCTGTATCTCCCAGCATCATGGCGGAGCCGGGCGGGCAATCCATTCTTTGCAATACCGACAAGAGCGCCCCGGGATCCGGCTTGAGGGGGATGCCCTGCCGAGCGCCGGCAATGACATGAAAACCGGCTTTGGGGAAAAACCAGCTTAACTGGGATGCCATAATTTCCTGAGGTTTGTTGGAGAGCACCGCCAATTGGACGTCCCTCTTCTGCAGACAATCCAGCAATTCATGAATACCCGGGTATGGGCGGGTGTTGCATTTCCAAGTCGAATTGTAATGACGGCGCACTCGTTTCAACATTTCGTCGACAATAGACTCATTTCGCATAGAAACGGGCAGAATCCTGCACACCATCTGGCGAATGCCATCACCCACGAAACGGGCGTATTGCTCAGGCAAATGAGTCGGGAAACCTTTTTCGTCCAAGGATCGGTTTGCGGCGGTTGCGATATCCTTGAGTGAGTCCAACAGGGTTCCGTCGAGGTCAAACACAACCGCCTGGATCCCGGGCATCTACTTCCCCTTCCGCACGCGGGTTAAACCTCGCCGCCGGTTGTGTCCAATTCGAAATTGCGCCGGGAACACACCTTCACGAGCTGTACGTACGTCTTCCACCGTATAGAATGCGCGAGGATTGAAGTGGCGGATCATCTCTATTACCCTGGGCATATCCTTGCGGTTGATGATCATATAGATGATCTTAACCATTCCCTTGGTTCCGCGGGCATCCACTAGGGTGAGGCCGAAATCGTTTTCACGAAACCAGCGTACCAGTCGGCGGGAATCGCGTCGGGTTACGACGCGAATCGCCAGTCTACCCACGGCAATGCGGTTTTCCAAGGTCAAGCCGACAAGGTTGCCGGCGGCGAAACCGCCGGCATAAGCCACATAGCAGATCCAGTTGTCCAGATGACGAAAGACCTGCTGCATGGCCAGGAGCCAGATCAGGACCTCGAAGAAACCAAGCAGGGGCGCCCACAAGCGGCTGCCCCGGGTGACGAATACGATGCGCATGGTTCCCAGGGTGACATCAGCGACCCTGAAGAGAAAAATCAGCAGTGGCATCAACAGCCAAGTCCAAATTGCGGATTCAGACAAAGACGGGGGCATGACGCCACCTCCAACAAAAGATGTGTAGCATTGATCTGCACCTTAACATGGAGCGTGCCCGGGTGTAAAGCTTTGACGATCATTGCAAGACAACGTGGGATTCACGCGGGATTGCATCATCGGGACCATAACGTGGCTGGTCATCCCCGCGATGCATTCACCCGTCACAAGAATAGGTGGAACATCCGCCATTGAATATTTCCGGAGGAGCAATGCACGGCATCAACTTTTTCCAAACCAACGACTTGGAGGCCGTTGACCGCTTTTATCGTACCGATCTGGGATGTGCCTTATGGCTCGACCAGGGAACCTGCCGCATTTATCGGGCAGGAAATCAATTGGTCGGTTTTTGTTTTGCGGAGAAAGCGGAGATTTGCGGAACCATCACCTTCTTTTTTGCAGGAAAAGCCGAAGTCGATGCCATGTATTCCGCCTTGGTCAAGGTAGCGGAGGCCGAACCGGCAGACAATCCGCATTACCGCATTTATCATTTTTTTGCCCGGGATCCCGAAGGCCGGCGGGTGGAATTCCAATGCTTCGGGCACGCGGTGGACACCGAGTTCTCATGAAAAGCGTAGAAAAGAAGATGCCGCCCATGGCTTGGTTGGTCTTTGCAGTCGTGTGGATGGCAGTGCCTTCGAGCGCCATTAACCTGAATCAGGACAGCCTGACCGTGGACGAGGTGATCGCCAGGGTTGAGTGCAAGGGCTGGCCGGGGCATGATTATGCACTCTACATTCCCAAGAAGTCGTTGGCTCTCGAGGACCCACCGGTGTTGTTTGTACTGGATCCCGCTGCCAGGGGGGAGTTTGCATTGCGCCGCTTCCAAGCCGCCGCATCCAGGTGGGGGGTGATTGTCGCGGCATCGAACTCTTCCCGTAACGGGCCTGTCGGTGACGTTGTTTCCGCCATCAGGGCTATGTGGCAGGACTTTAAAAAACGTATGGGCCTGGAACCCAAGGTCATCTACGCGGCCGGATTCTCAGGAGGGGCCCGCGCATCCGCTTATTTCAGTCGTGCCATCGGCCGCCCCGTCACGGGAATCATCGCATGCGGCGCGGGCTTATCTCCGCTTATCAAGGTATCTGGGCTGGAAACCAGTTTCTATTGCGGCATTGCCGGATACGACGATTTTAACTACCGGGAAATGCGGAGATTGGATGCGTCATTGGACAAAGTGGCTTTACCCCATCATTTCATTCACGGGCCCTTTGATCATCGCTGGCCGGAGATTCGCACATGCGAACGCGCACTGGGCTGGTTGATTTTTCGCTCCGCCAAAGCCCGCTTATTATACCTGCCGGAATTCTCAGCCCGTGAATTTCTGGAAAATGAAATAACTGAGCTCGAAAATGCCCGTAGGCGGGGGGACACGTTGCGTGTAGCCCGGGAAGCTTCCACGCTGTTGAGTCCGGCCGAGGAATCCAGGCAATACCCGCAAATATCCAAGTTGCTGAAAACGACGCTGAAGTCAAAGATGTACCGTTCCATGGCCAGAAAGGAAGCGCGCTTGGCACGCCGGGAGGAACGGTTGTTGTCGGAGGCCGGCCGGGTATTCAACCGTTTGGAAAAGGGCGACGCGGATGCCGCCGACCTGCCCGGGATTACTCTCAGGTTGGGTATCTCTGGATTGCGACGCCAGGCGCTGCACACTTACAAGGATCGCATGGTAGCTGCCATGGCGCGAAGGGTACTCAACTCCATTGGGGTGGAAGCTTCGCATCGGGGCATACAACACCAAGTGGGGAAGAAACGGCTGAAGCTTGCAATGCGCTATTACGATATTGTGACGGCCTGCGGTAAACCCATCCATCTTCAGGCTTTGACCCTGTACAATTCCGCGTGTATTTATGCATTGTGGGGAAGATACAAGGCGGCCATGCAAAGGCTGGATCGTGCCATAATTGCAGGCTTTCGCAACCTAACCCACTTGAAACAGGATCCCGACCTGGCAGGGTTGCGTTCCCAGCCTGAATTCTCCTCAGCCATGAAGCAATGGCAGAAACTCTTGGACGAGGAATCATGATGTGGATAAAAATGGTTGTCTTCCCTTAGAGCAAGCATTATTCACAAATTAATGGCGGAAGGTTCCCAAACAGGTTTCCGGAGCCCAATGACTACTGCAATAATTCCAGACGGGCCGTGACCGTCATCCCGCCACCCCGGCCCTTGTCAATCCTGGCGTACAATTCATCCTGCAACAAGCGTCCGGAGCCTTTATCCAGAAACACCCGGCGGGAGAAGTGCTTGATTTTGAAGCGGCCCCAGATGCGTACATCAGGTTTCGTCACGGCCTGGATACAAATCCTATCAGCAGCAGCGGGCGCCAGGTGGTAAAACAGGCGGAAAGGCACTTCCTGATTAAAATCCCTCAGACTACCGACAAAACGCGAAGCAAGCCCGGCAATGGCATTGATGGAAAAAGAGAAATCAAGTGGTTGGGACACCCGGTATCCTGGTAGACACAAACATCCCCCCAGTGGCAGTAAACCTTGGAGTTGCGGCCGAAACTCATGGTTGTAAAGACCGATCATTTCGCACATGATGCGGTAAAGATTGAATTGAATGCGTAATTCCTCGGGATGGTGGCGAAAACGCACGTCCATGTTGTATCTGCATCCCTCATGCACACCGTTTCTGCGGAGGAACCGGATTCCTCCCGCCGGGGAACGGAAAAATCGAAACTGGAAATCCTTGACACGGTGTACGAAACGTGGATAGTAGTCCATTCGGGTACGCAAGTGCTGCCACATTTGCTTACCGCGGCTGATTCCGTATTGCAGATCCGCATCCGCTGTCAGGATGACCAGGGTATGCCCGGAGAAACCAGTTGTACGCAGCATGATTCCCGGCTCATCGATACGATCCAAAAAGAATTCCTGGCCGGATGCTGAAGATGAGGCCGCCTTGAATATGGCGGATGCTCTGGATCTGTAAAATGCACGGTAGGGGAAAACCAACAGGATACGCCCCCGGGCGGAACCCGACAATTCATAGGTGAAACGGTATCGGTGCTCCGTGGTCGGTGCGGTTACTAGGGCAAACAGCATGATCCAGCACAATCCCATGCGCACTCCCGGAGCAAGATTATTAAACGCCTGATTGGTTTTGATTTTAAGGAATTCAATTCATAAGGTCAATCAATACTGGCGGGGTGGCCCTTTATGATAGAATGGACAATATCCGTTATGGAGGTCAACCTGGATCTGCTTGGGAAAGCTGTCGCCCTGTTGTGTGCGCTTTCATGGGGCTTCGCAGTCATCCTTTTCAGTCACGCCGGCAAAAGAATGCGGCCCGTGGCCCTCAACCTTTTCAAGACCGCGGTTACCGCCCTCTTTCTTGCCGGGGCCATGGTGATATGGAACGTTCCCGTCATTCCACCGGGATTGAGCGCAGGCGACTGGGGAGTGGTTGCCCTGACCGGGTTCCTGGGCATCACGATTGCCGACTCACTTTTTTTTATCTGTCTGAACCTGCTGGGAGCAGGGATGGCCGCCATCGTGGACTGCTTGTACAGCCCCATGGTTCTCTTGTTCTCCTGGTGGGTGCTCAGCGAAACGCCAAGCATGGCGAAGGTGACAGGCGCTTTCCTGGTGGTGATGGCCGTACTTGTCGCATCTATCCAGCCTCGAGCCCCTGGAGCAGGCTGGCGACGCATGGCCTGGGGGATCCTGTCAGGTGGCAGCGCCATGGCCTTGATGGCTTTGAGTATCGTCTTGATGAAACCTGTGCTGAATCGCACCGCCTTTCTTTGGGTGACTGAAATGCGAGTGCTCACCGCATTGGTGTTTTTGCTTTTACAGGTAGCCATTCACCGCAACCGCAAAAGCATTATGCATGAAGTGCTGGATACCCGCCGCTGGCGCCACGCTTTGCCCGGGGCGATAATGGGCAATGTGATCGCCATGACCCTCTGGGTGGCGGCTTTCAAGTTTACCGATGTCGCCTCCGCAGCCATTCTGAACCAGACCAGCACCATCTTTATCGTGATACTGGCTGCCGTCTTTCTCAAGGAGCGCTTTACCCTGCGCAGGCTAACCGCCACCTTACTCGCTTTCGGCGGCGCCATCCTCGTCCTGGTCGGCTGAATTCAAACACTTCATTTAACTTGCGCAACCAAGCGGACAGGCGGGCAAAAATGCGTTAACATTGAAATGCCGGGAGAAAATGGCGGGGTGATGCCATGGAGAACAACTGGGCGGATATCCTGAAGGCTCAGATGCAAACGCATCATGGTTGGGACATGCAACCAAAGGAAGCCCGGCGTATTCAGCGGGAATGGAGCGTGCGGGTAAACCTGGAAGGACAGGAATCGCAGGCATTCAAAACCGTTACCGGCGTGGACGTACATTACCATGGTGAAACCGCATCCGCAGCCGCGGTTACTTTAAGCCTGCCCGAACTGGAGGTGCGTGAAACCCGCCGGGTGGAATCCAGAGTCAGTTTCCCTTATGTCTCAGGCCTATTGGCCTTCCGGGAAATTCCGGCCCTGTTGCCCGTACTTGAACGCCTGGAGACGCGGCCGGAAATCATCATGACCGATGGGCACGGCGTCGCACATCCACGACGTTTCGGGTTGGCGTGCCACTTGGGGGTTCTTTTGGACATTCCAACAGTGGGGGTGGCACGCAAACGTCTTTGGGGACTTCATGCTTCTCCGGGCATAGAACCCGGAGCTTGCGCCTGGATTATGGACCAGGGGCAACGAATCGGCTCGGTGCTGCGAACCCGGCGCCGGGTGGCGCCAGTGTTTGTGTCCGCCGGTCATCGGATCAATCTGGAGCGTTCGATTGAACTTGTAATGGCGTGTCTGCAAGGTTACCGCATGCCCGAACCCCTACGGCTGGCAGGGATCCTGGCGGGTTAAGCGTCATTGTCATTGGTGGCGGAGGCTTGGTCGGCCGCCACCTCATCCAACCGCACTACAATGTTCTTGCCCAATTTTTTCCCGGCATACATGGCGCGATCCGCACCTCGGATACACTCACTGACCGGTCCGGGCCGATTGTATACATTGATGCCCATGGTAACGGTTATGAAGATCTGCCGGCCCTGATACTTCAAAGGAGTCGTTTCTATTACCGACCGCAATTTGCCGGCAATCACAGCGCCCCCCTCCATATCGGTTTCCGGAAGCATAATCAGGATTTCGTCGCCGCCCCAGCGGGCCGCCACGTCAGCCTGTCGCAGGTTGTCGTGAAAAATTGCGGACAAATGGCGCAGCAGATGATCTCCACATTCATGGCCGTAAGTGTCATTAACCCGCTTGAAATCATCGAGATCCGCCATCACCAGGCAGAAAGGCCGCCATGTTCGCCCCATGCGCACCATCTCAATCTCGATGCGTTCAAGGATTGTATGGCGGTTGTAGAGGCGGGTCAGGTTGTCATAGCGGGCCATCCTTTCCATGCGTGCATAGGCTTCACGAAGCTCCATCTCAGTTCTGATTCTCAGCCGGTACCTGCGGTAAAGGTACAAAAGGATCATGGCGCCCAAGATGATCAGGGTTACAAAAAACAACACCACCAGTATCCTGTGTTTGCGATCAAGTTGGCGGATTTGGGCGTTGCTCTCTTTTGCATCTTGTTCGCGGAGGCGCTGTTCGGATTCATATTTTGCCTGCAAGGCGGACAATTTGGCGTAATTCTCCCGTGAAAACAACTGGGCTTGAAGCGTGGTGTACTCCCGGTAGTGTTGCAGTGCCTGGGCCAGGTCTTTACGGGCTTCGTATAGTCGAATCAAGCTCCAGACGGCGTCCTTGTGCAACGAACGCGATTCCGTATCAGCCGCCAACCGAACCGCGCGTTTGAGGTGATTCTCCGCCAGGTTCAATTTATTCATGTCCAAGTAGACATTGCCCAGGTTCAGATGGGATGTCACCATGCGGGGTTTGGCATTCATTTTTTCAAACAAGCGCAGTGATTCCTTGTAATTCTTCAGCGCCTCGGACCAATGGCCCTGGATGTGCTGGACATCAGCCATGTTGTTGAGGCAAACCGCCATGAAATCAGGGCTGCCAAGCTTTTCGGCATCCCGCCGTGCTTCGCTGAAATTCTTTAAGGCTTGAGAATAATTTCCGCGTTCCTTGAGTATTTCTCCGATGTTGACACGGCATCCGATAGCCAATTGGATGTTTTCCGTATCCTTGGCGATTTGTAACGCCCGGTTGAAATGCTCCATGGCCTGATCGGCATTGTTGAGGCGTTTGTAAACGTTGCCGATGCTGTTGAGGGCTATGCCGATGCCGGGCCGGTACTGCAATTCTTCGTAAATGCTCAATGATTTGAGCATGAAATCCAGGGCCTTGCGCAATTCCCCGGCCCGATAATGAATAAGTGAGATATTGTTGAAAATTCCAGCCAGACGACGGCGGTCGCCAATGCGTTGCAAATGACTGATTGCCCGCTGAAAATTGGCCAATGCATTGGTGGAGTCACCACGTTTCAATGCCACCGCGGCAACGCCATTCAAAGCTGCTCCGATTACTCCATGATCTTCCTCAGCGCGACCGATTCTCAACCCTTCAAAGTAGTCCTTTTCCGCATCGTCCAGGCGACCGGATTGAAGGTAGCCAACGCCACGTTGAATCAGGGCTTTTCCCTCCTGAGATTTCAGATTCATTCGGCGTGCCAGCCTTAGAGCCCGTGAAGCGAAATCCACTACTTTGTCTGGTTGGCGAGAAATGTAGTGTTCTGCCAACCAAAGCAGAATCTGCAGCTGGTCGTCGCCAGTTCTGGTCTCCAAGGAACGTTCCAGTGCTTCAGGATCCTTCTTGGGCAAAGTGCCTCGAGTGAAAGCGGCCGAGACTGATAACGACCCGCATAGTACCAGTATGAGGCCGATCAAAGTCGCCAGGTCGAGCTTTTTCCTCATTTCGTCCCCATTAAAGCACATTGCAAAAGCGGCTTGATCCAAAGCCACATTTCAGGAGAATCTTCAATAGCGTTATTCTACTTGATGCTCGGTTGAATTGCAATGAAGCCGTTTCCCCCAGCGAGATGCGGCATCATAACGATGGAGTTGATTTTCACTGGAGTTCCGGTTAACATAAAAGTCACATTCATCCAAATGAGGGAAAGAATCCGCCATCAACCAATCAAGAGACTCCTGGTTGGAACCTGTACGGGATTGGGCAGCTTTGTGTTATTGGATCGCCTTGCCTTCATGGGCTTGCGTCAGGCGCTTTTGTATAGGCATAAAAACAATCCCAACCGTAAAGATCCTGTACTCATGCCGCTGCAGGAAGATGAACACGATACCCCGTCATGGGATCTTCAAGACCCTTTCACGGCCGGCTTCCCAGTCACTTCGACGCAGATGTTGCGTGGCTGTGCGTTCATGATCCGGAAACCTTTGACTTGGAGAACAATGAGTTCACTGCCGACGGCGGTTGACTGTACTGATCCGCAGCGAAACGGAGGATCAAATAAACGGATTCGAATGAGCCACTCCCAATGAGAGGCGGGAAACACAGGAACTGTGAAAACACATGCACGGCGCATTAGAGTGAAATGAGCGCACAAAGCGGTGGGTATCTAAGCAATGATGAGCGTCTGCTGCGCATCTCGCATGATTTGCGTGTTGCCGTGGCCCAATTGTCCTTCCACCTGCCGGTAACATGGACTTACAATCCCCTGTATTACGCTTGGGAGCCTTATTGCGATTACCTGCGCCGATACGGTCACGGGCCGAAGGAAGTGGTGTTTCTCGGCATGAATCCCGGGCCATGGGGGATGGTGCAGACAGGTGTCCCCTTTGGTGAAGTGGAACGGGTTCGCCGATGGCTGCTGATATCCGGAAAGGTCTCTTCTCCCGAGATCGTCCACCCCAAACGCCCCGTAATGGGTTTTGCCTGCGGTCGTTCTGAAGTCAGCGGGCGGCGATTGTGGGATTTCTTTCGCGGTCGTTTCGGCACCCCCCGGCGCTTCTTTGCCCACCATTTTGTGGCCAATTACTGCCCATTGATGTTTCTCGACGCCCAGGCCCGAAACCTGACACCGGATCGCCTTTGCGCCAATGACCGCATACAACTTTTTCGAATCTGTGATGCTCACCTGGTCAGAATCGTAGAAACATTGAAGCCTCGTTGGGTGGTGGGGATAGGACGATTTGCCCAGCGACGGGCCGAACTCGCCCTGGCGTCAAGCCCCGTTCAGGTAGCGGGGATTCTGCATCCCAGCCCCGCCAGCCCTGCGGCCAATCGGGACTGGGAAGGTCAGGCCTATGGTTCTTTGGTTGAAAACGGTATCTGGACTGAATCGGATCCTTTCGGGGTTGATGAATCATGACATTCCAAGGAGAAGGATATGGCTGAAGGCTGGATTGAAAGTATGCGCGCATTGATCCCCTTGCTGGTGGTGCTGGCCTCGGCCGGTCTGTTGTGGCGGTTACTGAAAGAATGGTTCCGGAGGCGTGAAAAAAAACTAGGCAGACAAGCAGCGTTTTCACGACAATTGACCCAGGTGTTCTTGGCCGTGGCCGTGGTCACCGGTGCAATTGCCACGGCCCCGGTCAGCGGGGAGATCCGGGGCCAATTGCTTGGCTTCTGGGGGATCCTGATCAGCGCGGCCCTGGCGCTTTCAGCCACCACTTTCCTGGGAAATCTATTGGCGGGATTCATGTTGAAAACCATTGGAAACTTCTCGGTTGGAGATTTTATCTGCGTTGAAGAACATTTCGGCCGTGTAACGGAAAGGGGCATTTTTCATGTAGAAATACAAACCGAGGAAAGTCAATTGGTGGCGTTGCCCAACCTGCTGGTGGCGACACACCCAACCCGGGTAATGGATTCCCGGGGGACCTTGGTTTCCTGTTCCCTGTCGCTTGGCTACGACCTGCATCGCCTGAAAGTCGAGCCAGCGCTTGTGGAAGCGGCTGAACGAGCAGGCCTTGAAGAGGCTTTCGTCCGCATCATCGATCTGGGGAACTACGCGGTGACATATCGCGTGTCGGGTTTTCTTAAAGAGGTGAAAACACTTGTTTCCATGCGTTCAAAACTCCATGCCTCAGTGTTGGACACCCTGCATGAAGCCGGTATGGAGATCGTGTCTCCCAGCTTCATGAACCAAATACCCCTGGATCCCGGGAAAAAGGTCGTCCCAGCCAGGCCACATTTATCGGATACAAAAACCGATGGAGAAACTGAGAACGATCCGGAACAATTGATTTTCGCCAAGGCCGAAGCGGCTTTGAAACTGGAAACCCTTGAGGAAGGTATGGAGGCCCTGCGCAAGCGAATCGATGGTCTGGAACTGGAAAAGAAAGCTGTTGACGAATCCCATCGTCCCGATGTGGAGGCCCGAATCCAACGCCTGCGCAACTGGCTCAAGGTGCTTGAGGACCGCTTGGGAGAAAAACGCCGGGAAATGGAAAAGCGTTGACCCGGGTATTGGGCGTTATTCCCACTCCGATGGAATGATGCTCCGCCTTTCTTGCTTGACCTTCTTGCGGCGCCGCTTTTCTTCCAGGCGGCGGCGTATTGCTGATACGTTCGGACGGGTTGGCCTGCGCTTGCCCGGCGGTACAAGGGCTTGGAGAACCAATTCCCGCAACCGTTTGCGTGCATCCCGTCGATTGGCCTGCTGGGTACGAAAACGACGGGCATCGATCAACAAAGTCCCATCCGCACCCAGCCGGTTCCCGGCAATGCGCCCCAACCGTTTTTTTACCTCATCTTCAAGATCCGGACATGCTGCCAGGTCAAAGCGCAGTTGTACCGCAGTGGCCACCCGGTTGACGTTTTGGCCGCCGGGTCCGGAGGAGCGGACAAAGCGTTCCTGCAGCCAGCGTTCCCCGATGGACAAGCCACGATTGATGCGCATTTAAGCCCATTTTATCACAATCCCGAACAAACTGATCATCAAGATTAGCTTACTGAATCCATCCCATTATCCGGATTGTCTCAGAGGTGGAATGGGATTTGAGAGTGAAAAGGAGGTCCCCATGTACGATGTCATTAGGAGTGAAAAAGCCGTGAAATGGATGAGTTCAATGGCTTTGGGCGTTTTTTTGCTGGCCATTGCTTCCGGGTCATTGCCTGCCGTTCAGCAGGAACCGGCCTTTCTCGGCGTGTCCGTCCGCGCCATTGATCATGCGGATAAAAAGGCGATGAAAATCAGCTTTGGTGTCCAGATTGTTGAAGTGGTCAAGGATTCCCCGGCCGACAGGGCCGGATTGATCGCGGAAGATGTGATCCAAAAATTGGACGGCAAGGATATCCTTGCGCCCAAGGACCTGACGGAAGCAGTAAAGGCTCGCGAGCCGGGAGAAAAAGTGAACCTGCTGGTGAACCGCAAGGGCAGCCGCAAGGATTTCGCTGTGCAGCTATCTTCATGGAATGCAGCAGTCAAGTCTGACCCCCCCGGAAAATGGGACAAATGGAAAGGGCTGCACATGAAAGCGCAACCCTGGCTTGGGATTCAATTGCTGGCCATGAGTCCGGAATTGGCCGCTTATTTCAAGGTGAAACCTGAACAAGGCGTACTGGTCCTGGAAGTCAATGCAGATAGTCCGGCATTGCAAGGGGGGATGCTTGCCGGAGACGTGATTCACGAATTGGATAAGGAACGGGTCCGCCGCCCCGGCGATGTGCGCCGCATCCTGGGACAATTGCAGTGTGATCAAGAGGTTCCCGTCAAGGTGATCCGCCACGGAAAATCAATGACCCTCAACATCAAGGTGGGCAAAAGGAAATGGCCCGGCGATATGCGCTTCCACCTGTTCAAGGGAAAAGATGACGGCGAAGATTTCGAAGTGTTTTCAATCCCCGAAGGGTTAGAGGAACTCAAATCCTGGTTCCCCCGGAGAAGGGACGCAATGAAAGGACACATTCTGCAAAAGAAACTTCCCCAGGAGATTGAAACCAGGCTCCTGCGCAAACACCGGCACGCCGTCATCTGATTCCCAGGCCTTCAACCCCTGGTTCCAACCGCTACGCGGGTGAACCAGGGGTTTCTTTTTGTCCACTTTCCAGACAAACACGGCCGGAATACATGGCATTTTAATTGCTACCCCTTTGGTAACATATAACGAAAGGAGGCAAAAAATGTTCATGAAAAAGATAACTATTTTGATCTTGGCTGCGGCAGTGCTTCTGCCGGTTGGATTGAATGCAGCAGATGAAACAAAACTTGGCTCAAAGATCCTGCGTTTCCACGAATCCGTCAGCGGTATGCTGGTGGATACGAATGACCTGAAACGGATATTGAAGAACAGTCGCAACGTGTCCCGCCTGCAGAAGGGTAGTTATGAAATCGGACTAAGTCTATGGAATTCTCCCATTTTTCTCATCGCCGGTATGGAAGTGGAGCCGGGTTCCGACGATTCCAGTTTACCGGATCGCCGCGTCATGTGGAATTCCGCTCTCGATCAGATAGACGAACGCTATCTGGTATTGCCGTCTCTGCCCCCCTACGAGTGGGCGAGGAACCGTATGCGAACCGCCATGCCTTATCGCATCCTGTTCTATGCCAAGTCACCGGGAGCGGTACAGGTTATCAAGCTGGAGTTAGAGGGCAGCTTGCAGAGAGATCTCTCCATCCCCCTGCCTTGACCCGCGACATGCTTTTCTTCCCCCGGGAACGTTGATCCCTTCCCGGGGGAAGTCTATAATCTGGGAGTGGAATCTGCTAAATCCATCCAAGAGTGGTTGACATGCTTAAATAGGGGTGCGGCGTGAACCCGCATCCAAGCATGTACGAATTGATCGGTCTCATTGAACACAACCCCCCATTTAATCTTCTGCCCCAGGGGATTCACGGCAGCAGCCACGCCAGGCGGGTACTGCTTTTCAGTCAGCTGATTGCCGCCATGTTAAGCAATCAGCCGGGCATTGCCGCTCCAGACCACCGCATTCTCCTCATCGCCACCATGCTTCACGACTGCGGCAGGCGAAATGACGGCATTGATCCGTATCATGCGGACCGTTCCGCCGAAATGGCCGTCGCTTTTTGCACTCGGCACCAGATCGAATGCAACCGGCAACATCTGCAGGATTGTATTCGCTACCATTGCAAGTCCGGCCGCTTCCAATGGGCAGATCCCTCTATCGAGGCCCGTATCCTTGCTGATGCCGATAAGCTGGACCGGTTCCGTTTCCTCCACCAGCCATCCCCCTTGGATCCCTCTTTGTTGGAGCTTCACTGCAGTCATGAGCTCATCGCATTGGCCGCCGATATCAACGGGCATCGCCTGGGGCATTGAAGTCGCCATACCCCAGGCATTGGATTTGAATTCCGGTTATCCGTATAATGGCAACGTTGCCCAGAGGTGAACTCATGAAAGCGGTTACCTGGTTGAGTATGATTTTCTTGCTGAGTGCATGCACATCCACCCGGCCACCCGCAACGGCCGTTGAGTCCACTCCCGGCGTCCCGCTGCAAGTCATGGAGATCCTGCGTGCCGAGGATACGCGCAATCCCAATGCGTTGCTGCAAATGGTTGCTTCACTGAATTTCGACCGAACCTCCACGGCCTCCCGCCTGGCCATTGCTTCCGGCCGGATTCCCTGTTTCAAAACTTGGAGTCTGCTGGCACAGCAATTCGGGCAGGACAAAGATGTGGCGCGTGCCTTGGCGGTTGCAGCCCGGTTCCCGGAAACGAAATTCCCGGCGAATGAAGTGTTGAAAACACTACTCGCCCTGCCGTATTCCAGTGAAACGGTTAAGACCATGATGACCCTGGACACGGATGCGGCATTCCAGGCCGCCTTGGGCTTGAAAGCGCACCAACCCACGGTTGCAGCCAACCTGTGGAGAATGAAATCCCGGGTCGACCGCCACATGTTGGCCGCATTTTATAAACGTTTCCCCAGAGAAACCGTGATTTCCATCGCGCGCATGAAAATAACCGGTATTGTCACGGCAGAGGACCTTTCCCGAATGCCCTGGATGCAGCGACAGGCGGGTTGCCCGGTCTGCGACAGCCCGGAACGTTTCTTAAGCGATTCCTCATGGCAGGTTCGGGTGGCTGCTTTGCAAAGTGCCGGATCCGTGGCCGCTGTTCGACCTTTGTTGCAAGATCCCAGTGACCTGGTCCGCCTGGAGGCGCATAAAGCCATGCTGAGACTGGACCCGGAATGGCTTCCCGAAAACATTCAGGAATTGACCCCTGGAGAAGCGGAAATCCTTGCTGCATCAAATCGTGCTTCCCCGGAAACGATCCGGAAGTTGTTTAATCGGGGAGGAATGTACGCAGAAGTCACCGCCCCGGTTATGCCCGCATCCGAGGCGCGATCCGTCATGGAATCCAACGTGACCCACCGGGCGCGCATTCGGTTCCTTGATAAGCGTTTCGGACAAGCCAAAGCCGTGGAGGAGGCCCGTAGGGTTTTTGATACTGAAGGATCCGCGTATGCATTGGAATATCTCTTGAGCCGGAAAAGCGGGGTCGATGTCGCTGCACTGGCGGAGGAGGCGCGGCGCAAGGGTGGCTTCACTTCGGTTTTGGTAGATTTCGGGTATCCCTCGCCTGCGGCTATTCGGCCCCAAGCAGATCACTATGCCAAGGCATTGAAAGACTTGCTTGTGTTTAAAGGATTTCGCATTCACACATCAAAAGGGGTGATGGATTGCCGCTTTTTCGCCGACCAGGCGCCTTTGACCTGCTCAAGTTTCATCCATTTGGCGCGAAACGGCTTTTTTAACGGCCTGCTCATCCATCGCGTTGTGCCCGGATTTGTCACTCAGGACGGCGATCCATCGGGAAGCGGGTCCGGGGGACCCGGATACGCTTTGCGCTGCGAATACAACGAGTTGGAATACGACCGTGCCGGTCGGGTGGGCATGGCCCTGGCTGGAAAAGATACGGGGGGCAGCCAGTACTTCATCACCCATGGGCCGACCCCTCATCTGAATCAGCGTTACACTATCTTTGCGCAGGTGGAGAACGGTCTGGATGTCTTACCACGACTTTGCCAATACGACCGGATCGAACGTATTGAATTGAAATGATGCCCAGGAACACGATTGGTCCTGCGCAATCGTAAAAATGGTTCTCAAGCGAAATCCCGTGAACCGGAACCAAAGGCTGCTGATATTGTTCGCCCTGGCGGGGACGGTTGCCGCCACCTTACTGCTCACCGCCCCCAACATTATTGACAGCAACCTGAGGCGCTTGATCCCAAGATTGGGTCCTTCCACGGAAATCACGTGGGATTCCCTGGATATCCTGCCTTTTTCACCGGGTATTCGCCTACACCGGCCTGAAATCCATTGGCATCCCCAGGGCAAGAGTGGCCGCATGATCTTCACCGCCAAGACAGTGGAATTGCTGGGCATGGATCTACAGGAATTGCTATTCCGCGGGCAAATGCATTGCAGACAGGTACGCATCCAAGGCTGGAAATGCAATTTGTCGGGGCGGATCCCCCACAAGTCATCCATGGATGATAAGGAGAACGCACCGGGATTCCATGTCGCGCAATGGCGCTTTAAATCCGGCAGGTTGCGCTGGAACGATCCCTCTGCCGGTATCCGTCCAGGCATGGAGGTGTTGGTAACGGACATGCAATGGAGTTGGCCGAAGCGAAAGGGGTTGCCGATACTTGAGGTCGCGATGGCCGGATCGGCCCGCATCCGCCTGCCTGCAATTTCCATGTACGTGGATACCTCCGCCATTCAATTTAGACGTAAGGCCGGCAAACTTGAGATCAATGCATTGCATCTACGGCCATTCTGGCCGGAATATTCATTCAGCCGACGAAAAGGCTTCCAAACGGACCGCATCGAAATGCAGGTTGACCTTATCAGGGCACATTGGCAGGGTTTTCAACAGGTCGTACCGGGGTTATTGGTTTTTCAACCCAGATTGCTTGAAATTGAAAAACCGCGTCTGGCGATTTTTCGAGACCGAAGATTGCCAAAAAAACCGGGGACACGCAAGCGGAAACCATTGCCATACCAATTGTTGCGGCGCATTCCCATTTCGCTCCGAATCCCGGAAATTGCAATACGTGATGGGCATATCGGTTACGCCGAACACCAACCGGGGAGTCGAATCCCTGGAAGGTTGAGGTTCAGCGATTTCAGCGGCAGAGTAACCAACTTCCATTCAGGTCCGGCATCAACAAAAGCGGAGCCCCCATTGTCAAGAGTGCGATTTCACTGCAAGTTGCAGGGCAGGATTCCATTTAGAGGCGACTTCTCCATGCACCCCCGCAATCCCCGTTTCAAGTTTTCCGGCAGTTTGGACGCCGCCCCGCTCAACACCCTGAACCACCTTTTAATTCCTTTGGCCTTCCTGCGCATTGAAAGGGGCTATCTGGATGGCGTGCAATGGGAGATTAAGGGCGATCATCGCCGACTGAACGGGTGGGTTAGCGCACGATACCACAATCTCAAAGTCAGCCTTCTCAAGCACAGAGCACCGCCCAAACGCCGTGGCTTGGCCTCGTTCATAGTCAATCATCTGATTCTGCGCAGCAACCCACAGAAAAACGGCGCCCTCAGGGTGGCTAAAGTTGATTTGAAACGTGATCCCCAGCGCGGTTTTTTTAATTGGACCTGGCTTGGACTGTTGGATGGATTGAAGCGCAGCGCTGGAATCTGAGTTCAACTCAGGGTTGGAAAAGACGCGTGATTTCATCCCGGGTGGAATACTCGAGCGAACGGCAGCCCGACGCCTCCACCAACTCATGCGGCCCCCCAGCCTCCAGGAATTCCCCGATGTCGGTACACGGGATCCCCGCGTCCGCCATTGCCGCAATGATCCGTAAAGCCGTCCTGGGCGGGGCCGCTGCCAACAGTGATCCGGATGTGATGGTGGCCAGGGGATTCAATCCCAGGGTCTGGCACAATATGCGGGACTCTTCGAGCTGGGGAATGCTTTGCGCATCAACCCGTACTCCCAAACCCGCGGCCAGGGCCATCTCCATGATGCCGGCAAGCAAACCGCCCTCAGTTGGATCATGCATGGAGGTGGCGCCAAGATCTGCCGCGATACGGGCATCCGGAACCACGGATATCCCTGGTTTGTCAAGAAAAGCGGCGGCCCTTTCCAGAACATCTGCAGAGATTCCTTTATTTCGTAAGGCCGCATGGCGTTCTCTTGCCATGATGGCGGTGCCCTCGATCACGATCCCCTTGGTCAACAGCAGACGGTCGCCGCAGCCTGCGCCGGAAGTGGTGATCAAGTCCGTAGCGGAGACCTCGCCAATCATGCTGCCCACGACCACGGCATGATCCAGTCCATGAGTGACCTCCGTGTGTCCGCCCACCACGGAAACCCCCAGACCTAGGCAGGCTTGGTGGATCTGTGCGAATATGGCATCCGCGTCGGATCTGCGGGTACGGCTATGTGGTAGAAGGATGCAAGCCTGGAACCAGCATGGTTTTGCCCCGCTGGTAGCCACGTCGTTGGCGTTGACATGCACGGCGTACCAACCGATGCGGTCAGTGGCGAAAGTGACCGGGTCTGTCTTGAACACCAGGCAACGATCCCCGTCCTGAACAACGCCAACGTCCTCTCCAAGCTTGGGGCCGATACGCAGGCGCGGGTCATGGGCGCCTGTCCGTTGAGCCAAGAACTCCGCCAACATTTCTGGCGGCAATTTGCCCAACCCCAAAAACGGATCCACCTTGTTTTTGTCGTGGCCTTGCTCAGTTGGGGAATTCATGCCAGCATTATAGCCTGGCGTTCTTGCTGATGCCAGTTGAACTTTTCGGTTTCGAGTCCGTATCAGGAATATCTTAATCGCAAAACAATCAAGGAGTTGGACCATGCAGCCGCATCGAGTGGGGGAGGCATGAACAAGGCAAAGCCCGCAGCCGGATTCCAGCGTTCCGGGTTCGCCCACGCCTTTCTGACCTTTCTTTGCTTCGGCACAACCAATTTCCTGTTGGGTGTTATCGCCGAGCGGGGAATACATCCCCAAAGCGCAGCCCTGGTGGCACCGGTGGTGTTGTGGCTGGGAACCGGCTTGCTGGGGCTTGGTTTTATCATGATGCCCAGCGGCCAAAAATTGTTGCGGTCAGCTGCAAGCAAAGGCGGCCTACTTGTACTGGCGCTTGCGGCGGGAGCATGCCTGGCCATGGGCATGCTGAGTCTTAAACTCGGTTTTCTGGCCGATCCCGCCTCCAAGGGGCCCATCACCGCAGTGGCCTCCGCAAATGCTGTGTTTGTGGCATTGCTGGCCTGGCTGATTCTGGGAGAACGACTGGGACAACGCCGCTGGTCAGGTATTCTGATAACCCTTTGCGGGCTTTCGCTGATGGCTCTTTCCACGGGTGGAGGCAATGCCCTGCGGGGACTGGGATTCGGCCTTTTCACCCTGATCTGTTTCGGCTTGACCAATATCATACTCAAAGTGCTGGGTCACCTGGGGATGCCCTCCATGGCGGCGGCCCTGACGGTATGGCTGACCGTGGGCGTTTGTGGCGCCATCGGAATGGTCACATTGGCGGCAACGGGAAGGGGTATTAAAAGCTTGGCGCCTTTCTACCTTGTCCCCCTGGCCCTGGCGGCGGGGATCATCCTGGGTGTCGGCATGTGGTCGTTGAAGCGCGGGGTCACCTTGGGCCGGGCGGGGCCGGTGGTGGCCATTGCCGGATCAAACGCCTGGCTGGTCGCCTTGCTGGACTGGGGCGTTTTCGGCCACGTCCCTTCGACGGTTAAATTGGCGGGAATGGGTATTGCCCTGGCGGGTGTGGCACTATTGGCGCTCGGCGCCGTGGAGCGGTGAATCAAGGAATGATATTGAGAATGCGCCCGGGAATATAAACCACCTTGCGCAGCGGACCGTCGCCAACATGACGCCGGATGCCGGGATCCTCCAGGGCACAGGCCAGGACCGCTTCCTGATCGGCGTCCTTGGGTACCCGAATACTGCCACGGAATTTGCCTTTCACCTGAACACCAATTTCCACTTCAGAATCCACCAGAAAGCGGGGATCGAATTCTGGCCATTGGGCGTCTAAAACAAGGCCGTCGAACCCGGCCCGATCCCACAACTCACAAGCAAAGTGGGGGACAAAAGGCACCAGCAGAACCAGGAGGTCATGTACGGTCTTGCCGCCCATTTCGTCCGCCCGGGATGCGAGGGCGTTGACAAACTCCATGAACGCCGAGACAGCGGTATTGAACTTGAAACTCTCTACTCTTTCGGTCACATCGTGGATTACCCGGTGACGCAAACGGGTTACCGCTTCACTTTCATCCAGACGCGGCGAGTCGGCATCAATCCATGCGTTAACCAGCTCCCAGGTGCGTTTAAGGAAACGGTATACGCCGACGATTCCCCGGTCCGACCATTCACTGTCCTGTTCGGGAGGGCCGATAAACAACTCGTACATGCGCAGGGTATCCGTACCGTACTTTTCAATGATCTCGTCGGGACTTACCACATTGCCCTTGGATTTGGACATCTTTTCAATGCGGCCGGTTTTTTCGCTGCGACGTGTCACCATACCGATGCAAAAAAGCCGCTTGTAGGGCTCTTCCCATTTCACTGCGCCGATATCGAAAAGAAATTTCTGGTAAAATCGGGCGTAAAGCAAATGGAGGATGGCGTGTTCAATACCGCCAACGTATTGGTCAACGGGAATCCACTTGGCTTCCAGGTCAGGATCCACCAAGGCCTGATCGTACTGAGGGCTGATATACCGCATGTGGTACCAGCATGAACCCGCCCATTGGGGCATGGTATTGGTTTCCCGCTTGGCGGGGCCGCCGCATTGCGGGCAGGCGACGTTCACCCATTCCGCAATAGCGGCCAAGGGGGATTCTCCGGTGCCGGTCGGTTCGTAGTGTTCCACATCGGGGAGAAGCACGGGCAATTCCTCTTCAGGAACCGCGACTTCACCGCACTTGGGGCAAAGGATGATGGGGATGGGTTCACCCCAATAGCGTTGCCGCGAAAAAACCCAATCCCTCAATTTGTAGTTGACCTTATACGCCCCCGAATTTTGCCGGGACAGCTTATCGGTGATCCGGCGCCGTCCGTCTATACTGGAGGCGCCGTTGAATTCACCGCTGTTTACCATGACGCCTTCGCCTTCGTAGGCGGCTTCAAGGCGGCCGTCGTTGTCCTTTGCCGCTTCGGGTGATGAGATCACCTCCCGAATGGGCAGTTCGAAGCGGGTGGCGAACTCGAAATCCCGCTGGTCATGCGCGGGAACAGCCATGATGGCGCCGGTGCCATAGGTCATGAGCACGTAGTCGGAAATCCATACGGGAATCCGTTCTCCGTTGACCGGATTGACGGCGAAGGCTCCGGTAAACACGCCGGTTTTCTCTTTGTCCAGGGCGCTGCGTTGCAACTCGGATTTTCGCCGGGCCTGGTCCCGATAGTCGTTTACGGCATCCAGCTGTGTACGGGAACAAATCCCTTCAACCAGCGGATGTTCCGGAGCCAATACCATGTAGGTGGCTCCGAACAAGGTATCGGAACGGGTGGTGAACACAGGCACATCATGGACGTCATTGGATTCAGCCGCATGGATGCGAAATACCACCTCTGCGCCCTCACTGCGGCCTATCCAGTTGCGCTGCAGGGTCTTGACCCGCTCCGGCCATTCAAGGTTATCCAGATCTTTGAGCAACCTTTCGGCATAGTGGGTGATGCGCAGCATCCACTGCATGAGATCCCGCCTTACGACCGGATTGCCACAACGCTCACAGCCGCCGTTGATGACTTCTTCATTCGCCAGTCCGGTTTTACAACTTTCGCACCAGTTGATGGGGACCATTTGCCGATATGCCAAGCCGGCTTTGAACATCTTGACGAATATCCATTGGGTCCAGTGGTAGTAAGCCGGGTCAGAAGTGTTGATCTCCCGTTCCCAATCGTACATGCACCCGAATCGCTCCAATTGCAGCTTGAAATTCTCGACGTTGCGTTTTACGCTGATCCGCGGGTTGATCTTTTTCTTGATGGCGTCGTTTTCAGCAGGCAATCCGAAAGCGTCCCAGCCCATGGGGTGAAGCACATTGTATCCGCGAATGCGCATGTAACGGCTCCAGACGTCGCTGAGCACGTATCCACGGGGATGGCCTACGTGAAGCCCGCTTCCACTGACATATGGGAACATGTCCAGGCAGAAGTACTTGCGATCGGATTGCGATGTGTCACAACGGTGCAAACCTTTATCACGCCAGATACCCTGCCATTTTTGTTCGTATGCGGCGGGAGAGAACTCTGAATGACTCATCTTGTTGACTCCTGGATGTCCGCACACCTCCAAAAGCCGGTGTGGGGATATAGGCATTGTACCATAAAACCCGCTGTCACCCAAAGTTAGGCAAGGCTTTAGTGAACTTCCAGGAAAAACCGGCTGACCACTTGACAACCCACACCCATGAGGTTATATACATGTACGTATACGTATGGTTTTTGCTACGTATACGTAGAGGTGCAAATGAACTCGAGTCATGTATTGCTGCTTCCCGAATTGGTCACCTTGCTGGGCGTAGACGAATCATTGGTCCATCAGTGGATCGATTCCGGATTGCTGAATCCCCTTGGTCACTCCGAGGACGGGATGGCCTTTTTTTCGACACTCCAAGCCGAACAGGCCCGGCACATCAGCAGTTTGGCGGAAATGGGCTACAACCAAACGGAGATTCGTCGCATCATCCGTAAGGTGGGAATCCCCGGCAAAGACGCAAAACCGGGTAATGAAACGACCCGGCGGCCTTTGACCGTTGGGACTCTTGCGGAACGCGTGGGGGTCAGCACGCGCACCATCAAACATTGGGAGGAAAAAGGCATCATTGAACCGGATATGCGTAGTGGGGGAGGTTTCCGGCTGTATTCGGATGTGTTTGTTTATTTGTGCCAACTGGTTCGGGACTTGCAGTTGTTTGGCTACAGCCTGGAAGAGATCAAACGAGTATCCGACATGTTTCGCACGTTTTTATCTCTTCAGGCCTCGCTCGAACCCGTTTCCAGGGATACCGCGGATTCCCACTTCAATGCCATGTTCCAGGAGATGACCCGGCTCAACGAGCGCATGGCATTGCTCAAAGCTGGAATCCGTCGCTGGGAAGGGCTCTTGACCAAGAAAAGCCGGGAAATAACCGCCTTGCAACGCCGCAATCGCAAACGGCCCCTCGGTGCGGACGGGAGAGAGAGTTGACCGCGGCCGAAGAATCACGCCAACTTTTCCAGGCGTTTAAGCGCTGCAAAAGTGAAGTGAAGCTTCCTGAATGGGACATCGCCATCCAGGGATACGACATGACTTCGCGCAGTACACACTTGTTGACCGGAGGCGATCGCCAATGTCGCATACACGGCAAAACCTTCCCCGCATCTGCTTTGCCGAATCCACAGCGCCCCATTCATGCAATGGATTCGGGTATTCGCGAAAACCAAGATTTCCGTTATTACGTGATCACCGGTCTCAGGCATCACCAGCCCGCCAAAGGTGTAATCCTTTTGATTCACGGGCTAAATGAAAAAAGCTGGGAAAAATACCTGCCATGGGCGCGACGCCTGAATCAGGGTACGGGCAGACCGGTAATTCTTTTTCCCCTTGCATTTCACATGGACCGTGCGCCAAAATCCTGGATCGAACCGCGTTCCATGCTCCGCCTCAGCCGTGAACGGGCTCTGCGCCATCCCTCCATTCACGCCCAATCGCTGGCCAACGCGGCCATCAGTGAGCGCCTTGAGGCCGACCCCCGCAGGTTTTTATGGTCCGGGCTGCAATCCATGGAAGACCTGCTTTTTTTATGCCGCCACATCAGGGCCGGCCTCCATCGCGGCATCGCGCCCAACCCGAACATCGACGTATTTGCCTATTCCATCGGCGCATTCCTTGCCCTCATCGCATTGATGGCCAATCCCGGCAACCTGTTTGCCAAATCCCGCCTGTTTTGCTTTTGCGGCGGTTGCGTACTCAACCGCACGGTACCCACTTCCAGATACATCATGGACAGTGAAGCCAACATTGCTTTGTACGCCCTATACGTGGAACACCTGGAAAGTGAAATCGCCCGGAACCCTCGCTTGGCGCACTACATGTCCCCCGCACATCCGGAAGGCATGTACTTTCGATCCCTGCTGGACCTGCATAAGATGAGCGAAATCAGGGAGAAGCGTTTGTATGAACTGCGCCATCGCATTCGCGCCTTGGTTTTAGAACAGGACCACGTTATGCCTCCCATGGAAGTGGCCTACACTCTACAGGGCAGGAACCGCCGCATTCCCATTCGCATCATCCAACGGGATTTCAAACATCCTTACACCCACGAGAATCCTTTTCCCGTAAACTCTTCTCAAGGGGAGCTGGTGAACCGTGCGCTGGACCGCACCTTTTCAAAAGCCTGTCAATTCCTTGCCCACTAACTTGAAAATCCCGGATTGGGAATTGACACCAGCTTTGATCTCAACCATTATATGGGCAGAGACTTAAGTCCGGCCGATCCATGTCGCCCTGGGTATCCGCACTGCCCGGACGCCATTTCCACTTGAGGAGGCCGAAATGACAATGAAACTGACCAGTCCTGCCTTTTCACTTGGAGAGCCCATTCCCGCTCGCTTTACCTGCGATGGAGACAACCTTTCGCCGCCAATGGATTGGGAAGGAATCCCGGACCATACGGAAGTGCTGGCCTTGGTTTGTGAAGATCCCGATGCCTCGGCATCCAATTGGGTCCATTGGCTGATCTACAACATCCCGCCGGGTGAACCGGGCTTGCAGGCAGGAATCCCGCCCTTGCAGAAACTGCACAATGGATCATTGCAAGGAAAAAATGATTTCGGTCACATCGGTTACGGCGGTCCTTGCCCGCCGCGAGGCAAGCATCGTTATTCTTTTAGGCTATATGCACTTGACATGCCTCTTGAGCTGGGACCTGAATGCACATTGCCGGATCTGATTGTGGCCATGGGCGGACACATATTGGACCGTGCTGAATTGGTGGGGACTTATCAGCGCTGAAACAATGGGCGGCCTGGACGAAGCCACGATTGATCTTTTTGGGAGTAGGTCGGTTCAAGGCAAAAGGATCGCGGTTCTTTCAATCAGGGCTGTCCGGGCCTTTTGCCTAACGTGATGGTGATAAAGTTCGGACATTGGCGTGGGCTCCGGATTGATCTCCACCAGCTTGGCGCCGGCTTCTCTGGCCATGCGCGGGAATCCCGCGGCCGGCCAAACGAGTCCTGAGGTTCCCACTGACACAAACAGATCACAGCGTGTTACAGCCTTGGCCGCCTCTTCCATAACCTCCCCGTTCATTGCATCACCGAACCAAACGATGTCGGGACGCATCCAAGCGCCGCAGCGGGGACATTTAACGTTGGCGTAGTCGCCTTGCTCAAGATCTTCCACAACACCATGCCGGGGGCACCTTACCCGCCATAGGCTGCCGTGAAGTTCCAGCACCCGTCGGCTGCCTGCCCGCTGATGCATGCCATCGATGTTCTGGGTCACCAATGTTACATCCGGATGCTGTTTCTCCATTTGGGCCAGAGCTTCATGCCCCGCATGGGGAAGGCATGCCAACACGGCGCGCCGGCGCCTGGCATGGAAATCCAGCACGGATGCGGGATCGCTGTCAAAGGCTTCCTGACAAGCGTACTCTTGCCAATTGTAACGATGCCAGATGCCGCCGCTGCCCCGATAAGTGGGTACGCCGCTTTCAGCGGACATGCCTGCGCCCGTAAAAACAACGATTGTATCGGCCTCACGCCAAGGGATCCGGAAGTTGTCTCTGGACGGGTCAACGGTTGCGCTCGTCATGTCCAAACCTTACAATGAAAAACGGTTTGAAAGCAAGCAACCTTAATACCGTGCTGCGGAGGAAAACCATGAAAAAAGGGCTGACGATTTTAATGTTTCTGGTGGCGGCTTTTCTTGTTTACCGGCATTTTCAGACACCCCCCTCAGTGGAGATTCAGCAGGTGAATGAAATAGGCGAACGCTTTCAGGCTGCGGTTGCTCAATACCGTCAAGCCGGGCATAGCGCCGCCCTGGGAGGTATCGATGCCACTTCCGGAGCCGGAGAAGCCATAGAACGGGTCGAAAAAATCCGCCAGGAACTCGAGACACTTCAAACCGAGCTTGAGGAAGAAGAGGCATTGCAACGCGCGGACATTCTCATGGAGCGCATCCTGACATTTCAACGCCAGCTCAACTGATCACCTGGACAAGGTATGCAGGACTTTTGGGGGACTCCGGAGCGATCCCCCGCAGGGCCAAGTCGAGCAGGATCGGCAGCGATCCATGCAGACTGTAACCGAAAATCCTCTTGGCCGCGGAATGCAACAGCGCTTCAACCCGGCGAGCCTCTTCTACGGGCTCGGCCAGCCAGGGTCCGGTGCAATTGATCTCATCCTGCCTGCGCAGTAGGAAAGTATGCTGCAATTCAGTCGCCGTAAGGAGATAATCACGGTCACAATAGCGGCGGGGTAGCTCCGTAAGAAGCATGCGACATGCCAATGGCCTTTGCGGATAAACGCTGCATTCTCCAGCCTTTCCCAGTAAACGGCAGTTCCCGATCCGGTTGCGGTACGCTTGAAAAAACTCTTCGTGGCTCGTGCAGCGATCGCTTAAAGCCCGGACTCGATGGACCCAGTCTGTTAACTCCTCATCACGGTCCTTCAGCAATACCTGAGCCAGCAGGCAAGCCTCGGCCCACGATACACCGACGCTCAGATCACAGCAGGAAGTGCATCCCCGGGAGCATGTGAACGCGGTGATCCCTCCCGGCGACCAGCTCGCCAGCCAGGTATCGTATTGCTCCAACAGTTTATGCGCAATAAGGGCCAGTCTATTCGATTGAAAACTTTTCTGGGTCACGGGTCCGAGAGAATCATTCAGGCCAGCGCCATTCTCCGGTTCGTTCCAGTTCTTTGCGAAAACCCTTTTCCATCAAGAACCTGCGGACCTCATCGTCAGTGCGAACCGGCAGGGGCAGGGATTCGGCATCGGCAAGTGCATAAACCGCCATGGCGGTAATCCTCACGCTTTGAAACAAATGATCGCGATTCACCAGGTCAAAAGTATCGCGATTGGAATGGTAATAGCGGTAGACACCTTTTTCGAGTCGCCCCATGGGGCTGATAACCGGAATTCCCCGCAACAGGAAGTAACGCCCGTCGCCATGCAGTCCCACCCCGGCCCGGAATTGATTCGGGAAATCCGGAACCACCATCCGGATGGCATCGCCCAAGGCTTTCAGGCCTGGAGCCGCCGCCTCCTCGCCGCGAAAGCCCACGGGGTTGGCCGTCATATCCAGATTCATCATCAAGCGCACCCCACGCAGATCGCCTGACTTCAAAGCTTCTTTCACGAAGGCGTGGCTGCCCAGGATTCCCTGTTCTTCCCCCATAAACAACACGAACTTCACCGTACGTTTGGGCCGGGGCCGTATGGCGGCCAAGGTCCGGGCCACGCCAATCACTGCGAAAGCACCGATTCCATTGTCGATGGCACCGCAAGCCAGGTCCCATGAATCCAGGTGCGCGCCGATGATTATGGATTCGTTGCCCGGAGCCCGCCCCTTCAAGGTGGCGATGACATTACGGGCGCTTGCCGGACGGGCATGATTCCGCATGGCCAACTTCACGCGGACGGATTCACCCGACTGCAAGCGCTTGCGCAGGCTCAGGCCATCTTCATGGGAGATACACACGGCCGGGATGGAAATAAGGCTTCCCGACAAAGAGGCTGTCCCGGTCAGCAGAACTCCCCCGGGAACCTGGTTGAAAAACACGATGCCGACAGCTCCGCAACGGATCGCCATGGCGGTTTTTTCCGTGCGATGCAGGTTGCGGACTTTGCCGCTTCCGGGGAGGATGCCCAGATACGCCAATGCCAAACGCCCCTTAAGGAATTTACCGACGCGATTGAAGTCCGCTTCCAAGCCATTGCCCACATCAACCAGTTCCGCTTGCACCGCGGCATGTTCGGGAGAAGAAGACAAAGCAACTACGGGCAATTGCCGGCCGGCACCTGAAGGGGAGTCCACTACCTGCAGGGACACTTTTTCCCGGAACCATGCCTGGAGGTTGAAAGGTTGAAAACCCAGGTCGTCCAAACCGGCGGCATTCAAAAGATTGAACGCCATGCGTTCCGCGCGGCGCCCGTTCTCTGATCCGGTTAAACGGTGGCCAACTCGGGAACAGGCCTCTCGCAAATCATCGTAGGCGCGGAAATGGCTGGACACGTACTGGTCAATCCGTTTCAACGCAACTTGAGTATTCGCCGCTTTTGCCGGTAGAGCTAGCGTCAGCAAACAGCACCATGCGATAAACATGCGTTTAGAGAAATCAAACATGAATGCAACCTCCTGCAAGTGGGAACACCGGGCATCAACTTAGAACAATGATACGCGGTTACAGCGGGACAGAGTTATTCAGAAAAGCCATCGTCGATTCTGTTCAGTCGCAACAGGAGCCAGGCCATGTTCTCACCCAGCCGTTCCATGGTGAGGCATCCCTCTTCGTCTTTCTCCACTTCGCCGGGCTCCCGCCCGATCCCCAGGTTCCAGTAAATGGAACCCGGTTGCACCATCTGGGATATGTGCAGGAAATGGTTGATGGAGTTCCAGGCATGAATGGCGCCGGCCCTGCGAACGGCGACCACGGCCGCCCCGACCTTGCGTGCAAACATGAAACCATTGGCCCGTGAAACGTACCCGGCCCGATCGATCAAGGCTTTCATTTCAGTGGTAACATTGGCGAAGTAGGTGGGAGAACCCAGGATAATGCCATCCGCGCGACCCATCGCGGCAATGATGCCATTGATGGGGTCATCAGTGAATACACAGCGTTGGTCAAGGTTTTCAAAACACTTTCGGCATCCCGTACAACCATGTACGCGGCTGCCCCCCAACTGCAGTCGCTCCGTGAGTATTCCCCGGGCCTGAAGCGGGCGGCAAACCATATCCAGGAGACGGGCGGTATTGCCTTCCGGCCTGGGACTTCCGTTTACGGCCACCACCCTAAGCTGAAAATCGCTGCCGTTTTTCATATTTTCTCCTTGGCTCAGAAGGCAAACCTGTCTATTCTGATTCCATGATGCGCTTTAGGTAATCCTGGAATTCCTTGGGGGGGTCGATTACGGACAATCCGGATTCTCTCAAATGGGTGCCACGCAGTTGTACCGGGTCATGAACCCAACGGACTGAAGCCCGCATGATGATCGGATTGCCGTCGATTTCAATTCGCAGCTTCACTTCCCGGTAGGTAGGCAGTGTTTTCTCGCAACGCAGGCAGATTCCCCGCGCGGATATGTCCACGACTACGGCGGGATACTCGCCACCGTCAGTCAGAATCACCGCGTTCTTTAAACCGTACAGGCGCTTTTCTTTGCGGGAATCCATGTCTGTCCTCCCTTGGGCAAATATGCCGCTTTTATTTTAGCTGAATCAGGCTGAAAATCAAATTCCGATAATATATAAGCGCAGGCTGTGGTTGAAACCCCAAGCGAAGCATTGCATATTGATAGGGGAGGGATGAAGACAACATGGCGGTTGTAACACTATCGCGCAGCTTGGGCAGCCTGGGCACGCAAGTCGCGGAAGCCCTGCAAGAGAGGCTGGAGCTTCCTCGTTTAGACAAATCGTCCCTGGAGAGTGTTTTTTCCGATTACGGAGAGGAGTTGGGCAACCTGGAACGGTATGATGAGAAACGCCCCTCTTTCTGGGACAATTTCTCTTCCCAAAAAGACCGCTACCTCCATTTTCTAAAAACAGCGGTTTATGAAATTGCCGGGACCGGACGGGCCTTGATCCTGGGGCGCGGGGGTCAGTTCATTCTGGCGGGAATCCCCGGTGTACTTAAGATTCAAATAACCGCTCCAGTCCAACTGCGCAGAGACCGGCTGATGGAAAGGCATGGATTCGACGAGCATCAGGCCATGGCCATGATCCGCCAGAGTGATCGTGAACGTTCCGGTTTTCACCGTTTCTTTTTCAACGTTGAATGGGATTCTCCCGACCTGTATGACCTGGTCATCAACACCCGGGAGATGGAAGCCGATACGGCGGTGGACATGATCCGCAGTCTTATCAACTCGCCGCCATTCCGGGAACATGCCGAAGAGCAACAGGCCTTGATTCAGAACCTGAGGCTGGGACACCGCGTGGTCACGGCAATCTTGTACCGTGCCAGAATCCCCATACAATTCCTGGAAGCAACGGCCCTGGGAAACCGGGTGGTTTTACGGGGGTCAACGGTCATCCGGGCGGACATTGACCGAGCGGGTCGGGTGGCGGAAGAAGTGGATGACGTGGATATGGTGGAAAACCTCATCCAATTCGTGCCCATGACTTTTTCCATGGGCTAGGCAACGATACGCGTTTATTCGCTTTTAAAAATCTCCAGCAACGCCTTCATCATCTCCCCTGGATTCGCATTCGTATGTGAAATCCCGCCCGTTTCCTTGGCGATTTGGGAAAAAAAGGCGTACATGTCCATGGAGTTTTCCTGTAACCGCATGCGGCGGGGCGGCCTTTCCCTGCCGGGTTTCAGGTAAGCGAAGTGCATGGTGGCCGACGCGTCACGGAAAGCAGTGATCACGGCCTGGCTATGCTCCTTGGCCACCTGCTTTGTCGGGTGCAGAAAAACCTCCGTAGCGGTGAAGGCCAGGTCGGGGTTTTGCATGAGAGTGTCCATGAGCGCCGAATCTGGAATGGGGCGGAATTCCTTTTGAAAAAACACCACAACATGGTTCTTCCCGGGCGTCTGACGGAACATCGCGGCGAATTTCAACAGCAACGGCTGGTTGATCTTTCGTTGGGAATTGAAATTTTCCAACCCCTGGTGATAGCGATTCAACACACTTTTGGTGTCGGTTTGCCCCCTGAGGAGTTCCTCAACCAATTCCTGGAGTTCGGAATTGACCTGGCGGTACCCGGCTGAAGCCACATTGCAATCGGCTTTCATCCGCTCCTGCAGCCAATAGGTCAATTCCTCTTTGGGACGCAAAAGGGTTGTTTGGGAAAAGCCGTACACCTTGGCTGGGGAGTAGACGATGAGGTTGTCTCCCTTGCGGATGAGTTTGTAAAAAATCGTGTTGATTGACTTGCGCACCTGGGCATCGTAATCCTTGATTTCGTAGCAGATGATCAGGTTGCGTCGCTTCTCCAGGCTATCCGTTTTTCCAGGCCCGGTGGAGGCATGGCAGACCCGGGAACCGAGTAGCAGCATCAGGCCCAGGGTGAAGATGGGGATTGGTCGTTTCATATTTCCTCCATTTGGTCTATTTTTTCGATCCATGGGTTTATTGCTGGCCCTGAGGAGCGTCGATCTCAAGCCAGCTAAACCATATCGGATGGTGAGATTTGTACCATTTTAGGACCTTGAGCAGTTTATGCTGTTTGTCCGGGGGAATCACTTCAGGCGCAATGCGGTCAAAATGAACACGAATCCGCTCCTGGCCGATGAACTCCAACGCCTCGGAGCACAATGTCTGCAGTTCGTTGCGGATACGCCCAGAATCGGATATCTTCACCGGCCGGTTTTCATAATTTTCGCCGGCCAGGAAGCGGTTCAACAGTGGATTGAAGATCAGGCGGCTCTGTTCCATATCTTCCATCAAGCGCAGTGTAAAAGTGATATCCTTGTCTCCTCGCCGGGAAGATAGGCGTACGGATACCCGGTATACATCGTCTTTTAGCTGCTCTACACCATGAACTCCGGAATAGGGATCAGGTCGCATATATCCACATACGGCCAAAACCTCCCATTGCTTTTCCGGAAAGAAATCATCGGCGTCTATGCAGTTCAGCTCCAAGGGAACACCGGCTTGTCGGCTTTCACGAATCATCGCCGCGTAGGCAGCGACGGTGTCATGGTCGGGGGATTGTCCCATCACTGCGCCTAAGCGTTCAGAAAAATCTGCAGCGTCGGGATCCAGCAACATGACTTCATACTCCTGATCATAGGCAAGTTTGAAGTTCGAGGAGAAGACGCATAAAGAGGCATTGAGTCCCATGATGGGAGCCAGGCTCGCCGCCTGCATGGCTTCGGCTGAAGCGGCGTAGCCGTCCACAATAAAGAGATGCAAAGCGCCTTGCTCGTCCTTCCAGGTACCCACCCGGTAAGTGGGTGCATAAGTACCGGATTCGGTGAAGGCGTTCATTCCCGAAGGCAATACCCAATCATCGTCTACCAGGTGAACCCCCATTTCCTGCCATTGGCGCCATAAAGAACCGATGCGGCCCTCGCGGCTGCGGCCTCTCAGGGTCCATACATGAATGTTCTGGCGCTGAATTCCCGGATATGTGGCTTCAATGGCTGCCAATACGCTTTCCCGGGGGGTACGGAAGCTGATGAGTACGGATCGACGGCAGGCATGCTTCACCACTTCAGATGGCAGGAAAAGATTCCCCATGTAGCCCTCGTAAGGGCGGGAGATATGCAGGGGTTGATCAAATAGGTGCAGGACCGTCATGGGGCCGGTGTCTTTGCCCTTGGCAAAACGTGAAGTGTTTTCCAGGGTGTCGATGGCCGCCCCCCAGACCGTAATGCCCGATGCCTTAAGATCTTTGTAGAAACGACCCCATTCATAGTCCGGTTCATTCAACAGGCGTTGAATTTGACCGTCCAGCCATCTGGCCACTTCCGGACGCGCGTATACACGGCCAAAACCCAATAAAGGATTGGAACCCATCTCCGGGGTCTCTCCAGCCTTGGGCATGAGCCCCTCGCCCATGCATACCATAATGGCGTGGTTTTCCGGCAATTGTCTCGATAGATACCACAGGCTTTCGCTCATGGCGTAAGCGGATATGGCGTCCGCGTCTTTCTTTACCTCGTTGAGTCCCGCCTTGTCCAGACCGGCCCCAGCTCCAAAACGACCGAACATCTGCGTTCCCAAAGCGGTTACCGCACCGGTCATGGCGAGTAACCGCTCCATTTGACCGTTCAAGAAGGAGATTTCGGTTGTGAATTCCTGGACTGCTTCACCTCGGGTCCAGTGGACTTCAACATCTTCCAACCATAGATGGAAGCGTCCCAATATGGGACGGGTATCGAATGCCCATTGGGCGATGAGGTTCTGCTTTTCCTGAAAAGAGTTGTTCATGAGAGTCTCCTCAGTTGCAGGGATGATCCCCGGATTAACCTGGCAGGGGGAAGGCTTTTGCGGCGCCGGTTTTCTCCCCCGCTTTTTTCCATTGTACAGGCATTGTAGGCCAGCAAACAAGTCAAAGTCAAGGCGCTGTCAATTGAAACCCGCGGTTGACAACCATGGGAGGTCACATTACTATTTGAACAGGGGAATCGAGATGGCCAACAGCGATAGGCGTGGGTCCGTGCGCATAAAAAAGCGGATCATGTTGCGAGTAAACAGCCGTCCCGGCATCCTGCTGGACCTTTCTCAAGCCGGGATGCGAATATCCACATCCATGGTTCCCGTTTCCCGCAGCGTTCGCATTCAGTTTCAAGCGGGGGGCACCGAATTCGACCTGGACGGGTATATCCTGTGGATCAACAAAAAGTACGCGGTGCAGAATCTGAAAGAGATGGGGATTCTAATCCAGAACCGGCCTGAACCATACAGTCGCTACCTGGAACAGGTCATGAATTGAAGTAGGTGGAATCCGACTGAATGCGTCGGGGAATTGTGGCGATTCTCACGATAACGAATATCAACAATGCACTGAATACGATGGTCGCCCCCGACGGCACGTTAAGCAGGTGGGAAGCCATTAGTCCGCCAAGGGTGGACGCCAGACTGAAAAAGATTGAAAGCGGAATCATCCGTCGGAAATCCTTTGCCACCAGGTTTGCTGCGGCCGGGGGCACGGTCATCAGCGCCAAAACCAGCACAATTCCCACTACCCTGATGTTGACCACCACGGTCAAGGCGGTCAACACCATCAACAACGAACGGATCCCGGCAATCGGTACTTTCTGGGTGCGGGCGAATTCCGGATCAAAGGCCAGGTATAGGATTCGGTGAAAACGCCATAGAAAGACAACGCTCACAATCAAGGCCAACCCTGCCATCAACCACAGGTCCAGGGTCGATACGGTCAGGATATCGCCGAATAGAAAGGTCATGAGGTTGGCGGCATATCCCGGTGTAAGGAAGACAAAGAGCACGCCGATGGCCATCCCGAAAGACCATAGCATGCCGATTAGAGAGTCTTCACGCACCCGGGCATGCGCGGCTATGGATTCCAGGCTTACAGCGGCAGCCACAGCAAAAAATGCCGCACCTGCCAGGGGATTCAAACCGAAAAAGTAGGCGATTCCCACTCCTCCGAAAGCCGCATGGCTGATGCCACCGGTAATGAACACGATGCGCCGGCTGACGATATAAGTGCCCACGAATCCACAGGATATGCTCACCAGTACTGCGGCAATTACTCCGTGAACAAAATATCGGTATTGAAACAATTCAAGCATCGTGTTCTCGCTCGCGCCCGGTTTGGGGAACTCCACGATGAGATCTCAACACCCTGTGGGGAACGCGGCCATGGGTGATCAGATCAATTGGGCATCGATAGGAATCAAGCAACTCCTGAGTGATCTCACCGGACTCATGATGGTACAATGTGCCGTTTACACAAGCGATCGATTTTACCTGAGAGGCGATGGTCCCCAGATCGTGAGACACCATGAGGATGGCCATGTCCCGGTTCAATTCCGTCAATATCTCGTAAAAATCTCGACTGAAATCACGGTCGACGTAAGTATCCGGCTCATCCAGCAGCAGCAGGGCAGGGGAGGAGACTATGGCCCTGGCCAGGAATACCCGTTGCCTTTGACCGCCCGACAGCTCTCCCAGAGGACGCCTTTCCAATGAAGCGATATCCATTCGCTCCATTACACGCCGCACCTGCTCCCCGGCGGGAAGCCGCTTGCCCAGCGACATGAGGCCGGAACGGACCACATCGCGGACAACAATGGGGAAATCTGCATCCACGCGCGACAATTGGGGCATGTAGCCCATGGGGAAACGAGTCACCTCTTTTTCTGCCTGAAAATAACGAACTTCGCCTCTCCAAAGGGGCAACAATCCCAGGATGACTTTCAAAAGGGTGGTTTTGCCGCTGCCGTTGGGACCGACTATGCCGATGAAGTCATGGGCATACACCCTGAAGTTCACGTCCTGAAGTACCTGGCGGCGATCATATCCGGTATCGACTCCGTTTAACTCCAGGACGAGTGCGCCGTCGCGGCTCATGGGCCGGCCTCCAATGCGGCACGCAGTTTTCGGGCCGTGCGGATCATGTTCGCCGCCCAATCCTCCGCCAGAGGATCCAGGGTCTCCACACGTCCGCCGATTTCCCGTGCCACCACTTCGGCCGCTTCTGTATCAAACTGTTGCTGTACGAACACGGTACGCAATCCATCACGTCGAACCCGGTCCATGGTGCGGGCCAGGTCCGCCGGGGCGGGACTCTTGCCCTCGTTTTCTATGGCCACCTGGACAAGATCGTAGTCCCGTGCAAAATAAGCCCAGGACGGATGAAAAACCAGGAAACGCCGCGCTGGCAAGTCTTTAAGGATCATTCGGATGCGAAGATCCACCGCTTCGATCTCCTCGAGCAGGCGGCGATGACGCGCCCGGTATTCAACGGCATGGGATGGATCAAGCCTCACCAGGGCTTCCAAGATATGTCGGGATTGGAGTTTCACCAGCCGGGGAGACAGCCAGATATGGGGATCCACTCCGATGGCATGGCCGTGATTGTTCTTTTCGGGAACGATCCAATCAGCGCCCTTTGACGTATCCACCACTTGCAGGCGGGGATGAGAGGAAAGGATCCGAGCCGTCCAGGCCCTTTCAAAGGGCAGCTTGCCGATACGAAACCATACCAGGCAGTGACTCAAGCGCATTATCTGTGCCGGTGCCGGGGAGTAAGTGGCCGGACTGTACCCCGGAGGAATGAGTACGTCCACGGCGAACCTTTGTCCCGCTATGCGCTGGACCAATTGTCGTTGCGGAAGAATGGTGACGGCGATACTTGGGCTTGCCTGCTCACGAGGTGGATTCGTACAAGCAACCAACATCAGGGCTGTGGATACAAACAGGAAAAAGCACGCATAATTTGCGGACCGATACTGAATGGCACCGCGGAGTTTCAATTTATTTCGCCTCATGGTTGTTCCTGTTTCAGGTCGGTTATTCACTCTGATAACACCCCAGCCACATATTAACGAAGAAAGAGCGCTTCTGCAATGATCCGATCATTTGTGCAGTTCAAAATGATCAAAATGGACGCCGTCGGCAGTCCAGGCATCGTATATTAGCACCTGATTGTGTACTTGGATTACCTGGTACAACTGCAGATCCGCGGCCATGCGCGCCATTATTGAACGGTTCCGCGGATTTAATCTGTATTGCTTGGGGCCGGCCACGCTCACCACGTAAACCGTTCCCCCCGTCTTACTCTTAACCCGGCGGCCGCCCTGCATGCGGTAGGTCCTGCCGTATGTGTGATCATGTCCCTGAAGAACCAAGTCGACGCCATGGGCGTCGATAATGGGCAATAAGTGGTTGCGCAACTCTTGGTTGTCTCGGTCGAGTCCCGTTGAATAAAGGGGTTGATGCATCACCAGTACGGTCCAGGCTCCGGCCCGTTTGCGTTTCAACACCCGTTCCAGCCATGCGGCTTGTTCGGCCAGGGAGGTATTGGGATTCAGCGCCACCATGCGCATCCCTTGAATATCCAGTACATATGCGGTTTCTTCAAGCCCTTTGGGGCCGTTAGCCGGCAAGGTGAAGTGGGGACGCCACAAAGGGGTCAGATCCTTGGGTAGCACCGGCTTGGTCCGGCGATATTCATGGTTGCCCGGCACCATGATCTGGGGAATGGTGCGGTAGATCCATCCTCCGGAAGTGAACCACTCACCCCACCAGTCGTCCCGCCAGGCACGGGAAACAAGGTCACCGGCATGAACCATGAACAAGGCGTCCGGGGCCTGAAGCACAGCGGAGCGCACAACCCGCGGGCATTGGGAAGCGAGTCCGCTCTGGGTGTCTCCCAAATAAATAAACCGGAACGGTCTGGGGGCCTTGGCGGCGGTGCGGAATTGGTTCCATTCACTCCACTGCAATTCGGAACCCACGCGGTAAGCATATAGCGTACCTGGCTTCAAATCTGAAAATCGTACATTGTGGGTCCATACGATGCGTCCGCCCGTCAGTTCCAGGGATTCGCTCACAGCTGGTAACACCCTGGCATGCGCGGGGGTCAGTGGAGAGGGCCCCGCCTGCTGGATTTGCGCTGCCGCATCCTTGGCAGGCAGGTGGGTACGCCAGGTCACCGCAGCGGTGGTGGCAGGATCTCCGCACCAATTCAACACGAGACGCCGGGGCAGGCGGTCTTCAAGAGCAAAGCAGCCAGTACCGGCAACCACCATTAACAAAAGAAATGCTAGAAAAATATGCTTTCTCATTTTATTCCTATCCGTATTCAGATTAGCATTCTACATCGTCGGCACTCCCAAGAACAAGCCAGTAAGGATTTGGATTTCAAAAAAGCTTTGGAAGGGAATATAATGTTGACGGGCCAACCAAAGACGCAACCACAGGTTGCCCCGCCAACCATCAGGAGGATTCATGAACGTAAACGGGATTTCTCGTCGACTTATTTTTTGCGCTCGTCAACTGGACCGCCTTTCAAGTCGTGACTTCTCCGCCCTGGGACTGGGGAGTGGACAGGTCCGGCTGCTGCTTGTCATCCTGGAGAATCCAGGTATCAACCAAGACCATCTAACCAGCTATGCGGGGGTAGACAAATCCACTACGGCAAAATCCGTGTCCAGGTTGGAAACGGCCGGATACGTGCAAAGAAAAGGGAATATCGAAGACCGCAGGGTTCGACACTTGTTTCCCACGGATCTGGCTGTTTCGGTGCGCCCGGAACTGCAACGCAGACTGCGTCATGTTCACGAAGTTCTACTGCGTGGTTTCCTTGAAGGAGAAATCGCACGGCTTTCCGGATACCTGACGCGCATGCTTGAGAACCTTGAACAAGAGATGAATCGTGAAAGCGGCCCCATTGCCCCGGTTTCTCGTTCCAACGACTGGGGCTGATGGGCAATTGCAGGCTTGAATGCGGCACGACCTTTGTGTTATCTTCGATTCCGTAATCGACCGGCATCACTTTCGCATCCGTCTTAAAGGAGTAATGAATTGGAGATGGGCTTTGATTTCTGGTATACCCTGATCCTGCTTGCGGCCATGACTATCGTGCTGATAAAAGAATGGCTGGATATCGAGCTGACAGTCGTCACTGTCCTGCTCTTGCTGGTGATCGGTGAAGTAATCTCCCTTCAGGAGGCTTTTTCTGGTTTTTCCAATATCGGGGTGATCTCCATCGGCCTGTTGTTTCTGCTGGCCGGTGCATTGCAGGGCAGCGGCCTGCTTGCAAAGCTCAACCATCTGCTTATGGGGCATACCCCCAGCAAAGGCCTGCGCCGCAAGCTCCTGCGCCTGCTCTTTCCTGTTACCCTGATCTCTGCGTTCATGAACAACACGCCTGTGGTGGCCATGCTGATCCCATCGGTCAAGAAATGGTGTCAGGAGCACGGATTATCCGCTTCCCGGTTCCTTCTGCCCCTCTCTTATGCGGCTATCCTTGGTGGTGTATGCACCCTCATCGGTACCAGCACCAACCTGATCGTCCACGGCCTGCTGATCCAGAACGGCCATAAGGGATTGACGTTTTTTGAAATTTCACGAATCGGTATTCCCGTTGCTCTGGCAGGGCTGGCCTATATCGTTTTGGCGGGTAAGTTCCTTTTGCCCCGGCGCCACGAACCTTTGCAACGGCTGGGTCGAAACCTGCGGGAATTCGTGGTGGAGATGAAAGTGGGGGACGGCTTCAGCGGCATAGGCAACAGCGTTGAAGCCGCGGGACTGCGCCACCTCCAAGGCCTGTTTCTGTTTCAGATCCAGCGGGGCGAATCCATACTTGCGCCGGCACGTCCCGACGAGGTGATTAGAGAAGGTGACAGGCTGTTTTTTACGGGCATTCCTGAAACCATACTGGAGTTGCAACGCATTCCCGGGCTGAATCCCGCCAAGCAAACATCGTTCAAACTGCGGGGAGGCAATCGCAATCAAGTCTCCACCTTTGAGGCTGTCATCCCCGCCAGTTCGCCGCTGCTGGGGAAAACAGTACGGGATTCGGACTTCCGTGGCCGTTACGGCGCGGTCATTCTGGCCATCCATCGTGGCGGCGAACGAGTGGAAAAGAAGATCGGTGACATCTCACTTCATCCGGGGGACACACTTTTGATGCTGGCGGACAACGAGTTTTCCGAACGGTGGGTTCACTCTTCGGATTTCTATCTGGTTTCCATGCCCAAACCCCTGGACGACAAACACCCAATCCGCAAGTGGCTTACCGGAGGATCCTTTCTGGCCATGATCCTGCTTTCCGCTACTGGAGTATTGCCCCTGGTGGTGGCAGCCGGGGCTGCGGTGATTCTGATGGGACTCACGGGTTGCCTGTCCCATGAACGCAGTGTCATTGATTGGAAAGTGTTGTTGATCATCGCCTCTACTTTCGGCATCGCGGCGGCCATGCAGAATTCAGGACTGGCCGAATTCTTTTCTTGGAAAATCGTGGTCGTTGGGCGGCACTTCGGTACTTTCGGCGTTCTTTGCGGGGTGTACCTGCTGACCAGCCTGTTCAACACCATCATCACCAGCAACGCCACGTCGGTGCTCTTCTTTCCCATTGCCGTTAGCGCTGCCGGATCTGTTGGGGCAGACGTTCACCCCTTTGCCCTGGCGGTGATCATCTCTGCAGCTGCATCGTTTGCTTCACCCATCTCATATCAAACCAACCTGATGGTCTATGGACCGGGGGGGTACCGTTTTTCCGACTACTTGAAGATGGGCATCCCCCTGCAGGTTTTGATCGCCATCCTATCGCTTTTCCTTATCCATCACTTCTACATGTAGCCGGTTTTTCAAAGTGAATACCTGCATTGACATGTAAATCAACTGGCCGTTGACGCCGCCGGACCCCTTTGCTAAAATAGTGACGCGCGCGGAGGGATGGCAGAGTGGTCGAATGCGGCGGTCTTGAAAACCGTTGGCCCTTCACGGGGCCCAGGGGTTCGAATCCCTTTCCCTCCGCCATTCACATCCATCTTAATCCTGGTGCCGATGAAGAAAACGATCTCTTTAAGGCTGGTCGCCTCGGATCTCGGTGGTACGCTGGTACCGCCTGGCGAGAAGAACGTGCCTCCCGCCAGCCTGTCCGTTCTGGAATCGATCCTGACCCGGGGCGTGCCGGTGGCACTGGTAACCGGTTTTAACTTCCATACTGCCAGGCGCATGATTGCCGGCTTAAAGGGAACACCCTGGCTTTTGGTCCAGAACGGTACCACCGCCCTGTTGGGTGATCAGATCATTTGGGAGTACGACCTGGCGCCGCATGACGCGGAAAGGCTGGTCAGAACCCTGGAGTCCCTGAAAGTCCCCGTTGTGGCCTACCGCAATCTCTCACGGGGCGGCGTACCTGAATACCGCGGATTCGATCTCTTTCGCAGGGGGTTTCCCTTCCGCTCCGTACAATCCTTCTCTGACTTTTCCGGAATCACCGGCGTATCGACATGCGTGAAGAATCACAAGGTGGGGGAGGTGAAGGCAGCCCTAAACAAAGACCTGTCGCAGGGACTGCGCATGGTTCTTTCCCGCGGCCGTTCCAGCACCTGGGTGGAAGTCACCCCCCTAAATGCTTCCAAGGTGCGCGCTTTGCGACGCCTTTGCAAAGAGTTAAAGGTTGACCCTGAACAGGTAATCTACTTCGGAGACAACCTCAACGACCTGGAAACCCTGCGCATGGTGGGATTCCCGCGGGTTGTGGAAGACGCCCTGCCGGAGTTGCGCGAGGAGTTCCCCAATACCGGATCTTCTCAGGATCAAGGACCGGCCCGTGAGCTGGCGCGACTGTTTGGGCTATCCACACCCTTTGGTCCATCGGCTAAGCGTGCTTAGACCAAGAGAACGGGTAGGTATGGGCTTCATACAAAATTGATAAAGGCACTTCATGCTGAAACTGCAAAACATACGGGTAGAACACGCGGATAAAAGAATCCTTGACGGGATCGACCTCTCCATTAACCCAGGCGACAAAGTGTGGCTTCATGGCCCATCGGGCAGCGGAAAATCCACCTTGCTGAAAGTGCTCTTTTGCGCCGAGTACTTCACTGGGCGAGTGCTCTTTCATAACCAACCTGTCGGCGCCGCCGGCCTGGTGGATTACCGTTCCCATCTGGGGTTCATCTCACAAAGGATTCCCGACTTCGATCAAACCGCTGAAGAGGTGCTGCATCATCCTTTCCATTTCCGCGCCAATCGTCACCGGGCATTTCCCCTTAAACGTTCCCGGGAACTCCTGGAAGAAATGCGTTTTGACCCGCAAATCCTGGGACAACGTTTCACTGACCTCTCGGGGGGCGAGAAGCAACGCCTCATGGTCTTGGTTCTACTGCTCATCGACCGCCCCGTTTTTCTGTTGGATGAAGTGACAGCGGCCTTGGATCCGCGCAATATTGACACGGTGGTGCGCCTGCTCACCTCATCTCCGGACCATACGGTGGTGGCGGTTTCCCACAACACCGAATGGCAAGCCCATGCCAACCGTTCACTGGTCATGGAATCGGGCCGCCTGCGGGAGGTGGGTTAATGGGCGCCCGAGAGCTCGACCTGTTTTCATTGGCCGCATTTTCCCTGCTGCTACTGGTTCCCGTGGCTATCTTTTTCTTTCTGCGCATTCCCCGCATCCGCTCTCTCCTAACCGGTTTCCTGCGCATGGTGATCCAACTCGCCCTGGTGGGCCTCTACCTGGAAACGATTTTCCGCATCAATCATCCCCTGATCAACATCGGATGGATTCTAATCATGGTGGCCGTGGCCTGTGCGGCCATCACCAACCAAAGTGGCTTGCGCCTGAAACGCTTCTTCTGGTTTCTGGCCGCAGCGTACCTGTTGAGCCTGGGCGCCATTTTTGGAGCTTTCTTCATTGTTCTGGAACCACAAACCCTTTTCTCCGCCCGCTATTTGATTCCCCTTGGCGGCATGATTCTGGGCAACATCATGCGCAGCAACGTCATTACCCTGGATCGCTATTTTCATGGCCTGCAGAAACGCCAAGAGGAGTTCATTTCCCGGCTTTCCTTGGGTGCAACCCCTTGGGAAGCCAGAAAACCTTTCATGGCGGATGCTCTGAAGGCCGCGGTTTCTCCCCAGATCGCCACCATCGCCACCATGGGACTTGTCTCCCTTCCCGGCATGATGACCGGCCAGATTCTGGGGGGCAACTCCCCAGGGGTGGCCATTCAATACCAAATTCTCATCATGATCGCCATTTTTACCACAGCCACGGTTTCCGCATTCCTGGGCATGGTGTTTGCTTCACGCCGGGCCTTTGATGACTTTCAGCGTCTGCGTCCAGGTTTGTTTCGCACGTAAATCCGTGTTGAGCGTTTTCATGAAGGGATCCCCGTTGAGCAAGCCTCGGCCGTACATCGCGTTTTTGTCATTCCAAGGGAGTTTATGCTATGATCGGGCATATATGAAGCGCCGGATATTCCTTTCAGTCCTACTCCTTATCGGGTTATGCGCCTTTATCCAGGCAATCCAATACCCCATCATTAACTACAAAACCTCGGACGGATTACCCCAGAACTTCGTTACTTCGCTTGCCCAAGATGATGATGGGTTTATCTGGGTAGGCACTCAAAGTGGAATCGGCATTTTCAACGGCGACACCTTTTTAAGCACCCTTTCCACAACCGAAGGGCTGCCTGGGAGTTACATAAACGATCTGGTTACCGGCCGTGAAGGCAGGATGTGGGTGGCCACGGACGAAGGCATCGCCCTCATGCATGCCATGAAAACCACGCAGGTATTTGCCCGGGGCGAGCGCATTCTGCGCCTGTTTCCGGAGCCGGGCAATGATCGGAATTGCCTGGCTCTGGGAAACAGCCGCCTTTTTTACCTGGATGCAGCGGGAAAAACAACCACTCTCGACCTCCCGGGCAACCAGGTTCGCCAACATGTCCAGCATGCCGCCATGGACGGCAATGGAATCGTATACATTGTCAGCAATCGGCGGGTTTTTCAACGGGGACGTGACAACCGCTGGGCCCCACACCGGATCAATGTCCCCATCGATTTCCTGATCCACCGCCACGGCCGGCTCTACCTGGCGGGGGAGGGCGTACTGACGTGTCTCGCGCCAGAAGCACCAGACCGCTCCATGAAGCTGCCGGTTGATTGCGGAGAGATCCACGATCTGGATGTGGACGGCAAAGGTGGAATCTGGCTGGGTACGGATACTGGATTGTATACCCATGACGTCAGCAACCAGAATTGGCGCCATTTTCACGCCGGCAACGGCATGAACTATTCCCGGGTCAACCGCGTTATGATCGATCGTGAACATACCGTATTCGCCGGCACCCGATACGGTTTATCCATTTTTTCCGGGATCATGTTCCGCATGTACTCCAAGGAAGACGGCTTACCTTCTGAATTCATCTGCAGCCTATTGGAGGATTCTCCAGGAGTCGTTCTTGCAGGCGGGTATGACGGAATCTCCGAAATCCGCAACGGACGGGCACGCCCACTGGCAGTGAATCGCCGTTTAAAAAACCAACAGGTCCGGGCATTGCTCAAAATCGGCCCCCAGGATTACCTCCTGGGAACCAGATTCAACGGCATATACCGTTGGAACCGCGGTGAAAGGCTCGAGAAGATCCGGCCTGAGGTTCGTGTGCTTTGCGGTTTGAGAAGTCATGACAAATCGTTCTGGTTCGGTACGGAAAACGGCATACTCCGTTATGACGGAAAAAAAAGCTTTGTCGCCATCCGTGAGGGATTGCCGCATTCACGTGTCTGGGCTTTAAGCGAATGGTCGCCGGGAGTATTGATCGTCGGCACAGGTGCAGGGCTTCGAGTCTACGCCAACGGTCAATTCGTTCACAGTGAACTTGAAACCCAGTTGGGTCAGGTCATTGTCACGGATATCCATGTGGCATCTCCAAAGGAAATCCTGGTTTCCACTACTGTCCACGGCCTGTTCATCTATCGCGAGGGGAACCTGCTGAATTTCACCAAAAACAACGGCTTGTTGCACAACGACGTATGGTATGTGCTTAAGGACTCCAAGGGCCAGATCTGGCTGAACACAAGTGTTTCATTGGACCGTTATCACAACGGGTTCTTCTCCCATTTCAACAAAAATACCGGTCTTTTCGGGGATGAAGGTTTTATTCACACCGCCTTGGAATCCAGTGACGGCAGCCTGTATTTCAGCGTATCCCCCGGTCTGGTTGAACTTCCCTTCAGCACTCACGACTTCGACCCCATTCCCCCGCAACCTCCCCGTGTGAGCATGCGGGTGGATGATCAACCGTTTTCGCTGCATGACTCCATCCGGCTGGATAAGCGTCAGAACTCAGTTGAGTTTTCATTCTTTACGGTATCCACCCGCCGGGACCAACCCCTGCACTACCGCTGGCGACTTCTCCCCAAGCAGATCGGATGGCAGGCGCCGTCACAAAAAACAAGCGTGCATTTCCTCAATCTCCCAGCGGGGCACTATACCTTTGAAGTCAAGGTTGAAAACGGTTTTTCTCCTGAACACACGGCCAACCAGGTGAAAAGGATTTCCTTTGAAGTGGCCTCGCCATTCTGGCGCAAATGGTGGTTCCTGATTCTGGCTGTTCTGGCCTTTGCCGGATTGATTCGGCTGACCACTTATCTGCGCCTCCGCATGCTGGAATCCCAAAAGCGCAGACTGGAAAAACGAGTACACGAACACACCAGCGAACTGGCGCGAAAGAACCATGAGTTGGTGGTATTGTCCATCACCGACCCGTTGACCGGCCTCAAGAACCGCCGCTACCTTGATGAACGAATCAGTGACGACATCCACCTCATCGAACGCAGCCATTTCCCCAAGCGTGACACAGCTGAAGGGGGCGAGCTATCGGATGGGGAAGATAAAGTACTGACCTTCTACGTAATCGATATCGATTATTTTAAGAACGTCAACGACATCCATGGCCACCATGCCGGGGACAGGGTTCTGGTGGGTGTTGCACAAACCCTGCGGCGTGAACTGCGTACATCAGACATCATCATCCGTTGGGGCGGAGAGGAGTTCCTGGTAGTCACCCGCAACAAGCGCAAGGACAATGCCTACCTGCTGGCCGAACGACTGCGCCAAAGCATTGAATCCCGAGAATTTCACATAACCAGCGGCCAGTCCATCCGCCGTACAGTCAGCATCGGATTCGCCCGCTTTCCCTTCGTGCAAGGCAATATAAATGCCGTATCCTGGCAACAAGTCATATCCCTGGCGGACTCCGCCATGTACTTGGCAAAACTCAATGGGCGCAATCTTTCCATTGGTATTGACCCTGGCCCTGGGTTCGCCGATGTCCCTTTTTCCCAAATCATCACCCGTATGGATGAACAAGCCGCAGCCGGCCGCATCCGCTTGTTCTCCACCCGGCATGAACTAAAATTCCGTTCCAATTGTTGAGGCAATATGTTTGGATCACTCGGTTTTCAGGAAATTTTGCTTATCTTCGTGGTGGTGCTGCTGGTTTTCGGACCAGACAAGTTGCCCCGATTTGCCCGGGAATTGGGCAAGTTCATTCGGGATTTTCGTTCAACTGTCAACGATGCCAAGCATACCATCCAGGAAGAAATGGATAGTCAAGATATCACCAAGGATCTCCGCGAGATGGACGGTGAATTGAAAAAACTTCAGGAAGAAGATCACAATGGGCCGCAAAAAACCGGATGAGATGACCTTTTTTGAGCACCTCGGCGAGTTGCGCCGGCGAATCCTCATTTCCCTGGCCATTATCCTGGTGTTTTTTCTCGTATCCTGGAACTTCGTCGACGAGTTTTACACATGGATCGCCCATCCGGTTCAGCAATTCCTGCCGGAAGGTCAAAAATTGGTATTCACTGCTTTAACGGAACCCTTTATGATGTACATTAAATTGGCTTTCATGGCTTCCGTTTTTGCCGCTTCTCCCTTGATCTTCCACCAATTATGGCTCTTCATCGTCCCCGGACTCTACCCCCGCGAGCGACGCTTGGTGTTTCCTTTCGTGCTCTTTACCACCTTGTTTTTCCTGCTCGGAGGAGCCTTCGGTTACTACGCGATTTTCCCCTGGGCATGCCGCTTTTTTCTCAATGTGGGGCAGGATTTTACCCCCATGCTGACGATCAACCAATACCTTTCTCTGGCCTTTCGCGTGATCTTCGGCATAGCCGTTGTTTTTGAACTTCCCGTTTTGGTGTTTCTGCTGGCCAGGCTGGGGATTATCACAGCCCGCACGCTGATCCGCCATTTCAAGTGGGCCATCGTGTTGATTTTCGTTGTAGCGGCAGTGATAACGCCCACCCCGGACATGGTGACCCAATCACTGTTCGCAGGGCCAATGATCCTGCTCTACATTCTTAGTATCGGCATCGCGCGCATGGCCGCGCCCAAACGCAAATAAAGCGATGCCTTGAACTCCCCGGGGATCTTCCTTTCTGGCTTTTTGACCGTTGATCTGGTATATTGATGATTATTCCCTTATAGGAGCTTCAACGTGATTTACATCTATAAACTCATTTTTATCGCCGTTTTCGCATTTATCGGTTACAATCACCCGCCATTTCTCGGGACCACTCCCGAAATGGGCGCGATCATCGGCGGCTGTGCAGCGTTGTCGCTGGTCATCCTCGCCCTGCGCATTCGCTCCACCGAACTAAAATACATCTGGAGTTCATCCATCGGCATGTTGCTGGGGATCCTTATCGGTATCGGTTTATTTGCATTGACCGAATCGCTCAGTCTCTTCTTTTCGGCAAAGGTCTTTTTTCAAACCATTTTTCTTTTCGGTTTCCCTGTCACCGGCCTGTTTATCGGCCTGCAAAAGCCCAACATGTTTTCTCCCCTGAACATCAAGGAGTTCCTGCGTGGCAGCAGTGCTTTTACCGATTCCTTTCTGCTGGATACCAGCGCGATTATCGACGGCCGTATCGTCCCCATTGCGACATCCGGCTTTATCGCAGGCGAACTGATCATCACCCAATTCGTGCTTGCGGAACTTCAGTCCATTGCCGATTCATCGGATCCCAACAAAAAAATCCGCGGTAAACGTGGGCTCGATGTAATCGATCAACTGCGCAAAACGCCCAATATATCGGTAACAATTTTAAACAAACCGGTATCCGGTGTCAGAGAAGTGGACCAAAAACTTGTGCTTCTGGCCAGGGAAGGCAACTTCAAGGTCATCACAAACGATGTCAACTTGAGCAAGATCGCCAAACTTCAGGACGTTACGATTCTCAACGTCAACCAACTGGCCTTCAGCCTTAAACCCATCGTTTACCCGGGTGAGCAATTGAAAGTCAGTGTAATCAAGGAAGGCAAGGAAAAACGCCAAGGGATCGCTTATCTGGAAGACGGAACCATGGTGGTCATTGACGACGCCAAAACCGATATCGGAAAAACAATGCGCATCGAGGTCACTTCAGTCTTGCAATCCACCACCGGCAAAATGATCTTCGGAAAGAAAACCTGATGATGAAGATCCGTGCAGGCACCGGCTACGACATCCATCGTTTGGAAAAGGGCTCAGGCCTTTTCATCGGCGGGATTAAAATCAGTGAGGATTTGCGCTTCGTGGCCCATTCCGATGGTGATGTCCTGCTCCATGCCCTCATTGACGCCCTGCTGGGAGCGTCAGGCCAGCCGGATATCGGTGAATTGTTTCCCGACACCGATCCAAAATACCGGGATGTCGCCAGTTCCAAGCTATTGTTAAAGACCCTGAATCGGCTGAATGATTCGGGTTTTGAGGTCGTTAATATTGATTGTACCATCGTGGCCCAACGCCCTTCCCTGCAACCCCATAAACCGGCCATACGTGCCAACTTGGCAAAGCTACTGGGGATTCCTGCCGATGCGGTGGGGGTCAAGGCCAAAACCCGCGAAGGCCTGGGTGCAGTCGGTAACGGTGAAGCCATCGAGTGCTATTGCATCTGCATGATTCGCGCTGGTGATTGGCTATGAAAGTCATTCCCATTGTCACCATTGTGGGCGTCCCCAACACCGGTAAATCGACTTTGTTTAACCGCCTCACCGGGCGCCGCAAAGCCTTGGTTCACCCCGAACCGGGCATGACCCGAGACGTTTTTCGCTTGCCCATGCTGTTGGACGGCCATCCGGTATTTCTGCAGGATTCAGGGGGGTTTTTCCCCGATAACGCCGATATTACTGAGGAAATCAACCGCAGGGTTTTGCGGGAAGCCGAACGTTCTGATTTGGTTGTCTTTTTATGCGACGGAAAGCGTGAGTTGCTGGGCTACGAAAAAGACCTGTTCCTCGCAGTTCGCCGTCTGAATTCGCGGATGATCACTGTGATCAACAAAGTGGATGATCCCGAACGCCATGTCATCCCTTCATCTTATTATCAATTGAAGACTGAATTGATCCCTGTTTCAGCTGAACACGACTTGGGAATCAACTCTTTGCGTAGCGACATGGCTACCGCGATAGGGGAGAACGTTCCCGCTCGCTCTCTTGACATGTCTGATGCCTCACGCATCAGCATCGTGGGCAAACCCAATGTAGGAAAATCTTCGCTAATCAACCGCATCCTGAATGACGACCACCTGATTGTCAGTCCAATCCCCGGCACGACCAGGGACTCTATTGACCTGGCCATTACCCGCAAGGGGCAGGAATTGGTCTTGGTTGACAACGCGGGAATCCGTAAATTGCAAAAAGTACGCGAGGACACGGAGAGTGTTGCCGTAATTCGCGCACAAAAAGATATTCAAGCCGCCGACCTGGTCATCCTCGTACTGGACGTATCACGAAAACTGGATCAGAATGACCTATTCATTGCCGGACACGTTATAAAATCCACGAAACCGGTTATCCTGGCTGCCAACAAATGGGATCTGGTTTCGGCTTCACAAGCCCCACACCTGGTTGAGCAGGGCATTCGGCAACGATTGCATGCCCTTCATTTTGCTCCACTGCATTTGATTTCCGCAAAAACCGGCAAGAATGTTTTTCGCCTCCTGGACAGTGCTGAACGCATCCATCACACTTTGAAAGAAGGGATACGCACCCCACATCTGAACCGCGTTCTAAACCAGATCTACACTGAAAAGCGCCTGTTAACGAAAAACGGACGAACATTTAAGTCCAAGTACGCCACTGTGGAGTCACGACATCCATTTTTCATCCGCCTCAACGCCCGCCATTCCGATCACCTGAAGAACCCGGACGAGATGTTTCTAAAGAAGCGCTTAACTGAAAAACTGGAATTGTGGGGAATTCCCATTTTTATCAAAATCACCGCCTCACCCCGTTAACCATCGCATGTCGACGCGTCGACACGGCATTAAATAGAAAAATGTCGACATGTCGACATAGCTGGTTTGCAAAATCCGCTTTCCCTGCCAAGGAATCCGGCAGCCGCCACATTTTTCATTCATCCGTTGGCAGTTGTATTGACATCGATTCTGCCATGACGTAGGATGAGTTCAAATAAATATACCCGGGGATCACGGTTTCCAGGAAAGGGCTCCCCAAACCAGATCAGGAGATAATTGTGATCATTACCATTGCCAACCAGAAAGGCGGGGTGGGAAAAACCACGACCGCCGTGAACCTTGCTGCAGCTCTGGCTCTTGCCGGGCACCGCACTCTGCTCGTTGATATGGACCCTCAGGCCAACTCGACTGTTTCCTTTTTGGACACCCGCGAGATCGAACTCACGGTATTCCACTTTCTGGAAAATGCGGACATCGATTTTTCCGATGTGGTCCATACCTGTGGCATTGCGAATTTGGAAATCCTACCGGCTTCAATCGCATTGGCCAAACTGGAATCACAGATGATCGGGGAAATTGATGGCCACTTTCGTCTCAAGGACCGCATTGAGGGCGTTTCATCCCAATATGACTACGTAATCATCGATACGCCTCCCACACTTGGACTGATCACCATCAACAGCCTGGTTGCGGCCACGCACTTGATCATCCCCATACAGGCATCTTATTTTGCACTCGAGGGCACGGACGATCTGCTGGATACCTTTGAGAAGGTTCGCGCCCGCAGCAACCCGAATTTGGCTATCCTCGGAGTGCTGATCACCCTGTATGACCGCCGGATTGTAATCGCCCGTGACAGTGCCGCGCATATCCGGGGAATGTTCAAGGACCGCATGTTCAAAACCGTGATTTCTCGCAACGTTCGCCTTGAAGAAAGCCCGGCATTCAAAGAATCGATATTCACCCATGCACCGAAATCCCGCGGGGCAGGGGAGTACAAGAGCCTGGCTATGGAGATCATGAACCATGGTTAAGAAAATTGGTCTTCCCGAATCCATCAGACTCAAACATGATCACCACCTGGTGGAGGAACTGTCCCGGCGCAGCCATACCTGCGTGATTCGATACATTCCATTGGAGAGAATTGTACCCGGAGCACAGCAACCCCGCCAAGATTTCGGAGATCTGGAGTCCCTGGCTGCATCGATCCGCGAGAAAGGCGTAATTGAACCCATAATACTGCGTCCACGGGATGGACGGTTTGAAATCATTGCCGGAGAAAGGCGTTTCCGAGCCGCCGGCATGGCCGGATTAACCGAGATTCCCGGCATTGAATACGATGTTCAGGATAACGAGGCCTTGGAGTTGTCCATAATCGAAAATGCGCAGCGCAAAGATCTAAACCCCTTTGAACATGCGTTCTCTTTGAAATCGTTAAATGAAATATACGGTTATACTCACGAAGAGATCGCTGAAAAGGTGGGCAGTTCACGTGTCACCATTACCGAGATGATCCGCCTGACCGACATGCCGCCACAAGCCGTAAAGCGTTGCCAGGAGCTGGGGATCGAGTCAAAGTCTTTTCTTTTGGAATTGGTCAAGCTCGACGACTTAAGCCAGATGATGTTGGTTTTGGAAAAATACTCAGAAAACCCTTTTTCACGGGATGCCATAAAAGACATGCGGAAAAACAAAAAAGAATCCCAAAAAACACCTGATTCCACACCACCAAATGCACGCAGGTTCCGATTCGTGGCCCCAGACAAATCCCTAAAAATCGATTTTCGCTTCAAGGATGGAGAAGTCAGCCGCCATCGTTTGATTACAGCCCTGGAAACGTTGTTGCAAGAACTCCAACAGGGAAACATAGAAAACCTGGATTAAATCTGAACGATTACTAATTTAAATGAAAATGAGTGAAATATCTCAGTTTGGTTTACATAATATATCTTATCCGACATAACATTTCTCATTCAATCTTTTATCCAGTATGACTGGCTTTTTGTTTTTGTGGATATCTCTTGTGTAAGCTTAGTGGGTTTTGCGTGGCGATCGGTTTCTTTGTTCGAGTAATTTGATCGGATCCATTCCCCAGGAATCATCTGCTTTCCAGAAAGCCTTTCGGGTCAATCGGGATTTATGGCCCCTTGATCTCTACCCTTTAAAGATATTCCGGAACTCGCGCTCTCGTCCCGCTTAAACGGAAGCGATTGGGACTCCCGCCATGTGGCCTTTCTTTCCACCTCCTGGCTCGGCACCGATAATTACTCCATACTCCTAAGCCCGGCGTGGGAAGTTGAAATGATCGAAGCTTTTTATATCTTGGGTGGGTTTTTCGTAAACCCCCTAAGCTTGCCAAAGGCTTTTTGCCCGTTCATTTGCTTAAATGAATAATACAACCATTCATTTGAGAAAATATCGCCTCACAGGCGCATTTAAACGCGTTTTATGGGTTCTGGTTTGGCCATTTATCTGGAAATCCAGGTGCGCCTCCCCTATTAAAACGTTTATTGACTAATTTATATAAAATCCATGGTTAACCGGGTTCTACTTTTGCGATAGCATAGACAACAAGACACCAACAAGCATTGCAGCCGAGATGCCGACTGTCCACGCAATCCAATTCAACTTGCGCTGCATACGGATCAAAGTCGTCGCATTCTCATCCGCCATGCCCTGTGTTTGCCCTTTGTCATCCCGAATCAACTCGCGGATGTACTGGCTCTTGTTCACAAAACCGCTTTTGGCGGCCTTTTCCTTCAACATGGCCAGTTCATGGTCGGTTAGCATCAGATTGAATTGATTTGTGCGTTTCCCAGGCATTTTTCCCCCAATGTGGATAATCTCCACATAAAATATATTGCGACTTTCTTTGTTTTTTTGAGCTATTTTCCGAAGTTCTGAGGCTTAAGTCTTTTGCAATCCATTTTCAGGTGGTCCCAATTGGCAGGTGATCGCCTCCAGCCCCTTATCCATTTTTTCCTGAAAAATCCTCCATGTGGACGCTTGCAGGCACTTACCGCTTGTCGAATCGATGTCGAACACGGAGAAATCCATTATGAGGTGATTTCTTGCCACTTCAAAGCGTTGGTTGATGCCGGTAAGGAAACGTTGGATTATGGGCTTACGCTTCATGCCGATGACGGAATTGATGGAGCCGGTCATGCCGACGTCTGTCTGGTATCCTGTGCCATTGCTCAAAATACGAATATCACTGGTTTGTACATGCGTATGGGTGCCCACAAGCACGCTGACCCTGCCGTCAAGAAAGAATCCCATGGCCTGTTTTTCCGCCGTGGCTTCAGCATGAAAATCGACGAAAACACATTTTTCGCTGGTGGGCTGCAGCAATTTGTCCATGATCAAAAAAGGGTTGTCCACCACAGGTTCCATGAACACACGACCCTGCAGGTTGATAACCCGCAACCTGCGGCCATCCGGTAATTTGGCGGAAAATTCCCCTGAGCCCGGTACATTGGGTGGATAGTTTACCGGACGCAGAATGCGGGGATTTTCGCGCAGTAGATCAACGGCTTCACGTTTGTCCCATACATGGTTGCCCGACGTGATAAGGTCCACCCCGGCCTGGAAAAGTTCAGCAGCGGTTTTGGGAATGATCCCCAATCCTCCGGCACTGTTCTCTCCGTTTGCTATAACGAAATCCGGGCGGATCCGGTAACGCAGTTTGGGGAGCACATCGGCCAGAAATCGCCTGGATCCACGGCCTACCACATCCCCGATAAACACCACTCGCAAGTGGTTTTCCGTTTGATTGGGTAGCTTATTTGGCGTATTCAACTGCCCGGACCTCCCGGATCACAGTGACCTTTATCTGTCCAGGGTATTCCAATTCCTCCTGGATGCGTTTGGCGATATCCTTGGATACGAAAAACACCTTGCTGTCATTCATCTCGTTTGAATCAACGATGACACGAACTTCGCGTCCGGCCCGCAGGGCATAAGCCTTGTGCACTCCATCAAATCCCGCGCATACTTCCTCCAGTTTCTGCAGCCGTTTGATATAGGTTTCGAATATCTCACGCCTTGCTCCGGGGCGGGCCGCGGACATGGTATCCGCCGCCTGGATCAGCACACCCTCAACGGAAGTGAATTCCACATCCATATGATGGGAGGCGATGGCTTCCTGTACCTGGAGGGATTCTCCGAATTTGCGTGCCAGATCGACTGAAAGCTGCGTATGGGTGCCTTCGGTTTCACGGTCAATGGATTTGCCAACGTCATGGAGCAAACCGGCGCGTCTGGCCACAGATACATCCGCGCCCAATTCACGGGCCATGAATGCGGCGATCATGGCGACTTCCTTGGAATGCTGCAATGCGTTTTGACCGTAGGAAGTCCGGAATTTCAGTTTTCCCAAGTAATAGTAGAGTTCAGGGTTCAGATCCTTGATACCCAATTCCACCACGACTTGCTCGCCGACTTCTCGTAGATAATCATCGAAACTGCTTTCGATTTTTTCAACGATCTCTTCGACACGGGCGGGATGGATTCTTCCATCCTGGATCAATGTTTCCAGAGCACGCTTGGCGATTTCGCGCCTGATGGGGTCAAATGATGAAACAATGATGGCCTCAGGCGTATCATCCACGATGAAATCCACGCCGGTGGCGTTCTCCAGCGCCCGGATGTTCCGCCCTTCCCTGCCGATTATCCGGCCTTTCATTTCATCGTTGGGGAGATCAATGACCGCAACGGATGAGGACACAATATGTTCAGAAGCCAGTCGCTGGATGGCGGTGCCAATGACATCTTTAGCCATCAGCTGGCTTTTCTCTTTAAGATCCTCTTCAATTGCGCGCAAACGCTGGGCGGATTCCATGCGGGCTTCACTTTCGTACTTGCGAATAATCGACTCCTTGGCTTCCTGCACGGTCATACCCGATATGCGCTCCAGAACCAGGCGCTGTTCATTCATCACTTTTTCCAGTTCCTGGCGGGATTGTTCAAGTGCACAGTCACGTTCGTCCAATTGAGATTCAATCCGTTTAAGATCTTTTTCCTTGGCTTCCAGGTTGTTGTAACGTCGATCCAGGTTTTCCTCTTTCTGGACCAACCTTCGCTCCGTTTCGTTAAGCTTGTTGACTTTATGGCTTTGCTTGCGGTTGTACTCGTTTTTCCAGTTGATGAATTCTTCTTTTAATTCAAGACTGGTCTTTTTCCGTTCTGCGTCAAGTTCCAGATCAGCCTGGCGTTTCCACTCCCCTTTCAGCAATTCCAGGCGTCGGTATTCGCCGGCGAATAATTTCTTGCGCAACAGGAAAACCACCAAAACAGTCAGGGCGATGCCGACAAACGCCGGAATCGTATATATGATCATCGACATGTTGCCTCCTTAAATAAGTCATGCTATTTCGCCGCCGGAGAATGGAGGGATTCAGACTGATTATGCACCCGCCTGTCTCCTGTCTCATGAGAATCCAGGCCGGAGATCGCATCGTCGATCCTGCGCAGCAAAGCGCGCAGATCTTCATTCTCATTGCGCAGTGAGAACAGTTCAGCCGCAATATTGATGGATGTCAGCAATCCCAGGCGAAAAGAATCCATGTCAATGGATTTTCCCCGGACTGAGCGAATTTTGTCTTCCACATATGCAATGATTTCCATAAAGGTGCGGGGTTGAATTTCATCTGGCAGATCAAAACGAAAATTCCGCCCGAGAACCTTCACGTCAATCGTTTTCGTCATCTTCCTCCTCTTCCAGGGATTCAACCAGTTCGAGAAGACCGTTCACTTTGCGCCGGATATCTTCTCTCTCCTGGGTTATCAGGTTTCTCTCCTGTTCGGTATCATCCAACAATCTGCGCATATCTCGGTTTTCCCCACGCAGACGCTTCAATTCGGAAACCAATGCCTTCACCCGCTTTTCAAGACGTGAAAAATCGTTTTCCGGCACTTTCCCTCCTATTAAGCTCTTGGTTCAAGTTTCAACGCTTTCACCAATGATTCCGTCAACTCGGCATGCATTCGGTTTACTTCCTCTCCCGTCAGTGTCCGTTCAGGATGGCGGTAGCAAAAGCTCATGGCCAAGCTGATTTTAACGGATCCCGTTTCTCCTTTGTCCATATAGTAATCGAACAAGTGATAAGATTCCAGTTCATCCGGACGATAAAGGTTGATGGCTTTCTCCAGGTCGGCATAAACGACTCCGCCGGGGATGAATACAGACAGATCCCGTTTAACCATGGGCAGTCGATTCCAGGGGCGGAAATGCTCAATTCTTCGCTCCAGGGTTAACGAGTCCAACCCCATCTCCAGGGCCGGCAGGGCCGTATCCAGGCCGGCGGATCTCGTCAACTTCTCGTCCAGATACCCCATCCAACCCAGTATCCTGTCTTCGACTCTTATGGAAAAAGCACAACCCTTTCGCAACCAGGGCAATTCAGTCTGCTCCAGGCTGAATTCCGGGATTATGCGATGCAACAAAGTCTCCATCTCCGCTCTGAAAACAAAAAAATCCATCTCAGCCGGCTTGGAGTTGCGCCACGAAACCGGAACGTGTTCTCCCCATGCCGTTACGGCCAGGGTCTCTTCTTCGTGAAAGTCGCGTCCCGAACTTACCCAAAAGCGCTTGCCTGTTTCAAAAAGCTTTACAAGAGGAGCGCCTTGGTTTGCATTGAGAACCGTGGCCCGCAATAAGCCGGGAATCAAGGAGTTGCGCATAATGGCGTAATCTCGTCCCAATGGATTGCGCAAGGCGATAAAATCCTCGGCAACGGCGCCTTTCTCCGCCATTGCCAGATTGTCCTCAAGGGCATGAAACGAATAATGCAGGGTTTGGTGGTAGCCCTTGGCAACAAGATGTCGAGCCAATTTCAGCCGCAAGTTGCGCATGGGCGCCGGATTGAAAACCGGGTTGACCGTCCGCGGCATCGTTGCGGGGATGCGGTCATAGCCGTAAATGCGGACAATTTCCTCTACAAGGTCCTGTTTGCATGCAATATCCACTCGAAAGCCGGGCACGGACACCCGCCATAGACCGGGATCAGTGGTATCCACCTTGAATTGCAAGCGTTGGAGTATTCCTGCGGCATCCTGGTGTGAAATGGCGATTCCCGTATATTGCGAAGGAAAATCAGCCGGCAGCTCCACTTCCACCGGTTTGCTGGGAGCGGGGTACACATCCCGGTAGCCGCTGGCGTTGAGGGGCTTTCCCGACCATGCGCGGATCAGATCCAGGGCCATGGCCAGGGCACGGGGCGTCGCGGTAATGTCAGCCCCACGTTCAAAGCGATAGGAGGCATCGGTTTGCAGCCCCAGCCTGCGTGCAGTGCGCCGCACGCGTACGGGATCAAACCAGGCGCTTTCAATAAACACCCGGCGTGTGGAGCTGGTGACACCGGATGCCGCCCCGCCCATGATCCCAGCCAAAGCCACGGGTCGTTGGGCATCCGCGATAACCAGATCTTCGGTTTCCAGCTCCACCTCCCGTTCATCCAAGAGGCGCAGTCGTTCACCCGGCCGTGCCCGGCGAACCACTATCCGCCGCCCTTCAAGGAGATCCAGGTCAAACATATGAATGGGGTGTCCCATGGCCATGAGTACGTGATTGGAAGCGTCTACAACATGGTTGATGGGCCGTAAGTCCAAGGAATTGAATAAACGCTGAGTGGATATGGGCGAAGACTTTGGCTCGACATCATTCACAATGCATCCGGTATATCTGCCACAATCCGCGGCCGATTCAATCTCGATCTCTACAACTTCACCCGCCTCCCCCACCGAAGTCCCGGGATCTTTGAAATCCGGCAGGTTCAGGGGGGTACCGGGAAGGCGCGCATGAATTTCACGCGCGATTCCCAGATGAGAGAGCCAATCCGGGCGGTTGGGAGTAATCTCCACCGTAAACGCGGTTGAGTCGTTGCTTTCGTGAATCTCCGCTACTTCGATCCCCAGTGAAGCCAACAATTCCTTGACCTCATCCTGGGGGATGTCCACGTTAATGAAGGATTTCAGGAAATCAAGGTCGATACGCATGGTATTATCTGAATTGGCGCAAGAAGCGCAGGTCGTTTTCGTAAAGCATACGCAGGTCCGGTACACCGTGGCGCAACATGGCGATGCGTTCCACTCCCATTCCGAAAGCAAAACCTGTGAATTCTTCCGGATCGATGCCACAATTCTGCAGGACATTGGGGTGCACCATACCGCTGCCCAGAATTTCCAACCAACCCGTACCTTTGCAGATTCGACATTCCGGATCTCTGCCGAAGCAAAGGAAACAACTGATATCGATTTCAGCTGAAGGCTCTGTAAACGGAAAATATCCGGGTCTGAATCTTGTAGAGATTTCTTTACCAAAAAAAGCGTGGATAAAGGTTTCAAGGGTGCCGCGCAGATGCGAGAAATTCACCTTGAAATCCACCAACAGTCCTTCAATCTGGTGAAACACCGGTGTATGCGTGGCATCCGGCTCATCTTTCCGGAACACCTTGCCTGGAAAGATGGCCTTGAAGGGGGGACAATGGGACTGCATGTAGCGGATTTGAACGGGCGAAGTATGCGTGCGCAAGACGCCTTCATCCAGTCCTTGGACAAAAAAAGTGTCTTGCTCATCCCGGGCGGGATGATGCTCCGGGATATTCAAGGCGGTAAAGTTGTTGGTTTCGCTCTCTAATTCAGGACCTTCAGCCACTTCATATCCCATCTGGATAAATATGTCTTCCAATTCGGTCCGGGTCCGCTCGATTAAATGAGGCGTCCCCAGGGGTTCGGAAACCGGCGGCAAAGTCCAATCAACAGTGCTGCGGCGCTGCGTTTCAAGCTGTTTATGCAGGCTATCCAGACTGCTGGAAATCTGTTGTTTGAATTCGTTTATCAGACGCCCCGCAGCGGATTTATCAGCTGGAGGGATTTCACGCAGCCGCTGCATGAGCAGCGTGCATATACCTTTGCGGCGGCTGAAATACTTGTCCTTCAGCTCACGATACTGCTCTAGAGATTGAACCTGTGCAGCCTCCGCCTGAAAAAACCGGGTCAGTTCTTCAATCTCATGACTGAGTTCCCGGCTCATAGGTAGGTTTTGACTTTGTCAACGATACCCTTGAATGTGTCCGGTTCCGTAGCGGCCAGGTTGGACAGGACCTTGCGGTTCAGGCGCACGTCCGCCTTGTTCAAGGCGTAAATAAACTTGGCGTAATTCAAGTCATGCAGCCGCACAGCTGCGTTGATGCGCACGTTCCACAACCGCCGAAAATCGCGTTTGCGATTGCGACGATCTCTGTATGAGTACTGGAGCGAGCGCTCCACAGCTTCCCGGGCGGTACGGTAATTGGTGCTTTTCGCCCCAAAAAAACCGCTAGCCAGTTTCATAATTTTATTGCGGCGTTGCAGCTTTTTATTTCCGCGTCTTACTCTGGGCATTTCATCCTCCGTCTATTCTTGTCTATTCTGCCCCATGTTACACCTACGACGGGAAAACCCCTCAGTCGTAGGGCAGCAGGTTTTTCATCTGCTTGGCTTCTTCCTTTACCACGATGGTGGATTTCCGCAGGTTCCGCTTACGCTTTGCGCTTTTCTTTGTCAGAATATGGGACGCAAAGGCACGATTGCGGCGGATCTTGCCACTTCCGGTGAACCGGAAGCGTTTCCGGGCACCTCTATGGGTTTTTAGTTTCGGCATCTTTTCCTCCTTTCTTCCTGCCGATCAGTATGTGGGTCGAAAATCGTTCCCGCTTGGGCATTGATTCGATCTCGGCGAATCCCCTGATGATTTCAAGGATCTTTTCGGTCATGGTGTGCAGCATTTCAGGTTTGCGTTTCTGTCTGCCCCGCAGCCACACGGTAATCTTGACCTTGTTGCCTTCCTCAAGGAATTCACGGATCTTCTTCAGTTTAACTTCGATGTCATGTTCACCGATCACGGGGGTGAACTTTATTTCCTTTACCTGGATCTTTTTCTGCAGTTTCTGGGCCTCATGGGCTTTTTTCTGAATGCTGTAAAGGTACTTTCCGTAGTCCAGGAGCCGACATACCGGTGGATTCGCATTGGGTGATATCTCCACCAGATCCAGGCCTTTCTCCTCTGCGGTTTCAATGGCCTGGCGGATGGGGACTATTCCCAACTGATTCTTGTCTTCGTCGATGAGCCGCACCTCCTGGGCGCGAATCTCTCGGTTGATACGGTGTGGCCGGGTCTTCCGAACAGGTCTTCTAGTGCTGTACCTTCTGCGCAAACGTTTTCTCCTCGATGGACTTCATTACCGACCGGACCAGGTCATTGAGCTCCATCCTGCCCTGATCTCCACTGCGATGAATTCGCAGAGAGATGTTTTGGTCCTTTTCCTCCTCATCACCCAGGATGAGGATATATGGAATCTTTTCCATTTCAGCGTCTCGAATCTTACGTCCCATACCTTCACTGCGGGATTCCAGGCGCGAGCGGATGCCACGACCGAGCAATTCTCCGTGGACCTTTTGTGCGTATGCGTTGTTGCGATCGTTGATTGGGATCACAACTGCCTGAACAGGGGCCAGCCAAACGGGGAAGTACCCAGCATAATGTTCGATCAGGATACCGAAGAACCGCTCGAGGGAACCCAACAAGGCCCGGTGAATCATGATGGGACGTGCCACCTGCCCATTCTCATCCGTATAGCGCAGGTCAAAGCGCTGCGGCATGTTGAAGTCTACCTGGATGGTGGAACACTGCCATGATCGTTTCAACACATCCTTGATTTTGATGTCTATTTTGGGTCCGTAGAAAACCCCCTCACCGGGATCCACGGTGTACTCGACTCCGGATTCGATCAGGGCTGTTTCCAATGCCCTGGTGGCCAAGTCCCATTCCTCGGGTTCACCAACGAATTTTTCCGGACGGGTGGAAAGGAAAACCTCCAGATCGGTGAATCCAAAAGTCTTCAGGATATCCAAACTGAAGCGGATCAGCTCCTTGACCTCATCCAGAATTTGGTTACGGGTACAGAAGATATGGGCATCGTCCTGGGTGAAACCACGAACCCGCAACAGGCCGTGCAGCACTCCACTGCGTTCGTAGCGGTATACCGTACCCAGTTCAGCCCACCGCAGCGGAAGCTCCCGCCAGCTGCGGGTGCGGGACTTGAACACCACCAGGTGGAACGGGCAATTCATGGGTTTCAACTGGTATTCCGTATTGTCGAATTCAATGGGAGTGAACATATTGTCGCTGTAGAAACCCCGGTGGCCGCTGGTTTCCCACAATTCTCCCCGGGCGATATGGGGGGTATACAGCAATTCATAGCCGGAACGAAGGTGTTGTTCCCGCCAGTACTTCTCCACCTCGTAGCGGATTACGCCGCCACGGGGATGCCAGAGGACCAGTCCGGCTCCGATTTCGCTCTGGATGGAAAAGAGGTCTAGTTCACGCCCGAGTTTACGATGATCCCGGGCCTTGGCCTCTTTCAGGAAACGCAGATGATCGTCCAGCTGTTCACGGGTGGGAAAAACCACGCCGTAGATCCGCTGCATGGAATGGCTGCTTTCATCTCCCTTCCAATACGCCGCCGCCACGGAAAGCAATTTGAAATGCTTCAGCAATCCAGTGGACGGCAGATGGGGGCCCCGGCAAAGATCAACAAAATCTTGCTGCCGATAGACGGTAACCTCGTCACCCTCCACCTTGTCGTGAATTAATTCCACTTTCAAGGATTGGCCCTTGTTGGCAAACATTTCCAGGGCCTCTTTTTTGCTCATGATTTCACGGCGGATGGGGATATTCTGTTTGGCCAGGTGGGTCATGCGCCGGGTGATCTTGTCCAGGTCTTCCGGCGTAAAGGGCTTATCGGTCAGGAAATCGTAGTAGAAACCGGTTTCCAACGCAGGCCCCACACCGTATTGCACACCCGGGAACAATTCACATACGGCGTGGGCAAGGAGGTGAGCGCATGAGTGGCGGAAGACTTCAAGGGCATCCGGATGGTCAGCTTGGACAGCTTCGACTTGATCCATATCGTCGACCTTGGTCGCCAGATCGGACAAGTTGCCGTTCACGCGCATCAGGACAGATTTTGTGCTCTTATTGCTCATTGATGTACCGGAGGGGGATGGTAGGCGCGGGCGGGCTCGAACCGCCGACCTCTACCGTGTCAAGGTAGCACTCTAACCAGAACTGAGCTACGCGCCTATATCGCAATCTTTGTAACTGTTCAATCCAGCAATTCTTTCAGCTTCTTGCCGGGGATGAACTTGACGACCCGCCGCGCAGGGATTTCAATGGTCTCACCGGTCCGGGGGTTCCGGCCCTTCTTGCGTTTTTTCATGGTGGACTTGAAAGTGCCGAATCCCACAATGGTCAATTTGCCGTCTTCCCGCTTCATCTGGTCGATAACGGATTCCACCAGGCTGTCTATAATGGTTAACGCATCGTTTTTGGTGAATTCAGTATTATGGACCATCGCAGTCGCCAATTCATTCTTGTTCATATGCGTTCCTCCTCTTGACGCAAATAATGTACATGATATCCCCTCGAAAGTCAACACTGATGGGGAAAAATCCCACTTCAATAAAGGATCCCGGACCTTTGAACCCGTTAGGAATAGACAAGGGATCAAATACTCAACAGGCTGCCCTTGGCCATGATGTCCCGCTGGACCTTGGACAGGGGGGGCAATGAAAAGGTTTCCCCCGAAGCACCGGCCGTCAAGTGGCCGCTATTCAAGTCGACATCTACGGCTTGAAGGTGTGACCAACGCCCGTCTGAAAGCAACTTCCCCACTTGCTCGAACTCAATGATGGGCATTCCTGAATTGATGGCATTGCGCTTGTAGATTGCACCGAAGGACTCCGCGATGATCAGACGAACCCCCAAGGCGCGGAAGCAGTCCACAGCGTGCTGGCGGGATGATCCCGAACCGAAGTTGGGACCAGCCACCAACACATCGCCGGGCCGGGCCAGATTGGGGAAGTCGGTCCAACCCTCGAGGTTGCCCAGTGCGTAGCGGCCCATTTCAGCCATTTCGGTGATATGCAGGTATTGGTTGTGAAATATCTGGTCCGTGTCGATATCTGGGATCAAGTGACCATCGCTGGAAGTCAGCAGGATCAATCGGCCGTTAAACTTATTTTCCGTCATGGGTCAATCCTCCTGAGCGGATACTCTGCCTTTCAACACGGACCAAGCCACCACTTCCGGCGAAGTCAGGTAGTTGAATCCATCACCCTGTTTCCCAGGAAAATTGCGGTTGCCCGTGGAGAGCATGACCTCATTTCGACCGGTCATGCCTACATGCCCCTGAGCGCACCCGCCACATCCGGGATTTGCGATCACGGCTCCGGCAGCGAAAAGATCGTTCAGCATGCCCCGTTCCATGGCTTCCTTGTAGACCCGCCGAGTACTGGGGACAATGGCAAGCCGCGTTCCCTCAGCGATTTTTCTGCCTTTAAGGATCTTCCAGGCCGCCTCGATATCTTCCAAACGGCCATTGGTGCAGGACCCGATAAAACCGAAATCGATTTTAACGTGGCCCAGTTCAGATACTTTGCGTACGTTATGCGGCACCGGTGGCGCAGACACCATGGCCTCGGTATCAGAGACATCAACGGAGATTTCTTCTGCGTATTCCGCGTCCTGGTCCGCGCGCACTTCCCTGGGGCAGGTATCCATGCCATTCATTGCCCGGATCTGGTCCGCAGTCTGTGCATTAAAAGGGATGAATCCGACTATGCCGCCCATTTCAGTGATCATGCTGAGGAAGGTAATCCGGCCCGCGAGATCCAACTCTTCAACGGTCTCCCCCACGAATTCCACCGCCCGGCCCAGGATGCGGTCGGTTTTCAAAGCCCCCAGGATGCGCAGCGTCAAATCCTTGGCCGTAACCCGCCCTTTGGGTCGTCCGGTGACCATCACCTTGGTGGTTTTTGGGACTTCGAACCATGTCCGGCCTTTGCGGAAGCCGAAGGCGATATCCACATCCCCCATGCCCTGGCCGAAACAGTTAACGGCCCCGAGAATGTTCATGTGGCTGTCCGTACCCACGACAATGGAACCGGGGAGGGCAATGCCCTCCTCCATCATGGTATGGGTGCCGATGCCGCGATCCACGTCGAAAACCCGGATTCCTTGTTCCCGGGCGAATTCACGGCAGATCTGCTGGTTGTTGGCGTATTGAATGGTTTTGGGGGGAACCGTAAGGTCAAAGGTAAAAAAAATGCGATCCCGATCCACTACCGGGGTTTCGCCGTAATGGGCCCGGTAATTTTTCACTACATTGGGGCCGGCGAAATCACGGGCGGATATCACGTCCAGATCAATCCAGACTATTTTACCGGGAGCGACTTCTTCCTGAGTATGGCCGGCGAAAATCTTTTCAATTACTGTTTTTCCACTCATTGCAATTTCCTCTTTACGTCGATCATGACCAGTTTGGAAATCTGTTTCAATGTGTCGATGACACCATCGCCCTTGGTGGCTATTGCTTCCGTAACCGGTTCGTTTTTCTTGCGCAATACGGAAATCAATTCATCGGCCGGAGTGATGTTTGGCAGGTCCCGCTTGTTTAACTGCAGCACATAGGGCATTTGGTTAAAATTCAATTTGTATTCCCGAAGGTTCTCAAACATATCCTCAATGCTCTCGATGTTGGCCTCAAAGCGTTCACGCTGAGAATCAGCCACGAAAACCAACCCGTCCACTCCCTTGAGTATCAGTTTCCGCGAACTGCTGTAATAGATCTGCCCCGGCACGGTGTACAAATGAAATTTGACTTTGTATCCCTTGATCTGTCCCAGATCAAGGGGGAAGAAGTCAAAAAAGAGGGTGCGCTCGGTTTCGGTGGCCAAACTGACCAGTTTTCCCTTGTTTTCACTCTTGATTTTTTCGTAGATGTACTTGATGTTGGTGGTTTTACCACTGAGTCCGGGTCCGTAATAGACTATTTTAAAATTGATCTCACGGGTAGAGTAGTTTAAGAACGACAATTTCAGTCTCCAAATATCTCGTCGATGTCTTCGTCCGTGACCCCTTCGAAAGGTGATATGTCATCCTTGAACACATTGGACTGCAGTTTTTCATTGATGGTTTTAAACACCCCCGCCAACTCCGCCGTGGCGTTTTTGACCCGGAATCTCACCAAGCCCAGGTTGGATTCCTTGCGAAAGATGTTGATCAGCATGGTCCGCTCATTGATCAAGGAGACATAGAGGCTCTTGGTTTCGGATTCAGTCAGCACGCTGGTGAATTTATCGATTTCCAGCATCTGGGCGATGCTGTTGACCGCTGAAATGCTACCCGCAATCAGCGATGAAATCGAGTTCAAGTAGGAATCATCCAGATCGCCGGTGGATGCGATACAATGACCTTCAGAATCAGTGATAAACACAATCTCCGATCCTGAGTTCTCCTTGAGCTCTTCGAGGATCTTTTTGATCAACACATATTCTTCATTGTATATGACAAAGTTTTCCTGCATGGTCTAACTATTATGAAACTCCGGATTTGGCTTGTCAACCTTGGTCATTCGACTTCCCTGCGTCCTTCCAGGGATCGGGCGATGGTCAGAGCATCCACATAATCCATGTCCGCTCCCACGGGAAGGCCCAAAGCGATGCGGGTGATCCGCACGCCAGTGGCTCGCAACGCCTCACTGAGGTAATGCGCGGTGGCATTTCCTTCGGTTGTGGGGCTGGTGGCCAAAATAACTTCACGCACACCTCCGGATGATACGCGGCGCAACAAGTCGGGAATCTTCAATTCATCGGGACCGATTCCCCGCACAGGAGACAAATTCCCGTGCAAGACGTGATATACCCCGCGATAGAGGTGGGTCTTTTCTATGGAAAGGATGTTAAAGGGCTCTTCAACAACGCAAATCAGGCCTTGGTCCCGCTGGTCATCCCGGCAGAGCTCGCATGTCTCCGAAGTGGTGAGTGTGCGGCATTGCGAGCAGAAACGCACGCTTTTGCGTGCTTCCATAATGGCACGCGCCAACTCCTCTGACTTGCTTGGATCCGATTTCAACAAATGGAAACCAATTCGTTGCGCTGATTTGCGGCCGACCCCGGGTAAGCGGCTCAATTCCGCCAGCAAACGTTCAAGGGGTGGAGAGAAACCGTTCATCGCACCTTGCCCTCCACCGGCTAGAAAGGCAATCCTCCTGGCATGCCGGGAATACCCGGAACCCCAATCTGGGATTGCAGCTCGCTGTCCACCTTGGCCTGGGCGTCGTTTACAGCCGCAAGGACCAGGTCCTGAAGCATCTCAACGTCCTCAGGGTCCACCACTTCGGGCGCTATGGTCAATGATGTGATTGTCTTGTGACCGTTCATGTGTACTTTAACCATGCCGCCACCGGCATTGCCCTCCACGTCAAGGGCGTCCTTTTTCTCCTGGACTTCCCTCGCCATGTTCTGGGCCATCTGCATCATCTGATTGATGTTCGGCATCTTGGGCATCTGCGCCTCCTTGTACCTTGTCCACGGTGATCATCTGCGATCGGATCTGCTCGGCCAGGTTCTGTATGTTCTGATCCCCGCGAATCTCTTTTTCCACTTCAGCCCGAATGTCCTTGCCCACTTCAACACGTATGGGCAATTGCCGACGGTAACGCTTGGCCAATGAACGTTCCAATGCTTCCAGGTGTTGATCCAATACGGATTTCACATGGCCGTTGCCGCCGTCAATCACAACTTTCACGCGGTTGCCGTCGCATTCCACACGGGCTGAGCGGATATGTGACGCCAGACGCGGGTTGTCTCTTTCCAGGTCCTCGATCCACCATGCATGAATGGTTTCAGCGCTTATATCCCGAGCCTCTTCAACCATTGGCGTGGTGTTGACCGGCATCTCTTCCGGCGCGGTGGTCTGCGGATTCTCGGCGTTTGTCTCTGGGAGTGAGTCCAACGCAGGGGAATGATTGCCCAAGGCCCGGATGGCATCTTCAATGCGGATCAAGTCGGGAAAATAAGACAGTTTCAAAAACATGTATTCCAAAATAATGCGTGGATTCTCAGTATGCCGCACGGTCATTTCCATTTCTTTTGCGGCTTGAAAATAACGCAGCAGTTCCTCTTCCTTCACCGGCTGCAATACTTCCCGGATACGCTCAAGGTTCTCCGGGTTGAGGTTGTGCAGACTGCCGGGATCTTCCATGCTGTGAACCACGATGAGATCCCGAAGAAATTTCAGGTACTCGCCATAAAAAAAACGCAAATCCGCTCCCCGCTCCACCAATTCCTGGATGCATGAAATGATATCACGGCGCTTTCTCTGCAGAACGGATTCCGTAAGGCGGATAAACAGGTCCTCCTCGATGACGCCCAAGATGTCGACCACGTCCTCATCGCGGACATCACCGTTTGACAGGGCGATGGCTTGGTCAAGAATCTTCTTGGCATCCCGCAGGCTGCCTTCGGATGACCGGGCGACCAGAAAAATCGCGTAATCGGAGACCTTAACCTTTTCACGCTTGCAGATTTCCCGCAACAGGCGGGCGATGACTTCAAAGGGGATGCGGCGAAACTCCAGGTGTTGGCAACGCGAAACAATTGTGGCGGGTATCTTGTGAAAATCCGTGGTGGCCATGATGAAATAAGTGTGCTCAGGAGGCTCTTCAACTGTCTTCAACAAGGCATTCCAAGCGGAATTGGACAGCATGTGGACTTCATCAATCACAACGACGCGGAACCGGTTCTGCATGGGCTTGTATTTCACCGTTTCCCGCAAGCGCCGCACCTCCTCAACCCCGTTGTTGGATGCCCCATCGATTTCGATGTAGTCTGAGGATTGATCCGCGGTGATTTCCCGGCAAAACCGGCATTCGTTGCATGGTTCACTGGCCGGCCCTTTCTCACAATTCAATGCTTTGGCCAAAATCCGGGCGGTTGAAGTCTTCCCCACTCCCTTCATGCCTGAGAATATCAACGCCGGGTAGAGTTTGTCCATTTCCACGGCATTTTGCAGAGTCTTGACAACGTGGGGTTGACCGATAAGGTCTGCGAATCTCTGGGGACGATATTTTCTTGCCAGTGCCAGGTACATGCGTGTTTATGCCACTTTCATGATCCCATGCGTTTCATCCTGAAAACGTCTCCGATCCTTGATCGCTCCGGAAAAAAAGAGATCCAGGAGATCCCGGTCGCATGCCAAAAACCCCTTAGTGCTGCTCCCTTTCGGGCCTGACACGGTTCAAGGCCCGGCATCGCCGAGCTCCTGGATCTCAATAATGGCGATTACTGAAACGGAGAGGGTGGGATTCGAACCCACGGTACCGTCTCCAGCACACACGCTTTCCAAGCGTGCTCCTTCAGCCACTCGGACACCTCTCCGTAAAGAGGCATTGTAACCGGAAATCCCGTTGATTGCAATACCCGTGATGACTTCAGCGCGCGCTTTTAATCGGAAGTATTCAAGGACATACCCGCTGTTTATCGTTGCACAGCAATACGTGAATACGTATAATCGAGTACAGTGAAATGATAGAGAATCCTTTTGCCGGCATGGACGATTACATATCACCCGCCGCTTCAGAACCGCTTTCTCCTTCCCTGTGTTTCTATCCCTGGTTCATGCGCCTGATCTTCCGATACAATCTTGACGTCAGGCGCGGAAACGCTGGGCCCGAATACTTCCCGGCCCGCTCACTGGAAGTGATCCGCCGCATTGAACACTGCGGCGGCCGCTTTGCCGTTACCGGTTTGAATCACCTGCGCGAACTGACGGGACCGGCGGTATTCGCTTCCAACCACATGAGCACCCTGGAAACCGTCACCTTACCCGGTTTCATCCACCTCTTCAAACCGATTACCTTTGTCGTGAAGGAATCCCTGGTACGCGCACCGATTTTCGGGCCCATCATGCGTTCCCGTAATCCCGTGGTGGTGACCCGCAACCACCCCAGGTCAGACCTGGTGGCCGTACTAAGGGAAGGCCGAAGGCGGCTGGAAAATGGGGTTTCAATTGTGTTGTTTCCCCAGGGAACCCGCTCGCTTTCATTCCACTCCAGTGAATTCAATTCCCTGGGAGTAAAGTTGGCGCGCACTGCACGCGTCCCGCTGATACCCCTGGCGTTAAAGACCGATTTCTGGGGAAACGGATTCCCATTCAAGCCGCTTGGACGCTTGCACCCACGACGTACCATCCATATGGCTTTCGGTTCCCCTATTGACTCCACTCTGCAAGCGGGTCAAATGCACGAAAATACTTTGTTTCATATCAGCAACCATTTGAGTGGCTGGGGCCTGCCCCCATCCCGGATTCAATGAATAGAGGCACTTTCCAAGCCCTTCAAACGGATCAGGAAGGATGTCAGGACGCCCCGTGACCCTTTTGCGACGACTGGAAACTCCCTTTTCAATGCCAGTGGTGCGGTTTCAGTGACCGCTGCCCGGCCAGTGGCGCGCAACATATCCAGATCGTTGTAATCATTGCCCACTCCGGCCGTGGCCCGGCGTGAAATACCGATTCGACGGCACAACTCGACTATGCCGGCAGCCTTGGATACACCTATTGGCATCAACTCTATCCACATTGAGTTACCATCCAGCGGAGAAGTGGTGCGGATCAGGTGGCAGCGGGTTCCCAGGACAGCGTGTAATCGCGACAATCGCTCCAAAGTGGGCGGTGTAATGGCCAGAACCTGGGATACGCTGTCCGCCATCCAGTTTGCCTTTTTCTGGGGACGGATGTGCGCGAACCCCCGGTACCGGCGCAAACGCAGTGCAAAATCGCTTTGCTCGCTGGCAAGCTTGCTGAACCAGAACCAATGATTATGCGGAACCTGGCGATGAACCATGTAGTTAATGCGCTGTTGATCCAGGACTTTTGTGATCTCAATGGCTCTCCCCGGAGCCATGCCGGCACGGTGGATGAGTTGCTGGCTGTTCCAGTCCAAGATACCCGCACCTGAAGAGAAGATCACATGATCTACCGGGAAATCCCTTGGAATAACCTTTTTCAGTGAGAACAGGTTGCGACCGGTGGCGATGACACGCTGCATGCCGGCACTACCCATTCTTTCCAGCAGTTGAATATCACGGGGGCTGAACTCTCCACCCGCAGGCAACAGAGTGCCATCCAGATCCGTGACGAGCATGGACAACCCAGCCGGAAAATCAAGAACGGCATCAGTCCTTTGGGTCATTCGGCGAACGGCTCCAAAACTGCAGTGGATTGGGTTAATTGATTGTAGCAACCAGCGGGTTTGAACTCAATACGCCTCATTGTATTGTGGATTGAGTTGGTTTGCGCAAGGAAACCATATGCGGAAAAGGCAAATTAAATTGGCTTTTCGGTGTGCCCGACACTGATCCCCACCGATACTTCAGGAACGGCGGTTCGGACAAGGCCATGTGCAATATCCCAGGACTGTTCCGGCTTGATGAACTCAATGTTTGAATCCCCAAAGCCATAAATCCTACTGAAGCTCTTCAGTTGGTATTGAATTACTCTGCGTCTCAAGCGACATCCGATCTCAACAGGGGATTTTCAATTTCGATCACGGTCACGCTTATCAGCCAAGACCTTCTCCTCAATATTCCGGGGCAGCGGGTTGTAGCGCAGGAATTCCATGGAGTAGTTGGCCCGTCCGCTTGACAGGGTGCGCAGGACCGATGCGTAACCGAACATCTCCATCAGGGGAACCTGTCCGGAAAGCTTCTGGGATCCCTTTCTGTGGCGGCGCATGTTGTCAATACGACCGCGGCGCCGGTTGATGTCGCCGATGATATCACCCATGAACTCGTCCGGGGTGTTGATTTCAATCTTCATTACCGGTTCCAACAACTGGGCACCCGCCTTCTTGACCACGGCTTTAAGGGCCTGTTGAGTACATGAACGAAACGCCATCTCGCTGGAGTCCACCGCATGATAGGATCCATCTGTCAGAACGAAGCGCACGTTCACCATGGGGTATCCGGCCAGCAGTCCCTTGGCCATGGTGTCCACAAACGCTCGTTCCACCGCGGGAATGAACTCCCGGGGGATATTTCCGCCCTTGACATGGTCAGCGAATTCCAAACCTCCATCATCATTGGGTTCCAAACGAAATTCCACATGGGCGTACTGGCCATGTCCACCGGTCTGCTTTTTGAATTTCTGCACATGGGCGACTTCCCGGGTGATGGTTTCGCGAAACGCTACTGCGGGTTCTCCCACCTCCACGTCGACTTTGTGCTCTGTGCGCAACCGGTCCACAATGACTTCCAGATGGAGCTCACCCATGCCAGAAACCACGGTTTCACTGGTTTCATCATCGAAGCGCACGCGGAAAGAGGGATCTTCCATGGACATTTTGTTTAACGCCACAGCCATGCGGTCACGGTCTTTTTGTGTGACCGGATCAATCTTCATATCCAAGACTGTGTCGGGGGTGTGGATGGTCTCCAGCAGGATGGGATTGGACTCATCGCAAAGGGTATGTCCCGTCATGGTGGACTTCATGCCGATAAGGGCGCCGATTGATCCCGCGCCAAGGGAATTGATCTCCTCGCGTTTGTCCGCGTGTATGCGCATGATGCGTCCCACCCGCTCACGCTTGGCCGTCGTGGAGTTGTAAACGTAGGAGCCCGCTTTCAATTCACCGGAATAGATTCGGATAAAGGTTTGTTGACCGACGTAGTTATCGTTAATGATCTTGAAGGCCAGGGCTGAAAATGGCCGGTTTGAGGAAGGCTTCCGGCTCAGTGTCTTTTGGGGATCGGCCGGATCATATCCCAGCACAATGCCGCGATCAATGGGAGAGGGCAGGTAATCCACCAAGGCATCCAACAACAACTGGATGCCCTTGTTCTTAAAGGCCGAGCCGCAAAACACGGGTGTGATCAACAAGTTCAATACCGCATGCCGGGCGGCGCTGCGGATGTCCGCAGCGGTGATATCTTCTTCGTTGAGAAATTTTTCCATCAGCGGGTCACTGAAGTCCGCCAGTGTTTCAATCAGCCGATCCCGCATCCTGGTAGCGGTTTCCTGATAAGTTGCGGGGATTGCAATTTCCCGGCGGTCCACACCGTCGTATTCATGCGCCGTGAGACTGACCAGGTCGATGATGCCGTGAAAATCCGCTTCACTGCCCATGGGCAGTTGAAAGGGAATGGCGTTCGCTCCCAACATGTCGTTCATCATTTCGATGGTCTGATCGAGGTCCGCGCCTTGGCGGTCCATTTTGTTGACGAAAGCGATGCGCGGCACCTTATAGCGGTCCGCCTGGTGCCAAACGGTCTCACTTTGAGGCTCCACGCCGCCCACGCTGCAAAACACCATGACGATTCCATCCAGCACACGCAGGGATCGCTCTACTTCCAGGGTGAAGTCGATGTGCCCGGGGGTGTCAATGATGTTGATCGTGTGCTCGTTCCAGAATGTGGTTATGGCAGCGGATGAAATGGTAATGCCGCGTTCCTGCTCCTGTTTCATGAAGTCCATCACGGCTTGTCCGTCATGAACCTCCCCCATCTTGCGCGTGCGGCCGGTGAAATACAGAATGCGCTCCGTGGTAGTGGTCTTACCGGCATCGATGTGGGCCACGATACCGATATTGCGTATTTTTTGAATACTCGGTGTATCCATTTTTCAACTTCTCCTGGTTGTGACTGGACAACCGGCCCCAATGTATGTATTCATCACGTCCACGCGGAATGAACTCCTGGAAATCGGTATTCCTGATGGGGGGATGTTGGTAACCGGGCTTCCGTCCCGGATATTATACCATATTCAGAGGCAAAAACAAGCTGTTGGAGAGGTTCAATCCCTTTGAGGCCGTAGATGAACCCACTGGTCCCAAAGGATCAAAACAGCCGGTACCAGCAGGGCCAGGTCTCGGAAAATCAAGCCGACCATGCTCCCGGTGTGGGATCCCTTTGTGGTGGTGAAACACCCGCAGTCAATGCTGAAACCCCGCAACAAATTTACGCCCAGGGCTGCGATGAACACCAACAGCAATCCGCCCAGCACCATGGCGGAGCCACGAACGAAAACACCGGCAATCAAAAAGAGACCGGCTGTCAGTTCAATCCAGGGCAGCCAGATGGCGAGCAAATGGATTGTCCAGTCGGGAACCAGGTTGTAGTTGTTGAGAATATCGGCAAAGGCTGCTGGGTGTACGATCTTGTCCACGCTGGCGTACACGAACACACCGCCCAGGATCAATCGGCACACCAACAGAATCGCTCGCCAGGCTCGGGATTTCACTTCAAGCCTCCCCTATTTCTTTCTACAGGTTGGTCACCGGCCTGCCAGCCCTTGATTCCCCCCGGGTAAACCATGACATCCCCCACACCCATTTCCAGAAGCCAGGCAGCCAGGTACGTTGAATCCAGGCAGCCGGGGTCTACACAATAAGTCACCACGGTGCGGCCGGAAACCAGCTCGTCGCGGAGTTCATCATAAGCGGATTCCTTGCGGTTCAGCGGCAGGCTGCGGGCCCCGGGAATATGTCCCGCCAAGAACTCCGCGTCATCTCGCGCATCAACCAGCATCACCATGTCTCCTTGAAGCAATGCTTTCAGGGTATCCAGGTCCACCGTAGGGATATCGGTGGTCAGTTCGGGCAAAACAGGTTCTTGCACTTGGTAGGCGGTACTCAGGGATAAACCGTTGTCCCGCAGGGCGTTCACGCCCAAGGCAACTACAAAGCTGGCAACCGCTATCAGCAGGATCTCTAAACAGGTGCGCATGCAAAAACGTTTCATTTTAGACGAAATTTTACGCTACCCTTCCCTTCCTTGTCAACCTTTGCCGGGTGAACCCAATGGGTTGGGGGAAGCTTGTCCCCCAACCCATTGGCAGTTGCGATCTAACCCCTCAAGGCCGCGATTTCAGCCTTGGGGACCCGGGAGAAGTATGAGTAGAGAATGGGAACCACGAACAGCGTAAGCAGGGTGGAGGCCAGCAGCCCGCCGATCAGGGCGATGGCCATGGGAGAACGCATGGCTGCGCCTTCGGAAGTAGCCATGGCCATCGGCAACATACCCAGAATGGTAGACAATGCCGTAATGAGAATGGGACGCAGGCGAACCACGGCGCCTTCGGCAATTGACTGCAAGGCGGCCCCGCCGCCGCGAATCAACTGGTTGATGTAGTCCACCATTACGATGCCGTTGTTCACGACAATGCCCGCCAGCATGACAAAACCCATGATGGACGGCAAGCTGACGTTTTTGCCCGTCAATGCCAGCAATACGGCCACTCCGATAAAGGCCAGGGGAATGGTGAACATGATGATGAAGGGGTACTTGAAACTTTCGAATTGCGAGGCCATGACCGCGTACACCAGGACCACCGCCAGCAACAAGGCCATGAGCATGGTGGCGAAAGACTCCATCATCTCCTTGAATTGCCCGCCCATTTCAAAGAAATACCCCTCCGGAAGGTTATCGGTTATGGGCCGTGCATCCGCCAGTATGTCGGCAACGATTGCAGATAAATCGCGATCCACGTAGTTCGCGGTTACGCTCACCTTGCGCACCTGGTTTTCACGTACGATGCGCACAGCGCCGGTGGTGCGCACAAAATCTGCAATCTGGCCCAGGTATACCTTGCGGCCTCTTGGAGTCATAACGGGCAACCGCTTCAATTGCTCCACCGTATTGCGATCATCCTTGCGTATGCGCACGCGGATATCCCGTTCCTCACCCTTGAGGTGCATGCGGCTCACCACCGTACCAATGGTCATGGTGCGAACCTGGCTTGACACATCGTATGGAGTCAGGCCCAGCCGGGACAGTTCCTCTTTGCGCAGCACCAGGCGGATCTCGGGTTTTCGTTCTTCCACACTTGTTTCCACATCACGAATACCATTGACATCCTTGATAGCCGCAGCCACCCGCTTGGCAATGTTCTCCAACGTCTGCAGATCACGGCCGAAAAAGGCAAACTCGATAGGACTGGTTGAGGACTGTCCCATGCTGGCCGAGGCCATGTCGATGGCCTGGATGCGGCCCGCCTGCATTTCGGGAAAATGGGTGCGCCACTTCTCCAATATCTGTTGATCAGTGATATCCCGTTCGCTGCTGGTCTTCAGGTAAGCCCACAGGGTGGCTTCATACGCTCCGGCCGGGTTGAACCCCGAGGCGGAGTCCTGGGCGTTGTCTTCACTCATGCCCACCTGGATCATGGTTGAGATGACATTGGGATCCTTCAGGGATTGCTCTTCCAGATAATGGATCACCCGGTTTGTCTCCTCCATATTGGTGCCTACGGGCATGGAAAGTTTGAGGAAGATCATGGCTTGGTCGCTCTTGGGCATGAACTCTCCACCCAGATTCGCAGCCAGAACCAGCGAGAGGACGAATACCAACAGGACCGAGATTAGCACGCTACGCCGGTGTGCCAGGGCCCACTCCAGGCGGGCGCGGTACCAGTTCCGCGGGCGGGTAAACTGTTTTCTCCCCAAGTCCATGGCCTTGCCCTGGCGTCCGGTTTTAAACAACCAGGCGGCCAGCATGGGGATAATGGTTAGGGCAACGAAGAGGGATGAAAGCAAAGAGAAGGAAACCGCTACGGCCAGTTCCCGGGACATATCACCGGACATGCCCTTTGCCAGGGCCATTGGAAAGAAAACGGCGATGGTGGTCAGGGTGGAGGCGATAATTGCGGTGCCGACTTCCGAGGTACCGATACGTGCGGATTCGAAAGGAGTCTTGCCCAGTTCCAGGTGGCGAAAGATGTTTTCGATCACCACCACTGCGTTGTCCACCAGCATGCCTACGCCCAGCGCAAGTCCTCCCAAGGTGATCAGGTTCAGGGTGAATCCCGAGAGGTAAAGGGCGATAAACGTGGCGATCACCGACAGGGGAATGGCGATGGCGATGGCGATGGTTGGGCGCAGGTTGCGCAGAAACAGGAAAATCAGCAGCATGGCCAGAATACCCCCAACCAATATGTTGTTGGCGCTCTTGCTGGTCATGATCTCGATGATTCGGGAAAAATCCATGCCTACAGAGAATTTCAGGTCAGGATCCAGGGTGGGCACGATCTTTTCAAGGGCTTCCTTTACCCGCCGCGCCACCAGCACGGTGTTGCCCCCTGAACTCTTGGTAATGATCAGGTGAACACCATGGGTACCCTGCACGCGTACCAGGCTGCGGATCTCTTTGTTGGTTTCCTCCACGGAGGCGATATCTCTCAAGAATACAGGCTCCCCTTTGCGCCCGGCACCCACCACCACGCTTGCGATCTCTTCGACACGCTCGAACTCTCCGATGGTGCGGATCAGGAACTCGCCGTGACGTTCATCGATGTATCCCGAAGGCAGGTTGACGTTGGAAGCGGAGATCGCCCGTTCCACCTGGGAGATTGCGAGCCCCCGGGATTCCAATTTGCCCTTGTCCACGTTCACGCGGACTTCAAGTTCCTCAGAGGAAAACACGATGGCCGAAGCAACGCCTTCCAAGCGCTCCAGGCGAGTGGCCACTTCATCGTCAATATAGTCCTTTAGGTCACGCAGGTCACGTTTTCCACCGGTGATGCCGTACATCATGATGGGCATATCGGCGAAATTGAACTTCACCACCATGGGCTGTCCGGCCCCGTCTGGAAGGTAATTCTCAAAAAGACCGATCTTGTCGCGCACATCCTGGGCGGCGAAATCGAGATTCGTACCGGATTCGAACTCAACCATGATCATGGAAAGGCCTTCCTGGGAGACGGAGTCCAGTTCCTTGACGTTGCTGACCGTTGAAACCCATTGCTCCAGGGGACGGGTGATGCTCTCTTCGATGTCTTCCGAAGAGACCCCGGAGTAAGTGGTGATCACGGACACGTATGGGGTTTCCATGTCCGGGAGCATATCGAGACCGAGGTTATCCAGGGCGATGAAGCCGAAAATCACGATCACCGCCACCACCATGGTAATGGTTACCCGGTGGTTGAGGGAAAATTCGACGATTTTCATGGCTTTTCCCCTTCGATTCGAATGGGTGCGCCGTCCATCAAGTCATAATTGCCTTTGATCACCACCATGTCACCTGCACTCAAGCCCTGAAGCACCTCGAAGTGGGACTCGTTGCGCTGGCCGACTTTCACCCGTGTAATACGGGCGTGACCGCTATCGAAAACAACAATCCGGTCATCGCCCAAAAGTGCGGAAATAGGCAGTATGAGGATGTTCTCATCCCTGGACACTTCTACAGCCACATCGGCGAACACACCTGCCTTGATATGCATCTCCGGGTTGTTCACTTGAACTTCAGCCTGGAAAGTCTTTGAGGCGGGGTCAGCAGCCAGGGTCTTTGAATAGACCACGCCTGAAAATTGGCGGTCCGGCTGGGTGTTGACGGTTACCGATGCGGCCTGGCCGGTGGCAATTTTTTCAATGTCCTCTGCCGCCACGTCGATTTTCACCTTTACCCGGCTCATGTCCATGAGGGTCAATACTCCGGGACCGGCTCCCATCTGGGGATTGATCATGTCGCCCTCATCAAGGTGGCGGGCGGTGATGATGCCGGCAAAAGGTGCGGTCATACGCGCGGAATTCAGGTGGTGACGTACCAGATTCAATGTGGCCTCGGCACTTTGCTTTTGGGTCATCGCGGACTCCAGAGCAAGTTCCACCTTCTCCAACTGCATGGTGGACACGGCGTTGCGTTCATGCAGAGTGCGCATGCGCGCAGCGTTTACTTCAGCATCCTTTAATGCCGCTTTGGCCACGGCCACCGCTGCGGCGGCTTGTTTCTTTTGCAACTCCAGGGTGGTGGTGTCGAGCTCGGCGAGCAACTGACCGCGCCGTACCTTTTCGCCCTCTCTGACCAGGATCCGCTGAACCCGCCCGGAAACATCCGGAATGATGCCGGCTTGTTTCCAGGGCATCACCGTCCCGGTGTACCGCAGCACCCGGGTGAACACACCAGTCTGCACCGGGGCCACTTGGACAGCTATGGCCACTTTTTCCTTGCTGATCTGTTGGTTCTGTTCCTTGGCGCAGGCACCCGCCAAAAGGGTCGCGACCACCGCCGATATCAAGACTTTTTTCATTGCTCTCCTCCAGATAGACGGACTCCCGTCAATTTTTCAAGTTCAGCCGCAGCAACGGTGTAGTTGTACATCGCCTGCAGCCGGGCGACCCGGGCGCGGGTCAAGCTGTTGTATGAAGCGTTTAGTTCAAGAATGGTAATCATCCCTTCCTTGTAGTTCAACTCAGCGATACGTACCCCTTCCTTGGCGGTTTCAACGTTCTTCTCACCGGTCATTATGTTCTGATACTCCTGCTGCATGGTGAGGCAGAGATTCTGTACCTGAATCCGCGTGGCTTCGTCCAATTCTTCTGCCCGCAGGCGCAACGCCTTTGTCAACACCCTCAATTCCCCCACCTGACCGCTGCGTTTCATGCCGCTGAAAATGGGCAAATTGAAACTGAGATTGATTGTGTAGTAGTCATCCCAGTTTCCCTCGACAAACCGAAAATTATTGGACCGGTAGTTGTACTGAGCCACCAGTGAGATGTCCGGCAGGAAAGCGGCGTAGGCGATTTTCAATAGGTTGGCGGCCTTGCGTTTCTCCAGGTCCAGTTGTCGGATTTCCGTGCGATTCTCCAGTGCCGCCGCGATCATTTCAGGTATATCCACTTTGATTTTCCGGTAATCCAATTCCCCGGACACCCTTACCTGAGTACCCGGGGGAAGCCCAACCACGTGCCGCAGGTTCTCCCGGGTGAGGCGGAGCAGTTTTTCAACGTTCAGAAGGTCAGGTTCCGTTGCGCTCAGGCTCAATTGTGCCCGCAACAGGTCGTAACGAGACGCCATGCCGAGTTCGTTGCGGTCTGAAACGTTTTTCAGGTTCCTCTCCGCCAATTCCCGGGCTTCCTGGTGGGCCTTATGCAATGCCCTTAAAACCAAAAGATTGTGATAGGTTTTCTTGACGTTGAGTTCCAATTCATCCCGGCCAGCCGCCAGTTTCTCCTTGGAGAGTGTCACGTCCAGACGGGCGTTCTGAAAAGCATTCCAGATCTTACCGCCCGTGAACACGGGTTGGACGATCTGGAAAGTGAACTCGTAGTCCATGGTGAAATCCAGTGAAAGCTGGGTGGGTTCTCCACCCGGTACCATGGGAGGCATTTCCAGGATCATGAGTTTCTCGTCCAGGTTCTTGATGCCGGACAGGCTGACCGTGGGCAGGAAACCCAGCTTCTGGCGCAAGCGGAACTTGGCCATGCGCAGCTCCTGGCGCTGGATCTCAAATCCGGTGTTGTTCTCAAAAGCCATCTTGATGGCCTGGTCAAGGGTCAATTCAACGGGTTGCGCATCCCGCGCCATGACACCCGCGGCCAGGAACGCAACAACAAGTATCCATAACAATCGCTTCATCGCATCCTCCTCAACAACCTTTCCCGGCATCAACGCCTTGTGATTCTCCGACATCGCAGCGAACCAATCCATGACAGAACACATCGACTGCGGTCTCCACTGCGGACATGTATTCTTCCTCACGCCACTCATGCAGGACCTGGTACATGTTTATCTGCCCCATCATGCCTATGTACATGGCAGCCAGGATATCGGGTTTTGCATCACTGGTGAATTCGCCGGCAACGCGGGCCGCCGCGAAAAACTCGCTTAATACCTTGAATATCTCACCGTGCATGAAGAATCGCTTGAATTCTTCATCGTCAAGGCCCTCTTCACGGCTGAAAACCTCCAGTATCAGGCGACGTTCAGACAACATGATACGCGCCAAACCTTGCTGACTAAAGAAACTCTTTGCAATTTGCAGGGCCATTCGTCGCATGCGGGAGTTGAATCCCTGTGGGGAATCCGTTACGTAGGGACGGATCTCAGCCGCCACCTCGTTGTGAAGATCTTTTAAAACCGCCATGAATATAGCGTTTTTTCCTTTAAAATAGTTGTACAAAGTGGGTTTCGATACTTCCGCGGCGGCGGCGATCTCATCAACAGTCGCGCCGGCGAATCCGTTGGCCTGGAAAACATCCCGGGCCCGGGACAAAATAAATTTACGTACGGCTTCTTTCATGAATGTTTACTCACGGTAATTTTTTTTTACTGACGTTTAATTTTACATCCCTTGACTGGGTCCGTCAAGTATGGACGAAACAGAAAGGATGCTATTGCATGGAATGTTGATTTTTATCCAGAAATGCCCCCATGCGTACCGGCCTGGCCGGAGGTCTGAATGAAGTCGGATCAGGGTCCTTAGTGCTTTCAGGCGGCGCCAGCAGGGAAATGATGTCGTTTAGTATCGGTATACAGGTGCTTCCCTGACATGACCCCATGGTGGAACGGGTGGCTGTTTTAATGCCTGGAAGGGTACGGTATCCCGCCATGATTGCGCGGCGGATATCGCCCATTTTCACATCTTCGCAACGACACACAACGGTTTCATCGGGAATGTCTTCCAAAGCGGCCAGCGGCACGCGGAACAATCCATTGAAATGAGCCCCGAAACGTTCATGTGCGCGGCGTCGCCGTTTTCCCCGGCTAAAATGCCTTAGCGCCAATGCATCAGGGATCTTCTCCATCAATTGGAGAATCCTGATGGCCGCTATTTCACCTTCATCGATGGATTTCAATGCTCCGGCGATTCCCGTTGGTTCGCCGGCGGCGAAAACCCGGGTGACCGAAGTTTCCATCCAATCATTCACTTTTACCGTCCAACCACCCAGCATGGAGCGGTACTCCATGGCGCAGCCGGCCATGGCGGCCAAACCCGTATTGGGAACGAAGCCATATCCAACGGCAAGGGTATCCGTGACGATGCGCTTTTCAGTGCCCTGGCGAATCCTGCCCCGGCGATCCGTGCGGGCGACCACTACGCTTTTCAATGCTTCCTTTCCCTCTGCGGCAACGATGCGCCGGCGGAACCTCCAGGGCACTCCGTGTCTTACCAACGCGGATACAAAGCGCGCTCCTTCAATGACCTTAACGGGAAAAGGCATGACCGCAGGCAACATCCTCATCTTGGATATCATTCCGGAATCTTCAAGCACGGATATCACCCGTCCTCCCGCATGCATGAATTCATAGGCGGCGGAAAGCAGGAACAGGCCGCTGCCCCCGATAAGCATTCTCGGTGCGGGCAGAATACCGGAATTCTTGATCGAAACCTGCACCATTCCAGTTGAAATCACCCCGGGGAGCGTCCATCCGGGAAACGGGAAAAACCTTTCCCGCGCACCCATTGACAGTACAAGGTATTTGCCCCGTACTTCGACCACATCCCGCTCCCCCACCAAAACGGAAAGCCGGATATCCGGATAGATGCCGATTACTGCTGTACCGGTCATCAACGTGATGTTCTGCATTCGCAATTGATTGAGGAATCGCAGGCCCATGCGCCGAACCGCATCTTTGGTTTGCCTGCGGTTATTCGTCAGCCCTTCAGGCAGACGACGCAACAACTGCCCCCCCAGATGGGTGTTCTCCTCCAACAGACAAACGGAAACACCCGATTCAGCCAGCAATGTGGCGCAACGAACCCCGGCGAATCCACCACCCACGACAACGACATCCACACTCACGCGGGTGGTTCTATCCATTCAGATCCACCTCCATACCGTCTTCCACTTGGGTCATGCATGCCCGAACCCCCGGTACGCCATTGACCTTTGCAAGGCATTCACGGCAAATGCCCATGCCGCAGAATCCACCCCGGGGCTCTTTTAAAACCGGGCTGCTGCGCAGGGTACGGAATCCTGCGGCAATCAACACGGCCAAAAGAGTTTCCCCGGAATATGCACGCACGGGATGCCCGTTAACCCGGATCATCACTGGGTTATTTCGGTCAATGCCGTCAATTCTCAAGGTGTCTGCGCTTTTCATCTTAATCAATCTATCGCTCTACGGCCTCACCTGTCAAGCCAAAAGCATTGAAAAACCTTTCCCCATTTTTATGAGTATATTAGTCTTACGGGAACATGGATTCTCATGATGCTGTTTCCTCCCGCCGACCGGAGAATTCAAACCGGCCGGGAAGGGAACGAATGAGGAGTGTATATGAAACGAGGCGCATTGATCCTGATTCTGATCTTGATCCTGATTGTGGCCATAGTTGCTCTTATCGGAGGCTATGTCTATATGCAATTCACCCAGGAGCCGCATATTCCCGACCAAGCCCTTCTGGTATTGCCCCTTTCGGGTTCCATCTCCGACATGGACACATCTCCGATTTCCAAGGAAACAACCCTCCGCGATATCTTCTATCACTTGCAACGCGCCAAGATCGATAAACGCATCCAGGGCGTGTTGTTGAAAATCTCTTGGGTCATGGCTGGTCCGGCGACCATGGATGACCTGGGGAGCATGATCCGGGATTTCCGTCAATCCGGTAAACCCGTACATGCCTTTATGGAGGCGGGCAGCTTAAAGGAATACCTTTTGGCATCGTACGCTGAATCGATCACGGTCATGCCCGGAGCGGATCTTTTGCTCAAGCACTTCGCATCGGAAGCATTGTTCCTGCGTGGGACCCTTGACAAACTTGGCATCCAGGCCGAATTTTACCATTTAGGGGATTACAAAACCGGTGCCAGTATCTATACCCGACAGGGCATGAGTCCGCAACACAAAGAGTCTTTGAACACCCTGCTCAAGGACATCACCGATCACGCCATCCATACAATCGCAGCCAATCGCAAAATGGATGCCAAGTCCGTACGGAGCCTGATCGATGAGCTGTCCATGTCCAACGATATCTATCTTGAAGCGGGATTGATCGATTCCATCGGCTACGCCGACCAGATCTTTGCCGACAAAGCTTCCTCATCGGAACGGATCCCCTTCTCCCGATACGCTGCAACCTCACGGCCCGCACCCTTTAAAGGCCCCCAACAAATCGCCCTGTTGTTTGCCAGCGGCGAGATCCATCAAGGCAGCGGCTCCGGTCCATCCATGTTCGGCAACCCCGTATTGGGATCCGACACACTGGCTGCACAACTCCGCGCCCTGAAACGCAGGAGTGCCGTTAAAGCGGTCGTGCTGCGCATCGACAGCCCGGGAGGCTCGGCCACCGGCTCCGAGGTGATTCGCCATGAACTCGAACAATTAAGCCGCAAAAAGCCAGTTGTCATCAGCATGTCCAATGTCGCAGCATCCGGCGGATACTGGCTGTCCACCCCGGCCAAACAGATCTTCGCCCTGCCGGCTACAATCACCGGATCCATCGGCGTTCTGGGCGGCAAGTTCATCAACCGCGGCTTTTACGATAAAATCGGTGTGAGAAAGGAGTTGGTGGAAGGCGGAAACCATGCGGGCATGTTTTCAGACATCCGCCCATTTACGGCTTCCGAACGGCAGCGGTTCCAATCCCTTCTGCAACGAACCTACAAGCAGTTCCTGAAACTCGTTTCCGATGGCCGCGGGCTTTCGCTAGCTAAAGCTGAGGAAGTGGCACAGGGCCGCGTTTGGTCAGGTATCCGGGCGGCTGAATTGGGACTGGTCGACGAGTGTGGAGGACTGCTGGACGCCCTGTCCGCAGCCCGGCACCTGGCCGGCCTGCCCCAGGATGAACCCGGTGGTTTGTTGATCCTGCCCAGACGGAAATCCCTTTGGGATCTTTTGTTTAGCATGGCTGGCGTCAGTGCCCGGGAGTCCTTTAATTTGTCCACTATCCTGCAGCGTTTTAATCGCTGCTTTCCTGCGGCGCTCATGCCTTTCCAGCTGCGTTTCGAATGACTTTCCCATGACTCCTCCCCCTGTTTCCTCTTCCGCTGCTACGGTATGGCCCATTGCCCGTCTGGATCAGCCCGAATACAGACAGCGCCTGGGCCACTTGTTGAGGAAAGGAGCGGTCGTGGTTTACCCCACCGACACCTTGTACGGTCTGGGGGGAGACTTTTTCAATTCCGCTGTTCATCGACGAATTGATGCCCTGAAGGGACGCCTAGGACAAGCCTATTCCGTCGCTTTATGGGACCTGGAAGCGGTTGAAAGACTCGCGGCCCCTTTACCTCGATGGTACCACCAACATGCCCACCAGGTATTCCCGGGCCCCTTCACCCTGGTTTTTCCCGCATCTCCATCCATAGATCCACTCCTTCTCAAGGGAAAAGGAACCATTGCCATCCGTATCCCTTCCCAACCTTTTCCCCTTTCCGCCCTGGCGGAAATCCGAATCCCACTGATCACCACCTCGGTCAATCGCTCCGGATCCGTCCCGATTGCGGATCCGCAAGAGATCCTTGACCGGTTCCCCGGAATTGACCTGCTGATTGACGCCGGACCGCTTCCAGCTTCAAAAGGTTCAACCATCCTGGATTTGTCTGATTCTCCCCCCACAATTCTGCGCCGGGGAGAGGGAATGGAACGCCTAACCGACCTGGGAATCCATTAAGCCGCCCTACGCGGACTTTGGGGGCTTGCGATTGCTTTTCCGATTCCAAAGCAGGAGTATCAATCCCGCCGCCCCCATGACCAAGCAAAGCACCTGCCCCATGGTCAAAGCCCCGGCCACGAAACCCAAATGGGCGTCCGGTTCACGAACAAACTCAATTCCGAAGCGAAATGCGGAGTATCCAACCAGGTAGATTCCCAGCAGTCGGCCCGGGCGTTGCACACGCCCGCGCAACCACCATATCAGGATAAAGAGGACAATTCCCTCAAAAAAAGCTTCGTACAGCTGCGAGGGATGGCGCAAGGCCGCACCCGGTGCCTCCGGGAAGGACATGCCCCAGGGCAAATGGGTCACCCGGCCGTACAGTTCGCCGTTTATAAAATTACCCAGGCGGCCGAACGTGTAGGCCAGGGGTACGGCACTCACCAACAAATCTCCGAATTCAGTGATACGAATCCCCCTTTTTCGGCAAAACACAATGGTTACCAATGCCACGGCCAAGGCGCCGCCGTGAAAAGACATACCCCTGAATCCCGTGAAATGCAGCCCCTGTTCGGTAGAGAACGGCAGTATAACGGCAAGCGGGTGGGATAGATAGTACCCCAGGTCGTAAAACAAGACATATCCCAATCGCCCGCCGACCAGCACGGCCAATATGGACCAGAACATATAGTCGTTCACCTGGGACATGGATATATCCACTTCATCGTGCCGAATCCGATAACGCATGATCCACCACGCCACACCAAAAGCCACCAAGTACATCAGTCCGTAATAGCGAATCTCAAAGCCGCCCAGGCTGATCAAAACCGGATCGATATGATGTGGCAGTTGCTGCCACCATTGCCAGAAAGACGTCATCTTTTCACCTCTTGGGAATTAGCGGCTTTTCCGGAATGTGTTTTTTTTTCTCCGGGAACCACCACAATCACCTTCTCATCCTTTTTCATTAGCCACAGTTTTCTGCGGGCCACCGCCTCAAGGCTGCGGGGATCTCGGCGCAACTCTTCAATTTCCCGCTTCAGGCTGTCCCGTTGTTTCTCTAGATTCATGATTTGCTTTTCAAGCTTTTCTATGCGTTTCTGGGCCTGCACAATCTCAACAATGCCGCTGTCTCCGAAAAAAAAGGTCAGTATCAAGATAAACAACAGCAGGATCAACAACAAAAGGAACGCCTTGGAACGGACGAACAGCGCTTTTTCAGCCAATGATCCCCCGCCCATATCTGATCAACTCCCGCGTTCTGGAGCGGGTACCGGATTCGGCGTAGATGCGTACCACTTTCTGGGTCCCGGAGGGACGGATCAGCAGCCATTCATCTGTTCCGAGCCATTTTACACCGTCCACCATTTGAACTTGCTGTGGCGTAAATCCAGGGTTCACTTCATCGTGCCGCTCAGGCAATTCAAGCATTCGCTGAGTCCGTTTTCGCGTAGCCGGTAAAAAAATCTCCTGCGCATATAGCGATGGAAAGCGTTTTTTGAATGCGGCGGCCATCAAGTTCAAATCTCTGCCTTCACGCGCCATCATCTCAAGGATCAACAGATTAAACAAGATGCCGTCCTTGATGATGGCCCGTCCTTTTAAAGCGGCGCCATTGGTGCTTTCCACACCGATAAATGCATCCCGCTTGCTCATCATATCTGAAATGTACTTGAACCCGACGGGAGTATGGTAAACCTTGCGGCCGTGAAAATGGGCCACGTTTGCGATATTGCGGGTACTGGATATGGACTTAACCACTCCGCCTTTCATGGCCCTCACGCGAATGAGGTAATCGATCAACAAGGGAACCACCCGGTTGGCATCCATGAACCGGCCCCGGCTGTCGATCACCCCGAAGCGATCTCCGTCTATATCCGTGGCCAATCCCACATGGGCCCCCGTCTCCTTGACCATGCGTGAAAGGTCTTTGAGGGTCGCTCCGGAACAATACGGGATCACTTGTCCGGAAGATGCGTAGGGATAGCTGTGGATGCAGTCAATGGGCACTTGGTGGGCCAACAGCAGCTCGTCCAGAAAATCCCGGGATGCGCCGAAGAGGTTGTCCACAACCACCTTCATCCCCGCTTCGCGGATGACATTGAAATCAACTTGCTCCGCGACTGCTTTGAGATAGGCCTCACGGGGCTGAATCTCGTGAATAAGGGCGCTGTTCGCATACTGACGCGGCGGATCCCAGTCCATAGGCAGGCCGTCGATCTCCTGCTCGATCAACGCAGTGGTGGAGGGAAGTGCCGGGGCGCCTCTCGAGTTGAACACCTTTATGCCGTTGAATACCGGACGGTTGAAACTGGCTGTAAAGGCCACTCCCCCATCCATTCCATAATCCACTATGGCCAGAGATGCGGCGGCCAGGGGCACATCCCTTGGAGGTATATAGCTGCTTACACCGTAAAGGGAAAATATCCGCGCAGATTCAGTCGCGAAGCGACGGGATAGGATTCGGGTATCGTGGTTGATGAACACACGGGGTTCCCGGATCCGCTGGCGCCGGGTGAGGAAACGGGCATACGCGCAGGCGAACCTGCGTACATTGCGAAATGAAAACTCCCGGCCCATCCGCCCCCGCCATCCATCAGTGCCGAAACGGATCACGGACATGAATTCAATCTACCATACGAAAACCAGCGATTCAACCAATGGAGATCAGAATGGTATAAAGGAATTCCAGCCATTCGGCAGGGCCTTGGCCACGTCATTGAGGATAACAAACACCATCAATCCGATTAAAAGGATGAAGCCGCCGGTAATCAGGCCATCCTTCAGGCGGGAGCTGAAATCTCTTCGCATGAGCGCCTCCAATGAGAAGATCATGAGATGCCCCCCGTCAAGCGCGGGAATGGGGAACAGGTTCACAATTCCCAATTGAAGAGAGATAAACGCCACCAGCATAAAGAAACTGGACAAACCCGACGACAATGCGCGGCTCGAAAAGCGGGCGATTTCTATGGGACCTGAGAGGTTTCGCGGCGATAGACGCCCCACGATCATCTTGCGAAAAGCATCGAAGGTCAAGGTGGTCAGACGCACCAACTCTCCCCCCGAGCGGGAGATCGCCGCGAATAAACCAAAGTGGCGCCGAATCGAAGGAGTATCGGGTTTCATGGCGATTCCAATCCGGAAACGATCGTCACCTTTCGCTTGCTCAGGAGTAACCACCACGTTGAGGGATGCCTTGTCCCGTAGAATTTCCAGGTGGATTGGGGTCGACCCCGCCGCCTGGATGCGCTCAGGCAGCTCAAAGTAATTGACGGGCTTTCCCTCAAGGCCCAACACCCGATCTCCGGGCTTGATGCCAGCCCGGTCCGCCGGGCTACCCGGGACGACACTGTCGATCCGGGTGCGGAATTTGGGATGCAGGCCGGCATACCCCAATGCGTATTCGGTGATGGATGAGATCTGCATGCGGGTTTCCTGGGTTTTTGAATCACGCTGATATTTCACTGTAACCGCCTGGTCTGGATTGGCCCCGATGGCGTACTCCAATTCCTTCCAATTTTCAATAAAACGGTTATCCACCTCCAGGATTCTATCTCCGGCCCGCAAACCTGCTTCGGCAGCCGGGGATTTCAATTGAACGTAATCGATCACCGGAGGATCCTGGTGATAGCGCTCCACGTTGACACCGGTCATGAAAATCACCACCAAGATCAGGAAGGACAGCAGGATGTTCATGGCCGGCCCCATGAGCAGGATAAAAATCCGTTGTCCGCGGTTTTTGGCATAGAATTCATCCGGTTTCAGGTTGGCGGGGTCGTAACTCTCCTCGCCCGCCATTTTCACATACCCTCCCAAAGGGATGATGCTGAGACGAAACTCGGTACCACCCTTGCCCAACTTACGGCCAAGCAGCCGCTTTCCGAAACCGAACGAGAACGTCTCTACGCGGACGCCCATGAGGCGGGCAGCGGTAAAATGGCCGAATTCATGAACCAGGACGATAATGCCGAACATGAGTAAGAATGCAAATATTTGGTATACAATGCTCATAGGTCAACTCCGAAGCTTGCGGGATATCCATTCTTGACAGCGGACGCGGGTGTCTTCTATTGAAGAAGTGACGTCATCCAAGGTCCGAACAGCATGAAAGTTCGATCGGGAAAGGATCTGCTCAACTAAACTGAAAATATCTGTAAATGCAATGCGGCCCTCCAGAAAAGCGTCCACGGCGGATTCATTTGCGGCATTGAAGACGGCTCCGGCGTTTTTTCCTTCGCGTACAACGCAACGGGCCAATGGCAACGAAGGGAAATCCGAAGCTTTTTCCCCGAAGAATTCCAGGTTTTGCATGCCCTCGATTTGCAGGGGTTGTTTAGCCAGACCGATGCGATCCGGAAAATTCAGTGCATAGTGGATGGGAAGCCCCATATCGGGGACTCCCAACTGGGCCAGCACCGATCCATCACGAAATTCCACCATGGAGTGCACCACGCTCTGCGGATGAAAAACCACCTCGATCTTTCTCTCCCCCACCTGGAAGAGAACAGCGGCTTCAATCAACTCCAATGCCTTGTTCATCAATGTGGCCGAATCTATGGTAATCTTGCGCCCCATTTTCCAGGTGGGATGGTTCAGTGCCATCTCTATGGTGACATCCGTCAACTCTTTCCTGGAACGGCGGAAAAAAGGGCCGCCTGATGCGGTTAGCAAAAGTCTGGAAACAGCCTCCCGGGGTTGGCCCTGCAGGCATTGAAAAATGGCTGAGTGCTCACTGTCGACCGGGATCAGCTCGCCATTGCCATTGTCCAAAGCATTCCGGACGAGGCTTCCGGCGGCCACCAGGGTTTCCTTGTTCGCCAGGCAAAGGCGTGCGCCTTGCTCCAAGGCAACCAGATTGGCGGCCAGGGAGACCGTGCCACTGATAGCGGATATGACCACATCGGGCTTCGTGGAGCGAAGCAAATCCGCCAAACCCGACCCGCCGGAAAAACACCGAATTCCCGGGAACCTTTGCTCGATATGGCCGGCTGCCTCGGGGTGCGCCACTGCGGCCACCCGGGGGCGCAACACATGGATCTGTTGTTCCAGAAGATCGACATTGCTTCCGGCGGCAAGGGCCACAACCTGGAAGCGAGAATTTGTTTCAAGCGCAAGTATCTCCAGGGCCCGGCGGCCGATGGAGCCCGTAGATCCAAGTAGCGCTACGGTTTTCATTTCCGCCCCCTACATCCAAACAAATCGAGCCAGCGCATAAAGAGCGGGGGCGCAGAATATGTAACTGTCCACCCGATCCAGGACACCTCCATGGCCGGGAAGAATCGCACCGGAGTCTTTGCTCCGGACCGCACGCTTGAACAAGGATTCCACAGGATCCGACAACTGGGATAGCAATCCCAGCAGTGCAGCCCCCCAAACAGCCGTCAAGCGGTTTACCGGCAGGGGGAAAATCGCCAGCACGGGAAATGCCGATGCTGCAGCGAAAACCACTGCAGCCACCAGTCCCTGCAGAGATTTTCTAGGTGATGCCACCGGGTAAACGGAAATCCGCCTACCGTATCGCGCCCATATACTGCCGATAAAGTAGGCGAAAGAATCTCCAACTGCGATAACGGCCAATAGAAAAAAAACATAATTCGGCCCCAATTGCTTTAAGCGCAGAAGGTGATAGAGTGGCAGAAAAAGGTACAAAACCACCCCCACATGAATCCCGAAATCCCTCACGAAATTCGCCAATTGCTCTTGCCGGCGAATCCTTACCAGAAAGTAGAACCCGAAAATAAACACCGCCAGCATGAGAGCGTCACCCAGTTCCGGGATGTCGAAAGTGAAACTGGACGCAACGAGCACAGCCGCCACACCGGTAACTGCGTAATGATGCATAGCTGGACGACACAGTCGTATCCATTCCACAGCGGCTGCTGCTATCAGCAGCAATAAAATGATTGAAAACAACAGCACCGAGGTATAGCGTACCCAGGCGTACGCCAATGCGATCAGCACCAGGGCCGTCAGGTTCCGGGCGGCGAATTCTTTCATATTCCTCCAAATCTCCTTTGCCGGGATTGGTACTCAGTCAAGGCCCGCAACAATGCGTTTACCCGGAAATCAGGCCACATTTCCGGAGCGAACACCAGTTCGGAGTAAGCGGATTGGTAGATCAGGAAATTGGACAGCCGCTCCTCCCCGGAAGTGCGGATCACCAGATCCGGATCCGGATCATTCCCGGTGTACAAATGATTTCGCAATGCCGCGTCCGTCACCCCATCCCCGTCAACACCTGCCGCGATCAGGGCACGTATGGCATGCAGAATCTCCTGGCGCCCGCCGTAATTGATGGCCAGGTTAACGGTCATACCGGAAAAATCTCTCGATAAGGACTCCGTTTCCTTTAGCTTGCGCGCCAGTTTTCCAGGCAACCGCTTGGGTTCACCGATCATGCGCATGCGAATACTGTGACGTTTCAGTAGTTCAGCTTTCCGCTCCAGGTTTTCGTACAACATGTTCATCAGGGCATTGATCTCACGGGGAGGGCGTTTCCAATTCTCGCTGGAGAAGGCAAACAGCGTCAATACCGGGATGGACAAACGGGCACAGGCTTCAACGATCAAACGAGCGGTTTCGGCGCCGCGCCGGTGCCCCTCCAACCTGTCCAATCCACGTTCTTTCGCCCATCGGCCGTTGCCGTCCATGATCATCGCCACGTGTGCGGGCATTTGTTTGGGATCCAATCCTTCCAACAATTCCGCTTCGGGAGATCCGGGTTGAACGAGGTTTGCCATATCCGCGAACATGAGGCTGATTATATGGGCATCACCGGGGGATGTCAATCGGCCCGGCCGGGGGCGTCCACCTTGTATCACCGATAAAATGTTGACATTTCATCATCCCATCAGCTAAAATGGCTATCTCTAGTTGGCCGCAAACGGCTGAGGTTTAATATGGAAGGCTTCAAGAAATTCATTTACGAGTATTCAAAAGGCGACATCATCTTCACTGAAGGGGATGAGCAAAACAACTTTTACATCATCAACACGGGACGCGTCCAACTTAAGCTCAATCGCAACAACCTCATCCTGATTGCTCTCGGCAAAGGCGACTTTTTCGGAGAAGAAAGCCTCAACAACGGCCAGGATGCGATGTTTACGGTCGAGGTCATGGAAGACGCTTCCATCATCAAAATCCCCTACCCCGCATTGGTGGAGATGATGAAGAAAAGCCGGGAGATATCCCTCAAGATCGTCAAGAAACTCTCGGAGAAGAACCTCAAGATCCTGGACTATCTTTTCCAGATGAAGGAACAGGACATCACCAGCAGCGAACAGGATGTCCAGCCAGCCGTTGAAGAAGAAAGCGCCGACCTGTTGGACCCCTCAATCCAAGCCTTCCTGGTGATCCAACGTTCGAACCGGGTCGTGCAGATCACCCATAAAACCACTTTTCTGGGCCGACGCGACTACACCAGTGGTTTTACACCGGATATCGACCTGACAAAGGAAGATGAGGAAAAGTACATATCCCGCAAACACGCCAAAATCCAATACAGCAACGACCGCTTCTATATTTCAGAGGAAGCCGGTGCCATCAACGGAACATTCCTGAACGGTGAAAAGATGAAAACCGGGGTTAAATACGAGCTCAACAACGAGGATGAACTGACCCTCTGCCATTTGAGTTGCGTTTTTAAAGCCTGATTCAGAATCCCTGCAATACGGATTGGTTTTTCTTATTCCCGGGTCAAACGCCGGATCCACTTTGCCATTTCAGGCCACTCCCGCAGCAAGAGCTCCCGCTTTCCCCGCCGGTATTCCCGGGCATCGAATCCAGGACACATGGTCGTACCCATTAGAGCGTAACGGCCTCCCGGTGCCATACGCGCCCCCTGCCACACGCCGTGGCGGACCAAGCATTGGGGAGTATGGCCGGCCAATGGATCAGGTCCCAGGGTCACGACATCGTGAACCCCTCCAGACTGCAAACGCACCAGTTCAACCGGGTCACCACAATAGAAGTGATAGATCTCATCACTCTCAAGACAATGAAGCTCCGAGAAGGTTTCCGGAACCAGCAGAAAGTAAATCGCCGTCGCCAGGGAACGTGTATGGCCCGGTAAACTCTCACCGCAGCTCTCTGCTGAACGATGGGTTTCGCGAAAAAAACCACCTTCCAAAGGATGGGGTTGCAAACCCAAGCGAAAAATGATCTCTTCAGCCCGCGAATCCATACCGCTACCGCCGCAAGGCCAGGCTGATTCCGTCGCGCAGGGGAAGCCAGACCGTATCGAATCGGTCATCCGCCTTTAAAATCCGGTTAAAACTCCGCACCGCCCGGGTAGCGACATCCTGCGTCGAGGAAGCCACCCGTCCGTACCACAAAGTGTTGTCCGAGATAAAAAGTCCACCCGGGCGTAGAATCTCTGCGACCCGATCCACTACCTCCGGGTATTGTTCTTTGTCCAGGTCGTTGAAAACCATGTCAACCGACCCCTGAGTACGGGCCAAGACATCCCTGCCGTCCCCTACCTCAAAGCGCATCACCGAAACCAATCCAGCGGACTTGAAAAAATTACGGGCTTCCACTTCGTTCCGGGTTTCGGAATCCGTCAAAACGATTTCACCATCTTCGGCCAAAGCCAAAGCCATCCACAGCCCCGAATAGCCAAAACCCGAACCCAGTTCAAGGATACGGCGCGCCCCGGTGGCGCGCACCAAAATATGCAACAACCGCCCCACCTGGGGGCCTACAAAGGGAAAGGATCGCCTCTTGGCCAGTGTTTCCATTTCCACCAATACGGGATGCACCTCGCCGACCAGGGATTCCAGATACTCCTCGATTCCGGGATTCACGATGGCCATGCCGTCGTGCATTGGCATATTTCCCTCAGGAGACCCCCGATTGATCCGCAGCCAGATCTTCTTTTCGGGTGATCTTGACGTTTTGACTGTCACCGGCGACCAGCGCCACGGGAGCCAGTTTGAAGTGATGAACCAGTCCGGCGTCATCCGTGGCCTTGATGTCGGTTCTTTTGTCGGCCCGGTCGTGGGCATCACGGATGATCTCCAGCCGGAAACCCTGCGGGGTCTGGACACGCCGGAATCCCTGGCGATCCGGGAAATCGCCGGCATTGCCACTGGAATCCAGGCGTACGAGTGTGTCGGTAACGTCGATGACGGGAATCACCGCATCCGCCGTTGTCAATCCATCCAGAATGCGATCCAGCAAAGGCGGTTTGATCCACGGGCGCGCTGCGTCATGAATGAGCACGTGGGTGCACCCCGGGTGCAGGGAAGCCAAGCCGGCCCTGGCTGATTCCCTCCGGGTCTCCCCTCCGGCGATCACGGTCAACCTGCCGGATTGGGCGCCCGCCGGCATTCGTCTGATACGGGACACCCAGTCCCCGGGTACAACCAAGACAACGTCACGGATGCGGGGATGTTCCAGCAGGCAATCAAGACTGTGACGAAACAATTCCTTGCCGTTGAGTCGGCGGAATTGTTTCGGCTCACCACCGCCCGCACGTAGCCCCCTTCCGGCCGCCAGAACAATGCCCGTAACGGCCATTTCATCCAAACGCACCGCCATGGATTCGCTCCTGGAAGGGATTATACTCTATCCAGGGCCACTCCTCAACGACTCCCGAATCCATTGACACACATGGGGGATCATGCTACAATCCGTCCTTCGGAGGCATTCATGAAGAAAGGCATTCACCCCGAATATATGGAGTGTACAGTAACTTGTGCTTGTGGCAACACTTTCAAGACCCGGGCCACTGTCAACGAGATCGAAGTGGAAATCTGTTCCAGCTGCCATCCTTTCTATACAGGCAAGCAGAAATACGTTGACACCGAGGGTCGTATCGAAAAGTTCAAGAAAAAGTATGGCTACAAGGAGCAATGACACCCTCCTCTCCTGCCTGCACAACCTACACGAAAAAACGGAAACCCTGACCCGGCGCCTGGCTGATCCCGAAATTACCGTCAATCCCGATCAGTATCGTGATCTCTCCCGGGAATTGTCCCGTCTGCAACCGTTGGACCGGCTTTATCTGGACCTGCGCCGATGCGAGAAAGAGCTTTCCGAGGCCAGCGAGCTGGCCCATGCGGAGGATGATCCGGACATGGCCGCCCTGGCGCAAAGTGAGGTTTCCCGCCTGGATGACAGAATCCGTGACATCACCACGCAGGTTCGTCGACTTCTGGTTCGGGACACGGAAACGGACCACCGCAATGTCTACCTTGAGATTCGTGCCGGGGCTGGAGGTGACGAGGCTTCCCTTTTTGCCGCCGATCTGCTGCGCATGTACAACCGCTTGGCCGAGCGTCACAGCTGGAAGGCAGACGTCATTTCCACCACCTACTCCACCATCGGCGGAATCAAGGAAGTGATCCTTCACGTACGCGGCAAAGACGTCTTCGGCCAACTCAAGTTCGAGAGCGGAGTTCACCGTGTCCAACGGGTCCCGGCCACGGAATCCAGCGGACGCATTCATACCTCCACCGCCACGGTAGCGGTTTTGCCTGAAGTCCGGGACGTCGAAGTCTCGATTAATCCGGCGGACATCCGCATCGATACTTACCGCGCCTCGGGCCATGGCGGCCAACATGTCAACAAGACCGAATCCGCCATCCGCATCACCCACTTTCCTTCAGGCGTCGTGGTTACCTGTCAGGATGAGTCTTCACAACACAAAAACCGCGACAAGGCCATGGCCGTATTGAAGTCTCGTCTTTACGAGGCGCAGCTGCAGCAGCAGGAAGAGGACATCGCTTCCCATCGCCGCGCCCAGGTGGGCTCCGGCGAGCGCTCCGAAAAAATCCGTACGTATAATTTCCCCCAGAACCGCGCCACGGACCACAGAATTTCCGGCCGGAATTTCAACCTCGAAAGCTTACTGGACGGCAATTTCAACGATCTCCTGGCCGCGCTGGCCGCCCGCCACCAGGAACGCGTGCTTGAACAGCGCTTCCGCGAACTTGCTGCACCGTGCGCTACCGCGAATTGATCTCCAATGCCCTGAGAATCGGGCGTTCAAAAGGTATTGATCCGCTTGAACTGGAGTTGCTCCTGTGCTGGTCGTTCAGCATAACCCGCAGCCAGTACTGGGCCGACCGGGACGCCTTCATCACCAACCCGGTGGGCAAACTGCGCTTTAAACACGGGCTGCGAAGAATGCTGCGCGCAGAACCACTGGATCATATTCTCAAAGAAAAGGAATTCTACTCCAGGCGTTTTTTTGTAAACCGACACGTGCTCGTTCCGAGACCGGAAACGGAAATCCTGGTTGAGACGGCATTGCAGCGGATCTCTGATTGTGGGCCCGTCCTTGAGATCGGTTCCGGGTCCGGATGTGTCGCCATAACCCTGGCACTCGAAGCCGGAATAGAGGTAACCGCCCTGGAGATCGACCGCCGCGCCCTTAAGGTGTTGAAACGCAACATCCGCCGCTTCAAGGTTCGGGAGTTGGTTTATGCCTGCCGGGGAAACCTGTTTCCCCGCTGGGGCGGAGAGTGGCAGATGATCGTGGCCAATCCGCCCTACCTCAGTTGCGGGGAATGGCGCGCTCTGCCCCCGCGGATCCGCATGCACGAACCCAGGGGAGCCCTGGTGGCCGGTGAAGCGGGCACGGAAATTCTGCACCGCATCGTGACCGCATCTCCCGCGCATATCCGCAAAGGGGGCTGGCTTGTACTGGAGACCGGCCACGATCAGGCAGGCGGAATCGCCGAGTCCATGAGGGCGGCTGGATTTCGCGGCATCGTGGTGACTTCGGACCTGTCAGGCATTGAGCGGGTGGTGTCCGGTCAACTGTGAACGTACTTTTTCTGACCCCGTACATAACCGATTTCACCGCTTATGACCTGTGGCTGCGCCCACTCGGACTGATGAAGTTGGCGAATACGGTGCACACCCGCACGGACTGCAGGGTGTTCTGGCTCAATCCCCTGGACCGTTATGCGGTTCCCGGAGTCACTTCGGAACACGACGACGGTCGGGGACATTTCCATCGAGCCGTTATCACCAAGCCGGATGTCTTCAAGAGTATTCCACGGAATTACGCACGATACGGTTGGCCCTTGGAGTTGTTTTTTTCGCGTCTCAACGAACTCCCCGTCATGGACCTGATTTGCATGACAACCCTAATGACCTACTGGGTTGACGGGGCCCGCTTTACCCTGCAGGCGGCCAAAAGCCACTCACCCGCCGCCGTTGCCGTTGTGGGCGGCGTCCTGCCCACATTGATGCCTGCAGCCAGCCGCAGAGAGATCCCGTCGAACCGCTACATCAGCGGTCCCGGGGAGACCGAACTCCTGGATATCATTCGGCGGATGGGAGGTCGGGTGACCCCAGGTGCAAATGACTCCAATGCCGGTATCGACAGATTTCTTTCCCCCGATGACCCGGCCTACCCCCTGCTCACTTCGCGGGGATGTCCCATGCGTTGCAGTTACTGCGCCTCGCGCTTGTTGTTTCCGGGATTCCGTGAGCGACCTGTTTCAGAGGTCATTGGGGAAATCGGGAAGGCCCGTCGCCGTCGCCGCCATTTCGTTTTTTTTGATGACGCCCTGTTGATCCACAAGGAGACCCGCTTCCTGCCCCTGGCCCGGGCCGCGATACGGATGAACCTTTGCCTGCACACCCCAAATGGCATACATGTGCGCGAAATCGACGCCGTTACCGCCCGGGCCCTGCACGGCGCCGGGGCCCGCACCCTGAGATTAAGCCTGGAAACCACATCTCCGTCCATCCACAAGCGGGGATCAGGTAAGGCGGATACCGGCGCCATGCACGGGGCGGTGGACAACCTTCTCGCAGCGGGATTCTCTCCGGCGGACCTGGAGACCTACGTACTATGGGGACTGCCAGGACAATCCATCGCATCGGTACACGCCACCCTGGACTTCGTGGAGACCCTGGGCATTATCCCCCGCCTGGCGGACTACTCACCGGTGCCGGGTACTCCGGACTGCCGCCGTCTGCAGTCCGCAGGGCGACTGGGCGGCCCCCTAGATCCCCACGCCACAAACAAAGTTTTCCATCTATTTCACACCAGTGGTTATTCCCAAAATGATATCCGTGGGGTTCGCGACCGATGCCGAGAGATCACCCTAAAAGTTCGCAATATTTACAAAAGCTTGCCACCTGGTTGCCTAAAAAGTATGCATTCTACCTGATTCGTGTGACGGAAGACCATGTTTCTCCGCTGATACAGAAGGTTTCCTGGCATTGTTTTTCCAGTCGCCATGCGCTATGAATAGTTCATGAAAACCAAACACCTTGTATGCCGCGCTTTACTGCATCCGGATATTGGATATACCTCCGGATTGCGCCAATTGTTCGCCTTTGTTCTGCTCTTCACCTTCGTGATATTGTTTCCAGTGAAGGCGGGCTGTACGCCGGAGGATAGCCCCGCCGTGATTCCACAAGGATATGCGGTATCCCTGGAGTTGTCGCCCGCACAGGGTTTCCTGCAGGCCAGCGCGTTGATCCGCCTGGAATTCAACAAGCCGCTTGCTTCCACCCTGTCATTTTTCCTGCACGAAACGTTCCGAATTGACGAGTTGGCCCTGAACGGCCGCAAGGTCCCTTTCTCAACAACACCGGCCGCACGTGAAAAGACACGCCCTGCCCGTCAGCGGGTGGATATCCAGATTGAAGAAGAGACAATTTCAGCGCCGCATGCAGACCTACTGGTGCGCTACAGCGGATCCTTAAAGAAACTCCCCCAATGGGGGCAACAGAAAAGGGGCAAGCCCGCCATGGACGACCATATCGGCCCGGAACGGATCGAATTGGCCGCCTATTCCGGCTGGTATCCCCACTGGCCCGGCCTGCACTGGTTTAATTTGAAACTCCAAGTGATCGCTCCGGAAACATGGAAGATCGTGGCCTCCGGCGAGATGTCCGATACTCATGTCCAGAGCAATAAGTTCTACACCAATTGGAAATCCCTGCGTACCAATGACGTGGTGGTGCTGGGATCTCCAAATTTTCGGGAAGTCCAGATTCCCGCAGGCAGTGATTTCGGGACGATTTCCGTACTGCATACCCGCCTGCCACTTGCATTCATCCGCAGTGAGGCCAGTGAAATCGCTTTCGCCTTGAAAAAATTCACCCAATGGCTGACCCCGCCCCTGCATGCCGGCACCACCCTGCGCCATGTCTATTCTCCCCGCGAATTGGGCCAGGGAGGCTATGCCCGGCCAGGATTGATCATCACGTCGGAAGGGCGCATCCATGCCGCCCTCGAAACCCGGCCCGAACTCTCCTTAATGCGCGGGAACGCCCATGAATTGGCCCACTTCTGGTGGAATTTCGGACGTGACCAGGGTGACTGGATCAACGAAACTTTTGCCGAGTTTTTCGCCTTGCTGGCCCTGGAAGCCAAGGGCCGCGTGGATGAATTCTCTCGGCTGGTCAGTCAGTACAGTGAAGAGGTGCGCGGCCTTCCAGACGGAGTTCCCTGCCTGTCAAAAGCCGCCCCGGAAAACTCGGGCCACCTATACGTGATCAGATACCACCAGGGTGCCATCATGCTGCAGCGCTTCCGTACTGTCATGGGGAATGAAGCCTTCCTGGATGCCTGTCGCCGCTTCTACCTGAAATTCCGGGAAACCGGTGCCGAAACCAGGGATTTTCGTCTTTTCTGGAGCAACCAGATTGGCCTGGAAGCCACAATGGTCAACCGCTGGCTGGACATCCCCCGGGGGGGGGTTCACGTCAGGTGACGCATCCTGATAGAGCACCAAGCGAATTTTCCGGCATCATTTTTTTTGTTTTTGTGGTATTCACTAGATATTAGGAGATATGACATGGATCCAATCGCAAAGCAGTTGGTTAACATTTTGGGCAAGGGAGATGGTTTGTCGCAATTGAGTCGCTCCATCGGAGGATCCCGCCGTGCCACCCGGTCGGCTCTTGAAATGGTTCTGCCTTCCATGATCCACGCCATGAACCGCAACACCAACAGCCGTGAAGGCGCCAGTTCACTCCTGGACGCCCTGAAGCGGGATCACGACGGCAGCATATTGGACCGCTTGGGAGACGCCCTATCCAGTCCGGACGAAAACACGGGAATGGGAATTCTGGGCCATATTTTCGGAGCAAAAACCCGCTCCGTGGAGTCCGGAGTCGGCCGCGCCTCGGGCTTGAACATGGACCAGATCGGCCGCCTTATGGTCACGATTGCTCCCATTGTATTGGGATTGCTGGGCAAACTTCGACGCAAAGACAACCTGGACAGCGGCGGCATCAGCGACCTCCTTGGCATGGCAGATGCCAAAGTGCCCCGGCGCACCAAGAAGCGGCTTTCCCCGCTGCTGCAACTCTTGGACCAGGACGGTGATGGAGACGTCAGTGGTGAAGTGATCCGAATCGGCACCGGATTGCTGGGACGCCTGTTTAAACGGTGAACCAGACTGAATTGATGAGGAGGAGACAAAATGGGATTGTTTGATTTCATTAAGGAAACGGGCAAGGCCGTAGGAATTGTTGATGATGCCGGCGCGGGAGATCGCCTGAAAAAGGAGATCCTCGCAATGAACCTGCCGGTCGAGGAGCTTGCCGTGAATTTTGCCGGCGGCCTGGCCAGAATTTCGGGCCGCGTGGACACCCAGGAAAACCGTGAGAAGGTCATCTTGGCCGCAGGCAACGTGGCCGGAGTGGAACAAGTGGAAGACAACCTGATGGTGGATGAAGAAGCGCCTCAGGCGCTCTTCCACACCGTGACACGCGGCGACACTTTGTCGGCCATCGCCAAAACCTATTACGGCAACGCCATGAAGTACATGGTGATTTTCAAAGCCAACCAGCCCATGCTCGAGAACCCGGACCGGATCTATCCCGGCCAGGTGCTGCGCATTCCGGAACTAGAAGACTGATCATATCCGCCGGGGGAGGTTTTTCCCTTCCCCGGCGTTTCTTTTTACTGTCAACTCCTGTACCGCCTTACGCGTATCCCTTTTGATCCATCACCAGCAATCCAATCCGGGGAGGGACTCATGAAGCGCTGCCGCAGTATACTGTTTCCGCTTGTTTTAGCGGTGATTCCATTTATTTCGGCCTGCTCAAAAGCCACAAATGACCAGGGCCCCTGGCTGGGTATGAACTTGCCGGGCGATGCTCCGGAGTTGTTTGCCCCGGGAATCGTCTCAACGGGTGCGGCTGAGCGAGATATTGCCGTCACAGCGGATGGCAGGGAACTCTTTTTTTCCCGTACAGTCGTGCCAGGCAGTACGGCCATAATGACCTGCCGCCTAAGCAACGGAAAATGGAACGAACCCGAAGTGGCTGAATTCTCCAGACAAGAAGGTGTTCAGGACACCGAACCCTTCGTGTCTCCAGACGGGAAACGTTTGTATTTCGTGTCTGAACGGGCCAACGCCAAGACCAACCAACCCGCCGGCAACTGGGATATCTGGTATGTGGAACGACTTGATACCGGCTGGGGGCCACCGCAGAATCTCGGACCGCCCGTAAACACCCAAGCCGGAGAATTCTTTCCGGCGGTTACCGCAGACGGCACCCTCTTTTTCTGCAGAGCGGACCCAAAAACCCGTCGTCACTTCATATTTCGTGCCGCCCCGGAAGGCAATGGTTTCGCAACGCCGCAAAAACTTGTTGGCCCGCCAAATGCTTCCCCCAGTCAGTTCAATACCTATGTGGCTCCGGATGAATCCTTGATGATTCTCTCCGTAGTTGGCCGCAAGGACAGCCTGGGCGGATGTGACTATTACTTGAGTTTCCGAGACGAAAGTGATCAATGGTCGGAACTGCTGCCGCTTCCCCCCGGCATTAATTCGGATTCCCGCCGCGAATGGTCGCCATTCCTTTCACCCGACGGATCCGTTTTGTTTTTTATGTCCAGCCGCGGTCGCGCTGAAACCTATCGTGCCGGCCAGATGATATCCCACGATGACCTGGCAGCCTATGCGGACGCGCCTGAAAATGGCTACAGCGATATCTATTGGGTCCGTGCCGATTTCATCCCGACCCTGCGTGGCCAGGCCATATTTAAACGGCCTGATGAATCCGCCGAGGAGGTCTCCCCATGAAACGGACATTGTTGATCATCTCCCTTGTCACGATGACGGTATGGCTGGCTTCGGGAAAAACGCCCACCCGGGAGGTGCACCCGCCCTCGCGTCCAGCCGGTGTATGGCCGGGGTCGAATCCTCCTGGCGATACCGCCAAACTGTTTTTCCCCGGATTCATCTCAAGTGGATGGAATGAACGCGACGTGGCGCTTTCCCCGGACGGTCGTGAACTCTGTTTCGGCGTCGCCTTAGGGGACATCGTCACCATCATGGTGACCAGGCTTACAGAAACCGGTGAATGGAGCGCTCCCAGGATAGCGGATTTCGCACGCCAGCTGAAGTACGCTCACTTTGAACCCGCATACGCTCCGGACGGAAAGCGCATCTACTTTCTCACCACTCGTCCCACAGGCACGGAAAAGGACAGTCCCGGCTGGGCCAACCAGAATATCTTCTATAGCGAGAAGGATGAGCACGGCAAATGGAGCCCGCCCCAGGACCCGGGCCCGCCCCTAAACACGGAGGATGCCGAGTATTTTCCATCGTTCAGTCGTGACGGCTACCTCTACTTCACCCGGCAACCGGCCAAAGGCGGTTCACCGGCCATATACCGCACCCGCATGACCACTGCCGGATTCGGCCCGCCGTCCAGGCTCCCTGATGCGGTCAACGGTATGGGCAGTGTATTCAATGCCTGCGTGTCACCTGACGGCACTTACCTGGTGGCCTGCGTTGTTCCCAGGGACGCGCCGCCCAGAACCCCCGCTCAATACCAGGTATTCTTTAAAATAAGCCCAAACCGGTGGACCCGGGGAACCCCCCTCTCCCGACATGAGGCTTTTCAAGAATGCCCGGCCGTGGCCGCTTCCATCTCACCGGATGGAGATTTCTTGTTTTTCGCGACCAACCACACGGCCCGGAAATGGCAAAACGGGCCGCGAACATCCGCCTGGCTGAAAGCACGCCGACACAGTGTGGAAAACGGAAACTCGGACATCTACTGGATCTCCACGCGATTCTTAGCGGCATTGCATCCCTGAGTCACGAATCATATAGCCTCGCGAAGCCGGTAAAATTCGTATCCATCCGTGCAGCAATTTTGGGCATCCCGGCCCATTGACAAGAAACAACCAGCGGCCTATAATGGGCATATGCTCAAAATATCAGCAAGCAATGGGGCGTAAAAAGAAACACCGGTACTGCCGGCTGCTGCAAAAAGACTGGGTTGTTGGACCCGCCCCTTCAGGCGGCACCTGCGGCGTGACCCTCTTGGAAGCCGACGAATTCGAGGCCTTGCGATTGTGTGACTTGGAGAATCACGACCAGTCCGCCGCCGCTGGCATCATGCACGTGTCTCGTGCCACTGTGCAACGGTTGCTGGGCTCCGGGCGCCGCAAGTTGGTTTCCGGATTTCTTAACCGCCATGCCATTCGCATAAAAGGAGAAACCCACATGAACATCTGCATTCCCACTATGGACAACAATGGACTTGATTCCAGGGTCAGCCCGCATTTCGGTATAGCGCCCTTTTTCACCTTGATCAACAGCGAAACCCAAGCTGCGCAAGGTATTGTAAATGAACGCATCGATCATGGCCAGGGCGCCTGCAAACCCTTGGCAGGCCTGGCCGGTCACTCCGTTGATGTGTTGATCGTGGCTGGAATGGGTCATCGCGCCATTGCACGCCTGGCCGAATCCGGTATCCAGGCTTATCTTTTCAACGGATCAACGGTATCCGAAGCGTTAAAAGCCTGGCGAGCTGGAGAGCTCCAACTCCTTACGCCCGACGCGGCATGCAGTGGTCATGGCCGATAAAGCACATCAATCCCGCTGGCCGGTCTTGCGGATGAGGTGATATCCGAATTGCGTTCGCACCACTGGACTGAGTCCGCTGGTGGAGAGACGCGTTACGGCCTTTTCAAACTCGGCTACCATCTTGCCGGGGCCGAACCACCCCAGGTCGCCGCCCTTGGACTTGCTTGGGCAGGTTGAATAGCGTTTCGCCAGTTCCGCGAATGGGGCGCCGGATTGCAACTCCCGGCGGATTTTCTCCGCCAGTGCCCGGTCCTTTACCAATATATGACTGGCTCTCCATTCCATTGCACTTTCTCCTATCTGACTTTCCGTGACCCCTCTTTGCCGAACGTATCAAGGTCGATCCAGTTTTGCAGGATCGCCCGCTCAGGATCATTCGGGTTGATTCCCAGTGCTCTTTTGGCCATTTGAGCCGCTCCGACGTCATCACCATCCCTGTGCAAGGTGGCCGCCAGATTTTTCACCGCCGCAAGAAAACGGGGATTCAACTCAACGGCTCGGCGAAAAGCTTTGGTTTCTTTATCGGCAAACCGACGCCTCCCGGTAGTGTTGAACTGAAAACGATAAGCCATGCCCAGCAGGTTGTGGATCAAGGGATTCCGGGGCTCCTGCTCAGCCGCCCGCAAGTAGGCGCTTACAGCTTCACCGTATTTGCCCGCCTGGAAGCGGTTGATCCCCTCTTCCATCCAATTCCCGGCCGAACGGTCATTGCCGCCACACCCGCCTGAAAGCAACAGGATCATTGCCAGCATGAACCAGCTGCTTCTCCTCCACATACATGTTCCTTTCATCTGCGGCCTTTTTTGCACCATTTAAGTTTCCTTTTTGAATCCGCTCAAGCCTGGAACACCTTGTTTGAGTTTACCGGGAAACGATTGCGGGTATCCAGGATTAGCTTGGCGTTTTCATGGATTTCGGTATAGGGCAGGGTCGAATGATCCGTCAGCAACAACACCAGGTCAAAGGAAGCGACCATCTCGGGGGAATAATCCAGCGAAGCAATGCGCACCATGGGAAAATGTCGGTGCGGGCCGGTTGCGGGCACCAGGGGATCGTAATACTCTGTCTCCGCCTCCTGGCGCCTTAACAGGTCGTAAATCTTCAGTGAAGGGCTCTCACGCATGTCGTCCACATCTCTCTTGTAAGCCATTCCGAGGATGAGTATTCGGCTTCCCTTGATGGGCTTGCCGACATGGTTCAGGGTCTCCGCTACTCGCTGCACAACGTAATAGGGCTGGTTGGTGTTGATCTCGCCGGCCAATTCAATGAAACGGGTACGAAAATCCACTTCCTTGGCCTTCCATGTCAGGTAGAATGGGTCAATGGGGATGCAATGTCCTCCCAAGCCCGGTCCGGGATAAAAGGGTTGGAAGCCGAAGGGTTTTGTGCTGGCCGCAGCGATCACCTCCCAGATATCGATCCCCATGCGATGAAACAGCATTTTCATCTCGTTGACCATGGCGATGTTGACCGCCCTGTAGGTGTTTTCCAGAATCTTTGCGGCTTCGGCCACCTTCATGGAAGACACCGGTACCGGGCGTACGATGCTTTCGTATAACTTCATGGCCCGTTCCAGGCAGGCCGCGGTATGCCCCCCCACCACTTTGGGAATCGTGGCGGTGGTGAATTCCGGGTTGCCCGGGTCCTCCCGCTCAGGAGAATAAGCCAGAAAGAAATCCTTGCCGCATACCAATCCTGTGGCTGCCAGAATGGGCAGCACCAATTCTTCCGTTGTTCCCGGATAGGTTGTGCTTTCCAAAACCACCAACTGTCCCGGTCGCAAATGCTCAGCTATGGTTTGCGCCGTTTTTTCAACATAGGACAGATCGGGCTGCATGGTTGCATCCAGGGGCGTGGGCACGCATATCAGAAGGTAGTCGCATTCCGCGATCAGTTTGAAGTCCGTGGTGGGTTTGAAACGTGGCGATTCTGCCCACTCCTTTACGGCCTCGTCCGGAAAATGTTTCAAGTAGCTTCGGCCCTGCCTGAGAAGGTCGACCTTGACAGCATCAATATCAAAGCCCGTAACCGGGAAATTACTGGCCATGAACTCACGGATTAAGGGCAGCCCAACGTATCCTAGGCCGATCACCCCGACCCGGCCCGACTTTTCTTTGGTGTCCATTGTTTTTTTGGATCCGTTCAATTGGTTCTCCAGGCGGAACGGAGAAAAGCGTTAAACAAGAACTTATAGGTGCCGTGGCTTTGGGCGCGGCTTTGGGCACGGAAACCCACCAATACGATCCGCCCCTTGTTGTATTTCAGGTCGACCAGAGCGGCCCGCCGGGCAAGATGTGATTCGCCAAGCAGCCAGCCGCTCATCAGAATTTCTCTACGGGGATAGCGAGCCACCACCCGGCGCTCCCACATTCCCCGGGGAATCCAGGTGGAAAACGCTGGGCTGTCAGCAAACACCACCGCCGCCTTTGCAGGCATTCCAAGGCCCAGAGGATGGTGGTTATCGACTTCGACCTCCAGGATGGACATGGGACAGAAGAACTTGGCCTGTTCTATCCCCTGCAGGACGTTACGTGCCGGAGGTTTGAATTCCTCCAGAATGAGTCCCGTAGAGTTGTTTAGACTCACAATGTGCCCACCCCGGCTCACGAATTCCTTTAGGGCATTGACTCCTTTCTTGCCGATGCCCCCGGCGTATTTGGGCGGCAAGGCCGTGTAATAGCGCTTCCAGGGGGAATCGGGTGCCGGTTCACCGTTTACGATGAGGTGTCGATTCTCCGATGGCAGCAAAATGACATCGAACTCATTGTTCAAGCCTTGCTTGCCTTTTGGATTGGAGATTTGCTTGTTGCGAAGGGTGCGATAGCGGATGCCCGCATCATCTAGAACGTAACGGGTCCAGCCCTCATCCATGTTGGAATTCCACGACCGGTACACCCCGATGCGGGGATAACGAAGTGCCGCCGTGTTCGCTTGCTCAATCCGGTCTTCAAAACGACAGGAGAAGCCCATTTTAGTTTGAAGTTTCTCTAAAAGCGGCCGGTTGGCGGGGCTGAGCCTGACAAGAAAATCACCGTTGTTCACCGTTGCAGCGGATGTTTCCGAGGTGCAGGCGGTTTTGCGAAACACAGTCACTCGGGCGTCCAAAAGGGCGAACACCGCAGCATAAGCAGCATTCTCGCTCCCACTCAACACGGCCCATGCCGGTGTGTTTTTGAACCCTATCTTTGGATCCTCAACCTGGGCCACCCGTGTCATGGATGCCTGAAGGGGTTTCTTTACCTGAAAGCACTCCACGCCCATCTGCAGGGGCAGAGTCCACCCCGCGTTGTCATAAGGAGGAATTGGCGGCCCGCCGGGATACTGGCGCATATCCGGGTACCGCTGCCGTTCCAGCAATGCCTGGGCATACGGTCTATACGGCTGGTCCATGCGGACAACCCAAGTGCCGGCCGGGATGATTCGGTCCTCCACCCTGAATTCGCTGGTTGCCCTGTGCAACTCCACTCCCCCGCGCTGCAGGATACGCAGCATGCGGCGTGCCGTTGGCGCGTCATGTTGTTTGTTTGGGATCAGGAAAGCCGTGGGACCGGCTTTGCCGGAACCGTCCACAGCATCCCGGCACATGCGGTAGAAATTAAACAGAAAGGAATCTCTATACAAAGCCGCCGCTTCGATCAACCCCATGGACAGCGTCAATTCATATTCCACGATGTCCCGCATGCGCCACCATCCACCTTCCCAGGGATGGGGGAATTGCATGCTTTTGTCTGTATAACTATCCGCGATCTCTCCTGGTTCCACGAACACCGGCGTGGCGATCTTCACCGATGCCATTTCACTGAGAATTCCCACCGCATTGTGCAGCCAGGATGTATCGTCGCAGGCTCCGATCCACCATCCGGTAAAACTGCGGCCATGCACCACGCCGGCACGGTTTTCCTCCTGCAGGCGGTAAGCCATGTGACTGCCGCACAAAGCGATACCCCGCCATACAAGCGGATGAACTGTCCCGGTCGGGGGATCTTTGAACGGCGGTATAAACAACCTGGCGCCGGTGGAACCCATCTGGTGCTCGTCTATATGGATCTGAGGAATCCATTCATGAAACAGCACCTGCATGAGGGCCCGGGTTTCAGGGAGGTTGCCCATGAACCAATCCCGATTGTTGTCATGTCCGGCGTAATCATGATATAGCCAAGGCATCCGCCCGCCATCGTAACGGGTTCCCCGGTATTGTTCGTACCAATCCGTCACCATTTGCACCCCATCGGGGTTTATGGTGGGGACCAGCAACAGAATCACCTTGTCCAAAACCTCATTGGCATTAAACGGTGTCTTGCCAGCAGCCAGCCTCCATGCCAACTCCATGCTCATCTGCGAGGCACCAATTTCCGTTGCATGCAGACTGCAAGTCATTAGGAGTATGGTGCGCCCATTGGCGGCAAGCTTTTGGGCCTCTGTATCCGACAAATCCCTGACATCGCGTAAGCGCCGGGATATTCCTTTGAGCATTTCAGCATTTTTTAGATTTTCGGGTGTCGATATCACCGCCATAACCAGGGGTTTTCCCCGGACTGTTTGGCCGATGGTCACCAATTGCATCCGTTCCGTCTCCTTGTCCAGAAGACGGAAATACGCCAATATTCGATCGTATCCAGCCAGTTTGCCATCCGCGCCGACCTCATGGCCCAAAAAATCTTGGGGAGATGTCTGTGCGCCCCTTGGTACTGCGAAAGTGATGATCCATAAAGGCAACAACAAAGAGACAGTCAGGTTTTTTACGCTCATTTGCACTCCCTGGGATCTGGGTCAAAAGAATCCCGCATAGCCATTGTAAGCGAAAAGCTTCAGGATTGGCAATATGCAAAAAGGCAGGATATGCCGTGCAGGCTGAACCAAAGGGAAATGAGCAACGTATTCTACCACGGGAGCGTTAAACTGGCTGGCGCGAGGTTCTTTCGCTGATTCAAAAGATTCCCGCTCCCCTAATTTTGGCGCTTAGTGTTCCGTAAATGACGGTATAAAGGGCAAATTCTTCTAAGGAGGCTTGGATCATGTTGGTTACTACCACCCCATCAATTGAAGGAAAACACATCCGCGCCTATCTGGGCGTTGTGACCGGCGAAGCCATCATGGGCGCCAATCTCTTCAAAGACCTGTTCGCCGGAATCCGTGACCTGGTGGGCGGACGGTCAGCTACCTACGAAAAGGAGTTGGGCCGGGCTCGTCAAGTGGCATTCGCCGAATTGGAAGAACGCGCCGCCGCACTGGGAGCCGATTCCGTCGTGGGTGTAGACATCGATTACGAAGTTTTGGGCCAGAACAACGGCATGCTCATGGTTTCGGTTAGCGGCACCGCTGTCAAAACGGGCTGAACAGGCTGGCTGTAACCCTACACCGAGGATTTATCTTCCATAGCCGTAGCCGCCATGTAGATCGCCAGGGCTGCGACGCCTGTGGTGACCGCCACCGCCGCCAAGGCCGGAAACCAGCCCGAAAGGAAGTTTTCCGGCAATGCCTCTCCGAAAATTCGCAACACCCCGGGGAGCAAGGTCGCCCCGGCCCACATCAACAGTCTTGATTTCACTGGCTGACCCATTCTTTCTCCTGTCTCTCACTGGCTTCCCAAGTCAGAACTATACGTACACTATGTGCGACTCGATGAATCCTGTCAACTCGATTGCATATGCAAATTACACTAAAATTGGCGCTTGCATTGAAAATGGGCTAAAATCCATAATGAGATGGGGATGACTCAAAAAATTCAGCGCATCCGATTGCCAGACCGCCTGGTCCTTGACAACCATGGAGAAATCCTCAACCTCCTGCGCGGGCTTGATCAAAGCCTACCTGTAGAGCTGGATTTCTCCGGGGTTGACCGGTTGGATTCCACCGGGGTGGCCATGGTTTGCCATCTTCGCAAAACCCATTCCGACTTGCGTATCACTGGCATCTCCCCCCATCACAAACGCATGATGGAGGTCTTTACCGGATCCGGAGCACCCCAGCCGGATTCCAGCATGCCCGCGGCTTCCTCCCCCCATAAAGGCATGCATGCATTTAAACAATTCCTTATTCTAATGGCCGACGAATTCGCCCACGTGGGGCGTTTCCTGGCAAACCGCCGTGGCGTGTATCCCGGAGAGATCCGTCACCAGCTTTACCTCATGGGGTACGGCTCCTACCTAATCGTCTGCGTGATCACCTTTCTGGTGGGTGTGACCATCGCCCTTACCTCGGCAAAACAACTCAACAACTTCGGCGCCAACATCTACTTGGCGGACCTGGTTGGTTTCGGTATGATCCGTGAATTGGTCCCCCTTATGGCGGGGATTATCCTGGCGGGAAAAGTAGGCGCATCCATTACAGCTGAGATTGCTTCCATGAAAGTATTGGAAGAGGTGGATGCCCTGCAGACCATGGGCCTGAACCCGGAAAAATTTCTCATGGTTCCCAGACTGATCGCCATTGGTTTGGCCGTTCCCTTGCTGGTCACACTGGCAAATTTTGTGGGTATCTTCGGGGGCATGCTGGTTGGCAAACTCTTTTCCGGAATCTCCTTCAAGGCCTTTTATCAGGAGATGCTTACCATCGTCAACCTGGGCGATTATTTGTTTGGTCTGGGAAAAACCATGGTTTTTGGATGGGTCATTGTAATCAGTAGTGGGTTTAAGGGGTTTTCCGTCACCCGGGGAGCTTTGGGAGTCGGCATCGCCACCACGGAGTCAGTGGTCCTGTCCATTTCACTCATTATCATCTTGGACAGCTTGTTCGCCTTGTTGGTGTATTGAGATGGCAGAGGCAGAGATCATTACGACTCACGACCTGTGCATCGGCTATCTGGATACCCCGGTGGTTTCACACATTGACCTGGCCGTGAAAAAAGGCCGTATCACCGTTGTGCTGGGACAGAGTGGATGCGGCAAATCCACCCTGCTGAAGACATTGATCGGTCTCCTGCCTCCCATCTCAGGCCGGGTGGACTTCGATGGGCAAGCGGTGGACTTCAGTTCGGAGCATTCACTTCAAAGGCTTTTCAGGCGAATTGGGGTGCTGTATCAGAATGGAGCCCTGCTGAATTCACTCAATCTGCTCGAGAACATTGCCCTGCCCATCACCATGCATCATCCCACCATTCCCGATAATATCCGCACCGAGATGGTTTACAACCGCTTGCGCCAGGTGGGATTGGCACCGGACATGAGTCGTTATCCCTCCGAACTAAGCGGCGGGATGCGCAAACGGGCCGCCCTGGCCCGGGCCATGATCCTGGATCCCGAGGTCATCCTCTGCGACGAACCTTCCGCCGGGCTGGACCCCATTACCGCCGGCGGATTGGACGAATTGATGCTCAATCTCAAGGAGTTGCTGGGAATCACCTTTGTGGTGGTCACCCACGAACTGCGCTCCATTGACCGTATTGCCGACGATGTCCTGGTGATCCACAGCGGTGAGATCCGCTTCAACGGTCCTTATCCGCAATTGGAAATTTCGCCAGACCCCTTTGTAAAGTCATTTTTCCTCAAACAAGGGACGGCGATAGAGGAAACCCAAACATGATAACCAAGGAACAAAAGTACCGCTTGCGTGTATTCCTGACAGTATCCACAATCCTCCTTATAGTGGCCCTGGGAATTTTCATCATGCCCTGGCTCAAGAATCGCGGAGACCTTTACACCATTAACTTCAAAGGCATCTCCGTCGGCGGCCTGGAAAAGAGCTCCACGGTAAAATACCAGGGAGTCAGGGTTGGGAAAACAGAGGAAATCGCCGTCAACCCGCTGGACCTCAAATCGATCCTCGTAACCGTGCGGATCAAGCGATCGTTCAGGGTCAAGACCGATATGAAAGCCAAGCTCATGTTTACCGGGATCACCGGCCTCAAGTATATCGAGCTGTATGGCGGCACCAACGAAGCCCCCTGCCTGGCCCCGGAGGGCCGCATTCCCACTGCACCCGGCCTGGGAGAGAAGGCTGAGGACATCGTACAGAATATCGACGAAGCCGTCCAACGCATTAACGAAGTCCTCAGTCCGCGCAACCAGCAGAACATTGAGAAATTCGTTGAACATCTCAATGAAACCGCAACCGTGTTGAGCGAAGTCTTTCAATGGCGGCGCGTAAACCTTGAGAATCTGCTGCTGCAATTGGACAAAGCCTCGGCCAACCTGGAAAGCTCTACAAGGGAATTGAGCCGATTTACCGCCAACCTGAACCGTTCCCTTCCGGCTGAACGCCTGGCCCGCCTGACGCAAGCTCTTGAGAAAAGCCTTGAAAATGTGTCTAGGCGCTTTTCCGATAAGGAATTCGGTCGCTTGATCCGCAGCACAGACAGCGGTGTCAAACGCATCAGCCAATCCATCGTGGACTTCAAACGAGAAATGAGCATGACCCTTGAGGAACTTCGCGATGCCTTTTCCAATCTGAACCGCTTTACCCGCAGGCTGGATGAGGATCCCAACATATTGGTTCGTAAAAGCAAGCGTCGGAGGTCGAAACAATGAAACGCCTATGCCCCATAACAATCTTGGTCGCCCTGCTTTTGCTGGGCTGCACCACCGCTGCGGAAAAGCGCTATTTTCAGCTGCATATCCCTCCACCGCAAAATGCGGCAAAAACACCTTCCATACCGAGAACGGTGATGGTAAAGAACGCCTTGGTGGAAAAAGCATACGATGAATACCGCCTGGTTTACCGCTATTCTCCCTATCAGTTGGACTATTACAACTACGAGTACTGGATCGAAAAACCTTCACGCATGATCCGGAAAGTTGTGGCCGATTACCTGCGAAAACGCAATGTCTTTACAAGAGTGCTCCACGGAAACGCCAATGATGCAGCACAATGGTTCATCGAGCCCAGTGTCGCCGCCCTGGAGGAATTCGACCGCAATAGACACTGGTACGCACATCTCGCCATGACCATCCACATCAGGGATAAAATCACCGGCCGCATCCTGGTCTCCCATAGTTTCAACCGCATGGACCGTCTCTCTCGGCGTGATTCACGCCTCCTGCCCCGTTTGCTTTCAGAAATTCTGCGTACTGAAATGGACGAGTTGATCCGTAAACTGCACAGCAAGGTTTCTGACTTACCCTGAGCGGGCACGGATTTCATCGGAACTTCCCGGATATTTGCGTGAACTTCGCGCCTTTTCCTTTCGTTTAAAGAGAGAAACAACCAACGGAGGTCGACATGACGCAAACACAACCCGGCGATCAACGTTTTCAACGTTTGGCCATGGGCGTTATTTTCGTTTGTATCGGAATCCTTTTCCTGCTGGACAACTGGGTGCCGATGCTGGAACTTCATTATACTTGGCCGTTTTTCATGCTTGTGCCTGCTGCTGTCCTGGCCTTGATCTGGATCAAGAGAGGGAAAGAAGCTTCTCCCCTGGTGTTCCCCATAACTTTGCTGTTGTTTTTCTGCGGCTACTTCATCTGGCTGAATCATGTCGGCTGGTGGAATGTTGAGTTCACCTGGCCCAATTTCCTGCTTGGTCCCGGACTCGCATTTCTCGCACTCTATTTCGTAAGGCGCCGTTCCGGCTTGCTGATCCCGGCCATCATCCTGATCGGATTGTCGGCGATATTCTACATCGAGTTCGCCCGGGACACATGGTTCATGGGACTCGTACTCATCGCTGCGGGCATTCCCTTTCTCTTGCAGCTGCGAAACCCTGCCGCTGCAACGAATGATGCGGAAACAGTTGAGGAAGACAGCCTGGCCGTATCCGATACGGACGAATGACCTGAGGCCCCCTGGATGTGGCCCAGCCACAGTGCCACCCGATATTGATAGACAGCGCCGTTCTCAGCGTCAATGGCTTGTGTTTGCCGCCTTGACAGGTGCTTCCGGATCCGTTAGTTTTGTTCTATGTTTTGTTGCCCTGTGTCACCGCGCAAAGATCAAGTTTACATAAAGCGCATCGAAAAAGTGAACCCGGCTGAACTGGCCGCTTTGTACCAGCATGTTGGCTGGCTTGAGAGCCGTGACCAACAAGGCTTGGATTGGATTCCCAAGCTGCTTTCCGCCAGCCTCTGTTGTTTCGGAGCCTTTTATCGCGGCCGCTTGGTTGGCTTCGGACGCGCCATCTCCGACGGGGTATCCGACGCTTATATCCAGGATGTCATGGTGCAGGAATCTTTCCGGGGCAAAGGCCTGGGCAGGAAAATTGTCAAGGCTGTTCTTAGCGAGGTTCGCAAGCGGGAAATCGCTTGGATCGGCTTGATCGCAAGCCCCGGGACGGAAGCATTTTACCAACATCTGGGATTCAGCGCTTTGAACGGCCATATCCCCATGCTTTTCAAGGGATAGGTCATTTATGATCCTGGATGCCACATTGTTCCTCCCGTTTGAAATTTGCCACCGCACTCGCTTTGTTCAGCTGCAGAAACGTTTCCCGACAACTTGCTCGCACTACAATTTCGCTTCCTTATACTGCTGGCAGGATGAGTATCGTACCACCTGGCAGATCAAGGACGATCATCTCATGATTCACAACGGCAGCTCGGATATTCTTCTCATGCCCCACGGTCCTGATCTAAGCTCGGCAGACCTGGTCAGTCTTTCGCACTCCCTCCGCTCCCAAGGGATGCGGGGCTGCATCGGACTGGTGCCGCCACAGTTCCTGCAACGCCACCCTGACCTTAAGCAAGTTTTTCATTTTACCCGGGATGAAGACAACGCCGATTATATTTACTCCACTTCCAGCCTGGTGGAATTGAAGGGCCGCAAACTATCACGCAAACGCAACCAGGTCCATCAATTCCTCAGCAGCCACCCCGATCATTACTGCCGTGAGCTGTTTCCCGAAGAATGGCCCATTTGCAGCAGTCTGGCCTCAGAGTGGAGCCGCGGCCGGCTGGATCTGCCCCTGGAAGAATCGCCGGAATCCAGGGCCTTGCAACGCGCCTTTTCTCATTGCAGAGAGTTGGATATTCACGGATTCGGTCTCTTCTCGGCCCGACAACTGGTGGCGTTTTCCATCTGGTCGCGCCAAACCGACCACATGGCCACCGTGCATTTTGAAAAATTCGATCCCGCAGTGAGAGGGGCTTCGCATATGATAAACCGTGAAACGGCCCGTTTCCTGTCTTCCTGGGCCAGCTGGATCAACCGCGAACAAGACCTGGGTATTCCCGGATTGCGCCGCGCCAAGCGTTCCTACCTGCCGGAGCGGATTCTTTGGGGATATACGGCCTTGCCAGTGGAGTAGAGCTCAAGAAGTTCGGCGTCAGGTCCATCCCCCTTGACATCCTGCCATTCCCAATCCATAATTAACCTGGAGATCATGCACCGGTAGGCGTCAACCCACGTTTATGCCGGGAACCCTCCGATTCCAGCTGAGGAGAAAACCATGGCATTCAGCACAGGCAGAAAAGATTCGGACAGTACATTCACTAGCCAGTATGCGGACCGTTCCCCGGATTCGGAATCCATGATCGGTGAAACACTGGTAGTTGAAGGAGAAATTCGCTCTGAGGAACCCCTGGTTATCAAAGGGAAAGTCAAGGGCAACATTCATGTCAGCCGGCAATTGATCGTGGAAGAATCCGGCCAGGTGACCGGAGACCTGAATGGACGCGAAATCACCATTCGCGGAACAGTAAAAGGCAAAGTGCTTTCCGCCCAGAAACTGGTGATCAGCTCATCCGGTGACTTTACCGGAAACATTGCGGTGGACAAGCTGATCATCCAGGAAGGTGCACGCTTTCAGGGGCAGGTAAGTATGAATCCCTCCGGACCGACCGCCCCATCCCAGGTTCATAAAGCCGCGACAGCAAAAAACGAAGCGGAGAATCCAGGCATCCCCCAGACCGGCAAATAGTCTATACCGGTGAACCAGGTGGCTCATGACGTGCGGGTCACCCGGACATCACCCGTCCCCACTATCCCAGTCAACTTCAAGGCGGATATGCCGCCACACACCACCATGCGACCGTATACCTTGCCGCGTTGAGGTTTCCTGGTTTCCAAGCGGGTTTCTCTTATAGAGAGGTTTTCCTGAATCATCCGCCTTGCCTTACGCATTCGGGCGGCAAGCTTGCGTACATTTGCATCCCGGAAAACCAGTTGATATTCGTCCGCGAATGGTGGCAGGTGAAACCAGCGCCTGTATTTGGATTCCCTTTCCAGGAAGGCCTCCTGGGAATCCAACAGCTTGAGTCCGTAATGGAAATGAAAAGCCGAGAATATCTCTACCCGCCCACCCGGTGCCAAGAGATCGCGCATTCGCCCCACTACAGATTGAATCTGCTCGGCGGCGTCGTATTCGGTGAAGTGAAAATCGGATTCAGGCCGAAAGTAAATAATCGTTTTGAACGCATGGCGGAAAACCGGACGCAGTACTGCCCGGGTTCCCATCACCACGGCTCCCCCATCGGGTGCAGCTACCGCGGCTAGGGCCTCGGGTTTCATATCCGCATTGATCAAAGGCGGCGGCATGCCCAGGATCCGTTGCGCCACCTCCGCTCGCAGGGACTCCAAGTTCACCCGGGGAATCCGCGCCCACTCACCGCCGCATTTGGAGCATCCCTTTTCCGGATACCAGGAAGTTCCACAAGCAGGGCAACTACCGGGACAGGCTGCATCACTCATGGGTCTTAGGATCTCTCGGCAATTCATGCACCGGGCCGCTTGCCGGCAATGGGGACAGAAATAGAATTCTTCGCCCCGCAAACGGTTGACCATAATCATCAATCGGTCCCGGTTGTTTACATGCATGGAAATCCGTTGCATCAAAGCCGGAGGAATACCCCGAGTACCTGGCAAAAGCGGCAGAACCTCCGTTGATGTCTTTTTTTGCATGCGGTTGTCCAGTATGCTTACAAACGAACGGCGTCTGTATACGGACAAGGGGTAAGTATGTCCGCCCTGCACCAGCGGGGTCCGGTATACCGCCGCCCGCAGTCGCGCCAGTTCCGGCCCCACATCGCTCTCCCGCTCCCCCGTTCGAATGCACCACCCTGTGGGCTGATCGATCACCACAGTTCCCAGACGCGCGAAGGGTAGAAGCAAAGCTGATTTGCCTCCGGCTATGGCCACGGGGCTGCCGGATACGGCCTGGCTCCATAGCGCCTCCCTGCGCGCCAAAGGCTCGGAGGTATGGTAAGCCGCGACGCCGCTCAAGCTTTGCGCCAGACTATCCGCGATCCGGTTGTCCGGTGTTAAGATCAATACGCTGGTGCCCGCTTGCCTACAGGCGTCCACAATTTCCCGGTATTGTTTTTCCCGTTGGTAATCCAATATCAACCGCTCGGAAAATCCGGTTCCCTCCATGGCTTTGTTGGGATGGCCGCCCATGTCGCCCAGACTGCGTGAAGAGATCATGAATTCCAATGGAAGTGGTTGCCCCAGGGCCTTCAAGTCCGACAGTCCCATAGCATGAAGTGGTCTTCCCGGCTTGCCCTCCGCCAGTGCGCGAATTTGCCGACGGTTTCTGCGGCGTGGTGACAACGCACCATCGAGCAGAATTCCGGGGGCCAGCAAAAAGCGTTGCGATGCATGCAGGGCAAATTTCAGAAAAAGCGTTGATGCTTGAAAGGGGTCGTTGATCCAGCCGGCTACGGGCCGGGTACGTCCCTTGTATTGGGAGCCCAATGCAGTGATCCACCCGGTTTCCAAGCGATGCCCCACAGGAACGATTACCCGGCAACCCACTCCCAACCTGTCGGCAAGCGGATCCGGCAGGGAATAAGTCAAGGGTTCCTGGAGATTAAGGGAAATGGCTACCTGGACAAGCACGGCTCAGGATTTGAGAATCTTCAATACTTCCTGCATATCTGTCCACACCGCCCATTTTGCGCGGGACACAGCCTCTTTTCCTCGCTGATGCAGGATAAATGAAGGGTGGTAAGTGGGGACCAAGGGAATACCCCTAAATGAAAACACCCTTCCTCTCAGGCGAGAAATGGGGTCGTCGAGACCCATCAAGCGGTTTACCGCCACCCGCCCCAAGCACACAATCACCCGGGGCGATAAAACGGCAATCTGCTGTTGCAGGTATGGGAGGCAGGACCGGACTTCGTCGTCATTGGGGTCACGGTTCCCCGGCGGACGGCATTTCACTATATTTCCAATGAAAACGGTTTCCCTGGAATACCCCATGCGTTGAATCAAGCGGTCAAGCAGTTGACCGGCTTTGCCCACAAAGGGGCGTCCCTCGCGGTCTTCCTGTTCGCCCGGGCCTTCGCCCACAAAAAGGATATGCGGATGAGATGCGCCTTCTCCAGGTACGGTATGGCGCCGTTCCAGATGCAAGGGGCATTTTGTGCAGTTTTGTATCCTTTTATGCAGGGTCTCCAATGAGACCGAATCGTCCTTTTCCAGGGCCTTTACTGGTACATACAAACTGTCCACGCCCAGGTCTCTGTAAAAGCGCAACCATTCCACTAGCATGTTTTCAACCACTGGAAGCTCCCAAACGCCGCCGTTTCTCCGCCAGACTTACAACCTCTCGGGCGATCACATAGGCCAGTTTCTCTTTCGATTGAGCAGGCAAGGGGGTTAATCCATCGGCGGTCATAAGGGTAACCCGGTTGCACACAGCGCCGAAAGCCGGATTCTCAACTGAAACTTCGTTAATAACCAAGAGATCCAGACGTTTGCGAAGAAGTTTTCGTCTGGCTTTGACAAGGGCGTTATTGGTCTCCGCGGCAAATCCCACCAGAATCTGTTCCTGGGAACGCCGGGCGCCTGCTTCCGCAAGGATGTCAGGATTGCGCGTCAACTCCAGCTGGAGTACTCCGTCTGCCTTGCTTATTTTCTCAGTGTTGAAATGGGCGGGCCTGAAATCCGCCACCGCCGCTACCATGATCAAGACCTGAGCTGTGGCAAAGTGCTTGAATACTTCCGCTTGCATCTGCAAGGCGGTTTCTACCTTCACCAGGCGGACTCCCTCGGGGTATTCACACACCGGTCCCGATACAAACACCACCTCGCGGGCGTATTCCTGGGCAAAAGCCGCGGCCAAATGAAGACCGGTTCGTCCAGATGAACGGTTTCCCAAGAAGCGAACCGGATCCAAGGGCTCCCAGGTCGGCCCCGAAACGATGAGCACCCGTTCAAACACGGGCGACTCCCAGGCAGTACTCCACGATATGCAAAGGTTCGGGGAGTCGCCCGGTACCGGTACTGCGGCAGGCCAATTCACCGCTTTCCGGACGGATAACCTCAACATCCCTGGCTTTCAATGTTTCGATGTTCTGACGGACCGCCGGGTGCGCAAACATGCCGTCGTTCATTGCCGGTGCCAGCACAACCCGTCCGGGAAAGGCCAGATAAGTGGCGGTCAACAGATCGTCAGCCATTCCGGCGGCCATGCGGGCAATGGTGCCGGCGCTGGCCGGTGCCACCAGCAGCAGGTCGTGTTCGCGCCCGAGGCTTATATGCAGGAGCGGATCACCGGCGGCATCAAACCAAGCCGTGTGTACCCGTCCCGGGGCGAATGTTTCCAATGTCAACGGCGGAATGAAGCGGCAGGCATTTTTCGTCATGATGACCGTGACGCCATGTTCCTGGCGTTGAAAAGTACGCAAGATTTCGACGGATTTGTACGCCGCGATTGACCCGCAGACCCCCAGTAAAACGTTCATTGTTCCTCTCCCAGGATCCTGCGTACACGCGCCATTTGCCGGGGAGTGCGATGTTGAATGGCCAGGACGATATGGGTTAATGCGCTCAGGGCATCATCCAAGACATCGTTCACCACGATGAAATCGAAGCGGCAATGATCCGCCATTTCCGCTTTTGCAGCATTCAGTCTCTTCTCCAGCGCATCTGTCCAGCGGGTTTCCCGGCGCATCAAGCGCCGACGCAACTCCTGAATGGAAGGCGGCATGATAAACACCGACATGCATTCTGGCAAACGCTTACGTATGGCTTCAGCACCCTGGATATCCACATCCAGTATCAAGGTCGGTCCCGCTTGTGTAGATGACTCCAATTCAGCCCAACTGGTGCCGTATAACTGGCCATGTACTTCAGCCCATTCCACGAACTTCTCGGCTTGAATCATGGCTTCGAAATCAACTCGATTGATGAAGTGGTAATCCGCCCCGGGAGTTTCACCGGGTCTTCGGGACCGAGTGGTGTGGGAAACGGTAAACCGCAATTTGGGTACCGCCATCAACAAACGTCGGACAAGGGTGGTTTTCCCGGAGCCGGAAGGTCCTGAAAGCACCAGCAGGTTATGCCCGGAGCATGCTGATTGCGGATTCATGCCACCGGGTTCATTCATCCGTTAGCCCGCGAACGGTCTTGGCCCCGGAATCATCTCCACCCGCTCCTTCCATGCGTGCGGTCAGTGATGCGACGGATATGGCGGACAGAACAACCAGGCCCGCCTTGGTGATGATCAACGCACGCACTTTTTTTCCCATGGTGGCGTCTATCAGACCCCCCCCATCTCTTTTCTCACGGATAAAACGTTTCACCGGAGCGGAACCAGGCTGAATAATGGCCACTACCTGGTTTAGGGTTACTGTGTTGCCGAAACCGATATTCAGTAAAATCCTATTCGACATTCTGTACCTGCTGACGGATCTTGTCGATCTCCCGGCGCACCAAAAGTATCTGCTGATGAATGTCCAGCGACCCGGTTTTTGAGGCGATTGTATGGGTTTCTCGCAGCATCTCCTGACTTAAGAAATCCGCCTCTCGGCCCTTGACTTTGACATCCGGTTTCTGCATCAAGTCACTCAGCCGGCGCGCATGCGTCAGAAGCCGCTGGATCTCTTCACGAATACAACTTTTTTCCGCCGCCAGCGCGGCCTCCTGGGCGATGCGGCGTTCATCCAGTTCGTATTCCTTTACATACCGCCGGATCTTCTCTTGAAGCGTGGCAAAGACCTGGGCTTCCACTTGCTCCGCTGCCATTTCAATGGCTTCCAGATAGCCGAAAACACGCTGCAGGGATTCGTTGATGCTCAAGCGAATGTATTCGCCTTCATCGGCACGGCTGGCCACGAATTCATCACATACCTGGATGATGGAATTGCGGATAAGTTCCAGGCTGGATGGAGTCATTTTCTCGAACTCGTAATCCAAGTGGAAGATCATTGGAATCCGCATCAATGAATCCAGCGAGAGATTTATGGGAAAGCGATGCTTGCGGTTGAAGCGGGTCACCTTTTCCAGGATCTCATCCAGCAGGTACTCGTTGAATTGAATGTCCCATTTCAGCGGGTCTCGTTCAAAAAGGTTGAAAACGATTTCCACCTTGCCGCGATGTACCCGGTCCTTGAGGATTTCCTTGATGAGTTTTTCGGAATTTGGCGTGATCCCGGTGCCCTTGAAATGAAGATCCAGAAACTTGTGATTCAGAGATTTAATGGAGACGCTAAAAGAAAAATCATTGAAATCGAACCGCCCCTGGGCGAATCCGGTCATGCTTTTCATGGCTCACATTATAATGTCCATCTCGGGGAATTGCAAGTTATACAGGGAATAGTAGAGGCCGCGACGCTTCAGCAGGTCCCGGTGATTGCCTGACTCGCGGATGCGCCCGTTTTCGACCACCAGGATCATGTCGGCTTCAATAATGGTGGACAACCTGTGGGCGATCACAAAAGTGGTCCTGCCTTCCATCACTTCCAGCATGGCTTCCTGGATGGCTTTTTCAGATTCCGTATCCAGGGCTGATGTGGCTTCATCAAACACCATGATCCTCGGTTGCCTGTAAATCGCCCTGGCGATGAGGATGCGCTGTCTCTGCCCAGTAGACAGGAATACCCCCCTTTCCCCCACCCGGCTTTCGTAAGACTCGGGCAACTTCTCAATGAAATCCGAAGCCCGGGCGATCCTGGCAGCCCGGCGGATCTCCGGCATCCTGGGTTCACCTGAACCGTATGCGATATTGCTCATGATGGTGTCGTTAAACAGAAACACATCCTGAGTAACCAAGCCGATATGGCGCCGCAGTGATTCCCGGGTGACCTGGCTCGTGTCATGGCCGTCGATCAGAATTTGGCCGCTTCCCGGTTCGTAAAAGCGCATCAACAAGTTCATCAAAGTGGTCTTTCCCGAGCCGCTCGAACCAACCAGAGCCACCAGTTCATTGGGTTCAACCGTAAAACTGATGTTACGTATCACAGGTTTGTCGGGATTATAGGCGAAGTTGACATTCCTGAATTCCACTTTTCCGACCACTTCGTCCAGGGTTTTTTCGCCGGGAGCATCCTGGACCATGGACTCGTTGTTCATGATTTCCTGAACGCGCTCATATCCGGCTTTGCCCTGTTGAAAGTCGTTGTTGGCCTGGGCCAGGCGTTTTACTGGGTTGTACATCAGGAAAAGCGCCGCCAGAAAAGACGAAAACTGCCCGGGAGTCATAATGCCTTCGGCGATCCGCTGCATGCCAAGAGTGAAGATAATGGCGGCCACCAATCCGCCCATTGTATGCATGACCGGCGATGCCATGGAGTAGACCAAGGCTATGCGGGAGTTGATTCGGTAATGTTCGTGATTCAAACTGGAAAAACGCCGGATTTCTTCTTCTTCCATGTTGTATGCTTTGACGATCTTGTTTCCCGTCATGGTTTCGGTGAAGGCATTGGACAATTGCCCCACCGCTTCCTGAGACTGGATCCCCCGTTTTTTTACGCGCCTTCCAAACAGGGCCAGGACAAACGCGGCCACGGGAAGAATCAACAATGAAATCAGGGACAAAACCCAATCATGGAAAAAAATAACAAACAACAAGGCCACCAGGGTCAGGCTTTCCCGAACGTATACTGCAAGGGTCTCCGATACGGCGAATTTGATTTTCTCTATATCATTCGTCAATCGCGATACCAGGTCACCGGTGCGGGATTTTGAAAGAAAATCGATTGATTGGTACATGAGGTTGCGGTAAAGGCTGTCCCGGATGTTCCGTACAACCTTCAACCCCAGGGTCTTCATCAAGTAAAGTGAAAAAAACTGAAACACAGCCTGGCCGAGAAAGGAGACGAAAAGGAGTTGCGGCAGGATAAGCGTCATGCCGCGCCGATCCACCTTGAACAGATCTTGAATCCAGTTGCGCACCATACGCCCTTTTTCAGCCATGGCTACGCTGCCGCCGGCTCCCTGGATAAACAACTCATCCATCAACGGTTGAATGATAAAAGCGAATAATGCGGTGAACGCCGCCACCAGGGACATGAAAAACAAGGCCAGGGCCAAGCGCTTAAAATACGGACGAATATGGACGATTATAGGTTGTCCGGAATTCATCGCTCTTTTTCACCCGCAGCCGATGCGTCGATTGTACCTTCCGGGGGCGATTCCTCGGTAGTTTCCTTTTCATAGCGGTGATACAGGCGCACCAGTACGGGTGAGAACATGTACACCACGGTCAATACAGGAATTGTCTGACGGGGATACATGCTGCCGAAAGCGATCATTCCAGCCAGGATAAACAGAAAAATCAGGCTGTGGCGGGGCTGGATCCGCTTCATGGTACGGTAGCGGATATTTGAGATCATCAAGAATGCAACCAGCAGGACATAAACGGCAAATAGCAGTACATGCAGGGGCTTGACCGGGGGGTGGTCGAAAATCAACACGACGGATAGAACGCAGGCGGCTCCCAGAGGTATGGGAATGCCGACAAACATATGGGCCTTGGATCCTTTGGATTCCCGCAACATGTTAAACCGGGCCAAACGCATGATCCCGGCACTGAGAAAAAGGAATCCCACTACACGTCCAATCTGCGGATAGGTATTATGAAATCCCCACACATACACCATTACCGAGGTGACCAAGCCGAAAGTCACTCCGTCGACCAGGGTATCCAATTGCATGCCGAATTTTGATTCGGTCTTGGTTAAACGCGCGATGGTGCCGTCAAAACCATCCATCACCACGGCAATGATGACAAAATAGACGGCCTGAGGATAATTTCGTTTCAATATCTGCAGCAATGCCAGATAGCCCAACAGCAAGTTGAAAGTGGTAAAGACTGAGGGCAGGAAAGATATTCGCATGCGGCGCAGGCCCTCAGGAGCAACTCGCCGGGGTCTATCAGCGTGACGCGCAGCGCCCTTCCCATGTTTGCTCATGTGCGACTGCCCCCGATGGGATCGATGCGCGTGCGATACGCCGCAATCATCCGCTGCATGGCGTCTTTGGCCTGGAGTTTGCGTTTCTTTAATTCACGCACGCGGATTTCTTCCAAGTCTCTGGGATTACCGGTAACGGGCAGGTCGTCCAACTGCTGTTGGAATTCCTGATGTTCAATAAACAGGCGCCGGAAATGTCTGTCTTTCTCTATCAGAATTTCCTTTATCCGCTGGTCTTCCATGGTTACACGCGCCTTTGCCGGGCCTCCTTCTTGTTGCGGCAAAACTTAAGGTAATTCTGCAAGTTACGGTCCCTGCCTATGATGGACAGAGTGGATACGGTGGCTTCCTGTACCGATTTGTCCATCACGTTCAATACGATGTAGTCCAATCCCCGGGCAATGGCCAGAGACAGAAAATACGCGGTCAGCATAAACCGCCTGGGCAGCCCAAAGGATAACTTGTTGAGGTTGCCAATGGTTTTCACCTGCGGAAAATCGAGCTTAAACAATTCGAGGGTGCTGAGGAATGTTTTGCCATGAGAGAAATTTTCTTCCAGCGGGCGGGTTTCCGGGTCCAGCAGGATACTTTTGCGATTAATCCCTTTATCCAGAAGGGTATCCACGTATTTTTGCGCGATTAGCAAAGACTTTTCCGGGTAAATCTCATTGTCTCGTGTATCCTCACGGGTCAACGCCACGATGTGTACGTCCCGATCAGATGCCTGTATGGCATTGCAAAGAATATCGATCTTTTCGGGATTGAACTCGACGTCGCCAACGATAATCTCCTTTTTTGAGGTTTCAATGGCATCCACCAGGGTTTCCACGTTGTTGCTGCGCACAAAAACCCGGCCGCCATGTTCCTCGACAATGGGGATCACTTTGCGAAGAAAGGGGATTTCATTGTTGAGCAAGGGCATGGCGTTGAGTTCGATGTATTCCGCCCCATTCTCTAATTGCTGGCAGGTTTCCCGGCGGATATACTCAACATCCATCTTGTTCATCTTGTCCAGAACCTTCTTGTTTCCCGAATTCAGTGAATTTCCGATAATGGTGATCATTTTGCCTGTTCCCTAAACATTGAAGAACTCTTTTAGAATTGAAACCACGTCATTCCCTGACCTGTCCAGAATACCTCCGGCAAGCAACGCCTCTCCCGTAACCGGGTAGATTCCGGAGATCCCGGCGGCCCGTTTGCGTAACGAAACGGGCAATGCCTGGACATCCAGCGCGGCAGCACCCAGCCTGCCGGACTGCAAAGCATCCAACAGGGCGGGGACATTCACAATCCCGGGGGCTGACAGGTCCACGATAACGCTCCCGGGCTTCATGCCAGAAAATTGCTCCGCCGAAACCATGTCACGCGTGTCCGAGTTCAACGGCAGATGCAGTGAAACCAGATCCGCAGTGGACATCAGGTGTTCGAAAGGCATCCGCCTGGCGGGGAATCCGGTTTGAACCTCTTCGATATCGCTGTAGAGGATCTCCATCCCCAGGTTAAACGCCCGGCGCCCGACTTCACCACCAATGCGTCCAAAACCGACGATGCCCAGGGTCAGTTTGCGTCCCATGCGCAGCGCCTCATGGATTTCGAATCTGGCTTCTGAATCCATGCGCAATCCGTAATAAGCGGGACCGATACGAAAAAGGCATGACAGGAGCAAAGCCACGGCGTAATCGGCAACCGTACCTGCGGTTGCAAAGGGAGTGCATCGGATGTCCACGCCCCTGGAACGAGCGAACTCGATATCCGTATCACCCGGATCAGCCACTGGTCGGACCAATATACGCAGATCCCTGGCCTTTGAAAGGAAATCACGGTCCGCTTTGATGGCGGCGTCCAAGACAGCCGCATCTATGCCGTTCAGTTCATTCTCGGGTAGTGGAAAAGGCAGTTGCGCGATTTCCTTAATTTCAAATTCAGGGATTGCCTTCAGGTTTTCCGCCACCCCGGCGTTCAACTTTCCGGCCAATAGGACTCTGATCACTCCCGATATCTCCTGATACCTTGCGTGTTTTTTGCCATCCACACAATCTTTACAGGGTGTTGAGATTATCAGAAAATCACCATGGAGTCAAGATAATTCACATTTCGAATCCTGGAAAACCTCTCGAGGTTGAGCATGTCACCCTTGCATGGTTTTCGAAAATCTCGTACACTTCACCTTGTGGAATCAGTGATTGTTTCCACCGGGAGCCCGGCATGTCAATGGATCGAATCGCTGAAGATCTCAAAAAACTTCGTATGCCCGAGAGCCATGTAAGCCCCGAAGTCTTGGAGGCCTTGCCTTTTCATCCAGCAGACCCGCAAACACGAATCGAGATCAGTAACCCTGAATTTACATCTCTCTGCCCGAAAACCGGACTCCCCGATTACGGCACCGTTGTTGTCCGCTACACGCCCCGGGAAAGTATCGTTGAGTTGAAATCCCTTAAATACTACTTTTTGCAATACCGACAGACCGGCGTTTTCTACGAGCGCCTGGCCCGTATGATCCGCGACCACCTGGTTGCCTTGTTGAGCCCTCTGGAACTGGAAGTGGAAGCCCGGTTCACCCCTCGGGGCGGTTTGTCCTCCACAGTAGCGTCTCGCTACGTGGCCGACGCTTCGGAATCCCGCTGAGCCGATTGCGCTTTCGCATTCGCCAACCACGAAAAAATCTGGTTGTACTTGCGCCGGATTACTGGCCATGCGTAGTTTTGCTGGAAAAACCGCATACCCTTGTCCCCCATGCGCTTACGCAACAAGCTGTCCGCCGCCAAGCGTTCCCACACTTGTGAGAACTCATCGTAATCGGTGTACCACAAGCCCGCGTTACTGCGGATGCACTGGCCACGCAGCACCTCGGTACGCCCGTTCGCCATTACGGGTTTTCCCAAGGCCCAGGCCTCCAGAGCAACCATGGACAATGACTCGAACTGGGAGGGAATCACCAGAAAATCCGATCCTTTGAGGGCATTGAACTTTTCATTGTCGGGCATGAAGCCCAGGTAATGGATGCGTGGATGCTCAGGAACCGGGATCCATGCTTTGCCGATCAAGACCAAATGCAGATTCTGTTCCGTTTCATTCTGAAGACGCAGATAGTAATCCAGCAATTGGGGAACGCCCTTGTTTTCATCCAAACGCCCGATATAAACAGCATAAGGTGAAGTTATGGAATGTCGTGCGCGGAAACCCTCCGTGTCAAAACCCTGGGGTATCTCCGATCCCACTCCCACAATCATTCCCGGTACGTCGCTGTTCTCGGAAACCCGGTTGATGAGGTCTTTTTCTTCGTGAGAGTTGTACACAATGGCGCCGGGTTGTCGAAAGGTGTCCCGGAACATCCGCAAATAAAGCACAGGATCATGCTCAGCCGTGGGCACCAGAATGGCTTTTTTCCTGAATCGTTTCACCCCGTGCCAGGAATGGTAGTATCGATAGGAAAAGAAGATAAACCAATCGAATTCACTTTCCCGAGATTCCAGGGCCTCAAGCAAGCGGGGAACCATAGGCCCCTCCTCCTCCAGCCATACAGTTTCATCATTTGGTGAATGTTCCTTGTCAAAAACCTTGGCCTGGATGCGGCCGAATCGTCGGGGATCGCGTTCCCGCTCTACGGGAAAACGATGCACGGGGATGCCGTTCACTTCATCACTGCCTGCTGAATAATGGTGGGCCCATGTGACGTAATTCAAAGCAGTGGTGGTGAACACCTCCACCTCTACGTCACTGCAGATCTTTTCCGCGATCAGGCGCGCATGGTATTCCGCACCGCCGTTGATCTCCAGGCCATACCGTTGTACGACAATGCCCACTTTGTACATGATTTTGTCATTATATCACAACCTGACACGCCCGGAATTGACGTTTTTTGTCATATTGATAGACCTGGATCTCAACATTTCAAGCAAAGTAGGCGCATCAGGGGTTGGCTTAAAAATTGCTATGCTATTTGGGTCGGCAAGGAGAAATAAAAGTGTCTAATCGCAATCGAGGCTTCACTTTGATTGAATTGCTCATCGTGGTGGCCGTAATCGGCATAGTTGCCGCCCTGGCCATTCCCAACCTGCTGGTGGCCTTGCAACGTTCCCGCCAGGCCGCAACCATGAACGATATCCGTACCATCGGCATGGCTGTGTCTTCATATGCAGTCGATCATGCCGGCGTCCCCAATATAGAAGGCACCGTGGCTGAACTGGATCAACCTTGGTTCAACCAGTATTACCTGAAAACGTTCCCCCACACGGATTCCTGGGGAAATGCCTATCGCTACTCCGGTGCTGCACTCACCTACTCGATTATTTCATTGGGAAGAGACGGTTTAGAGGGTCCCATGCCAACATCCGACTTCTACAAAGTCAGTGAATTATGGCATTTCAATTACGACATCGTTTTTTCCAACGGCACCTTTACCCGCTCACCCAGAGTGAAGTCAGGTCATTGACGACCCAAAAGTTCTCCGTAAGCTGCCAAGGCTGAAAACTTCGCAAACCCGTTGCGTAGAAAGGTACAGGCCGGGATCAATAGTAAATTGAACGGGTGACTTTGTGTTTGTACGACTCGTTGTTAAACAAGTAGCCGTTGTTGTACAGATGGAGTGCGCGCATCACATCCCCACGGGCCACCTGGAGGTAATGCTTCAGGATGCGGACCCCCAAGTCGATGTTGTAGGTGATGTCGAACAGCCGTTTTGAATTGATGGCCAATTCGTCTTTCCACACGGCATAGTTGATTTGCATCAGGCCATAGGCGCCGGCATTTGAGACCGCATCGGGGCGGAAATCACTTTCAACCTGAATCATACTGATGACCAAGTCCGGATCCACTCCGTATTGGCGGCTCTTGTTGAAAACGACTTCAACGATGTTTGAGAATTCAGGTTCGCGTTTGCGAAAAACACTGTCGCGGTAGCGCAGCAATTCAGTTCCCTGCGCCACGGAACGCAGGGATGCCAATTCCTTTTCAGTTTTTATCAAGCGGGCATGCAGGGCCTGGGCTCTAAGATGATTGGATTCGTTCTCGTCGGCCACGTCGATCAACGCCGTAAACAACACGGCTACGGCCATAATCAACGGAACGAAAATATAAAGAAATTTTCTTTTCCTCATAGCCACCTCTCCTTTTCTCTCTCCCATTACAATAAATATAGTGTGAATTTTACCAGAACACACTAAATATGTCAAATTTGGGGTGATTTTTGCCAAAGGCTTCTGGCTTTTTGAAATGAGATCTTAGCACAAATCATTTTCAATATCAACCCTTACACACCTTACCTGAAAGTCCCTCCGGCTTTAGCAATGGTCGCGATTTGGAATCACAACTTCGCGCAGTCCGTGTCCACCGGCAAAGGTTATGGTACAATCTTCTGCAAAGGAGTGACCATGTCCCAACCACGCAAACGCGCCTTGATCAGCGTGTACGACAAAACACAGATCGAAAACGCCGCCCGTATCCTTCATGAGAACGGATGGGAAATTCTATCCACCGGCGGCACCGCATCCCACTTGCGCAGCAACGGTATTCCCGTGACGGAAGTATCCGACCTTACCGGTTTTCCACATATTCTGGACGGTCGGGTAAAAACCCTCCATCCCATGGTTTTCGGTCCGATCCTGGCCCGTTCCGAACCGGATCACCTGCGTCAATTGCATGAATTAAACACCCATGCCATCGACTTGGTGATGGTCAATTTTTATCCTTTTGAAGCAGCTCTCGAAGAAAGCGGTTATTCTGAAAACGAGATGGTGGAACGCATTGATATCGGCGGGCCATCAATGGTACGGGCAGCCGCGAAAAACCATGCCCGGGTAACCGTCGTGGTGGACCCCAGAGACTATCTCCCGGTATGCCGAAACCTTGTGCAGGATAAATTGGACTTTCAAGAACGGCGCTACTTGGCCCAAAAAGCATTCGCGGCCACAGCTCACTATGACGCCCTCATCAGCGCTTATTTTACCTCCGACGAAGCGATTCCCGGCGACACTCTCACCTTTTCCGGACGCAAGCATCTTGAACTGAGATATGGCGAAAACCCTCATCAAGCAGCCGGTCTTTACCTATCCTCTCCCCTGTCGCCGTTGAAACGCATGCGACAGCTCCAGGGAAAAGCCCTTTCCTTCAACAATATCCTTGACGCCACGATGGTTTGGGAAGTCCTGTCCCGTTTCGACAAGAAAGAGCCTTTTTGCGTAATCGTCAAGCACCAGAACCCCTGCGGCGCAGCAATGCGTGAGCAATTGGACAAGGCTTTCCTTGCCGCCCTCGAAGGCGACCCGGTATCCGCCTTCGGGGGAATCGTCGGCTTTAACAGCAGGTTGGATGGTCAGACGGCGGAGCATCTGAAGTCGCTTTTTCTCGAAGTGGTCGTGGCCCCCGGATTCACTCCCGAAGCGCAACGCTGCCTGGAGCGAAAAAAAAATCTGCGCCTGCTGGAAATTCCCCTGGGGTTTCGGGAACGCAACGACCTCCGTTCCGTGCCGGGAGGATTTCTCTGGCAACAAGCGGACCACGCCGTCTCCGGTGTGGATGCGTTTCAGAACCTCACTGAGCATTCTCCAACCAAAGGGGAATTACTCGACGTGGAAATGGGCTGGCGCCTGATAAAGTTCGTCAAATCAAACGGGATACTGGTTGTCAAAGACGGTTCTTTAATTGGAGTCGGACCGGGCCAGATGAACCGGGTTGAGGCGGTGCGCATAGCCCTGGATAAATGCGGCGACCAGGCCAAGGGAGCCGTGCTGATATCGGACGCTTTCTTTCCCTTCCCCGATTCCATTGAACTGGCCGCGGAAAAAGGCATCAGGGTGATCGTTGAGCCCGGAGGATCAATCCGGGATAAGGAAGTGATCGCCGCTGCCCAGCGCCTGGAGATGGTGTTGTTGTTTACCGGAATGCGGCATTTCCGTCATTGACATTCCCTGGCGGTAAAACCCCGCCAATGTGCAGACCCGCCCGGATGGTCATGGCGTAAAATAAGCGCAGAGGGAATCCCATGACGTTGAAGAAACAACCGTTGATGCGTTGGACAAACAAGGCAGCCCTGCCTTGGATGGCATAGGCCCCGGCCTTGTCATTGTAATGAGCGACCTCCAGGTAATGTTCGATCTCTTCTCTTGAGAGGTCCGCGAACCAAACCCGGGTTTTCTCCATTTCCACCCATTCACGGCCCGCATGAAAGAGCCCGATGCCGGTCCACACTTCATGCATACGTCCGGAAAGAGAGTACAAAATACGGCGCGCGTGATCCCGGGAACGGGGTTTGCCGATCATCTCTCCCCCCAGGATCACTGCGGTGTCCGCGCTGACAACCAGCACATCGTCCGGCAGGTCCATGCATACGGATCTCCCTTTCTCTTTGGTCACCCTAAAGATAAAAGCTGACGGAGCTTCGCCGGGAAAGGGGATTTCCGGAACTCTTGGCGCCATGACATGGGGATCAAGGCCGATCATGCGCATCAACTCAAACCTGCGGGGCGAACTCGAGGCCAGAACGATTTTCAACCCATCCGCTGCTTTTGCTGGATCTATCGTCATTTCAGATGGTATTTATCGATCAGGTAGCGCAGAGAACGGTAACTCAATTGCAGCATTTCCGCAGTCCGTTTTATGCTTGAATCGTTGATCTCCAAAGCTTCGCTGATAATCCGCCGGCTTAGTTCGTCAATGTATTCTGAAAAGGCGAAGCCATCCTGCTGCAGGATGGAACGGATCTCCCCGTGTTCGACCGGCGAAGCGGACACATGAAAGAGCAATTCCGAGGGGAGCGAACGTGTAGTTATCATCTCGCCTTTCTCCAAGGCAACTGCCCGCTCAACAAAATTCTCCAGTTCACGCACGTTGCCTGGCCAGTCGTATTGCATGAATTGGGACACCACCTCGTCGCTGAATCCCACGATCTGCTTGTTGAAGCGGCGATTGTAAACGGTAAGGAAGGACTGCATAAGCGGCATGATATCATCCCGGCGCTCCCGTAGTGCCGGGACCTGAATGGAAATCACATTCAAGCGGTAGAAAAGGTCCGACCGGAATTCTCCGGCCTGCATTCCCTTTGAGAGATCCCGGTTCGTTGCAGATATGATGCGGACATCCACCGGAATTTCCCGGTCGCCGCCTACGCGCCGGATGACCCTCTCCTGGATGGCCCGCAAGAGCTTGACCTGCATTTTTTGTGACATCTCGGCGATTTCATCAAGAAACAACGTGCCCTGTTGGGCCTGCTCAAACAGTCCGGGTTTGTCGCGGTATGCATCCGTGAACGCCCCCTTTATGTGTCCGAACAATTCGCTCTCCAACAGGTTTTCCGGCAAGGCACCGCAATTAATTGATACAAAGCGGTTCTGCGACCTTGAACTGCGTTCGTGAACCGCCCTGGCGATCAACTCTTTTCCGGTTCCGCTCTCCCCGCTGATCAAAACGGTTGAATCAGTCTGCGATATGGTGTCGACGAGGTCATAGATCTCCAGCATGCGCCGGTTTCCGCCAACGATATTACCGAAATGGCGGCGTCCGGACAGCTCCCGGCGCAATTGCGAGTTTTCCTTTTCCATGCGACTCAGGTTCAACGCCCGGGATACCACTACTTTCAGCTCATCGATGTTGAACGGTTTGGTAACGTAGTTTTCCGCTCCGAGTTTCATGGCTTCCACTGCATCCGCCGTGGAAGCATATGCGGTGATCATCAGCACGGGGATGTCCGGATCAATGCCCTTGATTTTTTTGAGCAACTCAATCCCGCTCAAATCCGGCATCTTGATGTCTGAAATGGCCAGATCCACCTTCTCCTTGCGCAGGACTTCCAAGGCCGTGCGGGCGTTCTCGGCGCTCACTACGTCATAGCCTTCTTTCTTGAGTATGATCTCCAGCATGTTGCGCAGGCTGGCATCATCGTCCACGATGAGAATGGTTACGGTCTTATTGGCATGCATACCGTCACCTCTGTGCCGACTTTTTTTTCAGAATACACAAGGATTTCGAAGCCATGGGCATCCAATATCCGTTTCACCAAGGCCATGCCCAGGCCGATTCCGGAACTGAAGCGGGAGAAAAAGGGTGAAAACAGCCGCTGCTTGTCTTGCTCCGACATCCCGTAGCCGTCATCCTTCACACTCAACCTTACTTGCTCGCCCTTGCGGAACACGGCCACCTCCACCGTGCCGGTTTCACCCACGGCTTTCACTGCGTTGGTAAGCAGGTTCCATATCACCTGGGATATCTGGCGCGGATCCGCCTCAACCTCGAGAAGCGGATCGCAACGTCGTTGAAAGCGAATCCCCGGATGAGTGGTCTGCAGCAATTCCAACACATCGTCCAAGATTCTGGCGGGAGAGCAAGTCTCTGTTTCCATGGGCGGAGTCTTGGTGAAATCCAGAAAATTCTCGATTGAGCGCGACAAGCGGGACGACTCCTTGACTATGATCTCCATGAGGTTTTTGTATTCCGCAGCCACCTGCATTTCCCGCTGCAGGAATTGCACCGAGCCGGATATCGACGCCAGGGGATTGCGAATCTCGTGTGCAAGTCCGGCGGCCATTTCCCCGATCAAAGCGAGGTGTTCCCGTTCTTTTAATTCACCCTCGATGCGTCGCTTTTCAGTCAGGTCCGTTAGGATGAACACATATACTTCCGGCAGGGCATATAGGCCGGACAAACGGCTCACGGTAATACCCAGGATACGGCCGTGAATATCTTTCTCAAGATAAAACCCGGAAGGCAGGCCTGAATCTCCATCCACGACCTGCTGCTCTTCGCTGTTCAACAATATGGACAATACGTTTATGGATTTGTCCAGACGCAACATCTTTCGGGCGATTCCGTTGTAAGAGATGGCCCTTCCACTTTGAGTGCAGGTCACGAATCCGTTGTGCATTTTTTCCAGAACCGTGTTGTTTAACTGCATCAGGTCTTCGAGGTTTTCCCTCACATTGCGCAGTTTTTCATCAGTGGAACGGATCTTTTCAAAGTAAAAGGATGACAGCATGGCCACGGCTGAGAAGGCAATGAAACTCATCAACAGGTTGTAGATGAATGTGGCCAGAGGGACCCGTTCCAAAGAGAGCCCGGGATAGACGGGCAACAGGTCCAGGAACATGAGGTCCGCCAGCAGACCGAAAAGGATAAAAGCAAAAGTGGCGACGTAAACGGTTTCCGTGCGTTTAAGGAAGATGGCCGATACGATGATGGGCAGGATGTATAAAAAATAAAATGGGCTGCTGATGCCGCCGGAAAAATACACCAGCAGGGTCACCACCATCATATCCATTGCCAACTGCAAATAAATGGCGGTACGAAAACGCAGCACCCGGACCAGCAAAAATCCCATCAGGTTAAAGACCACGGCGATGGAAAGGGAAACCAGGATCGGAACCGTAGGAAAATGGGTTTTGAAAAACAGACCAACAAAAAGGGATATTAAAAGCAGCCCGAACAGTATGGCGACACGAACCGAATTGGTGAGTATGAACTTACGGGTGAGCTGCTTGTCGTCCAGCAGAATCAATGTGTTTTCCGATCAGAACTGGCCGATAATGGAGAACATGGGCAGGTACATGGCCACGATAATCGACCCCACCAGTCCTCCCAGGAACAGGATCATGATTGGTTCCATAAGCGAAATGAGGGCCGATACCGCCTGCTCAACTTCCTCGTCGTAAAAATCCGCGATCTTCTCCAGCATGTTGGAAAGCGAACCGGTTTGCTCGCCTACGCCTACCATTTGTGTAACCATGAAAGGGAACAACTTGGTTTCTTCCCACGATTCATATACGGGTTTGCCTTCCTGGACCGAGGCCCGGCTGCGCATGATGGTGTCCTCGATGATTGAGTTCCCGGCTGTCTTGGCGGTGATGGTAATGGCCTGGATGATTTCCACTCCGGAATTCAGCAAGGTGGAGAGGGTACGTGTCACCCGTGCAATACCCACCTTGAGCAGCAGGTCGCCGAAAACCGGCAAACGCAATTTAAAACGGTCCACCGCGCGTTTTCCCTTGTAAGTGGCATTGTACGAGCGGAAGGCGAAAAACAAGCCAACTAAAGCGATAAGCACAAAAAAGAAATTGCCTTGTAGAAATTTCGATGCCTCGATCACGATCTGGGTGGGAACGGGCAGTTCCGCTCCCAATTGGTCAAACAACCCTTGAAACACGGGAACAACTTTCCAAAGTATGACGGCTGTCAGGACCACGGCCATGATGAGCACGGCAATGGGATAAGCCAGGGCGGATTTCACCCGGCCCACGAGCTTGGTGATGTTCTCAATGTACTCCGATAGGCGCAGAAGAATGGTATCCAGGTTTCCTGAAGCCTCGCCGGCTTGGATCATGCTGGTGTAAAGGTCAGTAAAGACCTTGGGGTGTTTCTGGAGGGCGTTGGAAAAATTCGATCCGGCCTCCACGTCGCGGCGGACATCGAGGATCACTTCCTTGAAGTATTTGTTTTTCTGCTGCTCGCCAAGAATACTCAGTCCCTGGGTAATGGGCAATCCGGCATTGAACATGACGGAAAGTTGGCGGTTGAACACCGACAATTCCCGCATGGAAACCTTCTGGCGACCGCCCTTGCCGAGAAAAGGGATGTTCAGCTTGGCCCGTTTTCGTTCGATGTTCAGCACCTGGATCTGTTCCCGTTCCAACGCGCGGGAGAGCTCCTGGGGGGACCTTGCCGTCCTTTCTCCTGAGATGATGTTTCCAACTCGGTTCTTGCCTTTGTACTTGAATATCGGCATTTACTCCCCCTTAGAACCTTCCCGATTGCCCGCCGCCGGCCATGCTGCCGGCATAGCCCTGACGGAGATGGCTCGCCAAGGCGGAAGGTCCACGGCGAATCAATTCACTCAACTCCTCCGGGTTATGGGATGCCGCCAGCGCAATATCCATGGAGATGTCTTTCTTGAAATAGAGGCGGGCCAGGGATTGATTGAAAGTCACCATGCCGTACTTCTCCTGACCGGTCTGCATGGATGAATAGATCTGGTGGATTTTGTTGTCGCGGATCAGATGACGGATCGCCGGATTGGGAATCAGGACCTCATTGGCCAATACCCGGCCACGGCCGTCCGCGCGCGGCAGCAGTGATTGCGTAATGATACCTTCCAGGTTCATGGAAAGCTGGGTACGTACTTGGTCCTGCTGATGGGGCGGAAACACATCGATGATTCTGTTGATGGTCTGAGCCGCCGAGTTGGTGTGCAGGGTGGCGAAAGTCAGGTGGCCCGTTTCGGCGATGGTCATGGCGGATTGAATGGTCTCCAAATCCCGCATTTCCCCGATGAGTACGACGTCCGGATCCTCCCGGAGTACGGACTTCAACGCCAGGGCGAAGCTTTTTGTGTCCGCATGCAATTCCCGTTGGTTTACCAAGGCTTTGCGGTGACTGTGGAGGTATTCGATGGGATCCTCAATGGTGATGATGTGCACCAGCTGTTCTTTGTTTATTTTGTCGATCAAGGCGGCCAGGGTTGTGGTCTTTCCGGATCCCGTTGGGCCGGTTACGAGCACCAGGCCCCGGGGTTTCTCAGCCAATGTGGCCACAACGGGAGCAACTCCCAGACGATCGAAACCCCAGATTTCGTAGGGAATGCGCCGGAAGGCTCCAGCCACGGCTCCCCGCTGCATAAATACATTGGCACGAAAACGCGCGATCCCCTTGATCCCAAAGGAAAAATCCAGCTCCCAATTGTCTTCGAATTTGTGTTTCTGGTTGTCGTTCAGGATGCTGTAGATGATCTGCTTGGTTTCTCCCGGTGTCAATGGGGAGTGCTCGATACGCCGGATCTTGCCGTGAACGCGAATAATCGGGGGCGCGTTGGTGGTAATGTGCAGATCCGTGCCGCCTTCGTCCACCATCAGTTTCAACAGCTGGGGCAACGGCAATGCCATGGTCTTCTCCTACATTTTTGTTGTCTCGCGCAGGACCTCTTCAATGGAGGTGATCCCGGCCTTGACTTTCTCTATACCGCTTCTTCGCAGGGTCAGCATTCCCTTTTCCCTGGCTTTCTGTCGCAATTCCGAAGTGGAAGCCCCCACCATGATCAGTTCACGCAACTCTTCGTCTATTTCCATGACCTCGAACAAGCCCATGCGTCCTTTATACCCGGTATTGTTGCATTTTTCACAGCCGTTGGGCTCGAAAACATCCACTTTCTTGGCGTCTTCCGGCTGGAAGCCGATGTCGATCAGGGTTTGAACCGGCACCTTGGCGGGTTTTCGACACTTTGGACACAGACGCCTGACCAGTCGCTGGGCCGCCACCAGGCGGACCGCGCTGGATACCAGGAAGGGTTCGATTCCCATGTTGATCATGCGCGCGATAGTGGAAGGCGCATCGTTGGTATGCAGGGTGGACAACACCAGGTGGCCTGTCAAAGCCGCCTTGATGGCAATGTCAGCGGTTTCGAAATCCCGGATCTCACCCACCAGGATGATGTTTGGATCTTGGCGCAAAAAAGATCTCAGGGCCGCGGGAAAAGTGAGGCCGATCTGTTCACGGATATTGACTTGGTTGATACCAAAAATATTGAATTCCACCGGGTTTTCCGCGGTGAGAATGTTCACGCCTTCATCGTTTAACTTTGATATGGCCGAATACAGGGTATTGGTCTTGCCCGAGCCGGTTGGACCGGTGACCAGGATGATCCCCCAGGGTTCGGAAATACTGGCATCAAAACGTTTCAAGGAAAGGGATTCAAAGCCGAGCTTCGTCAGGTCCAGCATCAGGTTGTCTTTGTCCAGGATGCGGATAACGATCTTCTCTCCGTGGATGGTGGGCAGTGAACTGACGCGCATGTCCACCATTTTCACCTGATCGTTGATTTTGATCTTGGTTTTAATGCGCCCGTCTTGGGGCAGCCGCCGTTCCGCAATGTCGATTCCCGAGATTAGTTTGACCCTGGCCAGGACCTTGTTGCGCAGGTTCATGGGCGGAGTCATGTATTCATGCAGAACGCCGTCTATGCGGAAGCGCACGCGGAACTGCTTTTCATAAGGCTCGAAGTGGATATCCGACACTCCCTTGGAAATGGCGTCCTGAAAAATGAGGTTCACCAGCTTGATGGCCGGGGCATCCTCATCCATCTCCGCTTCCAGCATCTCCTCATCAGTCTCTTGAAGCAACTCGATGGAGGCGTCTTCATTCATCTCGATCTCATCAAGGAACTTCTGGGCCTCAATGCCCTGGGAGGAGCCGAAATAGCGGTCAATGGCCTCCAATATGGAGCTTTCCGGAGCGATCACCGCCTGAATGCGCAGGTTGGTGGAAAAACGGATTTCCTCCTGAACAAAAAGGTTTGAAGGGTCGGCCATGGCCAGGGTGAGGATCGATCCGATGCGATGCACCGGAATCACGATGTGTTTGCGGGCGATATCAGGCTTGATCAAGTTGATTACTTTCTCTTCGATATCAAACTTCGAAAGGTTGATGGAGGGATAGCCGAATTGCTTGCTCAACGCCTGGGCAATGTCCTCTTCGGAGATATACCCAAGCCGAATCAGTACACTTCCCAGTTTGCCCGATTCTTTTTTCTGAACTTCAAGGGCATGCTGCAATTGTTCCTGAGTCAGTCGATTGTCCTTGAGCAGATACTCCCCGATTTTCATGCTCATTTTGGCCTCATTGTAGGTGATGTCAATGGGAAAGTCAAATTTTCCTCTGTCTATGGACCTTATGAAGTGTCACCGTACCCAGATCGACGCCCCGACCGCCAGTCCCGCCACGGAGCCGGCCGCATCCAATGCCATACCCACATCCAGTATCACGCGGCTCATTCGGAATCCCATTCCAACACCGTATTGCGCATTGGAACGTTTGCCCAGAAAATATTTTTCCTGCAAATCATTCCAGATTCCAGCGCGCAGGAAAATACGTTGCTGGTAAAAGGCCGCTTCCACGCCGAAGGAAATGGGCTGGACCTTGCTCCCGTCAAACCACAGGTCGGTGGGTTTCAGGTCCGCGTTGATGTACACAGCCAACTTTCCGGTAGGCCGAAATGACAGCCCTGCGATCACCCGCTGGGGTAGCTCGAGGGTTGCGGCATCCAACTGGATTTTTGGATTGCCCAGGTTCCTGACTTGCAGTACGCCCTGAAAGGTTTGTCCCAGGCCCACCGCCAAGGAAAGATCCGCCATCACACGTTTGAATTTTTTCCCCGGCTGCTCCCAGGCAAATCGGGTAAGATCGCGGATAGTTGCATAGTCTGAAAAGGGCGCTCCCGTCAAACCAGCATCGCTCCGGGCCCCACTTCCGGTCAGGTAGTGCAAACCCACTCCCAACCGCATCGACCGCGTCAAGTCGAGGGCATAGGCCAGGGAGTACTGGCGGTACTCCAACCCGGTAAATCGCATGCGCAATGAATCCACTTCTTCGGAACCCCATGATTCAGCGGGAACATCAAACACATCGTTCTTTGCCGGGTACAAACGTCCCGTTTTTATCCACGCCACGGAAACCCCGAAGTTGCGGCTGATCAATGCGGGTATACGTGCGGAAGAGCCGCTGACTCCATGCCTTGAGGACCACAGCTGTTCCAGGCTGTTGACCGCCTGGCTGCGCTGATCCGCGTTTAATTGTGAAAATGCCGATAAGTCGAATGAAAGGGCGGTTTGCAGGTTGTCCTCGAAACCGCGATAGTCGCGATAAGATTCTTGGAACTGGTACGCGGACAAGGCGACTTGAGCCTCCGCAAGAGCGGCGGGATTCAGGAAAATCGCGTTGACGTCCCATCCGGAGGCAAAAATGGATTGGCCCAGGGACAATGCCCGGGCGCCGAAAAACCCGGACATTACACCGGGAAGGCGCAGGCCGAATACCAGGATCATCACGGCAACCAGCAACGTCTTTTTCATGATTCTCAATCTTACTCCAACGCCTGAAATTAGGCAACACCGTGTTTCACGATTCTCGCCTGCGCAACATAATGTGCTCCCGGACGGACCTATGGGTTCCGGGCATCCTCAGCAAGCGGGAACAGTCGGCGGCGCTCATCAGGGGAACCAAGGCTTTCAAGATCTTGACCGGGGCCTGGGGATCCCTGCTGATTGCGGTTGCCACGGCTGGCCGCCGGATCCAGGCTGAACCGTCAAGGGCTCCGTACAGAGCCTGATGATCCCCGCCTGAATTGAGTAACTCCAGGACTACCTGTTCCGTGCAAAGTGGATTGGCCAATACGGCGCGAATCAGGCGGACATCACGGAGAGAAGTGAATTTTCTCAACAAGTTGGCTGGGGCTATCTTCAGGCTTGAAATCTTCTCTCCCATCGGCATGCGCTGGAACTTGTTCATAAATTCGAGTTCCGCACGTTTGCGAACAAGGGGATTGGTCCGCTTGTTGCGAACGATCCGCATCAGGTCGCCGGGAAACAGGGCCGGGATAATGTTCAACGCCCTTTTTTGCGGAAACCGTGGGTGCTGTATCAGCGCCACCTGGACCCTTTGGCGATGAGCGAATTCTTCACTGATCCGGCCGAGCTCCTCCGCAGTGACCGCGCTGCCGCTAATCCGTCGCAACACCGACAGTTCATCCTGTTCACTCTCATGCATAAAGAATCCACAAAAATACGCCCAGCCACAACAATGCGTTCACCACGAAAGGAAGATCCGTAATCACCACTTCCTCGGGACTTTCACCACGTTCGCTCACGTAAGCCAGGTAGAGGTATCGAAAGATACCGAACACCACGAAAGGTATGGTCAGGATCAGAAGGTCCGTATGGAATTTGCCTTTCACCCCCGGGTTCAGCACGTACATGAAATAAGAAATCAACGTGGTGGCCGTCGACAGGGATATCAACTGGTCCAGCAACGGCAGGTTGTATTGATTCAACGTAGCCCTGAAGGCTGGGAGATCCGGATCCGATTGACGGAACCGCACCATTTCCTGGCGGCGTTTTACCAGGGCGAGGAAGATGGAGAGCAGGAAGGTGATCAACAGGATCCATGGCGAAAGCGGAATATCGTTTATCTGGCCTCCAGCCACGACACGTAAAACGAACCCCATGGCAATCAACATGACATCCAGGATCACCACGCTTTTCAGCCATAAAGTATAAGCCAGGTTCATCAGCGCATAGACCGCCAAAGTCCAGAAAAACCCGCTATCCGCCGCCCATGCCCCCAAAAAAGTCACGGCCATTATCATCATGGTGAAGGCGGCCGCGGTTTTAATAGGCAAAAGACCCGCCGCCACGGGGCGCTGTTTCTTTATGGGATGGTTCTGATCTTCACGACGATCAATCATATCGTTGAAGAGGTACGTCGCTCCGGATAACAGGCAGAACAGCAGAAAGGCCAGACAAGCGCGCAACACCTGTCCTGAATGAAAGATGCTCATTGAGAAAAGGATGGGCGCGAACACGAATAGGTTCTTGATCCATTGCTTTGGGCGCATGGAATGCAAAACCAGACACAAGAACTCCGTGAATCTGCGCAGCGAATTCACCTCAAGTTTCCTTGTCATCCAGGTCTTCGAAAAGGCTGCCGCCTCTCCCATGTCTGTCCCCGCCGAAATGACGGTAGGCCTTGTCCGTGGCCACCCGTCCCCGGGGCGTGATTTTCAAGAATCCCTGCCGGATTAGAAATGGTTCATAAACATCCTCAATGGTGTCTTTTTCTTCCATGACGGCCGTAGCCAGGGTGGACAGGCCCACGGGTCCTCCGGAAAACTTCTCGATGACCACGGCCATGATGCGTCTGTCGAGCTCATCAAATCCTTCCTCATCCACTCCCAAAGCGGTGAAAGCCATTTCCGTTACACCGTCGTCAATGCATCCACTTGCCTGCACCTGGGCGAAATCCCGCACCCGGCGCAACAACTTGTTGGCAACCCGCGGGGTTCCCCGTGAACGGCCGGCAATGCTGCGCACCGCCGCGTCGGAAATGTCCACGCCCAGGATACCGGCGCTGCGCCGGATCACACGCATCATGTCCGTGGTGGAATAAAAATCCAGATGCAACATGATGCCGAAGCGATCGCGCAGCGGCGATGAGAGCAAGCCCGCCCGGGTGGTGGCACCGACCAGGGTGAAGGGATTCAGATCCAAGGCCACATTCCTCGCCCCCACTCCCTGGCCGATAATGACATCTACCTGGAAATCCTCCATGGCACGGTAGAGAATTTCCTCCATGGCGGTTCGCAGGCGGTGAATTTCATCAATAAACAGCACATCATGGGGCTCCAGGTCTGTCAATATGGCCGTCAGGTCACCTTTTCGCTCCAATACGGGGCCCGATGTCTTGCGGATCCCCACGCCCATTTCTCGGGCAACGATATGGGCCAGCGTGGTCTTTCCCAACCCCGGGGGGCCGTATAGCAACACGTGGTCAAGGGGTTCGCCACGTTCGCTGGCACCGCGGATATACGTGATCAGGTTGGCGAGTTTGCGCTTCTGCCCGATGAACTCATCCACCTGCTGCGGACGCAGAGTGCCATCAAGGTTCCCTTCATCAGTGTTGTTGGGGGGTTTCATTGCTTGCTGATCCGTTTCAATGCCTTTTTAAAAAGTTCTCCAAAAGGTTTTTCCTGTTCATCCGGGGATTCGAGCACGCCTTTTACGGCCTGCCGCGCCATGCGGACGGCAAAACCCAAATTGACCAGGCCCGAAACCAAGTCGTTCTCAATGGTGGAAACATCTTCCCTGCCGGGCTCCTCAACCACCCGCCCCAGGCGTCCGCTCATTTCCAGGACTACCCTTTGCGCGGTTTTGCGGCCAATCCCCGGTACGCTGCTCAAACGCAGAAAATCCCCGGCTTCAATGATCTCCGCCAGTTCATCAGCTGAAAAGGCGGATATCATTGCCAAAGCGGTCTTGCCGCCGATACCAGAGATGGCGATCAGCTCCTCAAACCAACTCCGTTGCCCCCTGGAAGCGAAACCATACAACTGGAAAGTATCGTCCCGCAGTCGCAGGGTCGTGTACAATGTCACTTCAAGCCCCTTGCCCATTTCGGCAAAGCTCGAAACCGGTACCATTATGCGCATATACAGGCCTGAAGCGGTCTCAAGCACAACGTTTCCGGGTTCAGAGTAATTGATGCGGCCTCTCACGCCACCGATCATGGACGTCCTCCACCGGGAGGCATTGCACGGTCTGACCTGCTCCGCGGGCGGCTCAAGAGGTGGCAATAAGCCACAGCCATGGCATCGGTCTCATCGGGGCCATGGCGATTCTGGTCGAGTTTCAGCAATCGCTCCATCATACGCTGTACCTGTTCCTTGGCGGCATTGCCGTTCCCGGTGACGGCCTGCTTGACCGTACGAGGCGAATAAGCGGACATGGACACATCGTGGTGGATCATGGCCGCCAACACAACGCCCCTGACCTGAGCCAGCACATTCTGGGAGCGGGCATTCGGTCCCAGAAATCCTTCCTCAATGGCCGATTCTTCCAGGGTGAAGCGTTGCATGATTTCCTCTAAACGCGTCCACAATACACTCATGCGCTCCGTGAAAGCCGCTGGCTTTAAAACAACGGTTTCACTGTGGAGCAGCCGTATCGAGCCGTCCCGGTCCTGAAGCAGGGCCAAGCCGAAACGTCGCGATCCCGGATCAAATCCCGCTACGATCATGAACCGGATTGGTAAGCCTCGATTTCACTGTCGTCGATATCAAAGTTGGACCAGACGTTCTGCACATCATCCAGGTCTTCCAGCTTTTCGGTCAGGCGCAACATCTGCTGGGCACTCTTGCCTTCGAGTTTTACCGTGGTGGACGGCAGCATGGATATTGCCGCACTGGCCATGGCAATTCCCGCAGCTGCGACTGCGTCACGGACGGCGTCGAATTCCTTGACGCCGGTAATCACTTCAAACACATCTTCTTCGTCGCGCAAATCTTCGGCTCCGTTCTCCAAGGCCACTTCCATGAGAACATCTTCTTCGACATCTTTGCGGGAAACAACGATCAGTCCCGACCTGGAAAACATCCATGACACGCAACCCGATTCGCCGAATTTTCCGCCGTATTTGTCAAAAGTATGACGCACTTCAGCCACGGTACGGTTCTTGTTGTCTGTAAGGGTTTCCACGAGGATCGCCGCTCCTCCCGGTCCATAACCCTCATAGGTGATTTCTTCGTAATTGACGCCCTCCAATTCTCCGGTGCCGCGCATTATGGCCTTCTTGATGTTGTCACTGGGCATGTTGACCGCCCTGGCCCCATCAACGGCATGACGCAACCGGGGATTGCTCTCCGGATCGCCTCCTCCCAGGCGGGCGGCTACCGTAATTTCCTTGATGTAGCGCGTAAAGATCTTGCCCCGCTTGGCATCGGTGGCGGCTTTCTTGTGTTTAATAGAATGCCATTTGGAATGACCCGACATGCTCAAACTCCTTAGTGGATTTCAATACGTTGGTTTTCCCTTGCCAGGAAGGACCTGGAGAACAGCTTCCGGGCCCTTGCCAGCGAAGCTTCCAGTACCGCGTCGGTATGACTTGGCTCATAATGAAACAAAAACAGGCGCCCCACGTCAAGTCCGGCTGCATTCCTGGCGGCCATGGAAACCGTACTGTGCCCGAAATCTTTTCTGGGATGGGATGCGTCGAAATACTCCTCATCCAAATACTGGGCATCATGGACCAAAACGTCCGTCCGGCGGCACAGCCTAGGCCACACTGTATCCGTGCCCGCGGGGAACTCAACGTCCGTGGCGTAAACCAGACTATGCCGGCCAGAAGCCACGCGAAACATCCATACACCTTCACGCGGATGGGTGGGAGAATAAACCGGTTCAACCCGGGCTTCTCCGTTCACAACCACTTCCCGCTCCGACTCCAGGGTCCGGAATTCGACCTCGGCGCGAATGGAATCTCTTCCAATGGGGGAAAACGGCGGCATGAAAAGAGACATGAGCAGCGATTCGGCATCTCCGTTTGAGTAGCTTGGTGAATGGATCACCACACGGTTCCCGCGCCGGTACAAGGGCTTAAAAAAGGGCAAACCCTGGATATGGTCAATGTGGTAGTGGGAGATAAAGATGTGGATGGGACCCAATGGCGGCTTATCCAAATCCAGTTGTTCCCCCAGATTGATGATTCCCGTACCCGCATCCAACACGACGATGGATTCACAAAGCGAACAGGCCAAACAAGCGGTGTTCCCGCCGTATTTGCGGAACCTTGGTCCGGCCACCGGATAACTTCCCCGGACCCCGTAAAATGTCAAAACAAATCCTGACATCAGAGCCGGTCTTCCAGAATTTTGTACACGCAGAATTCCCCACACATTGAACAAGCATCGGTGGTTGTCGCGCGGTTTCCCCGCACCTCTCGGAACCGGTACGGATCCATGGCCAATTTCTCCTGGCTTTCCCAGTCAAGATCGCGCCTTGCCTTGCCCATGCGGCGATCCCAGTCAGCGGCGCCGGGCAGTCCCTTGGCGATATCCCCCGCATGTGCAGCGATTTTCGCTGCCATTATTCCCGCTCGTACATCGTCGGTATCCGGCAGGCCCAGGTGTTCCGAGGGGGTAACATAACAAAGGAAATCCGCCCCCGCCGCTGCGGCAACGGCACCACCGATCGCGCCGGTGATGTGATCGTATCCCGGTGCCACATCCGTCACCAGGGGGCCCAATACGTAGAAGGGCGCTCCATCACACAAGGTTTTCTGTAGACGTATGTTGGTTTCCACCTGATCAAGCGGCAAGTGGCCGGGACCCTCAACCATTACCTGGACTCCTGCTTCACGGCAGCGTCGAACCAAGTCGCCCAGCGTGATCAACTCCTCTATCTGGGCACGATCCGTGCCGTCCGCAAGGCATCCCGGGCGCAATCCGTCTCCCAAAGATAAGGTGACATCGTATTCTCGGGCGATCTCCAACAAGTCGTCGAATCCTGAATACAATGGATTCTCTTTGTCGTTGTGCAGCATCCACCCCGTCATCAATGAACCACCACGTGAAACGATTTCCGCTGTACGTTTCTGCAGTCGCAGCCACTCCACTGCCCGCCCGGTCAGTCCGGCGTGTACGGTCATGTAATCGACCCCGTCTGCAGCCTGACGGCGGATGAATGAGAGCATTTCAGCCGCATCCATGTCAACGAAAGGCGTGTTTCTGCGGTTGGCGTCGACCACCATTTCGTACACCGGGACATTGCCGAAAGGGATGGGACACCTGGACAGCAACTCCCGGCGGATCGCCGTGATGTCGCCTCCAGTGGACAGATCCATCACCGTATCCGCCTGGTATCGGATGACCGCTTCCATCTTCTCGAGTTCCGTCTCCAAGTGAAAGAAATCGCCGGATGTGCCGATATTTGCGTTTACTTTTGTACGTAAACCATTGCCGATACCGATGGGATCAAGGTGGCCGTGCTGATGGTTCGACGGAATGACGATACGTCCGGCTGCGACTCCCCTTCGGATCAATTCAGCCTCAAGTCCTTCTTTTTCCGCCACTCTCCGCATCTGGGGGGTAATGTTGTTTTTGCGTGCCTGTTCCAATTGTGTCATGGTGCGCTCTTTTTTTTCAGTCTAGCCTATTTACCTTGGCAAATCAAGGGCTACTTCAGACCGTTGGAAACCCCATTAAGACGTTCGATTTATGCCTATCTGTACTTGAATTCAACCTTGGCTGTATGCTAAAGTCACAGCGTGCCGGGATGGCGGAACAGGCAGACGCAAGGGACTTAAAATCCCTCGGGGCACAACCCCCGTGCGGGTTCGATTCCCGCTCCCGGCAATTTCCTTTTTGTCTGCAATTGATTTCTCTAAAGCCCACGACCAAGCTGGTTGACTTTTTTCACTCTTCTGCTAGAATCACTTTCCATGATTTCCATTCTCCTATTCTACGTCGCCTGTTTTTTTATCTCATTCTTTCTCTGCATACCCATCGGTCCGGTCAACATCGAGGTGTTGCATACCGCCCTGAAAAAGCACTACATCCAGGCAATCAGCATCGCCGCGGGCGCATCCGTGGGTGACGCCGTATGGGGCACCTGCGCGTTTTTCGGAATTTCTCCTTTCATGTCTTCCCGATACATGGAAGCCTCATTCTTCCTCTTCACAACCATCATCACTGCTGTTCTGGGCCTCATCGCCCTCAAGGACGCCCGCTTCATTGAAAAAAAAGAAGAAGAATTGGTTACCAAGATCCGCCGCAAGCGTTGGGCGGTTCTCAAAGGGTTGACCATGGTTCTGGTCAACCCCCTGGGAATCGTTTCCTGGATGGTCAGCCTGTCATTTCTCCGCAGGGTCAAGATCTTCATCCCCATGGAATTGCGCTACGAAGTGTTGTTCTTTATTGTGGTGACCGCCGGCGCCCTGACTTATTTCTCGCTGATCGTATTCGTGGCCAGCCGCATGAAAGCCCTCTTCTCACCTGAACGCACACAAAAGATCATCCGCTTTCTGGGGTACCTGCTGCTGGCCTTTTCTCTCTACTTTTTTTATCATGCCGTGGACCTCTTCTTTTTCAACGGCACCAGTTTCCAATTGAGTTCCCTGGTCCAATAGCCGGCGCCGCCTTGCCGCTACTGATTCTTTCAGGTATACTGAACCATGATATTAACCATATTCGGCTATCCCAAAACGGGCAAGACGCTGTTGTTCAACCTGCTGACCGAACAACGGGAAACGGTCTCTAAATTCGCCTCTTCTCCCAATGAGCTGCACAAAGCCGTCGTAGACGTACCCGATTCCCGATTGGAGCAACTGGCCGCGCACTTCAACACCCCTCCCGTGTATGCCAAAATCGAGTACCTGGATACCGGAGCAATGTCGTACGGCGAAATCAAGAACAGTACATTCGTGGACATATTGCGACGCGGTGACGGCCTGGTGCATATCGTGCGCGGATTCAAGGACCCCGAAATCCCGCATCCGGCCGGCTCCGTGGACCCGCAGCGCGACATGGAAAACATGGAATCGGAATTAATCACCGTGGACTTCATCTCCATCGACAAGCGCCGGGAACGCCTGGAAACGGATATCCGCCGCACCGGATCCCGCGAGTTGAAGGACGAGCTTGACCTCATGCATCGCCTACAGGAACACCTTGAATCCGGGCGTCCCCTGCGGGAATACCCCTTCACCCAAACCCAGGAATCACGGATACGGGGATTCGCTTTCCTTTCCCAAAAACCCATGCTCCACTTGATCAATTCGGACGAAGATCTATACAACCAACACCGTTTGCTCTGCAGACCTCCGCAGAACCACCTTACAGTGCAAGTTTTCTGTGGACGAATGGAGACGGAATTGCTTGAATTGGATCCAGATGATCGAGGGGCATTCCAGGCCGAATTCGGTTTAGCGGATTACCGCTATATCCGCGATTCCTTTATCCAGACCAGCTACGAACTCATGAACCTGGAGTCCTTTTTCACGGTGGGCCACGATGAAACCCGCGCCTGGACCATCACCGGCGGCGACTCCGCCTGGACCGCGGCCGGGAAGATCCACAGCGACATCCAACAGGGATTCATCCGCGCTGAAGTGATATCCTGGCAGGATTTCCTTTCAACCGGAGGATTTACTCAAGCCAAAGAGCAGGGTAAGCTGCGACTGGAGGGCAAGGAGTACCGCGTCATGGACGGAGAAATCGTACATTTCCGCTTTAATAAGTAGTGAAAATTCACAAAAACTGAATTATGCCCCTTCCCTGTTGTTGACTTTTTTTTAGGACTGCTATACATTCCTCATAGAATTCGGAGGAAATGAGGAAACAATGAAGAAAATCGCATTCATATCAATGGCCCTGGTTCTACTTGGATCCGTTCTGATGCCTCAAACCATTACCCAGATCAGCTTTATCGTCAAAAAAGCGATCCCGGAAGTTGAAAACATCGCCGTCCTCTACCCCAAGCACCTGAAATCCAAATACGTCTCCGAAGCCAAGACAGCCCAGCTGGTTACCCGCAAAAACATCACCATCTACGGCGTCGCGCGCATGAACGAAATCGCCGATGCGGTCTTTAACGTACGTCGCATGAAAAACGTTGTGCTCCTGGTCATGACGGGCGAAGACAACCTGACCCCCAAAGACGTCAAATACATTATAGACAAACTGGCGCCAGTCAGCATTCCCGTGGTGAGCAATCGGGACAAGGACACCCTGTTGGGGGCTTTGTTCAGCGTGATTTTGCGTGACGGCAATGTGGAGAAACACCTCAACCGCATCGTGGCCGCAGCACTGAACCTCAATCTCTCAGAAGCGTTTATCGGGGAATGTATCATCGACGTGGAGTAACTTCGCCAACAACATTCTCCGCTCATCCAACGCCCGGCATGTGAAAAACCACTATGCCAAGATCTTCTGGTGATTCTCGGCAACCAGTGAAAACTCCGTTTCAAAATTCGGGGTAAACACGCCCTCCCCCAGCCGGTCGCGTATCTGGCGAATGCGCCAGAACTTGCCCGCATCCACTTCATCGGGATTCAACTCAAAAGGCCCGGAATAACGAGTCAGGAAGAGATACACCAGTTCAGATTCCACTTGAGAATCCCAGCGGTATATCCCCAACAACACTGCATGAAAATTCCTGATACCCAGTTCTTCCAAGGCTTCCCGTTTCAGGGCATCCTCCACCTTTTCGCCCGCATGGACATGACCCCCCACAGCGGTGTCCCATTTACCCGGCTGGATCTGCTTTGCAAGCGGCCTCTTCTGCAGAAAGATGCGGTCCCTGCCATCCAGCACATGCAGGTGTACCACCGGGTGCAGCAGGCCGGGAGAGGAATGGCAGATCCTGCGTGGCGCACGCCCGGTCACACGCCCCGACTCGTCCACAAGGTCGAACCATTCATCATCGGCAAAATGCTTTTTCCAGCGATATTGCACCCAGCGGCGTTTGGCCAGTCCAACCATACCCAGCCCCACGAAAACCAGGTAAAAAAGGCCGCCGCTTATGAATGCCCAGGCCTGCCGGCTCATGGCCACCGCCGCGTATACGGTGAGAGCGGCGTGGCCGAGAAAAACCCAAAACAGGGGACGCAAGGTTTTCCGCATCTTGTTTAAGGCCGCTGCATCCAGGTTAAGGTTTTTCATGTAACGCCGCGACATGGCCCATACGATGTTGCGCGAAGACCAGGCGGAAATCCCGATCAGAATGCCAAAGAAAACTTCGATCAAGGCCGGCTTCAGTTTAAAGAAAAGGTCGTTGCTTTGCCACAGCGAAACAAGCCCCAGCAGTACAATCAGGCCGATATCAAGCAGCAGGAAACGGTCCACAACCCGATCCTGAATCCAGGAGATGCCCAACTCGATGACGCCGAACACAACGGCCACCAGCAGGCCCACCCGGGTGCCCCAGATGGAATCCGCCAGGATAAACACGATTAAGGGCAAAAAGCCCGGGGCCAGACTTCGCAATAGCTGCATGCGGTTCAAGCGGCCGACTCCTTTCGGGATGCCTTCAGCCAGCCGGCGAAACGACCGGAGAAGCCGGCGGCACGCGCAGCAACAGCGCGGCTGAACTCGCGCAAAAACCCATCAGATAAGGATAAATGTTTCATGATAAAGGCCAAATCCCCAGCCGATCGTGTGAGGAAACCCCCCAGACACAACGGCAATCCCATGATCCATGCGGAACAGGGGGATCTGAACCTGGGAGTGGCCCTGGACATGGCGTTTTTCAATCGAAACATTTCTTTCGGGCCATAGTGGTGGGAATGGATGACCCGTGAACGGGGTTCATAAAGAATGTAACGGCCAGCGGCCAGTACCCGGCGGGCCCAATCCTGATCCTCGGCGATCGGGATATCGCTGTCAAAAGGAAATGATTTCCACAATGCCCGGGGAACCGCAGCACTGACCGTGGAGAAATGCAGCGGGCGTTGATTGCGCCACTCTCTGATCACGAGAGACTCTTCCGCAGGCATGGAGCGCAATAGGTCGCGTTGCATGTAGAGGGGGCAATCGGTTCTCGGCAAGTGGCGGCTGAACACGCCGGCGAGGGATGTGTCCCTGCGCAACGGGCGCACCAGGTTCTCCAACCAATACGGATCTCCCGGTTCGGCATCGCCGTTGAGAAACACCACCCATTTGCCCCTGGCCTCGCTGACACCCAAGTTGCGGGTTCGCCCGTGTCCGAAATCCGCCTCGGTCTGGTGGATGAGGCGAACTTTGCGGAATGATTTGACTTGAGCCACGGTGTCATCCGTGGACGCGGAATCTATGACGATTACCTCGAATTGCATGGAGGTAATTTGAGCAAAAACAGCTCTTAGGCAGGCTGAGATATGCGCGGACTCGTTGCGCACCGGGATCACGATGGTTACGTCCATGAACGGTTCCTTGTACGAAACGGGGCCGCAAAAATCAAGGCAGGCCCTGCTTTTCATCCTACCCCACCCCGTCCCGCCTGTCAATGCAACGTGCACAAAAAGCAGACAGGGCCAAGCATGCGGTGCGTCTGAACCCCAGGCATTTGCGAATGCCCGGCATGGTACAATGGGGGCATGGTCAGGAGACGGGTTTTTTTTCGCTCCACGCCGTTAACGCGGTTGAGTGTACCGTTGTTGCTGAACGTCTGGGAAAAAATTCCCGGAGCACCGACCATCCAGGTAGATGACGGTCCGGCCTCGGAGGCGCGACGCGGCGACACGGTACTCTATTCTTTGCTGACCATGCAGTTGCCTGAGCTCTCAAGGGAGATCCAACTACTGAGGGAAAGGGGGGTAATCCTGGTGGCTGGAGGGCCTCATGCCTCGGCGGATCCGGAATTCATCCGGCGGGTGGGATTCCATACCGCGGTCACCGGTGACGGTGAAACAGCCCTGCCCTACCTGATACGGGACTTGGCGGCACACAAGAGTTTGCGCCCTGAATACGCAGGCGGCCGGCAGCATGACTTCTCCTCCTGGCTGCCCCTATCCTCCCGCATCACCACCCTGCCGCCTTTGGAGTTAATGCGGGGCTGCTATTACCGCTGCGAATACTGCGCCACCCCCGGGACGGGCCGACCCCGTTTCCGTCCCCTGGATTCGGTCCGCGATTACCTGGAACGTCTGCGCAACCGCGGCGCCTCCCGGGTGAACTTTCTCTGCCCGTCGGCCCTTGACTACCGTGATCCGGTTTTGGGCGCCAGCCCCAAGGAGTCGGTGGCGCGGTTGCTGCATTCCGCCCGCCATGCAGGCTTCCGCCACATTGAATACGGCATTTTTCCCAGTGAAATCCGTCCCGGCACCCTGGATGATGAGTGGGTGCGCCTATTGCGATCATATGTTTCCCACCATCGACTGACCCTGGGAGCACAAAGCGGCTTTCCCGGCCGCTTGCAAACCCTGCGCCGCGGCCATACAATCGAGGATGTTGAAGCAGCGATCCATGTAGCCAACACCGGGGGGTTCACTGTTAACGTGGATATCATCGTGGGCTATCCTGATGAATCTCCAGATGAGCGGCAAGCCACCTTTGACTTTGTCTGCCGGCTTCACCGGGAGCACCAAGTGCACATCCAGGTGCACCACTTCTTTCCCCTGCCGGGCACACCACTTCAACACCGTTTTCCCACATTCTTCAAGCTTCAAGGCGAGAGGGCGCTGGCACGCCTCCACCAGGACGGCTTGATCACTCTGCAATGGAAAAAAGACCGCGATGCATCCCGGCGCTACTTTGAATGGCTGCGCTGTTTCCACCCCGAAGAATACGCACTTTTTCATTGAACCCAAGGGTCCGGCCATCTTGACACGCTCAAAAGATCATGGCAAAATCTGGGCGAGTCGTTATGTTTATCAACCACGCCGCCAAACAGGTTACCGCAAAGATCGTATATTATGGCCCGGGTCTGTCTGGGAAAACCAGCAACCTGCAGTACATCTTTTCCATTACCAATCCCAAAAGCCGCGGGGAACTGGTCAGCATTGAAACCGATATTGAACGCACCCTGTTCTTCGACCTGCTGCCCATGAACGTCGGCTTGATCAAGGGCTATCAGGCGAAGTTCCAGCTCTACACCGTGCCCGGCCAGATCTTTTACGACGCCACCCGCAAGCTGGTGCTCAAAGGCGCGGACGGTGTTGTTTTCGTGGCTGACTCCCAGGAACTCATGGGACAGGCCAACACCCAGAGCCTGGAAAACCTGAAGGTAAACCTGGCGGCCAGCGGCAAGAGTATCGATGAGATTCCGCTTGTTTTTCAATACAACAAGCGCGATCTTAGCAGCATTATCCCGTCAGTGGTATTGAATCAAACCCTGAACGAGTACGGCGCTCCATATTACGAAGCAGTCGCCATCAAGGGAACGGGAGTGATCGAAACGTTGCGGGAAATTTCAGGGAAAACCCTGGCCCTGATCAAATCGGCGATCCATTCCCAGCAGGAGATGGCACCAGCCATATCCATTCCCGTGCAATTCGACACCAATACCAGTCACGAGATCATCGAGAAGGAAGCTTTGCCCATGCGCAAGTTTTCCATGGACAGCCTTGATGAACTTAAGACGCGTCCGCTGCCCAAGGTGGATTCCACTCCAAGGTCTCCCTCCCCATCAGCCAAGGAACCCGCCAACGGTAAAGGAGATGACAGCGCCCTGCGTTCCATCCGCGAAATGGCGGCGCAATTCCTCACCAACGACGAAGACAAGTCACGACTGACCATGATTCAGAAGCTTCCGGTCACCGACTCCAGCCTCAAAGTGGACATTCGCAACTCCGCCGACAACGTCATCCAGAGCATCGACCTGAACCTGGATCCGGAAACCAAAAAAGTCACCTTGGTATTCGACCTCAAACGCTAGTCCGCAACCCTTACTTACCGTCAACTCAACAGGAAATCAGTCCATAGCGTCCGCCATTCACCTTGTAAGCAGCAATTTTGGATTCAACGCATTCACGGGCTTGACACTGCTGCTTTTCATTGCCTACAATGCCCGTGGACACACGGCGGCTGACCGGGGGAGGCGATATGATCAGCCGCATCCGCAGTGCATCCATTTGCGGCCTCGAAGTGGTGCCGGTAGACGTTGAGGCCGGTTTTTCCCGTGGCATTCCGGGCATGACCATTGTCGGATTGCCCGACAACGCTGTCCGGGAGAGTCGCGAACGCATCCGTTTTGCCGTGCGCAATGCGGGATTCGAATTTCCCGGAGGAACCAAGATCGTAATCAATCTCAGCCCCGCTGATCTGCGCAAGGAGGGCTCATCATTCGATCTGCCAATGGCCGTGGCCGTTCTGGCTCATCAATTCAACCTTCACTCGGAAATGCGTTTATCCGATTACCTGTATGCAGGAGAGCTTGACCTGGACGGCTGCCTGAAATCGATTCGCGGCGCTCTCAACCTGGCCGTATTTGCTCGCCGCAACGGTCTGAGGGGCATTGTTCTGCCCAGCGCCAATGCCGGCGAAGCCGCCCACGTTGACGGCATCGAAGTATACGGTTGCCATGACCTGCGCACGGTAATGGCTTTCCTCCTCAACCGGGGTGAATTCCGTCCGGAGACACCACGCCCCGTAACGGCAAGGTCTGAAACGGATGCGGATTTCAAGCACATCCGGGGACAATACGCGGCAAAAAGGGTGATGGAGATTGCGGCGGCGGGATTTCACAACGTCTTGATGGTCGGCCCTCCGGGATCCGGAAAATCCCTGCTGGCCAAGGCATTGCCATCCATTCTGCCCGAAATGACCCGCGAAGAGATTCTCGAAACCTCCTTGATCTACAGTGTTTCTGGGCTGATCAACCGTGCGGACGGCCTAAAGAGCGAACGGCCTTTCCGCTCGCCGCACCACACGATTTCCGACGTTGGCCTCAGCGGGGGCGGCAAGTCCCCCGTTCCGGGAGAGATTTCTTTGGCCCACAACGGGGTGCTGTTCCTAGACGAACTGCCCCATTTCCGTCGTTCCGCTTTGGAGGTACTGCGCCAACCCATGGAAGACGGCTGCATCACGATATCCCGGGCCTTGACTTCCGCGACTTTCCCCGCGCGGTTTATGCTTGTGGCCGCCATGAACCCTTGGTCCGACGCGTATTCGGGGAATCGGGAACCCGGCTCACGCCGCGCTCAGTACTACAACCGCATCAGCCGCCCCCTGCTGGACCGCATCGACCTGCAGATCGAAGTCCCCCGGGTTCCCCTGCAAGATATCGCTTCGGAGCAGGCGGCTGAATCCTCCGTTCTGGTGCGCGAACGCGTTCATCATGCGCGAATGATTCAACTGCGGCGTTTTCACAACGAGGGCGGCACCACGATCTTTGCCAACGGCCAGATGGACAACCCGCGGATCCGTCGCCACTGCAGCCTTTCCAGCAAAGGCCGCCAATTCTTGGAAGCGGCCGTTGAGCGCTTCCGCCTGAGTGCCCGCGCTTATTTTCGCATCCTCAAAACCGGCCGCACCATCGCAGATCTGGAGGGGGCACCCCGAATCCGTTGCACCCATATCCAGGAAGCGTTGCAATACCGTTCCCGGCGTTTATTCGAGAGCTGATCCTTCCCCTTGACCTGGGAAAGACCTTGCCACCAGGAGTAAAATGAGAACCGGTGTCACTCCCCCGGTCGCGAAACCCCAGCTCACCATGCCCGCGCTCAACAAGGCATACAACACCAGTGGCCACGGCATTTTCCAAGCCATGGCAACGGCAATCGCCAGGAAAGGAAACAGGATGAGGCTGTAAATCCCCAGCTGTTGCAACCGCCACCGCCTCAGGATCCCTTGCCGCGGGATCGCTGCTCCGGCGTTTGGCAAATCCGCGGCCAGAGATTCCAAGGCGGCGGCCAACCAGGAATACCTGGCAATCCGCCTCGGGGGCGTTGGTTTTGCTTCACCCAGCAGGAAAAGCGACATCCAGCGCCATTCGCGCTTTCGCAACAAAAGGCGCAGCCCCAGCATCGCCAGTGGCCAGAGCACTCCCACCAGGGGAATGGCGGCCGGTGAAACCGTGCGGCCCAACAACATGACCAGGGTCAGCACCAGCATGAAAACCAGTGTAAAAGCGGCACGGATTCCCATATAAGCCATCCATTCCTTGAGATGCTGATTGAGGAATTGCAGTACATGCTTAAGGTGTGAACTGGAAATGGTCATCCCTCTCCTCCGGTCAACGCAGTTTGATGCTGATCAGGCTGAGCAGTGCGAACAATATGGAAACGATCCAGAAACGAATCACGATTTTGGGTTCGGCAATCCCCATGAATTGAAAAGTATGGTGGATGGGAGCCCGGTAAAGGATACGGCGTTTCAGCAGTTTGATCCCCAGGTAATCCTGGATGAATACGGAAAGGAATTCCACCACGAACACCCCGCCCGCAATGATGAACAACACTTCTTTTTTCAGCAGCACCGCAGTTGTGCCGATCACGCCCCCCAGGAACATCGCCCCGGTGTCCCCCATGAAGATCTGGGCCGGGTAGGTGTTAAACCACAGAAAGGCTGCCAGCGCTCCCACCAGCGCCGCCATGGCGATGACCAGTTCCCCGCTTCCGGGCACAAAGGGAAACAACAGGTAGTCGGCTGTAACCATGTTGCCGATAATGTAGGCGAAAATTCCGTATACAGTTGCCAGTAAAGCCACCGGTACCGTAGCCAAGCCGTCCAGACCATCGGCGAAGTTGATGGAATTTGAGATGGCGATAATGACCAGAATCACGAAGGGGTAGTAAAAGAAACCCAAGTCCAGGACCGGGTTCTTGAAAAACGGGATAAACAGGCTGCGGGCGATCTCCGCTGGAAACGGTGTGCTCTCCGGTGCCAATACCAGCAAAGCAAGGATCAAACCGAAAACCGCTTGAAAAAACAACTTGGCCGTGCGGCTCATGCCGGCGTCACTGTTGCCACGCAGGTTCTTCAGGTAGTCATCAAAGAACCCCAATGATACGAACCAGAAAGAAGCAAAGATCAGGATCCCCACGAAAACGTTTTCCAGACGGCACCACAACAACACCGCAACCAGGAAGGCCAGAAAAATAATCAACCCGCCCATGGTCGGCGTACCTTCTTTGTCCCGACTCGATATGTCGCCGTAATCCCGAATGCGGTCCCGAAAACGGAGCTGAAAGATGATGTTGATCAGGCGTCGCCCGAAAACCACTCCGATCACGAATGCCGTCAGCATGGCCAAAAGGGCACGGAAACTGATGTACCCGAACAGGCGTTGCCCCGGAAGCGATCCCATCCATTCGATAAGCCAATGAACCATGCTAGTCGATCTCCTCGTAGGTCTGGCGAATCAACGCCTTGAGCCTGAATTCGGGCTGCAGGTTGTTGGAAGTGATCAACACCCGCCCGATATGTTCCTTGACCTCGTCGGTGGTCATTAACCCGCGGCGATGAAAATTTCGGAAGAGTTCCAACAGGCCTTCCCGTATGCGGGAGTTCGAATGCAGATAAAAGGCTTCCAGGTGATCAAGATCTTCTTTTCCACCCCGAGTGGATACGAGTTCCAGAGCGGCCAGGCTTTCTTCCATACCACCTTGACGCAAACGCCGGCGTATTGCCTCGGCAAAAGCGGGATAATCGTCATCCGACAGGGTCAAGGTCAGGTGTTTCAGGGCAGCGACCCTTACCTCGTAGTATGGATCCTGTAAAAGGCGGCTGAACAGCGGCGGCCACTCGGGATCCCAGCTTTTCATCTGTGACAACGCAATCAAGGCATTGCGCCGGATAAATCCCTTTTCTCCGGGGTTGCGCAACAGGTTGATGAGGAATGGGATTTTCGCGCTGTCCTGGAACACGCCGATCAACTTTACACCGACATTGCGAACTTCCCAGTTGGAGCTCGAGCAATACATGTTGACCTTGTAATGGAAATCCTTCCGATACGCCGAGGGATCCCGGGAGACTCTCTCCAGGAATCGGAAAGGCGAAAGAGTGGAGATGGGAGGTTGGGGAGTCGGGCGCAGCCAACGCTTGCGAAAGAAAAAGATCTCTGTGTTCTTCAACAGCAACGATACCAGAAAGTATACCGCCATGCCCACAAATGACAGCGCCAGCAAGGTGACCGTATGTTCCATCACCCGGGATTCAAAGGCGATGCGGGAAAACAGCTGGCGGGATTCCGCCAGAACGATCACCATCATCACTCCGGCCGCCATGGTCTTTGACAGGCTGATCCACAACGGCCTTGATCCAACGGAGATCTCATCAGCCAGCAGGCGGCGGCGCAACACAGCGATACGGATCACGGCAAAAACCATGTAGGATACGGAGGCGGCCAATGCCAGCCCTGCATATCCCAGGGATGTCCGCACCAACAGGATCGCCAGCACGATATTGGTGGCCAGCATGAAAAAATTCAACTTCATGGATGTCTTGATATCCAGGCGTGCGGAAAAAACGCGCACAGTCAAGGAGTGGATTCCCCAACCCACCAACCCCATGGCATAAAACTGCAGGGCGTAAGCCGTGCGGGTGACGGCCAAGGAATCGAAGCTGTGGCGCTGAAGCAACAGAGACACCAATGGATTGGCCAGGTAGATCATCAGAATGGAAACAGGCGCCAAGAGAAAAAGATTGATGCGGATCCCGTCTACAAACAACCTCCGGGCCCGTTCCCGGTCAAACAATGCGATTTTCGCTGAGAATTCACGCAGGATGACGCTGTTGATGGCCTGGGAAATTACGGCAAAAGGCAGGCTGAAGATGCGTCGCGAAAAATAGAGAAAAGATATGGAACCGCTGGGAAGGGCCGACGCCAGCGACTGGTTTACGATTTCGGAAGTATTGGCGAGGAATACGTCCAGGGAAATGGGCCCCAATTGCCGATAGTACTTCTTGTTGACAGAACTGGAGAGGTTGATCCGGGGCCGGTGAAAAAATCCCAGTGCCGGCTGACGCAGAATGCGCAGGGTGAAGGGCAGAAGGAAGGCGATCTGCAGCAATCCTCCCAGCAATACGCCTACAGCCAAGGAATAGACTCCGATCCAGGCATGCCCCATGAGGATACCGGCGATGGTGCCGATAGAGAAAAGAGATGCCGAAGATTCTGCCAGTCCGAAACGGTTGAAGGCTTTCAGCCACACAGCCAGGATGGATGCCACGGTAACGAGGAAGAGGTAAGGGAACATGAGGCGCGTCATGTTCACAGTGAGGGGTACGATGCCCTTGAGAACAAAACCCGGGTAAAGCCACCGGATCAACAAAGGCGTGGCGAGGATTCCCAAGGCGGTTAATCCAAGGGAGATCAACAGGGTGAAATTGATCAGCGAAGAGGAGGCCTCCCAGGTCTTTTTGCGTGGACTGCGGTGGAAAAGTCGCAGAAAAATTGGCAGAAATGCATTGTCCAGGGCGTTTTCAGCCACAACACGGCGCATGAAATTGGACACCGTCAAGCCCACTGCGAATACATCCATGGCGCGGCCGGCGCCGAAAACAGCGGCGGAAACCATTTCGCGCACAAAACCGCTGATCCGGGACACGACGATTCCCATTGAGGAGCCGACCATCTTGGATGTTGTGGATTTAAGCGACCGAATGCTGTGGATGGTTTCTTGGTAGCTCTTGAGCAGCAATAGGCAGGAGCCGATGGCCAGCGTATCGCCTGCCGAGACCTCGGTCCAACGGGTCACGGCAGCTCCGTTTACCTGGACCATACCGTGCTTGGGCCTGACAATCAAACGGTCGCCGCCACCGAGTTGACGAATCTCCGCCATCACGTCCATGCCGCCCACATCCACGGTGATGTCACTCCAAAGGGTGTTGCCAATGGTTGTGGAGTCAAATACCAATTCATGTGTGGCTTCGCCTTCGCTTTCCTGGAGGTAATACACCCGTACTTTACGTTCTTCGTCTTCAGGACTGCCTGATACCAAAGCCTCGATCTCTGCCAGTATCTTTTGATTGCTTTCCCGGGGGTCCGATGCGTTCAAGGCATTGCGCATGGACTGCAAAGCAGCGGTGTCGTGGATCAGCTCGGTTATGCGCTGAAACAAGGTGACTTCAGGGACTTGCAATTCCCGCCTGCCCGCGGCGGGATTCACCACTTCGTAAACCACTCGGCAGCCACCGGACTTTTCCACTTCAATGGCGTTCAGGATCTGGTGATCACCGGGCAGGTCGGTTTTGGGAATCACGACTGAAGGCAAACCCACCGTTGTGATCTCCTTGATGGTTCCCGCTCCGGCGCGGCACACCACCAGGTCGGCGATGGCATAGATTTCGTCAATGGCGTCAAAGTACTCGCGGATAATCAACCGACCCGGGACCTCGATTGGGCAACCGACCCGCTGCAGCCCCCGGATGGTGTCGTCGTAGGCTTTGTATTCACGGGAATATCCTCGTCCGGTTGAAAGGATCACCGTCAAATCATCCTGGGCAAGGAGCATGGGAATGAGTTCAACCATGGCTTGGTTGATGGTACGTGCGCCGCCACTGCCACCGAAAACAAAAAGCACCCGATTGGCTTCAGGAATACCGAGCTTTCTGCGGATGTTTTCGGCCCCGGGATCCGTGATGGCCCGGCGCAGGGGATAGCCGGTCACCGTTACCTTATCGCTGGGGAAAAATCGCGCCGTAGAAGCAAAAGAAACCCCGATGCGGGTGGCAAAACGAGAGATCATGCGGTTGAGGCGCCCGGGAACAGCGTTCTGCTCGTGGATAAACACCTTTAGCTTAAGCAAAGATGCGGCAATCATCACCGGCGCGGCAACGTAGCCGCCGCTGCCCACCACCACGTCCGGTCGAAAGCGTCGCAGTATAAAAAAGCTCTTGACCGCGCCGAACAGGATAGCTGCCAGCGCCAAAAGGGTATTCAAGCTGCGGACTTTCGGCGGCAATCCCCTGGATGGAACGGACACGAAGTCCAACGGCTGAGGCATTGCCGTCACTATTCTGGCCTCCGCTCCCTTGCGGGTGCCTATGTAGAGGAAAGAGGCGTCAGGGTGCGCGGCCTTGAGGATTTCGTAGATGGCGATGTTGGGATAAACATGGCCGCCGGTGCCGCCGCCGGTAAAGACGATTCTCATGGGTTTCATGCTGGGTGCCAGTATAGCACAGGCCGGGTCATTTGCCCACGGGCCCTGCCTTTTGGTGACCGTTGCGCTGTTGCCCACGCAGAAGTCAGCCGTCCGTTGACGGCTGAATCAGATGGCCGATGTAATCCGCATAGAGACGCACAACAGGCAACATACGGTCGGAGGGCTTTTTGAACAACGCATTGGAGCGGGACACGCGCTGGATCAAACCCGGCGGGTCATCATGAAGCGAAAGACCACGCATGCGGTGCGCATGGGGCCGCAAATCTTCCAATACCGCTTCGATGCCGCGATAAACCTTTTCCAGGTCCATGCTCCCTGCCTGTTTGGCACGCAGGATTCCTTGGGCCACAACGTTGACGGGCAGTATTTTAACCAGATCGAGGCAGGCGGTACGCGTTGCTTCCGCCAGGCTGCGGCGATCCATCCCCGGCATTTCTGATAATTGCATGGGTTTGCCGAAAGAAAGGTACACATCCCCGACATGTCGGATCATCTTGAGAGAATCCAGAATATGCAGGGTCAACGGCCCGCTGCGGCGTTGGAGCATTTCACGATCTTCCCGCACCTTGGTGTAATCAACGTTCACCGGCACGATGAATACCGGGGGATATTCACCCGCTTCAGCGGCAGTGCGCATACGGGCGTACTCCAAAACGGCTTCGAATACAGCTGGAAAGAAAGGCCTGTGAGTCCGATTATCGGGGATCCCACGCCGCGTCCCTTCAGGGAAAACCAATACCGACCTGCGGGTCTCCAGCAAAGAAACAACGGAGTCCCGCAATTGGATCGCCGAGGCGATCAGGTCTCGGCGGTTGCGCGGGCGCCGGATCAGGAATCCGCCCGCCCTTTCCACCAGACCCTGAAAAAAACGCCCCCGAACCAAGTTGTCTCCCATACCCACCCATGGAACATCCATCCCGGACAAGGTCAGGGCGACCTGGATTCCCGTTGTCTCCCAAAGGCTCTTGTGCAAGGCGGCGTAAAGGAATACCCCGCCTTTAGCAGCGGCGTCTTTCAGACCGGGATCCAATTCCAGGTGAGGCCGGCACCACAGGCGAAACCCCCAGATTCCAAAACGTCGCACCATGCCGAATATCAATGGATGACGGGGCGGAACATGGGATTTTCTGCGCCGTTTCATGAAAGTTGTGAATATCGGCGATTATAACACCATCCAATTCATCAGGCAAAGGACTTTTTTCCCTGCACGGCCGGCTTCTGCTATAATATTTCAGCCGTCTGCTCACGGCAGGAGGTTCACATGAGACCCGTTATAGACCCTTCAGCATTGACCACCTGGGCCGATTTTCTATTGGAACACTCCCTGGGAGGAATTTCGGCTTCCGACCGGATCATGATCAAAGGTGAACCCATCACATGGCCGCTATTGAACGTACTCCAACAGGGCATCATCCGCAGGGGGGGGGTGCCTGATCTTTTCCTGGTACCTCCTGACAACAACCGTGGTCAACCCTGGGGCGCAGCCATGGCCAGATTCGGATCCCTGAAACAAATCCAGACCGTTCCCGAATGGCAACGGCAACGTTATGAGTCAATGACCGGTTACATCGAAATCCTCGGGGCGGAAAACCCGGATGCATTTACCGGCTGGCCCCCGGAAGCCGCCATGGCCATTTCCCGTGCGGATGAACCCCTGAAAGCCATCCGCCTGGCCAAGAACTGGGTGTTGACGCTCTTTCCCACACCCGCATTCGCAGCCATGGAAGAGATGGATCTGGACGAATACACCAACCTGGTTGTGCAGGCATCAACCACCGATCCCGCCGAATTGGACGCCGTGGAGGATCCCATTTACCGTTTGATGGAAGAATCTGACCAGGTGCAGATCCGCACCCGGGATCCCCGCAATGGCAGAGCATTGGAACTTTGCATGGATATTTCAGGCAAACATGCGGTCAAATGCACGGGCAAACGGAACTTCCCCGACGGTGAGGTGTTCACGTCACCGGATGCCCGTACTCCCGAGGGCGAAATCTTTGTAGACCTGCCGGTGTTCTACAACGGTGTGACCCTGCAGGGCATCTACCTGAAGCTGGAAGCCGGCCGAATCGTTGAATACGCTTCCCTGCGCGAACAAGAGACATTGCGCAGTATCGTCGAGACGGACGAAGGTTCTCACCGCATCGGTGAAGTGGCATTGGGCATGAATGCGGGCCTGACCCGGGCACTCAAACACCCCCTCTTCGTGGAGAAGGTGGGGGGCACGCTGCATATCGCCATCGGCGCCAGCTATCCCGAGTGCTATATCGAAGATCCCCATTCACCGGCGGGCCGGGAAGCACAGGATGCCCTCTACAAAGAAGGCATCCTCAACCGTTCCGCCCAGCACGTGGACATCGTAACCGATTTCCGTCCCGGCGGTTGCGGCCTCGAGGTGACCCTGGGAGGCCAGCACCTGGAGGTTCGCAACGGCATCTGGCGGGTCAAGAGCGGTGAATCGTCTTGACCCCGTTGGTGACCTGCCCGTCCTGCCAGGCGCGCAACCGGGTGGATCCCATGCGGGCCGCCTCTCCGGTTTGCGGCCGTTGCCGCGCATCCCTGCCCGCCGGGGTACCGGCGGTCCTGGATTCCGCCTCATTTGATGCTTTTGTGTCGCGAACCGACCGCCCCGTACTGGTGGATTTCTGGGCTCCCTGGTGCGCACCATGCCGCATGATGGCACCGGGCTTGGCAAAGCTGGCACTTACCCGGACCGACCTGGCCATTGCCAAGCTGGACACGGAAAAACACCCTGACCTGGCCGCCCGTTTCTCCATAACCGCCATACCCACCCTGATCCTGTTTAGCAAGGGCCGCCCGGGCAAACGCCATAGCGGTGCCCTTTCGCCCTATCAATTGGATCAATTGGTATCCGGCTGGTTGGCAAATTACAAGTAGAACAGGCTGAAAACCGGCACCACAACCAGTAGAAACAGGATCGTCATACCTCCCCCGGCTTTCAGGTAATCACTGTTGCGATATCCCCCGGCGGACATTAGCAGCACATTCACTTGGTGGGTGGGCAGCAGAAAGGAATTGGCCGCACAAACAGCCGCCAGCAAGACCAGGGGACGAGGATCCAAACCTCCGGCCTCCCCCATGGCGATCACCAGCGGCGCCAAAACCACAATGGCGCCCACGTTGGACATGAACAAAGAAAACAGGGTGGCCATGAGCGCTATGGCGCTCAACATCACCACGGTGGGCATTTCCTGAATCCCCGCCATAACGGTGTCCGCCAGGAACGCCGCGGCGCCGCTTTTCTGCATGGCCAGACCCAGCGGGATCAATCCGGCCAAAAGAAAGACCACTTTCCACTCAATGGACTGGTAAGCTTCCTGGATGGTCAATACCCGGGTCAACACCATGCCGGTTGCCCCGGTGAGAAAGGCCAGGGATATGGGGAAACCCGACAACGCCAAAGTGACCGCGGCCAGAAAACAAGTAGCCGCAGCCAGGGACTTTGCCCGGTTGGTGCGTTCCACGCTGAAGGGGGTGGCCACCACGAAGGCCCCGCTCTCTTGCATCTTGGCGATTTTTTCCCACAACCCGTATACAACCAACGTATCGCCGGTCATCAGTTGATGGTCGGAGAAATCCCCCCGGATCTCCTCACCCCGGCTGAACAGCATGATCGGTTCCACGGCATGACGGCGGCGCAGGGAGTATTCCCGCAATGAATGGCCTTCTATTTCCGAACGCGGCGGTACGATTACTTCCGCGAATCCAGCCTTGACCGGATCCCCAAGGCCGGCAAAGCCCGCGGGGGGCCGACGAGTTTGCAGGCCATAGTCCATGGCAAAACGCCGGATGTTTTCGCGTTCCCCCAGGAGGGCCACCACCTGGCCAGCAGAAAAACGGATGCTGCGGCAGGGCGCATGCTGGACACCCCGGCTGCGCGATACGCCCAGGAAATTCACACCATATTCACGCCATGCCTTGGACTGTTCAGAAGTTTTCCCCACCAGGGGACTGCCCGATGGAACTGCGTAATGGCGAATATGGTTGGGAATATGCAGAGCCTCGATCAACTTCTGCTGTGCCGATGAGGAGTCGTTGTCGATTCGGCGCTTCGGCAGTACGAGACGTCCCAGAATCAAAAAGTAAAGAATTCCCGCGGTCAGCAACGCAATGCCGACGGGAGTAACGCTGAACAAGGCATAGGGTTTTAACCCTGCATTTTGCAGCAAATCATTGATCAGGATCAATGGCCCCGAACCCACCATGCTCAACGTGCCACCCAAGATGGCGGCAAATCCCATGGGCATGACGAGGGCGGAAGGCGGGATTCGCGTTCGCCGCGACAAGCCCATTACGCCAGGCAGGAATAGGGCCGCGGCACCTATGTTTTGAATAAATCCGGAAATCAGTCCGATGGCCGCGGAAAGCAAAGCCGCGATGCGCCTCTCGCCATGACCCACCCGCACGCTCACCGCCCGGGCGAACCGGTCCATCAGGCCGGTGAACGCAATGCCCCGGCCCATGATCATAACCGCCATCATGGCAATCACCGCGTGGCTGGAAAATCCGCCCAATGCTTCCGTGGAGGTGAGCACTCCGGACCAGCCCAATGCCAGTAAACAAATCAATGCCGTCACGTCGATGCGTACCAACTCGGTGGCCAGCAGGATTACGACTGCTGCCAGGATGGTCAATACGATCAATATCTGCTCGTTCATGTCAATTCCGTAGCCTGCGTTTCCCGGCGACACTATGCCCAACTTCAGCTGGAATGTCAACGCAGCTTCTGCGGCGACAACCCTGCGGGTTGTTGCCCCTTTCTTTCCAAAATTGGACAACAGGTCATTGTAAATGCATCTTGCCTAGCACGGAAATGACCGCGCAACGCCCAGGAGCGTTTCCACTTCCTCCCCTTTACGGCTTAGCTTCTGCACAGAGAAAGACAGATTACTCAGTTTGCTTTTTCGCCGCCTACGCCCGTACATGTCACATTGAATCCAATTCCGAGATATTTGTACGGCATTGTGCCTTTTGGTAGTTCGGTGCGTGTCACAAGAGGGGGAAAAATGAAAGACATTATCCATGCGAGAAGCAGGCGGTTGATTCACACATTCAGCATCATCCCGGCCATGGCCCTTGCGTGGGGACTGCTTTGCAGCCTGCCCGCAAAGGGCCAGATCATGCAATCAAAAAGCAACGGCGGCCTTCAACCGCTGATCGGCAGGTTGATTGCTGTTTCCGCTGACAAGGTTCGCTACAACCCCGGCGGTACCATTCAAGTCACCTACAATTGTTCACGATGCAGCTGTCCTTGCGGTAATCCTTACACCGATGAAGTTTAGCTGCATAAAAGCAATATCGGCGCGGACCAGATGGGCGGCGGGATTTTCATCATTCTCATGCGCCGCCGCACCACTGCCCGGACGGATTGTTCCGCTGCATAATCACCGCAGCGGTTGAGATCAGGCTTTTTCTTTGCCTTTAAAACCCGGGGCCAGGTAGCGGCGCCAGAAGTGCATGGGCGTGGTCACCGCCAATATCCAGGCCACGGGTTTCCAGCGGTTCAGCAAGGCCACCGAGTAACAGAGGAGCCATGACAACGCCATGGTCATGATCCACCATGCCGGGTAGAGTAACAGGTCGGACCACCCGCCAGCGAAACGATGAATGGCCTTCCAGGCGAATCCCAAGGGGCCGGAAAATCCGGTGAGCCAGAACAGGCCCCAGGAAAACAGAATCATCAGGATCCATGAGCCGTGAACGGCCCGGTGCGGACAGATGTTCAGGCAGCGCATGCAGGACTCACAGCGAATCGTCCAGCGAGGTTTTCCCTGAACCATGCGGATGGCACCCACGGGGCATTGGCTGGCGCACAGCCCGCACCCGTCGCAACCGGCATCCGTGGTGTATGTGGCGGTCAACAGAAAACGGCCGAATGCGATGTAGGCCAGGCTGATGGGGCTGACCAGGATATCCACGGGAATCATGAGCAAAAATTTCAAAGGGAAGCTGTGCTTATGCTCCGCCAGTTTACGCCACATGGCGTCCACCTCCCCCTTACGCCGCGTAAAAATCGCGTCCACGGCGCGGGGGGAAAGGCCCGGATGCACAGCCACCCAATTCGAAGGGGTGTCCAGGGGGAGTGTGCCGGCCAGCCGGTAACCTTTGAGGCGCAGGATCAGCATGGGTAGCAATACGGCGATACCGCTGATTCCGGGTGTGAAAATCCGGCCGAACTTCAGCCCGGCCCGGTTGTTGACCAGGAAGGTCCGGGCCCGGCCGCGCGGATATGCCAGGATGAATTTCAGCATCCGCCAGGGCAGGCAGAATCCATGGGTGGGATAGGAGAATCCGACCAAGTCATCACGCTTCGGGGATGCGACGGGAGCGCTTTTTCGCCCCGAGACGGCTGAGATCTCGATTTTCATTCCGTCCCGGTCCGCCAGGCCGGCGATGCGCTTCGCCGCCCACCAGGAATTCCCGGTACCCGTGAAATAGTGTACTCTCAACATCATCCTGACAACACTCCCTCAGAAACTGAGCCGCACTGAAAATAAAACGTATCAACCGCCGGAATGGTTTGTGTCGACTGCGTTTCTGACCGGACCCGGGCCCGTCCCGGAATGACCGGCAATGCACCCCAAATCCGCCGGCGGTGCGCCAAACGGAACTCCAGGGGGAACTCCATGCGCTGCATGTTGAAGGTATGTGCATCCAACGTGGCGATGATTCCCAGAACTCCCCAATCACCGGGCCGATAATCCTTGAAAAGAAAAATCAGCCTGGACGCCTCGGTTCCGGGATGGACCAGCGTGACGGGAAGCACCAGGGGGGCATCCCTGCCGATGGGGATATCGGCCTGAAAGCCCTTGCCACCGGCGAAGTGCAATTTGTTTGGATTGAAACGGGTTTGCCTAGTGGTGACACCGTCATTCCCCCGGACCTGGACGGTCCCCCAAACGCCTTTCTGGTAGACCTTGATGGTCAGTCTGGCCACATCAAAACCATCCCCCGACAATTCACGCCTTTTTACCCCAAATGGCATGAACACCTGAAATATGAATACCTGAAAATCAGTGCGAATCTCATAAAACGCAATGCAAGTACATCTCGAAAACGCGGCAACCGGTTCATGATCTCCATGAAATGGGTACCCTTACTTCCGGTCATCACCGGGTGCCGGGCAGGAGTTGGAGAAACGCGCGCACAAAACTGCGGATCCGGCTTCCGCGGACAGAACGAAACAATGCTGCACCACTTTGAATACCGCGGTGTCTTCACCGGAGATTACCGTGCTCATGGGTCCTGGGTGCACGGAAATCCCCGGTGCGGACAATCCATCAATAAACAGCTTGACGCGTTCACCCACGGCATCGGTGCCCAGGGGATAGAAACTCAGTTCGGCTTGGATCCACATAATATCACCTCCGCGGCCAGGAAGGCACCGCCGCGCTGCCCCAACCGAGCCAGCAGCCCGTCCAACCATCCGCCAAAGGGTGGCGGCAGTTTCACGGACAAAGCGAAAGCACAGGGAATGATCCGCACCCGTCCCAGCGGTGAGAGCAGTCTACGCAACTCAATAGCGGAGAAAAAGCGCGCCGCTGCATAGGGTGAAGCGGTCTCCCGGCTGCGGGCCCGGTTTAAAGGGGACTCTGCATTCAGCACGCCCAGGACCAGCATTCCTCCCATACGGGTGCAGCGAACCATTTCCCTGAGTACCCGTTGCGGTTCACCGGTAAACTCCAACACAGTAATGGCGGCAGCCACATCGAATTCCCCGTTTTCACAAGCCAGGTTGTGGGCATCCCCTTCCTGAAACACCGCCCCGGGAATTCCTTTATTCCGGGCTACGCGCACCATCTGCGGAGAGACGTCCACGCCGGTAACGGTGAATCCCCGCCGGGCAAAGAAACGGCTCCACCAGCCGGTACCCGAGCCCACTTCCAGCAGGCGCCCCCGGGCGGAAATTCCTTTCAGAATAGATTCAACCGCCCGCTTTTCCAGGAGATCGAACCGCCTGCCCTCACGGCTCTCGTACCAGCCGTCGTACAACCCCGCAACCGGGTTGAAATCAAATTGATTGTTTTGACCTGTCATAAATATCCGCTCTTTTTTTCCATGCACAGCAACAGGAGACCACTTTTCACCCGTATCCGGGCATCCGGTCCGGTCACGCGATTGCTGATTCCGCGTGTTCCCGCCGTCAGGGATTCACCTTCCAGGGGGTATTCCAGACCTCGAGTGGTGACCCCATGGGCTTCTGGAAAGGGCATAAGGGATACAAGCTTCCCCGGTGGAAGGTTTATGTTTGATCCCATTCCATCCCGCAGGGCAATAATTCTCATGCCCCGCGCCCAAATTTCCAGGGTTCCCGGATGTTTCGCCAGCAGGGAAAGGTGACCGAGTACATGGTCCGGTCGGCCGCCAAACCCCCCGAGCAGGATTATCCGTCCTGCACCGCGTTTCCTGGCCAGTTCCACGGCCAGTTCCGTATCGGTCTTGTCCTTGCGTACCGGGAATCGCTTGATCTCTGTTTTAGTGAAACGATCCAGGCAGCGTTGATCCAGGGAATCCATGTCGCCGATGATCACGTCAGGATGGAATTCCAATTCCTCCAGGTGTCGGGCACCGCCATCCGCGGCGATCAGCAGGTCCGCATGCGTGACCAGCTCCTTGACTTCGCTGCAAACCCGGATTTCCCCATTGCATACGATGCATGCCGTGAGATTCGCTCTATCCATTTACCCGCCTCGCGATCCGGCCACGACCGGCATAAAACCTTTGCGATGAACACAGTACCCGGATTCAGGTTACCACGAATCCCCTCGCCCGCCAAGGCACCGCAATATCAAGCTGAACGGAGCTTTTCCGCGCGCTTGCGCTGGTGAATATCCAGCAGGCGTTTGCGCATGCGCACACTGGCGGGAGTGATTTCCAGCAGCTCGTCATCGTTGATGTACTCAATGGCCTGCTCCAGGGAAAACCGCCGCGGAGGGACCAGACGCACCGCGTCATCCGAACCGGCGGCCCGCATGTTGGTTAATTTCTTGGTTTTGCACACGTTGACCACCAAGTCGTTTTCCCGGCTGTGCTCGCCCACGATCATTCCCGGATATACGGAGGTGCCGGGGGCCACGAAGAGTGTTCCCCGTTCCTGCAGGTTGAACAGGGCAAAAGCCACGGTATTACCCGCTTCCAAGGCGATCAACACCCCTTTTGTTTTGCGCCGGATCTCTCCCTTGAAAGGTTCGTAACCGCTGAACAAGTGGTGAAGAATACCCGTACCCCGTGTGGACGTGAGGAATTCTCCATTCAATCCAATGAGCCCACGCGCAGGCACCTTGAATTCCATACGGGTATACCCGCCGCTACCATTGTTCATGGCAATCAACTCCCCCTTGCGCTGGCCGAACATTTCTATGACCACTCCGGAATACTCTTCCGCCACGTCCACGGTGGCGATCTCCACGGGCTCCAGGCGACCCTCGGGGGCATGACGGTAAATCACCTGCGGCCGGGATACCTGGAACTCGTATCCCTCCCGCCGCATATTCTCCATTAGAATAGAGAACTGCAGCGCACCCCGGCCTTTGAGAAGAAATGCATTCTGCCTTTCCGTCTCCTCCACCTGCAGGTTGACGTTGTTGCGTTGTTCCCGATGCAGCCGGTCCAATACATGGCGGGAAGTGACGTACTTGCCTTCATTACCGGCAAAGGGGGAATCATTGACCATGAAGGTCATGGCCATGGTGGGTTCGTCGATCTCCATGAAGGGCAGGGCAAAGGGGCGGTCAGGATGGCAGACCGTCTCCCCCACGTCAATATCCTCAATTCCAGCCACGGAAACGATCTCTCCCGCCGCGGCCGACTCCACTTCTTTGCGACTCAGTCCGACATAGGTAAAAAGCTTGCTGATTCGGGAAGCATTCATCGTACCGTCCCGGCGCATTCGGATCACATCCTGCCCACGGTGCACGGAACCTTCGTGAATCCTGCCCGTGGCGATTTTTCCCAGGTAGGCATTGTAATCAGTAGCCGAAACGAATAACTGCAACGGTTTCTCTTTCTCACCCTTGGGTTCGGGCACCCTTTCCAGAATGGTATCCAGCAGGGGCACCAGATCTGTCGCTTCATTGGCCAACTCGTACTTGGCCATACCGTCCCGCGCCGATGCATACACCACGGGAAAATCCAGTTGGTCTTCATTGGCATCCAATTCAATGAACAGATCGAATACCGCTTCAAGAACTTGTTCCGGCCTGGCATTGGGCCGATCTATCTTGTTGATCACCACAATTGGAGACAGTCCCTGATCCAGTGATTTCTTTAATACGTACTTTGTCTGCGGCATGGGGCCTTCAAAGGCATCCACGAGCAGGAGTACCGAATCCACCATGCGCATGATGCGCTGCACCTCTCCGCCGAAATCAGCATGACCCGGGGTGTCAACGATGTTCACTTTACAGCCTTTGTATACAAAAGCTGCGTTTTTGGAAAATATGGTGATGCCTCTCTCTCTCTCCAGGTCGTCACTGTCCATAACCCGTTCCGCCACCTGCTGGTTTTTGCGAAACACGCCGGTCTGATGCAGAATGGCATCGATAAGCGTGGTTTTCCCATGATCTACGTGTGCAATAATTGCGATATTCCTGATGTTTTTCATTTTTCCTCTTGAAGTCCGCTTACGTGGGAACGGTTTGGGGGTTCAGGGAATCTTAAGCTGCAGTATACCACACTTTGGTCTGCGATTGATTCGGGCCGGGGTTTGAGACTCCGGCAAAGAAAACGTCAATGTTCGACCAACTCAGCGACGATGGTGCGGATTCGGGAGGTGACTTTTTCCCAATCGAAGTGCCTGCGAACGTACTCCCGGCCTTTGACGCCCATTCGGGTACGTTCCGCGCGTGAATTTAACAGACGCACGGCACGGTCCTGAAATTCACTTCCGTCATGGTAGAGCAGCCCAGCCGCGGAAAGGTTTACATGTTCGGTCAACACGGGACTGTGTCCGTTTGCCAGAACAGGCGTACCCTGGCCCAGGGATTCCAGAGTGGTGATGGATAAGCTCTCCAGGGGTGAAGGCTGCAGCGAGAACACGGCTCCTCGGAAAGCCGACAATTTCTCCGCTTCGGAAACGAAACCCGCATAGCGAATGCCCTCGATCCGGGGAATATCCATGAGTTGGCGACCCAAGAGGACCAGGTCCACCAGCTGATGCCTACGCAGCGCGGCATAAGCGGCGAACACCTCTTCCAATCCCTTGCCGCGTTCGATGCGCCCGGCATACAGCATGTAGGCGCCGTAAATCATCTGCTTTCTGCGGAAAAGATCCGCGTCCACTTCAGTGGGGACATCCAGTCCGGTACGCACCAATTCCATGCCCTGGGTTCGGCCGAACTTGCTTTGCACCAATTCCTTTTCAGCGCCCGTTAGAAAAAGCAGGCGCTGCGGCCGCTCAAAAACCCGGCGCATGATCTCCAGGTGAAAAGGCGGTTCATCATGTGCCGTAGGGAACAATGCAATGGGCCGTTTCACCTGTTCCATGCCCAGAACGGTCGTGGAATACAGGTAGGTAAAAAACAGGAACACATCGAAATGCTGTTGTTCTGTCGCCAGGGCGCTAATCAACTCAGGACTTTCCGGGCCCTGCTCACGAATCCAATGCAGTTCATCCCGCGAGTGTGCGGGGGCTGAAAAAAAATCCGTGGACAACTGGTTGAACGCTTCAATATTCCGTTGCCGCGCTACGGGAAAGCGCAGGATGCGCACACCCCGCAGGATCGATTCCCCCGGCGAGAACTCATTTTCCCAAGTGATGTATTCCCGAGCCGTGGAGGTGAATACCGTCACGTCGCAGCCCGAGGCATTTAAGCGCTCACATACATCACGGGCCAGGGTTTCGGCGCCACCGACCACCCCGGCCCCGTAGCGTTGAACAACCGCACCGACCCGTATCATGCTTCCCCAAACCAATCCAAAAGGATTTGGGGATCCGCTTGCAAACGATAATGCCCCATTCGTTCCCGGGCGGATTGGCGGAGCCGTTGACGCAACTCTGAATCATGAATCATACGCTCCACCATTCCCGCCACCATCTCCACGGATTTCTCGCTGAATAGGATCCCCGCCCCGTCAAGGGTCTCAGCCACCGCACCGGCGTTGTAGGCCAGAACGGGAACGTTGAAATGACAGCTTTCAATCAGGGGCAGACAAAAGCCTTCATGTTCACTCATGGACAAAAAGACATCCCCGCTGCGGTACACGGCCAACAACTCGTCAAAGGGGATGTGGCCGGTAAACAAAATGTCATCAGAATTCAGGTAGAAGCGACCCGCAAGATCGCGCACAGCGTAAAAATATCGCGGCAGGGAATCGGTTTTTCCGGCCACTACCAAGCGCACGGAAGGCGAAATGTATTTCTTGTAGTAAAACAGCACTTTCACCAGATCTTCGATCTTTTTGTTGGGTGAGATCCGCCCCACAAAGATGATGTTGCGACGGTCATTGGACAGCAGTTTTGCATAGGCCCTTGAATGAGGGCGATCGTACTCCGCGGTATCGATCATGATGGGAAAGACACGAACATCGCATTTGTAATTCAGTTTAAACAATTCCGCGGCATTGAAAGATGAATCCGCCACGCATAAATCAAATGTTTTGTGCAGTCGTGCCAGATGATCCCGCCCGGCCTGGGTGAAACGGGTCAATTCCGGTGAAAAATGCGCAAAAAACCCCGGTGGCGTGATGTTGTGATACACCATGATCTTTCGTCCCTTTGCCGACAAAAAAAAGTCTGTCAACATTGAGGGAATGGCGAAATGCAGCACCTTGATTGAATCCGGACTTTCATTGTAATCCTTGAAGTCCGAGGCCATGTCTTCCAGGCCTTCATCCATGGACAAAGCCACGATGCGGGAACCTATGCCCTGGGATTCGAGAAAACGGTGCAAGCGCAGGGTTGAATTACCGATGGCATCACCCCGATGAAAAGCAGGCAGGAATTGTTCCACAATCATGTCGTGATCCTGAGTTCGTTCCCGCGGGCAGCAGGAGTCTTTGGATTGTAGCATGGCCAAAGGGCACGATCAAGAAAGCTGTATTTTGTAATAATTACATAGTTGTTGAAATTACATTATTTTCATGCTATACTGTCATTGTGAATCAGGAGGTTGGAAATGGCCTTTATCAACGACGTTGTTCGCAAGGAAATAAAGCCTTTGCTTGAAGATTTACGGGAAGATGTAAACTTGGTCTACTTCACCCAAAAAAGCGAATGTCGTTTTTGCGCGGAAACCCGCGAGCTGCTCACCGAAGTCAGCTCCCTATCTCCCAAGATCAACCTGGAAATCCTGGATTTCGAGGCCGATGCCGAAAGGGCGAAAGCGCTCGGTGTGGACAAGATTCCGGCCACGGTGGTTATGTCCCGGCACAACCTCAATATCCGCTTTTTCGGTATTCCCAGCGGATACGAATTCGGTTCTCTGATGGAAGCGATCCGAATGGTTTCCACTTCTGAAAGCGGGCTCGATCCCGAAACCCGGGATTTCCTGGATAACCTACAAACTGATGTTCATCTTCAGGTATTCGTGACCCCAACCTGTCCTTATTGCCCGGGCGCGGTCACACTGGCCCATCGCATGGCCCTGTACAGCCCGCGAGTAACCGCTGACATGATTGAAGCCACTGAATTCCCCCACCTGGCGCAAAAATTCAGCGTGATGGGTGTTCCCCGGACGGTGATCAACGACACGGTCTTCCAGGAAGGCGCTGCCCCGGAAGCCGTGCTGGTGGAGAAGATCCGTTCAGCCATTTAGCCTTGCCACGGCTTGATTTTTACCGTGGCGCTTTTTATAATAAACACACCTGATTCGCAAAGAGGAGAGAAAAGAAATGGAAAAGTTCGTATGTACGGTTTGCGGTTATGTGTATGATCCAGCCGAGGGTGACCCCGATTCCGGTATTGCCCCGGGAACTGCTTTTGCGGATATCCCCGACGATTGGGTTTGTCCCCTTTGCGGAGTGGGCAAAGACGACTTTGAACCCATGGAAGATTAATCCCAAGGATAAACCACGATTAGACAAGGAGTGCGAAATGATTAAGAAAAACGTTCAAGATGCCCTTAACCAACAGATCAATGAAGAACTGTATTCGGCCTACCTTTACCTCGCCATGGCGGCGCAGTTTGCTGAAATGAACCTCGGCGGTTTTTCTCATTGGATGGAGAAACAGGCCACAGAAGAAATGGAACACGCCATGAAGTTCTACCGCTACCTCAACGAACGGGGTGGTCGCGTGGAGCTCAAACCCATAAACGGACCCCAGATCGAATGGGATTCCGCCGCCAAGATGATGTCCGATTCCCTTGACCACGAGCAGCACATCACCGGATGCATCCACAACCTGGTGGACTTGGCTACCCGCGAAAAAGACTACGCCACCATGAACATGCTGCAGTGGTTCGTTGATGAACAGGTGGAAGAAGAAGCCAGTGTCTCGGAAATTGTAGAGAAACTCAACCTTATCGGAAATCACGGTCAGGCCATTTTCATGCTTGACCGGGAATTGGGTGCCCGGCAATAACGGCATGCTTTTTCCAACCCACAGAACCGCCGCTCTATTGATTCTCCGGCGGTTTTGAGGTAGAATGCGGTTGAATGGCGGTGTAGCTCAGCCGGTAGAGCAGTCGGCTCATATCCGATATGTCGGGGGTTCAAGTCCCTCCACCGCTATTTCAACCGGCATCTCATGGATATCCTGCTCCCGCTTTTCAGGGACCGCTTAACCAATCTCCTGCCTGAAATCCAAGGCACCACCATTCTGGCGGCTTTTTCCGGCGGCAAGGACTCGGTGACCCTGTTGACCTTGCTTTCAGCCCTGCAGGAAGAACTTGGTTTCACCGTTAAAGCCGCATATCTCAACCATGGCATTCGCAAGGACGCCCCGCAGGAATCACGCTGGGTATCCCATTTCTGCCGTCAACAGCATGTTCCCCTGATCATGGAGTCAGCGGATGCGCCCGGCTTGTCCCGCCGTGAAGGATTGAACCTGGAGGCCGCGGCTTCCCGCTTGCGCTACGACTTTCTGGAACGGCATATCGCGGAGTCACCTCACACATGGGCCGCAACCGGCCACACCCTGTCGGATCAGGTGGAAACCTTTTTCATGCGCCTTTTCCGTGGCAGTGGTGCCACCGGTTTATCCGCCATCCGCCCAATCCGCGGCGGGAGGATCCTGCGCCCATTGGCCCAGTTCACAGAAACCGATATCCGTCTTTACCTAAAGCGCCGGAATCTCCCCCATTACTCGGACCCATCAAACATGAACCAGCGATTGCTTCGCAATCATCTGCGACACCAAATCCTGCCCCGGCTGCGTCGCAGCTTTCCCCACCTGGATCAGCGCATCGGGGACACTACCCGCATTCTGATGGATGAGGCGGATTGGTTTGCCGCACATGCCCGGCGGATCCTGAACCACGTTTCAATACTTGAGAACATCCTGCCCCCTGGCAGCCTGGAAATGTTGCATCCCGCTGAGCAACGCCACGTTGTTAGAGAGTATTTGCGTCGCTTACGCGGCGATCTATGGGGCATCTCCCTGGCCAACGTTGAAGCCCTGCTGCCGGGAAATCCCTCAAACCGGCATTTAAGCCTTCCGGGAATCACCCTTTCGCGTCGCAAGGGATTCATCTTTCCCCTGGGCTTCCAAGCCCCCGGCTACGACTATGCCCTTCCTGTCAGTGGCGAATTCCTGATCCCGGAAATCGCCGCCCGGGTAGGTATCAGGCCATATAACCGGGATGACAATGAGTGGGATGTTTCCGGTGAACCTACAGCCTTCCAGACACTTGTCAATCCCAAAGCATTGCGTTTCCCGATACGGGTGCGCGCCCCGCGCCCCGGGGACCGCTACTGCAAAACAGGCACGAATTTCCGGCAAAAGGTGTTTGAGATGGTGCGTTCCGCCGGGCTTCCCGCTCCATTGCGCGCTCTGCGGCCGCTTTTTGTTGATGCGGCGGATCAGCCGTTCTGGCTTCCCGGCAATGCTGTGGCCGCACACGCGGCCCCCCGCCGGGGGAAATCCGGGGTATGGATCCGGATCGACGGTATCTGGCCTCAGCCTTCGGCTTCGTAAACCACCCGGCCGTCCACAATTGTAAAGGCCACACGCCCCATGCCGTCCCAATGGTTAAAGGGGCAGTTGTTTGCCTTGGAGCGAAAGGTTGCAGAATCAATTTTAAAGCGACGGTTGAGGTTCAGGATGGTTAGATCTGCGGGGAACCCTTGGGCTACTCGTCCCCTGTCCTTTAGGTTCAGGATGCGGGCCGGATTGAGACTCAGCAATTCCACCATGCGCATCAGCGAAATAACCTTGCTGCGCACCAACCGATCGTATACCACCGAAACCGTGGACTCCAGTCCGATCATCCCGAAAGGAGCATACTCGAACTCCCGGTCTTTTTCGTCCCGGGTATGGGGTGCATGGTCCGAGGCGATGCAGTCTATAGTGCCGTCCCTGAGGCCTTCCACCAGCGCCAAGCGGTCCGCTTCAGTACGCAAGGGGGGCTTTACTTTGAACACCGTATCGTAGGAGGTGATTTTTTCCTCGTTTAAAAGCAGGTGGTGAGGAGTGGCGTCCGCGGTTACGGGTATTCCGCCGGCCTTGGCATCCCGGATCAAGTCCACCGACCTGGATGTGGATATATGCGTCAAGTGCAGGCGCGAATGGATCCGTTCCTGGAGAATGATGTCCCTGGATACAATGACTTCCTCAGCCGCATTCAGGATACCACGCATGCCGTACTTGTAGGAAATCAACCCCTCATTTACCAGGCCTTCACCGGATATTGAATGGTCTTCCGGATGTTCGATAATTGGCAGATCCAACATGCGGCAGTATTCCAAAGCCTTGCGAATCAGGTCGGCGCTCATGACGCACCGGCCATCGTCCGAAAAGCCCACGGCTCCGCCGGCGGCCAAGTCCGCCATCTCAGTGATGTTTTCCCCCTCAAGCCCCTTGGAAATGGCCGCCACCGGGAACACATTGGCGAGTCCGGCCTGGCGCGCCCTGGCTATGATGTACTCGGTAACGGTACGGTTGTCGTTTACCGGATTTGTATTGGGCATACAGGCCACTGAGGTGAATCCGCCGCATACAGCCGCTTCCGCACCAGAGCGTATGGTTTCCTTGTTCTCATATCCCGGTTCCCTAAGGTGCACATGCATATCGATGAACCCCGGACATACCACCAGGCCGGCGGCGTCAATGACGCGGTCGGCGTCGGCCGTATCCAGCCGGGGGCGGATATGGCGGACCAAGCCGCCTTCCAGCAGGATATCCACTGTATCGTCAGTCTGGCTTTCCGGATCCACCAGCCTGCCGTTTTTAATGAGCAGCTTCATTGGGTTCTCCCTTGAGCAGATACAGCACAGCCATGCGCACGGCGATGCCGTTGTTCACCTGTTGCAGGATGACCGAACGGTCTGAATCGGCCAGTGAGGTCTCAATCTCCACGTCCCGGTTCAGTGGTCCCGGGTGCATGACAATGGCCTGAGGCGACGCGGTTGCAAACACTTCGGCGTTGATCTCAAACAAGCGGCGGTATTCGCGAATGGAGGGGAAGTAGTTGCCGGCGCCACGCTCTTCCTGGACCCTGAGCATCATCACCACGTCCACGCCCTTCACTCCGGCCTTCAGATCGTGGAACACCTTAGCGCCCATACTCTCAAATTCCCTGGGGACCAAGCTCGGCGGGCCCACCAGATGTACCGGGTTGCCCATCTTCTGGTGAAGGATCAGGTTTGAACGGGCCACCCGCGAATGCAGGATGTCCCCCACAATGGCGACTTTCAATCCCCTGAGTTTGCCGAAACATTGGCGCATGGTCAGGGCGTCCAATAACGCCTGGGTGGGATGTTCGTGAAAGCCGTCCCCGGCGTTGACAATAGAGGAACGGGCAAATGTGGTCAGGTACTTGGGTGCTCCGGCGGCGCGATGGCGAATCACGATAATATGCGGATTCATCGCCTCCAGAGTGAGCACGGTGTCCTTGAGTGATTCGCCCTTCTTCAAGCTGGAGACGGAAGAGTTGAAATTGATGAGGTCCGCACTGAGTCGCTTAGCGGCGATCTCAAAGGAACTGCGGGTTCGGGTGGAGTTTTCGAAAAAAAGGTTCACCACAGTGCGCCCTTTCAGGGCGGGTACCTTCTTGATGTTGCGGGTGGATACCTCTACAAAGGAATCCGCGGTATCCAGGATGAGGTCAACATCCTGGGCGCTCAAGTGTTCGATGCCCAGCAGATGGCGCTGATTGAAACCCGGGGAAGCCATTTAAAACCTCGTGGGTTCCATGATCAACACCTGGTCGATGTCATCGAGCTCTTTGAGCATGACATTGACCCGTTCCCGTCGCGCCGTAGGCAGGTATTTTCCCTTGAAATCAGGACATATGGGCAACTCCCGATGGCCCCGGTCGATGAACGCCGCCAATTGGATGCTGGCGGGCCGACCCAGTTCAAAAATCGAATCCATGGCCGCCCTGATGGTTCTCCCGGTGAACACAACGTCGTCGATCAAAACGATGTGCTGGTTCTCTACCGAGAAGTCGATCTCGGTCTTCTCCACTTTGGGATGCTGCTCCTGGAGGTGCAGGTCATCCCTGAAAAGGGTGATATCCAGAATTCCCAAAGGCAGCTCTACACCTTCCAACGCCTGGATCTGGGAACGGATGCGCCGCGCCACGTACACTCCTTTGGTCTGAATGCCGATAAGCGCCAGGCTGCCGGCATCCCTGTTTCGTTCCAGGATCTCCATGGACATACGCGCCAAAGCGCGTTCCATTTTCCTGGAATCCATGATTTTAGCCTTGGTTTTTTCCTCCATCTAGACTCCTCGAATTCGCGTGAATGATCAGTCCAACCTTACCATGGGGGTACCCCGGTGTCAATCCGATTCGCCGGGAGGTTCCCGCCGCAACTGCTCACGCAGACAAAGGCGCAAACAGTTGAAATAATCCATGTAAGCCGCTGTCCGGAAATCCGGATAGGTCCACTCCAGGGGATGCAGCTTCCCGACACGGACCACGTATTCCAGGTGTGCGTATACGCCTTCCCGCAAAGGGATACGGTGATAGTGATTCTTTGCCGTAGCGATTACCACCGACGCGGTGCTCACATAACCGGGATCCAGGTTGATGCGGCGGCGGCCCTGGTGGGAAAACTCTTTTTCCAGGCCGACGGTCATGCGTTTGAAGTCCGGCAGAACCTGGGGATCCGCCAGATCCCGGAAAGCCGTGAAGCCGCGAAACAGCGGCGCTCCCATTTCTTCGCAATAGTAATCGGTATAATCAAAGGGCATTGCGGCGGATTCTTGTTCCAGAGCCGACCACTGTTCCGCCAGCCGCTCGCCGGCCTTGTCCCGCATGGCCCGGTCGGCGAATATCATGCCACAGAAGAGTTTCACCTTGGGAAATTGCTTCAGGACGCCCATGACTTCAGTCGTCCATTGGGGGAACCATTATCAACCTGCCGTTAATGAAGGCCACCCGGGACTTATGGTCCGGAGCGGTGGCATGCAAAGCGCCTTCCAGGCTGACACCGCAGTACTTCACTTCTCCACCCGCCTGAATGCGCAGCCTTTCTCCGTCATACGTAACCGCTTCCAAGCCCGCCCGGGAATCCAGGGCGACCAGACGCGTAAGGTTGTCGCGTTGGGTCAGTTGATTCTTTACGTATGGGTTGAAGTGGATCTCATCCAATCTCGTTTCAACTGCGTGCAGGCGGTTGCCCGTTTCCTTCAGCAGGTAGATTCTTTGCCATCCCGGAACAATCCAGGTATCCAGTACACCAAATCCCAGACTCAAGTACAAGCGTGATTTGTAATTGAATAGAATGCCTTCGTGGTCCTGGTCCCTGGTGACCAGCAGGATGTGGCTTCCCTTGGGATCGATTCCCTTGACATCAACATCAGCGAAGGATTTCTTGCCCAGAAACATCCGCTGGTCGCAACGGAAACTGCTTCTGCCAACGGTATCGTAGATCACGGCTTGGAATGCATTCTCCAAATCCGCCAGGTAGATCAGCATCGTGCGTCCGTCCGGTGCGAAGATGATGCGCACGATTTCCGGAGAAGAGATGTCGAACCCCTGCCCACGCTTGATCAACGATTCCACTTCCCGGCTGTTTAGCCGGGCCTGTTGAACGAGGCGATAGCGTTTCCAGCTTTTTATGGGGACTGCCGCCAACATCTGTTCGGATTTCAATTGGGTCCAGCGTCCGATCCGACGGTTAAGCATGAATACGGGTAAGGGGCATTGCGGATAAAGCGGAGTTTTGCGCCCGAACTGTGATGTAATGGAAAAAGGTGACTCGAAGGGCAGACGCAGCAACCTGGAGTCGGTAACATAAACCAGGCTGCCGGCTTGGTTGGTGCCAAGGATAATGGCCGGTAGAGGCAGGGGCCTGGATGTCAACAACACTGCCCGGGCCCGCCGTCCTTCGAGGGCCAACTGGTAGAGAAAGGTCCGCTCACCTCCGACATCGCTGGTGGAGAAAAAGACAGTTTTGTGCCCCCTGGGACAATGAAAACCGCTGAACCGGCCGTGGTAATTCAAGGTCGCGACCGTCCGCATGCCACCCGGATCAACCACATGGATTTGCTCTGAAGCACCTCCTGACCTTCTGCCAACCAGCAACAGGTGTTGCATGGACGGCCAGCACAACTGACGGATACTGAAAAACGCCATACCCTGGGGGGCGTCCAGTTTCTGGTTTTCAGGAATCGTCGCGCGTGCTGTTTCCTTGTCTAAACCGGCCAGAAGGGCGCGGCGCAGCCAATGTTGCGCAAGATCTGATGCCTGCGGTTGAAAGGCCTTGAAATAATCCCCCATCAAAAGGTTGACTTCCACATCCCATGGAAGCTCTCGAAACAATTGGTACAGCATGGGTCTGGCACGTCGCGCCTGTTTCAAGGCGATAAGAACACGGGAGTGAATCTTCAGGTACTCCTCGTTGAACTCAGGCGCTTTTACGGCTGCCAGCAGGGATTGGGCTTGCGCCAGATCCCCTTTGCGATACAGATATCTGGCCCTGAGGACACTCAACTCCCGATGACCGGGTTTGAGCTCCAGGGCTGTCGAAATGTAGCCGCCGGCCTGATCGATATGTCCCGAGTTCACCATGGCCAGGGCGGTCATATAGTTGAAATGGAAATTGTCGGGATGAGCATCGGCCTCTTCACGGATCAGTGCTTCAGCCAAGTCCGGACGCCCCATGCGCACATGCAAGCCCGCCAAAAGGATCTTTACCTCGGCAATCCTGGAACCGGCCAGGGCGGCCTGGTAATTGGCCAATGCCCTTTCATGGTTGCGGGCCTGCTGAAAATGCCAGCCCAGGCAGACATATCCAGTGTAAAAACGCGGATGCAACCGTACCGCACGCTCAAGGTTTTCAAGGGAATTGCTGTTTTTCGTTTCTCGAGTGGCCATGGCGATGCCCACCAGCGCCTTGGCGGAACGGTGGTTGATCTCCAGATAAGAACCAAACCGCCGCGTAGCGTCCCAGGACTTGCCATTCAGCAACAACATGTATCCCTGCCGCACCTGGGGATTGGGATAAACCCGGAAGTGTTTTTCAATAAACGCACTGGCCGCAGGAATGTCTTCCACCATGAAATACACCATCCCTCGTAAGAGGTCGTCTTCCTCGGAAGCGCTTAACTGCGCGGGGATCCAGCATAACAGCAGAAAAACAATGCACCATCGCCTCATGGCTGATTCTCCTCTCTCAATCGGTCCTCTCATTCCCGGTGACCAGACTCAAAAACAAAATCCGCCGCATGTCCGATATCCCTGGACTTAGAAACACTTATGGAATCCCCAGTTGAGTTTTTCCGCCAGCAGGCTGAAGTAGTTCATGTCCGGCGATTCGACCATCTTTAAGCGCCGCTCGTCTACGCCCACGTGAAATGCCTTCCCCGCCGGCAACGGCAATACATGCTGGCCGTCAATGGTGACAAATACCTGGTTGTCTCCCTTGTCCCGGGTAACCGTCAAGCGCAACCTGTCCGGCACGACAAGTGGTCTCAGGGTCAGCGAATGGGCACAGATGGGGGTGATCACCAATGCATTCACCTCCGGGTTCACGATGGGGCCGCCCGCTGAGAGTGAATAGGCAGTGGAACCAGTGGGCGTGGATATGATGAGACCGTCCGCGCGGATATGGGCGATTTTGGTATGGTTCACCTGCAATTCCAGTTGAATGATGCGGGCGATATTCCCTTTGGAAGCCACCACGTCGTTCAACGCCAGGTAGTGTCCTCCCTCCAGCTCAACACGCAGCACCTTGCGTTCCGACAAGGGCATGCCGCGGGTCAGCAGGCGCTCCAGGGTATTACGAATGGAGCCGGTTCCCAATTCAGTCAGGAATCCCAGGGTGCCCAAGTTGAAGCCGGCGATGGGGACTCCGTGACGTACCGCCGCCGGCGCCACAGATAGAAAAGTCCCGTCTCCGCCGATTACAAGGATTAAACCGCACTGGGCCACAACCTCTTCCCGGGGGATGCCGTCGTCCCGGTTTGCGATTTGAGCGGCTTCAAAGCCCAGACGTACATCAACTTCCCGTTCCGCGCACACATCCAGCGCTATGTTGATAAAAGGCAGCGCATCGAGATGCGGCTTGGCGATAATCCCTACGCATTTAGGTGGTAACTGCATCTGATATTATTGTAACATCCACTCCGGTGGCTTTTCCATATTCCAGACGGAAAAAGTATTCCTGATTGCCGCGCCGACCTTTTACCCCGGCCGGGCAGACACCGGTCACCCGCCAATTGATCGCTTCCAGCCTGGTCTTCACGTTGATCAGCACTTGCTGCCGCTCCGCGGCGTCACGTATCACTCCGCCTTTGTGCACACGATGGCGTTCGGCTTCAAATTGCGGCTTGATCAGGCACAGGATCACCGCCCCGGGCCAGGCGGACATCCGCTCCACCACTTTGGTGACGGAAATGAAAGACAGGTCCATGGTGATGATGTCCGGGGGAGGCTCAACTTGATTCGGCTCCAGGTATCTGGCATTGCATTTAATCAAGGTGACCCTGGGGTCTTGACGGAGTTTCCAATCCACTTGGTCAACGTTTACATCCACCCCAACCACATGTAGAGCCCCCCGCTGCAACATCAGGTCCGTGAAGCCTCCGTTGGAAACCCCCACATCCATAACGTTTTTGCCCGCCGGGTCCAGTTGAAACTCCTGCAACGCCCGTTCCAGTTTGTATGCCCCCCGGGAAACGTATGGATAGCGCTCCCGGACTTCTACGCAGTCGTTTTCCCCAATACCCCGATGGGCTTTGTCGCATCTCTCTCCGTTGACCAGCACTTCACCAGCCATGACCAAGGCCCTGGCTTTTTCCCTGGAAGGCGCCAGCCCGCGCGCCACCAGAGTCGTATCCAGACGATGGACAACGCGTTTCATGCGTTCTCCTTTACGGGGGCGAAATCAGGAATCGCGAAGCGACTCCATAGAAAATTGGCTCGATAAACCCGCTCCACCGTACTCCGTCTCAATTCCGGAGACAAGTTCTGCATAAAGGCCTTTACCCGCACAGCCAATTCACGATCCGATTTGAACAACTCCACCAATTCGTTTCTCAGCTCATCCAGGTTGACATCCTCGCCCCGGCGATGGCATTGAGCCGCCGCCTCAAAACGTGGACGCAAGGACTCAAGTTCATCCGGAAAACTCTCCATGAAACTGCCAACCGGATCGGACTCGGGTGCAGGGACCGGCGGGCCGCCAATGCCGCGTTCCAGCCAGGCGGCATGCTGACGCCTGACTTCATAGCGGAATTGGGCAAAAGCGGTCACCGGCAATCGGCGCATGCGGCGACGCGCCACGACCCGGTCCACCGCGGTTTCCATCACATTGCGGGGAATGCCCTTTTCCCACCACCCGTATAGCAGATCAAAATCGCCGCTGGAAATAAAGAAGCGAATCCCGTGACGGGATGAAAGATATTCAATGATTCCCACGATAAAATCGTAATCCCCTGCTGTTGTCACGGCTATCACCACCGTTCAGCAGCGATCCAACCCGCATGAATCCGTCGCAGACCATGATGAATGAGGTCCGGGACCAGGTGGTCGACCTTTTCCAATCGCCCCCGGAACAACTCTATCGCTCCACCCGTGGCGATCACGGCGGCATTCTCACCCACCAAGCGGCGGTACTCACCCACCAGGAAGTCGATCCCGCCCAAGTGAGTGTAAAACACCCCGGCCCGGATGCAGTCCGCGGTGTTCCGCGCCAGCGGCGTTTCCGGAATCCTGAAATCAACTTCTTCCAGACGCGCGGTGTATTTGGCCAGGCTGCGGATGGAGATTCCCACGCCGGGAGCGATCACTCCGCCCAGATAACGTTTGTCTGCATCGAGAACATCCAGAGTCAGGGCGGTCCCGGAATCGATGACCAGGCAAGGCGGCGCGGTGAATTCCAAGGCCCCGACCACATCGGCAATACGGTCGGCACCGACTTCTGCGGGATGATCCACAGCCAACTCGACCTCCAAGGGGCTTTCGTGGTCGAGGAAACGCGGAGTCACCCCCCGCTCTTCTTTAAGAAACCGGGCAAAACCGGGATTCAAGGGGGGTACCACCGATGACACGATGACTTCCCGAACACCCGGATGCGGCCAGTGTGAGATCAATTCAGACCACGGATGTGGATCAGCCGGTGAAGGAGTAAAAAAACGGCGCTGATGAAATAGTTTGTTTTTGTCAAATACCGCGATCCCCACGGCGGTGTTCCCGATGTCCACTGTCATCAACATAATGGCGATTATAGTGCATTTGGGCGGTCGTTTCAAAACCGGGATCTTGAAGCGCCCGCATGGATATGCGATAACCGCTGGCTAAAAAGCCTGTTGCCGAACCAGCAGGAGGCAAAGTCATGAAAATGGATCACCGCCTCCCACCTGGGCTGAATAACCATTGACCCGAATCAATACGCTTTACCCGGAGGCATGATTCCGTTAAAATAGAGTATGATCATCCGTGAACGACTGGAGCAACGGGAAAACAGCCTCCATCCCGGAGCCGCCCGCAGCCGAGACGCCACCAAACAAAGAGAAGAAAGAAAATCGCCCGTGCGCACGGAATTCCAGCGCGACCGCGATCGTATCCTCCACTCCAAGGCGTTTCGCCGTCTGAAACGCAAGACCCAGGTGTTTATCAGTCCCGAGGGCGACCATTATCGCACCCGGCTGACCCACACCCTTGAAGTCAGCCAGATTTCCAGGACCATCGCACGCGCACTGAACCTCAACGAAGACCTCACCGAGGCCATCGCATTGGGACATGATCTGGGTCACACCCCCTTTGGCCATGCCGGAGAGCGGGTATTGGACGCATTGACGGCCAATGGATTCCGCCATTACCAGCAGAGCCTGCGGGTGGTGGACCACCTGGAATACCACGGCAAGGGATTGAACCTTACCGACCCGGTCCGCGACGGCATCCTACGCCACTCCAAAGGCAAAGGTCCCATCCTGGCCCACGACGATCCCGACATGCCCGCCACCCTTGAGGGCCAGGTGGTGCGGGTATCCGACATCATCGCCTACGTCAACCATGACGTGGACGACGCGCTTCGAGCGGGCATGATCACCCGCGAAGAAATTCCCGAGAAAACCCGGCGCCTGCTGGGGAACACCTTTGCCAAGCGCATCGACACCATTGTAAAGGACGTGATCTATCGCAGTCTGGACATCGACCTGAAGCATATCGCCGTCAGTCCGGAAATCATCTACGTGTTGGAACAACTGCGCGATTTCCTATACCAGCACGTCTATTGGGTCAAAGGCTCGGAAACCGAAATGGACAAGATCCAGCATATCCTTTCCACCATTCATCAACATGTTCAAAACAACCCGACCCCCTATGTTCATCCCTGGCCGGAAAAAGATTCTGTTGAACGTCGCATCATCGATTTCATCGCCGGCATGACGGACAACTACGCTCTCAACCTCTTCAAACGCATCGTCACCCCCCGCTACCGATTCTGATTCGCATTTTTACCAGTAAAAGTTGACAACTCAGGATTTGCATGCTATCTATTTTCTAGATTGTTTGATATAGTTTTTGTCGATCATACAATAGAGCTTTAAGGAGGTTTCATGCGTAAACTGGTGATCGTCGGCGGCGGAGCCGCAGGGACCATGCTGGTGAACAAACTGGTACGCACTCACCCGATGAAAGAATGCGATATCACCATTGTGGACAAGAGCCCCATACACTATTACCAGCCGGGATTTCTTTTCATCCCTTTCGGTATTTACTCCGATCAGATGGTGCAACGCCCCCTCCGCGACACCATTCCCCCGGGGGTACGTTTCGTTCAGTCGGGCGTGGAGCGCATCGATCCGGAAAAAAACCGCGTTGTGCTGACCGATAAAGGTGTGTTGGAGTACGACTGTCTGGTAGTGGCCACAGGCTCCCGGATCGTGCCCGCGGAGAATGAGGGCCTCGATGGCCCCGGATGGCATCGCAACATTTTCGATTTTTACACCCTGGAGGGCGCCACGGCCCTTCACCGTCATCTCCGTTACTGGGAAGGCGGCAAGCTCGTGGTCAACATTGCCGAGATGCCCATCAAGTGTCCCGTAGCGCCCTTGGAATTCGTTTTCCTGGCGGATTGGTGGCTGACAGAGCAAGGCATGCGTGACCGGGTTGAAATCGAATTGGTCACGCCGCTATCAGGCGCATTCACCCGCCCCGTTTCTTCACGTTACCTGGGCGAAATCGTGGCCCGCAAAAACATCCGCATTCTGCCGGATTTCCAATTGTCCGCAGTTGATTCAGAGAAACGCACCCTCACCTCATATGACGGGCGCAGCAGCGATTACGACTTGTTGGTATCCATTCCCACCAACATGGGCAGCTCCCTGATCGAACGTTCAGGGATGGGAGATGAATTTCATTTCGTCCCCACCCATCGCCACACCCTGCAGTCCAAGGCTCACGAGAACGTCTTTGTCATGGGAGACGCAACCGATCTGCCCAGCTCGAAAGCTGGCTCAGTAGCCCACTTCCAGGTCGAGACCATGGCTCGCAACTTGGTGCGGTTCATGGACGGCAAGCCATTGCATCCCGGATTCGACGGTCATGCCAACTGCTTTATCGAATCCGGATTCGGCAAGGGTATTCTCATTGACTTCAACTACGATACCGAGCCCCTGCCGGGCAAATTCCCCGTTCCCGGCATCGGTCCCTTTTCCCTGCTTGAGGAGACCCGGATGAATCACTGGGGAAAGATGACGTTTCGCTGGGTCTATTGGAACCTGCTCATGCGGGGCGCCGAACTCCCACTTGAACCCCAGATGCAAATGGCCGGGAAACGGCGGAGCTAGGAGCCATCATGCCAAGCGATACAGCGGCAATCCACCGCAAGCTAGATGACCTGTCCGCGGAAATGTCCGCCATCACCCGGCGCCTGCAGAGCCTGGATGAATTCAAACAGGATCTTTCCCTCATCGCCAATGACGCCTTTACCTCCATCGTGCATTTCCTGGGCGAGGTGGACGATCATTTCGATTCCCGGGATCTGCTGGCCCTCATCCAGAAGGGGTTGCGCAATTTACGCGGCATTTCCGCCCTGTTGGATCAATTGCAAAGCATGCGCGACCTGCTGCAGGACGCCTCTCCGCTACTTAAAGAGGCTTTTTCTCAAGTAGTTGAAAAACTGGACCAATTGGAGAAAGACGGCGTTCTGCGCAATATCTCTATCGGTGCTGATGCCTTGACCCGTATGCTGGCCGGACTGTCTGCCGCGGAAATGGAAAACCTTGCCAATGCCATGAAAATCGCGGGCCAAGCTTCGGCCCGGCTGGCCACCAAAGAAAACTTGGACTGGCTTGAGCGCTTTTCCCAAGCCGCGGCACAACCTGTGGATCCCAAAAGCCGGCCGGCCTCCATGCTGCGGATCTTGCTTAAGGCCCGCCACTCCGCAGTACGCCGACCCCTGCAGCAAATGCTCGATGCGGCCATTCAAGCCTCCCGCCAAGAGGCTGACAAAAACAAAAGGAGAAAATCATGAAAAAGGAAATCGCCGGAATTCCGGTGGAATTATCAGAAGATGGATATTTGAGTGATGCCGGGCAATGGAACCGCGAAATCGCCACTGCCCTGGCCGGTGAAGAAGGCATAGACACCTTGACCCCTGAACATTGGAAAGTCATCGACTACCTGAGGCAATCTTATGCCGACGGGATTTCCTTGAGCATCCGCCGCATCGGCAAATCGGGTGTGGTGACCATCCAGGAATTCTACGGCCTGTTTCCCGGCGGGCCCTTGAAAAAGGCCTCACGCATCGCCGGAATCCCCAAGCCGGCCAGCTGCGTGTAATGCAGGAGACACCCCATGTCTGAAAACAAGAAAACCCAGAAAATCTCGGTTATCTGTGCCCGGGGTTCCCTGGAGGACGTGTACGCATCTCTTGTACTGGCCAACGGCGCCCGCATGGAGGGAATGGAGGCCCAAATCTTCTTTACCTTTTTCGGCCTCGACGCCATCCACGCCAAACGCATGCGCCGCCTGCACACAGCCACGGTGGGAAATCCCTCCCTGACCATGCCGGGAGGTTTGCCCTTCCCCACTTTGCTGGGCATGCTTCCCGGAGTGGAAGCCGGCGTATCCTCCATGATGCGCCGCCGCATGGAAAAGCTGGACATCCCCCCGGTGGATGAGTTCCTGGAAATCTTTAAAGCTTCCGGCGGCCGTGCTTATGCCTGCAAAATGGCCATGGACATGTTCGGCTATACCCGGGCAGATCTCTGGGAAGGCGTGGACGGCGTGTTGACCGTTGGAGAATTCTACGAAAAATCCCAGGATGCGCGGATTATATTCACCTGATGGTTGTTGCACGGACCGCAGTTCTGTGGAATACGTGTGCGTTGCAAAAACGTGATCTTCATGGACAACAAAATTCCATCGATTGAACCGCTGTATTCCATCGGCGTGGCGGCCCGCCTGCTGGATGTTTCGGTTCATTCACTTCGTCAATACGAACGGGAAGGCCTGATCCTGCCCCACAAAACGCCTTCGGGCCGCCGCCTCTATTCCGACCTGGAACTGGAGAAGGTGCGTTGCATCCGGCGCATGATCCATGAAAAAGGCTTGAACTTCGCAGGCATCCGTCACTTGATCGCCCTCGTTCCCTGCCATCGACTGCGACGTTGCCCGCAAAAGATTCAGCGCAACTGTCCCCTGCACCAAGATCTCAGCGCACCATGTTGGAGCCGGCCCGAAGCCTGTGCAAATCCATATCCCTCCTGCCGTCAATGTCCGGTTTACCGCGGAATCGTCAGTTGCCGGGACGTGCAGCAAGCCGTTTCAGGGGGGAACGAGGATTGACATCCTGACCCGGGGCATGAGAGAATTTCCACTGATCTCCCGGAGGAAATCCGCCAATGACCGAACACCTGGTTGATAAAGAACTGTTGTCCATCCTGGCCTGCCCGGTATGTCACGGTGACCTGGAGGAAATTCCGGGTCCGCCGCCGGGGTTGCGTTGCAGGGCATGCAAGCGGATCTATCCCGTTCGCGACGGCATCCCCGTCATGCTTCCGGATGAGGCCCGAATCGAAGGCGAGTGATCCGCCCCCGCGTACTTTCCCCGCATGATGTGGGCGATTGTGTGCTGTTTCTGCGCCCGCGTCTCTTGGGGGACATCATATTCACCCTGCCTGCAGTTGAGTTGTTTGCCCGCCACTTTCCGCATGTACGTTTGGCCTACGTGACCGAGCCCCCCTTTGTTGACCTTGTGCGCCTTTTTCCCCGGGTCCATCATGTCTTGACCATGAACCGGAAACCCACTCCCGCCGATATGCTGTATTTCCGCCGTCAAGTACTGCGAATGGGCTGCAGAGTGGCCGTGGACTTCCATTCCGGTCCCCACAGTGCACTCCTCACACGCATCAGCGGGATCCGTCATCGCATCGGTTACCGGTCCTCGAACCGCAATTGGGCGTATACCCTGCTGACTCCCCGCCACCCGGCCGGGAGCCCGCGGCACTCCGTTGCCAACCAAGTCCGCCTGCTGGAGCATTTCGGAATCCCTCACCGCCCCATACCGTTTTACCCGCGCATTCCCACCGCGACAGCCGCAAACGCCGCGACCTTCTCCCAGGATCCACTCAGGGTCGTGGTACACGTTGGTGCAGGCAATCACTTCCGGGATTGGGGCACAACCAATTTTTTCACCCTCGCGGATGGGCTGCTCCGCCGGGGCCTGAACGTGGCATTGATCGGACATTCCTTCGAAGAACGCGCCACTGCCGCTGCATTGCGTACCGAACTACCCGTTGAGGATTTTACCGGTAGACTGACATTGCCGGAAAACCTGTCCCTGATCGCCGCTTCCGGCGCATATGTGGGCGTTGATTCAGGTCCCCTTCACTTGGCTTCCCTTACCGACACTCCGTTGGTGGCGCTCTTCGGTCCCAACCTGCCCGCGGTCAGCGGCCCTTGGCGCAACCACCGTGTTTCCATCCTCCAGGCGAAGCTCCCATGCCGGCCTTGCTCGCAACGCCGCTGCCGCTATGATACAATCCGATGCATGCAGGAGATCACGCCCCATGCCGTACTCAAAGCCGTTGACCGGTTTATCCGCTGACTTTGCCTGGTGGCTCCTGTTACCGGCCCTGTTTTTGATCCCCTTTTCAATGGCCGCCTGTTCCCTGCTGTTCAGCCTTTTGCTGGCCATGCTGGTGATTTCAGTACTGCGGGGTGAAAGCCTGGCGCCATTGCCGCCTTTCACAACCTGGTTGGTGGCTTTCGCTGCATTGACATTGGTTTCAACCGCCTTTTCCCTGGCTCCCGAAGTCAGTCTCCTTGACAACCGCGAGCTTTTGGTTTTCCTGTTGATACCGGTGTTCCAAAAAGTGATCAACACCCGGCGGCGATTGCGCTTGAGCCTGGCGACGGTACTCATTTCCGGCACCCTCTCCGCAGCCGTTGGCATCTTTAACGCATTGCGCGGCGGCATTAGCCTTGAGCACCGTTTGCATGGCCTGACTTCCCATTGGATGACCTGGTCCGGGCTGTTGATGATGGCCTTCGTATTTTTTGCGGTATGGATCACCCAGCACCATGACCCGCCGTTGATCCGCCGCGGATTCATATTGGGGGCACTGCTGCTGATTCTGGCGGCAATACTCTTCTCCCTCACACGGTCCATGTGGGTAGGTATCGCGGTTTCGCTGGGGATATATTCAGTATTGCGCCGTCCCCGCGTGCTGCTGGCGCTGATCCCCCTGCTGTTGGCCGCATGGTTTCTCTTGCCGCCTTCGGTCGCCAACCGCGTCCGCTCCATGGTCGATCCCGCGGATCCCACCAACCGTGACCGCATCCACATGGTGTATACGGGGTGGAAGATCTTTCTTGACCATCCCATTACGGGCTCCGGCCCGAACACCATCAACGATTTGTACCCCCGTTACCGCCATCCCGACGCCATTCAGAACAATCCCCACCTGCACAACAACTTCCTGCAGATCCTGGCCGAGCGGGGCTTGCCCGCCGCCCTGGCAATGTTTGGATTCTTTGTTTCCCTGCTGGTTTCCCTTTTTCAACTGTGGCGGCGCGGCAGCGGTCAGGCCCGCCGTACCGCGGCGGCGGCTCTGTTCGTGGCGACGGCTTTCCTGGTTTCCGGGCTGTTCGAGTACAATTGGGGCGATGCGGAAATCCAGTTCCTCTTCCTCTTTTTCATCTCATTGCCCTTTGTATCCATCATGAACGCGGCGGACTCCCCATCAACTTCCGCAAAGGAGACGCCGTGATTGCGCGCAGACGCGTTGACGAGCTGCTGGAAACCATTGGCAGCCGCCGCATCCTGGTGGCCGGAGACCTGATCCTGGATCGATACCTCTTTGGCCGGGTGGAACGCATATCCCCAGAAGCGCCGGTCCCGGTGCTTCACGTCCAGCGTGAAGAGAACCGTCCCGGCGGCGCGGGAAACGTGGCCGCCAACATCCTCGGTCTGGGAGGCAATATCGTGTTATCGGGTATAGTCGGCGATGATGAACCCGGCCGGACTTTACGCGCCCTGATTCCCGGCCAGGACAGGGTGATCACCGATCCCGGCCTGCCCACCGTCACGAAAACCCGTGTTATTTCGCAGCGACAACAAATTGTCCGCATCGACCGCGAAGAAACAAACGCCGTCTTTTCACCTGCGACTGCGGAACGCCTGTTGCGGCGGCTGGACGATGTCGCCGTAGACGGCATCCTTGTTTCCGATTACGCCAAAGGTGCGGTCACCTCAGACCTCATGGAAAAACTGCGTGATCTAGCCGCCTCATTGGGTATTCCCCTGGTAGTAGACCCAAAACCGGTCAACGCCGTTTTGTACAGAGGCGTAACCGGGATGACGCCCAACCTGACGGAAAGTGAGGCCCTGCTGGGAGAATCGGTACGCACCAACGAGGAGGCAGCTCGCGCCGCACGGCGCCTGCAGGGTCGATTCAAATGCCGATTTGTTGCCGTAACCCGTGGAGAAAACGGTATAACCGCAGCTGAGACCCGTCACCGGGCCTTCCATGTGCCCGCCAGAGCCCAAGAAGTTTATGACGTCACCGGAGCCGGGGATACCGTTGCCGCCGTCCTCGTGCTGGCACTGTCTGCGGGGGCGAGTCTGCGGGAATCCGTCATCATGGCCAATGCCGCCGCATCCCTGGTCGTGGAGAAGGTAGGCACCGCCAGGGTTTCCCCAATGGAATTGCGACAACGCCTTCTTAGCCGAGACCGCACCTCGGGCTTGTAGATATTTCGCCCGGATTAGACTATATATTACCTGTGGCGTTCGCAATTCAGCGGACAGTATCAGCATCGTGTGAGCCACCCGAAACGGGTGGAGGCGAATTGCCTCCACGAGCCGGAGGTGGGGAGGTTTGTTGACAGGAATGGACCGCAATGATAGAATTGGCATCTGATTCTCGCCACTTCAAATGTGATCAATGAAGACATTGGAAGGGATTCGCATAAGCAAATCGTTCAAGGGGAGGCGGGTGGTAAAAGAGGTCGATCTGGCGGTCCGTTCCGGGGAAGTCATCGGCCTCCTCGGCCCCAACGGAGCCGGAAAAACCACGACTTTCCGCCTCATGCTTGGCATGCTCTCTCCGGAGGGTGGAGCCATCCACCTGAACGGTGAGGATATCACCCGACTGCCTGTATACTCCCGGGCCCGCCGGGGGATCGGATTCCTCCCCCAGGAGCCCTCGGTGTTCCGCAACATGACCGTACGGGAAAACCTCCTGGCCGTAGTGGAAATGCACCGCCACCTCGATACCGCCGCCATTGACGAAGCTATGGATGAAATGAAGCTCACCCCCCTTGAACACCGCCGAGCCGCTTTGCTTTCCGGCGGGGAACGCCGCAGGCTGGAGATCGCCCGGGCACTCATTCTCACCCCGGATTTCCTCTTGCTGGATGAACCATTCGCCGGTATCGACCCTTTGCAGATCACCGAGTTGCAACGCTTGATCGTGGGCTTGCGCAGGCGCGGTATGGGCATCATCATTACAGACCACAACGTAAGGGAAATCCTCAAGATCACCCAAAGATCCTACATCATCAATCGGGGCGATGTGATCTTTCACGGGGATTCCGAGGCCCTAATCAAGGACGAGCGGGTCAAAGCGGAATACCTGGGCCGCGATTTCAGGTGGAATTGACATGGCGACTCGACTCCATCTCAAGCAAACCACGAGCATCATCCTCAACCCGGTGGTGCACACGTTCCTCGAGCTTCTCCCGTTGAACAGGCTGGAGTTCATGGACCGCCTGCAGAACGAGGTTGACTCCAATCCCATGCTGGAAGTCGAGGACTCCACCGCCCGCGAACCGGATGCCGCCCCAAGTGAAGAAGACACCAACCTTCTGGAACAAAAGCTGAAAAAAGCAGACGATTCATTTGTTTCACACTACGAGGAAAACGGATTTCTAAAACCCGACCCGGACCGCATCGACAAGAACCGGGCCATCGAGCTCTTCACCGCAGACGTTGAAGACCTGGCGGATCATCTCATGGACCAGGCCCGTACGGAGTTTTCAGCCGAGGAACTGCGCATTGCCCGCCACATCATATTCAACCTCAACAGCGACGGCTACTTGGACCTGCTCATCGAATCCGCCGCCACAGCGTTGGGAACCACTCCGGAAGCCATCGAGCAGATCCGGCGGCGCATCACTGCATTCGACCCGCCGGGATCCGCCTCCCGCTCCTTGAGCGAGTGCCTGTTGTCCCAGGTGCCGGATACCCCGGCCAACCAAAGCCTGCGTGAATTGATCCTCAACCACCTTGACGATCTGGCGAGGTCCCGCTACGAAGAGATCATGAAACAGCTCCAGGTGGACCGTCAGGATTTAAACCGCCTGATCGAACGTCTGCGGCGCCTGAACCCCCGGCCGTCATCGCGATTCGAACACGATGAAATCGAATACGCTGAAGTCGACCTCTTGCTGATAAAAACCGAGAATGGATACAGCGTCCGCTATATCGAAGAGGGCATGCCCAGGCTGCTCATCTCATCTTACTATCAGGAGATGCTCGAGAAGCCCCTGGACCGAAAAACCCGTTCCTACCTAAAAGAGCGGCAACGCAACGCCTCACTCTTTATTGACGGCATTGAATTGCGCAAAAAAATGATCGTACGCATCGCCGAATACCTGGTAACCCAACAAAAGGATTTCCTTGATTTCGGCTCCAAGTGGAAGAAGCCCCTGACCATGAAGGAAGTGGCCCGGGCTCTCGATTACAACGAGTCCACCATTTCCCGGGCGGTCAAAAACAAGTTCATGGCCTCGGACCGAGGTTTGCTGTCACTGCGGAGTTTTTTCTCTTACGGTATCAAAGGCGAATTCGGCTTCAGGCACTCCGTGGAAACGGTCAAGGAAAAAATCCAACGAATTATCGAGGCGGAACCCCGCAACCACCCCCTTTCGGACCAGTTGATCGCCGAACAATTGAACCAATTGGGCATCCATATCTCACGCCGGACAATCCGCAACTACCGTGAAGAGTTGAACCTGCCAAACTCTTCAAAACGCCGGGAAGAATACAAGTTAAAAGGAGACTAAAATGAGCATCACCTTTACGGCCAAAAGCACGAAAATCCCCGGACCACTCAAAGCATACGCCGAAAAGAATCTAAGCCGCTTGGAACGAATCAGCGGCGATATTATGGAAGCTGATATCATTGTGCATCAGGAAAAACTCGGCTATCGAGTCGAGTTGAGCGTCAAGACCAAAAACTTTTCTTATCATATCGACGGCCAGGATCCCATCCTTAAACAGGCGTTCCGCAACGTCATCAACACATTCAAATCCCAGGCCAAGAAAAACAAGGAAAAAATCAAGGAAGAAAAAAAACGCTTCGGACGCGCCGGGAACCGCATCGAACCGGAGTCCGCTCCCGCTGGAACGGAAACGGAATCGTCTCAGGATTCCGTCACTGTCTCAAACAATTTCTCTCCCAAACCGCTCTCCATCGAGGAGGCGATTTTCTTTCTACAGGAAAGTGGAGACACCGCTTACCTTTTCATAAACGCGGACACAAACAACGTAGCGGTTTTGTACCGCAATCGTAACGGAAAACTCGCCATTATCGAAGCCAACCAGTAGGGAACGTGAAACTCAACAGCATTCTCAAGCCTGAGTTTATCAAGGTCAACTGCCTTGCCGAAAACCGTGAGGAACTACTGACTGAAATCGTCGCCGAATTGAAGGGCATGGGCCTGGTCAACGATGAGCGCCGCATTATCGAGAAACTCCTGGAGCGCGAACGCATGGGCTCCACATCCATCGGCAACCATGCAGCGGTTCCCCACACCAAGGTCCGCGGCCTGCCTGGGCCCATCATTTTTATCGCCGTCTCTCGAAAGGGAATCCTCTACAACGAACAAGACAAGGACCAGGTACACCTGGCCATCCTCATTCTTTCGCCAAACGAATCCCCCATTGTCCACCTGCAGATCCTGGCCGCAGCCGCTTCTTTGATCAAACGTTCCAAAAACCTGATCCGCGAAGTCCTGAACGCCCAGACCCCTGAAGAGGTTATGGAGGTCATTCGCCGCCGCGAAACCGAAAATGATTAAAAAGACCGGAATCGAACTCAGGGAAATCGGCATCCAAACCGACCTGGACATCCGTCAGATCCACAATGACCGTTGGCTGGACAACCAGACTCGCCACCCGCGCCCCCAACGGCCGGGTCTCGCTCTGGCAGGCTATCACCGTTACTTGAACAAGCTGCGTATCCAGATTTTCGGAAAGACCGAGATCGGGTACATCAACCAATTGGAGGCCGCCGAAAGACAAAGACGTTTGCGGCAATTCTTCGCCGCCCGGATTCCCGGACTCATCATCTCGGACGGCCAGAGTTGCGCCAAGGAACTGGTGGATGCGGCGCAACGCTACCATACACCTGTAATGGTATCCGGCCTGAAGACCTCGGTACTGGTCTCACGGTTGTCTTCGTTTTTGTACCGCCATTTTTCCAAGAAAATCCGCATCAACGGCGTGCTGTTGGACGTCAAGGGAGTGGGCACCCTGCTTACCGGCGATTCAGGTATCGGCAAAAGCGAATCCGCACTGGAGCTTGTCAACAAAGGGCACCAACTTGTATCCGACGACCTGATCGAATTCTACCTGGACCCCTACGACCGTCCGGTCGGCCGTTCCATCGAAAAGATCAAGCAATGGATCGAAGTGCGTGGATTGGGCATTATCAACATCGTGGACATTTTCGGTATCGGCGCCCTGCTTCCGGAGAAACGCCTCGACCTGGTGATCCGGCTGGAAAAGTGGAGTCACCGAAAAAAGTACGACCGCCTGGGAGAAGGGCGCCTCACCTTCAACATCCTGGGCAAGGAGATGCCCATGTTCGTGATTCCCGTGGCGCCGGGGCGCAACGTGTCCACCCTGGTGGAAGTCGCCGTCAAGTACTTCATGTCTCGCAAAAACGGCAGCAAATCCTTTATAGAATACCTGGATGAACAACAGAATGAGCAAGGCAACGAGTAAGCCCATCCGCAGCCTGTTGATCACCCATGGTCAACTGGGTAAAGAGTTGAAAACCATCACGGAGAAGATCCTGGAACGCCGCCTGGACATGGAAACCATCGGCATCCTATGGGGAGAAGACGGCAGCCGCATCCTGAGCAAAATCGAAGACTTCGTAAACCGTCACGCCGACAGTCACATCATCATTTTTACAGATATGTTCGGTGGATCTCCATCCAACGTGTGCTTCCCCTTCATCGGACCGAACGTGGAAGTCATTACCGGGATCAACCTTCCGGGATTGCTGAAATTCCTGACCTACCGTAAAAAAGACATCCCTTTCAAAGAATTGGTGCGCATCATCCGCAAAGGTGCAATCGAAGGCATAAACGTTATGGGTGATTACTTAGGAGAAAAATCCGATGGTCGAAGAAAAGGTTGAAATATCCAACAAGCTGGGCCTGCATGCCCGCGCAGCCGCCAAGCTTTCCCACATGGCCAACAGTTTCCAATCAGATATCTTCCTGGTCTACAACGGCGACCGGGTCAACGCCAAGAGCCTGCTGGGAATTCTGACCCTGGCCGCATCCGTAGGCACCACCATCACCATATCCGCGACCGGAAAGGACGAAAAGGAAGCTGTCTCAACCCTGGCCGACCTGTTCCAACGCAAGTTCGATGAGGAAAACTAACCAAGGAGCCCATGTACCGTGTTGACGCTCACGGGAAAATCCGTTTCTCCCGGCATCGCTTGCGCTGAGGCCCATGTCTACAATACCGGTGACCGTATCGTCTCACGCCGCTCCATAAAGGCCAAGGAACAAGACCGCGAAATCAAGCGCCTGCAACGATCCATTAAGGCGACCCGAAAGCAGCTAAAGGCCATCGCCGGCAACCTTAAGGACGCCATGGGCGATGATTCCGCCCTGATCATATCCACCCAATCCCAATTGCTGGAAGAAGGAAACCTGGTGGCCGAAATCGAAAAAGTTGTCCAAGCTGCAAACATAAACGCCGAGTGGGCCCTGGCCCGGGTTGAGGAAAAGTACACCAATATTTTCAAACGCATCCAGGATCCTACTTTCCGCGAACGCGTAAACGACATCTCCGACCTGCTTCAACGCCTGTTGCGCAACCTGACGCCCAACAAGAGCGAATCCGAACCCATCTTGGACAATGTGATCCTGGTGGCAAGGGATATTGCTCCTTCCGAAGCCGCCCACTTAATGTCCCGCGGCAACCTGCGGGGCCTGGTGCTATCCGAAGGCGGTGAAACCTCCCACACGGTCATCCTGGCCCGCACCCTCGAGATCCCCGCGGTCATGAACGTTGATCAAGCCCATACCCGTATCCGTTCGGGAGATTCCCTGATCGTTGACGGCCTGTCCGGCGACGTCGTTGTGGATCCGGATACCCGAACACGCCAATCCTACCGCATCAAGCGCGAAAAATTCACCAGTTACCGGGAACGCAGCAGACAGGTGTTGACCCTTGCCGACCGAACACTGGATGAAAGGGATTTCACCCTTTCTGCCAACATAGAACTTCCCATGGAAGTAGACCTCCTGCAGACTTATGGCTCGCTGGGGATCGGCCTGTTCCGAACTGAATTCCTGCTGACCGATCAGCGAGTGGCCCGCTCTGAAGAAGAACAATTCCAGATCTACCGCAACCTGGCGCGCCGCGTATACCCCCATCCCCTTATCCTGCGTACCTTTGACGTAGGTCGGGATAAGCAATACGGGATGTTCGCCCATCGGTCGGAACCCAACCCCGCGCTGGGTACCATGGCCGTACGCCTGTTTCTGAAAGCTCCCGAGCTCTTCCGGATACAACTCAAAGCCGCATTGCGGGCCAATGAAGGCGGGAACCTGCGCATCCTGTTTCCCATGGTCACGGAGATCGAAGAAGTCAACTCCATCCGCCGCCTGGTAAACGAGTGTCTCGTTGAACTGGAAACCCAGGGCCTGAAGAATCCCCGGCACACACCCCTGGGCATCATGGTGGAAATTCCCGGTTCGGTCCACCTGATCCCCCACTTGAAAAACACCGTGGACTTCCTTTCCGTGGGCACCAACGACCTGATCCAATACCTGCTGGCGGTAGACCGCAACAACCCGGCCGTATCGCATCTCTACAACCCGTTCCATCCGGCCGTGATCCGTACCCTCATGGAGATCATCGCGGCGGCAGCCGCCATCGACAAAGAGGTCAACGTTTGCGGAGAACTGGCTGGGCAGGGATTCACCGCCCTCATGCTCCTGGGCATGGGCTATACCCACTTCTCCATGAATCCGGTATCCATCATCGAAATCAAGCGCATCTTCACCCACATCCATTATGGATTCTTGCGCCGGGTGGTCCGCAAACTCACGGCGTTTTCCTCACGTTCCGAGGCCGAAGAGTTTTTTATCGAGCAGATGGTCGGCAAATACCCCGACCTCTTCACACAACAATCGTTGTTTTAATCAGCCTGTTGTTGACACGAATTGGCGGATGAAACGTCACTGGAAACGACACCTGCGATCTTTTTCCGTCGGGTATGCCAACGGAGAGAGCGGTTCACGAACCAGCCTGGCTTGCAAACTTCCAACTTCTTCCACGAATCATGTGGAAATCTCACTCCGCGAAGAGTGATAAGCCAATACACTACAAGGTATTCTTGATTTGCACACTATCAAAAACTCCAAAATACCTATATATATGTGTTTTCGTCGAGAACGCCTATTATCGCCTGTCTCGGCTTTTGCCTTGACACTTAGCAAACCACATGCCAGAATCGGAGTATTCCACACGCGGAGGATGCCATGGCCCGGCCGACATTTTTTTTTCTCATGTTTGTACTCACCATTTCGCTGATTCCCGCCGACACCCCGCCTGAACTGTTCACCGTCGCGGAATCAAGCGACTTTACGCGCACCTCCAGCCACGCAGAGGTCATGGCCTTGTTGCACAAGCTGCAGGCCTCCTCTCCGCGGGTGCGTCTGATCCACATGGCCACGTCGACTCAGGGACGCAGCATACCCTTGGCCGTGGTGAGCCGGGACGGCATCGCTTCACCCGCTGCCATGCGTATGGACGGACGGTCCGCTATCCTGATCAACGCCAATATCCATGCCGGAGAAGTGGAGGGCAAGGCCGCTGTGCTCATGTTGATCCGGGACCTGGTACGCGCCTCTACTCCTGACTTGCTGCAAAGTCAGGTGTTGTTGATCATTCCCAATTTCAACCCCGATGGCAATGACGATTTCGGTCATCACCGTGGAGATAAAGGCCCTGATCTGGCGGGTACCCGGGCGAATGGCCAGAATCTCGATCTGAACCGCGATTTTCTAAAGCTGGAGAGCCCGGAAGTAAGCGGACTCGTAAGGGTGTTGCGGCGCTGGGACCCCGTGCTCTTCATGGACCTGCACACCACCAACGGATCCTATCACCGGGAGCCTGTCACCTTCACCACCCTTTCAAATCCCAATACCGACCCCGAACTTAGGAAGTTCATGTGGCAAGAGATGTTTCCGGCGGTTCAAAAAACCCTCAAAAGCGAGTACGGTTTCGATAGCGTGCCTTATGGAAACTTCCGCGATCGCAAGCATCCAAAGCAAGGCTGGGCAAACCACGCTTTCGGTGCTTTGTATTCCACAAACTACGTCGGACTTCGCAACCGCTTCACTATTCTCGATGAAAACTATTCCCATGCCGATTTCCGCACCCGCGTACTGGCTTGCCATGCTTTTCTGCACTCGGTGATCACCTTTACCGCGACCCATTTGCCCCGGATGCGCCTGATGACCCATGCAGCTGACCAGCGTACCTTCACCAGCTACAAAGATTCCACATTCATCCTGGACTACAAGGTGGTCCCATTATTGGATTTTACTCTAAAAAGCTACCGCTTCGCCGTCACCCCCATTCCCCCTGAAGACAAAGACAAATACCCTTCCTGGTACGGGGACTCAATCGTAAAACCCACTGCGGACCACAAAGATTACCGGTTGACCTACTATGCCGACACCCAGGCCACCCGCAGCCGGCCCCTGCCCGCCGCATACCTTCTGGAAGCCCAGTTGCACTCCTCGGCTGCATTGTTGCGCCGGCACGGCTTGGTGGTTGAGCAGTTGACCAGCCCCCTGGAAATGGAAATTGAGGTGTTTGCCATCAACCGGCTGGAGATCAAGCCCGGGCTTTACCAGGGGCACGTGCCCATCCGTTTGGAAGGAGAATACCGTCGCGAAACCCGCCGAGTTCCGGCCGGCACATGGTGGATCACCATGCACCAGCCCCTGGCCCGATTGGTGCCTGAATTGCTCGAGCCTGACTCAACCCACGGCCTGTTGCAATGGGGACATTTCAAGCGTCTGATTCAGCGCCAATGGTCCCGCCGCCCCGGCCGATATCCGGTGATGCGCGTCAGCGAGGTTCCTGCTGAAGTTTCTCTCGTTCAACCCGGATCTGAAGACGAAACCCTACCATAACAGGCGCACCGCAACGGCCGCGATGGTGGCCACAAGCAAGCTGATACCCGCGGACGCCCAGGCGATGCGTGCCCCGAATTCCTTCCACATGACCACGAAAGTAGAGAAACAGGGGAAGTAGAAGGTCACGAACACCACGAAAACCATGATTTGTTCCTGAGTCATGGGCAGGTTGGTCAGGGCTCCCGCTCCCAGGGCCGCCGCGGCCATTATCAGGACAAGCTCCTTGCGGAAGAATGCGAATATCAGGACGGCACCCAGGGCGGCCGGCAAACCAAGAACCGACTTCAGGAAGGGGCCCGTAAAGGAGTTGACCACCGAGTCGATGCCCGCCATCTCCAGCCATGACATCACCATGCTGCCGGCTATGAGAAAAGGCACGGCCACGAATATGAATTCACGCAGCATGGTCCAGGTCTTTCTCAGTGAAACCGCCGGCGAAGGGATGCGTAGGTCGGGGATTTCCAGTACCAAACCCGTGGGCTTGCCCATGAAAAGGGTGAGCAGTTTCCCGGTAAACCCGATGACCACCGCCACCAGCAGGTAAACGAAAACGGCGCCGAAAGGGCCGGCGTATGCCGCGGCCAATGCGAAAATGACCGCCGTACGGGCGGAACAGGGAATAAAGGGAATCAGCAAAGCTGTGAGTGTGCGATCACGGCGATTCTCGATAATGCGGGTGGCGTATACCGCGGGTACCGAGCAACCCAGGCCCATGATAAACGGGGCCACGGATTTTCCATGCAGGCCGATGCGGTGCATGACCCCGTCCATTAGGAAAGCCATGCGCGCCAGGTACCCCGTATCCATAAACAAGGCGGTCAGGAAGCTCAGGGGCAGGAAATAGGGCAACACGATACCCAAGGCGCCTGCGAGTCCCAGGTAAGCCCCGTTGAGGGTATGCCACCAGAAGGGGAATGTTTCCCGTAACCCGGTGTAGAGAGGCGGGATACGGTCGAGTAGCGGTTCCAGCCAACCGGACAAGAGGCCGCCTATCTGGAAAATTGCCGCAAAAAAGAGCACCATATAGAGCAGCATGAAAAACTGCCCGGATACGGGATGCAGCAGGTAACGGTCCAGGCGGTCACGCAGGGAACGGCTGCGACGGTCTACAAAATGGGAGATCTCCTCGGTCATCTTCATGGCCAGGTGGTGCCGTTCATAGGCCACGGCTTCAAAAGCTTCAACGTGGTGGGATTCCTGGATTCGGCCGCGCAATTCCTCTACGAGTTCAACCAGAGCTTTGACAAAAGGTTGGGGACAAGATTCGGGATTCTCCAGCAACTTGATGGCATAGAAACGGGACGTGCCCCGCATGGGAGGGGCTATCTGGGTTTGGATCCGTTTTTCCAGCTCCATTACCAATTCTTCCATGTGGGAGGTGTAGGGCAGGCGTTTCGGCGACTCACAGCCACCAACCAGGCAACGATAGGAGGTCTCTACCAACCGGGTTACCCCCTTGCCGTATAGGGCCGAGGTGGGACGAACTTTGATCCCCAGGCGTTCCTCCAGCTTTTCCGGGTAGATGCGCAAACCCTTGCGGTCGGCTTCATCCCACATATTCAGCGCGATTACCATGGGAATGCCCAATTCGGCCAGTTCCACTGTGAGTTCAAGGCTGCGGGAAAGCAGGGATGCATCCACTACGTTGACGATCAGATCCACCGGTTGTTCCATGAGAAAACGCAGGGTTACGTTTTCCGCTTCGTCGCCGGGGTTCAACGAGTATATTCCCGGTAAGTCCACCAAGTGGAACACCCTGCCCCGGGCCACCATATCGGATCGGCTGACCTCTACTGAAGTACCTGAAAAGTTTGAAGCCATGGCCTTACGATCGGCCAAAACATTAAAGAGTGTGCTTTTTCCTGAATTCGGCTGTCCCACCAATGCGATGGTAAAGGCCTTCTTCATGGCGATACGATGATCTTTTGAGCCAATCCCCGTCCGATGGCGATTCGCGTGGCGTTTTGCGTGACATTTCGCACCAGTACAGGCCCCCAGTGTGCGGACTTGTACTTGATCAGAAGGTCACCCGGATGGATGCCCATGGAGATGAGGCGGCGGCGGGGACACGGTCCGGTCATGATGTCCACCACACGAAGTTCCTGGTTATCGGGAGCATGTAACAGGTCTATTTGGAGCATGGTTGCTTTCCTGAAAACCAGCTATTATACGCTTCGCCATTTGTCAAGTCAAGCAATGCCAGGCAACGCCGAGCCGGCTGCACAAGCCGCCGGTCCAGCGACAGACCCAGGATTTTCGAAAACCTATTCCGGCCGCTTGACGCGGATGGGATCCACGGGTTGCCGCAACGCGGGATTTCCCAGAAAAAGCATCGAACGGCTGTTGGATTCCATTGTTGATTCATCCCCAGCCCTCGGCCGGTGGGTTACCTCCCAGGTGATTTTTTTGAACCCGAAGTCAATGCATTTTCCTTTTGGTTACTTTTCCACCGTTTTGAAAATTTTTGTCAAAATCTTTTGCTTGCACTTAATCCACGACTTTTGGCTTTGACTTTCTACACCGTTCCGGCTAGAGTAAATCCTGCAATCAAAGAACCCGGCGTACGTGTGCGTCCGTTAGGAGTTGGTATGAAAATCTTTGCCTTGTTGACTGTCGCGATCCTTGTTCTGGGACCGATCCGGTCCGAAGCCTGCACCTTGATGGCCGCGGGCAAAAAAGCCACCAAAGACGGTTCCGTCATGGTTTCCCACACGGACACCGGACCGGACTCCCGCATCTACCGCGTACCGGCCCGCAGGTTCAAACCGGGCAGCAAAGCGCCGGTCTACCTGGACATTCAGGACGCCTCCCGGCCCCTGCTTGACGACGGCCGCGTCATCGGCTACATCCCCCAGGTAGAGCGGACCTTTGCCTACTTCCACTCCGCTTACTCGCATATCAACGAACACCAATTGGCCATCGGCGAAAGCACCACCTCCCAGCGGAACGAGTTGACTGTCACACATGAAACCGGCAATCAGATCATGACCATTGAACAGGCCATGATTTTCGCCCTGCAGCGCTTCAAACGGGCGCGCCCGGCCACGGAATTTATCGGCGAATTGTGCACCACCTACGGCTTCCTGCCCTCCAGCGGAGACGGCGCAGAGGCCCTGATCATTGCGGATCCCGAAGAAGCCTGGGTATTTGAAGTCTTCAGCGTGGGGCCCGGCTGGACAAGGGAAAGCGGCAAGCCCGGGGCCATCTGGGCCGCCCAGCGCTTGCCCGATGACCATGCGGTCATGATTCCCAATTGGAGCACCATCAAGGAAATCGATCCGAAAGATACGGCTCATTTCATGGCTTCAGCCAACTACATGCAGGTTGCCGTTGAACGTGGCTGGTACGACCCGGAATCAGGGAAACCCTTTGTCTGGCAGGAAGCTTATGCGCCGCCGCCGCTGGAATGGGCCACCAGCCGATACTGGTCTTTTTTTCTCGCCTTTGCCCCCAACGCCCTGGAATTGCCTGATCGTCATCTCCAATCGGATCCCCACAAGGGCCTGGACCAATACCACCAGGTCGTGGAACCCTTGTCCTTCTACCCTTTTTCCGTCAAGCCTGAAAAGAAACTCACACCCGGTGACTTCATGGCTTTCCAGCGCTCGGTTCACGAAGGATCGATCTACGACATGAGTGAAGATCCGGCCTGGTACGTACTCGACGGCAAGGGCGGATTAAAGAAAAGCCCTTTGGCCACGCCTTTCCCAGGCAGTGACCTGCGCCGTCTTCTGCGCATAACCAACCGCCGCCCGGTTGCCCGCCACCGCGGCCATTACGGCATGATCGCGCAGCTGCGTTCATGGCTGCCTGCCGTCGTGGGCGGAATCTACTACGTTTTCCTGGACAACCCTTACTTCTCTCCTTACGTACCCATTTACGCGGGCAACCTGTCGGTTGATCCTACCTTCAAAATCTACAATCCGGATATGTACTCGGAAAACTCCGCGCGCTGGGCCATCGACTTCGTGGACAATCTGGCACGGTTCCGTTTTCAAGATGCCGTCAAGGACGTCCGCGCCCGCCGAGATCCCTTTGAAGACAAGATGTTCCGGGACATGGCACGACTGGAGAAACATGCGATCGAAGTGTATAAAAAGAACCCGCGAAAGGCGCAGAAACTATTGACCGATTTCTCCAACGGCCTGATGCGCGACGTGACGCGGATGTACCACGAATTGCGCGACGAGTTGATCGTCAAGTATACGAATAATCGGGAATAAAAACATCACATTTTCGGCATTCACTCATATCTGAATCCGTAAAGCCTGTCATTCAGGTACCCTGCCATTGGCTTGCTGCGCAAGCGTCATCAAGAATCGCTTGTCATTCTTTCGTTGCATTAATGTCATTGGGTAATATGAGTTGGAGAGAAAGGAGAGTTGGAGAGAAAAAGCAAATAGCTGTGATGGCGAATGCGACGGAGCCATACGATCATCTTGCAGCCTGACCCTTTTCTTGCATTGAAGCCGCATAAGCGTTACAATCCCAATTTCATTTTGTTTCAGACAAAATGAATTTTGGGAGGAGAGCAATGAGACGAACAACCCTGATATTCCTTTTTGTTTTTCTGGTGACCGGGTGGATCGCCCTGGCCGTGTCCACACCCCAGGCCCAGGCGCTGCAGAAGGCCCGGGAGTTGCAGGAGAACGGTGACACGCAAGCCGCCATCGCCATGCTGGAAAAGGCTTACACCGATTTCCCGAAAGACGTTGAGATCTGCTCCACCCTTGGTTTCTACAAGGGCATGATGGCCGGGCAGACCCAGGACTTCATGGAAGCCGGCAAATGGGTGGGCGAAGCCTTTACCCTACTAGACAAGGCGGTCGAAATGGCGCCCGCCGCACCCCTGCCCCGCTTTCATCGTGGCATCCTCTCTGTGAACACCCCGGAATTTCTCGGCAAGCTGGATGGCGGGGTGAAGGACCTGGAGAAACTTGTCAAGTTGGCCGCCGATCCCGCCGCCAAGGTCGGGAAAGAACTGCTTGCCGCCGCCATGCTCCACCTGGCAGGCGGCTATGAAAAGCAGAAACTGCTGCAAAAAGCCGTGGACACCTACGTAAAGGCCGAAGCCCTTACCGCACACGAGGCGGCCAAGGCACGCATCCGCACTACCATCGACACATTGAAAAAGAAGATCGCCGACCAGGCAGGACTGAAAAAGCAATCCAAGACTGAATCCACGGCCATCCAGCAGGCCCGGCAGGAGATGGAAAACGATCCGGCGGACACAGACAAGGCCCTGGCCCTGGCCGGTCAGTACATGAACAAGGAAATGTGGGATCAGGCCAGGCAGGTGCTGAAGGATGCCATCAAGCAGGATCCCAAAAACCTCGAAGCCCACAAGATGCTTCTCAACATCATCTCCAGGTTGGCACAAAAGGGCTACGATGAAAACATATACGGGGACACCAACTACCGTACCAACCTGGCCTTCGAGGTGGTCAACCTGATGGAGAAGATCTGCGAACTCGACCCGGACGACATGGAGATACGCCTGCAGAAAGGCGCCGTCAACGTTGAAATGCCCTTTTTCGTCAACCGGCTGGACCAGGGCATCGAGGATTTAAACATGGTGCTGAAAGGAAACAGCAGCGACGAGCAGAAAGCCCAGGCCCTTTACTACCTCGGGTTGGCCCACCAAAAGAAAATGACCACCTATTGGATCAAGGTGGCCAAGGATTTCCGCAAGACCAAGGCCGCCCAGGCGGTTTTCAAGGGTTTGCAGCCGGCCATGACGCGTCTTTCCGCCGGGGATATTAAAAAACCCTGCGTCACCATCGACTTCGTGCTGGGATTCCGCGATGAACTGGCTCCCCAGACAGCGGTGTGGATTGAAGATGCGGAAGGGGATTTTGTCAAGACCGTGTACGTTTCCGGGTTCTGTGGATTCGCCAAGGAGAAACAGATCGACCTGCCCCAATGGGGCAAGAAGTCGGAATTCCGCGACGTGGATGGCGTGACCGGGGCCAGCATCGACCGGGGACACCATATCTACGTCTGGGACCTGAAAGACTATCGCGGCAAACAGGTCAAGCCCGGTGAATACCGGGTGCGCGTGGAGACCCACTTCTGGCCCAGCATGATGTACCAGCGAGTGGATGCCCGCATCACCACCGGTTCAAAAGGTGACAGCGCCATTCAGGAAAAGGGCAACCTCATCCCCTACCTCAAGGTGGAGTTCCATCCGGCCGGAGAATAATCGGCTAGATACCGACAACCTCGGGCCACATGATTATCTGCCCCCTTTTCCCTTTAATCAAGCGGTCCGCGGCCGGCTTCACCGATGATTACCACCAGCCTTCGGATTCGGCGGAAAAGGTCAGCCCGGAGATGATCCAGATGATCTCCCGGCTCACCTTCCTGACGGCCTTTGACATGGCGGATCAATAGGCACTGTTTCAAACCCGAATGCCGGACGTTTGATTAGCCGCCCGTATCTTTACCACGCCGGGTTTCAGCAAGTATCGGTGGAGGTTGAATACCAGTTAAGTTTTCGAGGCTGTTCCCCTGGCCTCTCAAGGACGGGTGGAGGAGAGTCTACCCCTTTTCCGGCGGGTATTCAGGGAGGATGGCAACTGGATGGAGTTGCTGCGGCGTTTGCCGGCGGCGGGTCAATCTCCCGAAAATCCGGCGCCTCTGAAGCGCATCCTTTCGGAAGGCAAATAAGCAGCCGAGCCTTCCAGACGGCTGCGTTCTAGCGGCCCAGGGAACTGAACATCTTGAAAAGCTGGGCCCGGTTGCGGATGCTGAGTTTACGATACAACGAGTAAATGTGATTTTTTACCGTGGCATCGGAAATATACAGGCGCTCCGCGATGCGGGGCCGGTTCAATCCATCCAGCAATAAAAACAGCACTTCCTCTTCCCGGCTGGAGACTTTGTATTGGCGGCAGAAGTCACTGATCTCGCTCTTCCTGCGCAGGCGAGCCGCCAGGCGCCGCATTCTGGTGCGATGCAGCAGCACCGCTGTCATGAGAAGCACCAGGATGATGATCAAGCGGAACCACCAGCTCTGCCAGAAAGGCGGCATTACCTGGATCGCGAACCGCGCCGCTTGTTCATTCCACACACCGTCACTGCTGCTGCCGCGGACATTCAAGGTGTATCGTCCCGGCTGCATGCGGGCAAAGGTAATGCTGTTTTCACTCCCCAAGTCGACCCACTCTTCGGGGTGTTTCCCCCAGGAGTACGCATAGCGGTTCTTGTCGGGATTCGAATACTCCAGGGCCGTGAAGGTGATCCGGAAGGAATCCCGGTAACCCACCCGAATGGATGGTTCGTCCGGCAGGCACACGACGGAGTCGCCGCTGTCGAAACGATCCAGCCGGGTAAAATATACGTTTGGCACAAAAGAGCTGCGGCGGAACGCTTCTGGGAAAAACGCCGTAACCCCTCCGATGCCGCCGAAGTACAACCGCCCCTGACGGTCACGGTGGAACGCGTTAAAACCGAATCCCCGGCTCAGCAGGCCATCACGCTGATTATACGCCAGGAATTGACCAGATCCGCGATCCAGCCTTGCCAGCCCTGCTGAAGTGGAAACCCACAACTGGCCTCCATTATCCTCGACAATACCCGTGACCACATCGCTTGGCAATCCCTGGGACTCGTTGAAACGTTGAAAGGATTTATCTTTCAGGTCCATGCGGTTCAGCCCGCCGCCATAAGTTCCCACCCATAAATAGCCGCGCCCATCCAAAGCCAGGCTGAGGGCGATGTTGCTGCTGATGCTGCCGTTGTTATCCGGGTCATGACGGTATTGTGTGAATCGCCCCCGGTCGCTGGACAAGTGGTTCAATCCCCCCCCCCAGGTGGCGACCCACCATCCGCCATCCGCTGCATCCGCGACATCCATAACGACGTCGGAGCCGAGGGATCCGGGATCCGCGGCATCATGCCGGTAGTGGCTGATGGACGTTCCATCCTGTTCCAGGCAGGCCAATCCCCGTCCATCCGTACCCAACCACACTCTCCCCGCCCTATCCCGGTGCAGGACCAAGGCCTGGAGATTTTTCAGCCCGTCAATCGTCGGATCCGCTCCGTTCCGCGGCAACATCCTAAGGGAACGGGGATCCACAATGACCACGCCTATCTGAAACGTTGCGGTCCAGATGCGACCGGAGGGATCCTCCATCAGGTCAAAAACATCAAATCCGTAATTACCGGCAAGGGGTATGGGCTCCCATCTGTTTTCGCCCGGATTCCAGCGATTCAAGCCGGCATTGGTACCGCTCCACAGCCATCCCCGGCTATCCTTTAGAACACAACTGACTCCCATCTGGCGCGGCGCTCCCGGGTAGGGTTCCTGAGGAAGAGGATAATGCTGAATGGATCTGTCGGGATTGAGAATCCGCACCCCCCGGCTCCCCAGGCCGAACCAGTATAGGCCCGAGGCATCCTGCAGCATGCAGATCACCGGGTCATCCGGAAACGAATCATCATTCGGTTTTGATGGTGGGTAGCGGGTTACCCGCCTGGAGGAAGCGTCCAGGCAATCCACTCCGCCGCCATCCAAGTAGCCGATCCAAAGATTGTCTTTGTTGTCGCACAACAGGGACCTGAGGTCATCGTGCTGCAGTGAATAGCGGGAATCCCGGGCATCGGCATACCAGGTGCGCACCCATGCGCCGTCCTCCGTGAGCTCAATCAGCCCCTTTCCGGTTGCCGCCCAAATATGGCCGTCCCGCGTCTGAGCAAGCGCGCGGGTGTGAATCTCGGCGCTGGAGGCGTCTTCTTTCGCTTTGCCGGGCCAAATAAACTCCGGTCGTTGCGATTCAGCCGTGCAGCGCAGCAATCCGTTGGCGGCGGCCAGCCAGATCCGCCCCTTGCGGTCCTGCATGATATCGTATACGGGTTGATCCCTGTGGTTTTGGTTCTCACCCCAGGTATCCATGTGACGGAAACGGCGGGTACCCGGATCGTAAATCGACACGCCCCAGCCTTCCGTACCGATCCACAGCCGGTTATTTTCATCCACCAACAGGGAGCGGATTCGACTGTCCCGCAATGAATCGGGATTTCCGCTTTCGGGTAGGAGTCGTTCTACCTCTCCGGTTCTGATATCGATGCGGTTCAAGCCGGCGCCCCACGTGCCAGCCCATATACAGCCACTGGTATCGCTGCATAAGGCCCAAATACCGTTCCCTGAAATGGTGCTGGGGTTGGCGGGATCGGTGCTGAAAACCGCAGCCTGTCCACCGTCCCAACGCACCAGGCCGTTCAGGGTGCCGAGCCAGACAAATCCGCGTTCGTCAATGGTGATGGCACGCAGGCTCTGGCGCATCATTCCGCCTTCAAGGCGGACCTGGACAAACCGTGGCAAAGACGTTGCCGACCCGGTTTTCGTGTCAGCATTCGGAGTAGAGGCCGTCAGCATGCCGGTCAGAAGGAAAAAGCCGCCAATTGCCCAGATTCGTTTTAAGCCCCGCATTCGCATCCTTAGCAGTTTTTTTCGCTCAACAAGCATTTACTTATACGGTATCCTGTGCTCAAGGTTATGCAAAACCGCCCTTCCAGCCATTTCACTTCCATGTTAGCATCAACGGGGAGGCGCATAATGGGCATAAAATCCAGTTGGCAGGACCAACACAACCGTCCCGACCTGGCCGGGGAACATCGCTGGGGAGATCTTTTGCAGGCCATGCTTTTCCTGGGATTCCTGGTTGTCTGGATTATGGACATGCTGAACTGGAAAACCGGCATCACCGCGAACCGAACCTTTCCCATATGGCTGCGCTTGCCCTTGGGGGGGGTGCTGATCCTTATATCCGGATACCTGGCATGGGCCGGTATCCACACGGTATTCCTTGAAAAAAGGCCGCAACCCGAGGTGATCCGCCACGGCGTTTTTGCCCTGGTGCGCCATCCCATTTACCTGGGAGCGATCCTCCTCTATCCCGGCCTGGTACTCATCCACCTATCTTTACCCGCTGCCGCATTTATTCCCGCGGCCGTTGTGCTCTATGTCTCATTGTCCCGATACGAAGAGAAACGGCTGCAAGCCCGGTTCGGTAACGCCTACTCGGAATACATGCGGGAAGTGTCTTTCCTGTTTCCCCGGAACCTGCGCAAGCGAACCGGTAATCACCGCGGCTTATGATGCCTTTGCCCGAAAGGGGCTATGGGTGCCCTTGTCATGGCCGGGAAGATTGCGAATATTTCAACATTCAGCCTGTTTTTGCTTGCCCATTATTCGGGTTTAACCGATTTCAGCTCATGAATGATTTTTGTGTTAATCCAGTACACATCCACCATGCCGTTTCTGTTGCTGTCAAAAAACAGATATTCTCCATCTGGTGAAAGTACCGGCCACAGTTCATTGCTGTTTGAGTTCACTCCGTTGCCGATATTCTCGGCTTCCTCCCAAACACCGTTTTCATTGCGAAATGCCACGTAAATATCGAATCCCCCGAAACCACCGGGGCGATTTGAAGCAAACACCACGAATTCGGCATTTTTTTCCACAAAGGGATCGCCATCAATGTGTTCGCTGTTGATTTCCCGCCCCAGCTTCTGGGGCGTTGCATAATCCCCGTTTGCATACCTGGCCAAATATATGTCGCCTACGCCTCGAGTAGAAAAATACATGTTGTTGCTTTTATCCAAAGAAACTTGCCATCCCGGTGATAAATCTCCGATGGATGCCGCTATCTGTTTGGGCGGTGTCCACGTTTTTCCGTTTCTTTCTACATACCAAACGCCGAAAACAGGTTTTCCTCCCTGCTCGACGGGCCTTTCGGAATGAAAATAGAGTGTGTTGCCATCCGGAGAAAAAACCGGATTGGCGCAATGATAGCCGGCGGAAAAAGCCGCAATCCGGGGGATTGTCCATTTGTCATTTTCAATTTTGCTCCAATAGATCCCTTTTATTCTGGAATCCATGGTGGACCAATACACTTCCTTGCCGTCGCTGGAAAAGGCCGGGCTTGAATGCACACCGAACTCCGATGAAATCAAACCGGGAGCGAATATTTCGGCACTATCCTCAGGCGCTTGCATTCCAAAATACTCGCCCTTTAAATTCGTAAACGCCCTGACATTATTATCGGCACCCTTTTTTATCAGAAAATCCGCAATTTCAGTATGGCCCAGTTCCCCGGCGTAATCCAGCGGAGTTCTGCCGATCTTTGTGGGTGTATCGATGTCCGCCCCCTTTCCGATCAGCATTTCCAAGGCATTCATTTTCCCTTCAATGGCTGCGTAGTGTATCGGCTTCAAGCCATACCGACATTCCGCATTGATATTCATGCCTTTCTGCAAAAGCAACTCCATGCTGTCCACCAAGCCTCCGGAAGCGGCGCTGTGCAGGAGTGTGCCGCCATAGTAGCTTCTGGATTTCAGGTTGATGCCTTTGGCAAACATATATTCGAATAACTCCTTGTGACCCCCGATGGCGGCCTTGTGAGCCAGGTCATCGGCTTCATCCCCATGTAGTGGCACCTGCACGCCTTTAGCCAGCAGAAATCTGACAAATTCCTTAAACCCCCGGAAAGCGGAAAATGCCAGGGGCGTTCTACCGTTGTTGTCCTGGGCATTTATCTCCGCGCCGTTTTCAATCAACAGCTTCCCAATGTCTACATTGCCGGTTTCTCTGGCGGCAACGTGCAAAGGGGTACGGCCCCGAATGCATTTGATTTGTATGCCGGCGCCCTTTTCAAGCAGCAATGCGGCAACCGTCAATTTTTCATTCCGCACCGCATAATGCAGCGGTGTTTCCCCTTCAGCGCTTGTGGCATTGACGTCGGCGCCTTTTTGAATGAGATATTCAGCAATCTCCTTGTGCCCGAAATAGGCGGCATAATGCAAAGGCATACACTCACGCTGATTCCTTGCATGGATTAAATCCCTGTTGTGGCCAATCAACCTGGTAACTTCCGCCAAGTCGCCTTTTCTAACGACTAAAAATATGTCCTGCCCCTGGACAAAGGAAAAACCATGATAGATTAAAAAAACGGCAATAAAGATTTTTTTTCTGCAATGCATTTTTTCCTCTTTTTCCGGATTGCTATCCGTTGTGTCTTCTTTATTTGTGTCTGATGCGCAGGCACCATGGACCAACCGGCGCGATCTTGAAAACCTGCCGCAATCACGCACTAGCAGAGTTCTTTAACCGCCACTTTGGCGGGATCCATCTCATTTTATCCCTCCACATCCATCGGCGGGCAGGTTACCCGCCCGCCCTGACCGTTATGCCCCATGAATTCTACGACCAAGGGCAACGCGGTGTTTGCGGGCGAGGCGATTCTTAGCAAACGCTGCTTTGCGGATGTACGTATTCAATAGGGCAATCAATGTTGTTGCCGCATGGACTTGCCGTTGCATGCAGAAAGCGCGGATGTTCGGAAAACATGAAAAAAAAATGCGCAAACAGCATGTGCTTGGGTTCCTGATCTGCCTTTGTCTGGGCTTAACGTCTTTTGCCGAAGTGATCAATAAGGATCAGCCAATACGGGGCCGGTACGTCCTTCCCGTAAAGAATGCCTGGCGCATCGCGGCGGCCGACGGTGAACCCTTCGGCATGATCCGGCAGATCCGGGTTTCTGAAGACGGGGAAGTGATTGTCCATGACATCCAGGCAAAACGCTTCCATCTTTTCGCCCCGGACCGGAAATTCATCCACTCCTTCGGAAAGAAAGGCGCAGGACCTGGGGAAATCAAGATGATGGAAATGGCCGGTTTGTTTGCCCTGCCCGGCAAGTGGGTCGTTGCGGACATCGACCAGCTGCATTTCTTTTCATTGCGGGGGGATTTCATTTATTCCACCCCCAATCATCTGCTGCGCCGTAGGCCCGTGTACTTTCTGGATGAAAGCCATTTCCTCTCGGCCCCCCTGTTCCGCTCCTCCCCGGCCCGGGGAGACTCGGCGATCCGTTTGATCAACCTGAAAAACCACCAAACCCGGCAATTGGCCGCCTTCACACCGCTGGAAAGGCCGGGCGCCGGGCAACCCGGAAGCGGGAGGCGAATGGCCATGGCATTCCGGGGAGTGACCCCCATGATGGTGGTCGGCTGCGACGGGCGCCGGCTGTACTACGGTATGAACCATCAATACCGCATCCATGTCATGGACCTGAGTGGGAATCACATCCAAACCTTCGGCATCCGCCGCGACAAGCAAGGCATCTCGACTGAAGCCAAAAAGCAACTGATTTCCAGGGGCGGCGCCGTACGGATCCCTGCGGCCATGCAAGAGCGTATCCTGCAACGCATGCCCGATGAAGCCACCTACTTTGATGCCATTGATATCCATCAAAACTTGGTCTGGGTGTGGAACTCCGATCCGGGCATGAAGAACCGGGCCCGCGTCGACATCTTTTCCCCGCAAGGGCAATACCTTTACCGCGGGCTGATTCAGGTGGAAAAAGAGTACACCATCCTCCCCCTGCCGATAATCCGCAAGGCAAATCTCTACCTGATCCTCCTGGATGGAAAAGGGGACTATATGGTGGCCAAGTATGCCGTCAAATCGCCGGCGCCTTGAGAGCGCGGACTCCCGCTTTCACTGCGCGGCTTCAACTTGCGCCAGTTTCTTTGCGATCTCAGCCTTCAAATCGCCCCGGGATCGAGTCAGCGCCATTTTCAGGTAGGTACGCGCCCGGGCGGCGTCTTTTTCCATGTCCCAATAGTATCCGCCCAGTCCGTAGTAAGCGGCCGGATCATCGGGGTATTCCGTTATATTGAGCTTGAACACACCCGGAACGTTCTTTTTAGCACCGAACTGCAGCAAAAAACCCGCCAGCATATTCAACTGCTCCGGCGCGAAAGCATAGGCATCCGAATGATTTTGCTTGAGGTGGAAGTAGTGATTCTTCACTGCCTGCATGTCGTTGAACATAGCGGTATACACGACCTCAAAAACAATGCCCATCCTGGGAAAGTGAAATTTCCCGGTATAGAGGATATTCAGGATCTCCCCGGCAAGGGACTGCAAAAACACTTCGTGGCCCATACCGGCATTGTGAAACAGAACGATGCATTGATCGTTTTCCGGCACCCGCATCAGCAGGGCCGATGCCCCGGGTAGGCTGCCGCCGTGAAAAAACACCTCCACCCCGCGGGTATCATTCACGCGGTAGGTGGTTGAATAGTAGCCGTAGCAATAACCGTCGCCATCGGGAAAACGGTAATACGACTTGTAAAACATCATTTTCTGCTGCGGCGGCAGCAGGTCATCCCCCTGCAGCGCCCGATGCCATTTTCGCAGGTCTCCTAGAGTGGAATACAACCCTCCTCCCCCGAGCTTTGCTTCGCTTTGAGAAAAATATACCGCTGGAATGTAGGCGTCATTGCATACTTTCTGGTACCTGTACGCCTTTCTTTTGACTAATCGGGAATCAAGGAGCACGCCGGATTGGTTCATGCCCAGCGGCGAGAAAATACGCTCCCTGAAGTTCGCTTCAAGTGATTTTTGCGTCACCCGCGCCGCGATGTGCCCAAGGATCGTGTAACCGAAACCGTTGTAGGCCCATGAAGTCCCGGGTTCGAAGTCAAGAGGCACATCCCGCAACTGCTCCAGTCGCTCGTCAAAGGTATAGGGTATGCGCATGCCGACTTTCATATAATCAGACTGGTTAGACGGGTGTGACGGTAACCCCGAAGTGTGGGTCAACAACTGATGGAGGGTGATTCTGGAAGCGAATGGTTCCGGTATTTGCGGCAGGTATTTGCCGATCACTTCATGCAGTACGACTTTTTTTTCCGCGGCCAATTGCAGGATGAGCACCGCCGTGAACTGCTTGGTGACCGAGCCGATGTCGAATCTCGTGTCCGTCGTGTTGGGGATCCGCCACTCCATGTTGGCAAACCCGACCGCACGTTCGAAAAGGGTTTTTCCCCCATCCACCACCAGCACGGCACCGTTGAACAATTTGTGTTTTGCCAGATAGTGGAACAAGTCATCCAATTGTTGCGACTTTGTAGCGGCCCGTGATATGACTGAAAACCAAACCGTGAACAACAGTACAACCAAGATTTTTTGTTTCATTTTTCCTTCCATTGCGGACTGTGCGGAAACGCCCAATCTCGCCAACCGGCATGGCCATCTCCTGCGCCCCAAGGAATACGCCCGGGCACGGCGCCGTGTTTGGTTCGCGGCCGTATTCAGTGGTGGCGCCTCAAGCCTGCAGTCAGCTTTAATGAAATATCAAAGGCGGGCTTTTTATGGCCAGCCTTCTTTATGAGCCCTTTCCCGGCAGCGGATCATCTTTCCGGATCATGCCGGGAATCGCCTTGAGCCGCTTGCCGCTGAGGGGGATCCGGGTGCCGTCATCCATGGTCATCTCATAGGATCCGCTCCTTAAGTGGCGGTAATGCAGGACCCGGTTGATGTCCACGATATACGAGCGATGGGTTCTGACGAAACGTTCAGGAAGTATCTGCTCCAGGTGGTTCAGGGACTTCTCGATGAGGTTTACTTTTTCAGCGGATTCGTGGATCTCCACCAGGTAGCCGTCGGCTTTGAAATAACGAATACTTTCCACCGGGACCAAATGGTATTGAGACGCCTTGTGCACCACCAGGAACTTCGCGCCCTTGCCTTCCACCTTCCTCCGGCCCAGGAACCGTTCGAAAGCGACCTGAATTCTTTCTTTGCGGATCGGCTTGGCCACAAAATCAAGAATCCCGTATTCAAACGCCTCCAGGGCCTTGTCCGTGTAGGCGGATATCACAATCGTATGGAAATTCCGCGCGGAAATCTCCTTTAGAATGTCAAATCCATTCCTGCCACTCAGGTTCAGGTCCAGAAGCATCAGGTCGATCTGCTCCTTTTCCAGGTATTCCCGCGCATCGTCAAGCGAGTAAGCCACCTTGATCCGGGATTGGTGACGCCCGCAGAATTGCCGCGCATAATCCTCGATGTCCGCCGCGATGGGCGGCTCATCTTCAACAATCAATACATTCATCCCGTTACTTCTCCTTGATCCGAATCTCCACCACCCACAAACCATGGCGAATCCCGGAATCCAGGTGCCATCTGCCGGGGAAAGACTCCTGTAGCCGGGACTTCACATATTTCAATCCAGTGCCGTCCAACGGCTCCCCGGCAATCCCGTTCTTCAGCAAGGAGCCGTTGTTGCTGAGAGTCAGGCGGATTGCATTCTTCTCCCTTTGACAGGAAAATTTAAAATAACCGTCTTCCCTGGGTTTCATGGCATGGCTGAGTCCGTTTTCCACAAGGGTATGCAGGATCAAGGGCGGGATTTGAACACCTTTGCAGCCATCCTCCACCAGCAGCGAGTAACGGGCATCACGCCGGAATTCCATCAGGTCGAGGTGGCTGCGGCATATTGCCAGCTCTTCCGTCAGGGGGATCCGCTTTTTCTCCACCACTTGGTTGATCCGTCTAAAGAGATCGGCGATCGCCTGGGTCATCTGCTCGGCCTTGTCCGCGTTTCGTTTCGACCAGGATTGCAGCGAAGCCAGCGTGTTCATCAGGAAATGGGGTTGAATTGTCTTTTTCAGCAGTTCAAACTCCAGGCGATGGGCTCTCGATTCAGCGGCTTTGCGGATCAGCTGCTGTTCCCGGACCTGGCGGTTGACCACCAAAAGGCAGATCAAAACGAAAAGGGGAGGAGATATGGCGCCCATTACGGCGGGAAGATCAAACAATCCCAGGCTCTCAAAGCGTCCCAGTGTAAAAATAGAATAGCCGGCCAGGGCGATGGCGCTGCCTTTTTTCCTCTTGAAAAGGGAGAGGATGACCAGCAAAAACACGTATACCATCATGAAGCGGGCGTAATTGGCAAAGTTTAAGAACCGGATCGATACGACCTGCATGCTCCCGAGATAGAAAATGAGGCTGACCAGAAAAGCCCCGATGATATGGAACCTCTTGAATCGGAATCCGAATAAAAACAGGGTAAACAACACAATCGACAGCTCAACCACGTAATGGCTGCCGACAAAAACCGGCTCGAAAATTCGCAGCACCTCCAGGGAGATATTCCGATAGTGCATCAGCAGCCGGAATGCCGAAGACACCAGAAGGGATAAACACAAAAGAAAGAAAAAGAAAAAACTGGAATAGCGTGGCCCGATGAGGAAAAGAGCCAGCCCCAGAACGGCCCCGGCAAGGACGATGCCGACGAAGAGGGCGAGCCAGAGCTGCAATTCAAAATAAAAGAGATTGGCGTGCAACCCGGAATCGATCTTGGCGTAGAAAAAGA
>Ga0272443_10000048_pt1 | contig 252858 bp, 218 predicted proteins | sample SSMAcet12_FD_193581 | JGI IMG/M metagenome (GOLD analysis project Ga0272443, IMG submission 193581) | Marine sediment archaeal communities from Little Sippewissett salt marsh, Falmouth, MA, United States - SSM-Acet-12 | ecosystem: Environmental > Aquatic > Marine > Wetlands > Sediment ... | reverse complement strand
TGTTTTCTTCTTTTTAGCCGCTTCCTCCGCTGCCTTGTGCTCCTCGGAAATCTCGGACTTTGCCTCCGCGGCCAGATCATCCAGGGACTCCCTGGCCTCGGCTACTGCCAGCTTTCCCTTCTCGTACATGATCAGGCCGCCCTTGATTCCAGCCTTGGTGAGGGATCGCAGAACCCCGCCGACCACCGGGGTCACCACTGGAGCCAGGAGAACGGCGGCCCCGCCGATCACGAGCCCCGTGCCCACACTGATGCCGTTTCCAAAAAATGGAAGTTTCATGGCCCTGTCCTCCTCTTTAGGGGTTTGAAGGGAGAGCCTCGTCGACCCCTTGGTGAGACGCAAACTCTCCTTCTAACTCTTAATTGTTAAAATTTTATTAGACAATAGTTAGAATTACAATAGGGTGTCTTAATTATTTACCTACATGACTTCACCGGGTATTCTGCGCGACTTTCATGTGCCACTTCATTAATGACGGCCCTTTTGTTACGTCTTTCACATGAAATACTGGATGAAACAGATTTACAGATGGGTTACGATGCTTGTATACCAGCCCAGGGAGAATACATGCGATCAACTGCTGAAATTGATTTCCAAGTGTGTCACCGGACGGAAGGCAGGATCCGGTTGCGCGTCCCTTTTTTATGGAACAACCCCTCCAGGTCGTTTCAGCTGGAGCGACTTCTCATCCGGAATGCGATTTTCACATCGGTACGCGTACGCCCCACAACCGGGTGCGTCATACTCGGGTACAACCAAGACCTCGCAGGCACACATGACGTCCTTTATGCCCTGGGGAAAAACCTCGACGATTTACGCTCCATGCCCCCCCGGGACCTCATTCCTGACGAGCCGCCTCCCGGACACAGGAATTCCTCCACGGTTCGACACGAACTCCTGCACGTGCTTGCGCTCACCGGATTTTCTCTTTTTTATCTTTTCCGGCTCTTTGTGACGAAATCCCCCTTGAGCCCCACGGTCGGATTCATTGGAGTGGCCCTGGGAAGCCTGCCCCTCTTCCGTAGGGCTTTCTCGGATGTGGCTCACGGGAAATTCCTGAGCGCGAACACCTTCCTTTCAGGAGCCACGGTGCTGTCGGCTGCCACCCGGGAGATCCCCGCGGCCCTGGAGGTGATCTGGATCCAGGAGATCGGCCAGTTTCTGGAAGGTGCTGTTCAGGACCGTTCCCGAAGGGCCATTCGGGACGTCCTCGTCACGACGCCCGAAAATGCCCATGTGCTCGCAGGCGGGTCCGAGATCGTGACCCCCATAGATCAGGTGAGGCATGGAGACGTCCTAGCCGTCCACGAAATGGAACGGGTCCCCGTGGACGGCGTGATCCTCAAGGGCGAGGCACTCATGGACGAGTCCCACATCACCGGCAGAGCCGAGCCCGTCCCGAGGACTGTGGGAGATCGGGTCTTTGCCGGGACTATGCTGAACGAAGGGGCATTGAAGCTCCGGGCGGAAAAGGTGGGGGCCGACACCTACCTGGCCCGCGTGACACGCATGGTCGAGACAAGCCTTTTGCAGAAGGCCGAAGTGGAGGGACAGGCAGACAGGCTCGCCGCAAGGCTGACCGCCCTGGGCCTGGGAGCGAGCGCCGCCGTTTTCTTGCTGACCGGGAATCTCGCAAGGGCCCTCTCCCTGCAATTGGCTCTGGCGAGTCCCTGCGCCACGGTGTTGGCCGCATCCACGGCTGTCACCTCCGCCCTGGCCGCCGCCGCCCGCCGGCAGGTGCTGATCAAGGCGGGAAAGTACCTGGAGAGAATGGCGAGCGCGGACTGCATCTGCTTTGACAAGACAGGGACCTTGACGGATGCGCTGCCCCACGTGGTGGAAGTCATTCCCGCCCTGGAGGGTGAAAACCGCCATCACGTGCTCCATGCCGCGGCCGAGGCACAGGGCCACAGCACCCACCCCATTGCAAGGGCCCTGAGAAAAGCCGATCTTTTTCCGGAAAGCGGGAGGCGGGAGGTTCTGCGGTGTGAGACATTCCTTGGGCGCGGGGTGCGGTCCCGCATAAACGGGGACACACTTGCCGTGGGGAATGCCGAATTCATGGTGGAGGAGGGAACAGATTTCACAGCTTTTTCGGCGTCCGCGAGAAGGCTTGCGCAAGGGGGCTGCACCCTCGTCTATGTGGCTCAAAATAGGAAGGCCCTGGGGATTGTGGGATTAAAATACGGCCTGAAGGACGGTTCCGCGGCCCTGATACAACGTCTCAGGAGCAGCGGTGTCTCAGAAATCCACCTCATCAGCGGGGACGATCAAGCCGTGGTGAGGCGGACGGCCCGGGGCATGGGGCTGACCCACGCCAGGGGAAACATGCTGCCGGAGAATAAGGCTTCATATGTGGAGAGGCTGGTCCGGCGCGGCAGGGTGGTGGTCATGGTGGGCGACGGAATCAATGATGCCCCGGCCCTCGCCCGGGCGGATGTTGGGATCGCCATGGGGGCTGGAGGCGCCGAGGCGGCTGTCGAGGCGGCAGATATCGCCCTGGCGGACGACCGGCTGGATCGTCTTGTATTCGCGCGAGACTTGAGCCGGCAGACCCTTCGGATCATCGCTCAGAACCACTGGTTTGCCTTGACAACGGATCTCGTGAACGGCCTCCTGGCCGTGGCCGGAATCCTTCCACCCGTATTGAGCGGTGGGTTCCACATCGCCCACACGATCCTCATCCTTGCCAATTCGAGCCGGCTCCTCGCCTTTAGTGACGGAGTGGAAGTTCATAGGCAACCCGGTTCTTGACGAGCCGGGAAGTTCGATGAGCCGATTCCTAACCATAATTTCATCCCACCCCAATCTTTTTCTCATTTTTCCCACATAATTTTCAAACACACGGCCCCTAAATTTAAAACTCACCGGCCCTGAATGATGGATCGTTTGACGGGCTTTCCAGGGACCGATTCTTCGAGAAAAATTAAAAACACTGCCCTTTCCAGACACGGGAAGGTTCAGGAGGGAGAAAAGCCATGTCCCATTACACCATAGCCGCTGAAAGCCTGACCAAGGTCTATCCCAACGGGACATGCGCCGTGCAGGATGTAACCTTCAAAGTCGACAGCACGGACCTGGTCATTGTCCTCGGGCCCTCCGGGGCAGGGAAATCCACCCTGCTCCGGTGCCTGAACCGCATCCTGGAACCCACCTCGGGGCGTGTTTTGCTCAATGGAATCGACATCACCCATGCGGGAGGAATGCGCCTCCAGGAGGTTCGCAAGCGCGTCGGCATCATTTTCCAGCAGTTCAATCTGGTGGGCCGCCTCACGGTCCTTGACAATGTAATGGCCGGTCGATTGACACACTGCCGGAATGTCTTCTGGCACGCCTCCTCGCTTTTTCGCATTTTCCCCAAGAGGGAGAAGGACTTTGCTTTTGAATGCCTGAAAAGGGTGCGGATCGAACAGCTCGCTTATCAGCGCGCCGACACCCTTTCGGGCGGTCAGATGCAGCGCGTGGCCATAGCGAGAACATTGGCCCAGGAGCCCTACGTCTTCCTGGCGGACGAGCCCGTGGCCAGCCTTGACCCCGCCAGCGCGGAAATAGTCATGGAGACCCTCCAGGAGATACAGGAAACACAACACATACCGGTCATCATCAACCTGCACCAGATCGGACTCGCCGGACGTTATGCAAAGCGTCTCTTCGGAATGTCAAGCGGCGGCATGGTTTTCGAAGGCGCGAGGAGCGATTTGACGCCGGAGATCATTGAACGCATTTACGGGGTCGAGGTCGATCCGAAGACCGGAAGACCCATGGGCAGGAAGAGACCCGACCGCGGACCTTCTGTGGAAACCGAAGAGGAAGCCCCCGTCATCGCCGTGGTCTCGAAAAAGGCCGTGGCCCTGGCATAGAAAGCCCTTTTCACGTCCTGCTCCGAAGATCGGGGCTTTTATTATTGCAGAGACAGCGCCTGCAAAACACTTATATCATCACATCAGGAGGAGACCATGAAACAGTTCAGAAGCAGCAAAAAATTTGTCCTTTGTGCGGTCGTTCTGGGCCTGCTTTTCGCAGGTCCCGCGGCCTTTGCCGCGCCCACGGGGTGGCCCGACAAAATCACCGTGGGCCTGATCCCCACCGAGGGCGGAGCGGACATCATCAAGAGATTCCAACCCCTCATCGACCATCTCAAGAAGACCCTGGAAATCAACGTGGAGCCCTTCAGCGCATCGGATTACGCGGGCATCATCACCGCCATGCAGCACAATCACATCGACTTCGCCTACTTCGGCCCCAAGAGCTACGTGGAGGCCTCGGCACGAGCCAATGCCGAGGCGCTGGCCCTCGAACTGAACAAGGACGGAGCTCTGGGATACTACGGCATTATCATCACCAAAAAGGGTTCGGGGATCGACACGCTGGAAAAGGCCCTTCGGAGCAACAAGACCTTTGCTTTCACCGACCCCAACTCCACCTCCGGCTGCCTGGTGCCTAGCGTCCTCTTCTACCGCGACCTCAAGACACCCCCTGAAGAGCTTTTCAAGGAAGTGAGCTTTTCCGGCTCACATGGCGCAAGCATACTCGCGGTCAAGAACGGAAAGATAGACGTGGCCTCCACCAACAACATCGACATGGACCGCATGGTGGAAAAAGGGGCCGTGTCCAAGGATGACTTTCACTTCATCTGGCGCTCCGAACTGATTCCGGGCGCGCCCATGTGCGGCCGGAAAGATCTGCCCGAGAGCCTCAAGGCGGCCTTTACCGGGGCCCTGATGAGCTTCAACTTCGACAAGGAAGGGCTGGACAAGATCCAGAACGGCGGCTACGCGCCGGTGGACGACAAGACCTACGATGTGGTCCGTTACATGAAACGCCTCAAGGCGGACCTTCAGAAAAAGAAGGGCGACTGAGTCCCCACTCTCAACCCTGGTCCGGATCGGGACAATCGATCCGGACCCTGGATCCCCTGTTATGAACAATCCATCAGACTTGCCAAGGAGATTTACATCCTCCGCAATCCAGGCTGAATCCCTGGTGCTGGGGGCCGGGGTTTTCCTCACGCTCATCTCGCTTTTCCTGCCCTGGTTCGATCCCGAATCCACAAGCGTCCGCGGCTGGTTTCTCGCGCTCAACGGATACCCATTTCTCCTGGCGCCCCCCTTCCTGGGGGCTTTTGCGTTCGCCCTTTCCTCGAGGGAACCGAAGACGAGGCCTGTCGCCCGCATGCTGCCCGGCGTCCTCGGGCTTCTCTGCTTCTTCCTGTTGTTCTGCATGGTCGTCAACTACGACACCGGAACCCTCGCCCTTGTCTCGGCGAAAAACCTCGCCCATCACCTGCAGGTTCTGGTGGACGGCGAGCCCAGAGTGATCTCCGGACTCGGAGACACGGGGTCGGGCATCTACCTGATCCTCCTGGGGTTGTTTCTCCTGATCCTTGGACCTCTCATGCAGCGCTGGAAGCAAGGGCCCACCCGCCGGACGGCCCGCGGACAAGGCTGCCGGCCGGACCAAGTCCAATCCCTGGAGGAGCTCCAGGCTCCCTCCACCCCTGCCCGGGAGATCAGGCAGGCCCTGGGGATCTTCCTTGCGGGGGCCGTCCTCATTTTCACCTACACCTGGTGCGGCATGAGCCCCGCCAAGCTTTGGGAGAACCGGGGAAACGCCCGGGAGTATCTCTTCGGGAGGGATCTTTCCCAGGCGGACATCGATTACATCGAGGAGCAGGTGACGCGGGCCGCGGAGATAGAGGCCCAGGGTAGGGCCCGGGAGTTCATGGACAACAAGTACCGAAGTGTCCCCATCGAGGAACAGCCGGGCCTGGAGGCCAAGATGAAGGAAAACGAGGCCATGGCGGCGAAGTTCCTGGCCGAGATGACCCCGGAGGAAAAGAAGCGCCTCGCCGACAGGGCGCGCAAATATTCCCTGCAGGAAAAGGAGGGAGGCTATTTCCCCCCGGAAACGGCCTGGACCAGGATAAGGGGCTACATCGTGGCCCTACTGGAAACGGTGGCCATCGCCATCTGGGGGACCCTCCTGGCCATCGTCTGCGCGGTGCCCGTCTCCCTTTTTGCGGCCAAGAACACCCTGAGGCTGATTGTGCCCGGCGAAGGGCGGCTCTCCAGGTTCATTCGATGGTTTTCCATCTTTTTTGTCAGGCGCTTCCTGGACGCCTGCCGCGGGTTCAACGAGTTCGTCATGGCCCTCATCTTCGTGGCGGTCATCGGGTTGGGCCCCTACGCTGGGATTCTGGCCCTGTGGATACACACCTTCGGCATCCTCGGGAAGGTCTTCAGCGAGCAGATCGAGGCCATCGACCCGGGGCAGGTGGAGGCCCTGTCGAGCACGGGGGCCGCGGTGGATCAAACCATCGCCTTTTCGGTGATCCCCCAGGTCATGCCGGGCCTGGTGAGCTACAGCCTCCTGCGTTTCGAATCCAATGTGAGGAGCGCGGCCGTTCTGGGCTTTGTGGGGGCGGGAGGCATCGGATTCCTGATCTTCGACAAGCTCAACGGCTACCTGTTCCGCGAAGTCTGCACCATGATGATCATCATCATCATGGCCGTGGGCATCATCGATTATCTGTGCGGCAAGCTGCGGGCCCGTTTCATATAGGCCGCTTCCGGCTGGACGTCACCTTGGGCCTGTGAAATACACGGGCCGCCCCTCCACAATGGTTCCGACAATGACGGGGACTCTTGTCGCCGTATCCACCAGGACCAGGTCGGCCTTCAGGCCTTCCCGGATCGCGCCGGTCTCGAGGTCCAGCCCCACCGCCCGCGCCGGATTGAGGCTCACCATGTTCACGATTTCGTTGAACGGCAGGATGCCAAGCCGATCCAGGGCGAAAAGGGCGTGGAGCATGGATGCCGGGGAATAATCCGAGCCCATGATGTCGCACCAACCCTTCTGGACGGCCTGCCTGCCGCTCAGGTTTTTTGTCAGGGACCGCCCTCGCAGGATGTTTGGGGCGCCCATGAGGACGTGGATGCCCTCCTCCGCGGCGCCGCTCGCGGCCTCCACGGTCACGGGAAATTCAGACAGGGCAATGCCGAGGCTTTTGACCCACCGGACCTTTTCGAGGGTGTCGTCATCATGACTGGCCATGGGAATCCCCATCTCGGCGCACAGCCTGGTGAGCCGCACGACGTGTGACATGTCGAGTGTTCTTCGCGCCCTCAGCCTCCGCTCGGCAAGGGCCTCCAGTTCCTCGGCGTTCATGTGGTCCACGGCGCCGTAATACTCCTTGAAGGCATCCATGGAGACGAACTGGCCCTGGCCGGGGGTGTGGTCCATGACTGAGAAGAGATCGACCAGGCCTTCCTCCACAAGCTCCTCCAACAGGCTCGCGCAGCCGATGTCGATCATTTCGTAACGGGCGTGGACACGATTTCGGATGTCGAGATGCCGGTCGAGATCCTTGATGGTCCGGACAATCTCCCTGGCCGTATCTGGTTGGCGGATCTCGTTTTTGTCCGTCATGCTGAAAGACAGTGAGTGGTACATTGTCGTTATCCCGCAGGAGGCCAGTTTTTTGTTCAGCTCGAAAAGGGCCATCTCCAGGGGGAAGCGCCCGCCGGGTCTGGGTTGGATTTCGTTTTCTATGGCATCCGAGTGGAGGTCAATGAAACCCGGAAGAACCAGGAGACCCGTGGCATCATAGCCGTGTGCCATTTCCCCGCCGCCCCTTTGGCCGACTTCCACAATCCTGCCGTCCTCCACCACCACCGTGGCATCCCTCAAGATCCCCTCCGGTGTGACCACATCCCCACCCCGTATGATGGCGCTTCCCGCGAGCTTCGTTTTACATTTCCTCGCATTCGTCATCTTGTGTTTCCTGAAACTGCCGCCACTCAAGGATCTCACCCGTTCAATCCGATGCCGGTTATCTCGACGCACCTCTGGGCGACAGTGTCTCTTAGGTCTTTGTCATGGAAGATCCCGATCACGGTGGTTCCGGAGTCCATAGCCTCACGAATCATCCGGATCGTCGTCCCGGCGTTTAAAGGGTCCAGCGAGGCGGTGGGCTCGTCCAGAAGCAGGATCGGATAGAAGACCGAAAAACCCCTTGCGAGATTGATCCGCTGCTGCTCACCCCCGGAAAAGGTGGTCGGTGAAAGCGACCACATCCTGGACGGGATACGGAGTTTTTGGAGGAGCCCCCTGGCCTTTTCAGCGGCGTTCTCCCGCTCCATCCCACGATCCAGCATGGGTTCCATCACCACCTCGAGCGCAGGCACTCGGGGGACGATGCGCAGGAACTGGCTAACGTGGCCGATGGTCCAACGGCGGAGATCCAATATTTCATGGGGGTCCGATTGCGCCAGGTCCACGATCCCGCCCCTGTGCCGCACCTCAATGATCCCCTTCTCGGCCCTGTAATTGCCGTAGAGAAGCCTCATGAATGTGCTCTTTCCGGCTCCCGAGGGGCCGACCAGGGCCACGCTCTCACCCGGCCCGGCCTCGAAGTGAAAGTCATTTAAGACCGGGATGCGGACACGCCCCTGGGTGTGAAGAGTGAATGACTTGAAAAGACCCTGTGCTCTGATGATCCGGTCCATGGATTGTCCTCTTGCGCCTTGTCCCGTCCGGGGGTCCTCGTTCGATAAATGGATTCGCTCTCCCGGGTGTTTCAGGGCTGGAGGACCGAAGAAACCAGGAGTTGCGTGTAAGGATGTTGGGGATCGTCCAGGACCTGATCGGTCAGGCCGGATTCCACAACACCCCCGAGCTTCATCACGAGCAGGCGGTGGGCCAGAAGCCTTGCCACGGCCAGATCGTGGGTCACGATGATCATGGAGATGCCGAGCCTCCTCACAAGCCCTCTCAGGATGTCCAGAAGCCGGGCCTGGACCGAGACATCCAGGCCGCTCGTGGGCTCGTCCATGAAGAGGAGCCGGGGGTGTGTGACAAGGTTCCTGGCGATCTGGAGCCGCTGCTGCATGCCCCCTGAAAAGGTGCTGGGAGGATCGTCGATCCTGGCCGGGTCGATCTCCACTCGTTCCAGCCATTCGATCGCCTTGGCCCGTATATTGGCGTAGTGCCTGGCGCCGTTTTCCAGGAGCCGCTCCCCGATGTTGCCTCCCGCGCTTATGCGCATCCGGAGCCCGTCCCTGGGGTTTTGATGGACAAAGCCCATCTCGTTTCGCATGATACGGCGCGCCTCGGAGTGAGAGACCGTGCCCATGTCCCTCCATCCCAGGCGGCTCATGAAATGAACCGACCCCGATGTGGGTTTCATGCGCCCCGAAACGCATTTGAGGACCGTAGTTTTGCCCGAACCCGACTCGCCCACGATCCCGAGTATCTCTCCCGGCATCAGCGATAAGGAGATGTCCCGGCAGCCCACAACGCGGCCGAAGCTCTTTTCCACGCCCTGGACCCTGAGAAGGGGCACGCCCTTTTCAGCCCTCATGCGCCGGCCCCACGTCGTGTTCCCCGCCTGCCGGAGGGTCTTCAGCGCCGGGCCCCCTGTGTCCCGCGTCGATTCTTGCCGCGCAATAGTCCGTATCCGAGCACACAAAGAGCCTTCTCCCCTCATCATCCAGGACGATCTCGTCCAGGAAGCTGGAATCCGAGCCGCACAAAGCGCAGACACGGTCCAAAGACTCCACTTCAAAGGGATAGTCCTCGAAGTCCAGGCTTTTCACATCCGTATACGGCGGCACCGCATAGATCCTCTTTTCCCTCCCCGCACCGAAAAGCTGAAGCGCCGGCATCCTGTTCATCTTGGGGTTGTCGAACTTGGGGATGGGGGAGGGGCTCATGAGGTAGCGGCCGTTGACCATCACGGGATAGTCGAACGCCGTGGCGATCTTTCCTTCCCTGGCGATGTCCTCATAGAGCTTCACATACATGATCCCATATTCCCCCAGGGCATGCATGCGGCGCGTCTCTTCGGCCCGGGGCTCGATGAACCTCAGGGGTTCGGGGATGGGAACCTGGTAGACCAGGACCTGGTCCTCCCGGAGAGGGGTTTCAGGAATCCTGTGCCGGGTCTGTATGATCGAGGCCTCCCCCGTGCGCGTCGTGGTCCTCACCCCGGCCGTCGCCGCAAAAAAACGGCGGATGCTCACCGCGTTGGTCGTGTCGTCCGCGCCCTGGTCGATGACCTTGAGGGTGTCCGATGGTCCTATCAGGGAGGCGGTGAGCTGGATGCCGCCGGTCCCCCATCCATAGGGGAGCGGCATCTCCCGGCTCCCGAAAGGGACCTGGTGGCCTGGAACGGCCACCGCCTTGAGGACGGCGCGGCGGATCATCCGCTTGGTCTGCTCGTCAAGGTAGGCGAAATTGTAGCCCGCCCTGAGGTTCGATTCGGCCTCGGCCCCCCCGCTGTTATCAGAAATCCCGCCGGTCCCCCCCATGGGTCACCTCCTCCCGTCTCTCCATTTCATGGGATTCCCGCATGCGGCGCATGACGCCAAGATCCGACTGAAAATCCACATGATGGGGGAGCTTCAGGTGCTGGACAAAGCCCGAGGCCTCCACATTGTCGCTGTGGAACAGGACGAACTCCTCGTTCTGGGCGGGGTAGTCCGCCTCTTCTCCGAATTCCCGGCCCCTCAAAGCCCTGTCCACCATGGCCATGGCCATGGCCTTGCGCTCGCACCGGCCGAAAACCAAGCCGTAACCTGTCTTGAACTCGGGCGGCTGCTCCGAAGACCCTGCAAAGCGATTGATCATCACGCACTCCGTGACGTCGATCCTGCCGATCTCGACGGGAAATCCCAGCTCCTCGGGCACAACCTCCACCGCCACCGCCCCGATGCGGATCTCCCCCATGAAGGGATGCTCGTCGTAGCCGAACCCCCGCTGGAGGGAATAGGCCATGGACAGGAGAAAACCCTCGTCCCCGCGGGCCAGGTTCTGGAGCCGGACGTCCCGGCCTGCCGGGAGAAGGAGTGGCTCCCGGGTGAGATCCCCCGGGAGATTTGAATCATCCCCTGGCGGCTCTTCCTCAGCAAGGCCCTCCCGGCGGAGGATGTCGACCACCCTGCCTGCCTCTTGGCGGGGCCTGGCTCCAGGCGTTGACCGGGGTGTGCCGCTCGTGTCCGCCACCTCCTCCTCGTGGAGCGAAAAATCGAGGAGGCGGTGGGTGTAGTCATAGGTGGCCCCGAGGATCTGCCCGCCTGGAATGTCCTTGAAGGCGGCTGATATACGGCGCCTCGGTTCCACGTCCCCGGTCCTCAGAGGCTCGGAAACGCCGAACCTGGGAAGTGTGGTGCGATAGGCCCTCACGAGGAAAATCGCCTCCACCAGGTCGCCCTGGGCCTGCTTGACGGCGAGGGCGGCGAGATCCCGATCGTACAGGGACCCCTCGGCCATGACCCGATCAACCGCCAGTCCCAGCTGGTGCGTGATCTGGGCGGTGGAGACCCCGGGGACGGACCTGTCCCCCCTGCGATTTTCAGCCAGGAGCTCGTGTGCCTTTGAAATGGCCTTCTCGCCGCCCTTGGATGCCACATACATACGCTAGTCCTCGATGCTCGTGCTTCGCGGCACGGCTGCGACCCGCCGGCCCGAAACGAAAACTAAATCCGTTCCGAGCGGGAAAAGCCCCTCAAGGCCCTTCCGATCTTCCCAGAAACCTGCCGGGAGCCCTTCCACACGGAGCCTGGAAATCGACGCAATGCCGGGCCCCCTCAATGAAAGCCCCCCGTCCGCGTTCAAGCCCGTCACCTGGATGAGGAGTGTCGTCGAGAGTTCGGGCCTTTCCTCCTCGCCCGGGTGAAATCGCGCCAGTTCGGGCATGCGACGGTGATCCACAATGAGGCCGAATGCCGCTTCGGAGGGATCTTCCGTGAAGGGGACGCCGCAGTGGAACCTCAACCAGGAGACGGCCGAGCTCTCAGGCGCAAGGTCTGTCCAGAGAGGCGTTTCAAAGTCCAGGAGAGTCAGGCACACGGCCCCCGTTCCCGGGAGAAGAGGGGCGGGCGGAGCCACGGAGGCGTACATCTTCACGATACGGCCCGGATGGGAGACGGCCTCCAGAAGGGCGCGAAACACGCGCTGCGCGTCATAGACAGGGGACTCGAAGCCGGGAGTCAGTTGATCCATGAAATGCGCCACCCGGCCTCCTACTCGCCCCGGACCATGGTGAAAAATTCCACTCGGGTCTCTTCAACCCTGGCCCTCCCGCGATTGTCCTCCGCACTTAACTCTCTCTCGAATTGTTTCAGCATCCCCCCCAGCCCGCTTTCTCCTCCGTTGCCTTCCTGGAGCAGGGCGTCGAACAGGGCCGCGAGTTCCGCATGTCGAGGGTCCCTTCCCATGACATAGGATGTCCCCACGCGACGGTTCTCGATCTTGACCGCGCACCGGGTCACGGGCACCTCCCCGAGATTGAAGAGGGCGCCGGAGCCTCCCGCCCGCCCCCTCACCATGAGGAGTCCTGTCTCGGGCGCGCGCAGGTGCGTGAAGGCGGGCCTTGGGTCCAGGTGCCCCCATGCCTCCTCCAGCCTTTCGACAGGAGTTCTTGCGAGGGTGGACATCCATTTCCGTCGCTCTTTTTCAGATGGAGTCTGTGTCATTGGGCTTGTCGTCAGCTGCTTTTTTAATCGGGCCGAAAGGCTTTTTATGAAGCGGGGGAATGCGGGTTGTGTTAAGGAAAGATTAATTTTGTGTTAGCGTCATGCGGGTGCCGTCATGACCGACCGGTCTCGAAAAGACCTCTATCCAGCGTGCCCCGGTTCGTGAAATTTTTTTGTACCGTCAGCCTGATCGCGAGGATGACCGTCACCGCCGTTCCGGCAAAAATGGCGATCATGATGGCGATCTGGTACTTGATGGCCGTCATTGGGTTGCCGCCGCCCAGAATCACACCGGTCATCATTCCCGGCAGGGATACCAGGCCGATAGTTGAAATGGTGGCCAAGGTCGGTGTCACCGCGGCCCGGCAAGCATCGCGCACGTAGGGATGAACAGCCTCCTTGAGGCTTGCCCCCTGGGCAAGACTGAGCAGGTAGGCTTTTTCGTCTTTCCGCACGGATTCGTAGAAGGTGCGTACGCCGATAATGTCGGCCCGGAGGCAGTTTCCGAGGATCATCCCGCTGATCGGTATAAGGTATTGCGCACTGAAAGCTTCTTTGTCCTGAAGCACCAGGGCCGCGAAAACGAGCAGGGGAAGAGTCGTCCCCGCGAGCAGCGAGAAGAAGAGTCCCCCGGCGAGCCGGTTCATGCGGAGGCGGCAGCCGCTGACGACGGAGACGTCGGCCACCCCGATCATGATCAGAACCCAGGCCGCCGTGAGCAACGGATTGTTCAGGTCAAAAATGAACTGCAGGTAAAAGCCGACAAAGAGCAGCTGGAGGGTCATGCGCGCTACGGCCCACAGCGTCTGCCCGAGCATCGGCAGCCTTAGCCAGATAATGATCCCGAGCGGGACGGCGAGGAGAAGATACCCGGCCGCCAAATTCCAGGGGGGGATATCGATAATGTTCATGGCGCGGCGCAATCCTGTGGATCTGACAGATCGACGAGATGATCGGAAAAGCCGACCCACTCCTGATCGTGCGACACGGAGAGGACTGTCAGCGCCTCGTTAAACCCGACAAGGCCGATGACCGCGGATTTGGCCGCTTTGTCAAGAGCAGAAGACGCCTCGTCCAGCAGCAGGATCTCTCTGTCGAGCAACAAGCCGGAGATCAACGCAATGCGCTGTTTTTCGCCTCCCGAAAGGACGGAAATGTCTTTTTCCAGAATCGATTCGGGCAAATGGAGGCGTTCCACGAGATCCGGAATACGATTCACGTTCTCTTGCAAGTGCCGGTTGCATTTGAAGGTGAAGGGGCGTGCGAGCAGGTCGCGGACCTTGCCTGTACCCATCTCGGGCTCTTGCGCCACATAAGCCATGCGGGTTCTCAGTTTCCAGACGGAACGGCCTGTGATCTCTGTGCCGAAAATCCGGATGATTCCCGCCTCTGGAGTGACAAAACCAAGCAGGCTTCGAAGCAGGGTCGATTTGCCGCAGCCTGATTTGCCGACCAGCGTGATTTTTTGCCCCGGAAAAAGGCGCAAGCTGAAACCGGAAAGGATGCTCCGGCCGGCGAACACCACGCGCAGGTCGTTGATCTCGATTGCCGGTATTTTCAAACTCGGTCCTTCCCGGAACGCGTTCGGTCGGATTCCGCCCTGTCCGATTGCCGACTCATCCCCCTAAAAGCCTTCTTCCAGTTCCCGGTGAAGCACGGCCAGCCGGATTCTGAGGTGGACCAGCACCTGTCGCCCCCAACCGGTGAGATAATAGCTTCTCGGGGCCCTCGACTCAAGGTGAAATCAAACCAGGCGTCAATGGACGAGGGTTCCTCCCCTGAACCCGGAACCCCCTTCGTTTGCTTTGATGAGCCGGGGATACACTGACAAAAAATTAGCGGCTTTCTTATCTTCCCCTCATATAAAGCGAGTACTCCAGACTTGATTTTTATCAGCACCCTTGATCCCGCGCCGACCCTCAAGGGGGACGGCACATGCGGAGACAGTGTCACCATGATTCATTTTTCACACATCATTTTGGGAGGATTTTCGTGATTCACGCCGGCCCGCCCGCCACCCGGGAGCTAGACCTCAACATCACCTTTTCGAATCCCCTTTCCAATAAACTATTCCGCCTATTCAGGCGCCCTCTTGAATCGATCTTGTGCCTGCAGGCTCTCAGGGATGCTTATCGCCGGTGCGCAGGAGCAGAATCCGGGGCGCTCTTTCTGGAAAAGGCCCTGCTCGAATTCGGGATCACCAGGGAAATCGGGGAAGGGGATATCAAGAACATACCTCCCGTCGGGCCTGTAATCCTGGTCTCCAATCATCCTTTCGGCGTTCTTGATCCCATGGCTGTCCTCTCAACTGTTCTCGCAGTTCGGGCCGACGCCATGGTCATGGGAAACAACCTCTTGTGGCGGATTCCCGAGATGAGGGACATCCTGGTGCCGGTCAACCCTTTCGGGGGGACCGCCGCCACCCGGGAAAATGTGAAGTCCGTGAGGCAGTGCCTCCGTATCCTCAAGCAGGGGCGGCTCCTTTGCATGTTTCCCGCAGGAACGGTCTCTCACATCCATTTGCGTGGCGGGCACATTGCTATTACAGACCCCCCATGGAATACCATGGCGGCGCGGCTGGTGCGAGCCACAGGGGCGATGATCCTCCCCGCCCATGTCTCCGGACGAAACAGTGCGCTCTTCCAGATAGCGGGCCTTGGTCACCCGATTCTCAGGACGGCTCTCCTCCCAAGGGAGACCGTTCAGAAGATCCGGGCTCATGTGCGCGTCCGAATCGGAAAGCCGATCCCCTGCGAATATCTCGACAGGTTTTCCTCCGATGAAGAGAGGATCCAATACCTGCGCTCGAGATCATATCTCCTCTCCGGTGACAACAGAACGCGCCTTTCCCCTTTCCGTAAAAAGCCGCGGGAAGCACTCCTGAAACCCCTTGCGGCGGGGGGGCCCAGGGGGATGATCCTGCGGGAGATTGAGGCCCTACCCCTGGAGCAGTTCGTGGTCGAGATGAGCCCCTTCAGGGTCTTTCAGGCATCGGCCGGGCAAATACCCGTTCTGCTCCAGGAGATCGCCAGACTCCGAGAGTCGACCTTCCGACAGGAGGGGGAAGGAACCGGAAAGCCCCTGGATACGGACCGATTCGACGCCCATTACAGGCACTTGGTCCTCTGGGACGAACACAAACGGGAAATAGCCGGGGCCTATCGAATGGGTCTCTCGGAGGAGATCCTTCCATCGTTCGGAACAAAGGGATTTTACACCCACACCCTTTTTCACTTCTCCCGCTGTTTTTTCGACCGAATCGCACCGGCCATCGAACTCGGCCGGTCCTTTGTGACACCCGATTATCAGAAGTCCTATCAGCCGCTTTTTCTCCTGTGGAAGGGAGTGGGGCGGTTTGTATCGGATCATCCGGAATACAAAAACCTCTTCGGCCCGGTGAGCATCACACGGGCCTACAACAACCAGTCCAGGCAACTTATGGCCGCCTTCCTCAAAGAGAACAGACAGGTGACTGAACTGGCCCGACTGGTCCGGGCCAGGAAGCCCTTTCGCAAAGGCCCCGGCAAGAATGCGGAGATTCGAAAAGCCATGGACCCGGTGAGGGACATGCGGGAGCTCAGTGAACTCGTCTCCGAACTCGAGCACGACCGAAAAGGCGTGCCTGTTCTCATCAGGCAGTATCTCCGCCTGGGGGGCGTTGTGCTGGGCTTCAATGTGGACCGCAACTTCCGGGATGTGCTGGACGCTCTCGTGCTCGTGGATCTCACCCGGACCCCTCCGAGGGCCCTGGCAAAATATATGGGACGAGACGAGGCCCGGGCCTTCCTGCACTTTCATGAATCATCGGGGACGGTGCGCTGTGCCTGATTTTCAGGATATTTTGAATTGAACGCAATTTGTGAAGAATCCTAATGGTTTTGAAATATTTCATTGATTATGAAGTCCTACGTAGGTGCGTCCCGGCAATTCTATTTGCCAACAACGACATCTTTTATTCCTTCACACGCGCTAAGGATAGAGGAGCAACCAAGTGAACACGCACACCACAAAAATCGATCTTCATGTCCATTCAAAGTTTTCCACGAGACCCTCCGAGTGGATCCTCAGGAAGATAGGCTGCTCCGAGAGTTACACCGAACCCATGGACATTTACCGTCTAGCCAGGAGCCGCGGCATGGGTCCGGTCACCATCACGGACCACAACACCCTGGCCGGCAGCCTGGAGATCGCCCATTTGGAGGATACGTTTGTCAGTGAGGAAATCACCACCTATTTCCCGGAAGACCGCTGCAAGATCCACGTCCTGGCCCACGAAGTCACGGAGAGCCAGCACGAGGACATCTCCCGGATCCGCGAAAACGTCTTCGACCTCGTCTCTTACCTGAACACCCAGGGGATCTTCCACGCAGTGGCCCACCCTCTTTATTCCATAAACGACAAGCTCTCGGTGGAGCATGTGGAACAGATCCTGCTCCTCTTCAAGGTCTTCGAGCTCAACGGTTCACGGGACGACTTCCAGAATCAGACCGTCACGGAGATAGTGAACCGCCTGACCCGCAGGGACATCTTCTTCCTGGCGGACAAGCACGGAATCCTGCCATCCGGCACGGACCCTTGGAAAAAACCCCTCATCGCGGGCTCCGACGACCACTCCTCCCTGAACATCGCCACCAGTTGGACGGAGGTGGAAGGCGCGGTGACCGTGAAGGAATTTCTTGCGGGCATTGGTGAAGGGAAGGCCCGGGTCTCGGGTGGAGATGCCTCGCCCAAGTCCCTGGGCCACAATCTGTACAGCATTGCCTACCAGTTTTATCGCGACAAACTCAAGCTGGACAGGTATGTGAGCCGGGAACTCCTCCTCCGGTTTGCGGATCACGCGCTCACCCCACCTCTTGAGGAGGAATCCGGCCTGGTGAACCGGTTGAAAACCACCTTGACCTCCCACATGCCCCGGGGGTTCTTCTCGAAGTCTTTGCCAGACACACTGTCGGGGATGCTGACAAGGGAGGCGCGGGAAATCCTCACGGACAACGACGGGATGGCCCGCATCTTGAAGGCACGGCCCGCGAATCCCAGGGACGCCGAGGGGGCCTGGTACGATTTTGTGGTGGGTCTGTCAGACAAGGTTTCCAGGCAGTTCGCGGACACCATCATGAACAGTCTCTCGGGGGCCGATCTTTTCCACCTTTTCAACACAATGGGATCCGCCGGCTCCCTGTACACCATGCTCGCCCCATACTTTGTCGCCTACACTGTCTTCACCAAGGACCGGCGTTTCTGTTCCATGTGCCGCGAAAAGCTGGGCGAGGCTCGGGAGGCCCCCGCCCGGCGGTTGAAGCTCGCCCACTTCACGGACACTTTCTACGAGGTGAACGGGGTGGCCAAAACCCTGCAGATGCACGTCAAGATGGCCCTCAAAAACCACAAGCAGCAGACCATTCTCACGTGCAGCCCGGAGCCGGACAGCAGGGGAGTCGTGAACTTCGACCCCATCGGCACCTTTGACCTGCCCGAATACCCCGACCTCAAGCTCTATTATCCCCCGCTCCTGACCATGCTCCAGCACTGCTACGAAGAGGGTTACACCCATGTCCACTCGGCCACGCCCGGCCCCATAGGCATTGCGGCCCTGGTCATCGCAAGGATCCTCAAACGGCCTGTTTGCAGCACCTACCACACGGCGCTCCCCGAGTACGTGGCCCAGCTCACGGAAGATCCTGCCATGGAAGACCTCATGTGGCGGTATGTGATCTGGTATTACAAACAGATGGATCTCGTGTACGTGCCGTCGCGCGCAACAGGAGAGGAGCTTGTCCAGAAAGGAATCCCCAGGGAAAAGATACGGTTCTATCCCCGTGGAATCGACAACCGCCGTTTTCACCCATCCAAGAGAAACGGTTTTTTCAAGAAGCGCTATAAACTGGAGGACTTCGTTTTCAAGCTGCTTTACGTTGGGAGGGTTTCCAAGGAAAAAAACGTTGAGTTGCTTGAAGATGTCTTGAGGCGCCTCAACGAGGTGCGGAAAGGGGTCCATCTGGTGATCGTCGGGGAGGGGCCCTATGACCAGGAAATGAGGAAGAGGATGTCCCATCTTCCCGTGACCTTCACAGGTTTCCTGGGGGGAGAGGACCTGGCCCAGGCCTATGCGTCCAGTGATGTGTTTGTCTTCCCTTCCACGACGGATACCTTCGGCAACGTGGTCCTGGAGGCCCAGGCATCGGGTGTGCCCGTGGTGGTCACGGACGAGGGAGGGCCCAAGGAAAACCTGATCCCCGGAGAAACCGGATTCGTCGTGCCGGCACGTGATGTGGACGCGTTCACGCATTCCCTCCTGGAACTGGCGGACAATCCCGCGCTGCTCGAGTCCATGAGGGAGAAGGCTCGGAAATACACTGAAAACAGATCCTTTGAGGACTCCTATATCGAGCTCTGGAACAGCCATAAGAGTCTTTTCTAGGACGCTCATCCCATTTCAATGAAACGGCGCATGCCTTTGAAAGCGCGAACCATATGGAGAATGATTCCGTCGCTCTGGGCCGGACGCGTGCCCGGGCAGCTGGTCATCCAGTTCACGGATCACTGCAATGCGAAGTGTCCTCAGTGCGGCATGCGCGTCACCAATCGTTTTCCCCGCCACCGCTTGAGTCTGGACGATATCAAGCGCATGCTGGATGCCGCGCCGGAAAAAGGCATCCGAGTGGTCTCCTTCACAGGGGGAGAGCCGCTCCTCCACCTGGAGGAGCTCATCATCCTGATTCGACATGCGGGACGGGCGGGAATCGAATTCATCCGCACCGGGACCAACGGTTTTCTCTTCTCGCATGCCCGCGGGGACGCAGTGCGGGACCGCGTCACCCGGCTTGCCGAAAGGCTTGCCGAGACCCCGCTCAGGAACCTCTGGATCAGCGTCGACTCCGCCCGGCCGGCTGTTCACGAGCAGATGAGAGGCTTCCAGGGTCTTGTCAGGGGAATAGAGGAGGCACTGCCCGTTTTTCACGAGCATGGGATCTTCCCTTCGGCCAACCTGGGTATCAACCGGAATGTCGGGGGGGAAACCACACGCGCTTTGTTCGTTGACAAGGATTCCCGGGAGCAGCGGGATCGTTTCATGGAGACTTACCAGGAAGCGTTCCGCGGCTTCTACAGGTTTGTGGAAAATCTGGGGTTCACCATGGTGAACAGCTGCTACCCCATGAGCGTCGATTCCGACGTTCCGGACTCCGGATTGGATCCTGTCTACACGGCCACCTCCACGGAAGACCTCGTCCGCTACAACGCAGTAGAAAAGGCCATCCTCTTCGAGGCGCTTTTCCGGACCATCCCCGAGTTCCGCCACCGCCTCAGGATCTTTTCGCCGAGGACCTCCCTCAGGGCGCTTTTCAGGTCCTATGCAGGGAAAAGCGACGAACCTTATCCCTGCCGCGGTGGGCTGGACGCCTTCTTTGTGGACTCCCGGGGGGGTGATACATATCCCTGCGGGTACAGGGGAGGCGAAAACCTGGGAAAGCTCTGGATGCTGGATACAGGCAGGCAAAACGGCATGGCGGCTTGCAGGCTCTGCGACTGGGAATGCTTCAGAGACCCCTCGGAGCTCTTCGGGCCGCTGCTTCAGGCCCGCTCCTCCCCAATCGAGCTCATAAAAAAATTCCGCAGGGACCCCGAGTACTTTTCAATCTGGAGACAGGATCTTCTGTACTACAGGGCGTGCGATTTCTTTGACGGCAGACAACCGCCAAATTACAGGAAAATATCTCGATTTACCGGAAAGTGAAGGGTTCACAGGAGGCGCGCGCAGAGCTCGGCGACCGTGGAACGCTCCCCCTTGCTCAGAAGGACGTGTCCTGAGACGGACACTTCCTTGAGGCGGTCCACCAGGTAGGTGAGCCCGTTGCTGCTTGCGTCCAGATAAGGATGATCGATCTGGTACGGGTCACCCGTGAGGATGAGCTTGGTTCCCTCCCCCACACGCGTGGCAAGGGTCTTCACCATGTTGGGAGTCAGGTTCTGGGCCTCGTCGCACAGGATGAACTGGCGTGGAATGCTTCGCCCCCGGATGTGGGTGAATGTCTCCAGCTCGAGATGGCCGCGATCCATCAGCTCCTCCAGCAGACCCGCCGGGGAATCCGCTCCGGAAAAAAGGTACTCCAGGTTGTCGTGGATAGGCTGCATCCACGGTCGGAGCTTCTCCTCCTTGGTGCCGGGGAGGTAGCCCAGATCTTCTCCCACCGGGATGATGGGCCGCATGACGAGGAGCCTGCGAAAGGCCCCCTTCTCCACGACCAGCTCCAGCCCCGCCGCCAGGGCGAGAAGCGTCTTGCCCGTCCCGGCTGTCCCCACGAGCGTCACTATCTGGACTGATTCGTCCAGAAGGAGCTCCAGGGCGAATCGCTGCTCCTTGTTCCTGGCCCTTACACCCCATGGGGAGGCCCCTTCGTGCACAAGGGGCTTGAGGGCCTCTTGCCGGTAGCGAGAGAGGGCGGATTGTGAGGGAGATCCCGCGTTCTTGAGAAGAACGAACTCGTTCTGATACAAACCCATGCTGCTGTCGGGAATGAGAGAACTGCTCGTGTAAAACTCATCAATGGCGGCCCCCGGCACATAGCATTCCCGAAACCCGGCGTAGAGATCCTGGAATTCAACACGATCGGTCCGAAAATCCTCCGCCTCCAGTCCCAGGACATCCGCTTTTATTCGAAGGTTCAGATCCTTGGTGACCAGGACCACCCGGGACCCACCTCCGTTCTTCAGTCCCACCGCAAGGGCCAGAATCCGGTTGTCATATTTTTCCGGGTCCAGGCCCGGGTCCCCGGTAAGCGCATTTTTGTGATTGAGTTCCACCCGGAGCCGGCCGCCGCTCCTCGTGGGAACCCCTTCGGAGAGCCGACCCTGGCCGCGAAGCGAATCCAGCGTCCTCGAGACCAGCCTGGCGTGGCGGCCTATCTCGTCCTGTCGTCTTTTCTGGTTGTCTATCTCTTCAATGACGGCAAGGGGGATCACCACTTCGTTTTCCTGAAAAGCATGGAGGGAGGATGGGTCGTGGAGCAGGACATTAGTGTCCAGGACATAGGTCTTTTTCATACTTTTTCTTTCAGTACTCCTTGATGCGGGGCGATGCAATCGACCACGTTTCAGCCCTTTCTTCAGCCATGTCCTTCAGTTCTATGAGCGCCCTATTGCCGCGTTATTAAGGGAACGTTAGATTCCCATTAGGGAACCTGTTATTTGCTCACGCCCATGAAAGGGACCTCGGGGCGGCTGTGCGAAAATTTACACAATCTTAACAATCCTGTAGGATATTCTTGGAAGACTGACGCCGGGCGGAATTTTGGAGGAACGCTTTCATGAACAGGGGGGCTATCATGAAGAAGGGACGTGTCATCGAGACCAGCAGCGGGATTCAGGGGGAGTTCAATGTGTCGGTATACGACCGGTTCCAGCGCACCATGCGGGACAGGGGACTTATGGAGACAAAGTCAATCATTCGATCCGGGATCAACCGGGGCACGGCCCTGGAGATCGGACCCGGCCCCGGTTACCTGGGGCTTGAGTGGCTGAAGCAGACCAGGGGAACCCGGTTGAAGGCCCTGGAAATAAGTCCTGACATGATCGCGGTGGCCGGGGACAATGCCCGTGAATACGGATTAGAGGATCGTTGGGAGATCTTCGAGGGGAGCGGCGAAAACATACCCCTTGGAGACGCAGTCCTGGATGCGGTCTTTTCCTGCGGGTCTCTTCACGAATGGAGCAACCCCGGAAGAACCTTTGATGAAATCATAAGGGTCCTGAAACCCGGTGGAAAATTCTTCGTAGGCGATCTTCGCCGCGACATCCTGCCGCCCGTCAGATGGTTCATGCGGTTCACCTGCAAGCCCAGGGAGATCCGGCCCGGCTTCGATACCTCCATCAGGGCGTCTTACACAGCCGAGGAAATCTCCTCCCTTTTGGCCGGCACATCGGTGCGCGATTTTCATGTGCGGACCGATCCTTTTGGGCTCTCCATATTGGGAGCGCGGGGTAACAACGAGTAGCTCACCCTTCCTGGAGTCGGTCACGGGCTCACGACCAGAACTGGGTGATGAGCATCCCCGCGAGCATGAGGCCGCACCCGACGATCCCCTTGACGGAGAGGACCTCCCCCAGCATCATCCACCCTGAGAGGGCCCCGAACACGGACTCCATGCTCAGAATGACCGCCGCGTGGGCCGGAGGGGCGTGCCGCTGGGCCACCACCTGGAGGGTGTAGGCAATGCCAACGGAGAGGAGGCCGCCGTAGAGGATGGGGACGGCGGCCCGCAGGATGGCCTCCACGGCCACGGGCTCCCACAGAAAGGCCGCGCAGAGGCTGAGGAGGGCGCACACGGCAAACTGGAGGCAGGCGAGCCGGATCCGCCGCACTTTGGGGGAGAGCCACCCCAGGACGAGCACGTGGCCGGCCCAGAAAAAGGCCCCGGCAAGCACCAGGAGGTCTCCGGGGGCAAAGGTGAGACCTTTCTTCACGCTCAGGAGGTAGAGGCCCGCCGCCGCGATGCAGGCCCCGACCCAGCCGCCCCATCGGGGGCGGTAGCCTATGAAAAGCCCCAGGGCGGGCACGATGATCACGTAGAGACCCGTGATGAAACCCGCCTTGCCCGCGGTTGTGTGGACCAGCCCCATCTGCTGGAGCGCCGCGCCCGCGAAAAGGACCACCCCCGACAGGGCGCCCCCCCACCACAAAATCCACCGGGAGGCCTCTTCCCCCCCGGTTTCCGGCGGGGCCAGGGGCTTTTTCCTGAGCGCCAGGGGAAGGAGCGCCATGGCGCCCAGGGAAAACCTCACACCATTGAAGGTAAAGGGCCCCACGTAGTCCATGCCCACGCGCTGTGCCACGAAGGCGACCCCCCAGATGAGGGCTGTCAGCAGGAGGAGCCAGTCCGCTCTGAGAACGTCTTTGTTCACTTGAACCCCGCATGTAATAGACTCGTGGGATCCTTTTTACGGAGGGACGTTCAAAACTGCAATGAGAATCTTTGGGCCCTGGAAAATCTTTTCTGATTTACCAACGGTCGGAAGTTAATAATGTAAGGGCGTTATCGTCCGAGAGCGACCCCACCGTCGGCGTGTTAACCCCAAACGTTGCCCTATTTCCACAATTAACGCTTGACGTTATTAACGGAAGGCGTTAATATTACGCCCCATGATAAAAACATTTCGAGATAAAGAATCAGAGAAGATATTTAATCGATATTTATCAGGTAAATTACCTCAAAATATTCAGCTTGTTGCGCGCAAGAAACTTTTGATCCTGGATGCTGCGCTGGAATTAAGCGACTTGCGAATTCCTCCGGGGAACCGGTTGGAGACTTTGAAAGGCGACCGGAAAGGTTTACACAGCATACGCATAAATGACCAATGGCGGGTATGCTTCAAATGGTGCGATGGCAACGCATATGATGTTGAAATTACAGACTATCATTAGGAGAATCCTATGAAAAATAAAGAACTGCCTCCCATACATCCAGGAAAAATTCTCAAGGAGGAATTTTTGGAGCCTATGGGAATCAGCCAGTACCGGCTGGCCCGGGATATTAGTGTGCCTCCAAGGCGAATTAACGAGATCGTACATGGAAAACGGGCGATTACTGCAGATACAGCTTTACGGCTGGGACGGTTTTTTACCATGTCCCCTCACTTCTGGCTTAATCTACAAACTCGCTATGACCTGGAAGTGACAGAAGATCAATTAGACAATAGACTTGATATTGAAGTTCAGGCACTTAAAGTGCAGAATGCTGAAGAAAGACATTCTCCAACTGCATAGAAGGCGGTAACCCACACCTCCGGCCATAAGGCTTCCCAGGAAAATACGTCGGGACGGATCATCGTTGAACGTTGTCACAGCATGTTATTTTCTTTCGCTTGACACCCAATCATGTTTTCAGCCAAAGAGCTTCCCATAAAGCAACTTCCCATCATGAGGGAAGATCAAAACTCCAATGAAATCTTTGGAAAGGCGGAAAGGGAGAGGCCCGGAGAATGCGCGCCCTGATCATCCGGCCGGGGTGGAGGCCTTGACCGGGGCGCCCCTCAAGTGGCCCGAGATGCGGTATTCTATCTTCTTGAAAACCCAGATGACGCCGTAGACGAGGACCAGGTATAGGAGGGCGGCGAAGATGAAGAACTCGTAGAAGGCGAAGGTCCGGGCGGCGAGCACCCGCGCCACCCCGGTGATGTCCATGAGGGTGATGATGGAGACCAGCGAGGAGGCCTGGAGCAAAAAGACCACCTCGTTGGTGTAGGCGGGCCAGGCGATTCGAAAGGCCTTGGGCAGAATGATCCTCCGGTAGAGGAGCCCCCCGGACATGCCGCACGCCCTCGCGGCCTCGATCTCACCCCAGGAGACCCCCTGGATGGCCCCCCGCAGGATCTCCGCCGTGTAGGCCGCCGTGTTCAGGGTAAGTGAAAGAACGGCGCAGAAAAAGGCCTCCCTGAAAAGCGTCCACAGCCCGATCTGTGAGAGGATCTCCTGGAACTGGCCGCTCCCGTAATAGATGAGAAAGATCTGTACCAGGAGCGGGGTGCCCCTGAAATAGAAGATGAACCCGTATACGGGCATCCACAGAAGGGGATTTTTCGACACCCGCATGAGGGCCAGCGGCACGGCCAGGCAGAGGCCGATGAGCACGCTCAGGGCGGTTATCTCGATGGTGACGAGGGTCCCGTCGAGGAACCGGGGGACGCTTTCCCACAGGATTCCCAGCCCCATGCCTCAGGCCCTCCTCACGCCGCGGGAGGCCCAGGCCTCGGCCCGCTGCTGGAAAATCATCGAAGCGATGGTTATGGCCAGGTAGATGAGGGAGGCCGTGAAATAGAAGGTAAAGGGCATCCTGGTTGCCCTTGCCCCGGTGTCCGCGTTCCGCATGAGCTCCGGGAGCTGGATGACCGATATGAGGGCCGTCGCCTTGATGAGAACCATCCACACGTTTCCGAGCCCGGGCAGGGCGAACCGCCACATCTGGGGCAAGGTGATCCGCCTGAAGGTGAGGGCGGCGCTCATCCCCATGGAGCGGGCCGCCTCCATCTGGCCGTTGGGCACCGCAAGGTAGGCCCCCCTGAAGACCTCCGTGGCAAAGGCCCCGTAGATGAAGCCTATGGTGGCCACGCCCGCCACAAAGGGGTTGATGTCGATGATCACCTCCATGCCGGCCGCGGAGGAGATGTCCTGTATGAGGGTGGGGACCCCGTAATAGACGAGGAGGATGAGGACTAGCTCTGGGATGCCCCGGATCACGGTCGTGTAAAGATTCGCAGCGGTCCGGGCGATGCGGGATTTGGAAAGCTTGCCCCAGGATCCCACGAGACCCAGCAGCATGGCGATGAGCATGGAGATGAGGCCGACGAGGACGGTGAGCTGCGCCCCGTCCAGGAGAAGAGACCCATACCCTTTGAGATCGATCAAGAGGGACTCCCTGCCGTCTTTTGTGTGCGCGCTCCCGGGCGGGCCGCCTGGGCCCACCCGGAACATTTAGTCAATTCCTGTCAACGACCATTTCACGAATGAGTTTCCTGGGCATAAACGAGGCATTTTTCGCAAGATCAAGGAGATCAAGGGATTACGCGGAGGCGTACTGTTTTTGTACGCCGCACAAGGAATCCCGCGGATCGACGCGGAGATTGCGGAAAAGGGCCGTTTATGCAGGAAACTAGTCGCCATAGACGTCGAAGTCGAAGTACTTCGCGTTGATCTTCTGGTAGACGCCGTTGGCCCGGATGGCCTCGATGGCCTTGTTGAACTTCTCGCGCAGGTCGTCGTCTTCCTTCCGCAGGGCGATGCCGATCCCCTCGCCGAACCACTTCTCGTCCGTGTACCCGGGGCCCACGAACTCGTAGTCGGCCCCGGCGTCCGTCTCGAGGAAGCCCCCCAGGAGCACCGTCGCGTCCGCGATCACCAGGTCCACGCGCCCGGACACCAGATCCATGTTGGCCTCGTCCTGCGTGGCGTATGAATTGATGTCCACCTTGTCCCCGAAGTTGTCCCTCAGGAAATTCTCGTGGATGGTCGCCCGCTGAACGCCCACGGTCTTCCCCTTGAGCCCTTCCGTGGAGATCTCGATGCCCGCGCCCTTTTTGGCCACAAAGCGGGCCGGGGTCAGGTAGTACTTCTTTGTGAAGTCCACCTTCTGCTTGCGCTCCTCCGTGATGGACATGGAGGCGATGATGGCGTCGTATTTCTTTGCCAGAAGACCTGGAATGATCCCGTCCCAGTCTTGAACCACGAACTCGCACTCGACGCCCATCTCGTCACAGAGCGCCTTTGCGATGTCGATGTCAAAGCCCTGGAGCTTGCCGTCCTTGTCCAGGAAGTTGAACGGGGGGTAGGCGCCTTCCGTTCCGATGCGGACCTTTTTCCAATCCCTTGCCGCAGCGGGCATGGCCACGCACAGTGCGAGTCCGCAGACGAGCGCAAATGTGAAAAAAACTCTCAATCCTTTCATGTTCCTCCTCCTTGATAAAATATTTTATTTTTACAGAAACGACGCGAGAAACTGGCGGCACCTCGCGGAATCGGGGCTGCCGAATATTTTTGCGGGCGGCCCCTGCTCCTCGATGAGGCCGTCGTGGAGAAAAACGACCTTGGAGGCGACCTCCCTGGCAAAGCCCATCTCGTGGGTGGCGATGAGCATGGTCCTCTTCTCCTCGGCCAGCTGCTGGATGACCCTGAGCACCTCGCCCACCAGCTCGGGGTCCAGGGCCGAGGTGGGCTCGTCGAAGAGGAGCACCTCGGGCTCGATGGCCAGGGCCCGGGCGATGGCCGCCCTCTGCTGCTGACCGCCCGAGAGCTGCGACGGGTAATGATCGGCCTTTTCCGCGATGCCGACCTTTTCCAGGAGCCCCATGGCCTTGGAAACTGTTTCCTGCTTGTTCTTCTTGAGGACGTGTACGGGCGCCTCGATGACGTTCTGGAGAATGGTCATGTGCGTCCAGAGGTTGAAATGCTGAAACACCATGCCCAGCCTGGTGCGGATGCGGTCCACCTGCCTGGAGTCCTCGGGCACCGCCTCCCCTCGGCGGTTCTTTTTCATGCGCACAAGCTCGCCGTGCAGGTAGATGCTGCCCGAATCCGGGATTTCCAAAAGGTTGATGCAACGGAGAAGCGTGCTCTTGCCCGAGCCGCTGGAGCCGATGAGCGCGATCACGTCCCCCTCGTCCGCCGAAAGGGAGATCCCTTTGAGGACGTCCAGGGGGCCGAAACTCTTGTGGATGTCTTCGGTGACGAGGGCCTGGGCCTCGCGCTTTTCCAAAGAATTCTCCTCCTGGGGCGTGTAAGGTGTGACTTCTGCCGCGGTTTGCGACAGGCGGCCCGTGAGACTGCCGTGATCGTGTCCTCGGGTGAAGATATGTTTGCAACGTCCAAAGGGCACGAGAGTATCAAGTACCACAGGTCCGGATTCCCTGTCAAGAAAGCGGACGTATCAGAAAAGGTGCCGCACCTGCCTGGCGATGTCCAGGACGATCTCCGCGTGGCCCCGGGTGTAGCCGTTGCCGATGATCATCTGGATGTCCTTTCCCACGCCTTCCGCGCCCAAAGCGGCCGCGGTGAAGCTCGTGGCCATGCTGAAAAAATAGACCGTCCCCCGGTCCCTGGTGGAAAGGATGGAGGCCATCTCCGTCCCCGGCACGTCCACGCAGTTGATGGTGACGTCCGCCAGGTCACCCTCCAGGGCGTCCGAGACGTTTCGGTAAAACTCGAGGGGGCGGGTGGCGTCGGCTTGGACCACGACATCGGCAAGGCCCGCGCCCCGGATCCTTTCGCACCCCCGGGCGCTCGACGACGCGCCCACGACCCTGCCCGTCACGCCGGCGCGCTTTTTCGCCTCGAACAGGCAGAGGAGACCGGATTTTCCGCCTCCCCCGACGATCAGTACCGTGTCCCCGGGCCTCACCAGGCGCGCTGTCTGAGCGGGGGCCCCGGCCACATCCAGCATGGCCAGGGCGAAGTCCTCGGGCAGGTCCTCGGGAAGCTTCGAATAGATGCCGCTCGCAAAGAGGATGGCTTGACCCTGAATCTTCACCTGGTCCCTCTTTTTGTCCACCTCGAGGATCCTGTCGATCCTCAAGGGAGTGAGGCTCAGGGACACCAGGGTGGCGATCTTCTCCCCGGGGCTGAGTTTTCCCGGGAACTCGGGCCCGGCCTGTGCCACCGAGCCGATGAGCATGCCCCCGGACCCCGTGGCCGGGTTGTGCTGTTTTCCGCGATCGGCCACCGTGCGGAGGATAATTTCGGCGATTTTCTCTTCGGCCCCCCCGGCCTCCTCGCTGATCTGGCGGAAGCTCGCCGCGTCGATGTTGAGTTTTTCCACATCGATCAGGAGCTCGTTTTCCCGCGGCTCCATGGTGTTGTCCAGCTTCCAGGCGGCCTGGGGCATGACGCCGTCAGGCTCCAGGACCCTGTGGGTTCCGTATGGGCAGGGTTTCATGGGATGTGCCTCCTTGTTTGCACCATTATCCATTCGATGTCGATCGCCATTTCGATACCGATACCGATTTAAAACACCTCTTCGTGGGCATCGTGCCTTCTTCGTGAGCTTCGTGTTAATGCTTTTCGTTTTTCTCGGCCGCCTCCTCCAAAACCACGTCGTGGACCGGGACTCCCGGGAGGGCGCGCCGCATGGCCTCGAGGAACCCCCGGGCTTCGAAGGACCACCCCCCGGGCGAATACGGGTTCACGGTCACGGCGGCGAGCCGCAGCGGGCGGGCGGTCTCCAGCCTTCCCCCGCCCCGAAGGAACCTCTGCAGGAGGGCGGCCTCAACGAACACGTGGGTGGGGTCCCGGACCACGACCCGCACCCCGGAGCCCACGAGTGTCTCCAGCAGGGAGTCCGTCAGGGCCCCTCCCACCAGGACGGCCGCCTCGCGGCCTTTTACGAGATCCCGGATTTTGGACCCGGCTTTCGAGATACCGGGGACCGTTTCCACTCGGTCGCCCACCAGGATACGGACCTCCCCGACCTTGACGGAAAGCTTGAACTCATCCGGTGCCTCCGGCAGGGTGAGCTGCCCCACGCGCGCCCGCGTCCTTTCCACAACCTCCCCCATGGACTCGCTCAGGACGGCGCCCGTGGCCAGGATGCACCCCTCGGTGACCCGGGGGGAGGCCAGGGACCTGCGATCGATGGCCCCGTCCACAAGCACCAGATCCGAGCCCAGGGCCTGAAGGCGCCTGACGGTCGCGCCCAGCTGCCCCGCCCTGCCGGGCCCGGCGATCTCCACCGTGCCGGCCGCGCGGACCCTTGCGATGACGACCTCGCCCAGGGGCGTCGCGATCCCGGTCCTCTCCAGGGGCTCGATGACGGCCATACCGGTCCTGAGGCACTCCTCGGCGGTGGCGAGGAGCGTCCCCGGAAAGACGCTCACGGCGGGCTTTCTCCGGTGGGTCAGGACGTCCCAGGTCTCGCCGTCCCGGCCGATGGAGGTGAGGCCCAGGACTTTTCCCATCCGGTGGGCCTCGGAGATGAGGTGGTTCAGGGTCACGGTCTTGCCCGTGTTCTTGGCCAGGCCGAAGACTGCCACGGAGCGGTAGCCGCCCTGGGCGAGCGCATCCCCGATGGGCATCACAAAAGCCCGAGGATTGCCCTGGCACGGGCCGGTTCGGCGATGTCCCGGCCCAGCTCCCGCGCGATCCGCACGACCCTCTCCACCAGCGGGGCGTTTCCCCGGGAAAGCTCGCCCCTGGCGTAGAAGATGTTGTCCTCGAGGCCCACGCGGGCGTGCCCGCCCAGGATCACGGCGGCCGTTGCCATGGACAGCTGGCTCTTTCCGATCCCCGCCACGGACCACGTGGACCCCGCGGGGATGGACTCCACAAGGTGGAGGAGGTTCTTCACGCCCGCCGGGAGGGCCCCCGGCACCCCCAGGACGAAGTCGAAGTGAAGGGGCGGCGTGAGCAGGCCCTCCCTTTCGAGCCGGAGGGCGTTTGCGACCATCCCGCTGTCAAAGACCTCGATCTCCGGCTTGACGCCGTGCTCCTTCATGGCCCGGGCAAAGGTCCGGACGAGGCCCATGGGGTTCGAAAAGATGTCGTCCCCGAAGTTGACCGTGCCCGTGGTGAGGCTCGCCATGTCCGGGCCCAGCCTCACGGGCTGGAGGCGCTCCTCGGCGCTCATGCCCACGGCGCCGCCCGTGGAGACCTGGATGACCGGGCCGCACCGCTCCCTGACGAGGCGGATGATCTCCCGATAGACCTCCACGTCCTGGGTGGGCGACCCCCGGGCGTCCCGGGCGTGGAGGTGAATCACCGAGGCCCCGGCCTCGCAGGCCCTCCTCGCCTCCTCGGCGATCTCCCCGGGCGTCAGGGGCAGGTACGGGGTGTCCTCCCTGGTGAGCTCCGCCCCCACCACCGCAGCCGTGATGATCAGCTCGTCCATGGCTCACCCTCCCGTATTGCGGCGCCGGACCATCTCCTGCACCAGGTAGGAGGCCACCTGCTCGGGCAGGGTCCCGGGACCGAAGCCCGCATCGTACCCCAGCTCCTTTGCCAGCTCGGGCGTGATGCGGGGCCCGCCCACCACGAGGACGAGGTCCTCGCTCATGCCATCGGCCTCCAGGATTTCTATGAGCCGGGTGAGGTTTTCCAGGTGGGAGTTTCTCTGGGTCACCACCTGGGAGACCAGGAGGGCGTCGGCCTTTTCCTCCCTGGCCCGGGCGACCAGCACCTCGCAGGGGACCTGGGCGCCCAGGTTGAGGGCGCGTATACCGGGGTAGCTCTCGAGCCCCTTGTGCATGTCGTAGCCCTTCATGTTGAGGATGGCGTCGATTCCCACCGTGTGGGCGTCGCTCCCGATGCAGGCCCCCAGGACCACGATCTTCCTCCCGATCCTTTCCTGAATGAACCGGTGGATCTCCTCGGGCTCCATGGCCTCGTACTCCACCTTGTGAACGCGGATGGACGCGAAATCTACGGATTCCCGGGTCCGGCCGTAGACCACGAAGAAGGTGAACGCCTCGTCGATCCCTTCCATGAAAACGACCTTTGAGTCCTGGAAGCCCATTTTGCCAGCGAGGATCAGGGCGGCATGGCGGGCCTCGTCGCCGACCGGGACCGGCAGGGTGAAGGACATCTGGACGGCCCCGTCGCCGGGCGTGTCCCCGTAAGGCGCGACCACTCGGAGTTCTTTCTTCATGAGCCCTCCCTTTCGACCCTCAGGAGCGCCTCAAAGGGGTTTTCATAATCGTTATCTTTGGGGATAACCCCCGAAAGCCCCTTGCCCCCGCCCTCCGTGCGGGAGATGTCCGCGAACATGGCCCTCGAGATCGCCTCCATGAGGCCCATGCCCGCGATCTCCTCGAGCATGGCCAGGGCCTTGCCCAGGACCTCCTCGGCGCGGCGCTGGATCCTCCCCCCCGGGGCGAACGCGATTTCTTCGCCCAGATGCCTCATGGCCCTGAAAACGTAGTCCGCGTTCCGGAGGCTCAGGTAACGGTCCTGGATGTGGGGGGTGTGGATGGCCTCCGTGGGCATGCCCAGGAGGTGGACGCTCTGGCCGGTCATGACCGAGGCGGCGTTGAAGAGGGCGTCCTGGACGTTTCCCTGGAAGATGTTGCCGGTCATGTATTTGGTTGGGGGCATGTACTTGATGGGGCTGTCCGGGAAGATCTGCCTCACCATTTGGGCCTGGGCCAGCTCGTGAAGAAAGCTGTCCTCGATCTTGGGCGAGATCTCGAAGGCGTGCCCCAGGCCCAGCTGCCCGGGGTGGAGGCCGCTCAGCAGGGCGAACTGCTCATTGATGAACTGGCTGGCCAGGACCGTGTGGGCCTTTTCAAAGGCGTCCGCCGTGGTGAGGTAGTTGTCCTCCCCCGTGTTGATCATCATGCCGGCGCGGGCGAGGACGGCCCTCGAGAAGTGCTGGTCGATGAAGGTCCGCACCATGTTGATGTCCCGGAAGATCACGCCGTACATGGAGTCGTTGAGCATGATGTCCAGGCGTTCCCGGGCCCCCAGGACCGCCATCTCGGGCATGCAGAGCCCCGAGCAGTAGTTGGTGAGATAGACGTACCTCCCCAGCTCTTCCGAGACCTCGTCCAGGGCCTCCCGCATGATCCTGAAGTTCTCCCGGTTGGCAATGGTCCCCCCGACCCCCTGGAGCCCGCTCCCCTCGGGCACGTAGTCCAGGAGGCTCTGGGCCGTGTGCCGGATGACCGCGACGATGTCCGCCCCCTGCCTGGCCGCGGCGCGGGCCTGGACAATGTCCTCCCGGATGTCGCCCGTGGCGACGATGAGGTACTTGAGAGGCTCCCAACCGGTCCCCAGGCGCTCCCTGCGTTCCTCCCTGAGGGCTCTGGCCCCGTCCACGCGCTCCAGCGCCTCCAGGGCGTGGGCCCGCACGGCCTCCCGGACCTCCGACGCCTCGACCTCGGGGACGCGCGCGAGTTCGATGTCCCCGCAAACCGCCTTCTCCGCGGTCTTTTCCAGGCTGAGCCCCAGCGAGAGGGAGGCGTTCACCAGCCGGCCGGCCGCGCCCTTGCCGAGGACGCCCCCGGCCTGGAGGCTGTCCACCAGCACGTTCACCCACGGGACCCCGTCCCGGGTGACCCCATCGACCCCCAGGAGGCGGAGCACCGCCCTTTCCACGGCCGTGGTCGTGTTGCGCCCGATCCGGTCCAGGACCTCCCGGGCGATCCGGTGGGCGGCCCGCCTCGAGCGGGCGATCTTTTCGGAATCCAGAGAAAGCTCAGCCATTTCCGTCATCCCTTGAACACCGGCCGGATCCGCTCGAGGGCCCAGTCGATGTCTTCCTTCTTGATGGGCAGCGGGGGCGCGAAACGGATGGTGTGCTCGTGGGTCTCCTTGCAGAGGATCCCCCTGCCCATGAGCCCCTCGGCAAGCCTGCGCGCCCCCCCGGCTTCGGGGTGGAGCTCCACGCCGATGAGGAGGCCGCGTCCGCGAACCTCCTTGATCATGGGGCTCGGGATGTCCCGGAGCCCGGCCAGGAAGTAGCGTCCCATGTCCCGCGCGTTTTCGATCATGCCCTCTTCCACCAGGACCCGGAGGGCTGTCCTCGCGACGGCGCAGGCCAGGGGGTTCCCCCCGAAGGTGCTCCCGTGCTCCCCGGGCTGGATGACCCCCAGCACCTCGGTGTTGGACAGCACGGCGGAGACCGGGTAGAACCCGCCGGACAGGGCCTTCCCGATGAGGGTGACGTCCGCCTCGATGCCCTCGTGCTCCTCGGCGAGCATGGCGCCCGTGCGGCCGAGGCCCGTCTGGATCTCGTCCAGGACCAGGGTCACCCGCTCGCGGGTGCAGATCTCCCGGGCGGCCCGCAGGTAGCCCTCGGGCGGCATGACCACCCCGGCCTCCCCCTGGATGGGCTCGGCCAGGAAGGCGACCGTGTTGGGCGTGATCGCCTTTTCCAGGGCCCCGGCGTCGCCGTAGGGCACCACCTTGAAGCCTGGGGTGAAGGGTCCGAACCCCTCCCGCGTCTGGGGATCCGTGCTGAAGCCCACGATGGTGATGGTCCGGCCGTGGAAATTCCCCTCGCACACGATCACCTCGGCCTGGTCCGCGGGGACCCCCTTGACCTTGTAGCCCCACTTCCGGACCGCCTTGATCACGGTCTCCACGGCCTCGGCCCCGCTGTTCATGGGGAGAACCTTGTGGGAGTTGGTGAGGCGGCAGAGGTCCTCGTAGAAGGGCCCCAGCTGGTCGTTCCGGAAGGCCCGGGAGGTGAGGGTCAGCCTTTTCGCCTGGGAGGTCAAGGCCTCCAGGATCCGGGGGTGGCAGTGCCCCTGGTTGACCGCCGAATAGGAGGACAGGCAGTCCATGTAACGGTTCCCGTCCACGTCCCACACCCAGATGCCCTCGCCCCGCTCCAGGACCACGTCAAGCGGCTTGTAGTTGTAGGCCCCGTATCTGTTCTCCAGGTCCAAATAGTACTCGGTTTTCATGGCGTGCTCCTTATGGTCTATCTTTTCCTTCTCCTGAGGTCCGCCGGTTCCAGGGTGAGCCTTTCGCCGGCCAGCAGCTTGGCGACCCCGTCCAGGGGCTTGTAGCGTTCATCCTCGCAGATGTGGCAGTGCCCGCAGTCTGAAAAGACGTTTTCCGGCTGGGTGTAGGTGGTGATGACGCCCTCGTAGTTCCGAAGGACGAGGCGCCGGTCGCTCTGGGACAGGAGGTAGTTCGGCATGACCGGGATCTTCCCGCCCCCGCCGGGGGCGTCCACCACAAAGGTGGGAACGGCCATGCCCGTGGTGTGCCCCCGGAGGTTCTCTATGATCTCCATCCCCTTGGTGATGGAGGTGCGGAAGTGGGAGATGCCTCTCGAAAGATCGCACTGATAGATGTAATAGGGCTTGACCCGGATCATGAGGAGCTCGTGCATGAGCCTCTTCATGATCAGCGGGCAGTCGTTCACGTCCCGCAGGAGGACCGTCTGGTTGCCCAGGGGGATGCCCGCGTCGGCGAGCCGCGCGCACGCATCCCTGGATTCCGCGGTGACCTCGCTCGGGTGGTTGAAGTGGGTGTTCACGTACAGCGGGTGGTACCTCCGAAGCATGCTCACCAGGCCCTCGGTGATGCGCTGGGGGAGGACGACCGGGGTCCGGGACCCGATGCGGATGATCTCCACGTGGTCGATCTCCCGGAGGCGCTTCAGGATCGCCTCGAGGGACGCGTCCTCCATGATGAAGGGGTCGCCGCCCGAGACCAGGACGTCCCGGATCTCCCCGTGCTCCCGGATGTAGCCGAGGGCCCTCTCCATGTCCTCCCCGCTCAGGTGCAGGTCCCGCGTGCCCACCCACCTCCTGCGCGTGCAGTGGCGGCAGTACATGGAACAGATCCCGGTCACGAGAAACAGGACCCTGTCGGGGTAACGATGGGTTATGCCGGGGACCGGGGAGTCCACGTCCTCGTCCAGGGGGTCCTCCTGGTCGTCCGGGTCCCTGGAGAGCTCCTGGATGCTCGGCACCCCCTGCAGCCGGATGGATCCCCGCTTGTATTCCCGATCCATGAGGGAGGCGTAATACGGCGTGATGCTCATTTTAAAGGTCTTGAGGACCCGTTCGAGGTCCTGCTCTTCTTTTTCGTCGATCCGGATGACCTTCTTCAACGTCCCGATGTCCTTGATTGTATTCCTGAGCTGCCACTTCCAGTCATTCCAGTGGGATTCAGGGACATCGCTGAACAGTTCTATTTCCCGGTAATTGACCCTGGTGACTTCTCTCATGGACGGCTTCCTCCATGTCCGCATGCCCGGGCTCAAAAAGGGAGTCTGCCGGAGCGGGACTGCCGTGAAGGCCTGTATGGGATTTTCAATGTGCGGGTCGTGATCGACTACTTGAAAAAACTCTGATCGGCTTCAGTTCAAATGCTTGAGAGGCAGACCCCTTCGGGAGAGGCGTTTTCCCAACGGGTCCGGCGCTGAAAGAAAATCCTTCTCAAGCACCGTGGCGCGGCCCAAAATCCACTTCATGCACTCAAGGGTCAGCACGCTTTCCATCTGTTCCTGCGTCAGCCGGCCTGCGTAGTTTCCCTCCGCCAGGAGCGCTTCAAAGCTTTTGGTGGAGAGCACCTCTTCCTGCGCATATCGAGTTCTGAGGTCCTGCAGGTAACTGTTCACCTTGACAGCCATGCGTTCCCTGGGCAACCCCTCAATCCACTCAAAAAGGCCTATGAGTCGTTCGGGTTCCGGCAGCCTGGGGTGCTGAATGGTGGTCGACAATCCCTGTGCAAACCGCTCAATACCCTTGTGGATGTGCTTGCTCTTCACGAAGTTGAGGCCGGCCCACCCCGCCTCGATCCACTTGAAGACGCCGCACCTCACGAGGGGCTTGTCTCGATCGACCTCGTAGTAGATGGAGACCGAGGCGGCGTCGTATATGTGGGTTTCCGCCCAGCTGAGACCCCCCTTGGTCAAACCGACCTCCGCGGTGTAGATAAAATCCCAGCTGTCCTCCCCGCCCAGACAGATTCCCTTTGTGCCTTTCCGGGACTTCCCGTTCTGTTTGGAGACGGAGACAAAGACGTTTTTCCCTTCGTAACTGAATGCGGCGAGGGCCCTCCTGAGATCATAGCCGTAGCAGGCGCCCGTGGCCACCTCGGGCGTGCTCTCTTCATACTCCGTGCCCCTCACAATCAGGGGGGTGCTCGAAAACGGGTATTTTTTCCAAAGATCCGGCAGAGGCTGCTTTTCCCCGTCAACTTCGAGCCACCTGGTGAGGCGCACTGTGGTGGGGCGGAACACGTGGGTGGGGATTTTCGGGTTGTAGGCATAGCGGATAATGGTTTTGAGGTCTTTCCCGAGGTCGAATTCGTTGTAAGCGGACCGGGCGCCGTCCCTGACGCCGAAGTCGTGGACCGTATCCGGGTCCTTTTCAGCGGCCATGAACTCGAGTATGGGGGCCACGGCCTCCACTGAAAAGGTTGTGCCGTTGTCGACCAGCCCCAGGAGTTGATCAAATCCGGTCTGCAGGTTCTCCCCGGCCTCAGCCGCGCTCGCCACAGCGGCAGGGAGGATGAGGAGGCACCAAATCCATACGATAAGGAGACGGGACAGGCGTTTTGCGGTAGGGGATTTAAATATTTTCAGCATCTTTCTGCGTTGGCGAAGCTTTTCTCGGACCTTCTTTTCCAGGATTTGGACACGGACTATAATCCACCTCATACCGGAAATCAAGACCTATGGACTTGCCGGCACAAAAGAAACGGCTGCTCTTCACTCTTTCCCCGTGGGAGCAGATGCTGAAAAGGGCATCTTTCAGTGGGTTATGCCGCTGGGTTCCACTGGATGGGCACTACTCAATGAGTTCAAGGACATACCTTTTGCTGACCTTGGCGGAAGCCGCGCCGAGAATCGTGCGCATGGCCTTTGCCGTTCTCCCCTGTTTGCCGATCACCTTTCCAAGATCCGATTTTGCAACGCGCAATTCGATAACGGATGTCTGTTCCCCAACAATTTCGGTAACGTGGACTTCTTCAGGATTGTCAACGAGCGCCTTGGCAATCATCGCGATGAGCTCTTTCATCTCCGCCTCCCCTGGCTTTCAGTGTGAACCTCATCTGCAGGTTTCCTTGGAATGGAGCCTCCATTACCCGGGTTGTCGTTCGCATCAACCACACACCCCATTATCATCCCGGCAGACAAAAAAAGAATACTTAATATCCTGTATTTGGTCAAAAAAATTGTCATCACGTGCGCACCGTTTATTGGGGATCGGCACGTGTGTTCCAGGGTTATCCACTGAAATCCACACCGTCAACCGGCGGGCCGTTTGAGCGCCTTCCGCCGTCCCGCAGTCAAAAAATGCCTTCAGGCACTCCCAGGCGATACTTTGACATGGCGACCTTTTTCCCGTAATCTGTTTCCGTAACCCATAACAGAGGGACTTGGAGTCTATCGGTTTTTTCTAAATCCATTAGGACGAGGAGGACCCCATGAGTTTTGATTCTTTTGAGGAAATTCTGAAGTTTGCCATTGACCGTGAGAAGGAAGCCGTCGATTTTTACGAGGGGCTCAGCAGAAAGGAGTCCTTTCCCGGGGCACGGGAGATGTTCGAATCCTTTGCCCGTGAAGAGAAAAAGCACGAGAGGCTCTTGAGAGATTTCCTCGAGGGGCGAAAAGGCCCGGAGGACTATCATTTCGAGTGGATTCCGGATCTCAAGCGCAGCAACTACACCGTGGACATGGAATATGAAGAGGACATGGATTACGCGGATATCCTCCGGCTCGCCATGAAACGGGAAGAGGCGTCCCTGAAGCTCTACAATGAACTGGAGGAAAAATCCAAGGAAGGTTCGCTTTTCGACCTCTTTAAAATACTCTCCCAGGAGGAGGCCAAGCACAAGCTCGCCCTGGAGACCATGTATGACGACTACATGGCCAGCCAGGGGGATTGATCGATCATTCCTATTCTTTCATGATGAGAATATGTCAATTTCGGCGACACAGTCTCCCGCTTCGTCCTTTTGCGGGAACTATCAAAAAACACAATAATTACAGACTCTTTCCCCGATAATGTTCCTGGGTGCAGGCATACGTTTTTCTGGTATGTTCCTTGCAGGATAGGAGACAGTCGTCCGTCATCGCCCGACGGCCGGGGGAGGCCGGAAGGTTGCGGCCGCCCACGAATCCACCGGAGGGAACCATGGCCTTATCCGTCTTGATTGTAGATGATTCACGGGTTTCGCGACAGATTGTCCGGAGGGGCCTTCCGGAATGGAACCTGGATGTACGGGAGGCCGCGGGCGGCCGCGAAGGCCTTGACATGTACAGGGAGAGACGCGCGGATATTGTTCTTCTTGACCTCACCATGCCCGACATGAGCGGGTTCGAGACACTTGAAAGTCTCATGAAGCTTGATCCGGAGGCCCGGGTGCTGATCATCACCGCCGACGTGCAGTCCGGGTCCAGGGAAAGGGTGCGTACGCTGGGCGGTCTGGCTCTCCTGCCCAAGCCCGTTCAGAAGCAAGACCTTCTGCCGTTCATGGAGGACCTCCTGAATGATTGAACTGACCGAGGAGCGCCGTGACGCCCTCACGGAACTGCTCAACATCGGATTTGGACGCTCCATCGCCTGCCTGGCGGAGATGATCGGCATCTTCATCCGGATCAGCGTCCCCTCGGTGAGGCTTGTCCGACCCAGGGAAATCGTGGATATCCTGGCCCAGGCCGAAGTGGACAGGCACGAGATCACGCTCATCCAGCAGAGCTTCAGGGGGGAATTCAACGGGGAGGCCGTCCTGGCACTCCCGGGCAAGAGCGGGCACACCCTTGCGAGAATGCTGGAGTCGGACTGCGGCTTCAGGCCGGACATGGAGCCGGACAAACTCCACATGGAGGTGCTCCTCGAACTGGGAAACATCGTTATCGGCGCCTGTCTGGGAAAATTTGCAGAGATCCTGGACAGCCTGTTGAGCTTCAATCCGCCCCAGATCTTTCAGGACAACATAAGGCTCGACCGCCTCAAGCAGGCCGTGAGTTTCCCCGATTACGGGGCGCTTCTCATCCTCACGAGCTTTCGATTGGAAAGGGAGGAAGTCACTGGCTACATGTTCATCTTCATCAGCAGCGAATTTCTGGAAACACTGTTCACGTCCGTTGACAGATTCCTGGATGATCTCAAATGACAGCGCCCCTTGAGTGTGCCCGCATGCAGCCGGACTTTTCACAGATCATCCAGTCCGTCAACATGGGCATTCTGGTCCTGGACAAAAACCTGCGCATCGTGTTCTGGAACCGGTGGATGGAGGAGCACAGCAGGCTGAGGAGCGGGGAAGTCCTGGGCCGCGACATCATGGAACTCTACCCCAACCTCGAAAAGAAGGGGTTTCGGTGGAAGGCGGAGACCGTCTTCAAGATGGGGAATTTCGCCTTCTTCTCACAACAGCTCCACAGCCACCTCATCCCCCTGCACCTCGCCAGATACCTGACGGCCGATTTCGAGCAGATGCAGCAGAACGCCACCCTGTCCCCGTTGCGGGACCCTCTAGGACGCGTCGAGTACCTCTGTGTTTCCATAGAGGACGCCACGGACTCGGTCATCTACCGGGAGCGGCTGGAAAGCGCCAAAAAGGACCTGGAGGTCATGAGCCTCACGGACCCCTTGACAAACCTCCCCAACAGACGCCACCTCATGGAGACCCTGGAGCGCGAAATCTCCAAGCACGGGAGGCAAAAACGCCCCCTCTCAATCGCCATTCTGGATGTGGATCACTTCAAGAACATCAACGACTCCCACGGGCACATGATCGGGGACAAGGTCCTCGCCGGACTCGCCGGGATCTTCCCCAGGCATCTCCGAACCTATGATTTCGTGGCCCGCTATGGAGGGGAGGAGTTCTGCGTGGTGCTGGTGAACACGGCGATGGAGGAGGCCCTGTTTGTCATGGAGCGCCTCCGCGCCGCGGTGGAAAACGAGACCTTTCATCACGAGGGAAAGGATATCCGGCTGACCATCAGCATCGGCATCTCGTCCAACGGGTCTTCAGGGGATATGAGCATGGACCGCATGCTCAACTCGGCCGACAAGGCCCTTTACCGGGCCAAAAACACCAGCCGCAACCGCTGTGAAGTGGCCCCGGCGATCACTCCCCTTTGAGCAGCGCCTTCAATTCATCCCCGTCGATCTTTTCCCTCTCCTGAAGAACCTTGGCCAGCCTGTCCAGCACCTCCCTCCTGGTGCGGAGGATGCCCAGGGCCTTCTCGTACTGCTCGGAGAGGATCCTGCGGACCTCCTCGTCTATGAGCTCGGCGGTCGACTGGCTGTAATCCATGCCTTCGTCCATGGGCGGGCTCATGAAAAGCGACCTCCTGTCCCTGGCAAAATACACTTGGCCCACTTTTTCACTCATGCCGTATTCCTTGACCATGCTCCGTGCGATGTCCGTGGCCTTGGAGAGATCGTTGTGGGCGCCCGTGGATATGTCCTGGAACACGATCTCCTCGGCCGCCCGCCCACCCAAAAGGGATGCGATCCTGTTCTGCAGCTCCGACTTGGACATGAGGTAGCGATCTTCGGTCGGGACCTGCATGGTGTAGCCCAGGGCGGCGATTCCCCGGGGTATAATGGAAATTTTGTGCACCGGGTCCGTGCCGGGAAGAGACAGCGCCACGATCGCGTGCCCCAGCTCGTGGTACGCCACGATCTCCCTCTCGCTCTTGTTGATGAGCCGGTTTTTCTTTTCGAGTCCCGCCATGACCCTCTCCACGGCCTCCTCGAATTCACTCATGGTCACCTCGCTCTTGCCCCGCCTCACGGCCAGAAGCGCCGCCTCGTTGACCAGGTTGGCGAGATCCGCCCCCACCATCCCCGGCGTCATTCCCGCAAGGGCCTCCAGGTCCAGGCCGGACGCCGCCTTGACGCCCTTCAAGTGGACCTTCAGGATGTCCTCGCGACCCTTCTTGTCCGGCCGGTCCACCAGGATCTGCCGGTCGAACCTGCCCGGGCGGAGGAGCGCGGGGTCCAGGATCTCGGGGCGGTTGGTGGCCGCCATGAGGATCACGCCGATCTGGGGATCGAATCCGTCCATCTCCACCAGGAGCTGGTTCAGCGTCTGCTCCCTCTCGTCGTGTCCGCCCGAGACGCCGAACCCCCTGGCCTTTCCAAGGGCGTCCAGTTCGTCCACGAAAATGATGCACGGGGCCTTTTTCTTGGCCTGATCGAAGAGGTCCCGCACCCTGGCGGCCCCGAGGCCCACGAACATCTCCACAAATTCCGAACCGCTCAGGGAAAAGAACGGGACGCCGCTCTCGCCGGCAACCGCCTTGGCCAGCAGGGTCTTGCCCGTGCCCGGAGGACCCACCAGCAGGACGCCCCGGGGCATTTTTCCGCCGATGCCCGTAAACCTCCCGGGATCCCTCAGAAACTCGATGATCTCCTGGAGTTCCTGCTTGGCCTCTTCCACCCCGGCCGCATCGTCAAAGGTCACACCGAGCTCGTCTTCCATGTAGATCTTGGCCTTGCTCTTGCCCAGGGACATGAAACCCGGCTGCTGCCCAGACATGCGCCGCATGATAAAGAGCCAGACGGCCACGAAGAGGAAGATGGGGACCACCCAGGACAGGAGGTCCCGCAAAAAGGTGGATTCCACCTCCCCCTTGAAACTCACGTCGTGCTTGGCAAGGAGCTCGGAGATCTCGGGGTCCACCCGGACCGTACGAAACATCTCGGGCTCCCCTCCCTGCTCGGTCAGCATCTTGCCATGGATGCGGTTTTCCGAGATGGCCACCTCCGTGACCTTCCCCTGGTCCAGGAGTTGTAGAAACTCGCTGTAGGGAATGATCTTTATGGACAATGCCATGTAGTTGTGCAGGATGAGGACGATCCAGATTCCCAGAAGAACATACCAGATGGAGAACTTGTGGTGTTTTTCCATGCCGCTCCTCCCCGGACATTTTTATATGAAGGTCAATTTAGCACAACCGCATCCGCAAGCAAAGAACCCGGGCTTCCAGCCCCGAGTGAATCTCGTGTCGACCGGGGACGAAACGCCGGGCGGTAATCCTTCCCCCCCAGTCCGATGTGCCCAAACCCGCATCGCTTGCGAGCCTGTGGCGGCGCTCTCGGGAAGAACCTTGACAATATTTATAATCGTCGTTAATTTCAAAGCAAACTTTTTTACATTGAAGACCACGAACAGACAAGGAGGCTGGCAAGATGGACAAGTACGTGTGTACGGTATGCGGTTACGTGTACGACCCTGAAGAGGGGGACCCGGACAATGGGGTAGCTCCCGGAACCAAATTCGAGGATGTCCCCGACGACTGGGTCTGCCCTGTGTGCGGAGCGTCCAAGGACCAGTTCGAAAAGGAGTGATCCCTTCAAGACGGTAGCGGCGGGCGAGCGGGTGATTTATCGGGCTCACCCTTCATGGCGATTTCAGCCTGCTGTTACCGTTTTTTTTTGCCTTACCTGAACGACGTCACCTGCCTGCGGGCCCTCGACCTCATTCGGTTTTTGAATTTTTTTTTAGACTGCTGGAGGTGATTCCATGCAGGTTGGAATGGTAGGGCTGGGGCGCATGGGCCGGAACATGCCCCGGAAAACGGCTTTCTTCACTGCGGTCCCACCGGGGCCGGGCATTTTGTGAAGAGGGTCCACAACGGGATCTCTTCTTGCGGATCTTCACCTGTTTCTTCGCCGGGTTTTTTCACCGGTCCGTGATCGGGGTTCAACATGGCAGAAGATCGATTGACCACAACGGCAACCACCCAAACACCCGACCTCGGAGTCCCATACCAGGCCTGCATCCTGGACAGGATCCCCGATCCCTGCGCGGTGGTCATCATGGGCGCCTCGGGGGATCTCACGGCCCGTAAAGTCGTTCCCGCCCTCTTTGATCTTTACAAAAGCCGCGGGCTCCCCCAGGCATTCTCTGTCGTGGGCTGCGCCAGGACCTCCCTGGACGACCAGGCCTTCCGGGGCCGGATGGAGCCGGCGCTCAACCGCAAAAAGGCCGTTGATCCGGCCGACTGGGACGACTTTTCCAGAAGGCTTTTTTACAGACGGGTCGATTACGAAGACCCGGGGACATTTCTCACCCTGTCCCGGGAGCTCCGCGCGCTGGGAGAGGAGCTGGGCACCCGGGGGAACATCCTCTTTTACCTGGCCATCCCCCCTCAGCTCTACAAGCCCGTCTCACGCCTCATCGGAGAATCTGGGCTCGCCCGCGAGGGGGAGGGAGGCAGAGGCTGGGTCAGGATCGTGGTGGAAAAACCCTTTGGCTACGATCTCCAGTCGGCCCGGGACCTGGACCGCGCCCTCCACGAGCACTTCGAGGAGCACCAGGTCTTCCGCATCGATCACTACCTGGCCAAGGAGACCGTGCAGAACATCCTCATGTTCCGATTCGGGAACGCCATCTTCGAGCCCCTCTGGAACCGGCGCTATATCGAGGAGATCCACATCACGGCGGCCGAGGTTCTGGGGGTTGAGCATCGGGCGGGATATTACGAAAACGCAGGGGTCCTCCGGGACATGTTCCAGAATCACATGATGCAGCTCCTCTCCCTCACGGCCATGGACCCCCCGTCCATTTTCGAGGCCGACCGGGTGAGGGATGAAAAATCCCGCGTGTACAGATCCCTCCGGCCCTTTCCCGTGGATCGAATGGACGACTACCTGGTGCTCGGCCAGTACGGGGCGGGCGGCATCGACGGCAAACGGGTGTCCGCATACCGGGACGAGCCCGGCGTGAACCCGGGTTCCCTCACGCCCACATACGCGCGCATGAAGGTTTTCCTGGACAACTGGAGGTGGCAGGGCGTGCCCTTTTATCTGACCTCGGGGAAGCGGCTGGCGGGGAAGGCCACCGAGATCCGCATCCGATTCCGGGCGGTGCCCCTCTCCATGTTCCGAAACACCCTGGGGGACGCCATCGACCCCAACGAGCTCCACCTGGGCATCTATCCGGAGGAAAAGATCACCCTGACTTTTCAGACCAAGAACCCGGGGGCCCGGTTGTGCCTCCGCTCGGTGACCATGGACTTTCACTACAACCAGAATTACTCGGGGCCGATTCTGGATGCCTATGAAAAGGTGCTTCTGGACTGCATGCTGGGAGACCAGACGCTCTTCTGGCGACAGGACGGGGTGGAGCTGTGCTGGGCCTTCCTCACCCCGATACTCGAGGGGTGCGAGACCTGCGCCAACCGCCGGGAGATGCTCCATCCCTATGAATCGGGCACGTGGGGCCCCGTCGCGGCAAAGGGGCTTTAAGGAAAAGGCCGTGCCGGTGAAAGATGAAATTTCCATCACCAGGCTGCCGACCGCGCGCGACCTCTCCCGGGCCGCGGCCGACCTCATCCTGGAATCCGCCCTGAACCATGTCCGCTCAGACGGCCGTTTCACACTGGCCCTCTCCGGGGGTTCCACCCCCAGGCCAACCCATCGCCTCCTTGCCGAGGAGCCTCACGTCTCGGCCATGCCGTGGCGCGACACCTTCGTTTTCTGGGTGGACGAGCGGTGCGTGCCGCCCGGTCACCCCGCGAGCAACTATGGAAACGCCGTGGAAGATTTTATCCAACACGTCCCCCTGGAGGCCCGAAACGTCTTTCCCATGCCCACCGTTTCCCCGGCAGCCTCCGGGGCCTCCCGGTACGAGGCCCAGCTCCGTGAGTTTTTCGGGCTCCCCCCGGGTGCCGTTCCGCGCTTCGACCTCGTTGTCCTGGGCCTGGGGACAGACGGGCACACGGCCTCCCTCTTCCCCGGCGATCCGTCCCTCGAAGACCGGGAGCGCCTGGTGCTCGCGGTCCACGGCGGCACCCCCCCCGTGGACCGCCTCACCCTGACCCTGCCCGTGCTGAACAATTCCGGGGAGGCGGTTTTCCTCGTTTCGGGCGGGGAAAAGGCGGGCGTGGTCCGGGCGGCCCTGGAAGACCGCGATTTCACCCTGCCGGCCGCGAGGGTTGCCCCCGGAAAAATTCAGTGGCTCCTGGACTGCGAAGCCGCATCCGGGCTCTCCAAGCCTCTTTTCTGAACACTCGACACATCCTCCCCGTGAGGCGCAAAAGGACCTGGAGCCGCCGGGAAAAACACATTTTAGAAAGCGCCTGCACCCTCCGATGCGGAACGCCTGCAGGGGACCGAAGGGCTCTTCAAGGAGCTGAATCCCCCCGCGGGCAAAAGCGTGACGCTCAAGCTGGAGCGACTTCCCAAGTACTCGGGGGAGAAGGGGGAGATCCATGAAATGACGCTCCGGTCGGAAGACCTCCGTGTCTACCCCACCGATATCCCCAGAATGGGCGTTCCCGAGGCCAAAATACTCGATCCTGTGGGCTCGCACAATTGGGGGACGACCCTGAGCTCGCGCGACCCGGTGAGGGAAGGGGATTTCTTTTTCATCTTTGAGAGGGGGGCCTGCCTGGGCACGGCCGTCATCAAAAAGAACGGGAGCTCCTATTCCATGGGGCTCGACCGCCTGGGCGGGACCCAGGGCCTGAAGGACCTCAAGGGGAAGATGCTCGTGTTTTTCCGGCCGGCGCCTCAATATCTCGGCAACAGCCACTCCGTGCGCGAGTGGGCCATAAGAATCCCCTCGCCGAAACCCCACCCGCTCTTCGCCAAGTATGAAAAAAACCGGATGTACGAAAAGCTTGCGGGAGAGGTCATCACCCACGACCCAGCTTCGGGTCGCCTTCGCCTGAAGGTGGTCGTCGATGTCAAGTCCTCTCCGTTGGGCGGCGCTCCCGCCCCCGGGGGGGGCACGGCAAGCCTCGTCACGACCACATATGATTTCGTGGAGGTCATCTACACCCCGAGGACGGACGAAATTCCCGAAGGGGCCAAGAAGGATATCCGCCCGCGGGACCACGTGGGGGTTTTCTACAAAAAAGGCGGGGACAAGCACAAACTGGACGCCGTTTTGATCCATCTCCTGAGCGACTAGCACGCAGGGTTCACGACGGCGGCCGGCCGGGGCCTGGGGGCCGTGCCTTGCGCCGCAACCCTTTTTTACAGGAAGGAGACAGCGCCCAGGGAAAAGGCGAGCAGGAACTGGCCCGCGTAATAGGTGGGAAGCCCCAGCAGCCTGTTTGTGAACCCCCTGCTCACGAACCGGTCCCTGGCAACGAAGACGTCCGACACGTAGAAAAGGACCGCCCCCGTGAAGACCATGAGGCGACCGGGGCCTTGGAGCCCCGGGTTGCCGAGGACACCCGCCGCGCACAAGACCATTGCCGTGATGACGACGACATAGGCGAGAACCGGCCCCCGCATGGAACCCAGGTGGGGCCGAAGCCACCGGAACACCCAGGCGCTCGCCAGGACGAAAACCAGCCCCGCGGACCACAGAAGAACCCCCGCGCGTGCCAGAGGGAGGAAGGCCAGGACATAGAGCACGTGCCCGGCCAGAAAGGCGACGAGCCCCGCCATGAAGGCCGTCCGCTGGGGCAGGGCCAGAAAGAAATCCCCCAGGAGGCACAAGGCGAGCCCCGCCATCACGCATTGGGAGTAGCGGGGAAGATGGGTCTCCTGCGCCAGGGCGGCAAGGATGAACAGGAGGGAGAGCGCGGTCTTCGCGGGGACCAGCCCCCTGCGGTTGCCGGTCTTTTCAAAGGCGAGCACCACCGGGAGCAGGACCACGGCGAGGCCGAGGATGGGGGCCTCCCAGGGCACCCTATCGAACCCCCCGAGGCGGGGATCCCTCGTCCCGGGGCTCCGACCTGGCCGCGAGGAGCCTGTCGAACTTGGACCTGAGCTGCATCCCCGCGAGGCTCAGGGGTCCCAGCTTCCCACGCGCCCGGCCCACCTCGATGGCGGCCTGGGTCATGTTGGGCGGCACCCTGTGCTGCTCCGACTCCGGCTTGCGCACGAGCGTCAGGGACTTCGTGGGGCACGTGGACACGCACAGCCCGCACCCGATGCACCGATCCCTGTCCAGGGCAACCCTGTCCTCCACCATCCGGAGGGCCTCCACCTGGCACCGGTCCACGCACACGCCGCAGCCCTTGCAGCTGTCCGGGTCGGCCTCCGCGATAAAGGGGGTGGATACGATTTCCGCGGGACGTGGATAACTCTTGAGGGCCTTGAGGATCTGGCAGCAGCACCCGCAGCAGCAGCAGATGTTCACGATCCTCTGCGAATTGCTGGGCTGGAGCACGAGCCCCGCCTTTTCGGCCGTCCGGAGGATCTCCAGGGTCTCCTCTAGATCGATGTAGCGGCCCAGGCCGTTCTGCGCGTAATAGTCCGCAGCCGATCCGAAGACCAGGCATGTCTCTTCCGGCTTGTCGCACCCCTCCCCCACCATCTTCCTCTCCCTGCGGCAGATGCAGGGGGCCACCAGAAACTTCTTGTGCCCGCGCACGAGCTCTTCCGCGTTCTCGTGGGCCAGCACCTCCATGGGGGCGCTGATGCTCCGGCCCACGGGAATGGTCCGCAGCTGGGGGGCCTTTTTCCAGGCCTCCGGGTCCATGAGAGCGGGGACGTACTCGTTCATGTCCCGAATGAGGCCGGGGTCCAGGTCGTTCACGTGGTACTCCCAGATGCCGATCACATACTGGGCGGCCATGTAAAGCGTCTCGCGCCCCTGACGGGCGATTCGATAGATGAGTCCCTTTCGGGACATGTCCTCCAGCCGGCGGGCCGCCTCCCCGGGGGAAAGACCCGCCCTCCGGGCGATCACCCGGGGGGCCTCCGGGATCAGGGACAGGTTGACGGCGAGATCGGCCTCCTCCGGCGAAAAAAGCCTCCTGAGGATCCTGAGCTCCACGCCGCTTTCCGTGGGGGGGAACCCGCCAGGGAGTTTGTCCAGGTGTTTCGCCAGTCTTTTGTAAGCATCCACGGCCATTGGCGTTTTCCTTCCTTGGAGAAAATTCCTTCTTATAACCCACATCCCCGCCTTTTGGCAATCCCTCCCCCGGGCGCGGCGCCGACCATGTGGAAGGGGACTTACGTCCTTCTTGAAAGTTTTCTCACCCTCCAGTATGGTGGGTCATTCCACAAGCGGACACCCGCGGGGATTCGGAGTCCCCGGCGGGATTCACTCAAAGGAGGGCGGCGATGGCCGAAGACCTTAAAAAGATGTACCGCACCGTGATGGACGACCACTTTCCTCCGGAGATCACCATCTCCTTCGGGGATCAGACGCTGGTCTACAGAAAGCGCTCCTGGAAGATCCCGGATGAAAAGACCGGCGAGGTCATTGAAAAAGGCCTGCGCTACGGGGAGAACCCCGGGCAGGAAGCCGCGCTCTACGAGCTCGTCAACGGGAACCTCGTCCTGGGCGACTGCCGCTTCATCGAGCCGGGCCGGGGCCTGGTCTCCGCCCTGACCGAGGCGGAGATGGTCCAGGCCGGGAAACACCCCGGAAAGACCAATCTCACGGACGTGGACAACGCACTGAACATCATGCGCTACCTGGAGGACCGGCCCGCCGCGGTCATCGTCAAACACAACAACCCCTGCGGGGTGGCCCATGGCTGGACGCTGGCCGAGGCCTATGACAAGGCCGACATGGCGGACCGCATCGCGGCCTTCGGCGGGTGCGCCCTCTTCAACCGGCCGGTGGACCGCGCAACAGCCGAATCCGTTTCCGGGAACTACCTGGAGGTCGTTGCGGCCCCGGACTACGAGGAAGGCTCCGTGGACATCCTGGCCCGGAGGGCCAACCTGAGGATCCTGCGGGTCGCGCGCATGGATCGCCTCCGGGATTACGCTGGCATCCGGTTTGTGGATTTCAAGAGCCTCATGGACGGCGGAATCATCGTCCAGCAGTCCCCCCTCAACCGCATCCGCACCAGGGGGGATTTCAAGGTCGCCTCCTGCGAGTATCAGGGAAAGACCTACACCATCGCCAGGGAGCCCACGGACGCCGAGTACTCGGACCTCCTCTTCGGGTGGCAGGTGGAGCAGGGGATCACCTCCAACTCGGTCATCTACGTGAAGAACGGGGTCACGGTGGGCATAGGGACCGGCGAGCAGGATCGTGTGGGGGTCGCCGAGATCGCCGTCTTCAAGGCGCGCACCAAGTACGCGGACGCCCTCTGCTTCAAGCGCCACGGCATCCCCTACAAGGATCTCCAGCTCCTCGTGGAAAAAGGCCAAAAGGACTCGTCTCTTCTCAAGGAGATCGACAGCGAGACCGAGGAGGCCAGGGGCGGGCTCATCGGGGCCTCCATGGTCTCGGACGCCTTTTTCCCGTTCCGGGACGGGGTGGACGTGGCCCTCAGGCAGGGGGTCCGGGCCGTGGTCCAGCCCGGCGGGTCCCTCCGCGACTGGGAGGTCATCGAGGCCTGCAACGAGGCGAGCCCACCCGCCACCATGGTCTTCACGGGTCAGAGGGCCTTCAAGCACTGATTGGCCCAGTCATCGCCTACGAAAATACCTCGCGCCGCCATGCCGGCGAAAGCCGGGGAAACTCGAGCGACTTGACAAAACAGGCTTGGCTAGGGCCCTGTCGCGTTAAAAGAGGGAGAGCTGCCGCCCTTTGCCGCGGGCCGGCCCCCGATATGTCCTCTCGAGGGGGGTCTGGAGCCCGGCCGGGAGGGATCGAAGGAAGCGCGAGGGGGGGAGCTCCAGGGTGCGCCCCTGGAGGTTTCTCCTCGCCGCCAAGGAAAGGACGACGCGCACCCGGGCCCTGGTGAGGGCCACGTAGAGGAGCCTCTTTTCCTCCGCCTCATTGCCCGACCCGAAGATCCCCAGGGGAACGAGCCCGTCCTCCAGGCCCGTGAGAAACACCACGGGCCATTCGAGGCCCTTGGAGGCGTGAAAGGACATGAGGGCCACGCGGTCGCCCTCGAGGGCCGTGTGGTCTATGCCACGGTCCAGGGACAGCATGTCCACGAAGGATTCCAGGTTCCCGTCAAAGCCGTCGGCCGCCTCTCTCAGGCGCTTCAGGGGTCCGGGGTTCTCCATGCAGTCCCCCGCCAAGCCGTGAACGCCCGCGGCGCGTCCCACCAGGTCCCCGATTCGCCCCGGCGGCATGCCTGCCGCCAGAATCCTCTCCCCCTGTGCCCGGTCCTCTCCCAGGAGGTTCAAATAGGCCTCCCTGTAAAAGGCGTTGCCAGGGTGTCGGATTGCCTGGAGAAAGCGCCAGAGGGTTTGAACCCGCCTGGAGGCGGTCAGGGGTTTTTCCCCGGATCTCGAGAAGGGGATGCCGGCTCGGGACAGGGCCTCTTCCAGGGCGTCCCCCTGGGCGTTGAGGCGAAAAAGCACGGCAATGTCCCCGAAGCCGAACTCCCCCGAGGCGTCACCGGACGCCACCCTGCCGCTGTCCATGGAGAAATGCGTTGTTCCCCCAAGGAGGGTTTCAATCTGCTCCACGACCATCTCCGCCTCTTCCCGGTGGGTGGCGCAGGGAGCCGTCGCGAGGGGTCCGCCTCTGCCGTTTACACCCTCCAGGGGCGGACATCCCAGGAGGGCGGCCGCCCCTTTCAGGATGTTTCGGGCGGACCGGTAGTTTCGGAGAAGCCTGATCTGCGAGGCCCCGGGAAAGTCGTCCCTGAAGCGATAAAAATTCTCCACATCCGCCCCACGAAAGCCGTAGACCGCCTGGTCCGGGTCGCCGATGGCCGTGACCTCGCACCCGCCGGCCTCGGCCATGGTCTTGAGGAGGGCCGCCTGGACTGGGCTCGTGTCCTGGTACTCGTCCACGAAAATCATGGGGTGGCGCTCCCCCAGCCTTCGGCACGTCTCCGGGTGCTCCCGAAAGAGTCGCAGGGTCTCCACCTCCAGGTCGTCCAGGTCCAGCATGCCAAAGTCCCGAAGCAGGCGCTGGTAAGCCTCAAAGGGGGCCAGGAGCTCCGCATCCTCCGCCGCCGGCGGTCGGCGCTCGAGAAGGCGCATTCGAATTCCGGGGATGCGGGACAGGAGGCGGGATGCGGACACCCTCGACCCCCCGGCGGGGGTCTCCAGGAGCGCCCTCCGCGCAAGCTCCTCGGCGTCCACCTCCGAGCACAGACGGAAGTCCCCCGGCACACCGATTGCGGGTCCCTCCTCCCGGAGGGTCTCGAGGCAGAACCGATGGAAGGTGGACACCCGGACGGCCCCCGGGGGGAGGTCGTCCGGAAGGAGTTGTTTCAGGCGGTCCCCCATTTCGCGGGAGGCCTTGTTGGTGAAGGTGATGGCAAGGATTCCGCTGTGGGGCCCCCCACCGGTGCCGATCATGCGGGCGATCCTGTGGGTCAGGGTCAGGGTCTTACCCGTGCCCGGGCCCGCAACAATGAGGAGGTGTCCTCCCCGGTGCGTGACCGCCTCTCGCTGTTCATTGTTTAAAACATCTTCGAGGGGGCGGTCAGCAGCCGGAGTGGGTGAGGGTTTTGCGGGCTTTTTCTTTTTTCCGGGCTGCCGGGGCGCGGGCGTTTCAGGTGTTTTTTTTTCCGGCCTGCCGAAAAGGCGGCTCTGACCCGCGAGCTCGTGGATCTCCGCAGCCTTGAACACACGGATCACGCCGTACTCCCCGTCATAACCACCCTGTCTGATGACGCGGTTCTCCCGCATGCGGCCCACCGCGAGGGAAAGGAGAGGTCCACCGGCCTCCTCGATCTCCCCAAGAGGGACGGACATGAGGAGCTCGAGTTCCGGGCCCACCCCCGCGAGAAGGGACTCGTAGGCGAAGGAGACCTTTTTCGTGTTGGGTCCGCATGAGAAGAGCTCGGAGAGGATCTCGCACAACGGGATGAGGCTGAAAAAGGGATGGCGGAGCACCGGCTCGTCCCTGTCGGCCAGGTCCTCCACGCGGCTGAGCACCCCCACGGTCACGGGCGCCCCGCACCCCGGGCACCTGCCCCCGGCCTCCCGGGTCTCATGGGGTTCCATGCGCAATCCGCACTTCCGGTGGCCGTCCAGGTGGTACTTGCCCTCCTCGGGATAAAACTCGATGGTCCCCCCGAAACCCTTGCCGTCCTTCATGGCCTGGATCATGGGGCCGTAGGCGAGCTCCGTGTCGAAGAGGTTGGCCTCGCGACCCAGCTTGGAGGCGGAATGGGCGTCCGAATTGGACACCAGGACGTGGCAGTCCAGGGCGGAAAGGAGCCTGTTCATGGGGGGATCGGACGAGAGACCGGTCTCAAGGGCGTGGATGTGCCCGGAGAGGTCTTCGAAACACTCCTCGATGGAATCGAACCCGGATTTGGACCCGAAGAGGCTGAACCAGGGAGTCCAGATGTGGGCCGGGATGAAGAAGGCCCGGTCGTCCACCTCGAGGACGATCTCCAGGAGGTCTTTCGAGTCCAATCCCAGGATGGGCCTGCCGTCCGATGTGATGTTCCCTATGCGGTCGAGCCGGCTGTTCAGCTTCCCGGCCGCCTCGAAATCCGGCAGAAGCACCAGGTGGTGGAGCTTCCTTGTGCGCCCGTTCTTTTTGTAAATGCAGCTTATCTCCCCGGAGAGCATGAAGTGCACGGGTCTTCGGCAGGTTGGGGGTAGCTTTTCGGCGAGAGGCTTTTCCAGATCCGCCCGCAGGCGGTAGAGGCCGCCCTCTGCCTCGGTGAGGCTCTCCCCGAGTTCCCTGATCCACTCGGGATGGGTGATGTCCCCCGATCCCACCACGGAGATGCCCTTTCTGGCGGCCCAGTACGAGAGCTCCAGGGCGTCCAGGCTCCTGGAGGTGGCCCTGGAGAAACGGGAGTGAATGTGGAGATCGGCGATGAATGACATGGGCCGATGATTCCCCATGTGGGTGAGGAAGTCAAGGCCGTCCACGGTTGTCCGGACCGCCTGGATGAATGAACGGAAAATCCCCGGCCCTTTACACCCTGTAAAACAACCCGACGGTGCCCGCCGGGGACCGGTTACCGGGCTCAGGCCCCCGCGAAGAAAAAAATAATTTAATTTTGGGGAGTTAGGAGAGTGACCGGCCGGGCGTTCTCGTGGCATGGGCCTTGCTTTTTACAAAATCACTCCGGGACGCTGTCCGGGCTATACCAGGCGGCTCGGGAGGGCGCATTGACAAACGGCCGCACCTTAAACTTTCTCTCAATGCCCGAATGTCTTTTGTGAAAATGAAGCTCTCCACGATAAGCCTGTTACTTGGCAAGAGCGCGTAATGTGGTGACTTATCATCTTGACCTGATTTCGGCGTGCTGAACCTTCAACCTTCAAAACCCTAGTGCAACTGAAACATCCCGGTCGACCCGCAGGTCACAGCCCTCCCTGCGGGTCGCGCCATTTCAGGCCGGCGCCCGTCCCAATCGACGCAGTGATTGCGGAAAATGGCCGTTTATGCCAAGAATCCAACGAATCTGTTGACCCCTCCCCTCAGCGCTGATATGCATGAGGCGACGTCCTTGATCCAAAGGGAACCCTTATCGGTGTTTTTCTCATGCCGGATGCCCATTCCTTGTGGGAACAAAGAAAGACGGAGCTGGTACCCCTAGCACGCGATGGGCCCGTTGTCGTTTACAACGGAGAGACCCTCAATGAGCTCGTCTTCGACGCCCTGTTCCTGGAGCAGGTGAACGCCCTCGTGCACCGATTGTCCTTCTGCTCACATCCGGCTGTTCTCGAGGCCATGGCAAGGACAGGGGCCTCCTTTTCTTTCCGCAATGAACGGGAGTGGCGGACCCTTCAGGCAGCAGGGTTTTCGACCAATGCTTCCCCGTTGATTTTCGACTACCGGCCTGGTCTCTCTCCTTTCGTTCCCGGGCCCCATGCCGTCCTCGCCCTGCCCGTTAACCTCGCCCCCGAGATCCTCCTGACAGAGGCCCGCCTGTTCCGGGCCGGGAAAATGCTCCTGCGCATCTCGAGTTTGGATGATGCGGGGGCTGACGCTGAAAAGGCCCTCGCGATGCTTGCCGCCTCGGGCTTACGACCTGGTGGGGCTTATCTGGCCTCGGAGGTAGATGTTTCCACCTGCCTTCTCCAGGACGTAATTCGCGAGCTTGGAAGCGTGCTCGGGCCGTTCGACCCGCTTGTCCTCGGCGGGGGATTGGGTGTATCCTACAGCGCGGCGACAGGCAGGATGGACCCCAAGGCGACCGCGGAGAGCCTGGCCGAGGTCCGGGAGGCTGCCGGCGGCGCTTCTTTGTGGCTGGAACCTGGAATGGCCTTTCTCCGCCCCGCCGGGGCCCTGTTGATGCCGGTCCGGACTGCACGCCCTGTCGGGGAAGGGGTGGTCATCCAGGTCGACGATGCGGTGCGAGGGATTCTCACGGAAGCGGTGTCAGACGGAAAAAGGACGCTCTTCAACCTGAGCCGGGGACTGGAGGTTCACCTGGAGGAGACTCACGCCTCGACTCCCACGAAGGTCCCACAGGGAATTCACCTGGCGGGATCACAAAGACCCCGTGTTGGGGATATCCTTCTGTTGCCGTTTTTGAGTCTGCCGAAACACGGGACCGTTGTGGAACCACTGCCCGGGGCGCTCCCTTTCAGGGAACATTATTTGAACGCGCGACGGATCTGCCAGGTGCCGATCTGAATGCGTTTCCGGCAATACGCGGGGTGATCTTGAACCTTTTTCCATGGGAGTAAGGGCATGTCATATGACACGGTTTTAGTGGACAGGGAAAACCACACAGGCTTCATCTCTCTCAACAGACCCGAACAGATGAACACCTTCACGTCTCAGATGGCGCGGGAACTGTGCTCGGCCCTGGCCGAACTCGAAGGGGATGACAACGTGAGGGTCGTGGTGATCCGTGGCGTCGGAAAGGCTTTCTGCTGCGGCATCGAGCTTTCCGAGTTTCACGGCAAGACCCAGCAGGAGTACCGGGAGTGGATCGCCCTCATGGAGCGCATGGTCCCTGTCACAGCCTGTTTCAAAAAGCCCTTGATCGCTTCGGCACATGGCTTTGCCGTGGCCAACGGGGCCGCAATCATCGCGGTCTGCGACCTCGCCGTGGTCGAGGAAGGCACCCGGATCGGCCTCACCGCGGTGAACGTGGGGCTTTTCTGCATGGGCCCCGCCGTGCCTTTTTCGAGATCCCTGGGCAGGAAGAGGACCCTGGAGCTGCTCATGACGGGGGACATGATCGATGCGCACAAGGCCCTCGAGTGGGGCCTGGTCAACAGGGTGGCCCCCGCCGGAAAGCTCCAGGAAGAGACCGCGGCCCTGGCCGAGAAGCTCACGTCCAAAAGCCCCCTTGCACTCCAGATGGGGAAACAGGCCTATTACGGCATGGCGGACCTGGAGTACGGAAAAGCCCTGGCTTACACCAACGAACTCTTTGCGGCCCTCTGTGTGACCGAGGACGCCAGCGAGGGGGTGGACGCCTTCCTGAACCGCAGAAAACCTGAATGGAAGCTGCGGTAGAACCACAGGCCCCTCCCGGGGGTAGAATGGCGTCTCGACTGAAACCTATCGAGCCGGAACGAACTCCGGATCCCTCGGGACGGGCGGGAGGTCCAGGACCCTCATGGTCTGTTCGTCCACGGCCCTCGCCACGACCTGATACCAGTTCGTGTACACGTATCCATACAGGATTTTGTCTGGACCAACGACCCGCAGGACCCTCGGAGTGGATTCGTCAAAGGCCCTCATCCATTTGATGACTTCCATGAACGTGCCCCGGTCCCGAACCGGATACCACCGGTCGCCCATTAGAGATTTCTGGTCGCTTTTGATGTCGAACATCAACCCGGCGGGCCGATTCACGTAGCCGGTATAGCTTATGTCGTATTTCTCCCAGTTTTCGATCAGATATTCAATGGTTATGTCAGGGGCCGGCTTGATTTCCCCATATCCCCAGTAGGTGGCGCAGCCGAGGGACAGGAGGATGATCCCGGGCAGGATCACGAGGAGGAATCTGGGTCGTATTCTTTTCATCTCAGCACCCCTTTTTTTCTTAAGTATTAATACACACAATATAATTCCTTTATCTTGTTATGGCAACGCCCCCGAGCGAAATGTTCGCACTCGAATCCCATACCTCCCGGCACAGACCTTGACAGCCCCTTCCCGGTCCGTGCGCAGGATTCTCGCACCCGACTCCCTGATGCGGGAGAGCGCCATGGGGTGAGGGAGCCCCAGGCTGTTCCCGGCCCCGCACGAGACGATGCACCATTCGGGCCGGACAAGGGACAGGAAGGTGGACGTGCAAGAAGAACCGCTTCCGTGGTGAGGGGCCAGAAGAATTTCACTCGCTAGCCCCGGGCCCACTGTGGCGCTCAACTCCAGCTCGGGCACCCGGCCCAGGTCCCCGGGGAACAGAAAGGAGTGTCCTTCAAAGGTGAGTCTGACCACGACCGATCTGTCATTGAGATCCTGCTCCACTGTGTCCGGTGGGGGTCCCGGCGGCGGGTGGAGGACCTCCACCCCCACCCTTCCTATAGTTTCCGGCATGCCCTGGTCCCCTGGCAGCCGGATCTTGATGGCGTTCCCCGTCACCGCGGCCATAAATTCACAGTAGGATTCCGTGCTCACCCGGTCCCCGTTGCTCCAGAGCTCCGAGGGGGCGAAATTCTCCGCAATGAAGGTCAATCCGTTCATGTGATCCGCCTGAGGGTGCGACAGAACAAGGTAGTCCACGCGGGCGATTTTTTGTCTCCACAGAAACGGGGCCACCACCATTTTCCCCACATCGAAATCGCCGAACCGAAAACCCCCTCCGTCCACCAGCATCCTCTCACCGCCTGGAAACTGGACGAGGGCGGCATTCCCCTGGCCCACGTCCAGGTAGGTCACCCGCAGGTCCTGCCGCAGCCTGGATTCATGGACCCAGTACCCGACATCCGCCAGGAGGACCAGGCTCATGAGCGCAAAGCCGGGCCGCCAGCGCCTTTTGAGACTGAACAGACCCAAAAGGACCCACCCATAGGCCAGAACCACCTCCCACTCGGTGGGTGTGACGACCCACGCGGAGGACCATTCGGGCTCCCCCCAGAAACGGACGATTCTTACCAGCAGCTCGAGCCCCGCCGAGGCGGCCTGGAGAAAAAACTCCGCGACCGGAATGCCCAGGGAATGGAGGGAAACGCCACACAGGCCGAGAGGGAGGATCCAAAGCCCCAGGAGAGGCGCGGCCATGAGATTTGCAGGGACCGCCCCAAGGGGTATCTGGTGGAAATAATAGACCGTCAGGGGGAGGAGGAACAGGGAGGCGGCCACGGTGACCGAAATCAGGCCCCACGCTGCGTCCAACACGCGGTGCAGGATCCTGTGCGCTCTCCCTTCTCTGCCTTTCCAGGGAATCGGGACCTTTCGATAGATGGGCGGCGCAAACCGCAGGATCCCAACAACCGCGCCAAAACTCAGCTGAAAAGAGATCGTTTCCAGGGCTCGGGGGTGGGAGGCCAGGATCAACAGGGCCGCAAGAGAGAGGGTGGACCAGACATCCTTTTCCCGGCCGGCCAGGATGGAAAACAGATAGGCGAGAACCATGAGCCACGCCCTCTGGGTGGAGACCTGAAAACCGGCGGTGAGGGCGTACAGTGTCACAGGGAAAATTGTAAGCGCGGCGGCGGCCTTTCGAACCTCCCAGGCAAGCAGCAAACGAGTGGATCGGGAAAGAAGCGCTTTCAAAAGGCCGAATGCCAGCCAGGCCACGAGGCCCACGTGGAGGCCGGAGACGGCGAGCATGTGGGCAAGCCCCGAATTCTGGAAGGTCTCCCGGAGATCCCTCGAAACGGCCTGTCGTTCACCCAGGACCAGCGCACGGAAGAGCCCGGCCTTTCGGACTGGGAGCTCGCGGGAAAACCATTCCCTCAGAGGGCCCCTCAGGGCCTCCAGTTGATCCCCTGGAACCCCGAGGGATCCCCGGCCCATGCGAACGATTCTTCTGCCGTCGGATACCGTGGCCGCGCACGAGAACCCCTTTATCTCCATGGCCTTTTCGTAATCGTAGCGGCCGGGGTTGTTGAAATTCCGGAAAGGACGAAGCCTCGCCGGGAAGCGCAGCCGAGTCCCGGGCTTGAAGGACCGGCGCTCGCCGTAAACGGACACATAAGCCTTCGCACCGGGGCGGCACAGCGGAGAGTCGGGGAAGACATGATCCACTCGCACGGTGAGGCGCACCACTCCGGCGGCCTGTCGTGGCGGCTCAAGGAGGGTCCCTTCTATGGTTGCGATGGAATCCGCTCCGGCCGCATTCTCAAGGGGCCTGTCAGGCCTGTCCAGGAATTCGAGCATGGCGCCGGCCAGAAAGAAGAGGACGAGCACGCACCCGCTCACAGCTTTCGAGGAAGACCCGATGAAGGGCAGGCACAGGATGACAAGGAGGATCAGGAAGGCAAGGACGACGCAGGGAATCTGTTTCGGACAGGAAAAGGCTTGTGCTGAAAGGATCCCCCCAATGAACACCCCGAGAACGGGCACCAGGGGGCGTGGGCCCATGTCAGCCCCGTTCTCTCCACATGTCCGCGCCCAGGTCCTGAAACTTTTTCTCCAGGGCCTCGTAGCCGCGATCCAGGTGATAGATCCTGCGGACCTCGGTCACCCCCCCCTCGGCCACCAGCCCCGCGAGGATGAGAGAGGCGCTGGCCCGCAGGTCCGTGGCCATGACCGGGGCGGAAAGAAGGCTCTTCCGCCCGCGAACGAGGGCCTGATTGCCGTTGATCTCTATCTCGGCGCCCATCCTCTTGAGCTCGCTCACATGGATGAAACGGTTCTCGAAAACGGTCTCCTTGATGATGCTTGAGCCTTGGGCAACACACATGAAGGCCATGAACTGGGCCTGAAGGTCTGTGGGAAACCCAGGGAACGGCATGGTTTTGATGTCCACCCCCTGGATGGTTCGAGGGCCCTTGACGTGTATGCAGTCCCCGTCATTTTCCACTTCCGCGCCGGTGGCGCGGACTTTTTCCGTGACGGCGGCCAGGTGCTCCGGACAGCACCCTTCGATGGAGACATCGCCCGCCGTCATGGCCGCCGCGATCAAAAAGGTGCCGGCCTCGATACGGTCGGGGATGACGCTGTGGCGGGCGGGCCTGAGCTCCTCCACCCCCTCGATGGTGATGGAGTCCGTACCGTCCCCCTCGATCCGCGCACCCATGTCCCTGAGCATTGTCGCAAGGTCCCCTATTTCCGGCTCCCTGGCCGCGTTCTTTATAACGGTCCGCCCTTCCGCCCTGACCGCCGCCATCATGACGTTTTCCGTTCCGGTCACAGTGGGGATGTCAAAAAAAACCTGCGTTCCCCTGAGGCGCTCCACACGGGCCTGGATATAGCCGTGATCCAGATCAAGGTCAGCCCCCATGGCCGCCAGCGCCTTCAGGTGGAGATTCACGGGCCGGGCGCCGATGGCGCACCCGCCCGGTAGTGATATCCGTGCCCGTCCGAGCCGCGCAAGCAGCGGCCCGAGGAGCAATATGGAGGCGCGCATGGTCCGCACCAGGTCGTAAGGGGCCTCGTATTCTCCAATGTCGGAGGTATCTACGTGGAGCGCGCCGTCCCGCCTCGAAAAGGATGCCCCCATTCCGGACATGATCCTTTCAATGGTTTGTATGTCCTTGAGGTCCGGCACGTGGCGGAGGGTGTGCCTTCCTTCACAGAGAAGGCATGCCGCTATGACGGGTAATGCTGCATTTTTAGCGCCGCTTATACGTACTTTACCTACCAAAGAATTCCCGCCTCTTATCCATATTTTATCCATAAATTTTCCTTTTACACCTATAATTTTGTTCTGTCCAGCATTATTATCTTTCTGGACAGGGCGGCTCCTTGCCCTCAATGAATCCAAGAGCTATAATTTTCCTTGACAGCACCTCTATATTATAACCCCTCGCGGCGGGTCAATGTGAATGCAAAGGCATCGGCGGGAAAGAAGTTTTTAGCTGATCGCATGCTGGGGCGACTGGCCAAGTGGCTGCGCATCCTGGGATACGACACCCTCTACCTCAGGGCCACCTCGCGGAGCGGTCTGGCTGAAATCCTCGCCCGGGAGAACCGCCTGCTCCTCACCAGGGCGGAAAAACACCTCCAGAGGCACGGGGGAATCCATATTCATTCGGATCACCTGAAGGACCAATTGAAGCAGCTGGTGGACGAGGGGATCATCGACCCCGATCCCGCCGGACGCCCTGGAAGGTGTGCGGTCTGCAACAGCCTTCTGGAGGACTGCGATCCGGACGCGGCCCGGGATCACGTCCCGGAATTCACCTTTTTCGAGCACATGGGTGATTTCAAGAGGTGCCCCACCTGCGGCCGATTCTACTGGCAGGGCAGCCACTGCGGAAGGATGGACAAACAGCTTGAGGACTGGGGGATCCTTTCCCGTGGGCGTGGATCAGAGGAGTCGTCACCATAAGCCGGCCCTCTTTCAGGGCCGCTCGCCTGCCGCCCTGAAGGGCTCCCATATTTTGGGTTCGGCACGATTGTTTGTTAATAGTAAGGGGACGGAAAAAGACACTATCCCACTCCCGGGCATAGAAGTCTTTCTCCGCCCCCTTTGTCGTTCCTTTATAAAGGCTGCCGTCGAGTTTACTTCTTGGCAGCGGCGGCTTTTTTCGGGGCAGCCTTTTTGGGGGCTGCGTTCTTTTTCTTGGCAGGGGCCTTCTTGGCTTTTTCCGCTGCCTTGGCCTTTGTCAATTGGCCTTCCAGCTTTTTGATCTTGGATTTCGTTGCAGTGGCTTCCTTGGTGAGTTTTTTCAATTTCTCTTTCTGCTGGCTAAGCCGAAACTGGATTTGCTTGGCAGTGACAGTGGCCATATGCGCTCCTTCCTGCTGAATGAATGATAATGAATAGCCTTCGCCAAGCAATTACATGAGATCCCACCAAGTGTCAAGTAAATAAAGCTTATTATTAATACTATTGATTAAAGGTGCGCTGGCTGAATCATACCTGTCACCTTGAAGGGCGGCATATAAAAATCAAGAGCCCCTTCCTGGATGAGAATGTGAGGACTATTGAATCAAATAGAGCGGAATCGCCGTAAACATAAACACCCAGGCGGTGCGCTTTAGCAGGGACAGGGTCAAGATAATATGGGTCCTGTTGACCGCCTCGCGCCCCTCTCCCAACCAGGCCTTCTCCTTTATTTTACCCCCATAAACGGCCGGCCCGCCCAGTCTGACACCCAGGGCTCCCGCCACAAAGCTCTCGGGATGTCCCGCGTTCGGTGAATCGTGCTTCAGTCTGTCCCGCATGGCCGCCCGCAGGCCGCCCAGCGCATCCAGCCCCGAAAGCCAGGCCCCCGCCATGAGGATCCCGATGGACAGCCGGGCCGGCATGAAATTCATGGCATCATCCAACCGCGCCCCGGCCCACCCGAATCTCTCGTATCTTTCGTCGTTGTAGCCGACCATGGAATCCAGGGTGCTTGCGGTTTTGAAGACCAGCATGGAGCAGACGGCAGCGAGGGGCGGTGGAAAACCCAGCAGGCGCCCCAGGAGGCCGCCCACCAGATACCAGAAAACAGGAGAGAGAAATCCGTCCACAAAATTTTCCGCGAGGGTCTCCACCGTTGCCCGGACCACCCCTTTCTCGTCAAGCCGCGTCACCTCACGGCCCACAATCATGGCGAGGGCCCTCCGGGCGGACTGGAGGTCCTTCGAGGGCAGGGCATCCAGGACCGGTCCGGCATGCTTCAGGAGATCCCCCAGGGCCAGAAAGGAATAGACGAGAAAGATATTCCACAATATTAGCATATATTTTGAAAACAAGAGAAGTGAGGATATGACGATATAGCCTGCCAAAGCCGAGGATATCACAATGAGGGCAAGCAGCACTCCGCCGAAATACCCATCGACGGAGAGTTTTCTCAAGACCCTTTCGACGAAACCAATCGAACCTCCGAGGATGCGGATGGGGTGGAACCGGTACGGGGGGTCTCCGAACAGGGAGTCAAGCACAAAGGCCGCGAGCAGAAAGAGGATCACATCACGCATTTTCCACCGGTTTCCCCTGCTACAGAATGGATGAGACGGCCTGCAGCAGGCAGTCGTTTTCCCACGGGGTCCTGACGGCCACCCGGAAGTAGTCGGATTCCAGACCTGGAAAGTTCCTGCAATCCCTCACATAAATCCCCCTCGACAGGAGCTCCTTCTGCAAAAGGTCCAGATCCCCGAGGCCCCACCTCAGAAGCAGGAAATTCGCCCTGGCAGGGAACGCTTGAAGGCCTATCATGGCGGCAAACGCCTCAGACATCCTCTCCCTTTCGGAAAGGACCATCCTCCGGGTCTCCACCTCGTAGCCGCGACACCCTCCAAGGAGGGAGGCCACGGAATCGGCGACGCTGTTGACGGTCCATGGCTCCTTGACCTCGCGAAGGGCACGGATCGCACCGGGCGCCGCGGTGACCCCGCCGAGGCGAAGCCCCGCCAGGCCGTAAAACTTTGTCAGGGAGTGGAGGACGATCACGTTCGGGAGAAGTGGGGGAACAGCCAGGCTCTCCTGCTTCCACTCCTCCAGAAACGGCATGAAGGCCTCGTCGATGACGAGCAGCTTGTGAGGTTTTTCGCGCGCAAGGCGCCTCAACTCCGCGCCGGACCAGAAGGTGCCGGTGGGGTTGTTCGGGTTTCCAAGCCAGAGGGCGTCCACGTTCTCGAGGGACCTGGTGAGATCCTCCAGCTTTGGAGGTCGGAACATGTTTTCGGGGCGCAGGGGCACCTGCACGGCCTCGGCCCCCGCGAGAACGGTGGCGCGATAGTAGTCGTGATAGGAGGGCGTCACAATGGCCACGCGGCGAAGCCTCAAGGCCCGGGGCAGGAGATAAATCATCTCGGTGGATCCGTTTCCGGCCAGTATGCTTTCCGTTGGGACACCCAGCCGCTCCTCGAGGAACCTGGCGATCCCCTCCCCGTCCAGGCTCGGATACTTCTCGATACCCTGTATCAGGTCGGGCCAGCGCCGTCGGATGATCTCAGGGTATCCCAGGGGGTTGAGGTTGACGCTGAAGTCAATGACCGGGACCGCGTCCATGGAAAGCCTTTCAAAGTCCTTTTCCGGCCGTCCGCCGTGATTGTGATGAAGGGCCTTTTTCATCGGGTACGACTCTCTCATTCTGGTTTTACGTTAAGGGTTTTTTCATGCGTTGTTCCGGAAGATCCTCGAACGTTCAGCCGCGCCATCCCCAGATCGTCACTCCGCCCAGGAAGAGAAGCGCCACTTCGATTATCTCGTTCAGGGTCCCCAGGAGATCACCGGTGACGCCGCCGAAGCGCCTTTTGCAGTGGCCGCGGAAGACAAAGGTCGCCACCCAGGCCGCCCCATAGCAGACCGCGCCGTCCCAGCCCCACATCAGCGCAAGGACCGCGCCCGCTGCGTGGGCGGCGAAACGTCGCCGGCCGGTGGCCCCCCGGACGAACGGGGCCGCCGTGCCGCTCTCCGACCGGGCATAGGGAAGTGTTGCCGCCATCTCCGCCATCATGACCCTGGAGACGAGCATCACCAGGGGCAAAAGCCACACACCCCCCATTTCCATCAGGCGGGCCAGCGCCGTCCATTTAGCCAGGAGGCAGAGCCCGAGGGCCAGCACGCCGAAGGCCCCCGTGTGGGAGTCTTTCATGACATCCAGTCTCCTCTCCCTGTCCGGGCCCACCCCCAGGGAATCCGCCCAATCGGTCAGGCCGTCCAGGTGGAGGCCCCTCGTGAGGACCACCGAAAGACCCACAACGAAGACCGCGCCGCCCTCCGTCCAGCTTCCGGCGAAAAGGAACCAGAGCTCCGACCCAAGGGCCGTAACGACCCCCAAAAAAAGCCCCGCCACCGGAAACCATGGCAGGGCGGCGCCGAAGTCCTCCCCTTCCCTGCCGGGCACCGGCACGATTGTCAGGGTCCGCATGGCCGTTGTGAAGCCTCTGATCATCCCCAGTCACGCCCCCGGGTCAATGCCCATATCCGCAAAGGTGGCCATTTCATTGTAGATCTTTACAGCGTCTTCCAGGATCTGGACGGCTATGGCCGCCCCCGTCCCTTCACCCAGGCGGAGATCGAGGTCGAGCAGCGGGCGGAGACCGTATTTGTCGAAAAAGAGCCGGTGCCCTTTTTCCACCGAGCAGTGGGAGAAGAAGAGATAATCCGACACATGGGGGTTGATTTTCATGGCCGCGAGCGCCCCGGCGCTGGAGATGAACCCGTCCACAAAGACCGCGCGCCTGAGGGCCGCACCGCCCAGGCACAACCCGCAGATGGCCGCGATTTCCAACCCCCCGAGGGATGCGAGGACCGACATGGGGTCCTCCGAATCGGCCGCCGCCCTCCGGACCGCCTTTTCGACCACCCCTATCTTGTGAGAAAGCCCGTCGTCGTCGAGCCCGGTCCCCTTCCCGGTGACATCCTCGGGCGCCGCCGGTAAAAGGGCCGCAAAGAGGGCGGCGCTGGGGGTCGTGTTCCCGATACCCATGTCTCCCGTCATGAGGATGCTCAATCCCTTTTCATGGGCGGAGAGGGCCATCTCCACGCCCACATCCACGGCCCGCTCCGCTTCACCCCGGGTCATGGCCGGGGCCACGGCAATGTTGCCCGTGCCCCTCTTGACGTTCTTCTGGAGGAGCCCCTCGGCGTCGGGCAGGGGGGAGGCCATCCCCACATCCACCACGTGGACCTCGGCCCCCGCACACTGTGCCAGTACATTGATTCCCGCCCCTCCCGCAAGAAAATTCCTCACCATGAGAGAAGTGACCTCCTGAGGGTACGCGCTCACGCCCTCCGCGGTCACCCCGTGGTCACCTGCAAAAACATAGACGCCCTTTCCCGTGATTCGAGGGTGTCTCTCCTCCCGGACGGCCACGTACCGAGCCGCCAGCCATTCCAGGAGGCCGAGACTCCGGCGTGGTTTTGTGAGACTGTCGAGTCTCTCCCAGGCCGTCTCCATCCATTTCGGTGAAACGGGGCGAATCCGTCCGGCGGCTTCCTTCCAATTCATCTTTCCTCCTCACAACTGAAGCTAAACCCTGTCCCTGAACCCAAGTTTGCCAAAGCGACATTTTACCTCTGGCATTGCACGTCCAGCAAAGACCGCACAAGGCATCCCGCCGATCGACGCGGAGATTGCGGAAAAAGGGCCATTCCAACTTCCCGGGCATAAATGAGCCATTTTTTCGCAAGATCAAGGAGATCAAGGGATGACGCGGAGGCGTACTGTAGGAGTACGTCGCACAAGGCATCCCGCCGATCGACGTGGAGATTGCGGAAAAAGGGCCATTTATGCAAAAAAAAAGCCCTATCCGAGGCCCAGGATATACACACAGGACCCCGGACGGGGCTATGGCGACTCCATCCTCACGCGTCCGGCAGGTCTTCTGGCTTACCCGATCCATCCCGCCTTCCCACCCGGTGAAGGGCAGTGGCTTCGTTCCTCCGGGGATACCCCGGGGATGGAATGGATGTGACTACGCCTCAAAAAGGTGTCGGGATCACAGCAACGACCATGATGCGGTGGATTTACACCACCTTCCCTTTTCACTCAACCCGCACGCGGGGGTTGAGAACCGGACGTGTTGTGAAACAAGGGGGACCCATGTTGTCCCCCCAAAGTATTTTCCGAGAATACCATTGCATTGTCATCCCGGCGAACGCCGAGATCCAGGGGCCTCCGCGAACCCCGTGTTTGCTAAACCCCAAAGACACTGGGCCCGGCCGAACCTGCCCCGGAGACGACCTTGATCCGGGGGCGGGGACGACGAGAGGGGGCTTTTCAGCGCTTAAAAATTGCGATACAGCCTCACGTCGACGTTTTCATCCACCGGGTGCGAGCCCGTCTGCCTCTGCATGGAAGATTCCGGCGCAGGCTACCGCTCTTTGTACAATTTGTCAACCGGGCATTCTGCTTGTTGCCGGAAAAACGGGCCACTCGAGGTGCCCACGACAAACCGGGGCCGGTGCCCGACCGTCGGGGCTTCCTCCTTGACACACATAATCAAAAAAAGGAAAATCTGAATAATAGGGCAACAGGCCCGAGCATGAAGGCGCATGAACGCCGTACGCAGGACACACACCTTTTATCATCAGCACGAGGCAGGTGGCGGAATTCGCAATGGTTTCGCGAAAGGGGGTGAGTTGGGGTCAAACCATTGCCTTGAACCCTAACGCTATTCCTGAAAGGAGGAAAACGTATGGCAGGGAGCACCTACAAAATCATCGAACTGGTGGGCACCTCGGACACGTCCTGGGAAGAGGCGGCGAGAACCGCCGTGGAAACCGCCGGCGAAAGCCTCAAGGAGTTGAGGATCGCGGAGATCACAAAGCTCGATGTCACCATCGAAAACGGCAGGATCAAAAGTTATCGAGCCAGACTCAATGTGTCTTTCAAGTACACAAGGTAAAAGATCCCCGCGGGGCCTCTAAAACCGGACCCCGCGGGGTTTCTTTCACCGCTGGAAGCCTTGAGAGATCATCCATGCATTCACCCCGCGCTGATAAGGAGATAATAAATGGAAGGATCCACAAGGAAATTGACCGTCCTGGACCAGATCGCCTCTTCCGATCTCGTGAGACGCAAGATCATCGATACGGCAAGTGTACTCTATGCCAGGAAAGGCTTTTCCGCCACTTCCATTGAAGAGATTTCAGAGATGGCGGGAGTGAGCCTCCCTGTTACCTACGGGTACATCAAAAACAAATCCGAGATCATGCGCATGATCATGGAAGATGTCCTCAAGATCTTCGGGGAGAGCCTCACCGGGGAATTGAAAGGCATCGAGGACCCCGAGGAAAAGCTGGCCATTGCGGTGGTTCTGTATTTCCGGGTCGTCGACAAACACAAGGAAAAGGCCCTGTTACTGTACCAGAAATCCAGCTCACTGGACAAGGCTTCCAGGGGCCGGGTCATGCAGCTCGAGGTGGAGGTGTCGGAGATTTTCAGCCGAATCATCCAGGAGGGCATCGACAAGGGCGTTTTCCGGGACGTGGACGTGGATCTCGCGGCTTACAATGTCATCATCACGGCCCACATGTGGGTCTTGAAGTCCTGGCATTTCAAGAAGCGTCTCAGCCTGGAAAAATACATCGATCTTCAATTGACGAACATCCTGGCCATGCTCGGTTCTTAGTGCGGACCACCCTTTTTTTCCAAAAGCACGACACACCTTTTCCCGTCCAACCCTGGAAGCCCGTAGGGCCTGGCGTGGCGCAGGAAAAGTCGGTGCGCTCTCATGGCGCTCTCGGCCCTGGCCAGTTCCTCCGCCGCATTCCGGCCCAGAAAACCCACGAGGAGCCCGCTCTCGGCCACTGCGGGGGCGCACATTTCGACCACCCGGGCGAATCCCGCCACGGCCCGTGCCGTGACAAGGACCCAACCGCCGGAAGGAGAGGCCTCGAGATCCTCCACGCGCCCCTGAACGGCCCGGATGTTCTTCAAGCCCGCAAGCCGCAAGACCTGCCGGAGAAAGCTCTGCCTCTTGGACGAGGGCTCAAGGAGGTCCACCTCAAGGCCGGGAAGGACGATCTTGATGGGGATCCCGGGAAGACCTGCCCCGCTTCCCACATCCAGCAGCCGGCCGCCCCGGGGCAGGAGAGGAACCGGCGCAAGGGAATCGGCCAGGAGCTCGACGCAGACCCTCCGGCGGGAGCGGATGCCGATGAGGTTCACCCGCCGGTTCCATATCAAGAGCTCTTCCATGTAAAGGCTCAAGACGTCCAGCTGCGAATCCGAGAGCGTCACCCCCAGATCCCCCGCAGTGCGCCGGAGGAGATCCCTTTCTTGCGGATTCACATCAGACAACCACCGTTTTTCTGATGATGTTCACGGCCTCCTGGGCGGTGTCCACGAGATAAAAAAGCTCCAGATCATCCGGTGAAATCGTTTTCCGCGCCACGAGGGTCTGTTTCATCCACTCCACCAGCCCTCCCCAGAATGCGGTCCCCACGAGGACCACGGGAAAGGAGCGGATGCGGTCCGTCTGAATGAGCGTCAGGGACTCGAACAACTCATCCAGGGTCCCGAAACCGCCGGGCATGATGATGTAGGCCACCGCATACTTGACGAACATGACCTTGCGAATGAAAAAGTATTTGTACTCCAGGCGGATGTTGGCGTGATCATTTGGTTTTTGTTCATTGGGCAGCTGGATGTGGAGGCCCACGGATTTCCCTCCCGCCTGGGCCGCCCCCTTGTTGGCGGCCTCCATGACCCCCGGCCCCCCCCCGGATATGACATTGAAACCGTATTCCACGAGTTTCCGGGCGGCGGTCTCGGTCATGTCGTAGACCTCGCTCCCCGGCTTAACCCGCGCCGACCCGAAGATGCTGACCGCGGGGTAAACCTCCGGAAGCATCTCAAACCCCTCCACGAACTCGGCCAGGATGTGAAACATCCGCCACGTATCCCGCACCGTCATCTCATCCACCACGTGTTGTCTGTCGCGCATAAAGACTCCTCCGAAAAAAGGCTCGGCTCCTCTTTCTTGTTAAAAATCCATTGATTTTTGAATGGGACTTTGCTTAATCTTGCATGGCCGAAGGGGAGTTCATCATATGCACGGCCTCTGCGGCTGTCAAGCCGTGGGTTTTTAAACCACACCCCCGGGGAGTGAGAGGCGTGTACGCCGGAGGGAATCACCGTCAAGCCTTGGAGGAGTCGCTGAAAAAGCGTGCCAGCGCGCAGCGTATGAAGTTGAAAAATATCAACCGGGACAATATCTTCGCCATCCTGGACACGGATCCTAAGCCGTGGCAGAAAAACTACCTGGCCATGTACTCCACTCAGTGGGATGGTTACACCAGGGATCCGGCCCTGATGACGGTCCCCTTTGACGACCATCTCGTCCATCGGGGAGACGGCGTCTTCGAGTCCATGCGCTGCGTCCGGGGGAGGATCTACCAGATGGAGGCCCATCTGGAAAGGCTTGAAAACTCCGCCGGGGCCATAGAGCTCGAGATGCCCGCGGAATATGAAAATGTGCGGGACATCTTGGGATCACTCGTCGTCCTCGGCGGACGGAAGGACTGTGTCATTCGCGTTGTCCTGTCACGCGGCCCCGGCAGCTACAACATAAACCCCGCGGACTGTCCGGCAAGCCAGATGTATTTAGTGGTCATCGCCTACAGCGGGGTCCCGGAGGAAATACTTCAAAAGGGGACCTGCGTCATCACCAGCCGTATCCCCACAAAGAGGTCCTTTTTCGCGCGGATCAAGTCCTGCAATTACCTGCCGAATGTCCTCATGAAAATGGAGGCGGCGAAGGCCGGGTGTCCTTATGCAGTGGCCCTGGACGACAGCGGCTTCCTCGCGGAAGGCTCCACGGAGAGCATCGGTGTGGTCTCCGACGACGGAATTCTCAAATTTCCGGGTCTGGAGAGGACCCTTGCGGGGATCACCGTAAAGGGCGCCTGGAGGATGGCCGAAACCCTCGTGTCCAGGGGCCTCCTGTCCGGGGTGAGGTTTGACAGGATCGCCCCTGACGAGGCTTACCGCTCCCGGGAGGTCATCCTTCTGGGGACATCCATCAATGTCCTGCCCGTGGTCCGTTTTGACGACCGGGTCATTGGAGACGGCCGGCCCGGCCCTGTCTCCTCCGAACTCAACCGGCTGCTGTGGATGGACATGACGGAAAACCCTTCGGCACTGACGGACCTGGACTGGGCGGACCAGGCGGATTGATTTACCTTTCTTTTTTTCCGGCGGCCGGCGCGGGGGCGGGCCGCCCCAAGGAGGCATAGATGGAACGAATAGCCCGGGTGACTGAGATCATCGCCGGCTCACCCATTGGTTTCGATGAGGCCATAAAGGCCGGATTCGAGCGGGCGAACAGCACCTTGCGGAATATTACCGGGCTGCGGGTGATCGAGCAGCGTGTGTCGGTCGTTGACGGTAAAATCGAGGAGTACCGTGTCCGCATGGAAGTGATATTCCTCCTTGAGACCTAAGTAAACGGCTTCAAGTCCCCCCGCCGGGGCCAGGATCATCGGCCGGCGGTAGCTGCGGGAAAGGCACCGCTGAAAGTCCTCTCTAATTGTGAATTTCTGAACGTGCCGGTCACGGCCCAAATCCAATTTCGAAAAAAACATTTATCTCGGGCGCCCCGGCCTTGAAGAGCGGCAGCGGCCGACCGAAAGTGCTGAAGAAAGCCCTTTACCCGGCCCTAGATATGCGATATTATAAGATGATTTCTGCAAATCAAGAGGCCTTGGAAAAAGGAGCGGCCACCACCAGGGACAATCACCGAGGAATGAACGTAATGACCGAAAAAAGAAAAAACACGGGGCCGTCGGACCGGTACGAGGATTTCCTTGCGAGCATCAGCCATGAATCCGCAACCAAGGAAGGTGACTTGGAATTCATGGACAGTATCGGCCCTCAGGAGGGAGAGGGGGACATCCTCGTCAATGTGGGCGAGCGCGTCAGGGAGGTGCGGGAAAAGAAGGGGTTGAGCCTGCGTGACATCTCCCAGAGAACCGGGATAGCGGAAGAGGACGTGGCCGGAATCGAGGCGGGCGACACCGCGCCCCCCCTGGGGACCATCATCAAGCTCGCCAAGGCCCTGGAGATGAAAATGGGGTTTTTCATCTCCGGAGAGGAAAACAGGCCATACACCATCGTCCGCAGCCAGGACCGGAGGGTGGTGTCCAGGCACGACTCGGCCAAGGGTGAAAAATACGGATATGAGTTTGAATCCCTTGCACCCCACAAAAAAGACCGCCACATGGAGCCCTTTCTAGTGACCCTGGACCCGGCGGAGACCGAAGAGGAAAGGTCCACCCACGACGGGCAGGAATTCATCTTTGTCCTCAAGGGCTCCATGGAAGTGCGCCTGGGGGACGAGATCCATGTCCTGGAGCCGGGGGATTCTATTTACTACGACTCCACGGTCCCCCACCTGGTGAAATGCCATGGGGGTCAGAGCACCTTGATACTGGCGGTGCTCTATGCCGAGAAATAGCGCCCGTCCACAAAAAAGAAGCTGGAGTCCGCATGATTGCCTTTGATCTCGAGTGCGCAGCCGGACACACCTTCGAGGGGTGGTTCAGCAGCACCGAATCCTTTGATGAACAAAACGCGAAAAACCTGGTGAGTTGCCCCATCTGCAGCAACACGGACATCCGGAGGATCCTCTCTCCGGTGGCCGTCCGAAGCGGCATCCGGGCGTCGGAGTCCACGGGGCTTTCCATGGACCCTCAGACGCTCGCCCGTGAAATGATAGAATTCATTGATAAAAATTTCGAAGATGTAGGAACAGAATTCACTAAAGAAGCATTAAAAATGCATTATGGGGTAACCGAAAAGCGGAACATCAGGGGAGCGGCAACCAATGAAGAGGAAAAAACTCTTAAAGAAGAAGGAATAGAATACTTCAAGATTCCCCACCAGAAAAAAAAACACGAGGCCTGACGCCTGCCTCACACCTCACCCTGGTCAGCGAAATCCGAACACGCACCCTTTGCCTGCGGGAAAGGCCGGCAACGTCTTCCATCGAATTTTCGTCAAAAAATTGCCTATTGACATATACAATTCTTTTTTGATAAATTAAAACGTTAAACTTAATTAGGGATTTTAATATCTTGCCCATCCCGGATCACTGAATATCCCTCGGACAACCCCCCCGCACAGCCGGATACACGAAGGGGTTTCATCCGCCGGGCATCTGGGTCAAAGGGGGTGATGGTCCTTGTTACACCACAAGCGATTCCCTTCTCCGCCGGGGAAATCTTATGATTTGTTCCCTGCGCGGGATCGCCTCACAATGACCCGACGCGGCGTCCCGATTGCCACCCGGCTCAGAACCGCCTGTTGCTAGGCGGACACAGACCGGCGAAAACAGGGCTCTTCAGCAGACTTGAAATATACACGACGTCCAGGGGCAGGGATCTCCCGCTTCGCAGGTGATCCCCTTTCGGCCCGTTGTTTTACCTCATAAAATGGATCAGGCCACGGTCCGGGAAGTGAAAACAGAAGGGAATACTGACTATGAAAGTTATCGTACAAAACAATCAAATCGAAAAAGCTATAAAAGAACTAAAAAAGAAGCTTACCAAAGAAGGCTTTTTTTCGGAGATCAAGGAACGCAGATTTTACGACAAACCGAGCGTCGCCAAAAAGAAAAAGCAGGCAAAGGCAGCCAAGAGACGAAGAAAGAGGATGAAAAAAATAGGATCGTTCAGGCGCCCCTAAAAACAAAAACGAACTCTCATCCACACCAACCCCAGGGCGCCCCGGGTCCCCCATGAATCCGGGAGCGCCCTTTCATTTACCGGATATCGTTGCAGGGTCGTTTTGGAGCCCCCGTGATCATGAAACGGCGGAGAGAGACAGCGGCCGGCCGCGACATGATTTGTTCTGTTTTTTCAGGGCCTAAGGTACCCGTTTTTCCTTGACAAAAAAGAGATCAACGGTTAAATACGCAGGACAATTGTGGCTATTTTCACATAACGCATTTCCCACCTTAGCCGGAAGAGGACCGTCCCTATGGAAAAGAATGTGAACACCTCCGAGAAGCCCGCTGGCAGCGGGTCAAAGAACTCGGGAGGGCTGTTGGACTCCACCTTTCTGCCTCCCTTTTCACTCAAAGGCTGGCTTTTTTTACTGGCTGGAGTGGTGCCCTCCCTGATCGTGGGATGGATACTGTTTCCCATGGTTCTTTATTCGAGCCAGCAGCAGCCCTTTAACTTCAGTCACGCCATACACACAAATCCTGACATAGGCATCGAAGGGGAAACAGAGACCGAAGTCTGCCTTTACTGCCACTCCTTCCGGGACGACGGGACCTTCGCCGGCATTCCCAAACTGGAGACGTGCCTCATGTGCCATGAGGATCCTGAATCCCCTTATGGAGACACCGAGGACGAAAAGATATTCCTCGAACGATACGTGGCCGAAGGCGAGGAGGTCCCCTGGCTGGTTTACTCCAGGCAGCCCGACTGCGTCTACTTCTCTCACATCGCCCACGTGAAAATGGGCGAGGTCTCCTGCACGACCTGCCACGGTCACCATGGGCAGTCCGAGGAACTCCCCGTCTACAAGGAAAACCGTCTCACCGGCTACAGCATCGACATCTGGGGCAGGAACATTGCCGGATACAAGGTGAACCCATGGGACAGCATGAAGATGGACGACTGCGCAGAGTGTCACACTGAGACAGGGCACGAAGAAAACAATGCATGCTTTGTTTGCCATAAGTAAGGGGAAAACAATGGAGATCACGAGAAGGAATTTCATCCAGCTGATCGCCGGCGGCGCCGCCGGCATTCACATGACCCCGCTCCCGTGGAAATTGATGGACGACACAGCCATATGGACCCAGAACTGGTCCTGGGTTCCCGTACCCGCAGAGGGCCGGTTTCACCATGAAAAAGGCGTTTGTCAGCTGTGCCGCGGAGGGTGCGGGATCGAAGTGCGCATGGTGGACGACAGGGCTGTGAAGATCGAAGGCCGAACCGATTACCCCGTGAATCCCGGGGGCGTGTGCCCGCTCGGTGCGGGGGGGCTTCAGCTTCTCTACAATGAAACGATTCGCTTCCCCGGACCGATGAAAAGAGTGGGGCCTAGAGGGGAGGGCCAGTTCGCGGCCATTTCCTGGGATGAGGCCTACACGATTCTTTCCGCCAGGATTCAGAAGCTCCGCCAAGAAAACCGGCCCGAGGCCCTCGCGGCCATAGACGGGCACCCCATGGAGAGCACGGTCGGGCTTCTTGTGAAACGCTTTCTCCACGCAGTGGGCAGCCCCAACTACATGACCATGCCCACCCTCGAGGACACCTACGCCGTCACCAACCGGCTCATGTTCGGCACGGACGGCCCAATGGCCTATGACCTGGAAAACGCGGATTACATCCTGAGCTTCGGATGCGGACTCATTGAAGGCTGGGGCTCGCCCGGCCGCGTTATCGAAGCCTGGGGAAGATGGCACGAGGGTGGCAAGAAGAGCGGCCCGAAGGTCATCCAGGTGGAATCCAGGGCGTCCAACACCGCCTCCAAGGCCGACGGGTGGGTAGCCCCCAGACCCGGCACGGAGGCCGTCCTGGCCCTCTCCATGGCCCATGTCATGATCCAGGAAGGGCTTACGGACACATCCTTTCTCGACAGTCACACAAGCGGGTACGAGAATTTTAAAAACCTGACCGCTCAATACACCCCGGAAAAGGCATCCGAAATAACGGGCGTCGGAAAGGACAAGATCATCGCCGTGGCCCGGGAATTCGGGAAGGCCCGGTCCCCCCTGGCGATTTACGGCCAGGGAAAGGGGGACTTGAACGGGAGCGTCGTCGAGAGCATGGCGGTGATGGGCCTGAACGCCCTCAAGGGAAACATCGACAAACCGGGTGGGGTGATCCTGCAGGACCCCCTGCCCTACAGCCCCTGGCCCGAGCTCCCGGACGACCCGATCGCGAGGGAGGGGGTCTCAAGGCCCCGCCTGGACGAGGCAGGAAGCGACAAGTATCCCTTTGCCGGCTCCATTGTGGGAAACCTCCCCGAGGCGATCATGAAAGACCCCAAGGGTCAACCCGTGGACACCCTGCTCGTCCTCAACGCCAACCCGGCCTTCACCCTGCCGGGGGCCGCACGATTCAGGACCGCCCTTGCAAACATCCCCTTCATTGTGAGCTTCTCCCCATACACGGACGAGACTTCACGCATGGCGGATCTGATCCTGCCCGACCACACGGCCCTGGAAAAGATGGAAGACACGGGATGGCCCACGGCGCTCCAGTATCCCTTCCTCGGGCTCTCCACACCGATCATCCCTCCTCTTGTCAACACCCGCCACAGCGGGGATGCGGTCATCAAACTGGCCGACAAGGTGGGGGGCCCCGTGAAGGAGGCCTTTCCCTGGAAGAGCTTTGAAGGGGCTCTCAAGGCGCGGCTCCAGGGCGTGGCGGATGTGGGAGGTCTGACCAGCTACGACAAGGAGGACGGTCCCCCCCCGTGGGAGGTCTTCGCAAAAAGCCCGGATGTCACCGCGGATTACGAGGACTTTGACGAGTTCTGGGAGAACATCCAGGAGAGTGGGTTCTGGTTCAGGCCCACCCACGATTTTCGTGCCTGGTCCTCTCATTTCAAGACCCCCAGCGGCAGATTCGAGTTTCTGAGCGACCTGGTGAAAGGCGCCCTCCAGGAGACGGACGCGGCAGAGGACGACTCGCTCACCCTGGTTCCTTATGGCCTGATCAACATATCCACCGGCTGGCTCCCCTCGCCCCCTTTCCTGACCAAGACCCTTTTCGACACCCAGCTTCGAAAAGGGGATTCCATGGCCCACATGAACCCGGAAACCGCGGCCAAGCTCGGGCTGCGTGAAGGCGACTTCATCCTCGTCACCTCCGAGGCCGGCGAGATCAAGGCCCGGCTCCACATTTTCGAGGGGTCCATGCCCGGGGTCGTTTACCTGCCCTTCGGGCTCGGCCACACCGCCTATGGTGTTTACCTCAAGGGCAAGGGATCAAACCCCGCTGATATTCTGAAGGGCGGAGAGGACCCCATTTCCGGGCAGAAGACCTGGTGGACCACACGCGTAAAAGTGAGTAAGGCCTGATCGGGGCACAATGTGCGGTCTTCACTCAAACACTTGAAACGAGGTATGGAATGAGTAAGGAACAAGGACACGGCACACAAGGCACGCACAAGTACGGCATGGTCATCGACCTGGACAAGTGCGTGGGATGCGGAACCTGCACCGTTGCCTGTGCGGCCGAGAACAACCTCTCGGTCATATTGGACGAATCCGACAAGGAGCGCACCATTTCCTGGATGCAGCTTTTCAAGATCACGAACGGCAAGCCGTTTCCGGAGACAGAGGTGAGTTATTTCCCGCGGCCGTGCATGCACTGCGACCACCACACACCCTGTGTCTCCGTCTGCCCCCCGACCGCCACCAAGATGGACCTGAGCACGGGCATTGTGAGCCAGATCTACACGCGGTGCATCGGGTGCCGGTACTGCCAGGCGGCCTGCCCTTATCACGCTCGATACTTCAACTGGTGGGACGGGCATTTCCCGGAAGGGACCGAGCGGTATCTCTCGCCCGAGGTCTCGGTCCGGATGCGCGGAGTCGTGGAAAAATGTTCCTTCTGCCACCACCGCCTCATGAGGGCCAAGGAACAGGCCTATGCGGAAGACCGGCGGGATCTCGAGGAGCACGAATACATCACCGCATGCGCCCAGGCCTGTCCGGCCGAGGCGATCACGTTCGGGGATTTGAACAACCCCGAGCACAAGGTCTCTAAGCTTGCCAAGGACCCTCGGGCCTTCAGGCTTCTGGAAAGGCTGGGAACCGAACCCAAGGTATATTATTTATCCAGCAAGGACTGGGTGCGACGGCTGGCCGACAACTACCGACCGGATGAATTTAAACCTCTATAGAAAGAACCTTGCTGTTTGACGAGGAGGAAATACAAATGGATTCGGCACTCTTCCCGGAAGGTGTGAAGCGCAGTTCTTACAAGACCTTCTTTCTCTGGACCCTTCCCTGGCTGGCACTCCTGGCCTGGGGAGGCCTCTCGGCCGTTCTGTGCCTGCTGAAAGGTCTGAACCAGACGAACATGAGCAATATTTTCGCTTTTGCCCTCTGGATCGTGTTCGACCTCGCGGTCATCGCCCTCGGCGCAGGCGCCTTTTTCACAGGATTTCTCACCTACGTGGTTGGAAAGAAGGAGCTCAAGAGCATCATCAACGCCGCGGTCATCATCGGTTTTATCTGCTATTCAGGCGCCGTGGCCATGCTGGGCATCGACATCGGGCAGCCGGTGAGGGGATGGTTTATCTTCTGGCACGCCAACGTGCACTCCATGCTCACGGAGGTGTCCTTCTGCATCACCTGCTACCTCGCCGTCCTGGGCATCGAGTTCATACCCATTATCCTGGAGAATCGCCAGCTGGACAAGGTTCGCGAGCTTCATCTCTTCGGTCACAACCTCCACCACGTGATGGGGATCTTCGCCGCCACCGGGACCTTCCTGTCCTTCTTCCACCAGGGCTCCCTGGGGGGGATGTTCGGCGTCATGTGGGCGAGGCCCTTCGCGGCCCGCTGGGATTTCTATGTCTGGCCCACCACCTTCTTCCTCTTTGTCTTCTCCGCAATTGCCGCGGGCCCGACCTTCACCATCCTCTGCACAAAGCTCACCGAGGCCCTCACGCGGAAGAAGCTCGTGCCGAACAATGCCGTACAATTTCTGGCGAGGCTTTCCGGGTGGCTTCTCGCCGGCTACCTGGTTCTCAAGATCCTGGACACCTTCGTGTGGAACACCACCATCGTCCGAGACGCCGGGCTGAGTTTCGGGGACTTTTTCAGGGAAGGGCCCTACGGCGCCTGGCTGATCTACGCGGAAATCGTGGTCTTCGGCATCATCCCGGCCATTATGCTCCTCATGCCGCAGGTCCGGCAGCGTGAAGGCTGGCTTATCCTTGCATGCCTCATGACATGCACGGGCATCGTTCTCAACCGGTTCACCTTTATCGTGGCCACGCTTGCCATTCCGGTCATGCCATTCGCCCGTTTCTGGAGCTACCTGCCCACCTGGCAGGAATGGGGGATCGCCATGGCGGTCGTGGGCTACGGGTTCCTCCTCTTTTCCTTGTCTTACAGATATCTGCCCGTTTTCCCCCAGGAAAAGGAGTTGAACCCCGGCCTGTACGGCGGTTGAGAAGGTTGCCGGATCGGGCGGACACACGAATGAGTTTTATTTTGAAAGAAGCAGACAACAGAGCAGGAGATAAACATGACACCCTTTTCATTTGAGTGGCACTGGAATGCGGAGTACCTGGTTTTCATGGGCCTTCTTTATATCGCCTTGACCATTTTGGGGACGGGACTCATCTACACCGTTTTGAAGACGTGGATGGATCTTGAAGATGAAGGGCACGATCAGGCGGAAATCCCGACCAGGCGGAAATATTCCTCATACTGAGAGCGGATATACGGAAAAGAACCCGAGCCGCGCTACTTCACAACAACCGTGTCCCGTTTCCAGTGCTTGTCGTCCTTTTGGGGGTAATCCAGGTTGTAATGAAGCCCGCGGCTTTCCTTTCTCTGGAGGGCGCACGAGATGATCAGCTCCGCCACCATGGCCAGGTTTCTCAACTCCAGAAGATCCCTGTTCACGAGGACGTCCCAGTAGTACTCCCTTATCTCCTGCTGGATGTTCAGCACCCTGTTTCTGGCCCGCGCCAGCCTCTTGGTGGTCCTCACGATCCCCACATAGTTCCACATGAACCGTCGGATCTCATCCCAGTTCTGGGAAACAACCACCATTTCCTCACTGTCCTTGGCCGATCCTGAATCCCACAGGGGGGCCTTGGGAAAAGGCCTCTTCCTGTTGGCCACCATGTCCTCGGCCGCGCGCTCCGCAGCCCGCTTTGCAAAGACGAGGGCCTCCAGCAGGGAATTGCTGGCCAGCCTGTTGGCGCCGTGAAGTCCGGTACAGGCAACCTCCCCCACGGCATAGAGATTGTGGATGGTCGTCATGGCGTGCAGATCGGTGATGAGCCCCCCACACATGTAATGGGCCGCGGGCACGACCGGGATGGGTTCCTTGGTCATGTCAATGCCGTAGGAGAGGCAGGTGGCATAGATGTGTGGAAAACGGTTCCGAACGAACTCCGCCGGCTTGTGGCTGATGTCCAGGTAGACGCATTCCTCCCCGCTCTTCTTGAGCTCGAAGTCAATGGATCGGGCGACGACGTCCCTGAAGGCCAGATCCTTGAGGGGATGGTACTTTTCCATGAACCGGCGCCCCTTTCGATCCAGAAGGATTCCGCCCTCCCCACGGACCGCCTCGGAGATCAGGAAGCTCTTTGCCATGGGGTGGTAAAGACAGGTGGGATGAAATTGGACAAACTCCATGTTCGCGACCTTGACACCCGCGCGATACCCCATGGCCACCCCGTCGCCGGAGGCGATGTCGGGATTGCTCGTGTAGAGGTAGACCTTGCCCGCCCCTCCCGTGGCAAGCACGGTGACCCGGGACAGAAAGGTGACCACCAGCCCGTTCTCCGCATCCAGCACATAGGCCCCCCAGCAGGTCTCGGCCGTCTCGGAGGCCACGATGCCCCGCCTGACTAGCTTGGTTTTGGTCAGGAGATCAATGGTCACGTGATTTTCGTATATTTCGATGTTCGGGTTTTCCTCCACCCGCTCGAGAAGGGTGCGTTCCACCTCGTGACCGGTGCGATCCTTCGTGTGCACGATGCGCCTTCTGGAGTGGCCCCCCTCCTTTCCCAGGTCCAGCCGGCCCTTTTCTCCTTCCCTGCCCGAGAAGTGCACCCCCAGATCGATGAGCTCGCGAATCCGCGAAGGGCCTTCCTCCACCACCGTCCTGACGGCATCCTCATGGCACAGGCCGTCGCCGGACTCCAGGGTGTCCTTGATGTGAAGATCAAAGCTGTCCTCCAGATCAAAGACCGAGGCAATACCCCCCTGGGCGTAGTTCGTGGACGTCTCGGCCTTTTCCTTCTTGGTCACAATGGCCACCCGGCCGATTTTGGCGGCCTCGAGGGCGAAGACGAGCCCGGCGATTCCACTCCCGATGACCAAATAGTCCGTCTGGACTTCCATGCGGCAGTTCCTTTCCCGCTCTCATCAACGGACCCACAACACGTCCGTTCGATCTGGTGACACCCCCAGCCGCGCCTCGCCGCCAGTCGCAGTCGAAGACCGGCAAAAAATTGTTTGGGATGCCAAACGGGCGCGGCCGGAGGTCAAAACCCATTGACTCTCCCCTGGACAGCTATTACTCTCCAGGAATTCAGGCGTGCCCTGTACTGGCTTATGGAGGGGCACCAGCTCATGAACTGTACGCTCTGATCGCCTATGCTGACAAGGAAAAAAACCCAGGTAGTCGTCTTCGACTGTGACGGGGTCCTGTTCGATTCCAGGACGGCCAACACCCATTTCTACAACCACATTCTTGCCCGCTTCGGCCTCCCCCCCATGAACGCCCACGAGGCCGCCTACGCCCACATGCACACGGCGGATGAGTCCATTCGGCACCTCTTTCAACAAAGCGAACATCTGGAAGAGGCCCTTGCCTTCCGGTGGGCAATGGATTACTCGCCCTTTATCCGCGACATGATCATGGAGCCCGGCCTCAGTGAGGTCCTCTCGTGCCTGTCCTGCAACACGGGGCTGGCCGTGGCGACCAATCGAAGCAACACCATCCACGACGTTCTCGAACACAACCGGCTGGATTCATTTTTCGACCTGGTGGTCTCCAGCCTGGACGTCCGCCGTCCCAAGCCCCACCCGGAACCCCTTTTCAAGATCATGGCGCACTTCGAGGTCGCCCCTGAAAATGTACTCTACGTGGGGGACTCCCAGGTGGACGCCCAGACCGCCCAGGGGGCGGGCGTGCCTTTCATCGCCTACAAGGACCCAGGTCTCCCGGCCCAGTACCATGTCGAGGACCTCTGGGAGGTTGCGGCAATCGCCCTCTCGGAATAGAATAGAGGCTAAATGAGCGGTTCCAGGAGACTCTCAACTCCCGGGCGCAGGGCCCGGCCCGCCAGGTTGTGGCCGTGGGAATGGCCGTGAAGCGTCACGGTTTTGAGCTCAGCGGCACGGACCTCCACTGAATTTACAAAGACGATTTCTCCTGCCACGACGTCCTGCACGAAGATGTCCAGGCGGACAATGGGTGTGATTTTTTGTGTCAAGGTTTCGTATGGTGTATTGTCCTCCGAGCGAATCGCTTCCCGAGGAGGCGGGAGGGGCCGTCCGTCAATTATTTCATAGGACGCCACATCCGCTATCCCTATGAACGGCCTCGTTCGGTCCGGGTCCGGGAAGTAGAACGCCAGGGTCTCTTCTGGGTAAGGATAATCCTGCAGCTCCAGCCCGGACTCGTAGACGGTCACGCGGCCCCTGATCACGTAATCCGCCGCGTACCGGTCGGCTATCTCGCGGATCACATTTTCGGACAGGGGCCTGCTTGGGACGTCTGCCGATCCGCCTGATCCGATATTGATCAGGTTCTGGTGCACCGTCTGCCCGATCCGGTCGGACATCCTATCCGTCCACGCGCCGTCGAGCTCTTCGAGGGCCGCCGCAGTCCTCGGGGACTCCCGGCTCACCAGGGGGGCGGCCTCCAGGATGACGCCTTTCCCCACCAGAAAAGAGGCGATTTCATTTCCTGAAAGGACCGAGTCCATGCCCGCGCTGCGGAGACCATTTGTGAGGAGTTCCTGGAGTGTTTTGTGGGTGGCAACGTGGGTGGCCGGGGAATTGTGTGCGGAATAGTCCGAAAAGGGCAGCAGCACGGCCCTTCCAGGGGACCTCTCCAGCCGGGTTTTCAGGACGCCGACCGAAGCGGCCGCCCTCACCCCCGTGGATTCAGCGGGGCTGAAGGTTTTAAAGCTCACGGGCTTGATGGCATCTTCAATGTGACTGCATCCCGCCGCGGCCAGGATAACGGCCAGGGCGCAAAAGATGGATCGCCTCAATCTCATGGTGTTTTTCTCCAGGTGTCCATTTAAAGACTGTGGACTTCTCCTCTTATTCCGCGCTCGCTATGATTTTGGGGGTGATGAAGATGACCAGCTCCCTTGTGTTCACGGCATTCGTCTCGTTCTTGAAGAGCCACCCCAAGCCGGGGATGTCTCCAAAAAACGGCATGCTGTTCGTGGATTCCGCTTCTTGCTTGTCGATGTGGCCTCCGATGATCAGGGTCTCCCCGTTCCTGATCCGGGCCATGGTGGAGACCTCCCGAAGCCTCACCCGCGGCAGGCCGACCTGTGCCAGACCGAAGTTTCTGTACTCTATGTCCTCACCGGTGTCCGCGGGAATGAGCTCCGAGGTGACGGGGACGATGTAGAGGATCACCTCGTCATCATCCACGATATTGGCCATGACGGCGATCCCGAGACCGGACAGGATGGAGTCCGTGGTGATGGTATAGGTGACCACCCCGGTCTCGTCGTTGATGGTTGTTTCCACCTTGTCGATGTAGGTGATGTTTTCACCCACGGCAAGCTGCGCGCCATGGCCGTTCATGAGGGTCAGCTTGGGATTGGACAGGACGTGGGTCGTGCCGTAGGTCTTTAGCGCCTCTATGGCGACGCTGAAATTCTGGGTGTTGAGGGTGATGTAGTTCAGGAATTTGTGGGTGGGGTAGACCACCTGGGGTATGATGTTCCCTCCGGTGGTCGTGTAGGTCTGGCCGAAATTCGCCGCCCCGCCGAAGGTTTCATTACCCACCCTGTTGGTGACGCTCAAGATGTTGGACCAGTCCACTCCCAACTGGGACTGGTCATTGAGGCGGACCTCCACGATCTTGGCCTCGATGACCACCTGCCGGTAGATCTGCCTTTTGAGTTCTTCGATGTATGCCTCCAGCTTTTCGTGGGTGTTCCTGGGCGTGGTGGCCGTTATGACCCCGATGTTTTTGTCAACGATGTAGTGCCCCACATCCTCCGCGGCGGAACTCTCCAGGATACTGTCGAGGTTTTCTTCCACCGTGGCCCAGAAATCCAAAGGCTCCGCCAGACTTGCCGACACTTCCGTGGTCCCCTTGATCTTGCCTCCGGCCTCTTCCCCGCCGATGAGATTGCCGCCCACGGAGGTCTTGAAGTCCTCGGTGAGCCCGGGCATGGCCAGGTGATAGCGCCTGGTCTCCTTGAATTTGATGAAGATCGCATCCCCTGTCTGCTGGTAGAAATAGTCTTTCTGGCGAAGAAGGTTGTCCAGGGCCTCCCAGAAGTTGTCCTCCGGCCTGATGTGTACGTTCACCTGGGTGCCCGGATCCACGTCGTCGGCCCAGCTCACCGAGAGACCCTGGAGATCCGCCATTTGCTTGATGACGTCTATGAGCCTGACCGGCGCATCCTTGGAGACGATCTCCGCGCCCACCGGGAGGTAGGGCCGGCCTTCCCTGACATCCAACTCCAGGGGTTTGGTCCTGAAGCCCCGCTTGTCGACAGTCCATTCCTCTTTTGCTCTGTCCGCTTTCCCGGCGACCGGGGCCTCGGGAAGGGTGGAGACCACCTCATGGGGCGCGATAGGTTTTTCTTCCGTGCCCTTCCTGGAAGACGCCCCACATCCGATCAGGAATGGAACGACGAGTGTCACAACCGTAATAAGAATTCCCTTTTTCACCCTGACCTCCTTGGATTTCATCCGGCAAGAGGTGTGTTGGGAAACACCCTGCTTCCGAATTCAAAACCCCTTAATTGCAAAGTGTCTGCACTTTTTGTTGAATCATGCCTTCCGTGGCCTCGTCCATGGGAAACCCTGAAAAGGAGATACTTCGGTACCTCTTGCACGCCTCGGAGCCCCTGTTCTTCGCCTCCAGCACCTTGGCGATGGCGAGGCTCACATCGAGCGACGGGCCGAATATCTCTTCGTGCCTCTCGTAAACATGGAGGGCGTCCGTGAACTTGCCTTCCTGTTCCAGGAATAAGCCGTAGTTGTAGAAGACCTCCGGGAGTTTCGGCTCTCCGTTGACCGCGGCCTGGAAAAACAAATCCGCCTCGTCGTCCTTGTTCATCTGGGCGGCGGCAAGGGCGGCGTACAGGGCCGCCTCGGCATCTTTCATGTTCAACTTCAGGGCTTCCTTTGCAAAAAAGTAGCTCCGCGCGTATCTCTCCAAACGGTAGTGGAGGTGCGCCGTTTTCTTGATGAGATCCAGGTTCTTTTTCCAGGCTGCGTAGGCCTTCTCGTAGTACTCGAGGGCGTCCTCGAGCCGTCCTTCCTGCTCGAAATTGTGGGCCTTGAGAATAAGGCCGCGGGCGATTCGCTCCTCCTCCTTCTGCTTCTTGAGGATGCGGGCCGAGTGCAAACTCTCGTCCGGCACGGACCGCACGACGAGTTCTCCGGTCTCCTTTTCCTCTTTCGGGCGAACCACAAGGATGTCCGCCCGCTCAACCACTTCGAGTTCCTTCATGTCCGCGATGATGTCCATGGCCAGGTCCCAGGGGACGTCTTTCAGGCTGAGAGTGAGGGTCCCCTTGACCCGGTCGTCAACTATGAAGTTCTTTCCGAACATCTCGCCGAAAAGGCGAAAGACATTGTGGAGGTCCTCCTGATAAAAATCGATGTGATCTATCTTGGCCCCCGGATACTTGGGCACCTTCTTGCCCTCGGGCTCTTCCACGGCGTCCTCCCGGGACATGCCGAGGACATCCCGCAATGCCTTTTCCGGGAAATCCTTCCGAGCGACGGACGTCGCTGGCGTTGGGCTCGTCACCGTCCCAGTCGATTCGGCTTTTTCAGCCGCCCAGCAACGCACCCGAAAAGTCCCTTCGTCCTCGCCGATGCTGAAGTGGAAAGGCTCGCCCTTGCGCGCCGAATCGAAGACCATCCTGACCCGGTCCTTGCCTTCGCCGATCCTTATCTTGGAGAGCACCGCACCGTCCACATCCTGGAGCCGCGGCATGTCCGCGCCCATTTGAGTGCCCTCGAAATCAATGACCAGCCTGGCGGGTTTCGGCAGTGTGAACGCACGGTAGGAGGAGTAGGAGCCCCGTACAATGACAATTGTGTCATTCTTGTCTCTTTCCACTTTGATGTCCGTGAGCTGCGAGGAAAAGGCGGGAATGACCCATACCCCCCACGTGAAAAGCCCTAGCAGGGATCCCAGAATCCATCTTTTCCCTTTGGTGGCCATTATCATCTCCTTAGTAGTAGTTGGTTCCCCGGGTCGACAAATCCCGTTTTTATTCATAGCCTCCAGGCATTTTGAGCTCTACATGCCTGTAACTTATCTTTTGATTTTCGTCTAAATATGGCTCTTTAACTACAACTTTTCTTGTCAACTGCTTCCCAAGATCCGTCATCCTCTCCTCATCGACTATTTCCTCGACCACCCCCCCCTCGGTCCCGATATAGGTCCCCTTTTTGAGCAGGTACCCCTTGGCATCCCTGGGGCCCCTGACCATGGCAACTGTTTTTCCATCGGACTTTATGATGGAGGTGAGAGAAATTGCATCCAGGGGAATGGTCTGCAGTTCGGTCTTCGGCCTCTTGAGTTCGTCAAGGAACGCAAGGGCCTTACGCAGCTCGTCCGAGGCCCCGCCGCCCTTTTGCGGCAACTGACTCAAGCTCTGGGGTTTTCGGGCGATGAATGCTTCAAAGGGGTCTGTTTTACCCTCCGGGCTGTATGTGTATTCAGGCTCACTCTCGGTTTTCGCCGCCTGGTCTCCGGAATTCCCGGCAACCGCGCCCGTTTTTTGGGTCGAGGCCCCGGCGTATGGGAGGGTGGGCCCCGCAAGGAGCAGGACACATCCCAGAATCAGGAACCCTATGAAAGCATTCTGGATCTTCATTTTCTCCCTTTTCCCTTGCCTTTATTTTCTTTTGTGCCCTGCTTCCCGGCCGCTTCTTTTTGGGGTTTGAACTGAAAGGTGACCGCTTCACAGCTTGTGACCAACTCCGTTGAGAGGGCCTGCTTCGGCCGCATGGTCACATTGAGGATGTTGACGATTCGATCCATGTGGCCGACCCTGTCGAAAAAGGTCAAGACATCATGATACCTGCCTTCCACCCTGATGGAGACGGGTATCTCGATGTAAAAGCCCTTCTCTCGGTCCGCCTGCGGGTTGAACACGAGGAACTGGAGCCCTGAGTCTTCACCGAGGTTGGTGATGTTTGTCAACAGGCTTGGAATTTCCTTGGAGTCGGGCAAAATTTTCAGGGCTTCATCCAGCTGTGCCGTCACATTTTTGTGCTTCTCCTGAATTTCCTTGAGATTGGCCGCCTTTTTCTGGACGGTCGCCAGCCTTTTTGAGAGCTCCTGGTTCTTGCTTTCCGTTTGTTTAATTTCCTCGTTCTTCGGCAGATACACAAAATAGGTGAATGCGGCCGCCAGCACCACGAGGGTCCCCGCGAAAATCAGGATCCGTATGGGGAGCTTGATTTTCTCGATCTTTTCCAGGAATGAAATTTTTTGACCTTCCATGCCTACCGCGCACCTCGCAGTTTTACCACTCGTTTAAAGGCCGCCCGTTGAAGCCCCGCCTGTCAAGGCTTTTGGGGATTATGGGCGTATGTCGTGCAGTTCAGGCTGAATTTAGCCAGATTATATCCCTCCTGGGTCACAGACTGAATGCTCACCAGGTCCACTGCCTTGATGGATACTGTTTTTTCAAGGTTGACCATAAAGTCGGCAACCGTCTCGTTGTTGCGGGCCGTGCCCCTCAACTGGAGCATTCCCTGGGATTCGGTCAGGGTGTCCAGCCACAGATCGTCCTTTGGCACCGCCATGGCAATCTCATCCAGAAGGCGGACAGGTCCCGTCTTGCCCTTCTCGAGCGTGTTGATGACCTCCAGCTTTTCCTCGATGAGCTTGATCTCCCTGTCCAGCTGGTTGATCAGCTTGATGGTTTCTTCATACTTTTTCAACTCCGCGTTGAGCCGCGCCTGTTCGTTTTTGGCCTCGGCGATCCGGCTGTTGAGAAACATGAAGAGATAGACCATTCCCACCAAGAAGAGCGCCACGCTCAGGCAGTAGATCGTGATCTGCCTCTTGATGTTTTCCCGTTTTCTTGCGGCCCTGAAGGGCAGGAGATTTATGCGTATCATTTGTCCCCGATGCTTCTCAATGCCAGACCCACCGCCACCGAGGCCTGGGGCCCCATGTAGCTCAGGTACTTGGGATCGAAAACCTTTTCATTGACCTGTAAATTTGCGAACGGGTTTAACTCTTCAATGGGGAGGTCGGTCTCAAGCTCAAGGTATTTCCGGAATCCCGGAATGCGCGTTGAGCCGCCGCTTATGTAAAGCTTCTCGATGGTCTCATCCGGAAATGTGGACGAGAGAAAATCCAGCGCTCGTTTGATCTCCTGCCCCCAACCGGAAACAACGCTCGTAAAAATATCCTCCAGCTCGGGCTTTTGATCTTCGCTTTGGGGGCCGGTCAATTTGATCTTTTCCGCCTCCTCGAACGAGACATTGAATTTGTTCATGATGGCTTCGGTGATCTGAGTCCCGCCATAAGAGGAATCCCGGGTAAAAATGGACACCCCGTTTTTGACCGCGTTGATTCCCAACTCCTCCGCGCCGATGTTGACCAGGGCGAAGCACCCCTGTGCGGCTTCAGGGCACGCGATCTCGAAGGCGTTTTGGAGGGCGAACGCATCCACGTCCAGAATCACCGGGTTGAGCCCCGCAAACTCGAGGAGGCTCACGTAATCCTCGACCATGTCCTTCTTGGCGGCCACCAGCATGACATCCATGAGACCGGAGGACCCGCCGTCCTTCTCGGACTCTTTCCTGTCCTGTTCCTCTTCTTCCCCTGGGCCGGATCCCTGGGTTTCCAGGATCTCGAAATCGAGATTCACGTCACTTATGTCAAAGGGGATGTACTGCTCGGCCTCATCGTAGATGCTGGATTCGAGCTCCTTGTCCTGCCTTCTCTCAATATTAATTTTTTTGACGATGACCGAGTATCCGGAAATGGACGTGGCGACGTTCTTGTTTTTGACTTTTAGATTTTTGTAGAGATTTTTTATGGCCGAGGCCACGACTTCCATCTCTTTAATGGAGCCTTCCACAATGGCGTTTTGCGGCAGGCCTATATACCCGAAGCTCTCCAGGATCCTGCCCTTCTTTGTGTCGCTGATTTCGACGAGCTTGATGGAATTGGAGCCTATATCCAACCCGACGACCTGGTTTTTCTTGGCTATGGGCATTGCGCTTCTCTTTTTGAGTTTATCTTTCGGGGAAAATTTTGTCCTTATCCGTCAATTCGTATCCGAGCGCCAGGATTATTTTTCGCTTGGTCTCCATGCGGCAGTCTTTTCCTTTTTCGACCCTGTCGATAGTCAGGGGCGAAACACCCGCTTTTCTGGCAAGCTCGGCCTTACTCATAAGGAGCCTCTCTCTTGTCCCTCTGACCAGGTTGCGCCCCAATTTGTCCTCCGACTTTTGCAATAACCACAATAAGACCTGCCCCAAGGATTGCAGTTATATACATATAGTACCATTTGTCAAGCATATTTTTTAAATTTAATATAATTTAAGATAATTTATATACATGTAGCACAGATCGCCCCAACCACACACCACATCTTGTAGTCTCTCAATGTGGGGCGCATAAAACGGGGCCCGCGTCCCGTCGCGCCCGCCCTTGCCTTATTCTCCAGGCAATGGCCTTGCCCACTCCTCAAAAAACCCCTGGGTCCTAGACCCCGAACCGCCACCATAGCCTATTAGCAATAATTGAGCCAATCACCAGGCAATGTGGGAGAACCCAGCGCAATGCACCGGCAAAGCCGGGGGTATTTCTAGAGAGCTCCTGGCAGGTATTCACTATATGTTGTGTGGGTAACGGTCGGAAAAGATATTTCCAGGGGCGCTGAAAGACTGTGAACTCACGGGGGCGGCCAACGTCAACTCTATGACGCCATCCGGCCGGCCCGGCCGCCCGGGTGTGGCGGGTTAAAAGCCTCTCCAACCTCAAAGGGCGCACCCCGCAAGGATCTGACAGGCATGCGCGAAGAAAAAGACAGATGTCTAAAAAAGTTTCGCACGCGTATATAAATGTATTCGCCTCGGTTTCCCCCCCTTTAAACGGCACCCTTCACTCGAGCCGCGGGCTCCCTCCCGACAGCACCCCGCTAGATCGGGCCCGCCCACAAACTATTGGGCACTATGAAGTTTCCTATGAATAAATGAAGAGATTTTCTGCAAGATTAAGGAATCCCTCGGATCGACGCTGAGAGTGCGGAAAAGGGCTATTTATGGATGGAAAACAGATTACACCTTGACTAACCACAGTATATGTGACAATTAACGGCATGCTCCGGGCCTCGCTGATTGAAGACCCGCGCATAACGGAAATCCACAGCGACCGGTTGAAATCAAGTATGGCGAGAAAAATCACAGCCGAGAAACCCTCCAAGAAAAAAAGCACACTGCGCGAATATGCAGAGGCCTTTGCCATCGCCCTGCTCCTGGCGCTTTTCATCCGCACTTTTGTGGTTCAGGCGTTTAAAATCCCCTCGAGCAGCATGGAGCCGACCCTCCTGGTGGGAGACCACATACTTGTCAACAAGTTTATTTACGGGGTCAAGCTGCCCTTTGTCCGGAACACGATCATACCTGTCAGCGAGCCCGAACGGGGTGACGTCATCGTCTTCATCTACCCCGAGGACCCCAGCAAGGACTTCATCAAGCGCGTCATCGGAGTCGGGGGGGACAAGGTGGAAATCATCGATGAAAGGCTTTTCGTCAACGACCGTCAGGTCCCGGATGAGAACGCCGTCTACAGGAGGAATTCCAGGAGCTTTGTCAACCCCGGCAGCAAATACAATTTCGGCCCCATCACCGTCCCGGAAGGACATTATTTTGTCCTCGGGGACAACAGAAACAACAGCCAGGACAGCCGGTTCTGGGGCTTTGTCCCCGAAAGGCTCATCAAGGGGGAGGCGTTCGTCATCTACTGGGCCTGGCCTCACTGGGAGAGGACCTTCAGCCTCATCAATTAATTCCCATCCACATCTGACCTTGGGCACCACCACGTTTTCCGAACTGAACATAAATGAGATAAGTTTTCGCCCTTTATGTTCTCCAGAGCTCTATGGCCTTTTGAATAATCCTGCACATTTCCCCCCGCAGATGCAGTTCTCCCAGGCGCTCCAGTGGAACTCGTTTCACCTCGCTCACATCGGATGAGGCCCTCGGCTCCCCTCTGAGGACCCTGCCCCAGTACTCCGCGATGATGTAATGGTACTGAATCCTCCTTTCCGCATCCAGAATGACCCTTTCCACGATATCCACGAATCCTCCCGGTTCGACCTCAACCGAGAGCTCCTCCAGGCATTCCCGCTGGAAGGCCGCCTCCAGGGATTCGCCCAGTTCCACCACACCGCCCGGAAGGCTCCATTCCCCCATGGCGGGTTCCTGGGCCCTCCTGGCCAGCAGGATGGAGTCGCCCTGGAACACAACCCCCGCCACCCCCACGATGGGCCGTGTCGGGTATCTTCTGTCCGTCATGAGAACTCCTTTTCCCCCGGAAATTTCCCGCAAAGACGGTCCACCGTCGCAGGGAAGTCACGAATACGTATAGCAGTTCCCGGTGAAGGATGCCATCCGGAACCAAACAGCCTCGAGAATCGATTTGGAAAAACGCATTCAGGTGATTCCAGCTTGATGATTACTTATCGATCTGATATAAATAAAAATTTGTGCTGAACACAAGATTCGAACTTCTTGATATCAGGGAGGAAAAAATGGCAGTGAAAGCGAAGACGATGACCCTTGAAGGAAATGAAGCGGCGGCCCACGTAGCCTATGCCATGAGCGAAGTGGCTGCCATCTACCCCATCACCCCCTCGAGCAGCATGGGAGAGTACTGCGACGAGTGGGCCGCCCGCGGACGCAAGAACATTTTCGGGCAGGAGCTCTCCGTGGTGGAAATGCAGTCCGAGGCCGGGGCCGCCGGAGCCGTTCACGGGGCGGCCTCCGCCGGGGCCCTTGCCACCACCTTCACCGCATCACAGGGTCTTCTCCTCATGATCCCCAACATGTACAAGATCGCCGGGGAGATCATGCCGGCCGTCTTTCACGTGTCGGCCAGGGCTGTCGCCGCGCACGCCCTGTCAATTTTCGGGGACCACTCGGACATCAACGCGGTCAAGCAGACCGGCTTTTCCCTGCTGGCCTCGGCATCGGTCCAGGAGGTCATGGACCTGGCCCTGGTCGCCCACTTGGCAAGCATCCGGGCGAGCCTTCCCTTTGTTCACTTCTTTGACGGTTTTCGGACGTCCATGGAGATCCAGAAAATCGAGGTCATCGACTACGAAGACATGGCCCCCCTGGTGGACTGGGACGCCGTCGAGCTCTTTCGGAGCCGGAGCATGAACCCCGAACACCCGCAGCTTCGCGGGACCGCCCAGAACCCCGACATCTTCTTCCAGAACCGGGAGGCGTCCAACCCCTTCTATAGCCGCATCCCGCACATCGTTCAGGAGGAGATGGAGAGGGTGGGGGACCTTGTGGGAAGAAGATACCGCCTCTTTGACTATGTGGGAGACCCGGAGCCCGACAGGGTGATCGTTTCCATGGCCTCGAGCTGTGACGTCATCGAGGAGACCGTCAATCACCTGAACGGGCTCGGCGAGAGGGTGGGCCTCATCAAGGTGCGCCTTTACCACCCATTTGACCGGGAGGCCTTTTTGAGGGCGCTGCCCGGGACCACGGAGAAGGTCGCTGTCCTCGATCGGATCAAGTGCCCTGGGGGGCTCGGGGAACCCCTCTATCAGGACATCTCCACCGTGTTCCAGGGCCTCACGGACACCCCCTCCCTGGCGGGGGGGCGCTACGGCCTGGGGAGCAAGGACTTTACCCCCACCATGGTCAAGGCGGTCTTCGACAACCTGAGATCGGCCGTCCCCAAAAATCACTTCACCATCGGGATCAAGGACGACGTGACCTACACCTCCCTGGAGACTGGGGACGACATCGACACCGCGCCCGAAGGCACCGTCCGGTGCAAATTCTGGGGGCTCGGCGCCGACGGGACCGTGGGCGCGAACAAGAACGCCATCAAGATCATCGGCGAAAACACGGACATGTACGCCCAGGCCTACTTCGCCTATGACGCCAAGAAATCAGGCGGCATCACCATGAGCCACCTGAGGTTTTCACCCCACCGCATCCAGTCGCCCTACCTCCTCACCCACGCGGATTTCATCGCGTGCCACAATCCGGCCTTCGTGGACCAGTACGAGATCCTGGAAGGCGTCCGGGAAGGGGGCACCTTTTTGCTCAATTCCCCCTGGAGCGCCGAGGAGATGGAAGAGCGGCTGGCGGACCGCGTGAAGCGCGTCATCGCCCAAAAGAACCTCGACTTTTACAACATCGACGCGGTCAAGATCGCCATGGACCTGGGCCTTGGGGGGCGCATCAACATGATCATGCAGGCCGCCTTCTTCAAGATCGCAAACGTCATCCCCCCTGAGGAAGCCTTCGGCTACATGAAGGAGGCGATCAAAAAAACCTACGGCAAAAAGGGCGACGAGGTGGTCCGCATGAACGTGGACGCGGTGGACAAGGCCGTGGACGCTCTGGAGAAGATCACGGTGCCCGAAGAATGGGCCAGGGCGGGGTTCGAGGCTTACGAAGGCAGGGACGAACCCGAGTTCGTCGAGGAGGTCATGCGTCCCATGCTCGCCCAGCAGGGGGACAAACTGCCCGTGAGCAAGATGCCGCCCGACGGCATCTTCCCCACCGCCACCACCCAGTACGAGAAGCGGGGGATCGCCATCAACGTGCCGGAGTGGCAGCCGGAAAACTGCATCCAGTGCAACCAGTGCTCCTTTGTGTGCCCGCACGCCGTCATAAGACCCGTGCTTGCCGGGGAGGAGGACCTCCAGGGCGCGCCGCCGGAATTTGTCACCGTGGAGGCAAAGGGCAAGGAGCTCAAGGGGTACAGATACCGGATACAGATCAGTCCCATGGACTGCACGGGGTGCGGCAACTGCGCCCAGGTGTGCCCTGCCAAGAAAAAGGCCCTCATCATGAAGCCCCTGCAGTCGCAGAAAAAAGAGGTCGCCTGCCACGCGTTCTCTCTGGACCTCCCCCGGCACGACGATCTCATGCCTGTCACTTCTGTCAAGGGCAGCCAGTTCAAGCAGCCCCTGTTCGAGTTCTCCGGGGCCTGCCCCGGCTGCGGCGAGACGCCCTACGTCAAGGTCATCACCCAGCTCTACGGGGACAGGATGCTCATCGCCAACGCCACCGGGTGCTCGTCCATATACGGCGGATCCGCCCCGAGCTGCCCCTACACGGTGAACGAAAAGGGGCATGGGCCCGCCTGGGCCAACTCACTGTTCGAGGACAACGCGGAATACGGCTTCGGCATGCAGCTTGCCGTCGACTACCGCCGCAAGGAACTGGCCTCCAAGGTGCAGGAGGCTTTGGAGGGTGATCTCTCCGGTGATCTCCAGGAGGCCCTCGAAGGCTGGCTGGAACACATGGAAGACGGGGATAAATCCCACGAGTTCGGTGACAGGATCGTCGAGCTCACCGAAAACCTCATGTTCGAGGCCGGAGCGGAGCTCCCGGAGGCCCTCCTGGAGATCCTGGACAACAGCGATTATCTGACCAAAAAGTCCATTTGGGTCTTCGGCGGTGACGGTTGGGCCTATGACATCGGTTACGGAGGCCTGGACCACGTCCTGGCCATGCGGCGTGACATCAATGTGCTGGTCCTGGACACCGAGGTTTACTCCAACACCGGAGGCCAGTCCTCCAAATCCACACCCACGGGCGCTGTCGCCAAATTCGCGGCCAGTGGGAAGCCCACCCGGAAAAAGGAGCTCGGCCGCATGGCCATGACCTACGGGTATGTTTACGTGGCGTCCGTGTCCATGGGGGCGAACAAGAACCAGTTCATGAAGGCCCTTGTGGAAGCCGAGAGCTACCAGGGTCCGTCCCTCATCATCGCCTACGCCCCGTGTATCAATCACGGCATCAACATGGGGCTGAGCCAGGAAGAGATGAAAAAGGCCGTGGAGACCGGGTACTGGCCTCTCTACAGGTTCGATCCCAGGCTCAAGGAGGAGGGAAAGAACCCCTTCACCTTGGATTCCAAGGAGCCGGTGGGCGATTTCAAGGAGTTTCTCATGGGCGAGGTCAGGTACTCTAGCCTCACCAGGACCTTCCCCGAAAATGCAGATAGACTTTTTGATCTGGCAGAAAAAGACATGAAAGAACGTTATGAAAACCTGAAAAAACTGGCTGAAACCGCCTGATTCTCAACCCCGGCGCGCCCCGGAGGAGGTTGAACCTCCAGGGGCGCGACCGGTTCACTTCAACCTGTGGCTGGGCAGGGCACTCCGCCGGAGGTTCTCCAGGTCCCCCACGCTGGTGAGGTCGTAGTGGATGGGGGTGATGGAAATCTTCCGGACCTTCAGGGCCGCGCCGTCCGTATCCGGGTTTTCGGGCTCCACCGGGATCTCGCCTGTCAGCCAGTAGTAGTCGTTCCCACGCGGGTCCGTCCTCTTGTCGAACCGCTCCTCGAAACGGTTGATACCCTGCCTCGTGAGGGCCACACCGGCGATCTGCCGCGCCGGCAGCGCCGGTATGTTCACATTCAGGGCCGTGCCGTGCCTCAGGCCATTCCGGGTCATGTACGCAATGAGCTCCCGGCTGAATCGGGCGGCAAACCCGTAATCCGGGTCGCGAATGGTGTCCAGGGACAGGGCGGCCGAAGGGATTCCCAGGAAGGCCCCCTCCGTGGCGGCCGAAACCGTGCCGGAGTAGAGCACGTTGACCCCCACGTTGGCCCCCAGGTTGATACCGGAGAGGACGACCCCCGGGGGCTCCCCCAGAAGTTCCTGCACGGCTATCTTGACGCAGTCCACGGGCGTGCCCGATACCGCATACCCGACCTGCCCCTCTTCAAGCCGGACGGGCCGGACCCGCAACGGACTGCTCAGCGTGATGGCGTGTCCTATGGCGCTCATCTCCACTTCCGGTGCGACCACGTGCACCTCGAAGTCCCGCCGCAGTTCCCTGTAAAGGGCCTGGAGGCCGGGCGCGTAGATCCCGTCGTCGTTTGTCAAAAGAATTCGCATTCGTTTTCTTCTCCCTCCCCGGGGCTGGAAAACCGCGGGTATTCAGGACCCCGTTTACGGGCGTCGCCTGGTTATAGCACGGCGACCTCAAAGAGGGAAGCGCTCGAAGACCCTCCTCTCCGCCTTTCGTTTTCATTGCCTCCTGTTGCGATTTGCTGTATACAGATGTCCATTAGCATTGAAGAATTTTGTAAAAAGAATTTCCACGCGGCTCGACCTTTCCAAAACCTCAACACTCACCCGAGACACCACGAATTGAACGGTATTGATCAAAAGCGGCAGGACGAAGATCGGCGTGAACTGGAGACCATGCTCCGGTTCGGAGCGCTCGTGAACTCCAGCCTCGACATAGAATCGGTGCTGGACCACGCCATGCAGTGGTCCGAGGAGTTCATGGATGCGGAGGCAAGCTCGGTCTTCGAGCTCGACGAGGAGGCCGGCGAACTCTTCGTCCGCCTCGCGCGCGGAGAAAAAAAGGAGCCCGTCAGGGGCATCCGGGTCCGGCTGGGTGAGGGAATCGCCGGGCGAGTGGCCGCCACCGGCAAACCCGTCGTGGCACAGGACGTCGGGCGCGAGCAGGCCTTCAGCGATCAGTTCGACCGCAAAACCGGCTTTAAGACCAAGTCCATGATCTGCGTGCCTCTCATCGTGCGGAACCGCCCCGTGGGGGCTCTTCAGGTGATCAACAAAAAAGGCGGAAAAAAGTTCTCCCAGACCGATCTCGAACTTCTCACCGGAATGGCCCAGCAGATTGCCGTGGCCCTCGAAAATGCAAAACTTTACCACAGGCTCCAGGCCAGGTTCAGACTGACCGAAAAAGAGCTCAAGAAGGCCCAAGAAAAGCTCATCCGAACAGAGCGGCTCAGCGCCATGGCCAACCTCGTCCAAGGGGTGGCCCACGAGATTCGAAACCCCGTGATGACCATCGGCGGTTTTGCACGACGCATCAAGACAAAGGCCGACTGCCCGGAGGGCATCGGGAGGTACGCCGAGATCATTCTGGAGGAGACGGGCCGTCTGGAGCTTCTGGTCCAGCAGGTGCGGGAGTTTGCCCTCATGCAGACCGCCGACCTGAAACTCAACCGGATAGAGGCTGTTATAGAAGAGGTCTACAAGCAGGCTGAAGCTCGGGCAACGCACCTCGGCATGCAGGTCGACCTCCAGATGGAGGAGGACCTCCCCTTGCTGCGTCTCGACTGCGATCAGCTCGCCAAGGCGCTCCTCCATGTAGTGTGGAACGGCCTGGAGGCCATGGCCCCGGGCGGCACACTTGAAATCCGAGTCGCCAAGAACGAAAAATACCTGGAGCTCTCCGTCACAGACACCGGACGTGGGATTCAGGAAGAACACATCGATTCCGTGTACGACCCTTTTTTCACCTCCAAGACCCGAGGGGCGGGTCTGGGGTTGACCATGGCCCACCAGATCGTTATGAACCACAAGGGTGAAATACGGATAGACAGTCAGGAGGGCCGAGGGACCACGGTGTCCATCCGGCTCCCCGTTCCGGCGGAAAACGGGGACACCGTCCCCCAGCCCTTGTAAAAATGGGCCGCCGGCCGTATGAATATTCCACCACATGCTTAAAACGGAGGCAGGGGTTCAGGAGAAAACATGGCACAGACAAAAAAGAAAAGAACAGGGCGCCTGCTGGCAGTCCCGATCGCCCTCCTTCTGGTCTTATGCATTGCCGCCTACCTTTACTTTTCAAGGAGTAAGAATCCGACAGTCGTTGTGCATCCGCCGGCTCAAACCACAAAGAGCACCCCAGCCGGCAGCGGGACCCTTCACAGGCAGGCCGTGCAACCCGCGAGGGAGGCCCCCCACTCGATCGGGGAATCGCCCGCGGGGGATCCATCCGGCGAGACGGCCGCCCAGGAAACTCCCGGCGTCGACGAGGAACCCCTCGAGGAGGAGCCGCTCCCCGAAGAGGATGCCTCCGCGGAACTCCAGGAGGCGGTCAGCGATTTCTTCAGCTATTTGGACGAGCAGCCCTATGCGGAAGGCGTCCTCACGGGCACGGATTCCTGGACCGTCTTCAAGAACGCCGTCTCCAAGCTCTCCGAGCATCCGCCTGCGTCCGCGGGTGAAGGGCTGGACCCCATGGTCATGAGCAAGAACGTTTATCATTTTTTCCGTGCCCTCAATGATCGTGAATTGACCCTTGCGCGAGAGATCCTGAGAAATGAGGACGACACCCTGGAAATCAACCTGGATCTCTTCTTCAGGTGGCTCATGGCCACCGACGCGCGCTCCGACCCCGAAGGGGTACGCCCCTCCCAGGAGGTCCTCTACAAATACTCGAGCTTTTTCATGAACACTGTCGGCGGGCGGGCCTATCTCTTCAGGAGAAGCATGAAATTGAGGCTCCTCGTGAGCTATTATGCCGTACAAATCCTCCACAAGGCCGAGCTGGAGGGAAGGAACAAGGACGGGGTGGATATTCTGCCCCTGGCGCGGGACGTCCGGTACGGGCTTTCCCTGCAGCCGGATCTCTATTTCAAGGACACCTACCTCGACACGCTCACGGAGATCGTGCAGGTCCACGAGTCCAGGCGCTGAGGGGACAGACCCGCCGCTCGGGCGCTTTAGGGCTGCCCGAAAATCCGGGCCAGCACCCTTTCGACCGCCTCGCCCGCCCGGGCGGTCAGGCGGCCGCCGGGCTCCTGCACAGGCGAGGCGAAGAGCAGCCGGCCCATTCGAAAAAGGGGGTCCGCCGTTTCCAGAGAACCTTCAGGTGGGCCGTCGGTCAGGACAAAGGAATCCCCATCACCCGCCTCAGTCATCTCCCACGCCTCCCCCATGAAATGGAGGTCCGCCAGCGAATCGCCGGATATGGAGTAGAGACCTGCCTCGGGGAGGGGTTTCAATGGCTTTTCACCCAGACCCCGGAACAGGAGGATTTGCCCGCCCCGGATTTCGCGCCTCTCCACCACCCCCGCATCCTCGGGGATAAGAGAGGGCGCGAGAAATGAAAGCACGTGGAAGAGCTCCACGGGCGCCTCGCCGTTTTTCACCTGCAACCTGCTCACCAGGGGAAAGGCCGCGGTCAGTCTCGGATTGAGTTCCACCGGGTAGATCATCCCCTCCTCCCTCATAACGACGACATCCAGTCCTAAGATGCCCCGGTAGCCCATGGACCCCAGAATCCGCCCCACGGTGCCGCCCAGCCTCCGGGCCTCCCTTTCAACAGCCCCGGGCCAGCAGGAGCCCCCCCAGGAGTGCCCGAAAAAGACGCCCTGCGCGGGAACCCCCCTGGCGAATGGTGGGTCTATGATTTGACTCTGGAATCCCGCGACCAGAGCCCCCCGGGGTGTGACGCACACCGAAATGCTTGCGGGTTCCCCGTCCACGGTCCTCCGCACCAGGACCCGGTTAAGCCGCTTCCCCCAAAGGGAGGCTCCGCGGATCCTATCCACCACCCCCTGATAATCCTCGGCCGATTTCACAAAAAACGTGGACCGCCCTCCCCCCTGGGTGATGTCCGGGAGCTGGATGGCCAGGCGGGGACCCAGCTCTTCAGCCCAGGCGGCATACGACCGCGTCACAAAACGCTTCAGGGAGGACATTCCTCCCGGGATGATGGGGAAATCCAGCCGATTCACCATGCCCTGAAAAAAGGCGCGATCCGACGTGCGAATCCTCAGGGCGCCGGGATTTGCCAGGAGATGCCAGCCGTCCGTCCGTGCGAGGTCCTCCAGCTCGGGGGTGGACTGGTAAAGGAGGAGGTGCACCGGTTTGGGCAGCCCCCCCAGGTATTTCCGTGTGGCAGGGTGGGAGAGGAGCCGGAAGGAATCCCCCGGCCCCGGCTCCCCCCCGGAATCTTCCTCCAGGCAGAAAACCGGGGTCTTCCGCCTGAGTGCCCGCAGGTCGCCTGTTTTCCGGAGGCATACGATGCGGTAGGAGGGTATGACGTCAACGAGGCCGGCCCGAGGAAAGGCCGTCACTCCAACGCCGACGACAGATCCCTGCAGCCCGTCCAGCAGGTGCACCGCCCTTGACAGGGAGAGGGGCCTCAAGGGTTCCCTTCCGCGGCGCGCCCCTTTTCAGTGTCCGGGTAAAAACAGGCAACCTTCCTGTCCGGGCCGACGGCCTCCAGCTCGGGGGACTCTCGACTGCACCGGATGCGGTGGGCCTTCCCACACCGGGGAAAAAAGACACAACCCATGTCCGACGAGGCTGCTCTCCCGTTTTCCCGGAGGGTGCCGTAGGGTTTTTGGAGCCCCGACTGCCCGAACCTGGGCAAGGCGTCCAGGAGGGCCTGGGTGTATGGGTGAAGGGGCCGGTGGATCACGTCCTCGGCCGTCCCGATCTCCACGATGTGTCCCCGATAAATAACCGCTATCTTGTTGCAAAGGTACCGGGCGGCGGCCAGGCTGTGGGTTATGAAGAGGATGGTCACGTTGTAGCGCTTCCGGACATCCAGGAGGATATTGAAGATCTTGGCCGAATACGAGGCGTCCAGCATGGACGTGGGTTCGTCCGCCACCACGAAATCCGGCTCCATCACCATGGCCCTGGCGATGGCGACCCGCTGACGCTGCCCCCCGCTCAGCTGGTGGGGATACCGATTGGCGTAACCGGCGGGAGGCGAAAGCCCCACCATGGCGATGGTCTCCAGGACCCTTTCCCGCCGGCTTCGGCTGTCTCCGTATTTGTGAATGACGAGGGGCTCAGCAATGCTTTCAAAAATGGAAAGCTGAGGGTTCAGGGACTGGTAGGGGTCCTGAAAAATCATCTGGACCCGGCCGCGATAGGACCTCAGGGCGCGCCCCTCGAGCCCCGTTATGTCCTCCCCGTCCAGAAGAATCCTCCCTGCCGTGGGCTCCTCGAGCTTTACAATGAGCCTGCCGGCAGTAGTTTTTCCACTCCCGCTCTCCCCCACAAGGCCAAAGATCTCCCCCCGGGCGATCTCCAGGTTCACCGTTGAAAGGGCCTTGACCGAACCGGCCCCCCGCCCCCCGAAAAAGTTCTTCTTGACCCGGTAGGTCTTGGAGAGCGCCTCCAGTCTGAGTATTGCTCCGTTGGATCTCATAATCCGTCATCCATAAGCGGCCCTTTTTTTCTTCGCCCCGCTTCTCGGCTCTCAGTCCCACGCCTTCGGCGCGGGGCACGGTTTCGCGGTCTCTCTTCGTCGGTCCACGGGATTCCACTTCACCCCTGGCACCGATCACACAAAACCCGATGCGTCGGGGAGAGGATCAGCCAATCGGGGACCTGGAGACGACACCGGTTTCCCGCCTCCGGACAACGATCGCAGAACCTGCAGCCCTGTGGTGGATTGATCAGGCTGGGCGTTTCGCCGGGGATGGGAACGAGATCCCGCTTTTCTCCGGTCAGTGTCGGGAAGGAGGCCAGAAGGGCGCGCGTGTAGAAATGCCTCGGGTCCCCGAAAACCTCCTCCCTGCTCCCATATTCCACCAGTTTGCCGGCGTACATGACGCCGATCTCGTGGCAGACATCCGCCACGATGGATATGTCATGGGATATGAATATGATGCTGATCCCCAGCTCCTCCTGAAGGTTTCGTGTCTCCTCCAGGATCTGGTGCTGGACAATGACGTCCAGGGCGGTTGTCGGCTCGTCGGCGATGATGAGCTCCGGGCTGCAGGCGAGCGCCATGGCGATGATGGCGCGCTGCTTCATGCCCCCGCTGTACTGGTGGGGGTAATCCCGCATCCTTTCCACGGGGAGGTTGACCAGGCGGAAAAGGCCCTCCACCTGGTCGAACGCCTCTTTCCTGGACAGGGAAACCCGATGGGTCAGAATGGCCTCGGCAATCTGGTCCTGAACACGCTGGACAGGGTTCAGGGCGTTCATGGCGGCCTGGAAGATCATGGCTATCCTGTTCCACCGGATCCGCCGCATCTCCTCTTCTCCCTTCCGAAGCAGGTCCTCGCCTTCAAAGAGGATCCTCCCGCCCCGCACCTCGCCGTTGGGTGGAAGCAGCCTCAGGAGGGCCATGCCCACGGTGGTCTTGCCGCAGCCGGACTCCCCCACCAGGCCCAGGGACCGCCCCTTTCCCAGAGAAAAAGAGACACCGTCCACCGCCCGCATGAACCCGCGGCCCGTGCGGTAACCCACCTGGAGCCCGTCCACCTCCAGGAGGACTCCACCCTCTTCCTTAACCGTATCCTTCCTGCTCTCTGCGGGTCGGCTCACGAGGCCTCTTCCTCCTTTCGGAGTCTCGGGTCCAGGACCTCGTCCATGGCCCTCCCCACCATGTAAAAAGAAAGGGTTATGAGAGAGATGCAGATGCCCGGCGGCAGGAGCCAATAGGGTGCCTTGAACATGTGACCCGTCCTCCACACCCACTGGAGCATCATTCCCCAGCTCACCGTTCCGGGGTCCCCGAAGCCCAGAAAGGCCAGGGCCGCCTCAATGGTGATGGCCGAGGTGACCCGGAAGGTCATGTAGAGAAAGGCCAGGGGCAGGACATTGGGCATGATGTGCCTGAAGATGATCCTCAGGTGCCCGGCACCTGCCACCCGGGCTGCCTCCACGAAAGGCCGCTGTTTGAGGGACAGGGTCTGGGCCCGGATGACCCGTGAAACCCCGGGCCAGCGGAAGAGACCAATGATGAGGACGATGACCCAGATGTCAAGCTGACCGAAGAGCGCCGAAACCATGAGCACGAAGAGCAGTGTGGGCATGACCATGACCATGTCCGCAAGCCTCATGAGGAGTGTGTCCAGGGACTTTCCCATGTAGCCCGCGCTCATGCCGATGGCCGTCCCCAGGACGACGGTCATGAACGCGGCGGAAACCCCCACCATGAAGGCGACGCGTGCCCCCGCCAGGAGCTGGCTCAGGATGTCCCGCCCCATGAAATCCGTCCCCAGCCAGTGCCGCAGGGAGGGCCCGACAGAGCTCGCGATCTCGGGATCCACCCCCACCATCGGCCTGTACATGGGGTCCAGCAAGGGGGGGATGTAGCTGCACGCGGCCATGAGCCCGAAGAGCACCAGGAGACCGAGACCGATCTTTCCCAGGGGGTTTTTGATGAAAATGGACCACCCCTCTCTGAAGTGGTCCAGCCAGTGCAGGCGGCTGATGCGGTATTCAACCTCTGTTCTATCGATTGCGTTCCTTCCCATGGACAGCGCCCCGGTGTTCAGTAACGAATCCTCGGATCAAGATATGCATACAGGACATCCACAATGACATTGGAGACAAGCACCACCAGGGCAATCAGAAGAAAGGCGGCCTGGGCCAGCGGATAGTCGCTCTGGCTCACGGCAAAGACGAGCTCCCTGCCGATTCCAGGCCAGGTGAAGACGGTCTCCGTGAGGGCGCCCCCGTTTATGGAAAAGGCCAGGCTCAACCCCACTCCCGTGACCACGGGGAGGGCGGCGTTCTTCGCGGCGTGGCGGTTTCTGATGGCCTTCTCGGTCAGACCCTTGGCCCTGGCCGTGAGGATGTAATCCTCCTTGAGCGTCTCCAGCATGCTGCTCCGCATGACCAGGAGGGTAGACCCGAAATGGATGAGGAAAAGAGTCCCGAGGGGCAGGACCATGTGATGGGCCACATCCAGAGTCTTGACCCAGATGCCCGCATCCGGGTCCAGCCAGACCTCTTCGGAGATCATTCCGGTGATGGGAAACCACCCCAGACGGTAGGCAAAGATCCAGATGAGAATCAGGGCCAGCCACGGGAGAAAAACGGTGTGCGTGGCCAGGGACCCGATGGTCAGCCAGGTGTCCACCCTGGAGCCCTTGCGCCAGGAGGCGATCTTCCCGAGGGCTATGCCTGTCAGCGCGGAGAGAATGATCGCCGTGGTGAACAGGAGAATTGTGTTGGGTAGCTTCTCCCAGATGATGTCTTCCACGGGCTGGCCGTAGTGAAAAGAGGTACCGAACCGCCCCTGCACGAAATTCTTAAGGTAGACCCCGTACTGGGTGTGGAGCGGCTCATGGAGCCCCAGCACCTTGACGAGCCGCTGGGCATCCTCGGGGGTCATGGTGGGGTCCACCATTCTTTCCACAGGGTCCCCCGGGGCGAGGCGGAAGAGAAGGAACAGGGCGGTCAGGATCACGAAGAAAATAACAACAACCTGGATCAGGCGCCGGACGATGAATTTCCAGAGATCCAATGAGTCATCTCCCCATATGAAACGCTGCTACTTCGGCTTGATCGTGCAGAAGCTCCAGGTGTTTCCAATCCCTTCCAGCATGGGGACCCACCCTGTGAAGCGATCCGTCCGAACCGCTTCCACCAGGTGCGGGTTGTAAAGCGGAAGGTAGGGAATGTCCTCCATGAGGATCTTCTGCATCTGAAAGATTATTTTCTGACGCGCTGCCGGATCCATGGCCCTGGCCGATGCCTCGGCCAGCTCGTCGTAGGCGGGGTTTTTGTACCCGCTCATGTTCCAACCCCGGGGCTGGTCGTTCTCGGAATGGAAAAAGCTCCGAAGGTAGTCCGGGTCCAGGGAAAGGTGGCCGTACCCCATGACGAACATGTCGAAGTCATGGGTCCCCTTGACCTTGTCCAGGAGGGAGCCGAAGGCCAGGGGCTTGGCAGAGACCGGGAAGCCGGCCGAGCGCAGCCACTCCTGGACCATCAGGCCCGCCATGGCGCGCGCGGGGTCGTAATCGGCCGCGGGCGTGAGGATCGTGAAGGGTTTCATCGGACTCCCGTCCGGGAGGCGGATGCCCTTCCCCTCCACCACCTCCCCCGACTCGGTGACGGGGGGTGTCTCCCACGAGTAACCCGCCTCTTTCAGGATCCTGGTGGCGGCCCGAACCCTCTCGCTCCGCAGCATCTTCTCGGCATACCCCGGCTTCCCGCCGTAGTGCCAGGTGACGTTTCCGGGGGGCACAATGGAGGTCATCTTCGTCCCGTAACCCTGGAGCACCCGCAGCATGATGAAATCGCGATCCACCAGGTAGGCCACCGCCTGTCTCAAGGCGCGATCGTCGAAGGGGGGTTTCCGGACATTGAACCCCATGTAATAGAGGGCGCTCCTCTCGTTGGTGAAAAGCTCGACATCCGGGTGCTCTTCCAGCTCTTCCATGTACCCGGGCTGGATGCGCCACCAGAACATGTCCATGTCGCCTTTTTTAATGGCCAGGACCGCAGCGTCCGGGGTCCCGTACATCTTGAAGATGATCCCGTCGATATAGGGGCCCAGTTCAAAACCGGCCAGGTTCAGGCCTTTTCCGAAGAAGTGTTCATTTTTTTTCATGAACAGGAAGGCGCCCTTCTTCCACTCCGTCAGGACAAAAGGCCCGGTTCCTATGGGGTGTGTGATCTCGTGATTCCGGAGGGAGGCCAGAGGTTTTTCAGCTTTTCTGGCCACTTCGACAATGGGCTCCCACTGCTTCTTCTGTACGATATCCGTGGTCAGGGTCCTCTCCCTGAAGATCGCCATGGGCTCTTCCAGGTGAAAGCGCACGGTGTGGGGGTCCACCACTTCGACTTCCTTGATGAACTCCCACATGTAGTTCCGGCGGGAATCCTTGAATTCCTTGATCACGCCGGCCGTAAAGGCCACGTCTTCCGCGGTGAAGGGGGTCCCGTCCGACCACTTGGCCTCTCGCAGCTTGACGGTGTACACGAGGTTCTCCTCGTCCAGGACCGGCATGCCCTCCGCCAGCCAGGGGATGAGCTCCAGGGTCTTAGGTTCGTAAATGTAGAGCGACTGGTACACCTGATTCAAAACCTTTTTGGACCACGCGTCGCTCGCCAGCCAGAAATTCAGGGTCTTCGGCTCCTCGAGAAGGCCGATTTTGACGAAGTCCGCCCCCAGAGCCCTGGGTGCGCCCGCACCCACAAGGCCTGCGAACATGACGACCAGAAAACAGACTGAAAGGGTGGACCATGTCTTTTGAATTTTTTTGATGATGTTGATTTCCAGCATGGGTTGGGGCCTCCGTCCAAAGTGGTGGGATGATTCCCTGAGGTCCCGGTCCGCGCCGGGGAACCTCTTTCAAGCAATGTTTGTCTTATAATATAACCATGACCGACCGAAACGCCAAATGATTCACGCCTGCAACACCCGGGGCCGCGCACACAGGGAATTTCGCCCGCGGGCTCATTCCCCCGGCAAAGCATGGCTCCTCTCGAGGACCTTGCGCTCGATAAAATCGATGACATCCGCTTCCAGTTTGACTTTGTCCAGCCGGTTGATGCGGGGTATGCCCCCGGGACTCACACAGTTTATCTCCACGAGCTTGTCGCCTATCAGATCAATCCCCACGAAAAAGAGGCCGTCCTTGACAAGCCTCGGCTTGAGAATTTCACAGATACGCCGTTCCTCGGGAGTGACCTGGTGGCGAAAGGCACGGGCACCCGCGTGGATGTTTGTCCTGAAGTCACCCGCCCTGGGTCTCCGCCTCATGGCGCCGAGGATCTCACCGTTCAGCAACAGGACCCGGACGTCCCCTTCCCGCTGCACCTCCTCGAGATACTCCTGCACCATGATCGGCTCCCTTTCGGGGTAAGAGTGAAACGCCCGAACATAGTAGTTGATCAGGGAGTGGAGGTTTTCCCTGTCCTTGACGCTCACTTTGATAACCCCCTCCCCGCCGTAACGCTGGAGGGGCTTGACGACCATGGATCCGCCGAATTCATCGATAATTTTTTTAAGCCGACCCGGGTCCCTGGAGATGTGGGTCTCCGGGATGATGTCCGGGAAGTTGAGGGTGTAGAGCTTGCTGTTCGCGAAGAGCTGCCCCCGCGTGCTGTTTATCATGAAGACGCGGTCGTTGACCGGATCGAGGAATTCCATGCTCTGGTATTTGAGCGGCGGGTTTTTCCGGAGAAACAGCGCATCCAGGTCCGTAATGGTCTCGAAGATGAGTTCGTCTTTTTTGAGGCACCTGATGAGGGACTGCCAGTAGCGCTTCATGGATTGATCGGGTTGCACGGTGATGTTGCGCATCCTGGCAACCACTTCGTTCTTCCGGATGTAGATGTCGTGGGGTTCCAGAAAATAGACCGTGTGCCCCCTCTGGTTGCACTCGTACATCAAGTGGCTTGTGGTCTCATTGGTGGGATCGATGGATTCGAGACGGTCCATGACATAGGCGATTCTCATTCGGATCTTCCTGTTTTGAATGTGACGTAGTGAATGATCTCAGAGGCGATATCCCTGCCCGTGCTCATTTCCAGCCCCCGGAAGCCAGGGCTGTAATTCACGTCCAAGACCCAATACGACCCATCCGTGTCTTGTACCATATCGATTCCCGAGATTTCAAGCCCGAGCGCCCGAGTGGCGGAAAGGGCTATGCGGGCGGCCTTCTCCGGGATATTGACGCCCTCGGGTACGCCTCCCAGGTGGAAATTGGACCGGAACTCTCCGGGTCGAGGTTTCAAGGTCATGGCAGCGGCCACTCCGGGGCCGATCACAAGGACCCGGAGTTCCGCGGCGCGTCTTTCGGGGGGAATGTACTCCTGACACAGGAGGCCCTGTCCCGCATCCGTCCTCGTGCTCCGGAGAAGGTCCTCCGCCTCGTGCTCGTTCCGGGCAAGAAAGACTCCCCTCCCCTGTCTCCCCTGGGCGGTCTTCACCACGAAGGGCCTCGACGGCAGACGCCTCAGGGCGGCTTTCAGGTTGACAGGATTGCTCGCATACACGGAAAAGGGCATGGGCACTTCGTGGGCCGCCAGGACCTGAAGGGCCTTGAATTTGTTCCTGGCCAGCGAGACCGCCTTGTGGGTGTTGACGACCCTTATCCCCATGAGTTCCATCTGGTGGATGACCGTGAGGGGGTATTCCTTTATCGTCGATCCTATGCGGGGTAGAACCGCATCAGGGGCGACCCGCTTGCCGGTGGTTCCCATCTTCAGAATGCGGCCCGCCTCCAGGTATATTTTCGCGGGGTGCATGAGCACCACCCTGTGACCCGCCGTCTCGGCCGCTTCCAGCAGTCTCCTGTTCGGGTGGTATCGGTTGTTCCTGAGAGAAAGAACGCCTATAATCATTCGCGTCGACCGCCTCTTCTTTTCAGGTGGCGTCCAATTGCACGCCATTTCGGTCACTGCCTGGTTCCCTGGGTATTTTTTCAGCCTCCGCCCCGGGACGCACGTCTCGACAGGATCGCGGAAAAGACCGCCGTATCCCGGGGCCAACAACAAAATGCAGGATATCCCCCATGCCTGAACCTGTTCATTTTTATTTCCTAGCGCCGGAGGAAATGCCTCCTCTCCACTTGAAGATGGTCCGGGGCCTCATCTCCTCGGGGGCCGCCGTGGGGATGTCCTGGACGGATGAAAACCTGGAAAACGCCTTTTTGATAGGGTACGCCGTCGCCGGGGCTCAGCGAGTCGTCGGCTGCATGGTTCTTAAGCGTCCCAAGGAGACCTATCTCGAGAAGCTCCGGGTGGCCACCGGTCTCGACCTCTCGGGGTATCTCGAAAGGGGGTACACATCCGTCCACCCGGCCTTTCGGGGAAGGGGCATTGCAGACCGTCTCATCGACGGCCTGGACAAACGATCCCAGGGCCTGAGAATCTATGTGACGATCCGACTGACGAACGGCCCCGCGATCCACCTCACCAGGAAGCACGGCATGCGGCTCGCAGGCGACTACGTCAACCCGAGAACCGGAAATCTCATCGGCATCTTTGTGAACACCGCCCCGGGCATTCCACCCGGCTGAGCCGTCACCCCTCCACCCTCAACCTCTTTCCTGATCCCTGATGCGGTCGTGGAGTCTCCGGAGCCTGTGGCTCAAGACCCGGCAGATGTGCAGCGCGATCTGCGGGTACTCGCGCACGATCTCCTCGAATTCCCTTTTGTGGAGCACCAGGAGGCTCGTCTCCTCAAGGGCCCGGATGGTTGCCGAGCGTGCCTCGTCCTCGAAAAGGGCCATCTCCCCGAAATAATCGCCGGCGTTTATCCGGTCGAGCTCGATCTCCTCTTCCGTTCCCGCCCCCTTGATCACCAGGACACGGCCCGAGACGATCATAAACATGGTTTCCCCGGACTCACCCTCCCGGATAATGTCCTCTCCGGCAGGTGAAACCTTTTCTTCGGTCACCGAAGCGATGGCCGCCAGTTCCGCCACTGAAAGCCCCTCAAAAATCTGGATGGCTCGAAGGTGGAGTATCTTGTCCGGTATGCTTATCTTCAACACATTTTCCATGTCTTTCTCTCCGGCGCTGCCTTTCGCCTCTTTCCCCGAAGGTGCTTCCCGAGCACGCGGTCTCAAGGGCGGGTTTTCCGATTCCAGGAATGGTTTCACGGCCTCCAGATCCAGACTGTCAAACCCATTCTCTTTTATCAACCGCAGGGTGAGGGCCACCGTCACCCAGTCGTCCTTCCTGAGCAGATGGAGCGCAAGCGTCTTTTCCTTTCCGCTGAACACCCTGAGGTTGAACCTCTTCCTGGCCTTTGTGAGTATCTCGTCCATGTCGTGATCTTCGAGGATGGGGAGCATGAGCCCGCTCAGGCCGTTTCCGAGGGAATCGTCCAGGGCCTCGATCGCGTTGGAACGCTGCCTCGAATCCGAGGAAAAGACCCCCCGCCACACGAGCCTCATCCTTCTCGACCGGTCCTGGGTGGCCAGAACCCGCAGGATGGTCTCCAACCGGTCCCTCTTTTTCCGCAGGAGGTGATCAACCAGCAGGTCCCGAAAGGCCCCGGCTTTCAACCGCCGGACGGCTTCCACCTCTATCACGTTTCGGTAGGCCCTCTCCAGCTGCCCCCGGGCAAATCGAAGGAACTCCACGTCCGTGATGTCCAGGGTCTCGAGAAGGCTGAAGATGTTCTCCCTCAGCTGGCGGTTGGGAATGCCGAGTGACTCGATCAGGAGTTCCGGGTTGTGGACCTCGGCCGTGCTGAGCTTTTCAAAAGCCCTTTCCCGGATATTTTCCTCTCGGTCCCCCAGGAGGGGGATCACGGCGCTCAGCGACTCCTGGTCCGCGACTTCAACCCCCTGGAGGGCGGCGAGGCGGACCGCCTCGTGGTCGTGGGTCAGATAGGGTCGCACGAGCCCGAAAACCCCGGGAGGAGCGATCTGATAAAGCCCTTCTATAACCATGGAAAGAATCGCGGGGTCCCCGCTCGCGTGCAGAATCTCCTGAAGCCTCGGGAGGAAGGCATCATCACCGGCCCCCCCGGCCGCCACGACCCCCGCCCTGAAGAGGTCCGGGTCGGGGGAGTCCAGCCACCCCTGGATGACCTTGCGGGTGCCTTCCACGTCCTCGGCGTACAGCCCCGCCACCGCGTGGGCCCGGAGCCCGGGATCTCCCAGGGACTCGTAAGCCTCTTTGAGAAAGTCCCGGGCGGCATCGCTGCGGGGCATTCGCGCCGCGGCCCGGAGGACCTCCTTTGTAAGATCCGGTCTTGCAGGATCCATGAGCCCCTTCAGAACGGGTACGGCCCGTGCGCCCGCGGCCGGGGAGAGCATCCTCAAGAGTTCTTTCTGCGTTTTTTCATCCTGGACCGGGAGGACCGAAAGGATGAGGGCATCCAGGTCCCGCGCGCCGAGTGACTGGAGCAGGCGGGCGTACCACAAGCAGGCGCCCCCCCGTGACTGCAGAAAAGTTTGAGCAAGCTGATCCCGGGTCCCCTTGTTCTGAAATATCCGGGACACGTCGCCGGGCTCCAGGGATTTCATGTCCAGGAGGTTTCGCGAGATGAGGTCCAGGAGGATCCGGGAATATCGCCTTTTCAGCACCAGGGTGGTCGCGACCCAGATCGAGGTGACACCCACCCCCACGATGGAAAGGAACCTGGGGTGGAGAAACCCCTCGCAGATCATGATCACCCCCGATCCCACGAGGATCCCGATTCGAACCACGGTTCCCCTGAGAAAGGGGCGAAGAATGGAGCGGTACTCGAACGGAAAGAGGCCCATGAGGACCCCGCGGGCTGGATTGTTGATGGTGGTTCGCAGGATGTTCGTGGACATGCGGGCGTACATGGCGGACAGGATATTGAAATTGAAGAGAAAACCCAAAAAGGCAACGATGTAGTTGAAGGGGTGGAACATGAGGGCCACGGGCAGGCCCCACCTCCCGTAAACCCGTCCCACGAAAAGGAGGATGACGAAGCTTATGATGTTCAGGAAGCCTCTGAAATACCCAAAGAACTGGATCATTTTCCCTTCGGTTGCAAAGGACTGGTCAATGGCGAAGTTGAATTGATAGTTCAGGATCGGGATGACCACGTTGGGGATCAGGGTTAGCAGCACCAGGATCTTTACCAGGGCGGATTCCCTCATGAGGGGCATGACCTGCCTGAACTCGTCCATGAGGCGGGTCTTTTTTCGACCCTTTTCCCCCTTCCGCTCCCCCAGGTTCATGACCGGGAACAGGGCTGCCATTCTCCGGACCACCAGGGAACCGACCACTGTTGTCACCAGATACACCCAGAGGAGGTTGTCGATGGACCAGTGCTGCGCCATGAGCGGGGTTCCAAAGCTGCCCAGGATGCCCCCGATCACACCGCCCGCGGTGATCAGTGGGAAGATCCTTTTGGATTGCCGGGTGTCGAAGAGGTCGTTTGCAAGGTTCCAGAAGAGGAGCCCGAGGAGCACCTCGTAGAGGGATTTCATGACAAAGAGGACGGGGTAGATGAGTTCGAGCCCCAGAGGAATGAGGAACCAGAAGGCCGCGCCCGAGATGCCGCAGAAGACGAGGGTCCCTGCCAGGATCCTGCTTCCTGAATGACGGGCCATGAGCCCCGAGATCATCCCCATGATGACGAAGGTGGCAACGGAGTTCACCACATAGATGATGGGGAGATACTCGACGCCGAAGCGCTTGAGGAAGGCCGTCTCGGCGAAGTTGTCAAAGATGATGCTCGAGGACCGGATGAGAAACAGGAGGGCCGTGGACCAGAGGAAGACCTTGATCTCATCTTCATATATTTTAAACCACTTGCCCAGAAACCGGGTCATCTGGCCCCTCTGAGTTCGTCGGATGATGCGAGAGATGACGGCACGGAACGGATGGTCTTCCACCGGATTCAATATCCCGGGGTCAAGAGCGTGTCAAGAAATTAAGTTTTCCCGTATCCTTGGGTTTTTTGCCGGTTCGAACGGGCCTCCCCTGTCCCTGGAGGGGCCGGCCGGGTCCCGTGCCGTTGCCGAAATTTCCACCCGGCCCCTCAAGGCGCCCGGGGGATGAAAAAACCTTCCACACACAAATCAAACGCCGCCCTCACACCGCGCTGACACGGGGGTTTTACAAAGGGCCCATGGCCGAGGGGTTGTTTCCCCTCGCAAGCAGCGGAGGGAAAAAAGCGGCCCCCAATAAACCCTTGAAAGGATAATCTATGAACGAAGCAGACCGCAACCGGCACATCGATTCCCTGATGTGCGTTTTTGATCTGGATATACAGGCCGCCGTCCGGCTGGAAAAAAAAATATCCACTCGAGTGCTCTTTCTTTATGACAGGAAGAAGGCCATCGAAACATTTCAAATACTCGACAAGACTCTTCCAGATGAAATTTATACCAAAATTATGACATGGTTTCAAGTTAATATGATATGTAAAGATACATTATTAAAACTTAATGGAAATAATATGAATGCGGATTCCCATTCATTGGATCCGGACATGCCTCACGCGTGACGGTGTGATTTTTCACGTCTCACAAAAAGCTCATGCCGTCCTCATCATATCCTAACATTCCAAACCTACTTAATGACGCAAGCCCGATGGCCGCTCAGCCTCGGGACCGTCGGGAAAGGCGGGACAAAGGTCGCCTTTCCAGCCAAATACCCATAAATTATTTTTTTATCTCAACAGGAGGAGTAAAAAAAAATGAAAGCAAAAACAGCGGTCGCAGTCCTGGCATCCATCATGATCCTCTTCGGCGGTTCCGCGTGGGCCGCCAATATCGTCATCAAGGGATCGACCACCGTGCTCCCCATTGCACAAAAGGTCGCCGAAGAATACATGAAGGAAAAACCGGACGTGAAAATCTCCATCTCGGGAGGCGGCTCCGGCAACGGCATCAAGGCCCTCATCGACGGGTCCACGGACATTGCCGACAGCTCCCGGTTTATCAAGCAGAAGGAAGTGGAGGCCGCGGTTCAGAACGGCCGCTACCCCGTACCCCACGCGGTTGCCTACGACTGCATCGTGGCGGTGGTGCACCCCAGCAACACCGTCACAAACCTGTCCCTTACCCAGCTCAAGAGCATCTATGAAGGAAAAGTCAAAAACTGGAGCGAAATGGGTGGTCCTGACAGGCCCGTCGTGGTCATCTCCCGCGACACCTCTTCCGGGACCTATGAGGTCTGGGAAGAAAAGGTCATGAAAAAGGAACGGGTCTACCCCGGAGCCCTCCTCCAGGCCTCAAACGGCGCCGTGGTCCAGGCGGTTGCCAAGAACAAGAACGCCGTCGGGTACATCGGCCTCGGGTATGTGAACGACACGGTCAAAGCCCTTTCCGCAAACGGCATCGAAGGCTCGGCCACGACCACCCTCAACGGGACCTATCCCGTGAGCAGACCCCTTTTCATGTTCACCCCGGGGTGGCCGACGGATGAAGTGGCCAATTTTATCAATTATCTGAAACACCCCGACAAGGGGCAGAAGTACGTGGGTGAAGCAGGTTATGTCCCACTTTACTAATTTCCACCCGCTAGAGGTCCTCTTTCGCAGCCTCTCCGAAGATCCTCGGGATTCCTTGTGCGGCGACCTTCGGGTCGCCCCCCTCGGAATCCCATGGCCGGTTGGATCTTGCGGGACCCTTAACCCGCGCCGAAGGCGTGGGACCGTGCACCGCAAAGCGGTGCGAAAAAAAATCGCCGGCCCTTTCCAGCGTCGTTTGGGTAAGGGCGCCGGTTGAGAGATCAAGACCGGATGAATGAGCCAGTGATTCGCCATACAGGTGTGGGCGGGATGCGCCGCAGGAGAAAAGAAAATGCCATTCGGTTCTCCTTCCTGGCCATAGCCCTGGCCTCCATCGTGACCCTGGGGATGATCGCCTTTTTTCTTTTTCTGGAGGGACTCCCTATTTTTGACGTGGTCTCCGTCAAGGACTTCCTCCTGGGCAGGGAGTGGTATCCCACCGACGACCCCGCCGATTTCGGGATCTATCCCCTGATTGTGGCCTCCGTATCCGTGACCCTGGTGGCCTCGGCCATCTCCATCCCCCTGGGCGTCCTCACCGCCCTTTATCTTGCCGAGGCGGCCTCCGCCCGAATCCGGCAATGGGTCAAGCCCATTGTGGAGCTTTTGGCCGCCCTTCCTTCCGTGGTCATCGGTTTTTTCGGAATGGTCATCGTCGCGCCCTTTCTCCAGGAGACCTTCAACCTGGCCACCGGGCTGAACCTCTTCAACGCCGCCCTCATGCTCGCCTTCATGTCCATTCCCACCATCTGCAGCATTTCGGAAGACGCCCTGTTCAGTGTGCCGACGGAACTCAAGGAGGCCTCCCTGGCCCTGGGGGCGACCCACTGGGAAACCATATTCCGGGTCATCCTCCCCGCATCTCTTTCCGGGATCACAACCGCCGTGATTCTGGGGATGTCCCGCGCCATCGGCGAGACCATGGTGGTCTTGATGGTGGCCGGCGGGGCGGCCATGGTACCCACCTCCCTTTTCGACCCAGTCCGTCCCATGCCCGCAAGCATCGCCGCGGAAATGGCGGAGGCGCCCTTCAGGGGGAATCACTATTATGCGCTCTTTGCCACAGCCATTGTCCTCTTTCTGTTCACCCTGCTCTTTAACATTGTTGCGGAGCAGATATCCCACCGTTACAAGCAGACGGGCGCGGCGACCCTGTGAGGAGCCGTCCATTGGAGTCGACCATGAACAATTCGTCAGCAGCCTCTTTCGGGAACCCCCTGGCCCAACCGTCGCGGGATTCCCTGGAGATAGAAAGGAGAGGCACAAGGAGTCTCCGGAGGAGGCGCCTTTTCCAGTCCACCATGTTCTGGCTGTTCCGGGGGGCGGCTTTCATCAACGGCCTGGCCCTCGCAATCGTCCTCTATTTCCTCCTGGTGCGGGGCTGGAGGGCCATCAACTGGACTTTTCTGACAGAGCCCCCCATGGACTCCATGACCAGGGGAGGGATACTCCCCTGCATCGTGGGCACGGCCTGTCTCGGTATCGGGGCCATTCTCATCGCCCTGCCCATCGGCGTTGCGTCGGCGGTTTACCTCCATGAGTACGCCAGGCCGGGGAAGGTCATCCGTATCATCCGCCTGGGGATCAACAACCTGGCGGGCGTTCCTTCCGTGGTGTTCGGCCTCTTCGGGCTGGCCTTTTTCGTGGTCTACCTCAAGATGGGCGTGAGCATTCTTGCGGGCGCCCTGACTCTCGGCGCCATGAGTCTGCCGGTCATCATAGGTTCCGCCGAGGAGGCCCTGCGGGCCGTGCCGGACACATACAGGGAAGCGTCCCTTGGACTGGGTGCCACCAAGTGGCAGACCATCCGCCGCGTGGTTCTGCCCGCCGCCATGCCGGGGGTCCTCACCGGGGCCATCCTGGGGCTGAGCCGCGCCGCCGGAGAAACCGCCCCCATCATGTTCACGGCCGCGGTTTTTTATACGCCGACCCTCCCCTCCTCCATCTTCGACGAGATCATGGCCCTGCCCTATCACATCTATGTGCTGGCGACCGCGGGTACAGAGATCGAGGCCACGCGCCACCTGCAATACGGGACGGCCCTGGTGCTCATAGCCCTGGTTCTGGGCCTGAATCTCCTGGCAATCCTGTATAGGGCGCGGATTCAGAAAAAATTCTGAGATTTCACTGGGAGGTCTTTGAGTCTTCATGGAAAACAACGGCACAACAAAAGTCAACATAAACAACCTCCAGTTCTACTACGGAGACTTCCATGCGTTGACCGACATCTCATTGAAATTCGCCGCCAACCAGGTGACGGCCCTCATCGGTCCCTCCGGATGCGGCAAGAGCACTCTCCTGCGATGCATCAACCGCATGAACGACCTCATCCCGCGCACCAGCGTTCAGGGGGAAATCATGTATGCCGGCAACAACATCTATCACCCCTCGGTGGATGTGGTAACCCTCAGGAGGCATATCGGGATGGTGTTCCAAAAACCCAATCCCTTCCCAAAAACGATTTATGAGAACATTGCCTATGGCCTGCGTGTCAACGGGGTCAAGGACCGGACCTACATCGGGGAGCGTGTGGAAAGGAGCCTCCGAAGGGCCGCACTCTGGGAGGAGGTCAAGGATCGTCTGAACGAGTCCGCCCTGGGGCTTTCGGGGGGGCAGCAGCAGCGCCTGTGCATCGCGAGGGCCCTGGCAGTGGAGCCGGACGTCCTGCTCATGGACGAGCCGGCTTCCGCCCTGGACCCCATCGCGACCCAGAAAATCGAAGAACTCATTCACGAACTCAAGGACTCCCTGACCATCATCATCGTGACCCACAACATGCAGCAGGCGGCCCGGGTGAGCGATGTCACGGCCTTTTTCTACCTTGGCCGGCTTATCGAGGACGGGCCCACGGACGCTATCTTCACCAGGCCGAACCTCAAGCAGACCTCGGACTACATCACGGGCCGGTTCGGCTAACGACTCACTCACAAGGAAGGACTTATGGCCAAACACCTACAAAAAGAGCTGGAAAGGCTCAAGAAACGGATTCTCTCACTCGGCGCCGTGGTCGAGGAGAGGGTGCGCATGTCCACGCGGGCCCTCGAGCAGCGGGATGCAAAGAGCGCGGAAAACATCATTTCCACTGACTACGAGGTGGATGAAAGGGAGGTGGAGATAGAGGAGGAATGCCTGAAGATACTGGCACTCCACCAGCCCGTGGCCGTGGACCTCAGGTTCCTGGTGGCCGTGGTCAAAATCAACAATGATTTGGAAAGGATCGGGGACGAGGCCGTCAATATCGCCCGGTGCGCCGTCCTCACTTCGCGCAAGGAACCCTTGAGCGATACGCCGGACTTCCGCGTCATGGCCGACAAGGTGGAATCCATGCTCAAAAAAAGCCTGGACGCGCTGGTCAACCTGGACCTGGACCTCGCGTTCCGCATCCTCACCCTGGACGACGAAGTGGACCGCATGTACAGCGCCATGTACGACCGGATAAAAAATCTCATCAAAGACCACACGAACCGGGTGGGTTCTTTAATGAACTTTTTCCTTGTGTCCAGGTATCTGGAGAGGATTGCGGATCACGCCACCAACATCGCCGAAGAGGTGGTGTACATGATCGAAGGGGAGATTGTGCGGCACGGCAAGTGGGACCAGTGAGTCTGGCCCGCACTTACCTCCAGAGGCCGTCCCAGAAGTAGGAGATGCCGATGCAGGCCCCGAAGGCGTTCACGCCGTCGTTTCTCTCGTCCATGCCCGCGTTGGAGATGTGTTGAAAAAGGGCTTCCGCGTCCAGCGACCAGCTTTTGCCCACGAGATAGCGAAATCCCACCCCCGCCTGGGGCATGAAGTTGACGGCCTGCCCTATGGCTCCCTGGCTGAGATCCTCGTAAGCGTCCGAGTAAACCAACCCGAACCCCGCCTGAAGGTAGGGGATGAAACGGGATTCCCTGTCCGCGAAATTGTAACGGATCAGGCCCGAAAGGCCAAACACGTAATCACCGAATCCGTCATAGATAATGGAGTTGGAGAGCTCCAGGAGCGCCTCCCAATTTCCGTTCCAGAAGCCTCCGTCCTGTTCCGGGGAAGTGAACATCCAGCCCAGGCGGACGTTCGTGAGCCAGTAATTGAAATCCGGGATGTCCGGACCAACCACCGAAGAGGCGAACATGGGGCCGGTCACCACCTGAAGAGAAATCCGGTCCTTCTGGTACAGAGCATGGGAATCCGCAGGTTCACCACCAACAGAATGCTGGGGCAGGGCCACAAGAAACACGAACAGGACGCAGACAGAGAGGTTTTTAGCATGCACCTTGCGAAGACCTCCTCGGAAATAAAAGATCACGTATTTGTTATAAGGAACAAGCAATGCGGAATTATTGACACAAATTATCCCGCCGTCAAGGGTTTATTCATAAGACTTTTTTTTAACCCTCCTTTATGATCGGTTTTCAAAAAGGTTCTCCCATTTAAAGAGCCCCATAAATTCCGACGCCGCAACGCACTCCAGCCCGAACGGCAGGTACCCTGCATAGCCCAACACCGGCATTTCGAATATCTCGAACTTGTGAACATAGGGTATCAAATAATGCCACTTATTCTGGCTTCCCGCATTCCACATCTCCCACAAGAACCCGCAGGCAAGGGCGGCGGTTGCCGCCGTGATCACATGGACCCACATGCATCTCGTTGTGGGGGAGAAGAGATTTTTCTCCCCGAACAGCGTTTTGAGGGACACCATCATGAGGAGCGGGGAAATCCACAACAGCGGGAACAGAAAATCAGGGAAAACCCCTATGAGGGTGAGACCTGCGGACGCGGCCGTCAGGATGAAGGCCGCAAAGAGGCGGGGCCTCGGAACGCGGAAGCGCACAAAGTCTTCAAAGGCGCGATGCGGCCAGGAAAAGCTCCTCACCAGGCGATCTGTCGCCAGGACCGCCGGGAGGACCGTGGAAAACGGCAGGGTTGCATACCAGAAATACTCCCAGGCACTGTAGCCTTCCACGGGATAGTACCAGTTCTGCACAAATCTGTTCAGGTATTCGAACAGCCACCAGAACCCCGCGCTCAGGGGAAACAGGGCCAGGTACCTCCAGGTCTTGTGGGTGAGGAGGCTCCACCCCGTCCGCCGAACGCACAGGGCATTTGCGGTGACAATGTAGCCGATCCAGATGGGAGCGAAGGTGTGGTCCTGGAGGGTGCCCATCCAGGAGAATCTGTTCCAGGCGAGAAACCAGCTCCCGAGCATGAACAGAACCCCCGCAATGCCCCACCAGGGAAATCGTCCGGGCGAACGCGGTGAAGACCCGGCCCTGTGCCGAAGAGTGAGGAAAATGCGTACAAGGAAAAAGCTCAACAATATCAGCAAGAATAAAGCAAGAAAGTTAAAGGCAGTCCATGAAAAAGGGGCATGAACGACATACCGGGTTCGCGGAGGTAGCTCCAGAAACCGGCCGATGGGCTTCCCCCAGACAAGGGCGCCTAAAAGCGGCAACCCCAGAAGCATGATGAGAAGTGTGGAAATCTGTATCGAGCGTCTCATGACCTGACTCCCTGATCGTGCCGTGACACTTCTTCGACACGGTCCACAAGAGGGCGCCGGCGAAAAACCTTTTCATCCAGCGGGCGCCATGCTATGGAAATAGTTACATAACATAAAGGAAGGACAAGGATCCATGGCAACGATTCAACCCAAAGGGGAAAGGCTGAGGCAGGCGGTTCGCTGGATATCCGAGCAGTGCGAGGAACACCCGCAAAAAAGCCTCAAGAGCCTCATTCAACTTGCGGGTATGCGCTTTAATCTCACACCCAAAGAGGAGCTTTACCTGGTCTCCTTCTATGCGGAGTCCCGGGGGGAGGGGAACTCCTGAGAGGATCCGGGGAATGCTCAGAAATCGTAAAGGCCTTGTGCCGAGGCCCTTGCCCTGTTTCGCCTGTACAAGAGCCTGACAATGGAGAACAAAAGCCACAGGACGAGGAGAATGCTGAGAGTCCCAACCGCAACGGGCATCCAGAAACCGTCCAGGTGACGATTCCTGATGCCGACCCACACACAGAGCGATCCGAAAAAAAGGCAGTATCCGAAAAAAAGGAAGAGGGCCAACCACAGGACGAAGACGAGAAGTCCACCTAATCCGTTCCTCTTGCGCTCCGTCAATTGTCCGCCTGGTTGATCTTTGAGCTCAGGAAATCCACCTGATTTTTAACAGACTTGTCCGTCTTTATTTTACCGGCGATGACCTCGGCTGCATAAAGAACCGTGGAATGGTTCCTGTTGATGGATTTCCCGATTTCATCCAGGGTGGCGTCCGTGAATCTGCGGCTGAGATAGGCATAGAGATTTCTGGGGTAGGCGTGGACTTTTTTTCGGGATCGGGACGCCAGGGTGTCCGCATCAAGATTGAAGTAGCGGCAGAGCAGGCTCATGATGTCTTCAAGGCTTTTTCCGGCAGGCTCGCCCACGTGGCACTTGATCACTTCCATTGCGAGACCCGTGGTGATCTTTTCCTTCAGCAGCTCCGACTTGGCCTTGAGGCAACTGAGGGCGCTTTCTATCTGGCGGACATCCCGTGCGAGGTGTTTTGAGAGGAGCTGGAGGACCTCGTCTGAGAGCGAAAGCTTCATTTCAGCCGCTTTTTTCTCGGCGATCTTTGCCCTTGTCTCGAAGTCCGGGCGGTTCATGGTGGTTATGATCCCCGACGTGAGTCGGGAGGTGATGCCCTTTCGCAGGCTCGGGATATCCTTGGGCGGCACCGAGCTTGTGAAGATAATCGTCTTCTTGCTGTTGGCCAGGGCGTCCAGTGTGTACTCCAACTCCCGCTGGGTCTTCTCCTTACCGCTCAGAAATTGGATCTCCTCGAGGAGAAGGACGTCACAGGATCTGCGGTATTTGTTTTTGAATTCCTCGATCTTCCCGTTCTTGAGGGCGAAGACCATCTCATTGATAAACTCCTCGGCCGTCGTGTAGTACACCCTCCTGTTCGGGTCCCGGCGGAGGATGTCGTGGCCGATGGCATAGGAGAGGTGACTTTTGCCCAGCCCCGTATTCGCGAGCATCAAGAGGGGGGAATAGACAAGCTCCGTTCCCGAGGACACGGATTTGGAGACCGTATAGGCAAACTCATTACATTTTCCCACCACGAACCGGTCAAATGTCAAGCCGTTGTTGAGCCACCCGGCTGTCATCATTCCTGAACGGCGCATATTTGGGAATGCCAGCTGGCGGGATTCCCGAACGACCTTTGGAATCGGCTCCCTGGGAGACGGCGTTTTTGCGGCAAAGGTAACGTCGAAGGAGACGCCCTTTACATCCCTGACCTTTTTTTGAAGAATGTCGGCGTAGTGCTCTTTCACCCAGTTCAAGGAAAACTTGTTGGGGCATTCCACCACTACGGTGGAATCGGGAAGTTCCTGAAATGTGATAGGTTTGATCCACAAAGAGAAGCTTTGTTCGGATACTGCGGACCTGACCTGCCTCTTTATCTCTTCCCACATTTCAGTCATGTAATCCCTCTCAACCGTGTCGGGTATCTCAAGCGGCCATCGTTCAACAACCCAGGGTCAAACCTTCCAGGGGCATCAGGTTGTGCTGTCGATTGGTACTCTCAGAAATCAGACAAGGTGACCAGTGGTGGACTTTTACAAAAAAATCAGGGAAAAAAGTTATTATGAATGATTACTACCTGCCGTTCAATTGTCCAACAGCGTTTGGGTGCCTATTATTCAAAATCGTCAGGAAGTGTCAACGGGAAGGAACGCCAGGATTCACTTAGACCGCCCACGTCTTTTCGACATATTGCAACCTATCGGAAATATTGATTAATATTACATGAGTTCAGTAACTTGCCCCCATACAATAAAAAATTACCAGGGCTGGTTTTAACCAGAAATTCAGAAACTTTTCATTTTTTCACCTGTTGTGCACAAATCTATTAACAAATCACTTTCATCGATATTCTTCGGATTCCTTCAAATTTCTTCGAATTTCAAAAATTCCATACCCGTTTTCTCCATCCCGCTCCTGACAGGGACGCCGCACGCCCTTCCGGATCTCCCACCAGGTACCCCGACTCCCGTGGGGACCCTGAGGAGAACGCCTCACCCAAATCCCCATCCGCAGAGCCTTTCGCGTCTCGTCTCTTGCCTTCATTGCCTGCGGAAACGTCTTCTTCCTCTGTTTCTGAAGGATTCGAGGCACCGCGTCTCAAGATGCACCCGCTTCTACGTTGGGGGACTAAAGACAATTTTTCTTTGTTTTTTATTAAATTATCCAAATCTCATGGATCTTCCTGGTGGTCTTTGTGACTTTTGCTTATTTTGACACATCTTCCAACATGGATAAAGGCCCTTAAATGCCACTCAAAAACCTTATTAAGACACCTAAAACATTGTAAATATCATTATAGTTTCATAATTCATCAACATATTCTTGGAAGCTGCTCGCCGAAGGGCATTGTAAGAATCCGGGTCCCACCGACCCTTGTTTTCACCACGACCCTGCCCGGATTTTCATCGGTGATCTCCCCTATGATGCATGCTTCCCTTCCGAGCCGGTCCCCTCTCATGATCGACAACAGGGCCCCGGCGTGCTCCCTTGGCGCGATGACCAGGCATTTGCCCTCGTTGGCCACATGGAGGGGATCGAGGCCCAGCATCTCGCAGCCCGAATCCACGGCCGGCTTGACCGGCAGCTGGTCCTCCTGAAGAATCACGCCCACCCCGGAAGACCGGGCAATTTCGTTCAGGGAGGCGGCGACCCCCCCCCTTGTGGGGTCCCTCAGGACATGGAGGGCGAGTTTTGACCCGACAAGCTTTGAGACCAGGCCGTTCAATGGCGCGGAATCGCTGAGGATGGGGGTGTCGAAATCGAGCCCTTCCCGCCGGGAAAGCACCGCGATTCCGTGGTCTCCAATGCTGCCGTTTATCATGACCACGTCCCCGGGGACGGCATTCGCCGCAGCCACATCGACACCGCCCGGCACCCACCCCAAGCCCGCGGTGTTGATGAAAACACCGTCCGCCTGCCCCCGGGGGACGACCTTGGTGTCTCCGGTGACGACGGCAACCCCTGCGTCCGAGGCCGCATGTGCCGCGGAATCCAGGATTCGCACAAGATCGTCAAGGGGCAGACCTTCCTCCAGGATGAGTCCAAAAGTGAGGTAGGCCGGCTCCGCCCCCTGCATGGCGAGGTCGTTCACCGTGCCGTGCACCGAAAGGCTACCGATGTCCCCCCCGGGGAAGAAAATCGGTTGAATGACATAGGAGTCCGTGGTCAGTGCCATCAGACCCGGCCTGCCCTCCACCAGGGCGCTGTCATCCATAGGGTGAAGAAAGGGGTTGTCCAGCCGTGACAGAATGACGTCGCTGATGAGTTCCCTGGCCGCTTCACCCCCGCTTCCATGATCCAACTCAACACATTTTCTTTTCATGGTTTCCCTCGCCGGCTCGTTGTCTTATCCGCAATGGTATAACTGACTGCGATCGTTATGCTAACCTGTCAAACACTTTCCACAATCCCTGGAAATTCGCACCGCCCGGGCGTTGCTCATTCTTGCTGTGGAGACGGTTTTTCACTTTTCAAAAGAGACATGTTGTGTTATCCCCAATATGCTGTTGGAGGCTCCCAACCGGTCAACTGTGATGTTTCACGTGAAACATTGAATTCACAATCAATCTGAGATCAACTCATTCCATGGCTGAAATCGTATCATTTTCCAATCAGAAGGGCGGTGTCGGCAAGACGACCTCCACGCTAAATCTCTCAGCCTCTCTGGCTGCAGCCGACAAATCGTGCCTCATCGTGGACTGCGATCCCCAGGGCAATGCCACCACCGGCCTCGGGTTGGATCCCTCTTCTATCGAAACCGGTCTCTACGACGTCCTCCTTGGCGGGGCGGACCCCAGGCAATCGGTCTGCAAGACCCCCCTCCCAAGGCTTTCCATCATTTGTGCCGATACCGACCTGGTCGGAGCCGAAGTTGAGATCACTTCCCTTGATGAACGCGAACACCTTCTTTCCAGGGCCCTGTCTCCTCTTTCAGGAGACTACGATTTCATTTTTCTTGACTGTCCCCCGTCACTTGGTTTTTTGACGCTCAACGCCCTCACCGCGGCGGACTCCCTGCTTGTTCCACTCCAATGCGAATATTATGCCTTGGAAGGACTCACCCATCTCCTCGAGACGCTCGCGGCGGTCAAGCGTTCACTCAACCGCCGCATCGAGCTTTCAGGGATCATACTCACCATGTACGACGCTCGCAACAACCTATCCCTCCAGGTTGAGCAGGAGGTCCGCGATCACTTTCGCCAAAAGGTCTTCAAGACGGTTATACCCCGGAATGTCCGTCTCAGTGAAGCCCCCAGTCACGGCCTCCCCGCGCTCCTCTATGACATACGCTCCAAAGGAGCGCAGAGCTATCTTTCCCTTGCCCAGGAATTCCTAGACCGGAGAAAGAAATCATGACCAGACGCAAGGCACTCGGAAAAGGTCTATCCGCGCTCATTCCCCCCCATCAATCCGAAGAGGATGCGAAATCCCCTTTTGTCCTCTGCCCAGTGGATTCCATCCACCCCAACCCGAACCAGCCGCGCAAGAATTTCCCGCACAGCGAATTTGAAGAACTCGTCGCTTCCGTCCGGGAGAAAGGCATTCTCACCCCCCTTCTGGTGACTTCCGTAAAAGACGGCTACCAGTTGATTGCCGGTGAAAGGCGCTGGCGCGCCGCCAGACAGGCCGGCCTCGACATGGTCCCCGCGGTTGTGAGGGAATCCACGGCTGCGGAGGCTTTGGAACTCGCCCTAATAGAAAACATACACAGGCAGGATCTCAATCCCATCGAGGAGGCGCAGGCCTACAGACAGTGTCTCGAGGCAGGTGATCTCACCCAGGAATCCCTCGCCAAGCGCCTCGGCAAGGACCGCTCGACCATTACGAACGTCCTTCGCCTCCTCTCACTTCCTGATTTCATCCAGGCCGATCTCGTCGAGGACAACATCTCCATGGGCCACGCCAGGGTGCTCGCTGGGATCAAAAATACCAGGGATCAAAAGCGCCTCCGTGACGCAATCGTCCAGGGAGCCCTCACGGTTCGCCAGGCCGAGGCCCTCGCTCGCAAACCCACCAAGGGCCCGCCTAAAAAATCCCCAAAAAGCGAGTTTGACGAGTACCTCCAGAGCCTTTCGGAAAATTTGAAGACGTCCCTCGGAACGAAGGTTGACATCAGAAGGCGCGGCCGAAGGGGGACCATTTCTATTCACTTCTACTCCACCGAGGAGCTGGACCGCCTTATTGAAATCCTGGGTGCCTGAAACCTTTTTTCCGAACGTATATTGCTGATTTTTAAAAGACAAAGCACACAGGACCCACCGACCCCTCACTTCTTCCTTACCCTGGACTCTTCACCTTTCAGGAGTCTCTGGATGTTCTCCTTGTGCCTCCAGATGATGAGGAGTCCCACAGCCGCGGCCGCAATTGTTCTGGCGGGAGGCGCGCCCAAAAGCGCAAGGCAGAAAGGAAGGGAAGCCGAAGCCACAATGGATCCCAGGGACACAAAGGAGCTCACCCCTGCAACGGCAACGAAAACAATCACGACACATAGGCACCCGAAGGGCTCCAGGACCGAAAATGCCCCCAAGGCCGTGGCGACCCCCTTCCCCCCCCTGAACCTTAAAAATACTGAAAACTGATGTCCGGCAACGGCCGCAAGCCCGCTCATCTCCTGTACATACGGCGTTGAGCCCATGAGCGCACCTGCAGCCACGACCGGGCCGGCACCCTTGGCAATATCCAGTCCAAGGGTCAGAAGCCCCCAGCGAAGACCGATCTCCCTCGCCACGTTTGTTGCGCCAATATTTCCGCTTCCCCTCTCCTTGACATCCGTGTGGGCCACGAGGAACCCAAGGATCCTTCCGAATGGAATGGATCCCAACACAAAGGTCCCCGCCGCAAACAGAAGAATTTCCACCAAATCCACCATTCAATGTTCCCATCGGGATTCGCAACGTCAGGCGCGACCCGCAATCTCTTTCATTCTACGTGGGATGTCTGCGATTAACCGCCCCTCCCCCAGCCGCCCACGCTTGATGCATCCTTGCGAATAGACTCCGCATTTTTTTTCGAGTACGCCCAGGCAAGCACTCATCTGGGAATCGGATAATTTTCCACTTTCAATAAGCCGCACAATGGAGGCGATTCTGAACCTGTCCATGCCTGACATGCTCGATGACAGCTGGTCCCCGTGCCCGCCTTCCCGGATGAGATGATACTCATCGATGAGATGAATGGGGTGTCTGCAGGCAATCCTCAGCCACAGATCATAGTCCTCACAGACCGGATAATGCTCGTTGAAAGTCCCCACTTCCTCCAGCAGGGCGCGTCGGAGCATAACCGCCGAAGGACTCACAAGACATCTTTCGAGACTCGCCTCAAAAATGTCCCCCGATGGCTTGAGGTGTTTTTTACCGGGGTTGACCCTCTTTCCCCCCCGAACCCAGATCTCCTGAGTCTGGCATACCAGGGCTTCAGGGTTTTCACGGAAGAAATTGACCTGCGCCTCCATCTTTCCCGGCAGCCACTGGTCATCACTGTCCAGGAAGGCGATGAAAGGGGCATCTGATGCATTGCATCCGCTGTTTCTCGCGGCCGAGACGCCCTTGTTGCGTTCGTGCCGGATCACCCGCAGAGCCCCCTCATATTTTTCGAGGACCGCCTGTGTGCCGTCGACGGAACCGTCGTCAACCACTGTGAGTTCGAAATCCCGAAAAGTCTGCCCCAGGACCGATCTCACCGCCTTTTCGATGCGGTCCGCCCGATTGTAAGTGGGGATAATCACGTCTACCAGGCCCATGAAACCGCCTGCCAAAGCGCTCCCAGGATCCCCGTGATGATGAGGTTTCCCTCCACCATGCCCTCCAGCCGCAGACCGGGATAAATCCAACGCCGCTCGTAGGCCCGAACAGTGAGGCAGAAGGTCAGGGACACACAGAGAAGAAGAAATGCGAAGGGGCTTACAAAACCCGTCAGCCCCGCGCCCGCCAGGAGGACCGCGGTCCCCAGGAGCAGGACCTTTATCAGCTTGATTGTCCTTTTCTCGCCGATGATGATGGGCAGGGTCTCCAGGCCAACGATCAAGTCGCCCTGCACCTGAAAGATATCGATAAGGGCCGTTCGGACATTGGCGACCCCCATGACAAAGAGAAACGCCACAAAGGCTTCCACCCAGGGGCCCGGACCCGGTTCCAGCAGCGGGATCAGCGCGATCACCACTCCCCACGCCAGGGATTCCGAGAAGGTCTTAGATCCTGGAATATCCTTTATTTTTGCCATTCCCCAGATCTGCTGCCTCCTCACGGGCACGATGGGGAAACTGTATATGATCCCCAACAGGCTGACTCCGGCTACGGCCAATAGAACGGCAGTCCCGAGCTGCCATGCGAGCGCAAGGGCCACGGCAACAGCGCCTATGCTGCTTATTATTAGTTTATTCTTGTTTTTTTTGTAAAATTGAGCCCTATCAGGTTCATTATATGTACTCGCACCCTTGTCCAGAAACCGGTTGAGAATCCGCATGGCCCAGATGTAAAGTGCGGCCATGGCCGGGTGGATGAGGTCCGTATTCCTGCCCATGAGGACGAAAGCCGCGTGGGTCAGCGAAAAGGCACCGAGTGCGACCCAGACATTGCTGAAGAGCAGGATCTTTAGTACGGACTTTATGATGTGAGCCGCCCGGCTGTCCCGGCGTCCCTGGATCCCCTCGATCTCCCGGACCACAGCCTTTATCATCCAGTTGGGCGTGGAAGCACCGGCCGTCACCCCGATGGATTCCATTTCCGACAGGGCTCTTCTGTCCAGTTCCCTCTCCGTCTCCACGTGGAAAGTGACGAGCCCGGCATCCTGGCTTACCTTCGCAAGCCTCCTGGTGTTTCCGCTGTGATATCCCCCCACCACCACCACACCGTCCACCAGCCCCTTGAAGGATCGGACTTCGGCCTGTCGGTTGTGGGTGGCGTCACAGATGGTGTCGAAAACCCTTGCCTTCGGGTTTCGCCTTGTGATCTCCCTGCAGATCTTTCGGTAGACTTTTTCATCCTGGGTGGTCTGGGCCACCACAACAAGGTCCCTGTCCGAGGGAAGATCCCGGGTCTCCGCCACCCCGCTGATCACGAAGACGTCCCCCTCGGCGCACCCCCTGAGCCCGATCACCTCGGCGTGATCAGGGTCTCCGACAATGACCGCCGACGCGCCCTTCCTTGTGTGTGACCTTATTATAGCGTGAACGCGCGCCACCCGCGGGCACGTGGCGTTGATGACCCGGAGCCCGCTTGTCTTGAGGCGTCGGCGTTCATCGGGGGCGATACCGTGGGCGCGAATGACGATGGTCCCCTCCGTGAGTCCTTCCGTCCCCTGCACCGCATGGACGCCTTTGGATTTGAGGAGATCCAGGACCTGGTGGTTGTGTATGAGGGGGCCGTAAGTGTAGATTGGATCCTGTGATTTGTTGGCCTCCGCCAGCACGATCTCCATGGCGCGCCTCACCCCCATGCAAAACCCGGCTGTCCTGGCCAGGCGGACCCTCATTCCAACCCCTCCTGTTCCAGGGTCCCGAAGTAATCGTCCATAAGGGACAGGAGGGTGCGGTAATCCTTTATCCTCGTGATTCGTCCGCGAAAAGAACCGCTTCGGGGCAAACCTTTCGTGTACTTGAGGAGCAGCCCCCGCATCATGTAAGGTGCCCTGCCCTCACCCACGGCATCACTGAGAAGCCTGTAATGCTCCATAATCCGTTCTTTTCTCTCGCCAAGGCCGGGGTTCCTGGGCGGAAGCCCTTTTTGGATATCCCCGGCCTGTTGAAATATCCAGGGGTTGCCCACCGCGCCCCTGCCGATCATCACGCCGTCGCAGCCTGTCTCTCGAATCATCCTCACGGCCTCCCGCGCGTCGAAGGCGTCTCCGTTACCAAGGAGCGGGATGCCTAGCCTGCTCTTGAGCTCCGCTATGAGGGACCAGTCGGCGAATCCCGAATAACCCTGGGTTGCGTACCTGGCATGCAGGGTGACCCCGTCCACGCCGCAGTCCTCGAGAATCCGCGCCGTCTCGAGGGCCCTGGGTCTCTGGGGCGACCAGCCGGCCCGGATCTTGACCGTGAGGGGGACCGGGCACGCGAGGCGAACGGCCTTGACCACGGCGGCCGCATTTTCAGGGTTTTCCATGAGCATGGCGCCGGATCCCGTCTTGGCGACCTTGCGCACCGGGCAGCCCATATTTATGTCCACCAGATCCGCGCCGGCCTCCACCGCCGCCTGGGCCGCCCTGGCCATGCTCTCGGGTTGAGACCCGAACAGCTGGACCGAGAAGGGCTTTTCCTCCACGCAGGTGAGCAGGTAGCGCCGGGTCTTTTCATGCCCCTGCGAAAGGCCCACGGCGCTCACCATCTCGGAGTGGACCAGAGAGGCGCCGAGTCTCTTGACCATGAGCCTGAAGGGGAGATTGGTGATCCCCGCCATGGGCGCCATGACAAAGGGGCTCTCCAACTGAACCGCACCGATCCTGAAGCCCGGGCCGGTCATACCCCCCCTGTGAGGACACGCAGCCAGTTGTCCCCCAGAATCGCTTCCGAAGCCTCTTCCCCATACCCGTGATCCAGCATGATCTCTTTGAGGGCGCCCAGTCCCGTGATGTCCTCCAGCCCCGCGGCAAATTTTTCATTCCCGCCGAACCCGGACCCCACTCCCGAACATGCAGGGCCGAACCTCTGGACCAACTCGTCCATGTGAATGAAGACGTCCTCCACGCCGGCCTCCCCGGATTCCCTGAGGAGCGCCGGGTCAAAGGATACGCCGATCACCCCCCCTCGCTCGGCGATCTCCCGGGCCTCCTCCATGTTGAGGTTTCCGGGCACGGGACTCACCGAGCGAAGCCCCGCGCTCGTGGCGACCAGGGGCCCCTCATAAAGGTCGAAGACCTGGCGCAGGCCGTGCGGATGGAGCCTGGAGACATCCAGGAGAAGGCCCTCGCGGACCACCGCTTTCAAAACGTCCCTGCCCCGGGGGGTCAGCCCTTCTGAAAACACGATCCCCCTCCCGTCCGCCAGGCGGTTCGTCCCGTCACCGGTGAGTCCGACGATTCCAACACCCTCCTCCCTGAAGGTGTCCAGAACCGAGAGGTCCCCTGCCAGGGAGTCGGCGTTGTCCAAGATCCTGAGGAATCCAAAGGCTTGGTTGTTCTTGTTGATATCGAGAAGCTCTTGCGGGCTTGCCGCGAGGCGGCCGACGTCCATTCGATCCTTTCGAAACCCCAGCAATCTCCGTGTCCTGTCCAGGGAACGCCCCCCGTTGAATTCATCCTCACAGAAGACGGAATCCAGCAGCACGTGGACACCCGCCGACGCTAGCCTGTCCACGGTCACGGGCCCGCCTGAAAGGCCGCTCATGGGTGGAAACCCTTTTTCTCCCGCCAAAAGACGGCCAAGGTCAACATGTCCGTCGATCCTCATATCCCCCCTCATATCCCTGGATCCACTCGACCGAAAGTCGGGCCCGCCTCGGGCCGACACGTGCTCTTTTCAGTAGTCCACCGATGGGAAAAGCTTCCTGTCCGTGTGGGGAAGAAAAAGGGACGCCACGTATTCGTCCATGTATGGCTGGTAATTGGACAGCTCTATGTTCGTCATGGACTTTGAGACATTCAGACACTTAACATAGGCCTCTTCATGGACAAGGGCCATCCTGGATCCGGTCAGGGAACTGTTCCCGATGAACTTGATTTTCTCCACGGCAATGTCCGGCAGGAGACCGATGGCGATGGCTTTTCTTATGTTGAGAAAGCTCCCGAAACCTCCTGCCACGTAGAAGGTGTCCAGGAGGTCGAATGTGAGGCCGGTGTAATCCACAAGGGACTTTATGGCGGCATAGACCGACCCCTTGGATTTCATGAGGTTGTCGATGTCCGACTCGGTGATGACGAGAGGGTCCCCGGTGTGGGTTTCCTCCGCGGCGGCAACGACATACTGGGGAATGCCGTCTTCATAAGTCAATCGCGGATCCTTCAGGTCCCTGTCGAATTTCCCGTCATAGCCGATGATCCGATTTCTCACGAGCTCGTAGATGCAGTCGATGAGCCCCGAACCGCAGATTCCCCGCGGTGCGGCGTTCCCGATGGTGTCGAAGAGGACTTTTCCGTCCTCGATTCTCACTTTTTCTATAGCCCCCCTTGTGGCCCGCATGCCGCAGCGCGTCCCGCCCCCCTCAAAGGAAGGTCCCGCCGAGGCCGAGCAGCACACCAGCCATTCGCTGTTTCCTATGGCGATCTCCCCGTTGGTCCCGATGTCGATGAGCCCCTGGATACCTTCCTGATCCGCAATGCCCGAGGAAATCACCCCCGCGACGATGTCCCCGCCCACATAGGAGGACACACTGGGGAGGGTGTTCAGCACCCCACGGGGGTGGATCTCGATCCCCACCTCGGATGCCAGGATCTGGGGGTAGACATCCGCCGTGGGCACATACGGCTCCAGGCGAATGGAACAGGGGGTGAGACCCAGAAGGAGATGGCTCATGGTGGTGTTCCCGGAGACGACCGCCGCGAGGATGTCGCCCCTCGAGATCCCCTGCTTGTCCGCCAGCTTGCCGATGAGTTCGTTGATATTCTTGACCACGGCCTTTTGGAGCGGCACGGTGCCCTCCCCGCCCTTGCGGCAGGCATAAATGATTCGGGAGATGACGTCTTCCCCGTACTGGGCCTGCTGGTTGTGGGACCCTTCCACCCCGAGAACCCTCCCCGTGCGAAGATCCACAAGTTGGGTCACAACCGTGGTCGTCCCCACGTCCACGGCCACCCCGTAGTGCCGGGATGTCGTGTCGCCCGGCTCTATCTTCTGGATCCTGTAGCCCTTGCCGTACCTGACCACCGAGACCGTCACCCGCCAGCGGTGGTCCCTCAGGAGGTTGGAGAGGTTTCCCAGACACTCGAAGCTGATCTCGTAGGAGTGCCATCCGATCCGCCGGCGAAGCTCCCGGGACACCCGTTCGATGTCGGTGATGTTGTCCTCCAGGGTGGGCTCGGGGAGTTCCAGGAAAATTTTTCTGACCAGGGGCTTGAGCGGGTAAACTGTGGGGCCTTTTTCCTCCCTTACGACGACATCCTCCCCCAGTTCGACCTCCACGCCGGCCTCGCCGGTCATGATCTTTTCGTCTTCCAGCATGGATTCGGGAGGCACTTCCACCCGGAGGTCGTCCCTCACCTTGGTCTGGCAGGCAAGGACATAGCCCTGGGCCAGCTCGTCCTCTGAAAAGAAAAGGGATGCGTTCTCGCCCTGCTCGACGTTTCCATTGAGCACCTTCAGGCGGCATTCTCCACAGACGCCTTCGCCGCCGCAGAGATTGTTGACGTAGACCCCCGCCGACTGGGCGGCCTCGGCCAGCGTGATCCCCTCGTCCACCTCCACGCTTATGTCATAAGGAAGAAAAGTCACCCTTCGCTTCTGCATGTCATCTCTCCAATCACCGTTTTGGAATTTATCCGCAGTGTCATTTTTTTCACCCAACTATATCTCAATAAATTAATCCGTCAACTCCACTCGTTCCATATTGACAACACTAGATATGGGCCTTTATCATGGAAGACTCGCAAAATATTAGACCAAGCGGACTCGAGGCCATGAACCGAGGCGATGGAGACCAGCCCGAACCCTGCATCAGGGCCGCGTATAGGATGATGCCAAGACGGAGGTGAGCGCATGTCGAGGGAATGCAAGATCCTTGTCACCGAGGAGGGGACTTTTGATCTGTCCGCCTACAGGTGGGATGAGCAGCTTTTCATGGAACTCCTCACAAAGAGCACACCCATCAACAGCGACCAGGCCGTGAGTCTCAGCAAGGCCCTGTGGGAAGACATAGGAAAATTGGGGTTGAGCACCCTCACCCTGCCCCTCCTGGAAAAGATCATCGAGGCAAAGCTCCTCGAATTCGGGCTCACCAAGGAGGCCCCCCTGAAGCTTGACAGCTCCATCCTGATAAAGGAGGACCTTCAGCTATCGAAAAACGCGCTCACCGTCCTGGAGAGGCGCTACCTGAGAAAGGACTCCGAGGGAAAGCCCCTGGAAAAACCCGCGCAGATGTTCCGTCGGGTGGCCCACCATATCTCCCGCGCGGAGGAGAACTATGGAACGGCCGAAAAGGCTCGGGAAATGGAGGAGGTATTCTACCGCATGATGACCGAATTCCGCTTCCTGCCCAATTCGCCAACCCTCATGAACGCTGGCCGGGCGCTCGGCCAGCTGGCCGCCTGTTTCGTCCTGCCCGTCGAGGACAGCATGGAGGGAATCTTCGACGCCCTCAAAAACGCCGCCATGATCCACAAGTCAGGGGGCGGGACGGGGTTCAGCTTCTCCAGGCTGCGACCCAAGAACAGCCGGGTGGGCACCACGGGTGGGATTGCCTCCGGCCCCGTCTCCTTTATGAAGATCTTCAACACAGCCACCGAACAGGTCAAGCAGGGCGGCACCCGGCGCGGCGCCAACATGGCCATTCTCAAGATAGACCACCCCGACATCGAGGAGTTCATCAGCTGCAAAAAAACTCACAGGGAGCTCAACAACTTCAATATATCGGTGGGCATCACCGACACATTCATGGAGGCGGTGCGCGGGGACAGGGAGTACGACCTGATAGACCCTCGGACCGGGACGGCCGTGAAGGCCCTCCGCGCGGGTGACGTCTACCGCGAGCTGGTCAGGAACGCCTGGGAAACCGGGGATCCAGGCGTCATCTTCCTTGACAGGATCAACCGCGACAACCCCACGCCCGAGCTCGGGGAGATCGAAAGCACAAATCCATGCGGGGAGCAGCCCCTGCTCCCCCTCGAGGCTTGCAACCTCGGTTCCGTCAACCTCTCCAGGTTTGTCAAGGAGACGGACGGCGTCCCCGCCGTCGATTACGAGGGCCTGGGAGAGACCGTTCGTCACGCTGTGAGGTTCCTGGACGACGTCATTGACATGTCCAGGTACCCTCTCCCCGAGATCGAGAAGAATGTGAAGGGCAACCGGAAGATCGGCCTTGGGGTGATGGGTTTCGCGGACATGCTCTTTCAATTGAAAATTCCCTACGATTCGGAAGAGGCCCTCGCGGCCGCGGAGGAGATCATGGCCTTCATCCAGTCCGAGTCCAGGGAAGCCTCCCGGGGACTTGCCGAGGAGAGGGGCGTCTTTAAGAATCACGACAAAAGCGTCTACCGCGAAAGGGAGAATTGCAGGTTCAGAAACGCCACAACCACCACCGTCGCCCCCACCGGCACCCTCAGCATCATTGCCGGCTGCTCGAGCGGGATCGAGCCGCTCTTCGCCCTGAGCTTTATTCGGCGGGTCATGGACAATGACGAGCTTCTCGAGGCGAACCCCTATTTTGAAAAGACGGCCAGGGAAGGGGGTTTCTATACTCCAGGACTCATGGATGTCGTGGCCCGCAAGGGGTCACTCCGGGAGATCGAGGGCATCCCCGAGGATGTGAAAAGAATCTTCGTCACGGCCCATGACGTCTCCCCTGAGTGGCACGTGCGGATGCAGGCCGCCTTTCAGAAGTACACGGACAACGCGGTTTCAAAGACCGTGAATCTCCCGAAGGACGCCTCACCCGAAGACGTTCGAAAAATCTACGAACTCGCTTTCAGGCTGGGGTGCAAGGGAGTGACAATCTACAGGGACGGGAGCAGAAAAAATCAGGTTCTCACCCGGGGCGAAAAGACCCCGGATGTAAAAGGCCTGCCCGCTGTTCAGGATCGCCCGGAGACCCTGCAGGGATTCACCACCAAGATGGTCACCGGCATGGGGAATCTATATGTGACCGTGACCGAGATGAACGGCAGGCCCTTCGAGGTCTTCGCAACCATAGGAAAGTCCGGGCGATCCACCACGGCTAAAACCGAGGCCATCGGTCGACTTGTTTCCCTGGCCTTCCGCTCGGGGGTGGATGTGGAGACCGTAGTGGAACAGCTGAAAGGGATCGGTGGGGAATACCCCGTCTTTCAAAAGGACGGACTGGTTCTGTCCATCCCCGATGCCATCAGCAGGGTCCTCGAAAAGCATTACCTCAAAGGCAACTCGAAAACAAAAAAGAACGGTAAGAGCCTTATCGGGGAGACCTGCCCGGAATGCGGACAGACCGTCAGCTTCGAGGAAGGCTGCATGATCTGCCACTTTTGCGGGTTTTCCAAGTGCGGGTAACCCCTTTGCTCCATTGACGATCAGGAAGAATATTCATGAACAGACCCAGAGACATTCGGACGATCCTATTTGTATCCTTCCAAAACGCCGTGCGCTCACCCATGGCCGAGGGGTTCGTGAACCACCTGGTCCCGTCGCGCTATCGCGCCGCAGGAGCGGGTATCGAACCCCGGGAGATAGATCCCCTCACCGTTCAGGTGATGAAGGAGGCAGGCGTGGATCTCTCCTCCTACCAGAACCTGCGGGCCGGCCGCGTTTCCGACACGGCCACGGATTTTCTTGTGACCCTCTCCGACCGCGCCATGAAGCTCTGCCCCCTGTTTCCCAATGCCCAGATAAACTTCCACAAGGGTTTTCCGGACCCATCCCAGACACCCGGCACGGAAAAAGAACGCCTTGAGGCCTTTCGGAAGACAAGGGACCACATAAGGGAATGGGTGGAGAAGACGTTCGGCTGAGAATCCCCGTGGCCCTTCCCGTACGATCCGCGTGGCGGCGTGAGGATCTCCTATTGACACCCTAACCGGTTTCCCATATATTTATTCCCTTGGAAATCAGGTTCCTTTCCTGATTATCAATATAACCAGGACCTTACATAATTGATCGCCAAAAGGGGATGTACCATGAACCGGTCTTTCGCGTGACCTTCACGGTCTGCGAATACCGAGCAGGGAAATCTTGACAGATTGCTGCTTTGAGCATGAATGAAATGCAGCCGACAACACCGGGCGGGCGGAGGGGATTTCTGTTCGGCCTCTCCTGCATGTCCGGTCGGTCTGTTCTTCTATCCATGCCTTAAAATGGGGCACATCCGACGGCGGAAGGTCCGTCTCATCCAGGAGGGCGGATATGAAGTCTTTAGGATACCACCTGATTCTCGAGCTTGAAGGGTGCCCCGAATCCTCTCTTAACGACCTGGAAACCGTGCGTCGAGTCATGACCAGGGCCGTGAAGGCCTCCGGCGCCACCATGATCCAGCCTTTTTTCCACGAGTTCGCACCCCAGGGTGTGAGCGGAGTCGTGATCATCTCGGAGTCCCACTTCTCCATACACACCTGGCCTGAATACGGCTATGCCGCGGTGGACGTTTTCACCTGCGGCGACCAGATAGATATGGATGTGGCCGCGGCGACCATCCGCCGCGGGTTGAGGGCCAAAACCCTCCAAAAGCTGCTTTTGTCCAGGGGCATGCTGGACCTTCCGGACGAGATGATCCGCCACAAGCCGGAGCCGGGCCTGCGACTTGTCCCCGAAACCTGATACCACCGGGACCGCTTAGCGGCCTAGGCAGGCTGCACATCGGTAGTGGCGGGAAGTCGGTTATTTTTTTATCAGGCACAAGGTTGGATCGGCAGTGGATTTCTCATTTGGATCGGACATACGGGAAGGCGCCTTTTACCTGGAAGAGCCGGAGTTGGAGGATCACTTCGGGATCTTTCTCGGCATCGATCGCGTGCTCCTGAAAAAGAAGACCCCCATTCAGGAGCTCGTGGTGGCCGAGGCCGGTCCCCTCGGGAGGGTGCTCATCCTCGACGGCAATATTCAGGTGAGCGAATTCGACGAATCCGGATACCACGAGATGATGGCCCACCTGCCCCTCTTGACCCACCCAGACCCCCGCCGGGTGCTCGTTGTCGGGGGAGGCGACGGAGGGGTGCTCAGGGAGGTCCTCAGGCACCCATCCGTGGAGAAGGCCGAACTCTGTGAGATCGACGAAGAAGTGGTGGACGCCTCCAGGCGTTTCTTTCCAGGCCTTGCCTGCGCATTGGAAGATCCCCGGGCCGTCGTCCATTTCGCGGATGGCATTGATTTCGTCCGGGCGCATCCCTGTTCCTGGGACGTCATCCTGGTGGACAGTTCGGATCCGGTGGGACCCGCGGAAGGGATTTTCCAGAATGAATTTTATTCCTTTCTCAGAGATGCCTTGAAACCCGGCGGGATCGCCGTCACCCAGTGCGAGTCCTTTTTCCTCTACGAAGGGCTTATTCGGGAGATATTCGGCTTCCTCCCGGAAATTTTCCCGGTCGTCGGCTATTACCAGACCCTGGTCCCGACGTATTCGAGCGGAACCATCGGCTTTGCCTTCTGCTCCCTGGGCCCGAACCCGCTGGACACGGGGCCTGACCCCCACAGGGTGGAAGCCCTCGGGGATCTCTCTTACTACACACCGCTCCTCCACAGGGCGTCCTTCGCTCTCCCCCGCAGGTTCCTGCTCCTGCTCCCCGAGACCGACCGGGCCCTTGTGCTGAATCGGGCACTTGAGAGAATCTGAAAAGAAAAGATAAAATTAAAAGATAACCACGAAGAGCTTTTATTTTTTAATGCTCCAACTCGACCCGGAGCTCCCGGGTCATCAAATCCCGCACCGCCTCCCTGGGGTCCTTGCCTTCATAGAGGACCCGATACACCTGATCGATAATGGGGAGCTCCACGTTGAGCGTTTTTCCGAGCTCGTGGGCTGACAAGGCGGTTTTGAAACCCTCGGCCACCATTTTCATGCCCGAGACGACCTCCGCCGGTCTTCGCCCATGCCCGATGTGGAGTCCCAGGGTGCGGTTCCTGCTCAGATCACCCGTGCATGTGAGAACCAGGTCGCCCATGCCGGCAAGGCCCGCCAGGGTGTGGGGGTTCGCACCCATGACCACGGCCAGCCGTGTGATTTCGGCGAGACCCCGTGTGATCAGGGCCGCCCTGGCGTTGTGCCCGAAGCCCAAACCGTCCGAAATACCGGCTCCAACGGCTATGACGTTTTTTAAAGCCCCTGCAAGCTGAGCGCCCACAAGATCCTGGCTTGCATAAACCCGGAAAGACTCTGTCGAAAACACACTCTGAAGCTCACGGGCGTACTCTGCGTCCGACGAGGCGACCGTGACCGCCGTTGGAGCCCGGCCCGCCACCTCCCGCGCAAAACTCGGACCGGCAAGGCAGGCGAAGCGACCCGTTTCATGATCGGTCAACTCCTGCTCCAGGACCTGTGAGATCATCATCAGGGTGTCGTTTTCAATACCCTTTGTACAGGAGACAATACCCACGTCGGGGCGGAGAAACGGCCGCATGCCCCTGACAACGCCCCGCGCCACGTGCGATGGGACCACAAGGAGGAGGATCTCCCTCTGTTCGAGGGCCTCCCGGTAGGTCCTGAGCGGTTTCAGGGCGGGGTTTACGCGCACGTCCGGTAGAAAAACCGGGTTCTTTCTCTCCCTGACAAGACCTTCGTAAACTTCGTCCTCTCGAACCCAGAGGGTCACGTCGTGGCCTTTTTCCGCCATGAGGTCGGCAAGGGCCGTGCCCCAGCTGCCCGCACCGATGACGCCGATTTTACGCTGTTCCCCGTTTTCCACTCGTACGGCATCCTTCCGGTAAATTATTCCTCGTCCTCCATAACCTTGGCCACGGCCACCACGTTCTCGCCTTCCGCCAGATCTATGAGCTTGACCCCCTGCGTGTTCCGGCTCCGTATGGAGATATCCGCCACCCTCAGTCGAATGATCTTTCCCTGGCCGGTGATGATCATGAGCTGATCCTGATCGGAGACCTGGTAGGAGTAGACGACCAGGCCGTTTCTCTCGGTGGTCTTCACCGTCAGGATCCCTTTTCCACCCCGGCTCTGCACCCGGTATTCCTCCGTGCGGGTCCGCTTCCCAAACCCGTTTTCGGTGACCGTGAGAATGGTTTCCCCCTCGCCGATCACTTCCATGCCCACGACCTCGTCACCTGCTTCCATCCTGATCCCTATGTTGCCGGAGGCGATCCTTCCCATGTCCCGAAGTTCCTGCTCACGGAATCTTATGGATTTACCCTGGAGCGTCGTCAGAAAAATGTCCTTGTCCCCGTCGGACACCCTCACGCTGATGAGCTCATCGCCCGGGTTTATCTTGATGGCCGCGATGCCCCGAGCCATGGGTCGGCTGAAGGCGTCCAGCTTGGTCTTTTTGACGATTCCCTTTTTGGTGGCCATGACCACGAACTTGCCCTCTTCTAAATCACGAACCGCCATGGTGGTGGCCACCTTCTCACTCTTCTGGAGCTCCAGGAGGTTCACAATGGCCTTGCCCCGGGATGTTCTTCCCGCCTCGGGGATCTCGTGGACCTTTTTCCAGTAGACCCGGCCCTTGTTGGTGAAGAAAAGGAGGTAGTCATGGGAAGAGGCCACAAAAAGGAGTTCCACGAAGTCCTCGGCCTTGGGCCTCACGCCCGTCATGCCTTTGCCTCCGCGGCGCTGGGCACGGTAGAGGCTGATTGGGTTTCGCTTGATGTACCCTTCGTGGCTTATGGTGACCACCATGTCCTCTTCGGCGATCAGGTCTTCTATTTCGATTTCGCCGGACTCCTCCAGGATCTCGGTTCTTCTTTCGTCACCATATTTTTCAGATATTTCCAGGGTCTCTGATTTGATAATATCCATCAAAAGGCTCTTACTGGCCAAAATAGCCTTGAACCTTTCTATGTCTTTTATTAATTGAAGATATTCATTTTCTATCTTTTCTCTTTCGAGCCCTGTCAATCTCTGAAGTCTCATGTTGAGGATTTCCTGGGCCTGTATCTCAGTAAATTCGTACTCCTCCATCAGGCGGGCCTTGGCTTCCTTGGGATCCGAGGAGGACCTGATGAGCTCTATGATATCGTCAAGAAAATCCAGTGCCTTTTTGAGGCCTTCGAGGATGTGGGCGCGTTCCTCCGCCTTTCTGAGATCGAAAACGGTGCGGCGGATGATGATTTCGCGCCTGTGGGCGATGAAGTGTTCGAGGATCTCCTTGATGTTCAGTATCTCGGGACGGCCGTTGACAATGGCGAGGAAGATGATACCGAATGAGGATTCCATCTGGGTGAATTTGTACAGCCGGTTCAGGACCACCATGGCCCGGGCGTCCTTTTTGATCTCCACGACGATGCGCATGCCGTCCCGATCCGACTCGTCCCGGATGTCCGCAATGCCCTCCACCTTTCGATCCTTGACGAGTTCGGCTATTTTTTCCAGGAGCTTGCTCTTGTTCACCAGGTACGGGATCTCGGAGATGACGATGCGCTCCCTGTTCTTGTGGACCTGCTCAATAAAGGCGCGCGCCCTGACCTTGACGACCCCCCTGCCTGTCTTGTAAGCCTCGTAGGCCCCTCTCCTTCCAAGGATGAACCCCGCGGTGGGGAAGTCCGGGGCGGGAATGATCGACGCGATCTCTTGAATGGTGATCTCGGGGTTGTCGATTGTTTTGACGATCGCATTGCAGACCTCCTTCAGGTTGTGCGGCGGGATGTTTGTGGCCATGCCCACCGCGATGCCCGAGGATCCGTTGATGAGCAGGTTCGGGATGGTCGTGGGGAGGACCACCGGTTCGGTCAGGGACCCGTCGTAGTTGTCCGCGAAATCGACCGTCTCCTTTTCAATGTCGGACAGGAAGTCCTGGGCCAGGTGCGTCATCCGCACCTCGGTGTACCGCATGGCCGCCGGCGGGTCCCCGTCCACGGACCCGAAATTTCCCTGTCCGTCCACCAGGGGATAGCGCATGGAAAAGTCCTGGGCGAGCCGGACTATTGTGTCGTACACAGCCGCATCCCCGTGGGGGTGATACTTGCCGATGACGTCACCCACCACCCTGGCGGATTTTTTGTAGGGCCTGTCCTGGTAGTTTTTCAGGTCGTGCATGCCGTACAGGACGCGCCTGTGCACGGGTTTGAGCCCGTCGCGGATATCCGGGAGCGCCCTGCCCACAATGACGCTCATGGAATATTCGAGATACGAGCGCCGCATTTCCTCTTCGATATTGACGGTTTTGTTCAGAGGATCTATCTCCATCATTTTCCTCAAAAATTTCAACTTATTAAGATTATTTAAACACAAAAATATCGCGAAAGCGGGCTTTCTCACCCGTCACGATTCGCGATCTCAGCCGGCCCTTTCGAGGCCGTGAGGTCACGTGGGTTCTAGATGTCGAGCTCCTTGACCTCCAGGGCGTTGTTCTGGATGAAGAGCCTCCTGGGCTCCACCTTGTCTCCCATCAAGACATTGAAGATGTCGTCCGCCTCCACGGAGTCCTTGATGTCCACCCGGAGAATGTTTCTTTTCTCGGGATTCATGGTGGTGGACCACAGCTGACCCGGGTTCATCTCCCCAAGCCCCTTGTACCGCTGAATTGTGAGGCCTCTTCTGGCCTTGTCCAGGAGCCCCTGGAGGAGTTCGTGGGGATCCTCCACCCTCTTTTTCTCGCCCTCCAGACTCAGGGCGTAGCTGCCCATCTTCAAGAGACGGTATTCCTTGGAAAGGCTCATGAGCTGGCGGATTTCGGGGGAAGAGAGGAAGGCCCAATTCACGGCCGACGACTGCCCCCCGTTGTGGGTCTCGGTCACCAGGAACTCGTAAAGGCCCTCCTCCTCGTCAAACTGGACGTCGCTCACCTGGAAGCCCGCGGCCTCCAGCTTCTTGAAAAATTCATCCATGAATTCCTTGTATTTAAACTGCTCTTTATCAGTAATTTCTTCCAAAAGAAGGAACTCTATGAATCTTGAACTATGACCTTTTTTAGATAATTTATTTAAACTATCATAAAATTTTATAAGGCCACTCATAACTCTAACCAACTTATTTCCTGCTATAACATCCCCATTCTCTAAAAGTACCTTGTCTTTTTCAGCCACACGGGCTAAAAGAAACCGGTTCAACTCCTCTTCATCCTTCATGTAGAATTCCTTTTTCCCCTGGGCCAGGCGGTACAGAGGGGGTTGGGCGACAAAAAGGTGTCCTCTCTCTATGAGTTCCGGCATTTGCCGGAAGAAGAAGGTTAACAAAAGGGTCCTGATGTGGCTCCCGTCCACGTCGGCGTCCGTCATGATGATCACCTTGTGATATCTGAGCGAGTCGATGTCGTAATCCGCCTCGCCGACACCGGTGCCAAGCGCCGCGATCATGGTGCGGATCTCCTCGCTGGAGATCATTTTGTCGAACCGGGCCTTTTCCACGTTGAGAATCTTTCCCTTGAGCGGCAGAATGGCCTGAAACTTTCTGTCCCGGCCCTGCTTGGCGGAACCGCCGGCCGAATCCCCCTCCACGATGAATATCTCACTCCGTCCCGGGTCGCGCTCCTGGCAGTCCGCAAGCTTCCCCGGGAGGGAATGGTCGGACAGAACCCCCTTTCTGCGGGCAAGATCCCTCGCTTTTCGCGCGGCTTCGCGAGCGCGGGCCGCGTCGATGACCTTCTCCAGAATGGACTTGATGTCCTTGGGGTGCTCCTCGAAATAAAAACTCAGTCCCTCGTTGACCAGGGTTTCCACCAGGCCCTTGACGTCGCTGTTCCCCAGCTTTGTCTTTGTCTGCCCCTCGAATTGGGGCTCGGGCAGTTTCACGCTCACAATGGCGGTGAGGCCCTCCCTCACGTCGTCCCCGCTCAGTTTTTCCTTGAAATTCTTGGACATGGGAGAATTGGACAGATAAAGATTGACGCTCCTTGTCAGGGCCGCCTTGAACCCGCTCAAATGGGAGCCCCCCTCCCGGGTGTTGATGTTGTTGGCAAAGGTGTAGGTGTTTTCCTTGTATGTGTTGTTGTACTGGAGGGCAACCTCCATGAGGACACCGTTCTTCTCCCCCGAGAGGTAGATGGGCTGCGGGTGAAGGACCTGCTTGTTCTTGTTGAGATATTCCACAAAGGATCGTATCCCGCCCTCGTAGTAAAATTCCGTCTTTTGCCCGCTCCTTTCATCGGACACCTTGATCCGGAGGCTGCTCGTGAGGAATGCCAGTTCCCTCATTCTCTTGCTGAGGATTTCATAATCGAATTCCAGCTCACTGAAAATCTCCGGATCCGGCCTGAACCAGACCCTGGTCCCCCTCTTACCGGTCTCCCCCATAACCTGGAGTTCAGAGGCGGTCTTCCCTCTCTCATACCTTTGGTGGTGTATCTTCCCGTCTCTGTACACCTCCACTTCCAGGAACTCCGAGAGGGCGTTCACGACGGAAACGCCCACTCCATGGAGCCCACCTGAAACCCGATAGGTTTTGTTGTCGAACTTGCCGCCCGCGTGGAGTTTCGTCATGACCACCTCAAGGGCCGGTATGCCCTCGGTCTCGTGCATGTCGACGGGGATGCCTCTCCCGTTGTCCGCCACCGTGACACTGTTGTCCGTCAGAATCCGCACTTCCACACTGTCGCAGTACCCTGCAAGGGCCTCGTCAATGCTGTTGTCAACAACCTCGTAGACCAGGTGGTGCAGGCCTTCCTTGGCCGTGTTTCCTATATACATGGCCGGCCGTTTTCTTACGGCCAGGAGTCCTTCAAGAACTTTTATGTCCGAAGCAGCGTAATTAATATCTTGATTATTCATTTTTATTTTGGCCTTTGGCACACGAATTTTATAAAAACGTTATAATATATCATAATCTCATAGGCATAACAAGGCCGACGAACCCCACATCTTTTTCACCTTTGACGAGACACGGGCTCGACACATCGACAAAGCCGAACTCCACATCCTCGCTTTCCATGGATTGGAGGATGTCGATGAAATACCTCGCATTGAAGCCCAGTTCGAGCCCCTCCCCTTTGTAGTCCACTTCTATGGTCTCCTGGACGTCCCCTATATCAGGGTTGATGGACAGGAGTTCCAGGGTGTTCTCGTAGAGTTTTATTTTGACTCCTCGATAACTCTCATCGCTCAGGATGGTCATTTTTTTCATCCCGTCGAGGATCTCTTCTTTTTTGAGGTGAATCCTGTGAATCAGGTTCTTCGGGATGACCGCCCGATAATCGGGAAATTTGCTTTCTAACAATCGTATAACTATTATTGATTTTTCTTTTTTTACTATGCAGTTGTTGTTTTTTAACCCAAAATATATGATATCCTCGTCAGAGGCGAGCTTGGCTATCTCGTTCATCCCTTTTTTGGGGATCATAACCCCGGATCCGAGAGGCAGGTTTTCCGCATTTTCCAGATCCTTCTCCATGAGGGACAGGCGGTGCCCATCGGTGGACACCATGCGAAGGAAGGTCTTACCGCTGGATGTCGTCTTTTCTGTAAAAATTCCAGATAGTTTGAATCCGGCATCGTCCATGGTCACCGCATAGATGGTCTTTCCTATCATCTCCCTCAGGACAGGGGCCTCGATCTGAACAAAGACGACGTCCTCGGGTTCAATAAACATGGGATATTCATCCGGGGGAAGGCAGGCGAGATTGAATTTCGCCTTGCTGTCCGATATGTGGACCCAGTTATTCTCTTTTTCTTTTATGTATATGGTATTACTTTTGCTTTCCTTGAGAATTTCAAATAACTTTCTACCGGAAATCGCTAGACTTCCAGATTTAAGCACTTCAGCGGAAAGCTTTTCCTGATAGCTTATCTCAAGATCCGTGGCCGAAACAACGATTTCATTTTCCTCGGCCGACAGGAGCACGGCTGAAAGAATGGGCATATTGCTTCTTTTTTCAATGATGCTTTGGACCCTGGAAACAGCCCTGTAGAGTTGACCCCTGTCTATCTTCAGTTCCATATCCCTTCCCTCCGATACTTTTTATATTTTAAATAATTATATTCAATCTCAATACCTAGGAGGTGAGTGAATTTTCGAAAACTAGGTTAACCAATTGAAAAAGAGGAAAAAAAAATCAAATCCAGCCTTGACAAGGTTTTCAGTTTTCTACGTCCCTCTCTGTATTCATGGCCTTTTCACAAAGGCCCTTCCCGGACGGGTTCAATCTTTGTTTAAAAAGGACCCCATTTTTTGAAAATCGATTGTGGAAAAAAACCGGCCTGGAACTCTTTTCAGGCAAGACCGGCGATGTTTTCAATTTTATCGATATCATTTTGAACTTTAACGTTTATTTTAAGTTCATTTTCAATCCTTTTTATCGAATGAATTACTGTGGAATGGTCCCTGTTGCCAAAGGCCGCACCTATTTTTTTGTATGAGTGTTTCGTGTGTTTCCTGCACAGGTACATGGCCATCTGCCGAGGGTAGGTGTATGCCCTCTCCCGCCTGCCCGAAGCCAATTCGGATATGGACACGGCGAAATAACCTGCGGTAATGGACTGGATATCATCAATTTCAGCTTTCCTCTTGTGTCTGAGCATGGTCCTGGCGGCCGACAGACTGATGCTACCGCCGTTGATCGAGGCAAAGGTCTGCAGGCGGGCCATGTTTTTGAAAAGACTTTTCATATCATCATTCGATTTCGCAAGAAAGAAGATAATATCCTCCGGGAGCGTCAGCCCGTCATCCGACATTTTTCTCTGTAAGATCTTGAGCCGGGTCTCCTGTTCAGGACCGCGGATCTCCGCAAGAAGTCCCCAACCCAGAATGGATTTCAGCCGGGGGCTTGTTTCCCTGAGGAGAAAAGGGGGTTTTCTGCTGGTAAGAACTATTGATTTTCCTTGTCGAAGGAAGGAATCGACTAGAAATGTGAATTCCTCTTGCGTTTTGGCCCTTCCCTCGAGTACATGGACATCATCGAAGAGCAGCATGTTTAAGGACAGGAAAATGTTTCGAAACTCATGAATTCTTCCGGAATGGACCGCCTGGGAAAAACCGGCGGTAAACTGATCCGCATGGATAAAGGCCAACGGAAATTCCGGTTTTCTAGTGAGTATTTCGTTACCTATGGCATGGAGGAGGTGACTTTTACCAGTACTAATATCTGAAAATATAAAAAGAGGATTGTATTTATTATGTTGTTTATTTATAATTTCTAAGCATGAATAGTATGCAAAAGCATTAGAGTCAGAGAGTACAAAGTTATTAAAAGTAAACGAATCGTTGGGAAATGGGTTAATAAATTTCAAATGGTTCTGTGCATGGGACGTCGGATGTTTCATGGATTGAGGCGCCCCCCGGGCGATTTCATAGCGTATTTCAGGCCGGGATTTCAGGACCCTTTCCAATGCGGTGTCCAGGTCGTATTGAAACTTTTCCCTGAACCAGCGGGCAAAGAACTTGTTGGGGACCTCAAGGACGACCAGGTCCTTGCTGATGATCTTGGGGACGGCCCGCGAGAACCAGACTTCATAATCTTCGGATCCTAGAACAGACAAAAAATGCGAATGAATTCGGCTCCAGACTTCTTTTTTTTTTGTAGCGGTTGCCATCAAATGGACTCTCATATAAGGTGTTCGAATATTAGAAAAATTAAGTGTGAATATCAACCAAAAAACTGGATTGAGGAGGTACTTGATGACCTATTCAATAGCTTTGGCCGGAAAAGGCGGGACAGGTAAGACAACCATTGCGGGGTGGCTGGTTCGATACCTCATTGAGCACGGAATGAGGCCGGTTCTCGCCGTGGACGCGGACGCGAACGCCAACTTGAACGAGGTCCTGGGCCTGGAGGTGGAGGAGACCCTTGGCCAGGCCCGGGAGGAAATGAAAAAAGGGGTGGCAACCGGCATGACCAAGGATGTTTTCATGGAGATGAAACTCGAGCAGTCCCTCGTGGAGGCCGAGGGACTGGACCTGGTCGTCATGGGACGTCCCGAGGGGGCCGGGTGTTACTGTGCCGCCAACACACTGCTGACCCAGTACCTGGACAGGCTGGTCAAAAATTATCCCTATGTGGTCATTGACAACGAGGCGGGCATGGAGCACTTGAGCCGTCTCACAACCAACAACGTGGACCTGCTGATCATCATCTCGGATGCATCCCGCCGCGGCATTCTCTCGGCCGGAAGGATTCAGGAGCTGACACGGGACCTGAGACTCAACATCGAGGAGCGGCGTTTCATCATCAATATGGGAAAGGAAAATCAATTCGAAAAGCTTTATAAAATAGCTGAGGAATATGGCCTTGAACTCACGGGAGTTATACCTGAAGATGAAGAAATAACAGATTTTGATTTACAAGGTAGACCAACAATTCAGCTTGCCGACACAAACCCTGCTTTAAAAAAGGCCTTCGAGATTTTCGATAAGATACTGCCCAAGGGAATGCCCGGCTGAAAACCATATATTGTGTGCTCTACTCACCACATACAACATGTGCGACATTTTCAGGGCAACCTTTTTATATTATTGACGAAAATTCTTGACAAGGTTATTTAGGTTCATTAATCTTACGAATCCTTCGGGGAAGTATTTTTTTTGTCGATTATTGTTCCATTTTTCACATAATATTGGTTTAAAATTCAAGGAGTTACCGAATAACCAACCATAGCAAGAGAATGCTATAACATTCCAAGAAGGAGGTAAAGAAATTGGCCTTTCAAATTCCTGTGCAGCCCTATTCCGGAAAAATAGGGGAAGTGAGCGTTGGAACCGGTGATGCGGCGGTAAAACTGGGAGGGGAGGACGCTTACCCGTTCCATGTTTTTGAAGGAAGCATGCCGAATCCTCCTAAAATCGCGATGGAAATCTGGGATTACGATCCTTCCGATGAGTGGCCGGAGGCGGCGGTTGAGCCTTTTAAAGACGTCATTTCCTCACCGGAGTCCTGGGCCAAGAAATGCGTCGAGGATTTCGGTGCCGACATGATCGTCGTTCAGCTCAAGAGCACGGATCCCAATGGACAGGACCGCGGGGCGGGCGAAGCCGCCGAGGTTTTCAAGAAGGTGGTGGAGGCCGTCAATGTACCCGTGATCGCCTGGGGTACGGCAAACAATCAGAAGGATGAAGAGGTCCTCAAGAAAATCGCAGAACTTTGTGAGGGCAAAAACGTGGGTCTCTCACCGGTCGAGGAAGGCAACCACAAGGGGGTCGGCGCGACCTCGCTCGGCTACGGGCAGACCATCGTCGCTTCCACACCGATTGACGTCAACCTTGCCAAGCAGTTGAACATCCTCTTGGGAAACCTGGGTGTTCAACAGCAAAAAATCCTGATCGACCCCACCACGGGGGGTCTCGGTTACGGCATGGAGTACAGCTATTCGGTCATGGAAAGGATTCGAATGGCCGCACTCACCCAGGAGGACGACAAGCTTCAGGTCCCCATGATCAACAATGTGGGAAACGAGGTCTGGAAATGCAAGGAGGCCGGCGAGAGCGTTGAGGAGGCCCCCACCCTGGGCGACCCGGAAAAACGGGCCATCCTCATGGAGGCGGTTGCCGCGGCCTGTTATCTGATGGCGGGCTCGGATGTGGTCATCCTCCGGCACCCGGAAACCGTGCGCCTCGTCCATGCCTATATCGACCTCATGGTGAGCGGCGGCATGGCAATGGATGTGGCCGCGATCTCCAAAAACGTGGAGGCCAAGGAAGTCGATCTCGCGGCCCTGGCCCCCGCACCCGATTTGACCATTGAGGAAGTGAAGAAAGAGGCGGCGGCCCCGAAGAAGGCTGCAGCCCCCGAGGCTAAACCGGCACCGGCACCCGCCGCCAAACCGGAACCGCCCAAGGAAGCGCCCAAGGCCGAGGCCAAACCGGAACCCGCTCCGGCCAAGGAGGCCCCCAAACCCGCGGAGGACGAAAAGGCCAAGGCCGAAGCGGAGGCCAAGGCAGAGGCAGAGGCCAGGGCAAAGGCCGAGGCAGAGGAAAAGGCGAAAAAGGAGGCCGAAGCCAAGGCCAAGGCCGATGCAGAGGCCAAGGCCAGGGCGGAAGCCGAAGCCAAGGCCAAGGCCGATGCCGCCGAGGCGCAGGCAAAAGCCAAGGCCAAAGAGAAGGAGGAACTTCTGGAACTCAGGCGCAAGCGCGCGGAGGCGCGCGCCACCCATGCGGCCGAGCATGCGGGGGAAGGTGAAGAGGTCCCGAAGACCGCAGCCAAGGACCAGCTCGACCTGGTGCAGAGGCTCACAAGGAACATCGATAGAATCCACAGAAGAGTTCAATAAACGAAATGTAAATAGATAGATTATTCAAGAGGAGGAACCTCAGAATGACTGCTGAAGAAGTCAAGGCAAAAGCCGCTGTAAAAGAAAAGGCTAAAAAACAAGTTGATCCACGCACTGTCACGGTGGATCCTTCCTGTCAGGAAATGCTGGTGCGCTCCCAGGAATTGGAGATCGAAACGATCTTTGACCGGGCACAGAGCATGAAACCCTGTAACATCGGGGTGCAGGGGACGTGCTGTAAGAACTGTTCCCAGGGTCCCTGTCGCCTTCCTCTTCCGAAGGGCGGGGTCGAAGGCGAGGATACCCGCAAGGGACTGTGCGGCGCGACCGCACACACCATTGCGGCCCGCAACTTCGCGAGGATGGTCGCAGCCGGAGCCGCAGCCCACTCGGATCACGGCAGGGGTGTCGCGGAGACATTTCTGGCGGCGGCGCGCAAGGAGACCGAAGACTACAGGATCCGGGACACAAAGAAACTCCTGGAGATCGCACCGGACTTCGGCGTGGAAATTTTTGTCGAAGGTGAAAACGGAGAAAAAATGGATCGCGACATCGACGAGATAGCCGTCGAGGTCGCGGAAAAGGCACTGGCCCAGTGGGGGCAGCAGCAGGGCGAGGTCTGCACGGCAAAGCGCGCTCCGGCTCCCAGATACGAGATCTGGAAGAAATTGGGCGTCGTTCCGCGCGGCATCGACAGGGAGATCGTGGAAATCATGCACCGCACCCACATCGGTGTGGACCAGGACTATGAAAATATTGTCGAGCAGTGCTCCCGGGCCGCTATCGCCGACGGTTGGGGCGGGTCCATGATTGCAACCGACCTCCAGGACGTACTCTTCGGGTGCCCTTACCCTGTCAGGAGCGAGGCCAATCTCGGCATCCTCAAAGAGGACCATGTAAATCTCATAATCCACGGGCACGAGCCCCTGCTGAGCGAGATGATCGTGCAGGCGGCGGAACTCCCCGAGATGATCGAGCTTGCGAAGCAGAAGGGCGCCAAGGGGATTCAGCTGGGCGGCATCTGCTGTACGGCAAACGAAATCCTCATGCGGCACGGCGTGCCCCTGGCGGGTGATTTTCTCCAGCAGGAACTCGCCATCGTCACCGGGGCCGTGGACGCCATGGTGGTGGATGTCCAGTGCATCATGGAGAACATCGCCAATGTGGCGGACTGCTTCCACACCAAGATCATCACCACCAACCCACGCGCCAAGATCGCCTCGGGGCACACGACACACATCGAGTTCGACGAGCACACGGCCTTCGAGGATGCGAAGAAGATCGTGCGGGAGACCATCGAGAATTTCTCAAAACGTGAAAAACCCGTGGTAATCCCTCATTATAAATCCAACCTTATCGCCGGTTTCAGCTACGAGGCGGTCAATTACCACCTTGGCGGGACCTTCAGGGGCTCCTACACCCCGCTCAACGACAACATCATCAACGGACGAATCCGCGGTATCGGCGGCGTGGTCGGCTGCAACAACGCGAGGACAATGCACGACGGCGGACATCTCACAGTGGTCAAGGAGCTGATCAAAAATGACGTCATCGTCCTCACCACGGGCTGCAACGCCATCGCGTGCGCAAAGGCAGGCCTCCTGACACCGGAGTCCGCCGCGGTCCACTGCGGTCCCGGCCTCGCCGAGGTCTGCGAGACGGTGGGCATCCCCCCTGTCCTCCACATGGGCTCCTGCGTGGACAACAGCCGCATCCTCATGGCCGCCACCGAAGTGGTCAAGGCTGGCGGCCTCGGCAACGACATCAGCGATCTCCCGGCGGCGGGGTCGGCACCCGAGTGGATGAGCGAAAAGGCCATCAGCATCGGGCACTACTTTGTGACCGCCGGTGTGTACACCGTCTTCGGCGTCACCCTCCCGGTGACCGGATCCCCGATTTTCCAGGACTACCTGTTCAGGGAGCTCGAGGAGATGTACGGCGGCATGTGGGATCTCGTAGTGGATCCTTATGAGCACGCCGCCAAGATGATCGCCCACATCGACAAGAAGAGGAAGGCCCTGGGTCTGGACAAGGCCAGGGAAAGGGTCCTCATGGATATGGCCGACCGGCAGAAGCTGGATGCGGCGTGATGAAAAAAAGCGCGGAATTCCAAAACGGAATTCCGCGAAAACCATAGAGAACACGATTTCCAATGGAAAGACCTCTTAGGAAGGGAGGAATAGGGATATGTCGAAACTTGTAGCATTTGCCGCCATTCAGGGCGCCTACAACATTGTGTCAAAGGCCGAAGGCAAGTATAAAAGAGCCCTTGAAAAATTCGGCGGAAGTCAGAAGCTTGAATTCCCGAACACAGCGTATTTTCTACCGATCATTTACTCTCTCACGGGCATCAAGGTCACGGACCTTGATTCGGCGAGAAAGCCGCTCGATTTCGCGCGGAAGCTCCTTCCGCCCCACGTGAAAAAGGACTGCCACCTGCCTTACCTTGGACCCCTGCTGGACGCGGGCATGGCCGCCCTCTTTGCCGAGGAGATTGCCGAGGCCATCAGATACGTCGAAGACCCGGATTTCTACCAGCCCTCCGTGGAAGACCCGGACATCGACAACGGCAAGATCTGGCTGGGGGCCGCGGACGACACCATCATGAGAAAGCGCGGCGTGGAGTTCGTGGACGGAACCGCCCCGGGCTTTGCAGCCATCGTGGGCGCGGCGCCGGATTCGGCGACGGCCAAGAAAATGGCCGAAGAGTACCAGATCAAAACCATCTACGTGTTTATGGCCGCCAACCAGAACGGCACCACGTTTGCCGAGCAGCTCATCGAGCAGAACGTGCAGCTGGGCTGGAACACCCGGCTGGTCCCCTTTGGACCCGACATCTCCGCCGCGGTGTTCGCCCTGGGGTTTGCAAACCGCGCGGGCATGGCCTTCGGCGGCATCCAGCCCGGCGACTACAAGAAGATGCTCGCCTATCAGAAGGACCGCGTCTTCGCGTTCGTCAACGCGCTGGGTGAAGTGAACGCCGAGTGGGCGGCCAATGCGGCCGGATGCGTCAACTGGGGATTCCCGACCATCGCGGACACGGACATCCCGGAGATCCTGCCCACCGGCGTGTGCACCTACGAGCACGTGGTCGCAAACGTGGGCCACGACGAGATGCCATCCAAGTCCATCGAGATACGCGGGCTCAAGGTGTCCATCACCGAAATCGACATACCCCTTGCCTACGGCCCGGCCTTTGAGGGCGAGCGCGTCCGCAAGGACGACCTCTACCTGGAGATGGGCGGCAGCAAGACCCAGTGCACCGAGCTCTGCAAGATGGCGGACATGAACCAGATCGAGGACGGCAAGGTCGAGGTTATCGGCAAGGACGTGGGCGACGTCAAGAAGGGGGAAAGGCTGCCCCTGGGCATCTATGTCCAGGTGGCGGGACGCCAGATGCAGGAAGACTTCGAGCCCATCCTGGAGCGCCAGATCCACCATTTGATCAACTATGCCCAGGGCATCATGCACATCGGGCAGCGCGATATCTCCTGGATCCGCGTGGGCGAACCCGCAGTTGAGAAGGGCTTCACGCTGAAAGACATCGGGACCATCCTCCATGCCAAGTTCCACCAGGACTTCGGGAACATCCTGGACAAGGTCCAGGTCACACTCTACACAAACAAAGAGGACGTGGACAAGCTCACGACCAGGGCGAGACAGGAGTACAAACGCAGGGACGAGCGCGTGGAGAAGATGACCGACGAAAGCGTGGACATTTTTTACTCGTGTACACTCTGCCAGTCCTTTGCCCCGAGTCATGTGTGCGTGGTCAGCCCGGAGCGGACCGGTCTGTGCGGTGCCTACAACTGGATGGACTGCAGGGCCTCCTACGAGATCAACCCCACCGGCCCGAACCAGCCCGTCGAGATAGGCGAGTGCCTGGATCCCAAGCTGGGCCAGTGGCAGGGTGTCAACGATTTCGTCTACAAGGCGTCACGCCAGGCCATCGACCACTACAATTTCTACAGCGTGGTCATTGATCCCATGACCACCTGTGGGTGCTGTGAGTGCATCGCGGCGGTCCTGCCGGGCTGCAACGGCGTCATGACCGTGCACCGGGATTACCTGGGCGAGACGCCCTCGGGCATGAAGTTCACCACCCTGGCGGGCGTCATGGGCGGCGGTCAGTCTTCACCCGGTTTCGTTGGCCACTCCAAGTTCAACATCACCCAGAGAAAATTCATCAAGGGTGACGGCGGCCTCAGGAGAATCGTGTGGATGCCGAAATCCCTCAAGGATGAGATCAAGGATCGTTTCGACAAGCGCGCCGAAGAGGAAGGGATTCCAGATCTCCTCGACCGCATCGCCGACGAGACCGTGGGAATCACCGAGGACGACGTTCTGGCCTTCCTCAAGGAAAAGGAACACCCGGCACTCAGCATGGATCCGATCGTGGGTTGATTCGGGTACCGGTTAACGACTACTGAATTAAACTTCCCAACGAGGAGAAAAAAATGGGACTGACTGGTATACAGATCTTCAAATTGCTACCCAAAACGAACTGCGGAGAGTGCGGTGTTCCCACGTGCCTGGCGTTTGCCATGAATCTGGCCTCCGGGAAGGCGGAACTCGACTCCTGTCCGTATGTGTCGGATGAGGCCAGGGAGCAGCTTGCAGAGGCCTCGGCACCCCCGATCCGGCCGGTTGCCATCGGCGCCGGTGTGCGTGCGCTAAAGGTCGGTGGCGAGACCGTCATGTTCCGCCATGAGAAGACCTTTTACAATCCGACCGGTCTCGGCGCCCTGGTGACGTCGGATACGGATGCGGGCGCCCTCGACAAAAAGCTGAAGGAGTGGAACGCCCTCCAGTACGAGCGGGTCGGCCTGAACCTGCGGCCCGAGCTGGTGGCCCTCAAGGACGTGAACGGGGACGCGGCGGCTTTTGCGGCCGCGGCCGGGAAGATCGCCAAGGAGAGCGAGTTCAACCTGGTTCTCATGAGCGACAAGGTGGACGTGATCAAGGCGGGCGTGGAGGTCGCGGGCTTCAAGAAACCGCTCCTCTATGCAGCCACCAAGGACAATGCGGATGACATGGGGGCCCTGGCCAAGGAAAATGGCCTGCCCCTCGCCGTCAAGGCGGACGACGTGGACGGACTCGTGGAGCTCACAGAGAAGCTAACGGGCATGGGGCTCAAAGACCTGGTCCTGGATTCCGGGGCCCGTGAGCCGAAAAAGCTCTTCGAGGACCAGGTGGCTGTCCGGCGGGCCGCGCTCAAGGCGGGGAACCGCTCCGTGGGTTTTCCAACCATCACGTTCCCCTGTGAGATGGCGGGCAACCTGGACGTGGAAACCGTGATCGCCGCCCTCCTGGTGTCCAAATACGCGGGAATCGTGATCCTGTCCGACTTCAAGGGCGAGAGCCTCTTTCCTCTCCTGCTCGAGCGGCTGAACATCTTCACAGACCCGCAGCGGCCCATGACGGTCACCCAGGGCATCTACGAGATCGGCACGCCCGATGAAAACTCTCCGGTTCTCATCACCACGAACTTCTCCCTGACCTACTTCATCGTCAGCGGGGAGATCGAGTCCAGCCGCATTCCCAGCTGGCTCCTGATCATGGACACGGAAGGCCTTTCGGTCATGACGGCCTGGGCCGCCGGCAAGTTCGTGGGTGACGCCGTGGGCATGTTCGTCAGGAAGAGCGGAATCGAAGACAAGGTAAAACACCGAAAGATCATCATCCCCGGCTACGCGGCGGCGATCAGCGGTGACATGGAAGAAGAACTCCCGGGCTGGGAGATCCTCATCGGACCCAGGGACGCATCCCTGATACCCAAATTTCTCAAGGATATGGGCTAACGACCCTATTCTAGATCGTACGGAGAAAGCCTATGCTACTGATCGGAGAGAATTTAAACGTCATAAACCGCCAAATAGGGAGGGCCTTTAAAGAAAAGGATCCGGGTCCGATTGTCGAGGAGGCCAAGAGGCAGAAAGATCTCGGGATGGACTGGATTGACATCAATCTGGGTCCCGCCCGCAAGGGCGGCCCGGAGCTCCTGGAGTGGGTGGTCAAGACGGTCCAGGACGAGATCGGCGACGCGCCGCCCCTGTGCCTGGATACGTCCAACATCGAGGCCATGGAGGCGGGGCTTGCCGCTCACAAGGGCAAGGCGATCATCAATTCCATCATGGCGAGACCCGAGCGCTACGAAAAGATGATCCCCCTGGCCGTGAAGTACCAGGCGAACGTCATCGCCCTCATGTGGGGCCCCGAAGGCCTGCCGCGTGACGAGAACGAACGTGCCGCGCTCGCCGTGGAGCTCCTGTATGCCATGAACGAGGCCGGTGTCCCCAACGAGGACATCTTTGTGGACGGTATCGTCACGCCGGTCAATATCCAGCAGCCGCAACTCATGAGCCTGCTGGCCTTTCAGGAAATGCTCCAGGACATCGCTCCGGGCGCCAAGTCCACCTGCGGACTGTCCAATGTTTCCAACGGCCCCCCGGACCATCTCCGACCCATCCTGAACCAGACCTACATGGTCATGCTCGAGCGAAAGGGCATGTACTCCTGCATCGCGGATGCCTATGACGAGCAGCTCGTCGCCATTGCCCGGGGCCAAAGGCCGGACATCGTCGAGGTCATCCACAAGGTCATGGATGAAGAGAGCATTGACACGGGTTCTCTGTCCAAGGAGCTCCAGGACTATGTGAAAACCGCACGGGTTATCCTGGGTCACACACTGTACTCGGACTCCTGGCTGGAGATTTAGGCATTTAAATTTAAAGCGGCCCCGCGCCGTTTGGATCGAGGAGGCCTCCCTGCGGATCGGGCCGATGCCCAAGCAGCGAGGCCTTTATCGTTTGAGCGCGGGGAGTTAAAGGAACGGCAAGATGAAAGACAGAGAAATACCGACGATAAATCCCACGCCCGCGGATCTGGAGAGGGCCGAGCAGGACAGGACGATCGAGGCCGGCCTCAAGAGGATCGGCCGCAAGATCCTTGTCATGAGCGGCAAGGGAGGGGTTGGCAAAAGCACCGTGGCCGCTACAACAGCCCTCTTCCTGGCCTCCAGGGGATTTCGTGTGGGCCTCCTGGATGTGGATCTCCACGGGCCAAGCATCCCCAGGCTCCTCGGTGCCCGGGGAGGGCTTCGGATGGAGGAAAAGGGCGTGGTCAAACCCTATCTGACGGAGGGAGGCCTCCAGATCATGTCCATTGAAATGGTTCTTGGAGAGAACAAGGACGCAGCCATCATCTGGAGAGGGCCCTTGAAAATCGGCGCCATCCGCCAGTTCATTTCGGACATCCAGTGGGGGGACCTGGACTACCTGGTGGTGGATTCGCCGCCTGGGACGGGCGACGAACCCCTGACCGTGGCCCAGACCATACCCGACGCCGAGGCCCTGGTGGTGACCACGCCTCAGGAGATCTCCCTTGCGGACGTGCGGAAATCCATCAATTTCTGCCGTCAGGTGAAACTCAAGATCCTCGGGCTTGTTGAGAATATGGCGGCCATGATTTGCCCCCATTGCGGGGAGTCGGTGGCGCTTTTCGGCGCCGGGGGGGGCGCCAGAATGGCCAAGCAGATGTCAGTGCCCCTGCTGGCGGAAATACCCACGGACCCCAAGGTCGTGGAGCTTGGGGACCAGGGTCGCCTCAAGGAACTGGTGGATATGACCGACAATGCCGTGAAGCAGGCCTACGACAGCCTGGTGGACAGCCTGGTGGCGGCTGGCCCTGGCGGGGAGGGGGAGGCCGCAAACAGGGCGCGATAATCATGGACCTCCGCGGGGTTGTGTGGTAAATTTTTTAATTTGTGGGAACCGCCGGCCTGGCCTGTGGCGTGCACTCAAAAGACCCACAACGAACACAAACGAGTTTTCCCGCGGAGGTCCTTCATGCTCCACATAACCGTCTGTTACCTGTTCTTCGGCCTCATACTGGTGGTCTACGGCGCGCAGGTCTGACCGTTCCTGGAGGGCCTCGGGTATTTAAAGGCCACGCTGAACACTTACGGTCCCATACTTGTCGTCCTGCCCGCAAGGCTCTATACCCATGCCCGGACCCGCCGCCGCCTCAACCAATGGAAATCCGAAAAAAACGGGGCTGTCTACCAGCTGCCCAGGCAGGAGTTTGTTCACGAACTGATCTCGTGGACCGTGGCGGGCCTCCTCATGGGGGGGTCCTATTTTTTATTCTTCGGCGCCCCGCTCCTCACCGGAACAAAGGTGGTCCTGGGAAACCTCTCCTTTGGGCTCCTTGGGGGCATGCTTTGCTTTCTCTCATTTGAGAGGCAGCTCATTGATTTTCTCAGGGACATGAAAAACCCGGTGTTCACCGCGCCCCAAAAGCTCCTACCCGTTGCGAGAAAGATGCTGTTCTTCATGGTCACCGTGCTCGTCCTCATGGTGGGTGTCATGCTTCTCATGATATTCGTGGACATCCAGTACCTTTTAGAGAACAGGGTGGGCTTCGGCGTCGAAATTTATTATGGGGTGTTCAAGGAGATGCTCTTTGCCTTTATCGTCCTCCTCATACTGAGCTCTTTCATCATCGCGCGTTACTCAGGCAACCTTCACAAGATTCTGGAGATGCAGCTGGATGTCATGGATGAAATCAGCAAGGGCCATTACTTTCGCACCATACCCATCCTGAGCAATGACGAGTTCGGGCTCATTGCCGCCAAGACAAATGAGATGATAGAGGGCCTCAAGGAGCGGGATCACTGCCAGTCCAGCTTCGGCCGCTACATGGCCCCGGAGGTGAGCGAGATGATCCTGAGGGGCGAGGTGCCCGCCGGTGGCGAAGTGCGGGACGTCACCATCCTCTTCTGCGACCTCCGCGGATACACCCCCTTTGTGGAGCAGAGTGAGCCCCGTCAGGTGGTGGGCTTCCTGAACGATTACTTTACGGTCATGGAGCAGTCCATAAAAGAGTGCAAGGGCATTGTCCTCCAGTACATCGGAGATGAGATCGAGGCGGTGTTCGGGGCCCCCGAGGACCTGACGGATCACCAGGAGTGGGCCGTTCGGGCCGCCGTCCGAATGCGCGCACGGCTGGAGGAAATGAACCGGGAACGCGTGGCCCGGGGCGAGGAGCGCGTGGCCCACGGCATAGGGGTCCACTCCGGGGAGGTCCTTGCCGGAAGTGTAGGCAGCCCCGACAGGCTCATCTACGCAATGGTGGGGGACACAGTGAACGTGGCCTCCCGCATCCAGGACCAGAACAAGAAGTTCGGCACCGACATCCTGGTGAGCGAATCCACCAGACGGGGGATCGAAAAGAGCGGGTACACCTTCGAGACGCTGGGAAAGGTCCATCTCAAGGGCCGCCAGGAGCCGGTTGAACTCTTCCGGCTCCTTTGAAGCAGCGTCTGGACGCAAGCGGAAACCTAGATGAGGCGGCCATAACTAAGCAATGTTTTGTTGATCCGCAGCCGGAATTCGGGATGCGTCAGCTCCTGACCCCTCCGGTTGAAGGGGATATAAACAAGCCGGAGGTCCCTGGGGGAAATTTTGATGTCGGGGAGCCTGGGGTAGAGTTTTCGGGGGGGTTTCATGAAAGACGCCAGGTTCAACTTGAGGCTCTCCATGGCCTCGTCTACCGGCAGTGTGACCGGATAGAGGGTGCCGCCGGGCAGCTTGGGTTCCAGGTCGTGCCTGGGCTGGGTCAAGGTGGTTCGAAGGGAGAACGTCAAAAAGTCCCGGGGTCGCACCTTGAAGGCAGGGGCCCAGAAATGGAAGGGGTTTTCCTCCATGGGGGGCATGACGACCTTTGGAAGGTTGGCAAGCCTCACGAGGTCGGCTTCCGTTTTCAGGGGGATCCCTGAGACATCCGTTCCGATCCTCCAGAATGGAAGGTATGTGACCTCGGCGCCGTCTCCCCGTGGCAGGGTCCCGAACCCGACCTTCATGAATTTCTTTTTGCCGGCATGCCACACCGAGTGACAATTCCTGCAATTCAGGGCAAAACTGTCCCGCTGACCTTCCAGGTCCCAACCGCATTCAGGGCACTGGGCCGGGACGAATTGGAGCTGCCAGGTCGGGCGGCCCCCGGGGCGCGCGTTCAGGTCCGTGTCCTCGGAAAGCGCCGCCTGAAGGGGCCGATTCAGGACGGCGTCGTAGATGCGGTCTTCCATATAATAGGGCGCGTAGACGATGCTGAGGGTCTCGCCGATGAATTCCTGGTGAAACAGCGGTCCGGGGAGAGAGGAGGCATACCGGTCGCGGATTCCCTGGAGCATCTCCTGATAGGTCACTTCCGGCTGCAGAAAACGCCCCTCGGTGTCCGGCGTGAGGAACCGGATCTTGAGTGTCTGGCTCCTCAAACCCAGGGACGGGGGGAGCTTTGCGATGTGGACCCCCCTGGTGCTCACGTCCACGATGCGATCTTTGATCCCGTTCGGGGTGCACGAAAAGAGGAGGCCTTTGAAACGCCAGTAGGGCACGTAGTAGAGACGTTTTCCGCCATCGGCCTTGTGGGGCAGAACATAGCGGTACACCCTGCTCAGGAGGTAGCTTTTCACCTTGCAGTATTCGCAGGTGAAGAGGTGATCGGTCTCCTCCAGGACGGCAGGCGCCCCGCACTGGGGGCACTGGTAGTCTATGAGCAGGTTAGAGTTTCTCACCGCAGTGGTTGCAGAACTGGGAATCGGGGAGGTTCTCGCCGCCGCAGGATGGACAGAATTTTGACGCCTGCTTTTCCTCCACCGGGTGCCCGCATCGGGAGCAGAACCGGGCGTTGGTTGGCAGGTTCTTGCCGCAGTTTCCGCACTGGGTGAAGACCACATGCTGGTGACCGCAATAGGGACAGAACTTGGCGTTCACAGGGATCGTGCTGCTGCACTCGGGACAGCGGGCCGATGCCTCGCCGGGTCCGGGGCCCTGGCCCGGAGGCGGACCCCCTCCCTGTGGGGTCGCGCCCGCGAAATACTGTGCAAACATGGCGGGCATCATGACGCCCATACCCATGCCCATGCCGTCTCCCGCCCCGCCCTGGGAGTCTGCGGCCTTTTCCATGGCCATGGCGGCCTTCATCTGCATGAGTTTGTTCATGTCCTGGAAGACCCCCATGCGGCTCCGGTCGTCAATGGCCTGCTGCACCTCGGGCGGCGGGGTTATGGAATTGACGTAGAGGTGCGTCAAGGCCAGCCCGAAATGGCTGAAATCCCCCTGAACTTTCTTCAGGAGGCCCTCGGAGAGCTCGTCATACTGGGAGGGGAGGTTCAAAATGGAATCCAGGTGGGTGCCCATGTAATCGTTGAACCGGCTGATAATGACCCTGTTGAGATACTCTTCGATCTCCTCGGTGGTGAACATCCCCTGGGTGCCCACCATGCTGTTTATGAAAAGGATCGGCTGGACCACCTGGAGGTTGAAGACGCCGAAGGCCCGAAGCCGGATCAACCCGAGCTCCGCGTCCTTGAAGGCGACCGGGTCGCGGGTCCCCCACTTGAGGTTGGTGAACACCTTCATGTTCACAAAATAGACTTCCGCGCGGAGCGGGCTGGTCATGGCCCAGGGCAGCGAGGCTATTTTTGTCAAAATGGGTATATTGGCGGTCTTGAGGGTGTGCCGACCCGGCCCGAAGGCCTCCACGGCTTTCCCCTGGTAGAAGAACACGCCGGCTTGGCTCTCTCTGAGTGTGAGTTGGGCGCCGAACTTGATCTCTCCGGAACCCTTCTCGGGAATACGGTGGACGAGTTCACGGCCGGTTTCGTCGAACCATTCCAGGACTTCCAGGAAAACCACATTGTCGGTTCCCATGTTTATGCCTCCTTACGTTGAGCTCGGGTATTTGTGTGAGAAAATTCAGGAGCATTGATAATGCAAACCAGGTGCCAAAGGATACACCAATGGAGTTGTTTTGAAAACCCCCTCCATTGAACCCTTCCAAGGACTGTGTCATAATGGCGGCTTCGAATAATCCTGGAGAGGCGCCATGGAGATTTGCAGACGGATCCGGATGGCCCTTGAAACCCGCCGAGACGACGCCAGGGTCGCTGATGTCCGGATCGGGCTGTGCTACACCGGGATACGGCTGGAAGACGACCGCACGGGTGTGGCCTTCACCTCTTTTGACATCCGGGAGGAAGGCGGTCCCAGACTGGATGGGCTCCACCCCCTGGCAGGCCGCGACGCGACCGATCTTCTGCGGTTTTTGGGGGCCTCCTCGAGTGTGGAAAGGGCCGTGGGCCTTGCCGCCGCAAACGCCCTCGGGAACCGCCCGGGCGTTTCAAGCGAAGAGGTCGACTTCCTGGAGGCCCTTGAAGTCCCTTCGGGTGCCAGTATCGGAATGGTGGGGTTCTTTGGGCCCGTGCTCCCGAAGCTCCACAAAATGGGGGCCTCGGTGACGGTCTTTGAAAAAAATCTTTCGAGGTACCCGCTGGCGCTGCCGGAAAAGGAGGCCGCGAATCGGCTGCCGGACTGCGAGATAGCCTTGATAACCGCCGCTTCCATAGTGAACGGATCCGTCGACAGGCTCCTGCGAGCCGCCGAGAGCTGCCGGGAGGTGGTTCTTCTTGGCGTCTCCACCCCGCTTGTGGCGGCAGCCTTTTCAGGGACACCGGTCACCCGCCTCTCGGGCGTCGTGGTGACCGAACCCCAACGCATTCTCAACATCATCAGCGAGGGGGGCGGCAGGCACCTCTTCAAAGGGGGTACGAGAAAAGTGAATATTTCCGTCAGGGATGGCCTGTAAAAAAATTCCGGTTGTGAATTGGGTCTTTTTTCAGTACTGTAAGCGGCTCATGGGGTTTTGACTGGGGCGTTGGGAAGAATGCAGGTGGATGGATATGACGCAAGAACAACAGGATCCAATAGTCGAGATGATAGGGGCCGACAGATTCGCCTGGCTCACAAACTCCTTTTCCAGGGACACGAAACTATCCGACATGCCTTTGGATGTACTGGAAGTCTTGAGCCAGCTGGACGCCGCCAGGCGGGATTTGGCCTCGGATCCCAATGCAATCACCGGAATCGCGCTTTTGACCTTTGCGTATGGAATGGCTGGAAAGAGGCAGGAGGCCAGGCACGGCTCCAATGATCTGATGCTTGTCAAGATCATGGCCCGGAACGAACTGGACCGGCGATCGGGGAAAAAAAGACTCGAGAACCCCATGTGGAGTCGGCCTGTGGTCGAACTGATTACGGGGGAGGTAGGGGACAGGATTCGGGCGGAAAAACTGATGACGAACCCGGTCACCTGAAAACCAACGGATTTCCGGCGGTCATGAACTGCCGTACGATACATGAAAGAAGGAGCCATAAACCGTGTGCGGGCAGGCATCAGGAATTCAAGGCTGTGGCCGCACGCAGTCAATCTCCTGCTTCTGCTCCTTTTCCTGGTTTCTTTGGTCCTTCTGGCCTATGCGCTCGTCCAAAGGCCCTCTGTCCAGGACGCCCTGGTGGAGATCCTCTCCCGCCGCACGGGATACGGCATTCGCACCGGGAGAATCGAGCTGGACCTGCTGGAAGGGACCGGAGTCAGGGTCCGGGGGCTCCAGGCCGCAACCCCGGACGGGGCAAAATCCATTCAGGCCGCCTGTGTCCGGGTGACCTTTGATCCCGTGGAGCTCCTCAAGGGCCGCATCAAGCCCCGGCGCGTCACCCTGATCCAGCCTCACATTCAATTGGCCGTGCGTGCAACGGACCCCGTCACCTCACTTCCCCACCCCAACGACATCCCGCCCCTCTGGATACCAGGGCTCGAGTCCCTTTCCGTTGAAAAGGGGAGTCTCAGGTTCTTAGACCATGCCTGGCGCCTCGAAGACCTCGACCTGGAGGTGCGTTGTGACACTGGGGAGCCCCTGCCCCTGGAGATGGGCGCCCGCGGCCGGTTTGTCAAGGCGCGGGAAGCCGTGGATTTCAACATTAAGGGAAGGGGGGCGCCTTGTATCGATACCGGGGCCGCGGGGCCCTTCACCATGCAGGTGAGAACGGGGCCGATCCCGGTTTCGGTTTTGCCTCGCATGGGTGATCTTTCCATCAAAGACGGCTTTCTGGAGTGCACCGCGGTCCTGGAGAGCGGGGAAAACACGGACATAAAGATCTCCGGGGCAATCACCGGGCAGGATCTTCAGCTGGAGCTTCAAAGGGATGAAAGGCTCAAGGGCTTTTTCCTGCCGTTTGCGTCTCTCGCGTTTTCCGGGGACCTCGTGGGAAAAATGGTGCTCCTGCCCCGCCTCGTCCTGGAAACCCCGGGCCTCAAGGCTCGATGCTCGGTGGAGCTCGACCTGGAGGATCGGGGGAACCCTTGGCTTCGAGTCGATGCGCAAACGGAGTTTCTTTCCATCGACCCCATTAAAAAATATCTGCCCGGCCCCCTTCTGCCGGCATGGGTGGAAGAGAGGCTGCTGCCTCTCCTCGCACAGGGGGAGGCCAGATTGGAATCCATGATCCTGCAGGGCAGACTGCAGGATCTGGCCGGAGACTGGGGTCCTGCCCAGAGGGACAAATTTTCCCTCAAGGTCGCGTGCAGGAATTTTGTCGTGACAGGAGGCGGCATCCCCTACCCCTTTGTGGGAGTGGGTGCGCGCATTGAGTACGTGCACGACGATTTTATACTTTCCGACCTTTCCTCCCAATTCCAGGATTCCAGACTGCGGGACAGCGGCCTCACCGTGGAGGACGTCTCGGAAGACGGCCCGGGGTGGGACATCTTCGTAAAGGGGGATTTTGGACTCCAGACCTTGAGGGAGCAAAGGGGCATCGTGTTCCTGCCTCCTGACGTTCTCCAGAAGCTCGCGCATGTCGGAGAGATCTCCGGAAGGCTCTCGTGCGAGGCCAGGTTCAGGTACGAGCCCCATTATGAGTTTCCCCGGACCCGCGAGGGCAGCTTTGTCCTCGAGGACTGCGAAGTGCTCCAGCCCGAGTTGCGCCTGCCGCTTTTCCTCTCCCGAGCGGAAATTCGCGTCAGCGAGGACGACAAAAACAGCTTCAGAGCAAAAGGAGCCTGGGGCCTTTCGACGTTTGAGGCGACGGGGATCTTCGGGAGAGGGGATCGCGTGTTCCCCCTCCGCTCGGCACGGATAGCGGCCTTTGTGGATATGAATGAGGCCATCCCCGCCGTTTTTCAAGGATACACGCTCCCTTTGGCCTTCCAGCAGCCCGTGAGGACGCATCTGGACCTGGAAAATGCCGCGGAGTCTTTTTCGTGCAAGGGGAAAGTGGACCTTGCAGGCGTCACCCTAAGAAACGACCGGGTCCGCATGAGGCCGCCCGGCGCCGGGGATCACATCACCTTTGATCTCGGGTTCGGGCCCAGCCGGCGCGTTTCGGTGAAAGAGGCGGAGTGCTTTTTCAGGGGCTCGAAGCTCACCCTATCCGGCGGGTTCGACCTCGAGCGCCGGGACCTCTTCACCATGAACCTGAAGAGCCCCGGGCTGGACCTGGAGGACCTGGGCCTCAGCTTCCGGGAACATGGCCGCCCGGGGGCCGGCACGATCCGTGGGGATATCAAGATCGTGGGATCCATACAGGACCCGCTCACCACGGCGGTTTTGGGGAGCCTGCGGGGGGAAGGAATCGCGGCGCACCTGGACTGGCTCGCATCGCCCATTCAGGAAGGGTCCTTTGTCCTGAATTTTTCGGGGAAGAAGGTCCAGGTGGCGGAATGCAGCATGCTCCTGGGGAAAAGCACCCTGGAGGTGGAGGGCGAACTCACCGGCTGGAACGAGATTGGAGGAAGGATCAAGGTCTTTGCCCCCTACATGGAAGTCCGGGATTTTCTCCCGGAAGACAGACCCGGGGACAAGGGGGGCATTCCAAGGAACCTGGACATCCGGGCCGAGATCCACGGGCTTCACGGGAAGTGGAGAAACCTCGATTTCGGGCCGCTCAGGGCGGAAATCCGCATCGAGAGAGGGCAGGCCACCCTGGCCCGCTCGAGGATCCGTCTGGATCACGGCGTCATCACCTCAAGCGGACACTACCAGAGGGAGCCCATTCCAGAGGTCTCTCTTTCCAATCATGTCCGGCTCACCGGGCAGCCCTTGCTGAGTCTGCTCAGGGACGTGGGCATGGAAACGACCGCCATGGACGGCTCCTTGAACATGGAGGCCTATCTGACCATGAACGGACGGGAAATATCGGAGCTTCTGCCAAGCATGTCGGGCAATGCGGACATCACCGTCAGGGACGGCTACATCAGGCGATCCAGCCTTTTCATGCGCATCCTGGACCACCTGAGCCTCAAGAAAATTTTTCAGTCCGGCCCTTCTGATTTGCCGGAGGGTGCCTTCGGGTTCAAGGAGATCAACGGGTTTGCCGTCATCGACCGCGGCGTCCTGGCCACCGAAAACGCCACCATGTCGAGTACGGTGTACAATGCGGTGGCCGCGGGCGAGGTGGATCTGATCGGGCAAAAACTGGACCTCACCATGGGTATCCGGCCCCTGGAGACGATGGACACCCTGGTGAGCAAGATACCCATCCTCGGATACGCCATCACGGGAAAGGACAAATCCTTCCTCACCTATTACTTCGAGGTCCGCGGGCCCATGACCGAGCCCGACGTGCGGCACGTACCCTTCAAGCACCTTGGCGGCGGGGTCGCCGGGGTGTTGAAGCGTCTGTTCCTTTCGCCGGTCCGCCTGTACGGGGACATCACCAGGGGGTCGGCGCCCCCCGAGGGAGCGCCTTCCGAAAGGCAGGAGTGAATATTTCCTGCTTTCGGTCTTTCAACATCCGCGGAACACAAAGGTCAGGAATCCACCGAGAGCCTCCCGGTCTCGATGACCGGCGGATCTTCCTGATCCATGACCCGGACGATGCCCGCATTCTTCCGGTCCTTCTGGGCCTTGTAGTACGCACGGTTCTTGCCGAGACCTTTTGCGAATGCTAGGACTTCGGGCATGAGAGAATCCATGGGCAGAGAATTTCTCACGATGTTATGCTCCTGACACTCGTCGCCCGTGAGTCGTCTACCCAGGTAATACAGGTCGTCGAGGATATACCCGGGAATCGCCTTGCTCACTATGGCCACCATCCCGGGCCAGAACGGAATGCCGATATCCACCTCGGGAAAGCAGAAAAAGCCTCTGTCGGACCGCATGAAGCGAAAATCGAAGCAGCAACACATGATGGCACCCCCCGCGAAGGCATGTCCGGTGATGGCCGCTATGGTGGGCATGGGATACATGAGGACCCTCTTGAGCAGTTTGTTGAGGGTGTGGCAGAACCGTACGATCGTTCCCCGGTCTTGAGCCTGCGCAATGGGCGCGAGCCAGTCGAGATCTATACCGTTGCAAAATATCTTTTCATGGGCCGATTTCACCACCAGGGCGTTGGCATCGCTCCCGTGCTCTATTTCGTCGAGCACGGAGAGAAACTCCTCCACGAACCGCATGTTGAACCGGTTTTCCCCGCTGTTCATGGTGACAACGGCCACTCCTTCATCCAGCACATACTCGATTGTGGACATGATTCGGGCTCCTTTTCTATTGATCTCCAGACACCGCGCATTATAGCCGCCCTATAGTAATTATCCAAGAGTTAATGAAATGGCCATCCCCGACAAGATTCAATGCGTTGTCTTTTTTCGGGGATGGCTCTTGTAAATATATTACCCTAGCGAGGCCTCGAGTTCCCGGAAGGCTTCTGCATGGCGCACGAGCATCTCAGCGATGGGTAAGTTATAAGGACACTTCTCTTCGCATTCCCCGCATTGGATGCATTCGTCCACCGTGGAAATCGCCTCTTTCATAAAAACCATTGCCTGCAAGGGCGCCAAGCGATTCATTATGGCGGGAAACATCTGGGCCTCCCTGATCATCACCCCCTGCGGACAGGGCAGACAATAACCGCAACGCCGGCAGAATGAATCTCCCAGTTTTTCACGTATGCTTTCCATGTCCTGTCGGTCCTTGTCAGCCAGCGGTTGAGGCGTTTCGTACATGGCCACGATCTGATCGAATTCTTCTTTATTGGATACTCCGGGTATGGGTATCACATGCGGGTATTGTTGGAGGAATTTAAAACACAGGTCGGCCCGTTCGAGCATACCGCCGCCCAAAGGCTTCATGGCTATAATGCCCATGTCTTTTTCCAGGGCTGCCGGATGCAAGGCTTCAAGGGCCTGGGTTTCCAAAAAGTTGAAAGGAAACTGAATAGTTTCAAACAGCCCGGTTTCAATGACTTTGAGAGCCGTGTCCTTATTGTGGGCGCTGAACCCGATATGCCGGATTTGGCCCTTAGCTTTTGCCCACGTTGCCGCTTCCATGGCGCCGCCTGGGGCCAGCACTGCTTTCAATTCAGATTCCTCGGACAGGTTATGGAATTGAAAAAGGTCTATGTAATCCGTGCGAAGCTGCCTGAGGCTGTTGGCAAGATGCTCAGCCGCTTTTTCTTTAGACCTTTCCAACGTCTTGGTGGCGATTACAACCTGGTCGCGCACGCCCTCCAAGGCCTGCCCAATTTTTCCTTCACTGTCCATATACATGTTTGCCGTATCGAAAAAGTTGACGCCGCGTTCGAAACAATACCGGACCATTTCGACCGCATCGTTTGTTTTCAACTGCATAATGGGAATTCCGCCGAAACCGAGCTCCGAAACCATTAGCCCAGTCTTACCTAATCGATTTTTTTTCATGCTTTTGCTCCTGGCCTATGTTTTTAAAATGAGATAAGAATAACATTTTTCGAACTATTGGTTTGGAAAAATATGCCCATAGTCAAAGCCTATCCACTGGGATTTATGAGTCGACTCAGTACAAAGGAGACTGAAATGAATGCTCTTGAGAAGCTCAACGCCCATCTAGAAACGCGACTTACAGAATTGGGTAAAGCAAAGGAGCGGGGGCATAAGGTTATAGGATATTCCGCTGGTGGTTATTTGCCGGAAGAACTCATATTAGCCTGTGACGCAATACCCCTGTGTTTTATTCGGAGCGGGAATAATTCTGTGTTGAAGGATTCAAGCTCGTATGTCTGCAGATGGTTCGACCCCTTTTGGCGAAGTCAGATAGGCTTGATTACATCAGGAAAAGACCCATACTACAACATTGTCGATCTCATTGTTATTCCCATAACTGACAATCATGTCCGGGTTTTTTCAAATACAGTTGGTTATTATACTCCGGAAATAGAGTCCTTCGTCTTTGGTGTACCGCATGTTAAGGACAAAATCTCCCTTGATTATTATCAACAAGGTATAGTCAGACTTAGGAAAAAGCTTGAGGAGTACACAGGAATTGAAATCACTAAATCGAGGCTCGAGCAATCCATAGATCTGTGTAACAAGGAAAGAGAGCTTTTTAGGACAATAAGTTCGATTAGAAAATCAGGGGAATTTAATGTGAAAAGCAGGGACTTTGTTGCCCTGAATCACGGCTCTCTGCTGGCTGATAAAGAGACTATGATCGATATACTTGAATTGTTTATCAAAGAGGTCAAAGAAAATGCATCCATTTCCCAAGAAGGACCGAGAATTTTGTTTACCGGATCAACCCTTGCCCAGGGAGATTCGAAGGTAATGGATATTGTATCGGATTGCGGGGGAATGATTGTAATGGAGGAGTTTGCAGAAGGGCTTCGCCCTTACTGGGATACGGTAAAGCTGGAGGGCGATCTTATTGCCAACTTAGCTGAATCATATTTTTGGGATCGTGTTTGCCCGGGCTGGTTCAGGCCAGGCACAGAGCGCCTTGATTTCCTCATTAAAATTGCCAAAGAATATAATACAGCAGGATTGATTTGGTACCAATTGATGTATCGAGAGTCTTATAAAGTTGAGTCCTATTTTTTCCCTGGCATATTAAAGAAAAAGACAGGGCTTCCTATGCTTGTTTTAGAATCTGAATACGATGCCGCAGAGTCTGGCCCCATGAAAACACGTATCGAGACATTTATTGAGACAATAAAGGGAGATTGAGGCATGGATAATTATTACGATAGCCTTTTCAGGCTTTGCGGATTTGAATCTGCAGAAATTGAGGAAGAAAGGTCCAGGATTGAGGCGACCTTTGAGAAACTGGCAATAGGCCCCGGGGATATGGATGAGGCTGAGATCAGGGTCAGGCAATATCATGACGTCTCATTGGAAGGGGTGAGGAAATTACTGGGTGCGTGGCTTAAAGAACTGATAGATTTGGTTCTGGCCAGGGAAGAGCGGAAAAAAATTGTATATTATGGATTTCCCGCAATTTTAGGCCCGGGTTTGATGCTGAGCGCCTCTTCCGAAAATGTCTTTGTGAGTGCTCCTGATATGGTGCTGGATCATACCATGGGACAAATCTTCAATAAACTTACCCCAATACTTGAAGCGGGTGAAGCCAATGGGCTCCCTCCCGGACATGCTCTCTGTTCACTGTGGCAAGCCAAGGTAGGTGGTATTGCCAAGGGCATGATTCCTGTGCCGGATTTTGCCTTAGCTTCCAGTTATTATTGTGATATGGGGTCAAAGGCCGATGATCTGGTGACCGCGTTGTATGGGGTTCCCATAGCTTATATTGACGGGGTCATGGATTCCAAATGGGGTGAATATCCAGGATATTTGCCCGAACGGGTTCATTATCTCGGCTCTCAGATAAATCAGGCCCTTGAGAAGGCTGAGAAAGTTTTGGGAATTGAGATATTGCCTGACGCATGGGAAAGATCCCGGAAAAAGAGCCAGCCGTTTAGAGATAACCTCACAAGGCTTATAGAGGTGATGAAAGCCGACCCCGTCCCGGTAAGTGTCGTCGAACTTGAAATGCTGGAATCACTTTCCGGTGCTTCCACCGGAAGGGGCATACGGGAAGGAACGAAAGCCATGGATATCCTGGTCCATGAACTGGAAAAACGGGTGGAAGCGGGCGAAGGAGTCACGGAGAAAGGAGCTCCCAGGGTCATGGTAAGATTAGGACATACATCTGATCCAAAGATAACACGTTTAATAGAAGAAACAGGCCTTTCAGTTCCATTAACTTTTATATTGGGAAGTTGGGGAGGCATAAAAGTTAAACTTAAAAGCAATTATAAAACACCTGGTGAAATAATAGCTGATTATGAGATGGCAGCGGGATATTATTATGGAACCGAAGGTCAAGTAAAATTTTATGAAAATGCTACTAAAATAATGAAATTAGATGGCTTTATTGCCCAATATCTTTATAATTGCCGTCCTGTCGCTACAATATCCCATATTCAGAAGAAATATCTTGAAGAAACAACAGGGCTTCCCGTTCTATCCCTCGAAATAGATAATTTTGACAGCAGGGCTTATAGTGCTGACGCACTGAGGACAAAAGTGGAAACCTTTGCTGAAATGCTTAAAGCAAGAAAAAATGGGTGAGGGCAGGTCTGAAGGGGGAAACCCATTCGAATGAAAAGAGACTGAGCCGCAAGTGGCCCGTAACCCTGGCATTTATTCTAAGTGATTTCGATGAGATAAGGTTTATCTGGCAGGCGGCCCCAGTGGGTTTTTACGAAGCCATCAAAAGGGAGCAGGTGCATGTTAGTAGCCGGCGTTGATATAGGTGCGGCAACGGCAAAAACTGTCATTATGAAAGACAGAGAGATTTTAGGTTATGCAGTGAAGCCTGTGGGTTATGATATTAAAAGAATTGCAAATGAAATATGTTCAGAAGCAATACAGAAAGCTGGACTTTTTATATCCATAGAGGACCTCGATTGTGTTATATCAACAGGTTATGCAAGAGAATCTATTGAATTTGCCACTAAAAGTGCTACAGAAATTATATGCCATGCAAAGGGTGCCCATTTCATGATACCCTCGACAAGGTTTATCATTGATATGGGAGGTCAGGATTCAAAGGCCATAGAGGTTGGTCCGGAAGGAAATGTGATTGATTTTGCAATGAATGATAAGTGCGCAGCAGGGACAGGCCGGTTCTTGGAGGTCATGGCTCATATTCTTCAAGTAGAATCTATGGACGAGATGGGGCCGCTTGCCCTCCAGAGCACAGAACCTTGTCCCATAAGCAGCACATGCACTGTATTTGCTGAAACAGAGGTGGTCGTACTCCGGGCAGGCGGAAGCGAAAGGAAAGATCTGATAGCTGGTGTACACAAAGCTGCGGCATCGAGAGTCGCTGCTATGGCCACAAACCTTACGTGCAAACCCGATGCAGTTTTTACGGGCGGGGTCGCAAGAAATAGCGGCATCAAAAAATATTTGGAGGATGAATTCGAGATAGATTTTCTTGTTCCGGAAGAGCCCCAGATTATGGGTGCACTCGGGGCGGCCTTGATCGCGCATAATATCAAAAAATAAATCATTTTAAATTTTTTGTTACAAATTTTTCTGTTTTCGTATATATTCACCTATTATGAATGTGGGCAACAGAATCCGGTTGATCCGAAAAAAACTGGGTATCAACATGAAAGATTTTGCGAGCCTGATAGGGGTCAGCTATCTAACCCTGCACAGGGTAGAGACTGACAAAATCAGCCCTTCCGTTGCCCTCCTCTCACGAATCGCTCGCCATCTCGGTGAACCCATTGTCAACTTCCTTAACGAGGAAAAAAGCCTGACCATTGTAAGGTCTGGGAAAGCTCCTACGCTCCACTCCGGCAAACTTTCACTGGAGGTCCTTGTGCCCAAAGGAGCGGTGAGCGAGCAGATTTCCGTTACCTACGGCAGAGCCGAACCCGGCGAATTTGTCAGCCGGCATGCCCATAGCGGATTTGAGTTGACCTATCACCTCAAAGGCCGTGTCATTTTCAAGTATGGGGACGGGGAGTACCAGCTCGATCAGGGAGATATGCTCTGTTTTGATTCGAGCGTCGTACACTCAGTGGTGGCCTTGGAGAAGCACGAATTTGTATCAATTTATTTTAGAAAACTTTCGGGGTAGATGAAAATCAAGTCAAGTACTACCCACTGAGCGTCTGCTATACAAGCCTTAACCTTTTGAAACCACTTAAACAGATGTCAAGTTTACAATCCTTTTACGATCCAGCCAACATTAACGAAAGGAGGGAGACCAAAAACTATTTAAAAGTGAACAGGAGATGATTTTTGGTCATGAGACACTCATTATGAAAGGAGATTTTAAATGAAATACATAAAGATTTTTATTATTATATGTGCTGTATCAGTGACTCTATTAACCAATAATAATCTTTTTGTCTCGACATGCGAAGCCGCGGATACCATTAAATTAAGTTTCAGCACTATGTTTCCTGCACGTCACATGCACGGTGTGATTGCACAAAAATTTGCTGACGTCATAAAAGAGCGCACTGATGGAAGGGTTGAGATAACTGTTTATACAGGCGGGGCCTTGACATCGGCAGCAAAGTGCTATCATGGGGTCGTAAAGGGAATCTCTGATATCGGAGGATCATGCCCACTTTATGTTGAAGGGCGTTTTCCAGCCAGTGAACTTTTCGAGTTGCCACACTATGTACCCAATGCCTGGGTCAATTGCCAAGTTTACAACGACTTCTACAAACACTTCAAACCAAAAGAATTTGACGACGTGCATGTGCTTTATCTCCACGGGCCGGGGCATGCCGTTCTGCAGAGTGCTAAGCGTAAGGTGAAGAAGCCGGAGGATTTAAAGGGGATGAGTGTACGGGCGAGTGGCACGTCCGCCAATGTCATTGACGCGTGGGGAGGCACGCCGCGGACCATGCCCATGGGGGAAGTCTACGAGGCCTTGGCCAAGAACGTCGTGGAAGCGAATTTTGCCTATGTGGAAACCCTGAAAGGATTCCAACATGCTGAAGTGGTCAAGTATGTGACCAAGTTCCCGGTTTCGTGCTCCAGTGCTCAATTTGTGGTGATGAACAAGAAAAAATGGGCGTCCTTGCCTGAGGATATTAAAAAGATATTTACTGAGACGAGTGAGGAATTTGTAGATTATCAGGGGCAAGCATGGAATTTTATAGACGCCGAAGGCCTCAAGTATTTCCTGAGTCTTGGAGAAGGAAGAGAGTACATCGAAATCCCGCAGGAAGAAAGACCCAAATGGCAAGAATTGGTTTCTCCTATTATGGAAAAGTATATAGAAGAGAAAACGGCCATGGGACTTCCTGTAAAGGAGTACATTGATTATATAAAAGAGCGCACTGATTACTATATTCAAAGACAGCCTACTGATGAAGAATGTGCCAAAACAGTTAAAGAATGGTTCCCGGCGTATCTGAAGTAGGCAGATTAAAAGGCTGGAATTTTATAGAGGGAGTATCCCTGTCGGGGTACTCCCTAATTGACGAAACTCGAGGGCAACATGTTGGATAAATTCGAGAATATAATAAAAATTTGGAGCGACTGGTTCAACTGGATAGCCCTTATTGCGCTTGTGGCCATGGTCGGTGTTGTCTCGATTGATATCGTCGGAGCTAAGATTTTTAATGCACCCCTTTCCGGGGCAGTTGAACTAGTTTCCTTTTTAGGTGTGGTTATTGCGTCATTTTCCGCTTCAAGAACATATAATATTGGTCGACATATACGCGTTGATTTTATTGTATCACGCTTCACTGTTAAAGTACAAAATGTATTGGCATGTATTGTATCAGCATTAAGTATATTTCTTTTTATTATGCTTATTTGGCGTACTTTCATATATGGAAAGGATATTCAAGAGGCAGGCGAGGTTTCATTAACATTAAATTTTCCATATACGCCATTTATTTATGGTCTTGCCATTGCCATGATACCATTATTTCTGTTATTGTTAGGTGAATTTATACGGTCATTAATTGAGGTAACAAAAAAATGAGTCTATCTATAATCGGTATAGCTGGTATCATTGTTCTTCTGATTCTTTTTGCCATAGGAGTACCTGTGGCTTTCGCAATGGCACTCGTAGGATTGATAGGCTTTTGTTACATAGTTTCACCATTGGCAGGGCTGGAGTTGCTTGCAATGGATTTTTTTGAGAATTTCTCTTCCTATTCTCTTACTGTGATTCCTCTTTTTGTTTTCATGGGTTCTATAGCTTTTGAGGGGGGACTCAGTACGAGACTTTATAATGCGGCTTATACAATGTTTGGACGTAGGAGAGGGGGGCTTGCTGTAGCTACTATTGGTGCAGCTGCAGGTTTTTCAGCCATTTGCGGATCGACTAATGCCGCTGCCGCGGCAATGGCGAGAGTCTCTCTACCGGAAATGAAAAAACATGGATATGCTGATGTGCTTGCCACAGGATGTGTTGCATCATCAGGAACTCTTGGAATATTGATTCCTCCAAGTGCACTGCTTATTGTTTATGGAATATTGACTCAACAGGGTATTGGAAAACTATTCATAGCTGGTATTCTACCCGGTTTGCTTCTTTCTTTTCTTTTTATGATAACTGTCTTAGCATGGTGTTGGTATGATCCTAGTCTGGGCCCGGCAGGACCCTCAACAACTCTTAAGCAAAAGATACAGGGCCTCACAGGCGTTATCGAAATGCTCCTTCTGTTTCTTTTCGTCATGTTAGGTCTTTTTTTGGGTTGGTTCAGCCCCACTCAAGCCGGCGGTGCGGGAGCCGCCGGCGCATTAATTATTTGTCTAATACGCCGGACAATGACTTGGCGTTTGTTTATTAACGCTGGCAAAGACACACTGCTGATTACTTGTATGGTCATGTTTATTGTAACCGGCGCAATGATTTTTGGACATTTCTTGGCCGTGACCAAAATTCCATTTATTTTGGCTGACTGGGCCGGCTCTCTCCCCATTCCTCCAATGGGAATCATCGCCATAATAGCATTTTTGCATTTGGTAGGCGGCTGCTTTATGGACGCCTTTGCATTGATAGTACTTACTGTTCCTATAGTGTATCCATTGGTGATTAAATTAGGTGTTGATCCAATATGGTTTGGAATTATCATAACATTATTGGTTGAGATGGGAGCAATAACACCTCCAGTAGGGGTAAATACATATGTAGTTAAAGGAGTGGCCGGAGATGATGTTCCTCTTTCAGTAATATTTAGTGGTATTTTTCCGTTTTTAGGCGCACTTATACTTGCTGTTGTTATCTTGATGATTTTTCCACAAATAGTTACTTTTTTGCCTAGCCTTATGAGCTGATTGTGCATTTGTAATTGACATAAATGAAATGGCTTAACAGCAGACAGCCACGTCCGACTCTTTTTTTGTGAAGGCGGATGCAAATTGGATAGTGAAATCGAAAAACAGTAACAGGAGCCGAAGGATAAGTAACCCCTTATAAAAGGAGAAAGGCCACCATGAATTTAGACTTGTCAATATTCCATCGTTTCGGATTTGACTATCAACCGGTTGGTGTGAAATTCGACGTATTCAAACCAAAGCAGATTTCTCAGCTTGACCAAAAGGCGGCTTTTTGTGAGATGCTGAAAGTAGCCCAAGAAGGAAGGGCGTTTTATGCGGCCAAAGAGGATCATGAGTGCAAGGCAGGGCTGATCCCGCTTGGAATGTCAGAACCCAACCCCATTTTCGACAGCGGACAAATCGGCCCCAAGCTGGGGGTGTATGAAGACGCCCGTGCAAATCGAAAGATTTATACGGACATGTATAAACTCCAAAAAGACACCGTAAAATACGTGATCTTCTCTTCATTGGATCAACTATCTTACGACCCGGATCTGCTGATCGTGACGGCGAAACCTCATCAGGCGGAGATCATTCTCAGGGCAATGAGCTATCGAACCGGCAATGCATGGAATGCAAAAGGGACGACGGTCGTGGGTTGTGTCTATCTCTACATGTATCCCTACTTGACAGGCGAGCTGAATCTCCTTGTAGGCGGATTGCACCATGGGATGAAGGCCAGGCAGCTCTATCCGGAAGGCTGGCTCTTTTTGTCCATTCCTTTCCAACTGCTTCCGGAAATCGTGAGCAACCTGAAAACCATGGAATGGGATTTGCCGCAGTATTCTTGGGGAAAAGAAAGGCATATCGAAAGAATGAAGGAAATCGCCCAAGAACTTCAAAAGGAGATGTAAGAAAATGAATGAATTTTTTTATTAATTCTATTTTAAAAATGAGTACAAGCTACAATCTGAACTCAGCTATCCTCTGACCAGTCCACGTCGTCTTCTTCCACAGTTTCGCCGGGGCCGATGCTTTCCAGGAATTCCCTCAGGCCTGGACGAAGGTACACGCCACTCAGGTCAAATCTCTTGAGGGCCGCTCCGAGCACCTGGACCTTTCGGCCCACAGGGGCTTTCTTGTTGATGATAACAACGGGAACGCCCTTGATGCGGCACAGCCCGCCCGGGTTGAAACGCGCCTCCTTGTGCATGGTTTCAAAGCGGACCTCTATCTCGAGACCTTGTGCAAGGGCCTCGAGCTGATCCAGCATGAGTTGTTCGTCCATGGCTGCAAGCCCCTCCCGTAGAGATCATGGATCGCCCGGAACAGACAGAACGGGCTCTCCAAACCTATTGTCGTTTTCCCATGGGGAACCAAAGAATTGTGAGAAAGCCGGCAACGGCGATGCAGCCTGTAAAATAGAACATTTTATCAAGACCTGTCCAGCCCGCAACCCAACCGGAGAACACGGCTCCCGTGATGAAACCCGAGTCGTAGACCGCTGTGAAGATGGACATGACGGCCGGTTTCTGTTCGCCCCCCCCGTAACCGGAGGCGAGGGCGTTGTGGGCGGGGAAGAGGAAACCCATTCCGGCGCCGAAGAAGAGCGCGGGAACCCATCCTCCCCCCGTGTCCAGGAGAGGGGGGATGAGCAGGAGCCCGAGGGTGAACACCGGGTAAAAAAGCCTGATGAAGAGGGCCTTCCCAATTCGGTCGATCCACCGGCCCACGGTCAGGAGAATGACGATCGCCAGACAAAAGGCCGTGAAGAAGAAAATTCCCGCGGAGGCCCCCTTGTGATCCGCGGTCAGGGCGATGAAGTTGAAGACCGTGGACTGGCAGTGGGCAAAGATCAGCGTGGAGGCCAGAAGGAAGAGAAAAGAGAGGTCTTTTACAAAGGCGTGATCCCCCTCTCCCCGAAGGGAGGCATCCCTGGCAGCGTCTGGAATGCCCGTGGAAGCCCCTCGCAAACATATGGCGGCGCAGAGGATGGACCCGAAAGCCGCGCAATAAAGGCCCATGGGCCCCAGACGCTCCAGGAGGAATTCCCCGGCTGGAGGGGCCAGCGCGGCCGCGGCCATGAGGGCGGCCCCCACGATGCCGTAGGCTCGCCCACGGCTCCTTTCCGGAAAGAGGACGGCGACAGCGGAAAAGCTAGCGGCCACAAAGGCTGAAAAGCCCAGGCCGTGGATCACCCTCACCGAGAACAGGGAGATTCCCACGTCCCGGATGAACGGGTAACAACCAGTGGCCGCCAGCATAACGGCGATCCCTCTGGACATGAGGGGAAACTCGCCCCATCCCGCGGTCAGATATCCCATGAGAGGTCTCGAGAGAACAGCTGCCATGGAAAACAACCCCATGACCCAGCCGATGACCCGGTTCCCCGCGCCCATGGATTCCAGGACCACGGGATAGAGGTAAAAGAAGGCTACATTGGAAAAAACAAAGAGAACGGCAAGGTTCAAGGAGAGAAAGACCTTGTCTGTCAATGAAGGACTGTTTTCCGCGTTCACATGCGCCTCGGCCTCGGATCACACCATAAAATCAGGTGGGTCCCGTGCATGAAATTCAGATTGTCCGGAAACGCGGCACATTTAGGTGCCTTTATAATGTCCCCCGGATATGATACACTTTTGTTCCGTGTCGTCCCAGCGGAATCGGGATTCCAGCGGCACTCCCCAAGGGCACGGCATATCATTCCACAAAACCCATACTCAGGAAGAGAAAAATGGACAAGACAGGGATTCTGAGGGAAGAGGCATTTCTCGAACACCACATGGGCGCCTTTCATCCGGAGAGCCCCGAGCGGTTGCGGGCCCTCTACGGTATGCTTGACGGCCTGGCGTTCGTAAGCGCGCTGATGAGGGTCCCGGCCCGGCCGGCGGAGCGTAAGGAGCTCCTTGCGGTCCACGACCCGGGGTATCTCGAGAGGCTGGAGGCCACCAGGGGGAAGGACCACACCTTTCTAGATCCGGATACGTCCACGTGCGGGGAGTCCTGGGGGGCGGCACTCATGGCGGCAGGGGGCCTCTGCGAGCTTGTATCCTCTGTCTTTTCAGGGGAGGTGAAAAACGGGTTCGCGCTCGTGCGTCCTCCCGGCCACCATGCCGAGCGGGGTCGGTCCATGGGATTCTGCCTACTGAACAACGTGGCCGTGGCGGCTCGATACGCCCAGCAAGCCCTGGGGCTCTCTCGGATCCTCATCGTGGACTGGGATCTCCATCACGGGAACGGCACCCAGCACACCTTCGAGGACGACGACAGCGTCCTTTACATCTCAACACACCAGTACCCCTACTATCCGGGAACCGGTGCGTTCAAGGAGAACGGGCGGGCTGCAGGCAAGGGATACACCCTGAACATACCCCTTGGCACCGGGTGCGGTGACGGGGAGTACGCGGCCATATTCGAAAAGATCGTCCGCCCCGCGTCCCTGGCCTACAACCCCGACCTCGTGCTGGTTTCGGCCGGCATGGACATTCATTGCAACGACCCCCTGGGAGGCATGGCCGTGACTCCGGCGGGGTTTGCCGCCATGACCCGCACGCTCATGGACATCGCCGGGGCCTGCTGCGGTGGGAGACTCGTGCTGACCCTGGAGGGAGGCTACGACCTGGACGGCCTCAGGGACTCCGTCCGGGCCGTCCTGGCGGAGCTCTCGGGCGTCAGCCGGACGGACTCCGCTGAAACGGCGTCGAGCTGCCGCATCGGGGATCTGGATGCCCTTCTGGAGCGTGTTCGCAAAAGCCACCCGGGACTCTAAGGGCGCTTTTTCGGAACCGCAAGGGAAACGGCTGCCATGAGCAGACGGACAAAATCAGGGCCCCGGCGCTTTTTCGGAAACCTCGGGGCCGTGAAAAAGGTGAGAAATCTCATTGCAGCTCCTTTTCAGTCCAGGGGTTTCGGGAAGGCGGACGCGTCCCGAAAGCCTTTTACGGCGATTCGGCCGGTGAGGCCCGGGGATGCGGACTTCGTGTGCCGGCTCAGCGCGGTGGTCTTCAGGCCTTACGGCGATTACGGGGAGCTCCTGAGGGACTGGCTGGAATCAGGGCAGGCCCTCACCGTGGTGGCTCACAGGCGGGACCGGCCGGTGGGGTTTGCCATGTGCACCCGGAGTTCCTCCCCGTCCGCGGTCGGGCATGAAGCCGAGCTCCTGGCCATCGGTGTGGAGCCCCGGTATCAGAGGTCTGGGGTCGGGCGGGTTCTCCTGCGCTACATAGAGAAGGACTGCCGAAAGCAGGGCGCCCTGGTCCTGGCCCTTCACACGGCCGTCGAGAACCATTCCGCCCGGAGCCTTTTCAGCTCTTCCGGGTTCAGCCCCGTACGTCTCAAGCGCAGCTTTTATCCCAGGGGCCAGAGCGCCGTGCTCATGGTCAAGGTCCTTTGAAAGAGGGGTCGGGGCATGGGATTTGCAGGTGTATTGTCCATTGTTTTTGGCTTTTACTGGAAACCTGTTTGATCTATAATTCCCGCGAATTCTGTATGGCAATTCCTGTCGGTTTTCGTGTGTGGACCCGCCTATATCCTCCGGAGGAATCCCATGGCCCAGATAGATGCCTTTTTCAAACTCATGAACGAACAGGGTGCGAGCGACCTTCACCTCATTTCAGGCCAGCAGCCCGTGCTTCGCATTCAGGGGGATCTGGAGCGCGTCAAGTACAAGCCCCTGGACAACGATTCGCTCAAGGCGATGCTCTACGAGATAGCCACCGAGGACAAGGTGAAGCTTTTCGAGGAAACGGGAGACGTGGACTTCGCCTACGAAATCCCGGGTCTTGCCAGGTACAGGGCGAATTTTTTTCAGCAGAAGTACGGTGTCGGCGCGGTTTTCAGGGAGATTCCATCAACGATCATGACGTGCGAGCAACTCGGGCTTCCGCCGGTGGTCAAACGCCTGGCCACCCTCCCCAGGGGCCTGGTGCTGGTCACCGGCCCCACGGGCAGCGGTAAATCCACTACGCTGGCCGCCATCGTGGACGAAGCCAACAAAACCCGCAAGGAGCACATTCTCACCATAGAGGATCCCATCGAATTCGTTCACCACAGTCAAAAGGCCGTCGTCAACCACCGGGAGGTGGGGCTCCACACCCGGTCCTTTTCAGCCGCGCTTCGGGGGGCCCTCCGTGAGGACCCGGACATCATCCTGGTGGGAGAGATGCGCGACCTGGAAACCATCTCCCTGGCCATCGAGGCCTCGGCCACCGGTCACCTTGTCTTCGGGACACTCCACACGACAAGCGCGGCCAAGACCGTGGACCGGGTCATCGAGGTCTTCCCGGTCAGCCAGCAGGAGCAGATCCGCAACACCCTCGCCGACGGTCTCCGGGCGGTGGTGGCCCAGACCCTTTTCAAGCGCGTGGACAAAAAAGGCAGGGTGGCGGCCCTGGAGATCATGATCGCAAACCCCGCCGTCAGAAACCTCATTCGAGAGGGCAAGACTTTTCAGATCCCTTCCATGATACAGACCGGCAAAAAGTACGGCATGCAGACCCTGGATGACGCCATTATGGATCACCTCATCAAGAAGCGGATCAGCCCGGACGACGCCTACAACAAGGCCAATGACAAGGCCAAGTTCCGTCCGTACCTGAAGAACCCGCCGACGGATTTTACAGAGGTCTAGAAAACCGCAGGAGGTGCAGGCATGCGACAGCAGCAGATCGACCACATTTTGACGGCCATGCTGGAATCCAACGACGACGTCTCGGATCTCAACATCACAGTGGACAAGCCCCTGCAGGTGGAATCGGCGGGGGAGCTCCTGCCCGTTTACCTCAAGCCGCCCGTTAACCGACTGACCCCCTTCCAGGCGGAGGTGTTTGCCCTGAACCTGATCAATGGGGACCGCCGCCTGACCAGAAACCTCCTGACCGAGGGCTCCTGCGACCTTTCCTACCAGCTGGCGGGCAAGGCCCGGTTTCGCGTGAACGTTTTCTCGCAGAAGGGCTTTTACAGCACGGTCATGCGGCAGCTTGCCACACGGGTGCCCACTGTGGAAGAGATGGGGCTCCCCATGGCCTTCAAAAAGATGGCCAGGGAGCGAAACGGCATCATCATCATCACGGGTGCCACCGGAAGCGGCAAGAGCACGTCCCTTGCGGCCATTCTCGATCAGATCAACGAGGAGCAGTCGGTCCACGTGGTCACCCTGGAAGACCCCGTGGAGTTCGTCCATTCCCAGAAGAAATCCACCTTCAACCAGCGGGAGCTCGGCACGGATTTCAGCACCTTCTCCACAGGGCTCCGGGCGGCCCTCAGGCAGGCGCCGAAGGTCATCCTGGTCGGCGAGATGCGGGACCGGGAGACGGTCGAGATAGGCCTTTCAGCGGCGGAGACCGGCCACCTGGTCCTGACCACCCTTCACACGGTGGATGCGGGCCAGACCATCAACCGCCTCGTGGGTATGTTCGAGCAGGAGGAGGAGAAGCAGATTCGAATACGTCTCTCGGACACGCTCAGGTGGATCGCCTCCCAGCGTCTGCTCCCATGCCTGCAGGGAGGGCGGGTGGCCGCCTTCGAGATCATGCAGTCCAACGTCCGGATCAAGGACGTCATCCTCCACGGCGAGTCCGAGGGCAAGTCCTTTTACGAAATTATTGAAGGGGGCAACGCATTCGGGATGATGACCTTTGATCAGTCTGTGGCGCAGCTCTACAGGGAGGGACGCATCAGTGAAGACGTGGCCATGAGCTATGCCTCCAGAAAGGCCGTGGTGGGCCGGGCCATCGACACCATCAAGGCCTCGCGGGGCGAGAAGACCACGTCCATTGAAAACCTGTCCCTGGACGAGGAATACGGAAAGGACAAGGACAAGCAGAAGGGCGGGTGGCAGTGACTACGGATTTATTGCAGTTCCAGGCGGGCAAATGGCCTGGTGCCCAGTCATAAACAATTTTTGGTGCTATCAGGTTGCCAGGAGCTGAGCGGGAGATTTATTCATGGAAGTAACCTGCGGAAACTGCGGCAAAAATCTCAAGATTCCAGATGACAAGATCCCGAGGGAGAAGATCGTCAGGGTGACCTGTCCATTGTGCAGGCACAAAATCACCCTGGACGGCCGAAAATCCCCGGGGGAGGCGGGAGACGATCTTTTGGATCCGTCCCTCGACCTTGGGGAGGCGGCGGAGGATGCAACCGAGGTAGGGGCCTCCCTGGGTTTTTTTGACGATGAGACAAGGCTCGCCCTTATACTGGATCATGACGAGGAGAGAAAGGAAAAGGTCCGCGGGGAGGTGGAGGCATTGGGATTTCTTTACGTGGAATCCCCCACGACACGGGATGCCATCGGGAAAATGCGCTACCACCACTTTGACCTCATTCTTCTGGCCGAGGGTTTCGATGGGCAGCCCCTCGAGTACAGCCCCATCATCAACTCCCTCAACCACACGCCCATGGCTTCGCGGAGAAAGATTTTTCTGACCCTCATAGGCGATCAGTTCCAGACCCTGGACCACATGACGGCCTTCGCCATGAGCGCGAATCTCGTGATCAATCCCAAGGACGTAAACAATGCGGCCAAGGTGATCAAAAACGGCCTTGCTGAAAACGAGCGCTTCTACAAAGTGTACATGGACTGTTTGAGAGAAACCGGCAAGGGATGACAGGGAGGTAAAAATCGTGAAAAAACTTTTGTGGCCGGCCCTGGTGTGCGCCCTCTTACTCGGTTTCCAGCCTGTGCTGGCCGAGGAATCGCCTGTGGGGGTTTGGAAAACAATCGACGATGACGGTAAAACAGCCAAGTCCCACGTGCGGATCTACGAAAGGGACGGGGAGCTTTGCGGGGAGATCGTGCGGCTCCTGAGAGAGCCTTACGACCGGGTCTGCGAGGAGTGTCCGGGAGACCTCAAAGGCAAGCCCATGGTTGGTTTGCGGATCATCTCCGCTCTGAAAAAAGATGGCTCGAAGTATACCGGCGGCACGATCATGGATCCGGAAAACGGCAAGACCTACGACTGCAAGATCTGGCGGGAGGGGGACGTCCTCAAGGTCCGGGGCTACGTGGCCTTTTTCTACCGGACCCAGGAGTGGCAGCTTGTGGAGTAGACCGCCGGCGTTAACCTGCTCCGCCCATTTCACTGTACAGGCCTTCCGGGTGTTTAGGTTTGCACGCGAGGGGTCACCTTTCGTGCGCAATGGGAATCACTTATCATGGATGACATCGAGCGTTTCAAGGAAGAACGGGACCGGCTCAACGAGCTGGTGATGAAATACGCAGGGCTCGGCACGAAGCGCTATTACAGCCTGGACTCCCAGGCCTACCGGGAAGGGGCCCTGCCCTCCCGGGTCAAGGAGCTCCTGGGCCTGGTGGCGTCCTTTGTGCTGCGATGCGACGACTGCATCAAATATCACGTGATAAGATGCCACGAAGAAGGCATCACCGATGAAGAGCTGGAGGAAGCTCTTTTTATCGGGCTCGTTGTGGGCGGCACCATCACCATCCCCCACCAGAGAAGGGCCCTCAAGGCTTGGGACGAGTTGAAAAACCGCGGTTAGGCGTTTCTTTTGGGAGCGTCTTAATGAGAGTGTGAACGGCCTTCCAAGAAGAAGCGGGGACGGTCAGGGATCCGCGGGTCTTTTGGGGTCAATACCGAATTTCTTGACATGATTCCATATGGTCACCCGGGAGACGCCCAGCATGCGAGCCGCCTCTGACTGATTGCCGCCGCTGCGTTTCAGCGCATCGATGAGCGTTCGCTTCTTTTCTTCCTCCCTGCTTTCGGATCGCTTCCCGGGTGCCTGTGCCGTTTCCCCAGTCTTCAGCAGGCTGGAAGGGAAATGCTCCGGCCGGATCAGCGAGTTCCGGCAGGTGACAAAGGCGTACTCGAAAAAGCTCCTCATTTCCCTCACATTGCCGGGCCATGAATATCCGGCGAGAAGCGCCATGGCCTCCCGGCTGACCCCCTCGATCTTTTTTGACGTCTTCAAACGATTTCGCCTGAAAAAGTGATCGGCAAATATGGGGATGTCCTCCACACGCTCCCTGAGGGGAGGCAGATATATGGGGATGACGTTGATTCTGAAGTAGAGATCCTCCCTGAACAGACCTTTTTCAACAAGAGATTTCAGGTCCTTGTTGGTGGCGGTGATGATGCGGACATCCACCGGGATAGGCCGGATGTCGCCCACTCTCTCGATGATCTTCTCCTCGAGGACGCGGAGCAGCTTGACCTGGGTGGAAAGGGGGAGATCACCGATTTCGTCCAGAAAGATGTCCCCGCCGTCCGCCGCCTCGAATCTGCCTTCCCTGCTTTTTATGGCGCCGGTGTAGGCCCCTTTCACATGTCCGAACAGCTCGCTCTCCAAAAGGGATTCCGTCAGGGCGGCGCAGTTCACTTTAATAAAGGGCCTGTTTTTCCTGGAGCCCACATCGTGAATGGCCTTGGCGACCAACTCCTTGCCAGTGCCGCTTTCTCCGAAGATGATCACCGGTGCATCGGATTGTGCGGCATTTTTTATGAGGTCGAACACCCGGTGCATGGCGGAGGAGGCCCCGAGCAGCCCCTGGAATCCGTCGCCGGAATTCAGTTCGCGGCGAAACGCCTCGATTTGATAGTCTTTCTCAAGGATCTCGGTGATATCCGTAAGCGTCTCCACGGCCCCGATGACGTTCACCCCTTCACGCAGAAGGGAGGCATTCTTCAGGACGTGCACGGTGCTTCCGTCTTTTCTCAAAAGGGAACACTGACGCATGTCCAGGCGGCCGTCCTCGAAAAGGGCGCACCAGTGGCCGCCGTTCCGATCCCGGGCCAACTGGCATATGTTGCACTGAAGGACCGAGCACGTCTGTCCTATTATCTCGGATCGCCTGAAGCCCGTGATTCTCTCAAATGCCTTGTTGATGGATACGATAATCCCCTCGCGGTCAACCACCATGACGCCGTCCTGGATGGTGTCCACAATCGTTTTCCAATATTGGCTCAGATTTGGTTCAAGCATTTCTGGGGGTTCCCATTAAATTTTAACAATGTGTTCAATAGTCGCCTTTACGGTTTTGACAGGTTTATATCACAAAGTGTCGTGGATTCCAAGGACATACATGTGTGCTAGAGACGATAAACCTTTCTGATTTCATTGGCTTTTTTTGATACGGTTCACGTGTTTCTTCTCCTTCTCTCCCATTTGGCATTTGCATTGCTTTAAGTGGTGCCCCGAAGACCTGGACAGAGCGCCGGGTCATTCTCGTAGAAAAAATGTAAAGGAGAAAAAAATGACAGATTTGGACCTGAACAGCATACAACCATCCAGCACCGTTGATGCCCGGGGCAGTGCGTGTCCCGGCCCCCTCCTGGAGGCCAAGAAGGGGATCGGCAAAATCAAGGTGGGAGAGGTTCTTGAAGTCCTGTCCGGCGACCAGGGCACCCGGAATGACATCCCGGCATGGGCCGCCAAAGTGGGCCATGAATATTTGGGTCTCCTGGAAGCTGACGGCTACGACCGGCTCTTTGTCAAGAGAAACAAGTAAAGAGGGCGCAATGGGTCACCAGGAAAAAGAAGGAAAGATCCTCATCCTGGCCACTGAGCACTGTGCCTATCCCGGCGCCAACTCAGTCGGCCAGGCCCATTCCAGCTACCCGGCCAACACCTATATTGTCAGGGTCCCGGCACCGGCCGTCTTTCCTGAAAAATTTTATCTGGAGTGTTTCAAGAAGGGCATCAGCGGGATACTCATCATGTCCTGCGGCGCCGAGTGCCCTTACGAGGGGGCTTACCAGGCCTTGGCCAAGAGGGTGGACAAGGTCTATGCGATGATGAAGGAACAGGGCCTGGATATCAGGAGGCTGCGACTTACGGCCATCTGCACGGTGTGCAACCGGGCGTTTCACAAGGAGGTTAAGGAGATGAACGACCTCGTCAATGAACTCGGCCCGCCCGTGCTTGAGGCCGCCTGAACGCGCATCCCGGGTCGAGTGCCGCCTTGACACGATTTTTCATGCGCCCGATTGCCTTTGGATGACGGCTCGGCTCCGGGCTGGAGAGGAGTACCATGACATCCCCAGAGACATTTCAATACGACGCCCTGGTGGTGGGGGGTGGTATCGGAGGACTTCAGTCCGCCCTGGATCTTGCAGACCAGGGGTATTCCGTGGCGGTCGTGGAAAGAGACGCCAGTGTGGGCGGCGCCATGATCCAGCTTTCAAAGGTCTTCCCCACTCTGGACTGCGCCAGTTGTATCACCACCCCCAAAATGGCCGCGGCCGCACATCACGAGAACATCACGCTCTATACATACTGCGAACTGAACGGTCTTGAAGAGCGCCAGGGCCGAATCAACGCCTCCATCACTCAAAAGCCTCGCTTCGTTGATGCAAACAAGTGCATCGGCTGCCGGCAGTGCGAATACAACTGCCCCGTCTATGTGCCCGACGAGGACCAGGGCGGATTCGCCGCGAGGAAAGCGATATATATCCCTTTTTCCAACGCCATCCCACAACTCGCATTGCTGGACGAGGAAAACTGCATCCTCTGCGGCAAGTGCGAAAAAGTGTGCCCGACTCAGGCGGTGGATTATTTCCAGGAGCCGTTTGATTTCGGGATCCAGGCGCAGAGCGCCGTTCTCGCCACCGGTTTCAACCTGATATCCATCGAGGACAAACCCCAGTACGGCAGGGGGGCCGTCCCCAATGTGATCTCCGCCCTGCAAATGGAGCGGCTCCTGGCGCCTCATGGACCCTATGCACGCGTCTTGAGGCCCTCGGACGGGATGGAGCCCGATTCCATCGCCTTTGTCCAGTGCGCCGGCTCGAGAGACAAGAGCATGGGGCTTTCTTACTGCTCGCGCGTCTGCTGCATGTACGCCATCAAGCAGGCCATGCTCCTCTCCGGTTCACTGCCCCTGGCGGACATCATCATTTACTACATGGATATCCGCGCATTTGGAAAAGGCTACGAGCAGTTCTATCAGAATGCCCAGGCCATGGGCATCCAGTTTGTCAAGGCCAAAGTGGCCCTTGTCGAAGAAGGCGACAACGGGCGTGTGAAGGTCAGCTACGAGCTCCAGGACGGCGAGGGCTCCACAACGGCGGAACACGATCTGGTCGTTCTTTCCCTCGGGATGATCCCCGCCTGGAACCCCGAGAACCAGTGCGCCGTCTCCCGGGGGGATGACGGGTTCATCAAAACCATCCAGCCGAAGATATCCCCCACGTTGACCGACATGAAAGGGGTCTTTGTGAACGGTGCGGCCGCGGGGCCCAAAGATATCGTGGACACCATTGCCGAGGCGGGCGCGGCTTCCATGGAGGCCAGCAAGTATATGGAATCCTTGCGCGCCTCCGATAAGGAGGCGGTTGCAGGCTGAGCCCGGCGGATTGATGGAATTACGTGGAGAACAGGTATGACGGAGAGTGCAATAAAAGACGATGAAAATAAAAAATTAGACAAGATAGGTGTATATGTCTGCTACTGCGGTGGAAATATATCCGATCATGTCGATGTGGAAAAAGTCCGGGAGGAGGTTGAAAAGATCCCGGGTGTTGCCGTGGCTCGGACCAACATGTTCATGTGCTCGGATCCGGGACAGGAGCTTATCGCAGAGGACATAAAAAACGGCACCGTGGACAGGGTCGTGGTCGCCTCCTGCGCCCCCAGCCTCCACGAGGCCACTTTCCGAGGGACTATCTCCCGTGCCGGAATGAACCCCTATCTCTACGAACATGCCAATATCAGGGAGCAAGTGAGTTGGGTACATCACGGTGACATCGCGACGCGGAAGGCCAGCCGGCTTGTCGCGGCCGCCGTGGGCAAGGCCAAGTGGCTGAAGCCTCTGGAGACCATCAAGGTTGACGCCCACAGACACGCCACTGTGATCGGAGGGGGCATCGCCGGGCTCCGCGCCGCCCTGGACCTGTCCGCCCGCGGTTTTGAGGTCGCCCTGATCGAAAAATCCCCGTTCCTCGGCGGGAACACGGCCATGCTCGACCGCGTCGCCCCTCATGGGGAAAAGGCCGCGGATCTGGTTTCACAACTGGCCGCGGATGTCCTCAAGGATCCGTCCATCGCCGTACACACCTGCACGCAGGCGGTTGGTTTCAAAGGCTACATAGGGAACTTCAGTCTCGAGGCGCGAACCGCGCCCCCGGACGCGGACGGGGACAGGGATAAAATCAGCCGCCTGGGCGAAACCGGCAAGGGACCCGGTGATTTCGTGCCTTTCACCGGAACCTTTGCCGGGAAGGTCCCCGAAGCGGTTGATAATTTTACTCTGGAAACAGGCGTCGTCGTGCTTGCCACCGGCTTCCGACCGTACTCGCCTAAAGAAGGCGAATACGGCTACGGCAAATGGCAGGAGGTCATGACCCTGCCGGAATTCATCCCAAAGATGAGCGAGTCGAAAAAAGATGCGAAGTTTTTCGAGATAAACGGTCGCCAGATAAAGAGCATCGCCGTGATCCACTGCGTCGGCAGCAGACAGATTCCGGGCATCCACGAAGGTGATGAGTCGGGCCGTCTCAATGAATACTGCAGCCGTAACTGCTGCAGTGCCTCGCTCTATGCCGCCAATCAAATCCGGGAGAATTATCCGGGCACCCGTGTGTATGAATTCTACCGTGACATCCGTACTTACGGCAGAGGTCAGGAAGAACTCTACAACGAGGCGTCCGCCAACGGGGTGGTCTTTCTCAGATTCGAGCCGGAGGCCCCTCCAGAAATTCTTCCTGGTGATGGAAGGGGGACACACCCCCTGCTGGTCCGGGTGAAGGACACGCTCAGCTTCGGAGAGGAAGTGGAGGTCCCGGTGGACCTGGTGGTCCTCGCCGTGGGCATGGAGCCGAATCCCGTGCCGGAACTCGTGGATATGATGAAACTGCCGGTGGGCGCGGACGGCTTCCTGCTCGAGGTGCACCCGAAATTGAGGCCGGTGGAGATGTCCGTCTTCGGGATCATGCTTGCCGGCACATGTCAGGCCCCCATGGATATCGGCGAGGCCTGCAGCGCCGCCGGGGCCGCCGCGGTTAAGGCCTCCACCATCCTCGGGCGCGGCTTTGTTGAACTGGACCCCTTCGTGGCCGAAGTCGACCTGGGGAAGTGCCGGGGGAATGGGGACTGCATGGAGGCCTGCCTGAACCCGGGCGCCCTGGAAATGGTGGAAATGGAATTGGACGGCGCGAAGGTCCAGCGCCCTCGGGTCCTCCCCGCCTTGTGCCTGGGGTGCGGCGCCTGTGTGGCCGTCTGCAAGGAAAACGCGATCCAGATCAGCGGCTGGACATTGAATCAATACGAAGAGATGGTTGACATGATAGTCAACTCTTAACGGTGAGAATAAATGAACAGCGACAATTCCGAGGAAAGAAATATCAAAAATCTTCGTGCCGTGAGGAAAGAAAGAATTTCCCTGAATTCCAAGAGGCTTGCGATACAAAACAAAAACTTGAAAAAAATTAAGGAAAGCCTTTCAGACAGCGACAAAACCGTGCCCCAAATTGCAGAAGATACCGGAATTCCAGCGCATGAAGTTCTCTATTTCATAGCTACAATGAAAAAATATGGAGAGATCCTGGAAGGGGCAAAGGACGGGGTATATTTTCACTATATTCTGTCTGATAGATTGCAGGCAGCGGGGGAGAGTGCGTGAGAGACACACACCCACCCGACGCGGGAAGGCTTTTTTAATGACAGGAGAACAGAAATGATCCAGGTAGACCCGGGGTTTGCGGAAGAGCTTGAGCGCTTCGGCGTGGATTCCGCTCTCGAGTGTTTCAATTGCGGGACTTGTGCGGCGATCTGCCCTCTCATCCATGAGCATTTTCCACGCAGGATGATCCGCTACATCCAGCTGGGCGCCAGGTCAAAAATCCTCGAGGAGCCCCAGGAGCTCTGGCGTTGTCTCCATTGCGGACTCTGCACGCAGACCTGCCCGCGGCAAGCGGATCCCGGGGAGGTGATCCTGGGCCTCAAGCGATACGTGGTGAGCACCTGGAGGAGGAACTGATCATGTACAACCCAAAGGATCTTATAGAAATCCTCGCTGGAAACGTGAGGAAGACTCGAAGCCCCTTCGCCACGCCGAGATTCCTGACGAACAGATGGCACAAGGGGCTCTCCATTCCACGTGACGGAGAGGCGCTTTTATTTACTGGACTCATGTATCAATTTGTGCCGTTTATCGAATCCGTCACCCATTATCTTGAAAAATACGAGGACACAAAAGCGGCACGGTTGATGCGCTATGGAATATACCAGCCGAAGCGCCTCTCCGGATTGGGAATTGCCATGATAACGCCCCGGAAGGAAAGGCGGAAGGCCGATGAAATCCTCCAGAACATCTCCCGGATCCTGGTGAAGTCCGGCGTGGATTTCTGCTACAAGCCTGAATTGGATTTCTACACCGGCATCCTGCTCTACGACCTGGGAGACCAGGACGGGTTCGTGAACCATGCGCGATTTGTAGCCGAATCCCTGAAAAAGGCGGGGATTCGCAAGCTCATAACGGTGGACCCACATACCACGTATGCCCTTAAAGTCCTTTTTCCCAAGTACACAGGGATTCATTTCGACGTGCAGGTATATTTCGAGTTGGTCGATTTCGAGGGCGGCAACGGGGAACAGCGCGTGACCCTCCACGATCCGTGTTTCTATGGACGTTATCTCGAGCTGTCTGATGCGCCGCGGAAAGCGCTTGCGAAACTGCACGTGGAATGTGTGGACGTTCCTGCATGTGGAGCCTTTACTTCGTGCTGCGGGGGACCGGCTGAGTCCGTCTCACCCAGCCTTTCACGCGGTGTTATGGAACGCAGGGTGGAGGAGTTGAAAAAAACGGGGGAGCCCATTGTGGCAATGTGCCCCATTTGCCTCGGGCAGCTCAGGAAATCGGGCGCTGAGGTCCGCGATTTGTCCGAAGTGATGGCACGGTGCGCCGGTCTTCATTGAAAAGGGCGACCCTGATTTAAAAAGAAAGGAAAGGAAATAGAAGATGGCTGACGATCAAGAAAAAATTGTCATTATATGCACTCATTCATTTGATGATCCGGAAAAGGCCGGAACAGCTTTTGTCATGGCGAACGGCGCCATGGCCATGGATGTGGAGGCATGCATTGTTTTGCAGGGAAATGGGGTTTATCTTGCAAAAAAAGGCTATGTAGAGACCATGCCGAAGCCCGGAGGCTTCGATCGCATGGAAAAACTCATTGCGGATTTCCGGGAGCTCGGCGGTTCACTCCGGATCTGCGTCCCCTGCATCAGGGAGCGAAACATCGATGTTTCGGAGCTCATAGAGGGCGCTGAGACCACGGCCGCGGCTCGCGTGATTACGGAAGTGCTGAAGGCCGATGCTGTTTTGAACTATTGATGGATAAGGCAGAACAAAGAGGTTTCAACCATAACCTGTCACAGGATTTCAAAATGCCTGCAAAAAATCCATTTCGTATTGTCGACCTCGCGGCGGCAAAGGAACAGGGCTCGAATGTCACGTGCCGCACCTCGTTCGAGGTCGTGCCGGTGGACTTCCATCACCGTGACAACGCATACCAGGCGCACGTCTTTTTGTGTGAATTCAGCGGGAGGATCGACGACCGGGAATACCTCTTCAGGAAATGCTATGCCAGGGGGTGCTCACACAATCTGTGCCCCCATGTCTCACAGGCCGTGATGATTGCCAACCGGTACCTCCAGCGCGACTACAGGCTCTTGCGGGAGGCCGGGATCGACGTGGATGATGAAAGGCTGTTCACCCTTGAAGACATGCTGGCCAAGTTTGATGAGAGCTTTGACCCGGCAATGACCATTGATGACTACATCAACATGGCCGGGGAAGGGGTATCCGTCGCCATATCCGTGGAACCCGAATTTGTTCCGGCTGTTGAGCATTTTGCCAATGTCAAGAATGCCCAGACCTTCTTGAACGTTCATTTCACAATAAGCTGTCTGGGGCAGGACCATAACGTTGATCGCTGTTTTGCATGCTATGCCACGGAACAGGAAGAGGAACTGAAAACCCCAATGGCACGGGTCGCGGATGCCCGCCTGAAAGAACTCTACAAGAGGTTTGACGATGCTTCGATAGATTACGACAGAATGTTTTTCTCAACTCCGCATTGAGTCATGGATATCCGGACCAGCCCCGCGCAATGAGTTCCCGGGTGCTCGCGAAATAATCAACCGCTTCCTGTCGCTCTCGATGCGCTCCTCCAGGAGTCGGGTGCCCATTTTTCGGGCCAGGGCCCCTGCCTGCTCAAGCGACTTGAGTGCGCACTGGGGCCGCCTTTGCGCCATCAACCTGGCTTTTAGATGAAGAGCCAGGGCTTCGTGCTTCTTGGCTCCCATTTTTCTTGCCCCCTGAAGGGCCCGATTGGCGAGTTCCAGCGCCAGTCGATCCTCCCCTTTTTTTCGATGAAGCTCCGCCGCGGCCAGAAAAAGCCGGTTCTTGTACCGCCAGCGGGTGTAGATGATCTCTCTTCGCCCGACTTCCCTCATGGGGACCTCAAGTAATTCCTGTGCCTTACTCAGTTTGTTCAGCTCAGTGAGATTTTCTCCCATGTTGATCAGGGCGTTGTTCACCGTTTCCGGATCCCCCGTGGGCAGGGCCTCGTCAAGGGACTGCTTGTTGAGAGCCAGCGCCTTTTCGAAGTCACCCCCTTCGGCCTTGATCCAGCCGAGTGTGTTCAACAGCCTGGGCCTCCAGAACGGGTCGTCGCCGGCCTCCAGACCTTTCAACCCCTCGCCGATGGATTTCTCGGCCCTGTCCAGTTCACCCAGGGCCCCGTAGATCAGACTCTGCCTGAAGTGAAGCAGGATGTTGAAATAAGGGCTTCTCATTTTCGTGTTGAGCGTTTTGAGTTCGTCGCTCACGGCCAGGGCTTCCGCGAAATCACCGGTCCAGTTGTAGTACTGGGCGAGAAAGGCCAGAATCCAAGCCGTTCCCTCGGGGTCGCTGACCTCCTGGCTGAGATCCAGTGCGCGGACCAGCAGCGGCTTTGCCTTTTTCATCCGGCCCAGGACCGCGTAAAGCTGCCCGAGAAAACTGCTTGCCTTGAGGTGAACTTCCGTAACGCCCAAGGCCTCACTCCGGTCCATGGCATGGGATAGGAAGTGCTCCGCGGAACGGGGCCGGTGACTGTAAAAGGCGATCCAGCCCAGGCGAAAAAGGGCGTCCATTTCAGCCTCGATATCCGCCTGTCTCCTGGACTTGGAAAGCATTTTCCGGAAGGCGGCACGGCTTTCCTCCAGATCTCCAAGGCAGAAGTGCATGCCGCCTTTCCACTTCAAAAGCTGCAAATATATGTCTTTATCATGTTGAATATGAGCTTTGTTGATAATATCGATGGCGCGGTCATAACATTTGAGGGCCTCTTCACAGGCAAAGGTCTTTCGGGCCTGCTGACCGGCCTCGAGGGTGTAGGCGAATGCCTTGGCCCACTCCCGGGCCTGGTAAAAATGAAAGGACAGGGAACCGGCCTGGGCGTGGAGGTTGTCCCGGTAAAGCTTCTCCAGATTTTCTGCCGCCTTGCGGTGGTAGGCCCTGCGGACCTTTCGAAGCAGGCTGCTGTAGGCGATATTCTGCATCATCTGATGGCGGAAGATGTAACGGCCCCTTTTTTCCCCTGACAAGCTGTCGACAATACCTCCGTCCTCCAGGATGGCGAGGCCCTCATTCAATCCCTCTTTATCCCCAACGAGTTTTTCCAACATGTCGTAGGAGAAAACCGTCCCGACAATGGACGCCAACTGGCAGATACGTTTGCCGACCTCCGGGAGGGCGTCCAGGCGCGCGGCAAGAATGTCACGCAGGCTTTTCGGCATCCGCATGTCCCTGATCTCAAATCGCAGCGTGCACTTTCTTTCGTCGCAGACAACCATCTTCTGCCGATTTAAATTTTCGCCCAGTTCTATCAGAAACAGCGGGTTCCCTCCCGTCGTTGACAAGGCCTTTCCGAGGACCTTGGGCTCCAGCCGGTCCGTCCCAAGGGCGGCATTGAATATTTTCAGGGCCTCTTCATCCTGGAGTGGCCCCAGGCGGATGGTTCCATGGGGCCGCGTGGGGCACCACTCGGAGTGGGGGATCCTTCCGGAGCAGATGACCAGCAGGGGGCCTTCGGGGTTGGATTCGATGAAAAACTTGAGGAAATCCCGGGTTGTTGGGTCCACCCACTGCATGTCGTCAAGGACCAGAACAACAGGCAGCAGGTTCATGATTTCCTGAAAAAGGCTTCGGATCGTCACGAAGAGCTCGCGCTTGCAACCCCGGCTCTCATAATCGTTGGAATCCCCTTTGTCTCGAATCCTCTCGAAATAGGAAAAGATGTTTTCAAACAGAGGAAGAAGGTTTTTATTGTCGAGACGCCTCACTACTTTTTTGCGGACAGTGTCAAAACTCTCCCTGTCGGAAATGTGAAAATATCGCTGAAAGATCCTGGTCAACGGGTGAAAGGCCATGGCCTCCCCGTACGGGTAGCAGCGGCCTTCCAGGTACAGGACGCGGGCCGGGTCAAGCAGGTCCCTGAAATGCTCCAGCAGCCTGGTTTTGCCGATTCCCGGCTCCCCCTCCAGGGCCATGAGGAAGGGCGTTCTTCTCGTGGCTATCTGATAAGCCCTGTCCAGGGTGACCAGCTCATCTTGACGGCCTATGAAGGGAACGGACTTGAGACGCCGCCTTGACCGGTTCCAGCCGCCCTCGCGCACTCCCAGGAGGGAGAAGACGGTGACAGGTCTCTCTATCCCCTTGACATCAAAAATGCCTGCCTTTCTGAACCGGAAATGGGTGTGGGCCGCATCCCTCATTCTTTTGGAAACCCAGATGCCGCCCGGCGGGACCATGGATTCCAGTCGAGCCGCCAGATTGGTCGTGTCTCCCACTGCCGTGTAATCCAATCTCAGGTTGTCCCCGATGGCGCCCACGACCACGGGCCCCATGTGGAGACCCATGCGCGCCTCGAATCGGATGCCGAATTTGCGGTGGAGTTCGGATCCGTAAATTTTCAACCTTTCCTTGATCCTGAGGGCGGCGTAGCAGGCCCTGTGATAGTGGTCCTCATAGGCGATGGGCGCACCGAAAAGGGCCATGACGCCGTCTCCGGTGTACTGGTTTATTGTCCCGCCGACACCGTGTATCTCTTGCCCGAGGATCTCAAAGCACCCGTTTATCATCTCATGGACATCCTCGGCATCGAACCGCTCCGCGATCTTCGTGAAACCGACCACATCCAGAAAGAGGACTGAGGCCTCTTTCCTCTCCCCCTGTATGGAATTTCGGAGCCTGAGGACCTTTTCGACCAAAAAGGGCGGGGTGTAATCAAGGGGTGATCGCCGGGCAAAAGCAGGGAGAGAGATCTTCTGTAGCAGCTGGGAGCAGTTTCTGCAAACCTTGTTCCCGGCCGGATTCGCCGCGCCGCACCGTGGGCATTTTACCGGAAGGGGATGTCCACAGTGCCCGCAGAATCTCATTTCTTCGGGATTCTCAGATTGGCAATTCAGGCACTTCATGCATCCCTATCATTCACGGACGGCCTCGCGGGCGTTACCAGGAACACCTCTCCCCCGCGCCCGTCCGGGCCTGGACCGTGCCGGTGGAGGTGTGCGAGGTCCTCGTGGACTTGTGAATACAAAAAAAGTGAACAGTCATGCCACGCCCGCGGCAAGAAGCGACAGGCGCTCCAGGTTTGGGTGGGCGAATACCTAAATTGAATAAGGCAAAACGAGTGCCAACTCATTTTAGCCGCGGGTTCAGCCCTCAACCTGTTGTATTCAAATAAAAAATAGGACGTGCACTTTTTCGCTTGAATCGGTGGCCGCACTTAACTATTTTAACTTTCGTTAAAACACTTTAAGGGGTCTTTTCATGCTTTCGAAAATATTTAAAATGGATCCTCGCTGGAAAGAAATCATTGACACGCTGAGTGACGGCGTGATGGTTGTTGCGGCCGATGGTGACATTGTCATGGTAAACAGGGCATTCGAGATTATCACAGGCTACAGTAAAGGAGAAGTCGTCGGTAGCAGCTGCAGGCTCATCAACTGTGATGCTTGTGATCTCGCCCGCAATTCAGGGCAGCGGAACTGGTGCATTCTCTTTGATGAGGGCCGGCTGACCGTCCAGCATTGTTCGATTCGGACGAAAGACGGATCACTGATTTCCGTCAAAAAGGACGGCGTCCTGTTGAAAAGCCCCGATGGCAAAATCCTTGGGGCCGTGGAAACGCTTGTGGACCTCTCTGCAATCATCGAACGCGATCAGACCATCGAGGAACTCTGCAGCATGGTGAAAAAAGGCGAGGGGTTCCACGGAATGATTGGAGATTCGCGCGCCATGCGGGACGCGTTCCTCCTCATGGAAAAGGCGGCAAAAAGCGAAGCGCCGGTGATTATCTACGGTGAAACCGGTACGGGCAAGGAATTGGCCGCGCAGGCCGTCCACAGGCTGGGCTGGCGAAAGGAAGGCCCGTTCATCCAGCTCAACTGTGCGGCCCTGAATGAATCCCTTTTGGAAAGCGAACTTTTCGGTCACGTCAAGGGCGCGTTTACAGGGGCCTACCGTGACCACAAGGGGAGATTCGAGATCGCGGACGGCGGCGATATTTTTTTGGATGAGATCGCGGATGTCCCTTTGTCCACACAGGTCAAGCTGCTGAGGGTTCTGGAATCCAAGCAGTTTGAACGGGTGGGGGACCACAACCCGATCAAGGTTGATGTGCGAATCATTGCCGCAACCAACCGCGATCTACAGACTTTCGTGAAAAAAAAGCAGTTCAGGGAAGACCTGTTTTTCAGGATCAACGTGATCCCCATCCACCTCCCGCCGCTCCGGGAGAGGAGAGAAGACATCCCTGCCCTGGTGAGCCATTTCATCCGCGGATTCCGCAGGGACTCGTCAAAAAAATCGATGGGTTTGTCTGCCGAGGCCATGGAATATATCATCAAGTATCCATGGCCCGGCAACGTGAGGGAGCTCAAGAGCGCCCTGGAATATGCCGTTGTCATTGCGGATGGAGACGTTATCACTCCCGGCCATCTGCCCAGGGAAATATCGGCAAAAGACGCGAGCAAACAAAGCCTTGACACGCAAGGCAGGTACGACAAGGAAAAAAAGGCCCTGCTGAGGGCGCTCGAGCAGAGCGACGGGAATCAGACCAGGGCTGCGGAAATCCTCGGTGTGAGCCGGGTGACAGTGTGGCACAGGATGAAAAAATACGGCATTGATCTGAAATCGGCCCTGGCATCGGTCGAGTGACCATGTCGTAACCCACTGCCGGTCAACGGAGCTCCCTGCCTCCTGATCCGCCGTGTTCCTTTTTTCCGGTCTCCGGGCGGCACGTACTGTTGGTGACGGCCGTGGCATGAATCTTGATAGTAACATGCATGGGAAGCCCCTGAGATGTTCAATCAGCTCTCGCAACCTGAATCACGAACAAGGAGCAGATGAGATTTATGGCAAAGGTCACTTTTTTACCGGAACACAAACAAGTGGAAGTGGAAGCAGGGAAGACCCTGATGGAAGCGGCGGAACTGGCAGGGGTGTACATCAACAACCTCTGCGGAGGCAAAGGAGTCTGTGGTCGTTGCCGGGTACAGGTGACCGACGGCAGCATCCGGGCGGACAAACACTCCATGAATTTTTTGACCAGGGAGGAGATCACCGAGGGGTATGTGCTCGCCTGCCAGACGAAAATAGAGGGGGACACGGAGGTGCTCATTCCCCCTGAATCGCGTCTGGAGGAAGCCCAAATCCTCCTCGAAAGCTCGCCCGTTCAGTACGGGGACCCTGAAAAGATCCACGTCCACAGGCTTCCCCATGATCCGGCCAGCCTGTTTGAACCCATTGTGCGGAAATTTTACATGGAGCTCAAGGAACCGTCCCTGGAGGACAATGTCAGCGACATGGACCGGATCATCAGGGAGGTGAGAAAGAGGACAGGCTTTGGGGCTGTGGAGATCTCCCTGGAATGCCTCAGGGGACTGGCGCTCAAGCTTCGGGAGAACAGCTGGAAAATCACGGTTACCCTGGCGAGGAATGGGGACAGCTGGCGCATGCTGCGGATAGAGCCGGGGGATACCTCCGACAACGGCTACGGCCTGGCGGTTGATGTGGGAACAACGACGGTCGTCGCCCAGCTCATCCATTTGAGAACGGGAAATGTCCTCGGAGTCACGGGCAGCCACAATCTGCAGAGCCGCTACGGCGAGGACGTGATCTCGAGGATGATTTATGCGTGCGGAAAAGACGGGGGACTGGATCCCCTGCACAGCGCCGTCATCAAAAACATCAACCAGCTGATTTCCACCATGGTCAAGGAAAAGGGCATCAACACCCAGGACATCTACGCCCTGGTGGCAGCCGGGAACACGACCATGAGTCATCTCTTCCTGGGCTTGACCCCCTGCTCAATCCGCCTGGACCCCTATGTGCCCACGGCGAGCACGTACCCTCGAGTCCAGGCGGGGAGTCTTGCCTTTGACACCCATCCAGACGCGGCCGTGGAAACACTTCCGAGCGTGGCCAGCTACGTTGGCGGGGACATTGTCGCCGGTATTCTCGCCTGCGGGATTGCCGACGGCCCGGAAGTCAAGATCCTCATCGACGTCGGAACCAACGGCGAAATCGCGGTGGGGAACAACGAGTGGATGGTGTGCTGCTCGGCATCCGCGGGCCCGGCTTTCGAAGGCGGAGGCATTCGTCACGGCATGCGGGCGACACGGGGGGCCATAGAAGAGGTGTCCATCAACAACGGTCGGGTCGGCTTCAGAACCATTGGGGGCGCCAAGCCTCGAGGCATTTGCGGTTCAGGGCTTATAGACTGTATCCATGAGTTCCTCACAAACCGCTACGTGGACGGGGAAGGGAAATTCTCTCTCGGGCCTGATCATGAGAGGGTAATCGAAACTGACGGAGAAAGGCAGTTCGTCCTGGCATATGCCGATGAAACAGAGACGGGAAAGGACATCACCGTCACCCAATCCGACATCAATCACCTCATCCGGTCCAAGGGGGCGGTTTTCGCGGCCATCAAGTCCCTCACGGATTACATAGGGCTCGGTTTCGAGGACATCGACACCTTCTATATCGCAGGAGGTTTCGGCAACTACCTGGATATCGGAAAGGCCATAGGCATCGGCCTTCTTCCGGACATCGGCAAGGAGCGCCTGCAGTTTGTGGGCAACAGCTCCCTGATGGGGGCCCGCATGTGCCTGTTGTCGACTCATGCCCTGGAGCGTGCCGCGCAAATCGCCAAGAGCACCACAAACATCGAACTATCCAATTATCAACCTTTTATGGATGAGTACGTGGCCGCGATGTTTTTGCCGCACACGGACAGAAAGCTCTTCCCATCGGTGACGTACTGACGCGCAAAGGCCGGGGGCCGGGATTCAGCGGTCTTCGCAAAATCAAAGCCCCCGGTCCCGGCAGTCACTCCCCGCTTTTGGAAGGTCCCGAAACGAGGAGTATAATTTTCAAATCTTTGTGCTTCCGTATACTTAAAATTTTTCTGCACCGCTTTCAGGATGAAAGGTCCCGCTCGCCTTTCCTTTCAATATGATCGATGGGCATGGTTCACCGCCCGATGGGGCCTTTTGATGGATTCTTTCGGGATACCGGCAAGTTATGCCTGGGATTCTCTTGTCTTGCCCAAGACGTCAAAATTTGAGGTGAAATGTAGGTGTCTGGAAAGTTTGAGGAATTGAGAATCAAAGGAAGACTTCCACGATTCGTGGCATATAGATTGCAAAAAGATGTTTTTAATTGTATTTTTTGTTCTTCTTGTGGCTGGGGGAAAACAGATGACACTCCGCATTGCTTTTGTCGATGATGAACCGAACACGCTGAAGACGCTCCAGAGGGTTTTTCTTGATGAGCCGTACGAGGTGCTGACCTTCCTGAATCCCGGCGAGGCCCTCGAGGCGCTCGACAAAGACTGCGGCATCGCCGTCATAACTTCGGATTTAAGAATGCCCGAAATGGATGGGGCGGCTTTTCTGGAAGAGGCTCGAAAGAGATGTCCGGAATGTGTGCGCATGATCATGACAGGCTACGGGGACTTGGACGCCGCAATTTCCGCGATAAACCAGGGGAAAGTGTATCGATTCATCAGCAAGCCGTGGGATTCTCTCGAGTTGATCCAGGCAGTGAAAAACGCGGTCAATAAGCACGAACTTCAGATCGAAAGAAAACGTCTTCTCGCCGTTACCCGTCGACAGAACGTGGAACTCCAGAAGTTGAATAAAGATCTGGAAAAGCGTGTGTGCGCCAGAACCGAGGAAATAAGGGAAAACGAAGCCCAATTGAGAAAAACACTGGATAAGCTGCGAAGCACCATGGGGGGAATAATCGAAGCCATGGCCATAACCGTCGAAACGCGGGATCCATACACGGCTGGACATCAGAGGCGGGTTGCGGACCTCGCAAGGGCGATCGCCGATGACATGGGACTCTCGGGAGACAAGATCGACGGCATACGAATGGCTGGAATAATTCATGACCTGGGCAAGATATCCATTCCGTCCGAAATCCTGAACAAACCGGGGGGTTTGAGCCGGGCAGAATTCGCCCTCATCAAGCCCCACCCGGTAACGGGGTACAACATATTAAAAGATATCGAATTTCCCTGGCCTGTCGCGGAAATCGTGCGTCAGCACCACGAGAGGCTCGACGGGTCAGGGTATCCGGACGGATTGTCCGGCGATCAAATTCTGGTGGAGGCCAGGGTCCTGGCTGTTGCGGATACCGTGGAAGCCATGGCGTCACACAGGCCTTACCGCCCGGCTCTTGGTATCGATGCGGCGCTCGAGGAAGTATCCTCAAAACGGGAAAGCCGCCTGGATCCAGAGGCTGTGGATGCTGTCATCCGCCTTTTCACCCGGAAGGGTTTCGGCCGCAGGTGGGAGAGGCAGATCTTCCACGGATGAGCATTTCAGGCGAGGGAGGGGGAGCGATATGTCGGAAAACATATTCTTTGTGGACGATGAGGTACATGTTCTCAGGTCGCTTATGCGTCTGTTTCTTGACGAGGAGTATGACATCAAGGCCTTCGAAAGTCCTGTAAGGGCCTTGGATGCCCTCGAAAGGGATGGGGCGGCGGTTGTGGTTTCGGATCACCGCATGCCGGAGATGGAGGGCCCCGTGTTCCTGGAAAAGGTTCAAGCGGCGAGCCCGGACACCGTTCGGCTGATTCTCACGGGGTATGCCGATCTGGAGGCGGCCGTTTCAGCCATCAATCAGGGACACGTGTACCGTTACCTGAACAAGCCGTGGGATGAAGGGGAAATGAAGAGCGCTGTTGGAAATGCTCTCGATTTGTTCAGGGGGACTCGGCAGAACAAGCAGCTCGTGGAGGCGACGAAAAATCAAAACGAAGCATTGCTGGAATGCAAAGAGAATCTCGAGAAAAAGGTGGAAGAGAGGACACGCCAGGTCAGGGCCCTGCTGTATCGCGTGAAAAAGGGCTTTAGCGAAACGATCAAGGTGTTCAGCGATCAAATCGAAATTTTCAATCCCACCCTTGGGGAGCACGTCACCCGGGTTGCGGAATTTTCGAGAAAAATGGCAGAGCGCCACGGACTCGAGGAAAACAGCGTCAGACTCACGGAGATTTCGGCCCGGCTCCACGACATCGGCCTGATCGGACTTCCAAGGAGGCTTTTTTCCAGGGGATACAATAAACTGGACAAGCACGAGCAAGCCCTCCTCGCCCAGAACCCGGTCATCGGATACGAGTTCCTGAACCGATTTGATGAACTCAAAGAGATCTCCTTCATCGTGAGATCCTTCAGGGAGAACTACGACGGCACGGGCTACCCCGACGGTCTCAAACAGGACATCATTCCCCTTGAGGCGCGGATCATCCGCCTGGCCAATGATTTCGACATCCTGGTGTACAGGAAAAATGCGACCAGCGAAGAGGCCGTGCGCATCCTGCAAGCCGGCTGCGGCTCCAAGTACGATCCGGATGTCATGCCTCTTCTCATGGATGTCCTTCAAACCGAGTCACCCTTCCCGGAAAAAACCGGGAAGGTCTTGCCCCTGCAGGACGTCAGACCGGGAATGATCCTCGTGAAACCCGTTAAAACAGGCTCCGGACGTCCTCTCCTCACGGAAGGCATGGAGATCACGGAGGCGCTCCTCGAAAAGCTTCACAATTTTCATCGGGTCGACCCGATAGTCGATCTGATCTATGTCGCGGAAAAGCCCAGGCATCAAGACTTGAAAAGCAAACAAAAGGATATATAAATGGCTAATAAAATAATTATATCGCGCGTATTCATCGTCTGTGTCGGATTGGTGGCGCTCCTCAACCTCTTTTCGCCGGGTGCACGCGGCGAGGACCTTGAAAAAATCAGAGAGACCGGGGTCCTTCGACACCTTGGCGTGCCGTACGCAAATTTCGTGACAGGGAGCGGGGACGGCATGGACGTGGAACTCATGCGGCTGTTCGCGGAGTCCCTCGGTGTTGAGTACAGGTACGTTCCATGCTCATGGAAGTCCGTCATCGGCGACCTCACGGGAAAGCAGGTTCGGGCGGTCGGGGACGATGTGGAAATCGTCGGGAGTGTTCCGGTGAGGGGAGACGTGATTGCCAACGGATTCACCATTCTCGACTGGAGGAGGAAGATCGTCCGCTTTTCATCCCACACGTTCCCGACCCAGGTTTGGCTGGTCGCCAGGGCGGATTCACACCTGACGCCAATCCAACCGAGCGGCGACACGGACAGGGACATCGCTGCGGTGAAGAAGGGACTCAAGGGTCTCAAGGTGTTTGGGGTCTTGAATACATGCCTGGACCCGGCCCTTTACAATATCGAAAACACAGGAGCTGTCGTGAGGCTTTTCGAGGGCAATGTCAATGAGCTCGCTCCGGCCGTGGTCAACGGCGAGGCCGACGCCACCCTTCTGGACGTACCGGACGCCTTGATCGCTCTGGAAAAATGGCCCGGGAAGGTGAAGGTCATTGGTCCGGTCTCGGAGATGCAGGGCATGGGTGTGGCCTTTGACAAGTCCTCCGTGGAACTCTGCGAGGCATTTGAGATTTTTTTGGAGCGCTGCAGGGATGACGGGATCTACACGGCCCTGGTGAAGAAGTATTACCCGGCCGTCTTCAGGTATTACCCGGAATTTTTCAGGCACTAGAGTGTGCCCGTCCGTAGTCTGTTCTTGGGCGCACCTCAGTTTCCTGAACATTGGAACGCCTTGAGGCAGAAGGGACCCGTTTTTGCGGAAGCACATGGGAAACCGCTTATCCAGAAAAGTGGAACACATGGCCTTTGGCGTTGCTCTCCTCCTGCTGGGCTTGATTGGATTCATCTTGAGATCCAATTACATCTCCCAGCTTCAGGTCCGGCAATCCGCGCTCACCCAGATGAAGTATGACGCGGAAAAGCGTGAAATGGCACTGGGCTATTTTTTCTCCGAGAGAAAAGACGACATCAGGAACCTGGCTTCGTGCCGCGAGATTGATATCTTCTTTGAAAACAAGGCACTGGGCATGTCCATGACCTACGGTCTGCGGGCAAGCCTCATGGGTGTCACCGATGCCTTCGAGAGGCTGTTGAATCAAAAGGTTTTCAATGGTGAAAGGATTTACGACCGCGTCGTGTTCCTTGACCAGGCAGGAGAGATCCTTGCCACGGCGAAGTCGGCGGGCGCGGGAAACTATCCTGAAAAGGCGTGGGGGGATTATCTCACCCCTGAAAAGGACGGGCCTTTCCTGTTCGCCAGGGACTGTGGAAAAAGAATGGTCCTGGTTGTTTCGGCCCCCTATTTTTTCAAGGGGGTTTACAGTGGTCAACTTCTCATATTCATGTCAACCGGACCCATCGGCAATTATGTCGCACAATCCGATAACCCGGACTCCGGCCGGGTCCACGGGATCATGTGCGGGGAAGGCGAACACCACATGTTCCCGGAGGACCTGCCGGGGGTTTCAAGCCTTTTTGCCTCCATTGAAGGCCTCGACGTGGAGACGCCTCACACCCTGGACGTTGTCCTCTCCCATGGAAACCCCACAAAAATGTACACATCGAAGATTCCCATCCGGGAAACCCCTTTTTTCCTCCTGACGGCGGTACCCATCTCCGAAATCATGGGGCGGTCGGCCCCCTGGCACCTTTCCGCGGTCATGGGGATCATCGCCGTGTTTGTCCTGGGGGCCACCTACATGCTCTGGCGGTATAATACCCGGAGCGCAATCCTGAACACACGCCTGGATGAATCCTCAAAAAGAGAAAAAGAGATTACCGAGGCAAATCTCAGGCTCAAGTTGGAGGTTGAGGAAAGAAAGCGCGTGGAGAGGGCGCTGCGAAAGAGCGAGGAGCGTTATCGTTCGATATTCGAATCGTTTCAGGACATCTATTTTCGTATGGACGGGGCGGGGCGGATCGAGATCGTCAGCCCGTCCGTGCGGGAAGAGACTGGTTATGATCCCGAAGAGGTGGTCGGGCGCCGTGTTTCGGATTTTTCAGCGGATCTCGCGGTACTGGACAGCTTCATGCAAAAGATAAAGAGATCCGGAAAGCTCGCCGATTTCGAACTCCCGCTCCGTGGGAAGGACGGGAGAACAATCCATGTATCGCTGAACGCCCGTCAGATAACCGATGAGGATGGAACGGCGGTGGGCGTGGAAGGGGTTCTCAGGAATGTCACCCAGAGAAAGGAGAATGAAAGGGCGCTTCAGGAGAGCAGTCAAAGACTGGACCTGGCGCTGGAAGGGGGCGCGCTGGGGGCGTGGGACTGGAATATCGACACCGGAGAGGCGCGATTCAGCAACCGATGGGCTGAAATGCTCGAATACTCTCAGGACGAAATCGAGCCCCATGTGCGATCGTGGGAGAAGCTTGTGCATCCGGAGGATTTCCCGAGGGTCCAGGAGGCGGTACAAGATCACCTCGAGGGCCGAACGCCCTTTTACGAAAATGAACACCGGCTGAAAGCCAAAAGCGGGCGGTGGCGGTGGATTCTGGATCGGGGTAAGGTCGTTGAAAGGGATTGGGCGGGAAAGCCCATACGAATGGCCGGCACGCATGTGGATGTCACGCGGCGGAAGGTGGCGGAGCAGAATCTTCAGGAATATCAGGAAAACCTTGAAAAGCTCGTGGAGGAGCGCACTCGCAGGCTGAAAGACACGGAGAAGGAGCTCATCAAAAAGGCCATGGAGGCGGGGAGGGCCCAGCTCTCAGCCATGGTTCTCCACAATATCGGCAATGCCATAACACCTATTAAGGTCCAGGTCGACAACAGAAAAACTGAAAATCTGGAACAAACAGTTTATTTTTTAAAAAAATGTTACGATGAATTAGCCAATAATATTAATGATATTCATCTTTTTATACATGATAATCCAAGAGGAAAAGAGGTGTTTGCCTATCTTGGAAGCCTCGTGGATTCACTGAATGCCTATGTGGAACAGCAGAACAGGAAACTGGAGCGGATGGAAAAATCCGTGACGTATATTTCGGAGATACTGACCCTCCAGCAGGCATACGCCGCCGCGGTCCACGAGGCAAAAGAGAGGGTTGACATCAACGCCCTCATTGTGGACGCCCTGATGATGCAGGCGGGATCCCTCGAAAAGCGGGGGATTCAGGTTCGAATCGATCTGGCAGACGGTCTTCCGCCGCTTGTCATAGACAGGAATCGTCTCATGCAGGTGATCGTGAATATCATGAAGAACGGATACGAGGCCATCGATGAAATGTCTTCAGGGGAAGAAACCGAAGAAAAATATATTCATGTACGCTCTTTTTCCACCGAAGAAAGCGTGGGGTTCAGCATCTCGGACAACGGGGTGGGGCTCGACCCGGCAATCATTGATTCCATTTTCGAGTTCGGTGAATCCAACAAGGGGTCCTCGGGTATAGGCCTGTATTATTGCAGGATGTTCGTGGAGGCCAACAGGGGCTCCCTCGAACTGGCCAGTCGGGGAAAGGGGAAGGGGGCGTCGGTCACCATAAGTTTTCCTTTGCGGGGTGACGATTTCAAGAAGCCGGCCTGCGCGCACGCTGAAATTTGAGAGGAGTAAACGGTGCCGGACAACAAGAGAATTTTGATCGTGGATGATGACCCTGGAATCAGGGAATCCTATGAGAACATCCTCGCACCGCAGAACCGGCCGGATGTTTTCGAGCTGGGCGCGCGCCTATTTGATGAGGCTCCACGCGGGCGTATCCATGAGCGATACGATCTGGTCCTGGCGGCCAGGGGCGAAGAGGGGTTGCGGGCAGTCGAGCAGGCCCGGGGGGAAGGTTTGCCCTTTGCCGCCGCCTTTGTGGACATGAAGATGCCCGGCCTGAACGGAGCTGAAACCGCCCGAGGGATCTGGGGCATCGACCCGGGTATAAAAATCACCATCGTAACCGCTTACAGTGAATACTCCCCCGATGAGATCATCAGTGTGGCCGGCCGGCAGGATCTCTTCTATCTCCGAAAACCCTTCAACCCCGAGGAAATCCGTCAATTCGCGAGGGCCTTGACCAATCAGTGGAACCTGGAGTGGGAACGCGATCAGCTGGAAGTCAGGCTTAAAGAGGCGAATGCAACACTCGAGAATCTGAACCGGGACCTTCAACAAAAGGTTGAGGAACAGACCGCGCTGTTGGTTCAATCGGAGAAAATGGCTTCCATCGGCATACTTGCCGCCGGGGTGGCCCACGAGATCAACAATCCCATCTCCTTTATAAACGGCAACCTGGCAACGCTCAAAAAATATGGGACAAGGATCAAGGGGTTTCTCGAGGCATACGATGCCGTGGCCGCGGCTGTCAGGGGTGAGAGTCCGGATGATCCCATGGACCTGCTGGAGGACATGGTTAAACTGCGTAAGGAATACAAGGTCGATTTCATTCTCGAAGATCTCGATGCCCTGATCCACGAGTCTCTGGAAGGTACGGATCGGGTCCGGAACATCGTAAGGGATCTCAGGACATTCGCACGCGTGGACCAGGCCGAGATCAAGACTATCGACCTTCATGAAGCCCTCGAGGCAACTCTCAATATCCTCCGGAACGAGTTGAAATACAAGGCGGAGGTCATAAAGGATTACGGGGAACTGCCGGCCGTGAAGTGTTTTCCCCAGAAGATCGGGCAGGCCTTCTTGAACATCCTCATCAATGCAGCCCAGGCAATCGAGCAAAAAGGCGATATCCGCATTTCAACACGTCAGGGACAGGACGGAAGACGCGCGGAGGACCGTTTTGTGGAGATCCGGATCTCGGACACGGGGCAGGGTATCCCCAAAGACCAGATTTCGAAAATTTTCGATCCCTTTTTCACATCCAAGCCGGTGGGGCAGGGAACGGGTCTGGGGCTCAGCATCACGTATGACATCATCAAGGCGCATGGAGGAACCATTTCGGTGGAGACTGAAGAGGGCAAAGGGACGACATTTTATGTAAGGCTTCCCTTGGGGCCGGATTATAAAAGACAAACCTTCAGATTCGACGGCGGGCGTGAAAGGGCGGCGGATTCCCCGAAGGTCCAATAAGACGCTTCCTTTGGCAGTTCCCGAGGAGAACGACAAACAGAGGGTTTCGGATGAACCGTATTCTTGTGGTAGACGATGAGAAGCTCAACCTGCGGGCGATCGAAAGGCTTTTTCAGGACACTGCTCATATCCTGAAAACCGCCGGCAGTGGGGAAGAGGCCATGAAACTGGCCCCATTTTTCAAACCCGATGTGGTCATACTGGATATCATGATGCCCGGGATAGACGGGTACGAGGTGTGCCGGCGGCTGAAATCAGACCCTGAGACGTCCGAGGTCCTGGTACTCATGTTGTCGGCCAGGGATTCCCTCGAGGACAGGATGAGCGGATACAGATTCGAGGCGGACGACTACCTCACCAAGCCCTATGAGCCGATGGAACTTCTCGCCAAAGTGAACATCCTCCTCAGACTGAAGAACGCGCACGATGACCTGAAAATAATCAACCGGGACCTGGAAAATCTGGTGGAACTCAGGACAAGGGAACTCGTGAAGAAAGAGCGCCAGGCCCTTATCGGACAGTTGGTTCAGGGTTTCATACACAACCTCCAGAGCCCCATTATGGCCGCGCAGGGCAGGACGGAGATGGCCCTTTCGCTCTGCGGCGACCTGCTCGGCCAAAACGTCTCGGATCTCCCCGAAGCGGCCGACAAAACCAGAGATATCATCCAGGAGCTCCACTTCTCACTGGAGGCCATCGACAAGGTCGAGACGCTCATCCAGAACCTTTTGGTAAAAAGCCGGGAGGAGGCGGCCGAAGAGGGTGTGGAAATCGATTTGAACGATCTCATTGTCAAGGAAATGGAGTTTCTGCAATCGGATTTGAAACGGAAGCACGGGATCAAAAGAACATTGAATCTCCACCCTGATCTTTCCCCGGTGTACGGCGTCTACAGCGACTTTTCCCAGGTCGTTTACAACATGGTCGGAAATGCCTCGGACGCCATGACGCATGCAGAGGAAAAGGAGCTGACGATTGCGACGTGGGAGGACACCGGGCATATTTATATGGAATTCAAGGATACAGGCTCGGGGATACCGGAGGAAGCCCTCCACAGGATCTTTGATCCTTTCTTCACGACCAAACCCAAGAAGGGGGTAGCAAAAGAAGGCGAGCCCACGGGGACCGGGCTGGGGCTCTATACCTGCCGCGAGCTGATGAAACCCTACCATGGGACCATATCCATTGAAAGCCGCCCTGGAAAAGGCTCATCGTTCACCATTGTCCTTCCGAAGGGTAGAGACTAGTACATTGATTCCTAATTATCATAGCAATGATATCATACAACAGCAACTGAGTCGAGCTTGTAACTCCATTTGAAAACGACTGGATCAGCATTGATTTCATCGATAAATTGCAGAATGCGTTCTTTGAGTTCCCGTTTGGAGGACACACGGATTCCCCTCAACATTGTTTTGGCCATCTTTGAAAAAAACATTTCAATTAGATTCAGCCATGAGCCATGCTTTGGGGTAAATACAAAATCAAAGCGATTGGGAACCGTTGCCAAATAGCCTCTGGTTTCTTTAGAAATATGTGCGGAATGGTTGTCCAAGATGATTCGGATCTTTACTCCAGAGTCATATTTCTGATCAACCATCTTTAAGAACTGCACAAATTCACGACTCCGGTGCCGATCAACCACTTGGGCGTGCACCTTTCCATTAAGCAGATCGATACCCGCCATCAGGCTAACTGTTCCATGACGGATATATTCGTAGTCCCGGGAGACTGCTTCGTACTTTCCAGGCACTGGGGGCAAATCAGGGGCTTTGGCTTGAAGAGCCTGGATCCCCGGTTTTTCATCATATGATAAAATGGCGATCATGGATGAGGTATCATCATCTGCTTCGCGTAAAAGCTGAACCTCTTTGTAAACGCAAAGCACTTGTTTCATTTTGATTTCAAATTCTGGGTCACGTTTTTCCAGATAATACCGAATTTTATGGGGGCGAATTTCTCTTTGAGTAAGTATCTTCGATACAGTACCACGAACCAACTTCGCCAACGAGGGGTGCCCTTGAGCCGGTCCGTGCTCTCTCGCGTGTTTGGCCAAAAGGCGTGTCGTCCACAATTCGTAGGAATACCCAAAATCCTTTGGCTTCTGGCAGGCAAGGTCAACAAGCCAAGCCCGAGCCTCCTCGGTAATTGTCTGTTTTCTGCCAGAGCGGGGGAGGTCCCTAAGAGAGGTAAGCACCCCCAATTGCAAAGCTTTATCGACGCAGCGTTCGATCTTTGGTCGGTTTGTCTCGAATCTTCTGGCAATGGAAGAGATCGATTCTCCTCCTGCATAGGCAAGCAGTATTTTGGCTCGCTCCACCTCCACCGATGGCTCTTTTCTAGAGTGGCTGAACGATCTCAAAAGAGATTTCTCTTCTTCAGTCAAAACCAATTCGGGCCTTTTTCTCTGAAAGGGCATGTGATCACCTCCATGTTGTGGTGTGTTCTATGAACCCTACCATAACATGAAGGCTGTTGCAATTTTAATTAGGAATCAATATACTAGGGGAGGACTCCCTTTGTATCCACTTGGCAGTCCAGGATTCCGCCGCCGGGAAAGGGGGAGAGGATCTTTTCCCAGCCCCTCCTGAGATCCTGGATATGGTCCAGAGGGCCCAGGGCCCACACCGCGCCACCGGCGCCCGCGCCCGTGAACCGGGCGCCGCATCCCGCCTCCTCCGCGGCATATATGAGTTCCCGGGTCTCGGGCACCAGGGCGCCGGGCGTGATCTTTCTCCGGACGGCCATTTCCCTCTTCATTGCGGATGCGGCGCCTTTCCAGTTTCGGTTTTTGAGTGCCTCTGCGAAATCGCGGACGACCCGGTTCGCCTCCACCCACCCCTCACGGGTTTTACAGGAGAGAAAATCCAGAACCCATCCCCGGTTGACGGAGCCCGAGTCGTGTTCCAGCCCGCTGTGGGCCACGAGCATGCGTTGGGTGAGCTCCCTGCACCCCCCAGCGTCCAAAAGGCGTTCCCGGGCGTAAGGCGGCCCGGGTCTCCCGTATTGCCAGTGCCAGAGGTGGACCCCGCCGTAAACCGCCGCTGCCTGGTCCTGCATGCCGCAAAAACCCCCACTGATCCCGTCTTCGAGCTGATACCCCAGGGCCAGGATCTCACGAGGCGGCATTTTTTTCCCGCCGAGCCGCTCCCGGAGGAGCGAGAGGGCCCGGATGAGCGCCGTGAGGGCCGTGCTGGAGCCCCCCAGGGCGGACCGCACCGGGGAGCCCGACTCGATGTGTATCTCCAGGCCCGAAAACCCGAAACGGGCGACGGCCGCGAAAAAGAGTCCGAACGGGGGGCCGAAGGGGAGCTCCTCGAACCTGAAGGCCCGTCCCCCCGAGCCGAACCCCTTGGAGGAGATCCGGACCCACCCTTCCTCACAGGGCAGGAGCCTCACCCGGGTTCGGAGGTCCAGGGCGACATTGACGGTCACCGGCAGCACTGCAGCGAGTGGCAGGGAAAGGGCCTTGATGTCCCAGGTGCCGCCGGAATCCACTCGACAGGGTGCGGAGGCCTCCAGCGGGGCCTCCTGGAGCGCGACGGTTGCAGAAGCGGCATGGAGGGCGGATTTCTTCAAGGGCATTTCCGGTATCACAGAGGGGGGACCCACTGGTTGGTGAAACCGTCATAGGACCAGCAGTGGTTCAGGGCCTTTTTGGAGGTGAACTGGGGGTTTTCCGCCCAGAGGAGCATCTGCTTGTGGGCCTCCGTCAGCCTGCGGAAGTCCTCGGCCTGCCCCCCCATGTCCGGGTGGCAAATTTTGGCTTTCCGCTTGTAGGCGGTCTTTATTTTCTGGATGCTCTGGCGGGAGAGGAGGTCATTGGTACAGATGTCCAGGACCTTCATGGAGGCCTTTTCCTCGCGGGAGAACCGGGGCCGCACCCGGCGGTCCGGCTTGAGTGAGTTAGGAGAAATCGTGCAGTCCTGATTCTTTCGAAGGAGGAAAAGGGACGCATATCCCTTGGAATTGTGCAGCCCGGCCAGTTCATGCCACTCCTCGCCTGAACTGAGGACGAGGGCCTTCAGGTCTTCCGCCGGCTTCAGCCCGGTGTGCCTCCGCTTGGTGAATCTGGAGATCTCCTTGGACCGCAGGGGAAGGATGTCCAGGACCACGTAATCTTCATCAAAATAAAAGGCTGCATAGCGAGCATGAAAGACCCGCAGGAGTCCCTTGGAAAGGGAGAGAACCCAAATCATCTGCTGCCGGCATTCCTTGGAGCAGTAACGGCGCCCGCCGTTCATTTCATGGGTGCCGCAGGAGATGCACCGGCGCTTTCCCGCGGGTCGTCGGGTGCGGACCACCTGCACGGCGGAGATGCTTTCATTGGGAACTGCCAAGTGCTCATCCTCGTGGGGGCCTCCTCGGAGGCCGTTCCATCGTCAAGATGTCGGCCCGGTCGTCAGCCGCACATCCATCAACCGCAAAGGACAAGATCATAATGGAAAAAGGGCTCTTTTTCAAGACCGCTCCGTCTGTAATTTCATTTCCTGCGCTTGTCCAGTTCCTCCATACGCCGGCGGATCCTTTCCTCTATGCCCCTCGGGGTGGGGCGGTAGTAGGTGCGCTTCTTCACCCCCGCGGGAAGATAGTCCTGGACCACCCAGGCCCCCGGATAATCATGGGGGTAGCGATATCCCCGGCTGTAACCGGCCTCTTTCATGAGCCGGGTCGGGGCGTTGCGCAGGTGCAAGGGGACGGGCCGCGCGCCGGTTTCCCGGATCTCGGCCAGGACCGCCTTTTCGGCCAGGTAGAGGGCGTTGCTCTTGGGTGCCGACGCGAGATACACGGCGGCCTGGGCCAGAGAGAGGCGCGCCTCCGGCGGCCCCAGCTTTTCCCAGGTCTCGAAGGCGGCAAGGGCCACGCGAAGGGCGTTGGGGTCTGCCAGACCCACGTCTTCGGACGCGCAACGGATCATTCTCCTGGCGATGAAGAGCGGGTCTTCGCCGCCCTCGAGCATTCGGTAGAGCCAGTAGAGGGACGCCTGGGCGTCGCTTCCCCTCAGGCTCTTGTGAAAGGCCGAGATGAGGTTGTAGTGCTCCTCCCCGTCCTTGTCATAGGGGAGGGCCTTGCGGTCCAGGGCCGCCTCCACCTGCCGGAGATCCAGCGTTTTGGGTCCGGTGTCCCCGGACTCAAGGACATAGTGGACGGCCATCTCGAGATTGTTGAGCGCCACCCTGGCATCCCCTCCCGCGATATCGGCGATGAATTCGAGGGCCCCGGGGTCGGCCTCCACGCCCGTCCGTCCGAGTCCTTTTTCCCCGTCGACCAGGGCGCGTTTAAGAAGAGCAAGCAGGTCTTCCCTCTCCAGGGGGTGGAGCGTGAGGACCCGGGCCCTGGAAAGGAGGGGTGAGATGACCTCGAAGGAGGGGTTCTGGGTGGTCGCGCCGATGAGGACAATGGAGCCGTTTTCCACATGGGGCAGGAACGCGTCCTGCTGGGCCTTGTTGAACCTGTGGATCTCGTCCACAAAAAGGATGACAGGGGTCCCGCGCGAAGTCAACAGGTCGTGCGCCTCTCTGATGATCTCACGGACCTCCTTCAGCCCGGAGGTGACCGCGGAAAGGGCGCGAAAGGGCAAGTCGCTGTATCCTGCAATGAGCCGTGCAAGGGTGGTCTTGCCGCTCCCCGGCGGGCCCCACAGGATCATGGAAAAGGGCCGGCCGCTCGAGATGGCTCGAAAAAGCGGGGTTGCCGGCCCCGTGAGATGGTCCTGTCCCAGCACTTCCTCCAGACGAGCGGGCCGCATTCGGTCGGAGAGGGGACCTCGGGGGGCTTTGTCCAGGATTTCTGACATGGGTGACCCCCTAAATGAATAAAATCCCGGTGAGATCTTCATGGAGGGTGTCCAGGAAGAGCGGTTTTCTCAAAACAAGGTCCACGAGCTCATTCCCTTTCGTGGGGTGCACCTTGCCGGGCTCGATGATCAGGGCCACGGGGATCCCCTTTCCGAGGTCCTTGATTTTTCGGCAGAGCCAGGCGCTTCCGTCACGCGGCCACATGGAGGACTCCAGGACGGCACAGCCAAAGGACGACTTTTTCAGGCGGTGCAGCCCTTCTTCGGGCGTGTCCACGGACACCGTCTCCCAACCGCGTGCGGACAAGAACCGTGAGAGGAGATTGTCCAGGACCGGGTCCCTCGCCATGATCAAGCCGACCAGGGGGCCGGGGGGAGAGCTGTTTTCGGGCGACCTGTTTTTCATTATCCCCTCGGCGACGGGGAGCCGGATGTGGATTTCCGTCCCCTCCCCTTTTCCGCTCTTGACGCCGATCTCCCCACCGTGCCTTCGAACGACCGCATAGGCGACGCTCAGCCCCATGCCTTCCGCCCCGTCCCCCCGTGTGGTGAAGCATGGATCGAAAAGCCTTTCGACGTCACGGTCCGCGATGCCCGGACCGTTGTCCATGATGTACAGATGCGCCCACCCCTGATCCTCCTCGGATGTCACATAGAGGTCGCCCCCGTCGGGCATGGATTCCGCGGCGTTTCGAACCAAGTGGGAAATGACGGACTGGAGCTCGTCGGGGCGGCCCCGTATGCTGGACCCCGCGCGCAGATAGGTCTTGATCCTGACCCGCGCGGCCGCTTCTCTTTCCTGCAGGCCGGCTGTGATGGCCTTTTTGACCAGCGAGCCCAGGTTGAACGCCCGGACATGGCGGGTCAGGTCCTCGGTCCGGGTGATGGTCTTGAGCTGGGCCGTGGTGCGGACGGCCTCCTCCACGACCCCGTGGAGAGACCTGATTTCCCGTGAAAGGAGCTCCGCGGGGCCCCCGGCCAGGGAATTCAGTCGCCTGACCTGCCCCTGAATGGATACGCAGGTCTTCTCGAATCGCTCCGCCAGGGCGCTGGCCATGGTGAAAAGGGCCTCCATCTTTTTTGCCTGGTGGCGGTCTTTCTCCCGTTCCAGGCGCTTGACCATGGGCATGAAGCAGATCAGAAAGGCCCTCTTGCCTTTGTGGAGCGTGTCGGCTAACGTGAACTCGCAGGGCACGGGGCCGCCATTCCTCGACTTGAGATCTGCCTCATGCTGTTCGGGGACGGCTTTGCGAGCCAGGCGCCGGTCGTGGATGTCCCTCATGAAGGCGCGGGAGTTGGGGTGAATGATGCTCAGGAATCCTTTTTCCATGAATTCGCCTGGGCCGCTTCCGAGAAGTTCTTTCACGGCGTCGTTGAGACGGACGATACGGCCGTTCTGGATCAACAGGACGACAACGGGGAGGGCATGGAAAAGGCTCTCCGCCCGGCGGACTTCCGTCCGCGCGGCCGAGAGCTCGGAGCCCAGCTCCTTGATTTTTTTTGTGAGCTCGCCGTCCCGGCTCGAGCCGGGTTTGCCTGTACGGGATGCCATCTTTTCCCAGGGTTCCGCCTTTTTTCCGGTCTATTTCGGGCTTTGAACAGGATCCGGGCCCAGCGCCTCCGACCCTGTGGAGGCGCCCCCAAAACGTGCTTGATGCCCATGGGCGGATACCGTATCATACACACTCCGGACCGCACAACAGGGAAACCCCTGGAGGCGGATCGGCATTCCCCGCCAGGGAGAACCATTCACTCGAGCCGGTATGCGGAAGGGAGTAAAGTGTCCGTCGATCGCCCCTTTGTACACCTCCACATTCACACGGAATACAGCCTCCTGGACGGGGCCATAAGGATCCCGAAGCTCCACGAAAAGGCGGGCAGGCTCGGCATGGAGGCCGTGGCCGTGACCGACCACGGGAACATCTTCGGCGCGGTCCAGCACTTCAAGACCGCCGGAAAATCGGGGATCCGGCCCATCCTGGGATGCGAGGTGTATGTGGCGCCGGGAAGCCGGAAGGACCGGAACCCTTCGCCGGACGGGACGCCCAACGCCTTTCACCTGGTGCTCCTGGCCATGGACGAGGAGGGCTACAAGAACCTCAACCGCCTGGTGACGCTGGGGCACCTGGAGGGGTTCTATTACCACCCCCGGGTGGACATGGAACTCCTCCGCGAGCACAACCAGGGACTTTTGGCCCTTTCGGCCTGCCTCAAGGGGGTGGTCCCACACCTCCTCATCAGGGGACGAGTGGAGGAGGCCCGGGAAAAGGCCCTGGAATTCGCCCGCATATTCGACAGGGACCGGTTTTTCCTGGAAATCCAGGCAAACGAGATGCCCGAGCAGGTGGAGCTCAACAGGGCCCTCCACGAACTGGGCAGGGATCTCTCCCTCCCCCTGGTGGCCACCAACGACTGCCACTATCTCGACAGGGAGGATGCGGAGGCGCACGATGCGCTCCTGTGCATCCAGACGGGCAAAAACCTGGACGACCCCAACCGCATGCGCTTTTCCAACAACGAGTTCTTTTTCAAATCCAGGGACGAGATGCTCAAGAGCCTGGGGGGCTATGAGGAGGCCCTGGACAACACGGTCGACGTGGCGGACCGATGCCGTTTCGAGATGGTCTTCGGCGAGTACAAATACCCGGTCTATCAGACAAAGGACCCGCGCAGCCTGGAGGACATCCTCGACGAAGAGGCCCGCGAGGGCCTGAAAAAACGCCTGGCCGCGAAAGAGGAAGAGGAGGGGCCACTCGCCCCCGAACTCGTGGGGGAGTATGAAAAAAGGCTGGACTACGAGCTCGGGGTCATCATCCGCATGGGTTTTTCCGGCTACTTCCTCATCGTGGCCGACTTCATGCAGTACTCCCGAAAGACAGGCATCCCAGTGGGGCCCGGCCGCGGCTCGGCCGCGGGGTCCCTGGTGGCCTACTGCCTGACCATCACCAACATCGACCCCATCAAGTACGGGCTGATCTTCGAGAGGTTCCTCAATCCCGAGCGCATCAGCATGCCGGATATCGACATCGACTTCTGCATCAACGGCCGCGAGGAGGTGATCCGGTACGTGGCCGACAAGTACGGGCACGACAACGTGGGCCAGATCATCACCTTCGGGACCATGAAGGCACGCGCGGCCATCCGGGACGTGGGCCGCACCCTGAACATCCCTTACGGCGAAGTCGACAAGATCGCAAAGCTCGTGCCCGAGGGCCCCAAGATAACGCTCCGGGACGCCATCGAGGCGGAGCCCGAGCTCAGGAAACTCGAGCAGGGGGAGGAAAGGGAAAAAAAGCTCCTGAGGATATCCCGGTCCCTGGAAGGCCTCTCCCGCCACGCCTCCACCCACGCCTCGGGCGTGGTGATCTCCGACCGGCCGCTCGTGGAGTACCTCCCCCTCTACAAGGGGGCCCACGACGAAATCATGACCCAGTTTCCAATGGATCAGATCGAGATGCTGGGCCTCATCAAGTTCGATTTCCTGGGTCTCAAAACACTCACCGTCATCAAGCACGCCCTGACGCTGATCCGGGAGACCACCGGGGAGGAGGTGGATATCGAGAAGCTCGCCCTGGACGACGAGGACACCTTCCGGCTGTGCAGCGAAGGGAGGACCACCGGGGTGTTCCAGCTGGAGAGCTCGGGCATGAAGGAGATGCTTCGAAGCCTCCGGCCGGAGACCTTCGAGGACATGATCGCGCTCGTGGCCCTTTACCGGCCCGGCCCACTGGGAAGCAACATGGTGGACGATTTCATCAACGGAAAACACGGGCGGAAAAAAATCCATTACCTGTTGCCCCAGCTGGAGCCCGTGCTCAAGGAGACTTACGGGGTGATCCTCTACCAGGAGCAGGTCATGAAGATAGCTCAGGTCCTGTCCAACTACACCATGGGGGAGGCGGACATCCTCAGGAAGGCCATCGGCAAGAAGAAGGAAGATGTGATGGCCAAGCAGAAGGTCCGGTTCGTCGAGGGGGCAAAGCAAAACAGTGTCCCCGGGGAGACGGCCGAGAACATCTTCGGGCTCATCGACAAGTTCGGCGGTTACGGGTTCAACAAGTCCCACTCGGCGGCATACGCCCTCATCGCCTACCAGACGGCCTACCTCAAGGCCCACTACCCCGTTCAGTTCATGGCGGCCCTCCTGACACAGGACATGGGCAACCAGGACAAGACCATCAAGAACATCGCCGAGTGCCGGGACATGGGGATCCGGATACTCCCCCCGGACGTGAACGAGAGCGCGGCGGATTTCACCGTGGTGGAGGACAGCATCCGGTTCGGGCTGGCCGCCGTCAAGAACGTGGGCCAGAAGGCGGTGGAGTGCCTGATCCAGGACCGGGAGGAAAAGGGTCCTTTCAAGGACCTCTATGATTTCTGCCGGCGCATGGACGGGAGCAGGGTCAACAAGAGGGTCCTCGAAGGCCTCATCCAGTGCGGGGCCCTGGACTTTGCGGGGTTGAGCCGCGCCACCCTCTTCGAGTCCCTTGACGAGATGATCCGGGTCTGCGGGAGCAACAAGGACACCTCCCAGCTCAACATGTTCGCCGCCCTGGAAGCCGAGGGGAACGGCTGCTTCAGCACCATGGACATCCGGGAGGTCCCCGAGTGGGACGAGAGGACCCGCCTCCGGCGCGAAAAGGAGGCCCTCGGGTTTTACATCACCGGGCATCCCCTGGAAGGTTTCGCCCACGAGGTTTCGCGGCATGCCACCTGCCCCATTCAGGACCTGCCCGGCCTGGAGGACAGGGCCGCGGTAAGGCTCGCCGGGGTGGTGGAGAACCTGAAGATCAAGCGCACCAAGCGCGGAGACAAGATGGCGGTCATGAACCTTGAGGACCGGAGCGGTTCGGTCTCCGTGGTGGTCTTTCCGGACGTCTTCAACAATTTCGCATCCCTTCTCGCGGGGGATGCCCCGGTCCTGGTGAGCGGGACCGCCGAGGTGAACGAAAACGCGGTCAAGGTCCTGGCCCAGGAGATCACATCCCTGGAGAGCGTCCGGCAGCAGTCCATTCGGGCCTTGGAGCTGGGGTTGTCCGCGGACAGGATCGACAGGGAACTGCTGGAATCCCTGCGGGACGTGTTCTATCGATACCAGGGGGACTGCTCGGTACTCTTCCGGATCCGCGCCGAAAACGGCTCCAGCTACCTGGTGGCCGCCAACGACCACTACAAGGTGTTTCCTTGCGACGAGATGATCGAAGAAGTTGAAAACCTCACGGGCAACAAGGTGGCATGGTCCTATGGAAAAGAAAATTCGAACGCTGGCCAGTCTTCTGGCGTCTAGTTTTTCGGCTCACCTGGACGAGGTGGTCCTCGCAAACGGCGAGATCGGCAAGCGCATCCGCCTTGACCACCCCGAGGCCTCGGCCGTGATCCCGCTCCTGGACGGCGGGGAGGTCCTCATGGTGCGCCAGTACCGTTATGCCCTGGGCTTGGAGACCCTGGAGATACCGGCAGGGAAGGTGGACCCCGGCGAGGACCCGGAGACCTGCGCCCTGCGAGAGCTCACGGAAGAGACAGGGCACAGGGCACGCAAGATATCCCGCATCTACACGTACACCCCCGCCATCGGCTACTCGAACGAGCGGATTCACATCTTCCTTGCCGAAGATGTGGAATGGGTGTCCGATGAAAAGGACGAAAGGGAGATCTCGGCCGTGGAAAGGGTTTCCCTGGAGGCGATCAGGGGCATGGTGAGGGAAGGCCGCCTCACCGACGGGAAGACCCTGATTGGGCTGGCGGTTGCCGGTCTCCTCTAGTTTCCGGACATAAATGGTTCTTTTCCGCAATCTCCGCGTCGATCCGCGGGATTCCTTGTGCGGCGTACGACACAGTACGCCTCCGCGGAACCCCTTGATCTCCTTGATCTTGCGAAAAATTCCTCATTTATGTCCAGGAAACTCCTCACTCAAACTGGGAATTCCTGCGCCTCCCGGGCAGGACTTTTCGTAGGCATCCTCCACGCAGACGCGTTTGCTCCCCGACGAGGATGAAAACGTGGCCAGGTGTTCTCTCAGGACCTCAGGGGTGGGCTTGTGGCACCGGCCAGGCGGCATTTCTTTTCGATCGCGATTGCGATTTAAAAAAACCCGATAGCGATACCGCTGGAATTTTTTCCATCCGAACAGATCTCGCTAATAAATGTTTTTCTTCGTGTGCTTCGTGCCTTCTTCGTGCTCTTCGTGGTAATGCTTTTTTTGCTTTTTTCTTTTACTTGGCCTCGGCGGGCCGCAGGTCGGGCGGGTAGATGTACTTGGGGTCCATCTCGTAGGTCCAGGGCAGCCCCCACCACTGCCACCCGTAGTGGCGCCTCTGGAGGTATCCCTGGATCTTGTTTCGCTTGGCGAGCTGACGGTAGAACTTGTGCCGGTTGGAGTCCTCGAATGTGGGAAACTCAGGTCCCTCGAATCCGTCCACCACGTCGAAAACCCTTTGGAACCCGGCGTCTAGGAGGGCCTTGGCGGCCTTGGCGCTGCGGCTGCCGTCCCTGCCGAGGATCAGCAGGTTGTCCTCTTTCTTGAAGACCTTGCTTATCTCATCCACGAAGTCCTTGTTTTTCGGGCTGAGGAGATAGGTGTTACTTTCGCCGTCCTTTCCAAAGGAGGCGGTCTGGAACTGGTAGGGGAAGAGATAGGCCTTGTGGGGATGACCGACATACTGGTACTCGGCTCGGGTCCTCACGTCAATGAGATAGGTGTCCGGAACCGTATTGAGCATGTCATAGGCCTCGATACTGAGGATTTTCTTGGCCTCCTGGGCCTGGAGAGTTCCAATCGGCAGGAGCAGGAGGCAGAGGACACAGAGGCCCACCGCCGCTGAAAAGGCCGCCTTTCCCGTGAACAATGGATTCATTGCACTGTCTTTCGATGAAAAAATCTTAATAATTTCAGTAAGTTCTGTATGTAGGGGCGGATCCTTGGGCCGCCTGTCGTTCATCCTTCGTTGATAACCAAACCCTGTTTTTTTGTCAACGGAAAAAGGCGGCCGAACGGGCCACGCGGCCTTCGGAAACCCCGCCCTGCCTGCTCATGAACGACTCGACCGCCTGGAGAGCCCGAGAAGGCGAGACCCTTTCCCGGGTGACCGGGCCGTCAGGCTGTGTCGGAAATGGCGGGATGGAACCATGTCCGGGAACCACGCCTTGACAGCACCTATCCCAGTGATTAAACTCTGTCTCCAAATTCCGTGGGGGCTCCTTCCTCGGGAGGAACACCCACGGCCGGAAGAGGGGACCCATGGATGCCAGCCGAGTGTTTTTTGCGGACATGCGCGCGTCCGCACAGGAGAATCTGCCCGCCAAGATAGAGCGGCTTTTGAGGCGTCTGGAACTGAAAGACATCATTTCACCGAGAGCCCTGACGGCCATAAAGCTCCACTTCGGGGAGAAGGGCAACACGGCCTTTATCCGGCCGGTCCTCATAAGGCGCATCGTGGAGCACGTCAGGTCCCTGGGCGGGCTCCCTTTTCTGACCGACACGAACACCCTGTATTCAGGGACCCGGGGGAACAGCGTCTCTCACCTGACCACGGCCGTTGAAAACGGGTTTACCTTTTCCGTGGTCAACGCCCCTGTCATCATCGCGGACGGCATGCGCGGGGGCTCGAGCGTGGAGGTGGAGGTGGATTTCGAGATCATCAAGACCGCCCACCTGGGCCGTGAAATAGTCGAATCAGACTTTTTGCTGAGCGTGGCCCATTTCAAGGGACACGAGCTTGCGGGCTTCGGGGGGACCCTCAAGAACCTGGGCATGGGGTGCGCCTCCAGGCGGGGAAAAATGGCCCAGCACGCGGATCTTTCCCCCAAGGTCAAGGGCAGGAAATGCGTCGGCTGCGGAAGTTGCGTGGATCACTGCGCGCAGTCGGCCATCCACATGGAGGTGGACAGGGCCAGGATAGACCCTGAGAAGTGTATCGGGTGCGGCGAGTGCATCCTCATCTGCCCGAACGATGCAATCAAGATACGGTGGAACGCGGACCTGCCGAGGTTCCAGAAGAAAATCGCCGAATATGCCGCGGCCATTCTCCGGGTCAAGAAAGACAAGGCCGCGTTTGTCAACTTTGTGACCCAGGTGTCGCCAGGCTGCGATTGCCACGGTTACAATGATGCGCCCATTGTCCAGGATGTGGGCATCCTGGCCTCCACGGATCCCGTGGCCATTGATCAGGCCTCCGTGGACCTGGTCAACGGCATGGCGGGCCTGGAGCACTCCTGCCTCGCCGGGGGCAGGGAGCCCGGGGCGGACAAGTTCCGTGCCGTCCACCCCAAGGCCGACTGGACGGTCCAGCTGGACCACGCCGAGGCGCTGGGCCTGGGCAACCGCGCCTACGAACTGGTCGCCATTTGAGTCCCGCAGGGAAAGATTCGCCGGGGCGCCCCGCATCGGCCCGAGCCATCCTGAAAACCGAATCGTTTAGAGGGGGTTGAACGATCGCAACCATGATTCACGCTGAAGAACTGACCAAGTACTACGGAACGAAACCGGCCATCCAGGACGTGTCCCTCTCCATAGACAAGGGGCGGATCGTCGGTCTCCTGGGACCCAACGGGGCGGGCAAGACCACCATCCTCCGGATCCTCACCTGTTACATGCAGCCCACCGCGGGCAGGGTGACCGTGGACGGCCTGGACTGCCGGACCCAGTCCCTGGAGGTGAGAAAGCGGATCGGCTTTCTCCCGGAGATGGTCCCACTCTATTCAGACCTCACCATTGAAAAATTCCTCTCGTTTTCCGGCACCATCAAGGGCCTCAACGGGAGCCGCCTGAAGAGCGACATGGACCGGGTGATCGACGAGTGCGGACTGGAGGAGCACAGGAAGCGTCTCATCAAGTATCTCTCCAAGGGGCTCAAGCAGCGGGTGGGAATCGCCCAGGCCCTTCTGGGGGACCCTCCGCTCCTCATCCTGGACGAGCCCACCACCGGCCTGGATCCGGCCCAGATCATCGATGTCCGAAACCTCATACGGGACCTGGGCGGGGAGCGTACCGTGCTGCTCAGCACGCACATCCTCCCGGAGGTGAGCCAGCTGTGCGAGAGGGTGATCATTCTTCACAAGGGGCGGGTCCGAAAGGAGGACGCGCCCGGGAACCTGGCCCGGGAGATCCAGAAAGGGCTCCGGACCATTCTCTCGGTCGATGGCCCGGGGGAGGAGATCCGGCAAAAGCTCTCTGGCATCGAGGGCGTCTCCGAGGTCCAGGATTCTTCCAAGCCGGGTGAATACATGGTCCTCAGCTCCGGGGATGAATCGGTGAGGCCCCGCATGGCCCGCATGGTGGTGGAGTCGGGGTGGGATCTCCAGGAGATGCGCTCGAGCGAGCTGAGCCTGGAGGAGGTCTTTGTCCATCTGGTCACCGAAGAAGGAGGGGAGGACGTATCATGAACGCAGTCCTGGGTGTCCTGCGAAAGGAAATGAGGATAACCTACACGTCGCCCATCTTCTACGCGGCGGCCTTTATCTTTCTCGTGATCACAGGGTATTTTTTTTACAGCGCCACCGCCTACTTCAGCCTGCTCAGCATGCAGGCGGGGCAGAACCCGTTCCTTGCCGAGAACCTCAACCTGACCAACGTGGTGGTCAAACCGTTCTTCGGGGACCTGGCGGTGATCCTCCTCCTCATGCTGCCCCTCCTGACCATGCGCCTTTACGCCGAGGAGAAAAAGTCGGGCACCATCGAGCTGCTCTTCACCTACCCCGTGTCGGACAGCGCCGTCCTCGCGGGTAAATTTATGGCCACCATGGCGGTCCTCCTCTCCATGCTCCTGGGGACCCTCCCCTACATGATCATTTTGGAGACCATGGCCGATCTGGAGTGGGGAATCGTCCTCTCAGGCTACCTGGGCGTGGTCCTCCTCGGGGCCGCCTTCATCGCTCTGGGTGTCTTCACCTCGTCCCTCACCGAGAACCAGATCGTGGCCGCGGTGATCAGTTTCGGGGCGCTCCTCCTCCTGTGGGCCGTGGGCTGGGCCAAGGCCCTTGCCGGCCCGGGGCTCGGCAGCATCCTGGAGCACGTCTCCATCATCGGGCACCTGGACCCCTTCACACAGGGGCTCATAGACACCAGGGACATCGTGTTCTATGTGGTTTTCATCTTTTTCTGGCTTTTCCTGACCCTCCGGTTCCTCCAGTCCAGGTACTGGCGGGGGTGAATGATTCGTCCGGCACTCGACCAGCGGCACAAAGGATGACAGTGGATTCGAAAAACCCATCCGGCATTCGAAAGCAACGAAAAGATCAATGGAGACAAGATGCGAGGGAAAGGATTTATAAGCAATCGCCTTAAGAGTTCGTCAAACATGTCGGCGGCCATCCTGCTGGTCCTGGCCATAGCCGTGGTGGTCACTCTCCTCTCGGAGAGGCACTATGTCCGCTGGGACGTGACCGCCACCGGCGAGCACACCCTGTCGGAGGAGACCATCCAGGTCCTGAAGTCCCTCGAGGAGCCCGTGCACATGAAGGCCTTTGTCCGGGAGGGGCAGTCCGGGGCAAAGGAGCTCGAGCGCCTCCTGGCCTCCTATCAGTACGTGTCGCCCAACATCACCTTCGAGCTCATCGACGCGGACAGGAACCCCTCCCTGACCATGCGCTACAACATCTCTTCCCTGAACACCACCGTCCTGGAGGGGTACGACAGGACCCAGGACGTCAAGATCGCGGACGAGGAGCACCTGACAAACGGCCTCATAAGGCTCTCCAAGAGCGAAAAGAACACGGTCTACTGGGTGACCGGGCACGGGGAGCGTGGGTTCCAGGGGGCCGAGCCCCAGACCTTGTCGAACCTGAAGGAGGATCTCGGCGAGGAAAACTTCGTCTTTGAGGAGCTCTACCTCATGCAGAGCGAGGTACCCGAGGGGGCCTCCCTGGTCGTGGTCGCGGCGCCCGAAAAGCCCCTCTTCCCGGAGGAGGTGAAGAGCCTCGGGACGTATCTCAACGGCGGCGGCAGAATCGTCGTTTTTCTCGAGCCCTTTGAAAATGCCGGTTTGAAGGATTTCCTGTCAGACTACGGGATCATTGTGCGGGATGATGTGATCATAGACAAAATGAGCCGGGTGATGGGCGGGGATTTCCTGCTCCCCATGGTCGCCCAGTACGGGAGCCACGAGATAACCAGGGATTTCAAGCTCACGTCCTTTTTTGAGATCGCCCGTTCCGTGGACGAGGGGGACTCCCCTCCCAACGTCCGCACCACCTCCCTCGCCATGACCTCCCCCGAGTCCTGGGCGGAAACGGACCAGGAGGCCCTGAAAGAGGGCCGCGTGGGGTTCGAGGAGGGAAAGGACCGCATGGGCCCCGTCTCCCTGGCGGTCATCGCGGAGCTCACCCCCCAGACTCCCAGGGAGGACGGCGAAAACAGTGAAAGCGAGGAGGAAAAGGCCGCCGAAATCACGGGCGAAGGCAAGATGGTCGTTTTCGGGGATGCGGACTTTGCCTCCAACAAGTACTTCCAGACATCCGGCAATGCCGATTTTATAAAGAACACCATAAATTACATGGTGGACAGGGGGGATCTCATCACCATCAAAAAAGAACCCAGGGGCATCGACGCCCTCATGCTGACCCGCGGTCAGGGGCAGCTCATCTTCTGGGTGCCCGTGGTCGCCATCCCCTTGTGTGTCCTGGGATTGGGGATTGTGGTCTATGTGCGAAGGAGGTCGCGTTGAGGTATCGATCGACTCTTATCTACCTTCTGGCGGCCCTCATCCTGGGGGGGTTGTATTTCTGGGACGTCCGGAGCGAGCGGCAGGAAGAGGCAAAGGAAGACGCGGAGCGAGTGATATTTCAGGTGGACGGTGACAAGCTGCGCCGCATCGCCCTGAAGCGCCCGGACCAGGAGATCGTGCTCCAGAAGACCGGGGATGCGGAAGAAGAGGCTGTCTGGCGCATCACGGAACCTGTGGACACCGAGGCGGATTCTTACGCCGTCAATTACGTGGCCAACCTCCTGCCGGCCCTCAAGCACACGAGAATCATCGAGGAAAACCCGGAAGATCTGGCACCCTTCAACCTCGAAGAGCCCGGCCTTACCGTCTCCTGGGCGACGGAAGGGGAGGCCGGGGGGCTGCTCATCGGCGGGCAGAGCCCCATGGACAAGGGTTTCTATGCCAAGAAACAGGAGGACCCCCGGGTTTTTCTCATCGCCCTCAACGACAAGGAGATCCTGGACAAAACCCTCTACGATTTGAGGGACAAGGGCCTTTTTTCCTTTGCCTATGACGAGCCAACGCGCCTGGAGATCCAGGGACCGGGGCAGAACTGGGCCTTTGTCAAATCCGGCGAGACCACCTGGGCCCTCCCGGAGGACCCGGACTTCCCCCTGGATTCCGAGGAGGTGAGCTCCGTGGTTCGCCGCCTGACCTGGGAGGAGGCGGCCTCCTTCGAGGCCGAGAAGGCCGAGGACCTCAAAACCTATGGACTGGAGGTCCCCCTTCACCGGATCGTGCTTTCGAACGGGGAAAAGAGGGAGGAGCTCCTCGTGGGATCGCCCGCGGGCGGGGACGAGGGCGGGCTCTATGCGCGGATGGCCGAAAGGCCCCAGGTTGTGACCATAAAAAAGGAGACCCTCGAGGGACTCCCGGCCTCCCTGGAGGAGCTCCGCACGGAAGAACCTGAAGCCCAAGAAGAGCCTTCGGGGCCGCCCGGGGAATCGGGCGGCGAAACCTCGAACACCAAGGAGTGAAGAATTGGAGCTGAAGCTTTTCGCAACCGTCTTCGCCACGGTTTTTGTCGCGGAAATCGCGGACAAGACCCAGCTTGCCACCCTGCTCTATGCCGTGGACTCTCCCCAGAGCAGGCTCACCGTGTTCCTGGGTTCCGCCCTGGCCCTCACCCTCTCCTCCGCCGTGGCCGTGGTCGCGGGATCCGCCGTGTCCCAGTGGGTCAACCCAAAGGTTCTGTCCTGGATCGCCGGTTTGGCTTTTATCGCCGTGGGCGTCTGGACCATCGCCAGGTAGAAAAAAGGAGAACGCCATGAAATCAGACGAGGAAAAGGGGTTTTCAAAAAAGCACCCGCCGGAACGCGAAACCAACCCGGACGTTTTGCGGGAGGTGCAATCCAGGGCCAAGGATCAAGAGCTCCCGTGCGCGGTGGCCTTTGACATAGCCGCGAAGCTGGGCGTCCCGCCCGAGGAGGTGGGGTTTACCACGGACAGGCTTGAGTTCCACATCACAAAGTGCCAGCTGGGCCTTTACGGGTACGGGCCGGAGAAAAAGCACCTCACCCCGCCCCAGAGCGTGGCGGGTGACCTGGAAGCGGACATTCGGTCACGGCTCGTCAACGGCAGGCTGCCGTGTCTCGAGGCCTGGCGGATCGCCGATGAGAGGTCCATGGGGAAGATGGAGGTCTCTTCAGCCTGCGAGACGCTCGGCATCAAGATCTGTAACTGCCAGCTGGGCGCTTTTCCGTGATCCCGGTCTCCCCTGCCCGGGAAGGTGGTGCGGGTGAGGGACACTCCTTGACGGCGGCTGCCTGATTCGGGTCCCGGCATCCGAGAGCCGGGCGACTACTTCTTCCTGTATCTTTTCTCCTCTGAGAAAAAATCGTACCATCCTCCCTTGGACCCCGGTTTCAGCTGCGGGTTTCCGAGGTACCCCGCTTCGAACAGCTTTCTGGCCAGGGCCGGAATTCGGTACCTCTCGCCCAGGGTCTCATAGAGGTAAGCCTGGGCGTGATAGTAGGCGTCGAACGAGGCGGTTTCATCCAGCAGTTGAAAGACCCCCATGGGCCAACCGCTCCCGGATCTGTTCATCTCATCGATGTCCGAGATGGAGGCAACGCCGAGTTCCACGAGCCGAATGGCCTCGGTGATGTACGTGTTGATGAAACGTGTCATGAAGAACCCGGGGGAATCCTTCACCGCGAAAGGCCGCTTCCCGATCTTTCGCAGGAAGGCCATGGTGAACTCGAAGGCGTCCTCCGAGGTGATCTCGCTTCGCCCCACCTCCACGAGCTTCATGACATTGGAAGGGAAGAACCAGTGGGTTCCCACCAGGCGTCCTTCCATGCTCTTCATGGCGCCGGCCATCTCGCTGATCATGATGGCGGAGGTGCCCGAGGCGATGACGCAGTGGGGGGGGACACAGGTCTCCACAAGCTGAAGGCACTGCTTCTTTTGCTCCTTGTCCTCGGGAATCGACTCGAACACCAGATCCGCACCCTCCAGTCCTTCCGCGTAATGCGTGGTGGTCCGCACCCGGGAAAACATCTCGTCCGCCTGCTCACAGGTGATCTTTCCGCGTTGAACCGCCCTGGTGAGCCCGTAAGGGCCTTCCTTGATCAGCTCCAGGCCGTAGGCGCACGTTTTCTGTTTCCTCGAGATGATCGTGACCTCGTAGGGCCCTCCCTGTATGCAGGCCAGGACAATGCCGTGGCCCATGGAACCGCCGCCTCCAATCACGGCGATTCGCTTCACTCTTTCCACGTCAAGGATCATGAACCCCTCCTTTGGCAATCCGTCATTTAAGCTGTTGGTTCAGGGAAAGCCGGAAAACGAGCGAACCCCATGCGTGAAGTTCAGCGGCCCTGAAACACGGGTTTACGTTTCTCGAGAAAGGCCGCGGCCGCCTCCTTGTGATCCGCGGTCTGGTAGCAGACAGCGTTCGCATAGGACTCGAACTCGAGGCTTTCCTCGAGTGTTCCGGTCGAGCCTTTACGAATGGCCAGCTTCGTCATGCCCACGGCCAGGGGCGGCAGCTCCGCAATCGTGCCGGCAAGGGCCAGTGCGTCCGAGACGAGCTCCTCATCCTTTGAGACCCCGTTGACCAGACCGATCGTGCTGGCTTCATGGGCATCAAAACGCTTGCCCGTGAGAGCGATCTCCATGGCCTTGGACAGCCCGACGGTCGCGGCCAGGGTGTGGGTGCAACCCAGTTCGGGAATGATCCCCATCTTGGGAAACTCGGCGCCGAATACCGTGTTCTCCGCGGCCAACCGCAGATCGCATAGGAGGGCCAGGCTGAATCCCGCCCCGAGGACAAACCCGTGCAGTGCACCGATTACGGGCGGTTTCACTCTCGCCAGGACGGCGCTCTTCTGGAAAAGACTCGCCAGGAGCTGCCTGGACTCAAACGGGCTCTTGCTGTTGATCACTTGAAGGAAAGACACGTCCCCGCCCACGCAAAACGCCTTTCCCGTGCCGCTCAGGACGATGGCCCGCACCCGCCCGCTTTCATTGAGTTCGCAGAAGCATGCCTCCAGCTCGTCCAACAGCTGTTGATCCAGCGCGTTCATCGCCCCGGGGCGGTGGAGCATGACGTGGGCGATCCGCGGATGAAAATCCACTTTGAGCGTTTCGTATTTCATGAACATATCCCCGCTGAAAGAATATGGCGAACGTTCAATCGCCAAAAACATGGATAGCATTCCGGAAATTTGTTGTCAATAAATTTTGCCATGGCTTACTGATTCATTAATAAAAACACAAATAAAATTACAAAATAATAATTAAAATAACAAGAATCCCAGGGTTTTTTAAATGCTCCTATTTTGTGATTGACAGGAAGTCCAGACTGAATTAAAAAAATAGCGAACAATCGCTCGCAAAATTGTACGGGCGTTTGCCCGGTGTCTTCAACGCCATCTGTTCCGAGTGTTCGGACCAGTCCCTCAAAAGGACCCGTATGGGAAAGGAAATCAAAAACCCCGAATTGGTCAAAACCCGGCAGAAGGAAATCTGTCAGGCCGCGGTAAAGCTTTTTTCTACTAAGGGCTATCACAACACATCAATAAAGGATATCGCGAAAAATGCAAAAATTAGTATTGGAAGCTTGTATGATTACATCAATAATAAAGAAGATATCCTCTATTTAATCGCTAAACAGTTTAATTCTCAGCTTCATCAAGAAGTCGCAAAGGTACTTGAATCTGATCTGTATATTGAGGATAAGCTTAAGGGAATCGTCGAAACCATGCTTAGAGTCATTGATCAATTTAAAGAGTATGTTTTATTTGCTTACAGGTATGCGACAACACTGAAAAAAGAACATCTTATTCAAGTGATGCAGGAGGACTCCTACTTTATTGATACATTGACAAGGATAATTGAGCAGGGTGTTCAAGAAAAAGTGTTTATTGAAAATGATGCATTTATTACTGCTAACATGATTTCAATAATGATACATTCTTGGGGCCTGAAACAATACAATCTTAACAAATATCCTTTATACTATTTCCAGGAATCATTGGTAAAATTCATTCTGAATGGGTTGAGTCAAAAACGACAATAGTTGTTTAAAGGCCATTCCCTGAACATGAATCTTCATTTGATAAAAGGCACCGTTGGATGTTGAAAGATCTGGACGATTTTTTGCGTGATCTGGAGCAGGGAAAGATCGGGGCCGCATCGAGAATCATCAGCGTTCTCGAGCGTGGGAACGACTACGAGATCGACCGGGTGATGCAGGCCGTCTATTCGAGAACCGGTCACGCCTGGGTGGTCGGGATCACGGGGCCGCCCGGCGCGGGAAAGAGCAGCCTGGTCAACAATCTCATCGATCGTGCGAGAAGAGAGGAAAAGTCCGTCGCAGCCATTCTGGTGGACCCGTCCAGCCCGCTCTCGGGCGGCGCCGTGCTCGGGGACAGGATCCGCATGAGCGCGTTTTCCCGGGACAGCCAGGTCTTCATTCGATCCATGGGATCCAGGGGTGCCCTCGGCGGGCTCTCTCTGGCCACCATGGGCGCCGTTCGCGTCCTGGATTCCCTGAAAAAGGATATCATCTTCGTGGAAACGGTGGGATCGGGGCAGATCGACGTGGACGTGTGCAGCCTTGCGGATACGGTCTGCCTCGTGCTGATGCCCGGCGCCGGGGACGTCATCCAGTCCCTCAAGGCGGGAATCCGGGAGGTCAACGACATCTTCGTGATCAACAAGTGCGACCAGCCCGGCGTGGAGGACGCCGCCGTCAACATCCGGAACATGCTCGACATGACCACCAACCCCCGCGACTACGACTGGGACGTGCCCGTCTGCCGGACGAACTCCATTTCGGGTGAAGGAGTGGATGACCTGTGGCAGGGCATCAAGGAACATCGTGCCCGGTCCGAAAACAGCGGGTACAGGCGGCACATCAAAATCGCTCAAGCCAAAAAAGAAACCATCGACATCATTCTCCGCAAGCTGGAAAAATTCTTCCGGCGCAAGATCGATGAAATGATGAGCGTGGGGACCATCATCGACGAGATCGCCGCCAAAAAGAAGAGCCCGCAGAGGGCGAGTGAGGAGATTTTTTCCGAGATCGCGGATTCCGACTGGAGCTTGACCCAGCTTTCGGAAGGTCGCGGTAAACGCTGATCATGTTTTGTGCACGGGAGGTCGCATATGTTTGACGCCAGAACGCTGGAAGAGGATGAGCGGTTGAAAGATACGTGGCAGGCCCAGTTCGCCGGCGTCCGGAAGAAGTTCATGGGCGACTCGGAGTACCGGGCCGAGACCTTTTCAGGGCTCCCCGTCAAACCCCTGTACACCCCCGCCGACATCGAACACATCCCCTACGCCGAGATCGGGGTGCCGGGACAGTTCCCCTTCACCCGGGGAAACTACCCGATGGGCTACCAGTTCATGGCCTGGGCCAACCAGCCCGTCATCGGGTGCGGGTCCCCCGAGGAGACGCGGGCACGCATGGACTACCTTCGCGAGCAGGGCATGACGGGGTATTTCGGTCACCCGCACTTCAATCTCGTCTACGACCTGGCCACGCACGGCGGATTCGACCCCACGCACCGCGCGGCCGAAGGACGTGTCGGCGAGTGCGGCATGAGCGTGTATTCCATGCCGACCATGGCGATCCTGTTCAAGGACATGCCCCTGGACAAGATGAACGTCGTTCACATCACCATGAACCAGACCCTCCCCATCCTAGCCATCTACATCGCCTATGCGCAATCGAGGGGCTACAGTCCCGACCAGCTGCGCGGCAATTCCATGAACTGGTACCACACCTACAACGTGGCCTCCGGCCTGGCCACCTTTCCTCCGCTGGCCTGCGACAAGCTGGCCGCCGAGCTGATCTGGTACTGCACCAGGAACATGCCGAAGTGGAACACCACGAATCTCTTCGGCTATGGGATCGAGGAGTCCGGCGCGAACGCCTACGAGGAGATCGCCGTCATTGTGGCCGCGGGCATGTCCATCACCAGGCGCTGCATGGAGCTGGGTCTGGCACCGGACGACTTTCTGCCCCGTTTCGGGTTCCAGATCGCCCAGGGGAACGATTTCTTCGAAGAGATCGCCAAGATTCGAGCCCTTCGAAAGATCTGGGCGAAAACAAACCGGGACACATTCGGCGCCAAAAAGCCGCAGAGCATGCAGGTGCGCATCCACACGCACACGTCGGGCGCCATGCTGACGGCCCAGCAGCCCCTGGTGAACCTGATCCGAACGTCGATCCAGGGCCTGGGCGCCGCGCTTTCGGGCGTGCAGGCCATGGAAATCCCCGGCTATGACGAAGCGCTCGCGATCCCTTCCGAGGATGCGGCTCGACTGGCCTTGCGGATTCAACAGGTGGTGGCGGAGGAAACCAACATCGTCAAGGTGGCAGATCCCCTCGGCGGATCCTATTACCTGGAGGCCCTGACCGCGTCGCTGGAACAAAAGGCCATGGAGATCATCGAGCGCATCGAGGAAAAAGGGGGATTCATCAAGTCCTGGGAGTCCGGCTACATCAGATCCCTGATCGAGGTCTCCGCCAGGAAGTGGAAGGAAAAGGTGGATTCCGGGAGGCAGACCGTCATCGGGGTCAACAAGTACGAGATGAAGGACGAGCAGAAGGTGCCGCTCTACAAGATCGATCCCGAAACGGAAAAGAAGCAGAAGGCGCGAGACGTGGAGTTCAAGGCCTCCCGCGACCGGAAGCGCCTGGACAGCGCCATGAAATCCCTGGAGGAATCGCTGGTTGCCTTTCGAAACGGAGACAACGATCACAGCCTCCTCCCCCGCATGATAGAAGCCGCCGGCTGCGGCGCCACGAACGGGGAGATGATGGATGTCATGAAAAAAACCCTGGGATGGCTGAATTCGGCCGTCCTGTCTCCTGTATGAGCCTGACGGCTTCCTCGGAGGTGCATGATCATGAGAGACGAGATAGTGCGGGTTCTGTTGACCAAGGCGGAGCAAGACTGCCACGACCGGGGGGTGCGCTACATTGCGGCCAAGCTGAGGGAGGCGGGCTACGAGGTGATTTACACCAACTTCCTGTATCCGGAAGAGGTCCTGAACACCGCCATTCAGGAAGACGTCCAGGTCGTGGGACTGTCGAGCTCCACCCTGGGGCACCTGCCGGTTCTCCGGCACCTGAAGGAGGGGCTGAAAGAGGCCGGCCGCGAGGACATCCTCGTCATCCTGGGCGGCATCATCCCCGACGACGATCTGCCCAGGCTGAAGGAGCTGGGCATCGAGGGGGTCTTCGGGCCCGGGAGCACGATGGAAGCGCTGATCCAGTTCATCGAGGCGCGTCACTGATCGGTTGTCTGAGGTTCCAAACTTCAGGTTCGCGGGAGAATATCATGGATTTCAACCTGACCCGAGAGCAGCACGACATCATCCAGGCGGCGAGGGAGTTCGCCTCCAAGGAGTTCGAGGATGTCGCGGTCGATTTCGACCGGGAAGAGCGCTTCGACCTGAGGCTCTGGAAAGCCGCCTGCGACTTGGGCTTTGTGGGCGTTTTCATTGACGAGGCCTACGGCGGGGCGGGCTACGGTTTCCTGGAGCACGCCCTCATCACCGAGGAGTTCTGGGCAGTGGACCCGGGTATCGGCACCGCCATCCTGGCGGCGACTTTCGGGGCCGAGCTGCTTCTGCTGCACGGCTCGGAAGACCAGAAACGGCTCGTTCTGCCCAAGCTGGCCGCCGGGGAGGCCATTCTCGCCACGGCGGTCACCGAGCCCGGCACGGGCTCCGACGTGGCGGGCGCGTCCACGACGGCGGTGAGGGACGGGGACGAGTGGGTCGTCAACGGCTCGAAGATGTTCATCACCGGCGGCGACCTCGCGCATTACGTGAACCTGTTCGCCCTCACCAATCCGGACCATCCGTCCAGGCACCAGCGGCACAGCTTCCTCCTGGTGCCCACGGACACCCCAGGCTTCGAGGCCGTCAAGCTGAAGGGAAAGATGGGGGTCCGGGCCTCGCACACCGCGGAGTTGTTCTTCTCGGACGTGCGCGTCCCCGCTGAAAACCTGATCGGGGAAGAGGGCGAAGGGTTCAGCGAGGTGATGGACCTGTTCAACCGGGTGAGACCCATGGTCGCCGCCATGGGGGTGGGGGTCGCCCGGGGGGCGCTGGACGCCTCCATACGTTACGCCAGGAAACGGGAGGCCTTCGGGGCCCCCATCGGCTCCTTTCAGCTGATCCAGGCCAAGCTGGCCGAGATGGCCACCCTGGTTCAGGCGGCGAGGGCCCTCTACTACCAGGCGGCGTGGCTGCTGGATCAGGGCATGGTCGATCACAGCCTCATCGCCATGGCGAAATGGTATGCCGGGGAGATCGCCGTGAGGTGCGCGGACGAGGCCGTCCAGATTCACGGCGGGTACGGGTACATGGACGAGTACAAGGTCCAGAGGTTCTATCGGGACGCGAAGATTGTGGAACTCTGGGAAGGGACCAAGGAGATCGAAAAGCTGATCATCGCCAGGCGGCTCCTTTCCTGATCGTGCGAACATCCCTGGGAGTTCGCTCTCCCGGTGACTCGGACAACGGAATGAAAGGATCGTGATGACTGTTCTCTATGACCCCCACAGGCTGTTCGATGCAAACTACGCACTCGGGGTCCTCTGCTCAGAGTTCGCCGACCGCTTCGGGGCCGAGTCCGGTGAGATCATCTCCCGCGTCTGCCTCGAGCGGGGTCGGGCCCTGGGAAGGAAGCTCGCCTCGAGCATCGACGAGCCGTCCTTCGAGAACGCCGTGAACGCGTTCGTCGGGGCTTCGAAAAGGGGCAGGCACCCAGCCGAGCTGGTTTCCCTGGAGCCCGATCGGGCCGTCGTCCGGGGCACGGGCTGTCCCCTGGCCCTGGAGGGAAGGGGGGGACGCATCTGCCGCCTGATGATGCACATGGACCAGGGGATTCTCGAGGAGGCATCGGGTAAGCCCATCCGGTTCACGGTGCGCAGGTCCCTGGCGGACGGCGATGATCACTGCGACGTCTGTTTCGAGATCGACTCCACCCCTCTCGCCGAGGAGTGAACATGGCAATCCTGGAGGTCTCCAACCTTTCGCTGTCGTTCGGGGGGCTGTCCGTCCTCTCGGACATCGGATTCAGCGTGGAAAAAAACCAGATCTACACGCTGATCGGGCCGAATGGCGCGGGCAAGACCTCCATACTGAACTGCATCGCCGGGTTTTACAAGCCGCAGGAAGGCCGGATCACCTTAAAGGGACAGGACATCTCCCGCCTTTCGCCCGACAGGCGGGCGGCGCTCGGGCTGGCGCGCACGTTCCAGAACATCGCGCTGTTCCGGGGGATGACGGTGCTCGACAACATCAAGCTCGGCGCCCACATCCACTTGAAGACAGGAGTGCTCTCGGCGCTCGTCTACTGGGGCAGGGCGCACCGGGAAGAGATGGCGCTCAGGCGGCAGGTGGAGGAGGACGTCATCGATTTCCTCGAGATCGAGCCGATCCGGCGCATGTCCGTGGGGTCCCTGGCCTACGGGCTTCAGAAGCGGGTGGAGCTCGCCAGGGCCTTGGCCATGAACCCGGACGTCCTCCTGATGGACGAGCCGGTGAGCGGCATGAACGTCGAGGAGACCGAGGACATGGCCCGCTTCATCCTGGACATCAAGGAGGAGCGGGACATCACGATCGTCCTAATCGAGCACGACATGAACGTGGTCATGGACATCAGCGACCACGTCGTGGCCATAAACTTCGGAAGAAAAATCACGGAGGGTTCCCCCCAGGAGGTGGCCGAACACCCGGACGTGATCAAGGCCTACCTGGGGGAGAAAAAGGGCTGACATGGACATCTTTCTCCAGTTGATGGTCAGCGGCATCGCGGTCGGCGGCGTGTACGCCCTGATCGCCCTGGGCTTTGTGCTCATCTACAAGGCGACCAACATCATCAACTTCGCCACCGGCGAGTTCATGATGATCGGCGCCTACCTGCTCTACACCCTCCTGGTCATGGTCGAATGCCCCGTTGTCCCGGCCTTTCTCCTCGTCATGTCGGGGGCGACGCTCCTGGGTTTCCTCGTCGAGAGGGCCATCCTGCGGCACATGCTCGGCCAGCCGGCCATCAGCATCGTCATGGTGACCATCGGGCTGGCCTACTTTCTCACAGGCCTGGCGGAAGTGATCTGGTCACCCGACTACAAGTTTTTTCCGGCCATCTTTCCCCGGAAACCGATTCATTTGGGGTTCGCCATCGTACGGGCCAACATGTTCTACGGGTTCGTGGTCGCCATGGTCATGGTCGTCGTCTTCAGTCTCCTGTTCAAGTTCGCCAAGGTGGGCGTGGCCATGCGGGCGACGGCCAACGATCAGATGGCAGCCTACTCCATGGGCATCAACGTGCGCAGAATGTTCACCCTGGCCTGGGGGTTCGGGGCGATCGCAGCGGCCCTGGGCGGGGTGATTATCGGGAATATCGGCGGCATTCGACCCGATCTTGGAAAGATCGGGCTGAAAATCTTTCCCGTGGTCATCCTGGGCGGGCTGGACTCCATTGCGGGGGCGGTGCTGGGTGGGTTCATCGTGGGGATTCTGGAGAACCTGGCGGGCGGCTATCTCGACCCCTACTTCGGCGGTGGCATCAAGGACCTGGCCCCATTCGTCGCCCTGGTTCTCATTCTCATGGTGAAGCCGTACGGCCTTTTCGGAAAAAAGGAGATTGAGCGGCTCTGATCGGCCGGGGGGACGGAATGCGAATCGGGGACTTCAAAGAGACTTATGCAGCCGATGAGGCCGTTTTCAGAACACCCACGGTCCGGTTCTGGGTGGGGGTTCTTCTGGTCTTTCTGACACTCTTTCCGTTTTTCGCGTCGGATTACCTGCTTTACATGGCCAACCTGACAGGCATCGCCCTGGTGGCGGCCCTGGGCCTCAACATCCTGACCGGCTCGGCCGGCCAGATATCGCTGGGCCACTCCGCCCTTATCGGGGTGGGCGCCTACACCTCGGCCATCCTGTCCACCCGCCTGGGACTGCCCTTTCTCGTCTGCCTCCCGCTCTCCGGGGCGACCGCGGCCGTCTGCGGGCTCATCATCGGGGCGCCGTCCCTGCGCATGAAGGGGCTGTACCTCTGCATTGCGACCCTGGCCGCCCAGATGATCTTCGACTTCCTCTTCAACCACTGGACGTCCCTGACCAACGGCATCAACGGCATCAACATCTCCGCGGCGAACCTCTTCGGCTGGGAGCTCAAAACCGAGTTCGATTTCTACTTCATCACCCTGGCGGTCGCGGTGCTGGGCGTGACCATGACCCGCAACCTCTTCCGCACCAAGGTGGGGCGTGCCTTTATCGCCATCCGCGACCGGGACATCAGCGCGGAGCTCATGGGCATCAACCTGTTCCGGTACAAGCTTTACGCCTTTGCCGTAAGCTCCTTCTATGCGGGCGTCAGCGGCTGCCTGTGGGTCTATTTCATCAAGTCCGTCACCCCGGAATACTTCTCCCTTCACGAATCCATCCGCTACCTCGCCATGATCATCATCGGAGGGCTGGGGAGCGTCCTCGGGACGATATTCGGCGCCATGTTCATGACCTTCGTCCCGGAGCTGCTTCAAGCCGTTCTGAGTTCGCTCAAGGAAACCTACCCCATGGCCATGAATTACCTGTTCCCGCTCCAGACTGTTGTGTTCGGATTTCTGATCGTCCTGTTTCTGGTCTTGGAACCCCACGGCCTGGTCCGATTGTGGCACCGGGTCAAGGACTACTTCCGGCTCTGGCCTTTCGAGCACTGAGCAGTGGTCCAGGCAGTCAACCCCAAAAAAAAAGGAGGGAGAAAATGAAAAGCCGAAACGCGTTGTGGGTCATCCTGGTCCTTGGTCTGACAATCGGCTGGATGAGCGGGACTGTGTGGGCCGAACCGATCAAGATCGGGGCGTGCATGCCCATCACCGGGCCCTTTTCCTTTGCCGGGAAGCACATCAATCAGGGCCTGGCGGACTACATCACCTACGCCAACGAGCAGGGGGGGGTCAACGGACAGAAAATCGAGTACATTTTCGAGGACACGGGGTACGACACCAAGAGGGCCATCGCGAGCTTCAAAAAGATCATCGCTCAACACAATCCCCAGATCATGTACGGTGAGTCCACCGGGCTGGCCAAGGCGATGTCCGAGGAGATCACCGAGCGGTACAAAGTCCTTTACGGGGGATGCACTTTCTCGGATGAGCTGTCCGATCGGAGCAAACACCCGTACATCTTCATCAGCGGGCCCACCTACGCTCAGATGTTCGGCGTGCTGCTGGAGTACATCGCCGAAAACCCCAAGCACAAGGGAAAGAAGCCCACGGTCGCCTTTTTCTACGCGGACTCCGCTTTTGGCCGGGACCCCATCCCCTACGCCAGGGAAAAGGCCAAGGCATTGGGCATCGAGGTCGTGGCCGAGGAGGTGACCAAGTCCGGCGCCATTGACGTGACGAGCCAGATACTGGATCTCAAGCGCAACAACCCGGACTACTGCATCTTTCAAGGCTACGTCGTCCCCCCCATGCCGGACGTGATCCGCGGTGCGAGGGACTACGGGCTGGACACCACGTTCATGGGAACCTTCTGGAGCATGTCCAAGATGCTCCTGGACAAACTGGGTCCGGACGGAGACGGGTTCATGGGAGTGTGCCCTTTCGCGTACTGGTACGATGACGTCCCCATGATCCAGGAAATGAAGGCGTTTCACAAGAAGCATCACCCCGGCGTCGACTACCGGCCGATCTATTACACGCAGGCCTGGTTCACGGGCATGATCTACGTCAAGGCCCTGAAGATGCTCGCCGAGAAGGGACTGCCCCTCACCGGGGAGAACCTCAAGGACATGATCCCCCGGATTCAGGACTGGGATACCGGCGGACTGGCGGGGAAAGTCAGCTTCCGATCGACCAACGCCACGGCCATGGGCCGGGTGTACAAGGCCCAGGGCGGGAAGTTCCTGCCGGTCTCCGACTGGATCTATCTTGAGAAATGACCTTTGCTCCGTGCCGGGGCGCAGCCCCGGCCGGTTCACGAACGAAACCATGCCCCTATTGACGGTTAACAACATCGAGGTGGTGTACAACCACGTCATCCTGGTCCTCAAGGGCTTGTCGCTCCAGGTGGACGAGGGCGCGATCGTGTCCCTCCTGGGAAGCAACGGGGCCGGCAAGACCACCACGCTCAAGGCCATCAGCGGCTTCCTGCCCCTCGAGGAAGGGGAGATCACCGACGGCTGGATCGAGTTCGACGGGCGGTCCCTGGGCGGCGAGCCGCCGCACAAGAGGGTGCGGCAGGGGATCTTCCAGGTCCTGGAAGGGCGGCGCATCTTCGAGGAGCTCACCGTCGAGGAGAACCTCACCTGCGGCGCCTACATCCGCAAGAAAACCCCCGCGCTCAAGGACGATCTGGCTAAGTGTTTCTCCTACTTTCCGGTTCTCCAGGGGCGGCTCAAAAGGACGGCCGGCTATCTATCCGGGGGCGAGCAGCAGATGCTGGCCATCAGCCGGGCCCTCCTGGCCAGACCCAAACTGATGATGCTGGATGAGCCCTCCCTGGGCCTGGCGCCGATCCTGGTGGACGAGATCTTCGGGATCATTCGGGATATAAACAAAAACGAAGGCACCACGATTCTCCTGGTCGAGCAAAACGCCCAGATCGCCCTCTCGGTGAGCACCTACGGCTTCATCATGGAAAACGGCAGGGTCGTCCTGGACGGCCCGGTGGAACGGCTGTTGAACGATCCGGACGTCCAGGAGTTCTACCTGGGTGTCGGGGCTTCGGGGACCCGGAAAAACTATCGTGACATCAAGCACTACAAGAGGAGGAAGCGGTGGTTGAGTTGACCCGCAAGACCATCGCCCGGTTCTTCCTGGATCGCGTGGCCGAGCGACGCGACCAGGTCGCCCTCAGGGAGAAGAAGTTCGGGATCTGGCGGCGTGTGACCTGGAACGAATACCTGGGGCACGTGAAGCGGTTCGCCCTGGGCCTCGCATCCCTGGGCTTCGAGCGGGGGCACAACTTCGCCATTCTCTCGGAAAACTGTTGTGAATGGCTCTACGCCGATCTCGCCGTCATCTGCCTGGGCGGTTTGAGCGTGGGGGTCTATCCGACCAGCCCGGCGGCGGAGGTCTGCTATGTGGTCAAGCACTCGGACTCACGATTCGTTCTGGCGGAGGACCAGGAGCAGACGGACAAAATCCTGGAGGTGATGGACGAATTACCGCTTCTCAATAAAATTGTCGTCAAGGACTTGAAGGGGATGCGTCACTATCCCAGGGACCGGATCCTGTCCTTCGAGGAAGTGGAAAAGCTCGGCGCCGCCCTGGAGAAGAGGCAGCCCGACCTCTTTGACCGTGAGGCGGCCCTCGGGCGACCCGAGGACGTGGCCATCATGGTTTACACCTCGGGCACCACGGGTCCGCCAAAAGGGGCGATGATCACCCACCAGAACATCGAGGCCATGACGGCGGCCACGGTGGAGGCCATCGGGGCGGATCGGGACGACTCCGTGGTGTCCTACCTGCCCCTGTGCCATGTGGCGGAGCGGATCTTTTCGCTTTTCCTGCCCATGCACGTGGGCTACGCGGTGAGCTTCGCGGAATCGATCGCCACCATCCAGTCCGACCTGCGGGAGATCGCACCCACCATCTTTCTAGGCGTCCCCCGCATCTGGGAAAAACTCCACGCCTCCATCCTGATCAACATCAAGGACTCCGCATTCACCAAGCGCTGGATCTTCGAGCGCGCTCTGTCTGTCGGGTATGGCGTGGCAGAGGCGAGGCTTGCCCATCAGCCGGTGGGCTTTTGGAAGAATTCGCGTCATCTCGCGTTCAGATGGCTCATGCTGAGGGCGCTTCAGAACTACGTGGGCTTGAGAAAGGTCCGCTTCTGCTTCAGCGCGGCCGCGCCCATCAGCCCGGATGTGCTGAAATTCTTTCACGCCCTGGGGATCCGCGTGAAGGAAGGCTACGGTATGACCGAGACGACGGGGCTCGCTTTCATTCACATGGGCGACGACGTCCGGATCGGGACGGTGGGCAAACCCGTGGGCTGCATCACATTCGACATCGCGGCGGACGGGGAGCTCCTGATGAAGGGGGAGAGCGTTTTCGCGGGGTATTATAAGGATGAAGCGGCTACCCGTCACACGATTGTCGAAGGGTGGCTTCACTCCGGAGACATCGCCGAGCTGGACCAGGCGGGTCATGTCCGCATCGTCGACAGAAAAAAGGACATCATCATCACATCAGGCGGCAAGAACATCGCCCCATCGGAGATTGAAAACGCGCTCAAGTTCAGTCCGTACATCAAGGAAGCCGTTGTCATCGGGGACAACCGGCGGTTTCTCTCGGCCCTGATCCAGATCGACTTCGACACCGTGGGTAAGTGGGCGACCGATCATCGAATCGCCTACACCAACTTCAAGAGCCTGACCCAGATACAGGATGTGACCGACCTGATCCGGAAAGAGGTGGACGCGGTCAACGAACAGTTTTCAAGGGTCGAAAATGTCCGGAAGTTCATGCTGCTGACGAAGGAGCTGGATCACGACGACGACGAGGTCACCGCGACCATGAAGGTCAGGCGAAAAAACATCTACGAGCGTTTCTCCGCGGAAATCGAGGCGCTCTATGGAACGTGACAGCCTGTGTCAATTCGTTTGAATTGAGATCAGACCCCACGCCTTCCGGTTAGGCCGCTTCGGTGCATCTTTACGCCTCCGGCCCCTCTCCGACCCTCTCCAGAAATGCCTGGCGGCGGCCTTTGTCCCACCGTGCGCAAAAGGCCGGTTTGACGCTCCCCGTTCGCTTCATGCAAAACGAGCAGTTGGGGTCGCACTCGACGATCGGCCCGGTGATTTCGCCCGCGGCCTTCCGGGGCCACAAGGGATCGGCCAGGAGAACGCGGGCCAGGCCGATCAGGTCCGCCGCCCCCTCGCGGAGGATTCTTTCCGCGGTCTCGGGTGTTTTTATCCTCCCGGCGGTGATGATGGGGGTTTTCGGGGCCGCCCGCTTGATCTCCCCTGCGTAGTGGACCATGTGGGCCTCCCTCTTTTCCTTTTCCCTGTACTCCTCGAGACCGTATGCGTCGTAGGATCCCGCCATGACCGAGAGGTAGGCGACCCCCCGCTTTTCGAGCTCCCGCGCGAGGACCGAGGTCTCGCCGGGGTGGAGGCCGCCCGGGACCTCCTCGTCCGCTGAAAAGCGGTATCCCACGGGGAAGTCATCGCCCACGGCCGCCTTGACCGCGTCGAAGACCTCCAGGGGAAATCTCATCCGGTTCTCGAGGCTCCCCCCGTAAAGATCGGTCCTCTGATTGGTTCGGGGAGAGAGAAACTGGACGATCAGGTACGCCATCCCCCCGTGGATCTCCACGCCGTCGAAGCCCGCCTCCCGGACCCGACGCGCCGCCGCGGCGTAGGACCGGACAGCCTCGTCTATCTGTTCCCTCGTCATCTCCCGGGTCATTGCCTCACCGGCGCTTATGGGGGAGGGGGTCCACTTTTCCGGCGAGGCATAGGCATACCGGCCGCAGTGATTGATCTGCAGAAAGCCGACGGCGCCCTTGTCCCGGATCACCCGGGCCAGCTCGGACAACCCGGGGACGAATCGGTCGTCGTCGACCCGTAGGCTGATCGGCGTGGCAATGCCGGAGGGGTGGACCATGGTGTGCTCCACGACGACGAGGGCGGCCCCGGAACCGGCCATTTCGGCGTAATGGTCGAGGGTCAGCGGGCTGATCGTGCCGTCGGTGTTCGCATACCCAAGATACAACGGGGCCATGGTGATCCGGTTTTTCAAGGTGAGGCCCTGGATGTGAAAAGGTGTAAAGATGATGGAATCAGCGTGCATGAGGCGCTCCTTTCTTGCGATAAAAAAGCATTAACACGAAGAAAGACATTTAACCTTTTTCCTTGTGGAAAGGGTCAGTTATGGATGGAAAACAACTAACCACGTAAACAGTATTCTAGCAGGTCTCAGCAGTAACAAGGCAATGGGTCCCGTTGACTCTGCCAATCGTTTCGCCGCTCGGGGTTTTGAAATACGCCTGCTGGAGGGCGTTGGCATCCCTGTGATCGGTTAAACGCATGGAATATCCGGCGAGAAATTCCTGGACCCTTCCTTTCTCGATTCCAAAATGCCAGGGTTCGTTTGCGCGGGACACCATTTTTGCGATTTCATCTTCCCCATGGTAAAGCCGCCTCTTACGGAGGATCGATGCATAAATGTAATCAAAAACGACCCTGCTATCCCTGCCGGCATAATCTCGAATGGTCTGAAAAATTTCATCCACGGACTTGGGCTGCAAATACATCAAGAGCCCCTCCAAAATAAACAGACTCTGTGTTTTCCTGGAAAATCCGGCCTGGTCGATCTTCATTGGAATTGATTCCTTATCAAAATCAACTGCAACGAATGTCAGGCAGGGGGGAACCGCCAGATGCCGCTTCCGGTACTGACCGAGCTTTGCCTGCTGGGTCACCGGGACATCAAGTTCAAACACTCTCGTGCTTCCGGCGGCATCTTGTAAACGGAGAGCTCGTGTGTCGAAACCGGCACCAAATATCAAAACCTGGTCGAACCTGTCCTCCAGGGCCTGCTTGAAGGCGGCGTCTATGTATTTTGTCCGCGCAACAACATATTCATAGATGCCCCTTGGGGCTAACATTTTTGAAAAAAACCATCTGGCGGGCGAGAGGTGAAGGAGGATTCTGAGACCAGCCGGGAGGAGCGATGGGGCAACATGATCGCCGCTCCTGTAATAATGATTTCTTTCCATCGCGGAGCAGGCGCGGGACAGGCAAGTCATCTGCGCCGTCCTCGAGGTGCTTGACACGATTCTTCTTTTCAAGGCGGAACCCCTGGTATGACTTGTGCCATCCTCACATTTTAATCCAGTTCACATCGTTCAATCGCAGGCCGCAAAAGCGGATCGAAGCGGCGCTATTGAATGTCAAAGAGATGTCACGGTTTTGTCAGTGCCCGCTCCACCGCCTTCCTTGCGTGAATGGCCGTGGTGTCCAGGAGCCTCACGTTCGTGTCGGCCTGGCGGACCAGCATCCCGATTTCCGTGCAACCGAGTATCACCGCTTCGGCCCCCCGGGCGGACAAATCATCTATAACCCGCAGGAACTCAGCCCTTGAATCCTCGACGATTTTCCCCATGCAGAGCTCTTCATAGATGACCCGGTGAACAACCCGCCTGTCCTTTTCATCGGGGACCAGAACACGAAGACCGTGCTTTTCGGTGAGCCTCCCCTTGTAGAACTCCTGTTCCATGGTGAAGGAGGTGCCCAGCAAACCGACCGACTTGACGCCCTCGTCCGCAAGAATTTCCGCTGTCGCATCCGCGATGTGGAGCAGGGGGATTTGAATCGCCGCCTCGATCTCCGGGGCGACCTTGTGCATGGTGTTCGTGCAGATGAGCAAAAAATCCGCGCCGGCGGACTGAACGCCCCTGGCCGCCTCGGAGAGAATGCGCGCCGTACGCTCCCAGTCTCCCGCATTCTGTAATTTCTCGATCGGTTCGAAATCGACACTGACCATGGCTATTTTGGCGGAGTGCAAGCCGCCGAGGGCGCTTCTTACGCCCTCGTTGATCGCTCGATAGTACCCGAGCGTGCTTTCCCAGCTCATGCCGCCGAGCAGACCTATTGTCTTCATGATTTGTTCTCCGGAGTCCCGAGTAAGGGCTTTAATGTTCGAAGTGTTCAGACCAATGGACCGGCTGCCCGCCTTCATCGAACAGCGCGTGGAGCGCGGCGAAGGGCTCGCCTTGGCCGGCCGTGAAAAGCAGCGCGCGGAGGGGGTCCGCCGCCGCCTCCCGGATGAATTTCGACGTGCGGGCCTGACGGGCTTCGCTGTGTAAGTTCTTCATAATGCGGTACTTCACCTCTGGAACCGCCAGGTCCACAATGAGGGTCGAGCCGCCGGGGAATCTGTACTGCGGCGCGCCTGTCTCAGGGTCCTCCTTGATCGTTCTGGACTGCGTCAGGGACACGACGACCTGCGGGATGGTCTGGCCGTCGGGCCCGATGCGCAGGGTCCGGCGCAGCTCGTGGACTTCGAATCCCTTGAGCGCCGGGTCGAGCCCCAGCGCCCGCGCAAAGTCCGGCGCCGCCGCGAAGACCTCTTCGAGCTGTTTGTGCAGCGTGATCCGGTGCTTGCGCGTCCTTTCGAACAGCGTCTTACGGTTTTCCACATAGAAGCAGGCATCCGAAAACCTCTTCAAGCCTCTCATTATCGCCCTGTACGTGCTCTTCATGGATTTGGACTGTCCCGTGAGGCCGGACGGGTCGAAACCTTTCCAGCGCAAGGTCTCCACGGAGAGCGTGCGCAGGGTGTTGCGGGAGGGCGTATCGAGATTCACGGGGTATATGCCCCTGCGGCGGAAGGCCTCGACAAACGCGACGCGGTAGTTGCGCCGGTCGTCGGGTACCAGGTCGTAATCAGCCGTGATGAGGGCGCGCAGGTACTCGAAAAAGGTCACATCGACAGGCGGCAGGTAATCCAGGGCGCGGATGCAGATGGTGAGCACGTGCCCGGCCGATTTCGCCGCCTCGCCGGCGAGCCGCCGCGCGAGGTCCGGATGGATGGCGCCTTTTGGAAGAATGCCGGTGCCTCCCGTGTAGATGCGCAGGAGATCCGCGATGCGGGCCTTGTAAATGGCGAGGAAGGCGTCGAAGACCGCGGCCACCAGGACAGCCCCGCGCCCATGGGGCGTGAGGCGCTTTTTGAACTCCTCCGGATCGGGCTCGTAACGCTTCCAGACGCCTCCCTCGATGCGGCCTATGGCGCTGCGCAAGGCGCCGCGGCCACCCATGGCCTGGCCGAACTGGATGGCGAGGCTGCCGAGCATGGATTCGGCTTCAAGGTCGCCGCGCGTCCGCCGGATCTCGGCCTCGAGGATCTCCGGGATCGAAAAGTGCTGCATCAGGGCCACGATGTCGGCAAAGGCCTCGTGCAGGGCGAGGACGTCCGGGTTGGTCGGCTCGTTGAAGCGGCGGTGCATGCCGTCCAGCACCGCGTGGGTGGTTTCGTGAGCGACGATGTCGTGCGAAAGGCAGGTGTATATGCGGCTGCCGGGCACGTGATGACCGGGATCGCCCGCCGCTGCGTCGAAGTAGCCGAACAGCAGCGCCACCTCTCGTGGGCTGTAATAGGCATTGGCCTGCCGCAGCACGTGAGGCCGCACTGTCAGCCGCCCGACGAAGCCTGCGTCGTCGTCGGGGTCCCGGGGATTCGGCCGCGGCCGCCAGAGGACCGGCCGTCCCAGGGCGCGCTCGAAGTGCTCGATGGTCTTCATGGCCACTGCGTAGACCATCTGCTGGTGGAACTGGGGGTTGCCCTCCGAGGGCGCCCACCCGTCCTGGGCGAGCATGCGCGGGTCTTCCAGGTCCACGGGTTCGTAGACCCTGCCGGTGTCGTCCACGTCGTCGACGGCGAGATATTCCCCGCAGGGACCCTTCTCGAGGGACTCCCAGCGGACGTTGAGCACCACCTCGTCTATGTTGGCCGTCTCGAATCGGGTTGAGAGGCTGGGATCCAGGGCATAGGACCGGAGACGGCGGTAGGGAGGATCGCCGGGTACAGGCTGCGGGTGTGTGCCGAAGGCGCCGTCGCCCCGGGCCGCAGGCGCCGCGTGGTCCAAGCGCGGAAGCGGCCTGCGGGCGGCTACCGGGTAGCGCGCCGTGACGTGCTTTCGCAATGCCCGCGAAGTGTTCGGATCTTCGATGACGGCTTCCATGAAGCGGGCCAGGGCCTTCTCGTCCACCTGCCCGGCCGCATCGGGGTCGGGGACGATCTCCTGCAACACCGGGTTGACCATCCAGCGCTGGGCGATCTCGAGATTGAACATCTCCTCGCGCAGCGTTGCCGAGACCACCCCGAGGCCGGTGATGACGCGCAGGAAGGCGAAGCCATCCCGGTCGGACCGGGTCTGCTCGAGGCCCAGGACCGGCCTCACGGCCAGGGCGTCGGAGGCTCGCAGGATGCCGCGTCCCATCTTCTGCCCGTCGACACCCTCGGTCCCGGCGGTCTTGAACAGGGCGTGGCGGACCGCCTCGACCCTGCTCCAGTCGCGGGGCAGATCCTCCTTGTACTTCTCGAACCAGAGGGCAGCCGCCGCCGCCACTTGGGGCGTGGCCGCCGAAGTTCCCTCGCCGTTCAATCGCACCGTGTCGGGGCATCCGTAAGAGGCCCATGGGATGTTGGGTGTGTAGGCGGACAAGGCCGACTGCATCCGGCTTTCCGGTCCATAATTGCCCTCGAGCGTGGCCAACCCCTCGAGATCCGTGTAAGGCCTGTGATCGGCCATCACGCCGCAGACGGCAAGGACCCGACCGTAGCGCGCCGGATAGATCATGTGACGCGTCGGCAGCCCGTTCACGTTGTTGCCCGCAGCCGCCACAAGGCACACCCCGGCCAGGTAGGCCTTGTCCACGGCCTCGCGCCAGGCGCGCGACGGCAGCCCGCCCATGCTCATGGTCACCACGTCGCAGTCCTGCGAAACGGCATAGTCCAGGGCGCGGGCAAAGGCGCTCGTGTAGAAGAGCACCACGCTGTCGGCGATGCGCAGGGGCAGGATTTCAGCCTCCGGCGCGCCGCCGAGCGGGATGGCGCCGTGGCCCGGGACCCTGCCGCCGGCCAGAATGCCGAGGGTGCCGGTCCCGTGTCCGGAGTTGTCCAGCAGGAGGCGGCGGTTGTCCGGGTCCTCGGCGCTGTGCGGGTGGGCGTCGCCGCTCACGAAGTTCCGCTCAAGATGTTCCAGCACGTACACGGGGGCGGTGCGGTGGGCGCGGTAATAGCCGGTGTCCAGGTGGGCGATGCGCGTCCGCGGATTGGAGAATTTCACCGCCTTGCGCGCCTCTCCAAGTTGCGTGTAATCATCGCCGAGATGCCAGGCAAACACGTCGGGGACCCAAGCCTTTCCATGGCCGACGTCCTGGGGGGTGCTCTCGCATTCGCCGCCTACCGAGAAAATCTGCCCCTCCCTGCGCGCGTTCGCGTCCGTGTAAATGGTGTGAGCCCTGTCCGGCTCGATGAAGATCACGTCAGACTCGGAGACTCCCAGTTCGCCCGCGATCCGCGCATGGGCAAGGTCCCAGGGATTGGTTGTGCCTTGGGCCATGTCCGCCAGGAACCACTGCGGCTCGGCGCCCAGACCCCGCATGGCGGCCCAGGCCTGGGGCGTGTCATAGAGCGGACGCAAGCTTGCCCGGGATTCGGCGGCTTTGAGGGACGGCGAGGGCCGAAGTTTCACCAGCAGGCGGTTGGTGGCGGCAGCCCCTTGGTGGTCGTTCATAAATAATGCCCCTGAGAATGGATCATGGTTTTCTCTGCGCCGGTTCTGCAGGGCACCGGAAATCCACGCGTCGAAGTGAGGGCGAGGGCAGTTTCATCCCCTGAAAATCTCCCTGGCGGTCACCATCCGCATGATCTGGTTGGTGCCCGTGTAGATCTGGATGAGCTTGGCGTCCCGCATCATGCGCTCAACGGGAAAGTCCTTCATGTATCCATACCCGCCCATGACCTGAACGGCGTCCGTCGTGACCTTCATCGCCGTGTCCGAGGCGGTGAACTTGGCCATGGCGCAGAACTTGCGGGTTTCGTGGCCCTTTTCCTTGTCCATGTGCCGGGCCGCCTGGTAGGTGAGGAGGCGGGCGGCCTCGGTGGCCGCCACCATGTCCGCCACGATAAACTGGATGGCCTGGGTGCGGGCGATGGGCCGGCCGAACTGCTCGCGGGTTTTTGCATACTTGACCGCCTCGTCGATGGCCCCCTGGGCCAGGCCAACGGCCTGGGCCGCCGCAAAGAGGCGGCTGGTGTCCAGGGCGGTCATCATGTTCGCCAGGCCGTCCCCTTCACCGCCGATGAGATTTCCCTCAGGCACATGGAGATTCTCGAAAATCAGCTCGGAGTTTACAGATCCCCGCATGCCCATCTTGTTCTCGTTCCTGCCATAGCTCAGGCCCCGGGACCCCTTTTCCACCACCAGGGCGGAGATACCCCGTGCCCCCTTGGCCGGGTCCGTGTAGCAGTAAACGCTCAGAAAATCCGCGACGCTGCCGTTGGTGATGAAGCACTTGGTACCGTTCAGGACGTAGTGGTCCCCCTCCCGGACGGCCCGTGACTTGATGGACAGAACGTCCGAGCCGGCGTTCGGCTCGGTGGCCGCAAAGGCCGCGAGTTTTCCCTTGCCGATTTCCGGCAGATACCGCTGCTTCAAATCCTCTGTCCCACCGCAGAGGATGGGGAGCATACCGTCGGCCTGGGCGATCAGCAGAAGTGCTGACGATGCACAGGACCGTGCGATCTCCTCGAGGATCAGGCAGAACAGCAGGTAATCGACGCCAATGCCGCCGTATTTTTCAGGCAGGAGAGGAGTGAGGATGCCGTTTTCCGCAAAAACCCGGACCGTGTCCCACGGAAATTCCTGTTTCTCGTCGATTTCCGCCGCCCGCGGCCGGACCACGTCCTCGACGATGTTTCTCACGGTCGAGAGCACCATGCGCTGTTCCTGGTCGAGTTCAATCATGCAGGCCCTCCCCTTGGGTGGATCGTGCGACACATGCGATCGTTTTCACCTTGGCACATTGCGCTCAAAAGATTATCGCTCAATATGGATAATATTCAAGCCGAATTTGCGCTGAATAATAACCCGGGCGCGCTAAAGAACTTCCCTTCGGTTCCCGGGGGTACGGCGGATCGGGCGCCGGATCCGGCACGCTGCGATATCTCAGCGCCTGTCACTCCCTCTGAGACGCATGGCGGAAAAGATCGTTAAAAGGAAGAACACGATGATAAAGGACCAGGGGAACCATACAAAGGTCTCCGTGAACAGGATGTTCTCCACGGAGTCTGCCTGTTCCTGAAATCGGGCGGTTACCTCGGGCCGTTTCAGGGCAAGCAGCAGGGAGTAAAAGATGCCGACGATTCCGTAGAACAGATTGAAGGAGAGCCCCTTGAAGCTCAGCACGGTGGCCCTCTGGGAAGAAGAAGTGATTCGATTCAGGTAGAAGCTGACAAAAAACCCTATGAAAGACATGCTGCCGAAAAGTATAAAGGCAGGGGCGAGTCCATAGAAGGGCACGAAGGCGTTCATCCCTGAAAGCCCCAGGAGGAGGACACATCCAACGGAGAAGAAGTTGAAGGCGGGGCTTCGGTGGTCGGCCATCCACCGGGCGATGCGGGGGACGAAAATCCCCATGAGGGCGATGGCCGATCCGATGACCCCGAAGAGGGCCTCGGGGATTTCAATAATCCGGTAATACTGGCTCGACAGGGTGATCACCATGCGGGTGAAACCGTCATAAATCATGCCCGCGGCGATGATCACCAGGGCGAAGGGCGTCCGCGCTATCCATGCGCCGGCCTGGAGGGTCCTGGACAAGGCCTCCCGGGCGGTGGGGCCGGCAGGCGGTGTGGAGTCGGAGACCGAATCCGATTCCACCGGGGGCTCACGCATGCGAAGGGTTGTCACCAGGGTCGCCACGGCCATGGCAAGGGTCAGGAAAACGGGCAGCCGCAGCGTGATGTCCCGGGAGATTTCCACGTGGAATCCCAGCCACTCCACAAGCCTCTGCATGAGGGCCGGGTCGTAAACAGCCGCTCCGATGCTCATGGCAACAACAAACCCGATGGATTGAGCGCGCATCTGCACTTCCAGGACCCTGCCCCAGTCCCGAACGTCGCCCTCGATCTTCAAGGTGTCGTAGGCGATGGCCTCATCCGCGCCGCTTGCAAAGGCCTCGGCCGCCCCGCTCAGGACCCGGTTGATCAGGAAGAGGAGAAAAAGAAGCGTGGGGTTTCCCCGGGGGGCGAGGGATATGAGGAGCATTTCGAGAATCATGAACGCGCTGCAGGCGACCAGGAGTTTTCTACGTCCTATGGTGTCAGCGAGGGCTCCCGAGGGGACCTCCATCAGGACGATGCTTGCCGCCCAAACGGCGTTGAGGAGCGCGAACTGGGCAACGGTCAAGCCGAAATCGATGAAAAGAATAGTAAAGATGGGATAATAAAACCTGGAATTGAAAAAAACTCGAAAAAACACAAAAAGGCGCACGTTGCTTATGCTGAAAGGGGATAGGGTTCCGCGTTTCTGAATGTTTTCTTCGATTTTTCAGTCCTCCTCAGGGATTTGCCGGTTCACGCATCCATAATCATAGACCGATGAAGAAGGGTGCATTTTAAAACGCCTTTACTCAAAAAACCACAGAGAATACAGTGTTGACTGGACTGAATTCCGGACTTTTCGAACACAGCGTTTGTGAGGAACCAAGGAAAGAGAGAGAATTCCGTGACACCCGAGATCATTTCGATACCCATGGGGTTCTCCAGGGTCTATGTCATCAGGGAGAAAGGCGTCATCATGGTCGACGGGGGCCCCCCAGGCAAAACGGGCGTCTTTCTGCGGTCCCTCCAGGCGCGCGCCGTGGACCCTCGCGCGGTCCGTCTCATGGTCATCACCCACGGACATTGGGATCACATCGGTTCGGCAAAGGGGATCAGGGATTTTACGGGAGCACGGAGTGCCCTGCATCACAAGGAAGCCGAATTTCAGAAAAATTCCAGGCCGCCGGATCCGAAATATCTTTCGCTCTGGGGAAAAATGCTCGGAAGTACATTGAACCTTTTCATTCGCTCTATTAATATACACTCAGTAAAGGTGGATATCCTGCTGGGGGAGGAAGAATACCCACTGCTCGATTTTGGTGTCAGCGGTAGAATCATCCACACCCCCGGGCACACACCAGGGTCTGTGAGCGTGCTCCTGGAAAACGGAGATGCCTTTGTAGGCGATCTGGTCATGAACGGATTGCCCCTGCGCTGGGGACCGGGCCCGCCCATTTCCGGGGACAGCGTGGACGAGATCCGAAGGAGCGTGGAAATGCTTTTGGAGAAGGGCTCCCGGTGGATATACCCCGGTCATGGAAAGCCTTTTTCCATCGAACGGTTGAAAAAATTCCTGTTAAGATCTCCAGAACATATCCGTCGGCGGTCCCATGAAGGCATTCCGCGCTAAAGCAGTCCTCTTTGATTTTGACGGCACCCTGAGCAAGCCGGGTTCACTGGACTTCAGGGTCATCAAGGGTGAGTTGGGGTGCCCCCTCGAAAGACCCGTCCTGGAGTGGATCCTCGAGCAACCTGAAGCAGAGAGGCTCCGGGCCATGGAGAGACTCCACACATTTGAAAGCGAGGGCGCTGAGCGCTCCAGGCCCAATGCCGGAGCCGAGCAGATCATAAAAGATTTAAGGGCCGGGGGGCTGAAGGTGGGGTTGATCACCCGCAACAGCCTCTCTTCCGTCGCAAGGGCCCTGGACAATTTCGAGGGCCTCTCCATCCGTCACATGGATGTCCTCGTCACCCGCGACGATCCCCTGGCCCCCAAGCCCAGCCCGGAAGGGATTCTCCATGCGGCCCGAAAACTCGGGGTGGAGCCCAGGGAGCTCGTGGTGGTCGGGGATTTTATTTTTGACGTGGAGGCCGGTTCGCGGGCGGGGGCCGTCACCGTATTCCTCACGAACGGCGCGGCGGGGGAGCCCCCCCAAAGTGATTTCAGGATCGACCGGCTCTCAGACCTCGAGGGGGTTCTGCGGCTGGGAATGGAAGACTCTGATTGATCGAGGGGGTTTTCCTCGAGAATCCTTGGGCGACTCCGAGCGCCCGGGGGATAATGATTGACAAGGAGGTTTGAAAATGGCAACGGAACCAGGAATAGGCAAAAAGGTCCTTCTGACAGTCAAGAGTGTCAAGGGAGACTGCAGCGCCGGCCACCAATCGGGGGAGTCCTTTGAGATCAGCTGCCACAATCCGGGCGGGTTGTGCGGCTTTTTCTACCACGACATTTTTCCCAGTCTCTCCACCTTTCAATTCGGCGGGAACCTTCCCTGGTGGGAAGGGGACGAGATCGAACTCCAGTGCCCCGACAGCGCCAATCTGGTCACAATCACCCTGAAGCGATCGGAGAGGGAATAGATTTTTTCTTCGTGCTCTTCGCGTGAATGCCTTTCAAAAACACACCCGGGCGGGGAAACAAGGCGGGCCTCCGGGACAAGCCCGGGGCCCGCTTTTGAAAATCCTCACTCCCTATAAGAGGGAGGCCGGTCACAGGGGGATGTTCCCGTGCCGTCTGAAGGGCGCGGGGCGCTGTTTGTTTCTGAGGGCGCGGAGTGCGCGGATGAGCTGCGGTCGGGTCTCGGCGGGTTTGATCACCCGATGGACCAGCATGTTGGAGGCGGCGTGGAAGGGGTTGGAGTACGTGTGGTCGTACTCCTCGATCTTCTGCTCGCGGAAGGCGTCAGGGTCTTCCGCGCCCTGGATCTCTTTCCGGTAGATGAGGTTCACCGCGGTCTTGGTGTCCAGGACCACGAGCTGGGCAATGGGCCATGCGAGCATCTGATCGACGCCCATGCCCACGCAACACATGGCCATGACCGCGCCCCCGTATTCCTTTCGAAGGGCGAGAGTGATTTTGGGTACGGTCGCCTCGGCATAGGCGTAGAGCATCTTGGCCCCGTGCCGGATGATCCCCATGTGCTCCTGGCGCACGCCGGGAAAATACCCGGGCACGTCCACGAAATTGAGGAGCGGGATGTTGAAGGAATCACAGAAGCGAATGAAGCGGGCCGCCTTGTCCGATGCGTCCACGTCCAGGCTGCCCGCCCACACCTTGGGCTGATTGGCCACGATCCCGACGGTCCGCCCTTCCATGCGGGCAAAGCCCACAAGGATGCTCGTGGCGAAATGGGGGTGGATCTCGAAAAAGTCCCCACCGTCCACCACCTTGAGGATCACGTCCCGCATGTCGTAGGCCTTTCGGAAGCTCGGCGGCACGATCTCCATGAGGGACTCGTCGGTCCTGTCAGGATCGTCGGAACTCTCCACCACGGGCGGTTCCTCGTCGCAGTTGTTCGGGAGGTAGCTCAAGAGTTTTTTCACGGTCTCGATGCATTCCTCGTCGCTTTTGGCCGTGAGGTGAGCCACCCCTGATTTCCTGCTGTGGACCTTGGCACCCCCCAGCTCCTCCATGGAGACCTCCTCGCCCGTGACCGATTTGATCACGGCCGGGCCGGTGATGACCATGTGGCTCTTTTCCTCCACCATGACCACAAAGTCCGTGATGGCCGGGGAGTAGACCGCCACCCCGGCGCAGGATCCCATCATGGCCGAAATCTGGGGGACCACGCCCGAAGCCGCGGTGTTCCGGAAGAACATGCCGGCCACGTACTCGGACGCGAAAAAGCCCTCGTTGAGCCGGCCGCCGCCCGAGTCGTTGAGGCCTACGAACGGGGCGCGGACTTTTCGGGCCTCGTCCATGATGTGGCAGATCTTCTTTCCGTGGAGAGTGCCGACGGAGCCGCCGAGGACCGTGGCGTCCTGGGAATAGGCAAAGACCAGACGGCCGTCCACCGTGCCGTAGCCCGTGATCACCCCGTCGCCAGGGACCTTTTTTTCCTGCATGCCGAAGTCCCTGGACTGGCTCTCGGCCAGGGCGTTGATCTCCACAAAGCTGTCCTTGTCAAAGAGGAGAGCGATCCTCTCCGACGCTGTGAGCTTGCCCGCGGCATGGCGCTTTTCCATGGCCTTGGGGCCTCCCCCCAGCCTCGCCTTTTCCTGCAGGCTTTCCAGTCTTTCAATCTCGCTCTGGTGCGTCTTCTCCTTGGCCATGTCTCTTCCCTTCCAGAAATTATTTTCCTATGTGCGAAGCGCTCGTGTCGCTTCCTCATCCACAGTCATATTCTCCGCGTTAATGACGACCCTGTAATCTTCCCTGGCCTTGTCCGGGGTGATGTATCCGTTCATCACATCGGAAAGGACAAAGTCGGGATCCCGTTCAAAGGGGTTTCCATACCCCCCGCCGCCTGCCGCGTCCATGACGACCACGTCACCGGGGTAGAGCCGTGTCAGGCCGTACGGGTTGCCGTTCTTGCCGTTTATCAGGAACCGGGCCCGGGCCCCCTCCTTGCCGCCGAAGAGGCCTTCGGGCGGGTAGCGGTATCGACCGGACTGTATTCCCAGGTTCACGGGAGGCTTGGGTGCGTATTCGTCGTCCGGGACCTTGAAGACCACTGTCCTGCCAAGCCCGCCCTTCATTCGGCCCGGCCCGCCTGAGTCCGGGAGGAGCTCCCGTCTTTCGATGATGAGTGGGGTGTCGCTCTCCAGGATCTCCACGGGGGTGTTGGCGCCGTTCGCCGGGAAGATGTAGTCATAGTAGCCGTCGTTCCTGGAACTCGCCCCCATTCCCCCGCCCCGGATGAGGACGCAGTGCCAGGGGGTGTCGTCCTTTCTCCTGCCGTAGAACACGTTCATGGTGGCGGGCGTGCCGCCGCTCGCCGCGATCACACGGTCAGGCAGGGCCTCCGCCATGGCCCGGTAGATGATCTCCGTGATGAAATGGCCTATCTGCATGCGGGCCGCCACGGCCGCCGGGAAACGGCAGTTGACCACGCTCCCCTCGGGGGCCTTCATGGTGATGGGGGCCGCGCATCCGTCGTTGTTGGGGATCTCGGGGTCGAACATGCTCTTCATGGCCATGTGGACGTAGGCGTAGGTGAAGTTGAACACCACGTTCCCACCCCAGTCCACCTGCGGCGAGGACCCCTCGAGGTCCACGA